>Ga0183096_1000016_pt1 | contig 559017 bp, 530 predicted proteins | sample Biomet5_FD_127791 | JGI IMG/M metagenome (GOLD analysis project Ga0183096, IMG submission 127791) | Microbial communities from bioreactor (seeded with sewage sludge) at LBNL, California, USA - Biofuel metagenome 5 (version 2) (version 3) | ecosystem: Engineered > Bioreactor > Anaerobic >...
TTTCCTCCAAGGGCTTTACCCTCTCGTATTTGTTGTAATATTGCCTCTGTATCTATCTGAAATTCCATCTTTCAATCCTTTGGTATTTGAAATACTACCTGATTGACACAGATTTTCTAACGCTCCCATACTTTCACTTGTAACACACATACCTCCTTTCTGTAAATAACCTACCAATTTTTAAGATGAATGCTCGAATTGCCCGGTTCGAGCGTTTCTTTTTCTTAAAAACATCCCAAATCCTTCTTTTTTCATCATAAATTTCCCTTCACGTGTATTAATCTTTGCTATAATCGAATGAATTAATCATAAAGAAGTATCGTGAAACTGATTCATTTTTCGGACACGCATTTAGGATTCAATGATTTAGACGTCATCAATGAGTTTGGTATCAACCAGCGCGAGGCTGATTTTTACGATGCTTTTATGCAAGTCATTGAGCAAATCAAAGCGATAAAACCAGACTACATCATCCACACAGGTGATCTTTTCCACCGTCCATCTCCCAGTAACCGAGCTATCACCTTTGCCCTTGAGCAATTTAAAATCATCGAAGCACTGAATATCCCTTTTATCATGATAGCGGGCAATCACAGCACGCCACGCACCAATCTAAGCTCACCAATACTCAAAATATTTGAAAACTTTAAAAACGTTTATGTCTCATACAATCAAGAGTACAAAAAGATAGAGTTCGATGATGTTATCTTTCATACCTTACCTCACATGCACGATGAGAGCAAGGCGCTTTCTCAAATCGAGCTGTGTGAAGCAAACATCGATACAACCAAACGCAACATCATGATGCTTCACTGCTCTGTCGGTGCGCACTATCTCATGGCTGAGTTTGGCGAGTGGGTCTATCCACACGATAAAGAGAGCCTTTTTTCTAAAGTGGATTATGTCGCTCTTGGGCATTGGCATGGCTTTGGAAAAGTCGGTAAACACGAAAACGTTTACTACGCAGGCTCAACCGAGCGAACCAGTTTAAATGACAAACGAAACTCCAAAGGATATATCGAAGTCACACTGGATGAGTCTTTACATGTAAACTACCACGAGATACAAATTCGCCCCATTAAAACCTATGAGATTGATTGCGAGGACTACGAGCACTCAGTTGAGTCTTTACATGTAAACGATACAAAAGACGCTCTTGTCGAAGTCAAACTGACCCATCTTACCCCGTTGCAGTCCATCGACATACAAACCCGTGATATCAAAAATCTCTTTGGCGAAGCTTTACATGTAAGCATCAAACGAGAGTTCAAACAAACCAACGGTGAAGCCACACTAAACGACATCGAAGCACTCTCTTTGGAAGCGTACTTTTTAGAACACATCAAAGAAGAAAGCCAGCCTGAAGAGTTTGAACGACTCAAAGGCAAAATCCAAGGCTTGTTTAGTGCCTACGAAGAGGTGAGCGATGATACTCTCTAAACTTCACCTTGAAAACTTCAAACGCTACACCTCTTTTGATATAGAGTTTGGCGAGGGGCTTATCGGCATCATCGGTAAAAATGGCAGTGGCAAATCGACCCTTTTTGAAGCGATACTCTTTGCCTTGTATGGCGAGCTGAAAAATAGAAAATACAAAGAAGTCATACGAAACGCTAGTGCGAGTGACAAAGATGCCGTTTTGGTCGAGCTTGATTTTGAGTTTGAAGGCATAGCGTACAAAGTCATTCGTGAGTTTCGTGGAAAAGCGCTAAATGCCAATGCTAAACTGTATAAAAATGGTGAGCTTACAACCAGTGGCGCGAGAGAAGTCACCGTTGCTATTACGAAACTCACCAAGATGAGCAAAGAGGCATTTTTGCATACACTTTTTGCCTCTCAAAAAGAACTTACCAGCCTCAGCACACTTAAAAATGAAGATCGAAAAAAGATGATACGAAAACTTCTTGGGCTTGAGAAGATAGACTTTGTGGAAAATGAACTCATCGAAAAAAGCAGGGAACTCAAACGTGACATCGCAGCAAGTGCCGAGTTTTTATTAGGAGAGGAAGAACTCAAAAGTAAAACAGCGTTGATAAAAGAAACTACCGCCATAAAACAAGCGTTTGAAAAAGAAGTCAAAAGCAAATCCACGGAACTAGAAACCACCAAAAAACAAGAGTTACATGTAAAGCAAGAACTGGAACTTTTTGTCAAAACAAAAGAGCAGAAACAAAAGCTCATCAGCGAACTCTCACTCATCAAAAACTCTATAACTTCAAACCTAGCTACGCAAACCAAACTCACCGAAGAGCTCAAAAACTTAGAAATAAAAGCCAAAGAACTTAAAGGTTTAAGTACCGTTAAAAAAGAGTACGAATCTTTGTCAACAAAACTCAAAGAGCAAGAAAATCTCAAAAACATACAGATCAAAAAAGAGGGCTTAGAAAAAGAGCAAACCCAGTTACGTGCCCAGTACACCAAAGCCAAAGCCGACATCGCAATTTTGGAAGAGCAAACTAAACCGTATGAGACACTTTTAGGGCAAAAGAAAGAAAATGAAGCTTTACATGTAAAGCTAAAAACCGAACTTGCAGGGAAGCAAACAGAGCAAAAGCAACTCCAAAATGAACTCTCAGCCGAACAGCGAATTGTCTTAGACACGCAACAAAAGATAGCCAAGATACAAAGTCTAGGTCGAGAATCAAACTGTCCTACCTGTACAAGACAACTCCTTGACGAATACGACAATGTCATCGCATCCCTAAACGACATCGTGCAAAAGACGCAAACTCAAAAGATAGACAAAACCAAAGAAAAGCTTGACATCCTCACCAAACAGATAGAACAACTCGAAAAAGAAAAAGAGCAAACCCAAAAAGCCTTACATGTAAACGAGACGGCGCTAAGTTTGATAGCAAGCAAGCAAAAAGATTTGGCAAGTGCTAAAGAGCATTTTACAAAGGTCAGTGAACAAGGCAAACGCAACAAAGATGAACTTGACACACTCTCAAAACACGTTTACGATGAAGCTTTACATGTAAACTTACAAAAAAGCTTTTTGGAGCTAAAACCAAAGTACGAAGCCGTCCTAAGTCTTGAAACAGAACTCAAACGAGAGCAGGGCGTGAGGGAGGATCTCGCACTTACAGTAAAAAGTGCAGAAGCTTTACATGTAAAGGCAAAAGAGAAAGAACTGGAAGTTTCAAAAACACTGTACGATGAGCCAAAACACACCGCAAAACAAAGCGAGTACGACGAACTTCAAAAGCAAAAAGAGAAACAATACAGCGTTATCTCAGAGCTGAAAGAAAAGATAGCCAAACATGAAGGCGAGATAAAAACCTTGCAAAATGCTCTTGAAAATAACGACATACAGCTTAAAAAAGTACAGAGTAAAAAAGACGATTTGCAAGACTATGAGAAAATCAAACTAAGCCTTAGTGAGTTTAAAACAAAACTCAACTCAAAAATAGCACCACGCATCTCACAGATCGCCTCCCAAATGTACGCCACCATCACCAAAGGCAAATACCAATACATCGAAGTGAACAACGACTTTGACTTTTTCATCTACGATGAGGGCAAATGCTACCCCATAGAACGCTTCAGCGGAGGTGAGATAGACCTTGCCAACTTAGTGCTTCGCATCGCCATCTCCAAAACACTGAGTGAACTGAACGGTGCCAGTAGTGTGGGATTTTTAGCCTTCGATGAAGTCTTCGGAAGTCAAGATGAAAACCGAAGAATGGAAATCTTAGAAGCGTTTCATACCATAAAAGAACAGTACAGACAGATATTTTTGATAAGCCATGAGATGGAGATAAAAGAGATGTTTGAGAGAGTTGTTGAACTTTAAAAACAAAAGGATTTCTATGAAATTACATTCATTACGGATAGAGGGTTTTAGGCGTTTTGTTGACACAACAATTTATTTTGATGATGCAACATTTTTAATTGGTGAAAATAACATTGGGAAAAGTAGTGTTTTAAAAACTATTGAGTTAATACTTTCATTAGAACAAAAAATCTGTCCTGAAGATTTTTATAGTTTATTCCATGAAGATGAAAATCAGCGGCAGGTAGATTCAGTTGTTTTAACAGCTGAATTTAGGGATGTCCCTACTGAAGCTAATTCTTGGCGAGGCTTTAGAGGAAGAATTTTTAATTATGTTGTACCTGTAGATAGGACTGAGACTGGATTATCAGTTGTTTATAGAAAAACTTTTTCTCATTTAACATTAAAACCAATCATTGAATTTAAACAATCTGTAAAGACTTTAAAACCTGAATATACAAGCGCACAAAAATGGAATGAGTTTATTAGTGCTTCTAATGGTGTACTTACAGAGGAAATAATTGGTGATATATTCCAAATAACAAACTTTAATACAAAAGCTAAACGAGAAGAATTAGACTTGTTAGATGAAGTTTGGGATATAGATCTAACTACTGAAGAATGGGTTACTAATCCTGGTGGGTTTCCATCAAATGTAGCTAGTAAACTTCCAAGATATTTATTTATTCCTGCACAAGACAGAATGGAAGAGCTTTCAAAAGATAGCGGGGTTTTGCATAAAACACTAAATGAACTTTTTGAAGATGTGAGAAATGATTCAGTAAACTATCAAGAAGCTCAAAGGTATTTGAATTTATTAGCACAAGAATTAGATCCAGGGAATACCGCAAGTGATTTTTATACCTTAATGCAAAATTTAAATAGTGTGCTAAGTGGGGTATTCCCTGACTCTAAAATACATGCAAAAGCAGATTTGAGCAATCCAGATAAACACATTAAAGCATCATTTGATATTCAAATGCAAAGTAATATTGTAACACCTATCAGCCACCAAGGTACAGGAACAGTTCGAGCTGCCGTATTTGGACTACTAAGATATAGAAAAATATGGGATGCCCAAAGAGATCCTGCTCAGAGAAGAAGTCTAATAATTGGCTTTGAAGAACCAGAAATCTATTTACATCCAAATGCAGTTGAACAAATGAGAAGAAAAATATATGAACTTGCAGGAGAAGAATCACAAATCGTTTGTACTACACATTCAACATATATGATTGATTTATCAAAAGATAAGAATCAAGTATTAAATAGATTTTCAATTACTGAAGCCGAAGGTACTATTTGTAACCCATTTAGTGTTTCTGAAAAATTTAGAGACTTATTGGACGATGATAAAAATCATGTAAAAATGTTGATAAAGTTTGATGATTACATGTCAAGAGTATTTTTTGCAAGCAAAATTATTATTATCGAAGGTGATACTGAAGAAATTGTTTTGAAAGAAACTATCAAATTAATGTCAGAAGAAATTCAACACAAAATCTTATCTAATGTTCAAATCGTTAAAGCAAGAGGAAAAGCAGCAATTATTTCACTAGTAAAATATCTCAATTCTATGGGATTAGATTATTTTGTTATTCATGATCGAGATAGAGGTACTGATAGAGCAGAAAATTATAATAGTCATATTTTAACTGCTATGAATAATCAAGAAAACAAAAGAATTATGATGACAGAATGTATAGAAGATGAACTCGGATATCCTGCACCAAGTAGTGAAAAACCATATAACGCATATCTGAAAACTCAAGAATGGGAAAGTTGGGAGTCCGTCCCTGATACTTGGAAAACAAAAATGCAAATTGTTTTTAGTGAATATTTTAATTAGAACAATTTGATAGTTTAAAAATAAAAAAGGAGATTAAATGAATGTTTATTTAGATATCAATGGAGATTCTGGTGTATCGGCTTATGAAATAGGTGAAGATAGTATTAAAGTTAAATTTAAAGGTACTGCAAAAATTTATGTATATTCATATACAAGTGCAGGAAAAGAAAATGTCGAACATATGAAAAAACTTGCTCAAAGTGGAGATGGTTTAAATAGTTTTATTAATCTAAATGTTCAATATAAATATGTTAGATAATGTTTTATCATGACCCTCTCAAAATCCCTCTACACCCGAGCCATTCAATGCCCAAAATCCCTCTGGCTGAAAAAGTACAAGCCAGAGGTTTTGAGTCCACCTGATGCCAGTGCCAAAGCACGGTTTGAGACGGGTAATGTTGTGGGGGATTTGGCGTGTGAATTGTTTCCACATGGGCGTGAGATACCTTTTGATGCACACGATTTTAAAAGCATGGCGAGGCTGACTAAGGCGTATCTTGATGAGGGTGTGGAAAACATCTACGAGGCGACGTTTATTTACGAGGGCATCGTAGTGATGGTGGACATCTTGCACCAAACGCCTCTTGGCTTGGAGCTGTATGAAGTGAAGAGTTCCACCGATGTGAAGCCTATCTATCTGCATGATGTTTCCATTCAGCTGTATGTTTTAGAAGCTCTTGGGTTTAGGATTGGGGCGTGTCATGTGGTGCATATCAACTCAAATTATGTGCGAGAAGAAGCGTTGGAGCTTGAAAAGCTTTTTGTGGTGGTGGATGTCACAGATGAAGTGCGAGATTTGCAAGCTGCAATTCCAAAAAGGCTTGAAGCGTTTGAGGCATATCTGGACGATAAGTTTCATGAGCCAAACATCGACATCGGCAAACAGTGCAATGACCCGTACGAGTGCGATGCAAAGGCGTATTGTTGGAAAGTTCAGCGACATATCCCAGAGTACAGCATCTTTAACATCTTCAATCTTGGCAGTAAAAAACAACAAGAGCTTTATGCACAAAACATCGTGGCAATTGAAGCTATACCCGAAGAGTTTGCGATGACACCCATCCAATGGCAAAAAGTCGAGAACTGGAAAAAGCAACATACGTTCATCGACCATGAGGCAATCGCTGAGTTTTTAGAAACACTCACGTATCCCATTTATCATCTTGACTTTGAGACCTTTCAACAAGCCATTCCTTTGTGGAGCGGTGTCAGCCCCTACAAACAAATACCGTTTCAATACTCTTTACATGTAGAACATGAAGATGGCACATTGGATCATAAAGAATTTTTAGCTGAGGCAGGAGTTGACCCAAGACGTGCTTTAGCGGAAAAACTGGTCGAAGACATTCCTTTACATGTAAACATTTTGACATACAATATGAGCTTTGAAAAAGGCGTCATCGCCTCACTTGCCCAGCTGTTTCCTGATTTACATGTAAGGCTTATGCACCTACACGACAACATCAAAGATTTGATGCTTCCTTTTCAAAAAGGACACTATGTCACCCCAAGTATGCAAGGCAGTTACTCCATCAAATACGTTCTTCCTGCACTCGTGCCTGAGATGGAATTAGCCTATAAAAAACTTGAAGGAATTCAAAATGGTGGGGATGCGATGAACGCCTTTGCATCTTTACATGTAAAGCGTTTGGACGAGCAAATGAAAGTGCGTGAGCAGTTGTTGAAGTACTGTGAGTTGGATACTTTGGCGATGGTTAGGGTATTGCAAAAATTGAGAGAGGTTTTAAATGATAGATTATAAACAAAAACTAACCACCGATAGAGAATTTTACCCCATTGAAAATTTGGAGTATTCCATCGAAAGTGATCGTGGGCGCATTCTTTCTTCTCCTGCCTTTCGTAGGCTTCAAAAGCGCACACAAGTCTTTGCACTTGAGCTCAATGCTTCCATTCGCACCCGTTTGACGCATTCGTTGGAGGTTTCGCAAACAGCACGTTTTATTGCCAAAAATATTTTGTCAATACTCCAAAAAGATGGGTTAGTAACGTATGGCTTAGAAGGGTGTGAAAACGCATTTATTTCAACCGCTGAAATGACCAGTTTACTGCACGACATCGGCAATCCTCCCTTTGGGCATTTTGCAGAGCAAACCATCAATAAATGGATAAAAGAAAATGCACTACCTTTCATTGAAACATTTCCTGCAAACACTGATAAAACAAAAAAACTCAAAGTGACGCTCTCGCAAGACCTGTGTAACTACGATGGGAACGCACAAGCCATTCGTGTCATTACTAAATTACAGCGACTCAATCTCTCTTATACCCAAATAGCCTCTGTGGTTAAATATACACGTGGTGCATATGAAGCAAAGCCTCAAAAAGGTGAGCCGTTTGATTACCTGATGAAAAAACCAGGGTTTTACTACAGCGAGAAAGGTTTCATTGAAAAAATTCAAGATAAGCTTAATATCAAACATGGTTGTAGATTTCCTCTAACCTACATTATGGAAGCTGCAGATGACATCTCTTATTTAACCGCTGATTTGGAAGATTCTGTTGAAAAAGGCATTTTGAATCTGGATAAAGTCTATGAGCTTATAAAAGCAGAGTGTGAGAAAGAGGGGGAAACCTATCTTTTAGAAGTTATTCAAGAGAGATATGACCAAGCAAAGAAGAACGATGAGCCATATCAATTTAGTATGTTTTTTACATTAGTGCGTGCAAAGCTAGTAACCTCTTTGGTCTATCACGTAGTGGATATTTACATCAACAATCACGAAGCGATTTTTGAAGGATCATTTAATAGTGCTTTACTTGAATATGACAAAGAGAGTAAATACTACAAAGCGATAAAAATCTTACAAGCGATTTCTGCGAAGCATATTTATCAAAATAAAGATGTTCAAACGCTAGAGTTGCAAGGCTATACGATTATCAATGAGCTTTTAAATATTTTCAAACCCTTATTGGAGCTTACATGTAAAGATTTTGAAGCACTGCTTCATGATGAAAAAATAGAGTGCTTTATTGCAATGAGGTTGATTAAGCGTATTTCTTCCAAGCAGATCGTAGCGTATCAAAATGATGTAAAGGCGTTGGATCGCGTAGATGAAGAGCAATTTGAACTTCTTGAATGGTATCATAGAGTACGCCTTGTCATTGACTATATTAGCGGCATGACTGACGATTTTGCATTACATGAATACCAAACATTGTTAGCACTTTAAGATCATAGATTATAGAATGAAACAGATGAAGTCAATCGCAATCATTAAAGTTTAAGGTTGGGAATATCGTATTTTAGGAAGTTAGGGTGGTACTGAGGCCGAACTCAAATCTACTAATATATCTCCTATTTTTAGGGGTTTTTATTTTATTTTTTACAAAAGTACTGTTAAAAATACTGTCATATCTTTCTATAATACATTAGTATTTATCACTTGAAAGCTTCGAAATGAAGGAGATATTATACAATTAATTGTGTGAAATTTTTTGTTCTCTATCTTCAAAAGTTTTGCATATATAATAGTCTGTTTTTAACCAACTCATATCAAGTTTTATAAAAAATTCTTTCCATGTTATCAGATAAAAATGACCGAACAGCTTGAATAAATGCGTTAAAAACTAAATCTTAAATATTTTATACATATTATTATATATAAAATAATATGTATATTTAGTGGTATAGCAAATAGAATGTTATGGTACTTTGTGACTTTTTTCCCAAGCCATTGGATCATCAAGGTAATTTTGTAGATCACTTTTTTTCCACCTTGGGCTCCTCGAGCCAAGATAAATAGGAGAGGGTGCTTTACCAGCTTTTACGAGAGCTCTCCATGATCCTTGCTTCTTATCAACGATTTTGAGTACAGTTTCTAATCTATATAGTTCTTCCATTTTTTTCAAGTCCTTTGTATTTTTTTTGTCATTAATTGTTATTACTTTTGCCTACCAAAGAAGGAGGATTTTCTCCCTTGAAAGGCTTTTTTTTAGATTTAAATGCTGGTCCAACAGTTGTTGAATAACGAGGGTATGTTATTACTAACTTATCATCGAATTTTTCAATTTTACTTGGAATAGGCTGCTTATTTAACTCTAAATCTAACTCTTTCTCTGGTGGACAAATGTCCGGACAATCAGTGGGACTTTGTCCCAAAGACTTTTTTTCCTCATCAATTTTAGCTCTGTATAAAGCTTTTCTTTCCGCTTCAGTTGAACCTTTGCCAATAAAATTTTGAATTTCATTCATGTAGATTGCTCCATTATCCAAAATTTCTACCAGTCCAAGTTCTTCAAATATTTTTACAGCTTTTTCGATATCTCCAACACTATGTCGTGTTATGGTAGACAACATTGTCGAATTAAATGGAATTCGATCGTTAAACATTAGTTTTCCACCATTTTTGAGGCTACGCAAATAAAGTTTAAGTAAGATATTTGAGTATTTATAGCCGTCGGGCATTGATTCAAGCACGACCATCTCATCACTCTCAAAATGATTTTCTTTGAGTTTGAGATAATAATACTTTTTATTATCACTCATGATCGATCTCGAAATCATTTATTTGAAGGATTTTTTCGGTTTCAATAAAATCCAAGCATTCTTGAAAAGCTCCTTTTTTTCGAGCTTTTTCAAAATCCATGGTGGCGCCAATATGGTCAATCTGAGCCTTTTGAAAATTCTTTTTTTGTTGATTAATTTCATCGTTTTGAAACTGGCAAACAGCATTAACATTAATGCGGCCATCAATGTCAATTTGGAAGGTGTGATTTTGCCAATAGGTCCATGCAGCACTGGCAAGAATATCAGCAATTGCGGCGTAATCGCCAGCTTCTGCGGCCACAATGAGGCGTACATCACGGCCGTTCTTTCGGCGCTTTTCTAGTGGTTTTAAAGCCAAAGCAAGCGGTTCTTGTATTGCGAAAAGGCAGTCTAGTCGATCGGCATCCCCTGCACTAATAGGATTTGCGACGTATTTTTGACCATTTGAGTGGATTATAACCCAATCTGAAATTTCCTCAAAAGTTGCTATAAAAACTAGCTTCTGCAAGATATTTTCTTGTTTCACTTTATGCATTGTCATTATTTTTAATGAATTTGTGTTAAAATCAACAATTGAATGAAAACCGATGTTCGTTAAGGCATTCAACATAGTTACTCCTAAACATTTGTTTAATTTTTATAATAAAATTATACAACAAATATTGTATATTGTCAATATTTGTTGTATTTTAACTATAGGCTTTATTAATGTATACACGATTAGAAGAAGTTCGTACAAAATTAGATTTAAGTAAAAAAAAATTTGCTGAAGATGTATTAGAAGTAACTGAACAAGCTTATCAAAACTATTCTACTGGTAAGCGTGATATTCCAACACAATTACTTTTACGCTTAACTTTGCAATATAGAGTATCGATTGATTGGCTAATGACTGGAACAGGTCATATGTTTTTAGATGAACTTGATAAACTTGATTTTCTTATTACAGATTTCATTTCTTTATTTGGGAATAGGGTAGAAACAGCAAAAGAACTCGAAAAGTTTATGATCAGTAAAATTCTTGATCGGCTAGGGAGTCAAGAGCATGGGCTTTTTGCAAGGATTCTTGATTTCATTACTCTAGGTATTGCTGATGCAGGTGGTGTAAGACCTTTTCTATTTTTATATTACATTTTTCAAATAATTTCCGCAGATTATCAAAATAATACTATTGAAAATTTCAAGGATTATATAATCTCAAAAATCAATAGTTTCGATACAAAATCTTTAATAGAAAATGAGCCTTTATTTACTCAAAAGATGAAAGACAAATTTGTTGAATTTGTTGAGCTAAAACTCACTGAAAAAGAATGCCAATTGCTTGTACACCAAAGCGAAACTGTTTTAACTCAACTAGAAACTCGTATGCCTTTTTTAACTGTTCGTTTACATCGAAATAAGTTCAAAAAGTAGATAATATTTAAGATTGCAAGTTATTTCTAACAATCCATCGATAAAGGCCATCATATGATGGTTTTGTATCAATTTCCATTTTGCTAATCAGAATTTTATAAATTGCTTTAATATTGAGATCAATTGATAATAAATGTGTAATTTCATTCTTGTATAAATCCCAAATACTTGTTCTTGCTTTCCTACCTTTTTTATTTACAATGATGTTTTCCATTTTTAACTCCTAAATTTTATTTATATAAACTATTCGTTTTATTTCACGCTGTATTTGCATTTTTTCAAAGTAACTCGCCTTGCATACGCTTTTACATCGACAATATCTTGTATATCAATAATCTCTTTGTCTTTTGCCGTATCTTGTAGCAAAGTATTCTCTACGCCATTTACCTCACATATCACAATAAAGTCAGCTAAGGCTATATCCGCCTTAATATAATCCCAAAACTGCTCATGTGTATTTTCAATAATAGCCTGTGGCGCAATCACGTTAATACCTAAGTCAATAAGCTTTTTTGCTTGCTCTGCTAAAACAATAGGGCTCATGTCGAACCCTATCAAAAGAAGCGCTGTAGCATTGATTTTTTGAATTTTAATCTTCGCCAATACAACATTAGCCGCATTTATGAAATCTTGAGTTGATTTCTGATTTCTAAAAGTAAAGAGATCTAAATTCCGCTTTAGGACGTCGATAGAACGCCCATAATGAGGAGCTAATGCTTTGGCGATACCTCGATCATTTTCAAAATATTGTAAAAGTTCAAAATACTTTTTCTCAGCAATGTTTTTTAAAGCATTTCTGTCGCTATTCATTGCTACTCCCTCTCTTTTTTGAATTCAGCTTCTAGCTTCTCAAACATTTGCACAATCTCCTCTTTAGAAACAGATTGAAAATCCTCATCACTCATATTTGCAAAAAAGCTTTTGTAAAAAGCCACCTGATTGATTGTTGTTGAATTGTCCATATGAAACTCCTTGTTTTTTGTTATATATAGACTATTCGTTTTATTTTGGGGCAAAATCAAAAAGCTAGAAGAATTTGTTTAATTTAGGAGATATTTTGTTATTTTAAAGCGGTATATTTTTAAATATTAAAACTTGAATGAAATTAGTAACAATAATTTTGGGTTTTGCATAATGAAAATATTTCGAGAGAGAAAAATTATCTCTCTCGAAATATTTTTAGTAGGATATTGAAGGTCCTGCATATTGTCCATTGCGGAAGATGCATCCATATCCGTCAGGGAAAATCTCATTTTTAGAAATCCAATGCTCATTCCCATAATCTTTAACAGGGAAATATACTTTAACCATGGTTTTTTTAACTTCTAAAATAGATCCACAGTTCGTCATTGTCTCTTCGGATAATTTACTATTTCTAAAAGCATTAATTTCTTTTATTTTTTGCTCATGAATTTTTTTATCTCCTGCGGCTTTTTCCTGAGCCAGAGCTGTTTGTCTTTCTTGTTCAAGAGCTCTTAATTTGTCTTGCTCTTGCTTTTTCTTCAATTGCTCAGCTTCATTTATACGATTTTGGTCAAGAAGTTCTAGCGAAGCTCTGTATGCATTATCGTAGCAAACCTTCAATGGAGAGAGTACATTCTCATCATTTGTGATAATTACATCAAGCCTATCTTCACCTTTTGGATAATCTCCTTTAAAACTTGTATAAAATACATAAAGAATTTGACTTGCACTCATTTTCGTAGTATCTTCAGGGTATGGGATTTTACAATACGTTACGCCTGTAGTATAAGTTTTTGTTGTTGGCGGTACAAAGGAAGGTAAAGGACATTTTGTTTTAGTTTGTGTAAATTTTGGGTCACTATCAACAATGCCACCTTGAGCTCTACAAAATGCTGCAAAAGTGCGCCATGAAATTGCAGTAGCATTATATGGTTCTTTATCTACAAAAGTATAGTAATTATCATGTTTTGTATAACCTAAAACATTCGCATATTCATCAATGTTTTTTGCATGAGAAGCTTGTTCAACAAATTCTTTACCTTTTTCTTTGCTAATGGTTATGGAGTTATTAGGAGTATATGTTACCGTTGAACAGCCATGTAAAAAGAATGTTAAAATAATACTACTTACAAAAAAACTTCGCATAAATATCCCTGTTAATATTTTTTATGATTATGCCAAAGAAAAGCTGAACAAAAAAATTTCTCTTATCATCAAAAACTCTTGAATTAAATTCAAATACGTGTAAAAATACTGCATACGAAAATAATAGGACTAAATATGGACACACAAAGAATTTTAATCGACACATCAATTGCAGTAGAGGGTGGTGAGGCAATCATCGCTAAACTTGAAAAGATAGCGCCTGTATTTGTGACTGATATTGTTCTTCAAGAACTTGATGGACACAAAAACAATGCAAACGGAGCAGTTGCATTTCAAGCGAGAGAGTTTTTTAGAAAACTTGGAAATAGTAATGGTGTTGAATTACATGTAATGCCAAACTCGAATTTACTTTTGGAAAAAACAGATACCTTGCGTAAAATGTTTTTAGGGGCTACACCGTTACATGTAATCGTCAGAAAACCATACAAAAGCCGAGACATTAATGATTCTAAGATTATTGAAATCGCAAAAGATTATAATATGGTTTTAGTAACGTTGGATACGGCACAAAGGGTTAGAGGTTTGAGTGATGGTGTCGAGGCTGTGACGTTGGCATCTATTTTGCCGATAGAAAGTTTTAAAGAGGGATTGAAAATGGAAAACGAGATGAGTGAAGTTGAAAAATTGATGAAAAAAATAGAGGTTCAAAACAATAATAAGGCAGATTCCAATGTGGGTACGTTTCTTGGTTTTATATTATTTGGCATTTTGTGTTTATTTGTAGCAAATAATGCTTTGGGAATATTGGGTCTCATTTTTGGAGTGATTCTATTTTTCATTTTTATTGCATTTTTTGCAAAACCTATGAGTAAAAAAGAGTTTGAGGATTTTCAAAGAAAAAAACCAATATTATCAGAATCTTTAACTTCGAGCGAAAGTAGTGCTACAGTATCACCTCTTGATCTTAATTTACGAAGCGATATTGTTCGTTAGTTAAATAAATTAGAGGCTTTATGAGCCTCTAATTATGGGGATCAATGCTCCGTTCTTCCTTTGTTTGCCCAATCGTGTTTTTTCCCATCTAAATCAGTATAAGTTCCATCAGCGCTAAATTTCACATTAGGTACATCTCTCACTACATCTGGAATAGCATTCATAACCAAACTATCGCCTCTAGCAACATGTTTCGCTTTGGATTCTTCAACTTTGGTTCTAGTGTGATCATCCTGATATGTTGGCGCATTGTCGGTACTAGGCATATTGTTTTGCCATTGCGTCCCTTGATGTGTCACTTCGCCTTGATAACCAGTATATTTACCGTTAAGGTCAACGTTTTGAGGATTAAACGTATTAACAGGATTAACAGATCCTTGTGTATGACTGATTTCGCTTTCGGCTTTCTTAAATGTTGAATCCGTATCGACTTTTGGCATTGCATTATTTTTTTCTTGAATAATTTTTTGAGCCGTACTTTCTACAAGAGACTTATCATGCAACAACGCATCTGTACCTTGTTGGAAACCTCTACTGTCGATAATTCTTTGTGCGACTTCAACATTAAGGTCTTTTTTCAAAGATGTTGCAATACCGTCTTTGTCTTTTTCCATTTTTGATGCCGTCTCCGTCAGTTTTGCTGATTGCGCAAAGTCGTGGGAAGCTTGATTTGTTTTGGTAAGAGCATTTTCAGTATTGTGTGAAATATTCTCTCTTTGGTTGGCTGAGATAGAATCGGAACTTTTAGCTGTAACGTCTAAACCGGTAGCCATTGATTTGCTAAATGCTTGCGCTTCTTCTTTGGTGAGATCAACACTTACCCTATCTCCTGATTGAGCTGATGAGCTGCCCTTTACGCCCGCATTTACAGAACCTTTTGTTTGTACTCCATTTCCAAATACAGTAAATCCTCCAGCCGCACTCGCTTCGACTTGCACTCCAGCCGACATATCAATGCCTCTTAATTTTTGTAATGTTTCTTGTGACCCATTAACTTCTTTAAACGCTTCCGAAAGATTGTGTTGCACATTTTCGTTATATTTATGTGCAAATTCGCTTCCGGCCGCCGTTCCTTGCTCTTTACCGACACCTTTAGTAACTTGTTGTGCCGTCGTATTCGTATCTTGAATTGAAGAGCTCAAGCGATTGCTACCTGATTTTTCAAGTGCCGCGGCTTGTCCTTTCGTTTTTTCAATTTCATGAGAGTGAGATTGATCAATGGCTGATTGTATTGAAGAGCCCAAATTAGCGTTTGTGACTTTGCCATCCTTCCCATTCATAGTTACTGACTCACTCCCATAACTTGCTTTAAAAGCACTTGAGCCATCTGCATTGGTCGTTTTTTCAATATCATTGGAGCCACCATATTGACTTGAAACACTCTCTTTATAGGTACTATGACCAGCTTGATTCGTTTGATGTTCTGCAAAACCACTTGGATTAATGCGGTCAATGCTCCCATCTCTATTGAAGTGTTGGGCACCACTAGAATCTGATTTATCTATACCATGATCAAAATGACTTTTAGCCATATTGGCAGAAGTTCCCATCCCCACCGAAAGCTGCCCTACTGCATCACCAAGTGATGCTAAACGATTTCCACCAAATGTAACAAGTTTTGAGGCAATACCATAACTCAATACTGACATATATCCTAAAAATGCCATTGCCTTTTGATTTTCTTCATCGAATGTTGGCTGTGACCAAAGTGTCATCTGATCTCCTGCCCCTAATTCTCCAAGGAAAATATTTGGAAGAGAATCTGCCATCCTATCTATCGTCATAAAGTTGATTAATGCCAGGATAAAGGACCAAATGATCAGAGTAACCTGAAACCCAACCACTGAGCCTAAATAAGGAGCTGGTGAAGCAGTCATAATACTAAGTATTGCCAATACCCATATTAATCCTAGCGCAATGCCTTGCATTATCCCTCTCATAGAAGGAATCCACTCTTTTGCCATCACTCCCATAACCATCCATTTGCTTCTTTGCTCACGATCTGCCATTGCTGTGCCATACGCTAATGTTGTGGGATCAATACCGCTTGCAATTGCGCCATTGATAATTGCTTCATTTGTTAGGTTCATAATTGTACGTTGTTCAATTTGAGCTGAAGCATCTTTCGTGGAATTAAACATATGCTGACCAAAATTTTCTGCTGCCTGGCATATATCGTCTACTGTCGTTTCTGAAGCGGCAGATCCACTTGCTTTTGCTTGAAGTTGTTTAGCGGTATTACCACAATGAATATTCCCCCATAAATGTGCTGAAGAAACTTCATAACATGTTTTAATAATACCATTTGGATTTGAAGCAGAATACACATTTGTCAATCGAGAATTAGAACTAAGAATATATGATGCTAAGTCATTACTCTTATATAACCCTTCCACAGTTTTTGAACCATCCGTAAAATCATAGATAATGCAGTTTTCATAAAATTCCATAAATGTATTGTAGGTATATGGATCACCTTTCGTTTTTGAGATATGATCGTAAAATGTAAATCCAAAACCAAGCCCCATACGTGAGAAGGAATAGCTCATAGCGTTAGCGTCCATCATAGAACTTTCCATCATGCCAATACCAGCTCTCTCAAAATTTGTAGCATAGGTCATTAGCATTTTTATCCCAAGAGGAGCGTAACACTCATTATCGCCATTAACTGGACGACATTTCTGCCATGATGCAGCAGAAAGCTCATTTGCAGATAGGATGTAAACTCGATGGGCACTATCTCTTTCAACTATAAGGAAGCCATATATTGTGACTTCCGATACAATGATAAAAAAGAGCATTTTTAAAGCTGCTGCACCTGGTTGGAAACCAACACCTTTGGCATATTCTCTAAAAAAAACAATACCCATACCAATGAGACCAGCATATTTTATAATCACAGCCAAGGTATCAATATTTAGTAGAAAATATAAGAATGATAGGATAGAAGCAATAGATTTACCATTGCCCCATGTCCAAATAATATCAGAGTTGTCTGCACCAAATAACCAATTAGCCGAGATTACTAAGAGAATTAGGGCTATCTTTTTCATTAGATAGCCTTTACAAGGTTTGTAATGATTTGAATCAGGTCAATTTTCAATATTAGATCAAATACTAACGATGAAAACACACCATAGAAGAATGACATTAAAAAGAAAGCTATAAATGAGTGTTTTGTTTTCTCATCTTTGGTTTTCATTTGATTTATAAACCATACCACATCTTTAATCGCTTGAAATGCAGTTTTAACTTGTTGAATTTTGGTACAAACCCAATTTTTTGCTCGAATGCTACAATTTTTAATTGCAATAAGTGGATTTGGAAAATGAAAAATATAAACTTCACCTTTATATTTACTGGTTAACCATCGATATGTTTCCGAGACCAATGCAAATATGTACTTGATCAATAAATAAGTGCCAAATATAAAGCATAATGTGCTGAGAAAAAGTGTTAAAGAGAACTCATCTGATATATATTGAGTCATCTCAATTCCTTGAATGTTATGTGTTTCCATTTGATTTCCTTTTTGCTTTAATATAAAACTATTCGTTTTTTTAGAAGAGATCTAAAATCTCTTCAACATTTACCTAATGCTCAAAATCTATGATAAAATCAGGCTCAATTTGAGAAAGTATCACGCGCTCCAGCAATGTCTTTCTTCGTTTAATCCTCATCTTTGATTTATCGTACATGTTAATCAGAGCATTGTTATCGCTTGGTGCGCCGATAAAGAAAAATTGGGGAAACTCTCTTTCCAGTTTCATGCAAAATTTATCGATATCTTTTACACTCTCGGTTGCTTGATACAATGCAATATTCTCTTCCGAGAATATCTCTGCAAATAATTGCTCTTCTTGTTGTTCGTCCATGTGTAACTCCTTTGTTTTTTCAGAAATTTCTTTCTGTTATGACTATTCGTTTTATTTTGGGGTGCTTTTTGGTTTTAGCTCGGAATAAAAGACACTAAAGCCATAAACAAAGCGTCTGATCTCTTCTTTAGAGATGTAAAACTCTTTTTTGAGCCACTGGTATGAGATGTACAAGATAATTTTTTGAATCAGTCGTTTCTCAAGCTCTTTGGGTAATTCATTCATGACATTGGATTCAATGGTGCGCAGTGCCTTTTGGATACGGCGTATCTCTTTTCGATGGATTGATCTTGCATTAGACAAAATTGAATCTTTGACAGCTTGTGGTGCATCAAGAAAGCATTTTTTGATGATGTAGTAATTTACATAATGCAATGTTCGTCTATTGCGGAATGGAAACATTTCACTTTGGTTTTCAAGACGTCCTATGAGCTCTTTTTTGATTGTTCCTCGAATGATTGCGAGCATGTGCTTATCTGTTTTTTCTTCTAATGGATATTCCTCGATTTGCTCAAACTCTTCGAATGGTTCTATGTGGTCCTTCATGGTTTTTCCTTTCGGGTCGTAACCCTTTAACCTAATACCTCTAAACTAGTGCTCTATAGGTATTTTTTGCTGTAGCCTTTTAATGTAATACCTGCTAACTAGTCACCTAAAAAGCTGATCGTAACCTTCTTACATTTACGTTCTACGTATACATACCAAACTAGTAACCTTGTTTGGTTCTTTTTGTTCTTGGGTGGTTTAGGAAGGGGTGAAGTAAATAGTCATAAAAACTCCTTGTAATTTTGGTGTATATGACTATTCGTTTTATTTTGGAGATGTTTTTAAAAATGAGGGGGGTTTACTTTTCATGAGTGATTTTTTTACGTTCTAAAACCGCCATTCGACTAAATCTGAATTTGAAAGTGATGGTGATTGAGGAATAAAGATGGTGATGTTTTAGTTGAGGGTTGATCGGGAGTTCTACCTAGAGCAAGAGTTGTCTAAATTTGAGAGTTTGTATGCGACGTTAAATGACTTGCTTATTTGCAAGGCAATTGGATGACAGTGCTTGAGCGCTACGAAGAAAAAATTCCAAATGACAGGGAGATATTCTTCTAAACTAATGAATGTTTACTTATTGCTCTAATCCTTTAACCTTTTTATGGATACAGTGAATTAAGAGAAAAATTTCTTATATAATTACACTAAAAAAGGCATCAAAAAATGAATAATGCTTTGGAAAGAATAGGGTTTTTGTACGAAAAAATGCCATCTGATATTAGAGAAAAGTATTTTTCACATATAAAAGGTGGACAGCAAACAGAAATAACCATTGATGGCGAAGATGAAAAACGATTTATTGCCTATTTAAATGAACGAGTAAAAAAAGATTACGATCCAGATTTTTTAATAAACGATTTTATGCGCTTTTTTTCAAATTATGCAATTTTATGTAACGGTGGTAAAAAGTTCATTAAAATAGCAGATGAAAGACTCAAAGAGGATATCTTTAATACAGATATCGGCAATATGCTATTGAATGACTTGAATTTGCCTTTTGATACTTTTTACATTGAACTGAATCTAGAATACCATTTTAGCGCAGGACAAAAACACATTATCGAAGGAGCTCTAATTCAAAACTTTAATGATTGGATAATGATTGATGCTATGAAAATCGATAAATCAAACGATATGCCATCATTAATTTATTTTGAAATTTTCAAAAACACTCCGATTAAAGATCAAATAGAAAGAATAGCTAAAGGTTTTTTTGATAGTTCATACTCGAAATTTTTGAACAATGAAGCTAGAGTCGCTTTAGAAGAAAAAGATAAAGAGCTTGTTAGCCAAATCGTAAAGCTTTTTTCCGCACTATTTTATATTGATCATGCACAAAGAGAACGTAAATCAAGTATCAGTGAAATCAATGAATGGAAACCATATTCCTTTAAAATAGCGAAGAACCCAGCAACCGAATTTAGTGCAAAAAGATTAAAAGCTTATCACTATATTCTTCTTAATAATCCAGATTCCAAAGCTAAAATGATCAGTACACATTCTATATTGCATGCAAAACAAAATAAGATGACTTTGGTTAGAGGACACTGGCGAAGACAGCAAATAGGCCAGAGAAATGTCGAAAAACAATTTAAAACAATTTGGATAAAACCATTTTGGAAAAATGTTGATTATGATCTAGATACCAATACTCATATTTATACAATTCAATGACATCTGTTTTTCTCCTATAAAATCGCACTTTGCCATACTGTTATCATTGACCTATAAAAAACCTTTTTAATTTTATTCAGAAATTTCATACTTGATAGGAAATTTTCCTCTAACACCTACACCAAATTCAATTGCATTGATAAGTCCACGCCTTTCCAATGCTTTAACTGTTTGACTGTCAATTTCCCATTCAAGTTTAACCGTTCCATCAGGTGTGGACTTAGTTTTAACGTTTGGATAGGACCATCGACCCATACTACTAATTTTTTTAGCAGTAGGATCATACCAAGGATACTTTTTGAATTCAATGATTTGATATTCTTTTAGGGTATTAAACTTTTCTTGCATTAATGCGGAAAGTACACTGACCATTGTATTATTTGTCCTTATGTGTTCGAATTATCGTACTCTTTGTGTAAATATTGATTTCTCTAGCTCTTTTAAAAGACTGATTGGTGCATTTTTTGCTAAAGCACAATATTCCACTGCTGGCTCCATTAAAGCAATTTCATCTTGGTAGATTTGCAATAAATCTTGATTACTGACAATCTGAGTAAGCGTATGTCTAAAAACTTCCAAATGCTCTTGCTTCAATGCTTCTTCTGATAAACACTGTTGAAAGAAATTAGGGTTCTTTGATAGACCAATGGCAATATCAAAGATATCTCGTGTATTGCCTTTATGGGCTCGATAGTAAATTTTTTTGACCAAAATTTCTTCGATCCCTTCTATATAAATATCATCGAAACCCCAAATAGAAGTTAGAATACGGCCTTGGGGCATTCTGGGACGTGTCTCAAAAAATTGTATTTTTTCTGTATCTGAAATCAATACCTCAAGATAATTACCAGGGAAGCGAATATCTTCACAAATATTCATCTTTTGAATGGCAGCTCTTAACTGTGCTAAACTGCCTGATGTCGCAAGAAAGATATCAATATCCGTTGAATAACGATGATTCCAATAGTAAGCACTTAACGCTGTTCCTCCACCAAAAGAAGCTTGCTCATAAACATTAACTTCTTTTAATGCTTGAATTGCATAGCCTAGCATTTTAGCTTGAGATGTAAAATCATACATGGCGTATTCGTGAAAGCGTATTATTAGATAATGCAAATGCTGAAAATGGTGCTAATGGTGAAGCGCCCAACAGATGAAGAAAAGCTTCTTTGGAAACGACATCTTCATTGAAAAGTTCATTGAGATCGCTCTCTTCACATTCACGAACAATTTTTGCAAATGCAACTCTCTCACGTGCTGTTAATTTGGTATAGCTTTTTTTAGAGAAGAGTTTAAAAATTTCATTGTCACTAAATCGCTCTTCTTGTTTGATATTGCGATTAAGAATAACCATAATATTTTTTGGAGCTTTTTGGACAATACACGATTCTGCATATTTTGCATCGATATGTTTTAGAAGCAAATAGAGCTTATGCTTTTTATGCGTTGGATTGCTCCATTCTTTAAAAGTGCTTCTTGGAATATCTAAAAGGTTAAGTGCTTGTGTTTCTTGCATGACTAACTCCTAAGTCAATATTATAGCCGAATACCGTCCATAATGTAAAGGGGTGCCACTATAGTCATGAACTTTGTATACTCTTAACAATTGAAGATAAATTCTATATACTATATAGTTAAAATTCCCTTTGCCAACGTTTCAAAATATTCTTCTTCATTGCTATCATCGATATCATAACGTGTTCGTATCGTTGTGTATAAAGAATTAGTTTCTCCTTCCTTTGACAATTCAATAAAAGTATCTAGGACATTTTCTAAACTATCATTGCTAATTCGAAATAAACATTCAATTGCTTCTATACTTGTAAGAATAAAATCTGTTTGCTCAAATCTATTCGGTTTAAGTGCAGTTGTCATTACATCAGAAGCATTAAAATACATTAGAAATTTATAAATTGCTTTTTCATTACGTGGATTTCTATACTCAAAATATCTTTTTATATTATTAGTCGATACATACAAATCATGCTCAATTTTAGAACTAGCATCTTTGGAAAAGTTATGGAGTGTTTGAATCAAGTTAAATGCCGATGTTTTACATTCAATTATAAAGAGACTTTTTTCTGTTTCAAATATTATATCAGGTTCAGAAAATTCTTGTTTACCAATGAAATATTTTTTGCCAGTTTTTACACTTGCATTCATTTGTAATGAGTATTTGATAATAAATTGTTCAATTATGCTTTTTACATAATTTTCAATAAGTGGACCTAAATATTTTGACTTATAATTTATATCAATATCTTTATTTTCAACGATATCATCATATATTCGATCCAATCGTAAAAATTGTGTAATTGCTGTATAGGAAGTAATATAAATATTTTGTGTATTTTCATCTTTGTACAGAGGATAAAAAAAACTAATTTTTGGTAAAGTTTTATCAATTTTACTTTGTTCATTGTAATTTAAGAAATTATTTGATGGTTTTCCATCAATTTTTCGTAAATTAAAATATTGTTTTTTAAATTCTTCATTAGATATAGTGAGATAATCAATAAAATAATCTATATCTTGTGTGGAAAAGTCATTATGAGGATTAATAACAAACTTTTTAAAATTATTCACATCGACATTAACCATGGTGAATTTTGACTTATTTAGGTATGCTAAAAAAGCATAGAGCAATACTAAAAGTTTATCTAAATCCATAGAAAATATTAAATCTGATATCTGTTTTGTTATTTGGCAACCTTCAAATAATTTTTTAAATCTATAAAGCCTTCTAATAGAATCATCTTCTTGTAATGCAAATTGTTCATGCCCCATAAAGAAGAATAGTCGTGAAAAAACTTCACCTTCTTTCAGATCTACCCCTTCTAAATTATTTGCATCATTGTATAAAGAACGAAAATCTCGTATTGAAATATCTCGCTTACTTATTGGTTTATTACTTCCATACACTATAAATTTTTCAATAAGGTAAGGAAGATATATCCTCGTTGTAAGTTGCTGAAGTTGATATTCTTTATGAGCTTTAGAAAAAAAATCTATTGTGTCTTCTGCTTGAAATAATGCATAATTATCAATTCTCAATAAAAAATATTTAATTTCATCGGAATAATAATATGGTTGTATTTTATTAATAAGTGTTTTTATGCTTCCATTGCCAGTTCCTCCTTTTATATGTGCATGCTTATTAAATAGGAGTTCTTTAAAACTTTTAGTCATTTGTTTTCTCTGAAAATGAATTTATAGAATAATTTATTGTACACAAAATTACTTACTGATGTGTAAATATTTCACGGTAGCCGTGCATTAGCATTTTCCAACGCTTTATCCAACTCATGATTGGAGTATTTTAGATAAATGAGCGTACTCTTGATATTCTTATGACCAAGGACTTTGCTAACTAGAACAATATTAGCGCCTGAATCCAAAAGGTGAATAGCACGAGAGTGACGTAAGGTGTGTGGATGTGCTCGATCTCTTTCGATATTTGCTTGAGCGGCATATCTAATAAACGCATAGTTGTAGGTTGTCCTATCACGATTTTTGAGGATAGAGTCATCTTTGGTTCCATTACGTGAGAGTTGCTCTTGCAATATCAATGATTTCAGTCTATCGCTGATTTTAATGAGGCGAAAGCTGTTTTTCTTGCGCTGCTTGAGGTTAATAACTTTCAATCGATTGGTCTCTAAATTGAGATCACCAAACGTAAGCTTGAGTGCTTCAGATATACGACTAGCTGTTTCATAACAGACAAGCCACGCTAAACGGTAGGATGAATCGCTGATAGATAGAAAAGTGTTTAATTCTGCAAGTGAGAGGTACTTGATGTCATCTTCAGCGTCGTCTTGCTGAATAGGTACAATCTCTTGTTTGCCTCTTTTGATAGGCAACGTCTCGATGATTTCTGCTTCGATAAGTTCGTGTGTCATAGTTTGCTCCAAAACAAATAAATTTAATACTATTCGTTTTGAAATGGCTCGTTTTCTGTAAATTCAACAACTTTGAATTTGATAAAGGGATTTTGTATTAAGAATTTTTTTGCTGATTCATCAAGTAGTTGATCTTTATTGACAATAAAATGCAATATGATATTTTTATTTTCAAAATGAAGATTATATCTGTTAGGCTTTTGCATAAACAAAAAACAATCGCCTGCAAATGCCTGTAAATCTTTTCTAAACAGTTTATTATATTTACCACCAACCCAATTTTTACATTGTACAAAAATGATTCGATCTTCTTTTTGGGCTATTAAATCAATCCCATTATCTTGGAATTTTTGTTCAAGTCCATGATAAATAACTTGATACCCACTATTTTCATATTTTGAACCAATGAATTTTTCATAGCTTGCGCCTTTGAGATCATTATATTGGCTTGCCTTTTTCAATTTTAAGCGTACCGACTTTAGAGTAAAAAAACTGATATTATAAGCATTGTAAGATATGTAAGAGACCTCTTCACCTTTGCCATTCTTCTCTGTAAATAAAGGAAGTTTCTCTATTGCATGGTCATATTCTTTGGCTTGAATTGAACTTCTTACAATATTAGATATCGATATAGTCAATGATTGATTGTTTTTGTAATAAACTTTTTTGGTTTTAACTAATCCAATATCCTCATCAATTTGCTCTTGTTTCCCATAGAGGTGTGTAAGGTTTTCATATTGATTCGTTTTTGTATGAATTTTATAAACTGAAATATTGCCGCATAAAATAGAGCATAGATATTTTGCTCTATTAAGGGAGTCATAACAATTATGCTTATTTTGAACTAGATCATTAATGTTTTGTTCTACAAGATAGTAATAGTCTGATTCTTCTATCAAAGTGCATCCAAAATATATTTTTCAACATTTTATCTAAATGTTGAAAATTGAGTAGTGGAAATAATGTTTCACGGACAAATATGTAGCTTAACGAATTGGATATTCAAATGATATTCAACAAAATGGGCTATTTTGTTGAATATTACTATTTATTTCTAATCAGAGTTTAATATACTATATTGACTTTTCATTAGATTAATTTCATAAATTTTTTGTTATAAGTTATCTTTTAATTCTATTTTTTATTGCAACTGCAAACGAAAAAGCGAAAATCCATAATAATATGCTCTCTATGAATGAACAAACATATCCTTTCAATGAAAATACTTTGAACCATTGTTTTTCACTAGAAATAAATGGGGCAGTAAATTGACTTGCTGAATAAATAAATTTGACAGTAAAATCTTTACTATTCAATGCAATTAAATATTGCTGTATGATTTGATCTTTAAACGTATAAACTTCATTTATTGTACTTGCTGGTCTAATATTTGATTCTTTAAAGCTAATTTTCATATCCAAAGGTACAAGAATTTTATTTTTAACAATATAGTCTTCTTTCAAGTTAACAATTTCTATATCTTCATTATTCATTTTCATTAAAAATTTAGGAGTTGTTGCTGTGGAAATAAAATCTTTATTAGGTTCATGAATATATGCAAATAAAATAATTGTGAGAATAAACCATATTAATGGTTTGATCCACCGTTCTCCAAAACCATTAATCCAATGAAAAGTATTCATCAAAATTTGTTGTGTTAAGGATTTTGTTGGATCTTCGTAATCAAACTGAGCCAGTTCAATATGTCTTTGTGAAAAATAAAACTCTCCTGCCATCTGATAATCGTTATTTCCTTCAAAATTTGTCCTAAGCTGTTTATAAATTTCTCTTAAATTAGAAATTTTTTTTGAAAATATGCCCGGATTTTTTTCTGAAAAGACATCTGTTTCATCAGCTGTTGAAAAATGCTCAGCATATCTATTGAATAGTCGATTGAGAAACATAAAAGAATAATTATTAAAAGCCATTAGAAAAATAGCTGAGAGTATATATGAAAGAAGCAATACACTCTCACTATAAGAGCTATGTTTATTATTCTCTACTATGGTATGATGATTATGCATTACAAAAATTATAAAAATAAAAAATACGCAAAATACTAGGCATAAAAAAAAGCCTTGCACTTTAGGAGTAATTTGATTAAATTTTTTTTTGACAATTGCACCTGTCCACAAGTCTTTACTTTTTGGAAAATTACAATTAACAAATCTTGTATCTTGAATAATTGCATTGGCAAAATAACATCTACTCATATCCATATTACTAAAGTGTACTTTGTTAAGTACTGTATTTTTAAAATTTGCAGATTTTAGAACTTCAGTTCCGATGAAATATGTCCAACCATCGCCTTCTAAATTATGACGAAATTTTAGTTCATGAATAATGCTATAAAATTCAATATGATTTTTATCCTCTATATAGCCAAATGTAACATCTGCTCCAAGCTTCCATGGTTGATATACAACCTTCTCAATATTTATTCCTCTTAATAAGGCTCCTTTTTCAAATACAACATTATATAGATCTAAATATACGCAAGATAATTGATCAAATTTTGCCTGATCCTCAAAAATAGTTTTTCTAAAAGAGAAAAAGAGATTATATTTTTTATTTTTTCCATTTAAGCATTTTGAAAAAGAAGTAAAATTTAGGTCTAAACATATTTTTTCAAATAAATCTATTATTTTAAATTCATCAGTAATAATGCAATCATCAAAATTGAATATGATTTTTTTAGAAGAGTTGAAAGGAGGAAGAAGAGATTTAAGTGCAGAATGTATAAATTTAATAAGAGAATCATGATTAAATTTTTTAATTTCGCTTGTAGGATTATTGGTATCTTGCTCTTTTAAATAAAACTCACATATAGTCATTTAATTAGTGCTTGAAAAAAATATGATGCAATAATTACAATACTCCCCCAGCCAATAAGAGAAGTAATTATTTTCGATTTTTTATAATTTAAAGTATTGGTGTTTTCATGTTTTTTATATTCCCAATATGCTATTTTTTCTTGCATATGAGCCTCCATAATAGGCTCACATATTTTTTTTAAAGCATCAGTGTCAAAACTCTTATCGCTTCCTTCATATTCTACAGACCAACCATTACTAACATATTGTTGGTCACCTTTTTCTATTATAGGCTTTATTAGAATTCTATTCATTACCTACCTCGTTTTCCATTTAGTTCTTCTTGACATTATGTTATAGAAAAAATTCATTTATACCTATATGAATAATAGGTATAATTATATTATTAATACCAAAATTCATTATAAAGATATAAAATGCATTATTAATATGTCTATACATTATCTTTTTAAGTACTCACAACTACCTTCAAAGGAATAGCTGCAAACTCCATTAAATAATTTTCTGTAACACCTAATAATGTAAGGATCTCATCTGAAATATCATTAGATGAAACACCAGGTTGCACAATATAGTTTTCATACTCAACAGGTATTTGTATTTTTACTAATGTCAAAAGTTTTTCTAAATCGGCAATAGATCCCTTCTCAAGGCGAGAGCATTCTTGTCCACTATACTTTTTCTTTTCGCGTCTTAAGAGATGCGTTATAAACTCATTGCCATCTTTATGCTTCCAATGAATAGATTTTTGGGCCTGTCCACAAACTTCATAAAAATTTCCAATTCGATTACTGATGATTCCATCTTTTGCATATTTCAGATGATAGAGATTTATGCGAAGCTTGTCTTTTTCAATTTTAATCGTTACTATATCAGCAATTTCACCAGCACCATCATCATCATAGATAATATCAACATCTTCTTGAAGTAATTTTTGAATTACTCTATATTGTATAGAATCAGTTTCTTTAGGATTGACTTTTTGTGATTCTTTACTTAAATTAATACCTGTCCAATCCCAATCATCAATGAGGCGTTCTTTTGGAAAAAGCTGTATAGCCTGTTTTAGCAATACGAACTCATTCCCAGTCAATGAAGAACCATCTGCAAACCATATTGTAGGAACATAGTATTCAAAAAATTCTTCAAGTGTTTGACTATTTCTGCCATGTAAAATCTTGACAGTTTTTGTAGATAAATTGTGAATGGAAAAATCAGCATATTTAGTTTGATCTTCATTAGTTTTTTCAAACAATTTGATCTCATATTTTATTCGCTGATCATAACTAACTAGTTCAAAGAAAAGTCCATCATTTAGTGATGCATCACAAATCAGTAATTCGCATTCAAAAAATCCATAACATTTATCATCAATATTGAAAGTATACTTTGTCTCTGTATTATTGTACATCTCAGCATCCCAATCAATCCATACAGGCCATTTATGTACAGGTCTCGCAGTAATCAACGATGGTATTAAAGTATCTAACAGAACTTGATTTCCATCTATATCTGGATTTGAAAGCTTTGACGCAATCTTATGGGACCATTCTATAAACTGCTTGAGATCTCCTCTCATATAGCTCCATACTCGTCCTTTATATGAACAACCCAAAGATACTTTTACGCCTTGTTCATAACCCATTCCAAAAACAAATGCCTTTTGACCTTTTTGCTTTTCTGCTAAAGTCAAAGCATTTTCAACATCCGTACCAACACTCATTCTAAAACGGATATTTTTACCTAGAAACTCCTTTAAGCCAACATTTTGCAAGGATACGCGTTTTACATCATAAAAGGCCTTAAATACATCTACTCCTTTTATTAATTCAGCATCATCACCAAGTATTGCGGTAGCAAGTTCTGAATATAATACGCTCTTATCTGAACCATGAATAAATAGTAATTTTGTTGAACTATCGTAATATACGACAGTAATGTTCCATTCCAAGTGATAGATATCTTTTATGGCACCCCAGTCTAAATATTGCTTTTCAGCAGTGATAATTACTAATAATTTGTATCTTTCATTGAGATCGTCAAATTTATAATCACATTTGTCGTAATGAGTCAGCCCATTTTTAAATCTCTCAGGTTTCCAATTAGCAGAATGGTTTCGATATACAACCCCACTTAAAGGAATTCTAATATTCTGAAATGGAATATCAGATTTTTGTAAATTTTTGAACCCAGATATAAAATCAGCGTATTCAATTTTTTCATAGACTTCCTCATCACTTAATGAAGAAAGCAATAAATTCCAGTCAGCATCTTGAGCATAAAGTTCACTTAGTTCTTCTTTTACATTCGTATCGGCCAAATTAACAATAAAGGATGCATTACCCAGTTCTTCATCATATTTAGAACGTGTAAATCGACCTGCAAATTGTAAAGTAATTGGAAGACTTTTTTTAATATCATGGAATGCAGCAATTTTTAGTTCTGGTAAATCAAAACCTTCTCCAAGCATATCAACACAAACAATAATTTGATGTTCTTTCCGTTTAATTGCTTCTAAAGCGACCTTTCTATTTGCAACACCAGTATGTATCACTATAGGATTAAATTCTGCATATTCTCTATAAAGTTCAAAAATAGTATTTGCTCTTGCTTGATCTTTACAACGAGCCATCAAAATATGAGGAAATCCTTTTTCTCTATTTTTTTTTAGTTTTTTTACAGCCAATTCAGCCATTTTCTTATCTGCTTCTTCAGGATCATAAACACGGATAGGAAGTAAATCGATCTTTTTAAAATATCCTTGCTCTTGTGCTTTCTTCAAGGGAAAATTAAATACTATTTTCCCATCTAAGCATTTTTGATCATTTCGAAATGGAGTTGCTGTAAATTGAAGGATTTTGATATTTTTAAATTTATTTCGAAATATCTCCCATGAATCAGCTTTAACGTGATGTGCTTCATCAATGAATAAATGCGAACATAATTCAGCCATTTTTTCCTGCTGTTGATGAACACTACCCGCAGCAATACTCATTGTAGTCACAATAACATTACATTGTATAAAAAAACTTTCTAAATCTTCAAGAGTTTCAAATTTTTGTTTGATAATTCCTACAATAGGATGTAAAGATTTTTTACCTATAACACCAAACTGTTTCAATAATCCTAAACTTAAAAATTTTTCAAATAATTGATCTCGTAAAGCATCGGATGGTACTGTAACCAAAAGTCTATTACACTGATTAGCAATCAGCGTAGAAATCATCGTTTCTGTTTTCCCAGTACCAGTAGGCATAACCACCGTACCAATATCATTGGGCATTTTAAGATGGCTTAAAATTGAGTAAAGAGCACTAATTTGTGGTAGCCGCAAACCATTTACTTCAGTAGTCGCATTCTCTTCGATAAAATGGAAATCCTGTGTCCAAGAATTGATAATCTCTTGACATGTATACTCGTGTATACAAGGATTTTTTATCCATTCCAATTTGAGTTCATTATTTTGCAACTTTTCTATTGTTGGCTTTTGATGATTAGAATAGAGAATATATTCTTGTTCTTCTGGGTAATTTAATTTTTCTTTATATATAAAATATTTTTTTTCACCAAAATTAATCTGCATATAGTCAGTTTCAACAAGGATAGAATCAGGTTCAAATTCTATTTTAGTATTGATTAATTGACAAATGCTATTTTTTTGATTTTTAAAAATTTGGTATCTTATTTCTGGTAAGCATATCGTTGCCATAGTATTCACCACCTTTTCTTAAGAAAAAATGAATATAAACTAAATGATATTTAGTTTAATATATAACTCTTAATTAGTTAAGCTATATTCAAGTTTGTACCCATCTTGTAATAGTATCTGTTGATCTTCAAGATGTTTCAATATAAAATTAAATTGTTTTATATACTTTTTAGGATGAACCTCATTACATGTTTTATTAGAAAATTCTTTTTTTGCGAGTTGATTATCATATGTTGCATTATGAAATTCAACTGTACAATTTACTATTTTATTCATCATGTCATCACATTTTAAAATCATAAAATCGTTTATTTTTGTCATGCCAACATTTAGTATATTTGATTGTCCATCTTGATTCTTTTGACATTGATATGTCAATAACCCTTGCTCTTTGCCATCCTCATAAACTAGACTTTTGGTAGAAGATAAATACCCTTCGTGAATGACTGTGTCATCTTTAAAAAATTTAAAGTTAAAGATAATATTAGTTTGACGAATATCTTCAGCAAATGAGTTACTTATCCCAAAGATAGCATAGATTAATGCTTGTAATAATATTGTTGTTTTCATTTGACTATTTTCTTCTTCCATCAGGTTCGGTAGCAACACCTTTAAACTTATCACCTTGTTTAGCATCCATAAGACGTCCAGTCGTAGTGTCTCTCTTCACATGAGTATCATTTTTGGGATTGTATGTTTGACTTCGATTATCAACAGATCCTATCCTATAATCCTTACCAGTATTCTTTGCCATAAGATGTCCTTTCAGATGAATAATTCGTAATATTCTATCACAATTAAAACTTAATACATTTCATTATATTTTTTGAAATTTTTTACAACAATCATTCAAAATGCTCTAATGGCGTTTTTAATATATATTACGATTTGGTATGAAGTCGCGCTTGACACAGATTCAAGACAAAATAGAGGCACTTGTCCATTTTTAGCTATCCTAGCTAAAAGAAGAGCATGAATACTTCACTGACAATAAAGATTAACATACCTAAAAAAATACTCGGCTAAGATAGTGAATGTTTACCTCAAGTTATTTGAGGTTTTTTTAAGGTTCAACATGTAGGATTTTAAAAATCTTCAAATATACCCTTTTGATATACAAAAGAGCTAATCTCTTTCTGAATAGCTCCAATGGAACTACAAAAGAGCTATTTGTGCGTATCTTCTTTTCAGTTTATATCTAAAATAGATCAAACGTATTTATTGGCAGAATACTCTCAAAGTATTAAATGGCATTCGCCTGTCTTTGAGTAATGACACGCCTACGATAATGTGTCAAATTCTTGTAGGCTACCTTCAAATCATGTATCGATTAAAAGGTATTATATGGCATTCGCTGAAGTATTAAATGGCGTTCGTTTTGGTGATTTTAAAGTAGAAGAAAGAAAAAAACACTCGAACCGGGCAATTCGAGCGTTTATCTTAAAAATTTGGTAGGTTATTCACAAAAAGGAGGTGTATGTCTTACAAGTAAAAGTATAGAAGAATAGGTTAAATGCTTTCATAATCCTTTATTAATCAAAAGCTAACAAGCTCAAAAATAACGATTGATCCAGCTTTTTAGCCAGAAACTCTTTGAATATTTTCTAATAAAACATGAAAGAATCCCAACCATTACTAAGAACCAACACAACGCTGTACCTTTCCATGAAGTATCGATCACGCTGACGAGCAACGCTGCAACCAATAGAAAAATACCATAGGCATATTTGGTAATGCTCATGAGGATTTATTTTTCCTTTCATGGAGTAGTTTGCCCAATGCTAAAAAGCCTGCAAATACCAGTAAAATCATTAAAATGTTTTCTAACGTCATTTTTCTTTTCTTTTAAGTCTTCAATAATTAAGTCAAAAGCGCTATTATCAGTGTTGCGCATACCATACCAAATGTAATCTCTATAGCTTTATCCTTCCGTTTCTGCTTGCCAACGTTTTTTAACTGCTAGGCTAATTTTTTCTTTATAGGATAATCGTTGATTTTTAATACGATTTTTTTTCACATCGTTCCCTAGTTTTGTAAGAAATAATGTTGCCATCAGACCTAAAATACTTAGTATTAATGCGATTGTTGGACCATCAATTTTCATTGCTTTGCCTTTTCATCAGTGACATCGTGCGCTGATGTTACAGATTTTTGTGGCTGCATAAGCGCCTCAAATTCTTTAATGGTTTCGTCTAAAAGACATCTTTCATTTTGATCATCGATATGATATACCTTATACTTAAACTCAGGATGCAATATTTGATAGATACGGCATGCGATCTCTTTTGCTAAAAAGCGATTTAGTGCTATTTTATAGCGCTTATTGAATGATCTGATCATAAACGTATAGATAACAAGTGCTGCAAGAATCGCAAAAACAAACAACAGTGTTGGGAAAGAAGCATTTATCATTGTTCTTCCTTTTCTTCTGTAGTATCTTGCACTGGCGATACATACTCAATAAGTTTTTTGTATTGCTCAATTGGTATCATCACTGCTACAAGCGTATTATCTTTCATCATGCCGATTTTTTCAAGTTTTTGAGATGTTAAGGCATCAAGATACTGGTCCATATTGTTTGCAATGCTATCAACGCATTTAATCTCAGCCAGCGTGAAAGGGACATGCACTTGTTGCTCTGTATTTTCACTTTCTTCTTGATTGGAATACTCTTGCAGTGCTCGTTTTGCCTGTTTTCGATCAATATACCATATTGCTATTTTTAGGTTCATCGCCGTAATGAGTATGAGAACTCCAGCTAAAACAGTGAGTTGGATTGGTGACATGTGTAAACTCCTTTTTGAGGCTATTCGGTTTGAATAGAGCTCTTCATTTGATTTAGATAAATGAAGTTAAGAAGTTTTTGAAAGTTTGTTTTTGAAAGATAAAAAGCATTCTACTACTTTGGTCAAAAAAATCAAGAGATTTTGAGAAAAATGACGCAGTTTTTTGAAACGATTGCCATTTAATACTTCGGCGAAGTACTTATAGCGACAAAATGTATAAAATATTGCATTTCTAAATTTAAATAAACTATTTTCATGATCATTTATTTAACTAAATCCGAGCTCAGTGGTATATAATGTTTTTGGATAAATAGTTAGGCATATTTTCAGGAGTAGTTAATGGATGAGATGATTGATGCCCTTACTAGAGATATAGGAATTGAGTTAGTCAAACCTATTAGGATTTCTTACTATGATAAAAAGAGATTTTTAGAAAAAAATGAAAATTATAAAAATAGTCCAGATGATATGAAACAATTCTTGATTGACATGATGGCAATGTCTATTTTTAACCAACAAGTGATTGTTCCTTTATATGGAGCTATTAATTTCGGATCAGATACTAAGAAATATGGCGTAGAACAAGTCAAAATGGGCAGTTACATGTTAGACCATAACTTCTATTCAGAAGTCAATGAAACAACAAAACAATTCTACGCAATAACAAAAAAGTACGGAATTGCAATTGAAAGTTTACAAATCCCATCTATAAATGAATTTGTTGAAAAATGGCTGAAGGTTGTAAAGAACCATGGCTAGTAAAACACCTTGGAAAGATCGAAAAGATTTATTGAAAGACATATCATCATTTGTGCATAGAAAAGGTGCTTTTTTTAAACAAAACTCCAAAAGAATGAGTGATTTATTTGAAATGACTGTGTATAACGATGCCGTTAGATATTACAGAAGGGAAAAATATAGTATTTCAATCCATAATCTTATGAGTGATGGGACATTTCAATACAAGCTATCTACGGCTGGATTAAGTACTAATTTTTCCTACTTTGTGGCTGAGAAAACTTTTAAAGATGGGGAAGAAAAGGTTGAAATTCATCATAACCTTAAAGTACAATCAAGCCATGATAATCATATCTACTATACCGCAGATGTATCTGTGTGCCGTGAGAACGGCGTATCTACGAAGAAACAAAAAAATGGAAGAAATCATAGTTTCATAGAGAATGATAATTTAATAACGTTCTTTGAAGTAAAGAATATGAATCCATTTCCAGAGATTCTATTTTCGTTCTCGGGTATAGTCTTGGAAGTTATGCCTGATTTTATTACATCGAAAAAATACATCATAGGGAAAAAGTACAAACATTTAACACCTTCAATTGTATTTTCAGGTACTGGCGGGAAACATGTGGAACAAGTAGCAGATATACTCAGTTTAAGATATGGTTACAACGTAATTAGAGGCCTCTATGTAAATAAAGGGAAAATATATTCTATGGACAAACTTAACACATATGATGCCTAACAAATCAGTGGAGCCAATAAATTACCTTACAAGGAGAGTTTAATGGATTTTGGTTTTGTTAATGCAGTTGGGGAGAGACGAAGTGCAGAATTTTGCAGAGGTTTTTAAAGTGAAAATCGCATTCTAGCCTTTAACTAAATTGGAAGGTGACTAAAAATGTACTTCATTTGACAATCGTGTTATATAATGTAAAAATACTAGTTTATTAGGATAAATAATGTTGTATCTTCTTGTTATCAGAAAGTTATAAGTTACGCTCCTAAAGACAGACCATATATGGATATTAAAACTTATGTCTTATGATTATCTCGGTTCCTTTCCAATTCCTAAACAGGTTTTACCATTAAAACTTCGCTCATTGTTAGAACCTATAGGTTTATCACCAAGCCAATTTGTAGAAGTTGGCAGCAGGCTAGAAATAGATCCTCATGGTCAGAATGCTGAATACCTACATTTGCAAATGGCTGTAGTCCCAGGATGCAGTGATGACCCAATTAAAGTATTAGACGAAGCAGGTGATGGTGTAGTTGAATTTTCGGTTCCAAGTGCTGATAGGTATGCATGCGCTACCGAATTTTCTCCTTCAATATCAGGTTATGACTATATCGTTGCTGCGTGGGGAGATAGCTCGTTTTACACTTTTAATCTTGCCGAAAAAGTGTGGATGACACTGGGATTGACTCCTCGTTCCCTTGGAAATGATCAACAGCGCTTGGTTTACGATGATTTAGGTCTCCCAGAATTCGGTGTAGCAGAAGGTGAAGTTTCGAGCCGTTATCACTGGAATTTAAAGAGAAACGTTAGCTGGAAAATCTCAAATGAGTACCTCCGGCGCTACCTTTGGATGCGTGGAGCTAGGGGCATTCGAGTTTTTTACTATTGTGCTCAATTACAAGATACTCCTGAAATTCGATCAATCATGCAAGGACAATCTCATATACTTCTAAAACCAACAGAGGGTGTTTGTTGGTATCAACTGGATATTCGCGAAAACAAGCAAGGACTTCTGCTTCAACTTTGGGCCTCAGTAGAAGCTGTAAAGCCTGAACTTTGTCCAGAACAAACGGCGAATGGACTTCTCTGGCCCGGCGATGATAAACCGATGACACATAAACGGGCAAATTCTTTGATATCGCATCAGCCAGTTTATCTGGATGATCGTTTTTTAGAAAAGTATGAACAAAATACTTTTTATGACTCAACACCTGTCTTGTATTATGGGCACTGGGATTGTAGTCCATCATATCTAGGGCAGTGGAGCTTTACTGAATGTCGACGTGTTGGTAGAAATCTAATTTGTGTTCCAATGAGAGAGTTATACAAACCCAAACCTGATCGCGAGATTTTGCATGCTTGGTCATTTGTGATTGATTCAGCAGATATCGCTCATTTAGATTTGAAAGAAGAACATGTCGTTGCGAAGGTTCAGCGTTTACTTGATGTGCTTCTACGGCTAGGGGATAGTCTTTTATCATTGGGGAAAATAATTGGACAACATTGGATAGCTAAAGATATAACTGGTTTTGATCGTCACGAAGTCAAAGATAACGGTTGGTTACACTATCCTCAATTAGGAAAATTGGCTCAGGTCGTACCACTAAATATGACTCAACAGGCATTTTTGTCTCGATCTAAAAGCTTGCATGAAATATGGCAACGTATTCCTAATGGCTATCTCAAACTATTACTTGAGAGTGCAGGATGTCCAAGAAAAGAGATCAATAATCTTGGAAGCATAAAGCTACTGCAAGCACTTTTGAATATTGTTGAAAAATTAAATCTTCATAAAGAAGCAAGTGACTCGTTTATTGCATCTGAAGAGCCCGAAGGCTGGAAGGATCGCAACGATGTAATGGCTCCATTATTTTTGAATAATGACCTTAGAATTGCCGATGCACATGAGACTGTTGGAGATTGTTTAGTCACACTGGAGCATATTGGTTTTGATACGGCAAACATTAATGCTGGTTATGGAAAAGCTTTTGACTTTATTATAGATGGAGTAATTGAATCTCTAGAAAAAATTACACATGAAATCGATATACTTTTGTCTAATAGGTAGAATCAAAAAGAAATTACTTGTTTAAGCTATGAGAGAGGAGCAGATTGTTGATTAATTACGAACATAAAAAGCTGATAGAGACAATAAATAAACTTGATGAAGTGCCGACAGATTCCAAAGTATTTTCTGATTGGATAGGGGCAGAAGCACATCTAAATTTTCTGCGTAAAAATGCACATAGTGATGAAATGGTGATTTATGCCTCTGGAGAATTTACCTTTATTCACTCTTTAGTTGTTTCAAATAGCCAACTTAATCCTGTCGATCAGCAAGACCTAATGCATTGGAGCTGCAATCCATACACATCAAGTGCCAGTTATGTAACGGGAGGTGGACGTAAAGACGTATGGATTGAACGAGGGTTAAGTGGGACAGGTACAAAAACGTTGAAGGGTGCTGTGCAGTTAATCTTCGGCCGGACATTCGAAGGCTTGACAGGGCCAGGTAGCACTTATTTCGAGCTTAATCAGGAGTATTCCCATCTCACGAATATACACTGGCGTCCTGAAAAACGTGCTTACTGCCGTTTTAATGATTATGGTGATCTTGAATCAATTGTTTCTATGACAAATAGGGAAGATAAGAATAGTGCTATGTCGCTGGTTTCTTTCAAGTGGGAGTCATTAGAAGAGTATCTTAAATCGTCAGACTCTTCGCTTGTAAGAATGTTTGACTTGACTTTGCTACACCGCTCAGGATTCAGCATCTGGTCTGATGATCCAGAGCAAGAAATCATTGAATCTCCTGATTTTTTTTACCGTCAAAAAGTCATGCCAGACTATGCAGCATATACGCGAGGTATCCAGATAATTCGTCCACGTCGGAGTTCTCAAAGTATTTATACAGGGATCACAGATGGATGGTATGGTAAAAAAAACAAGCTATATGTAGAATTTACTGCTTATGACTGGCGAAATAAATTAGTAACAAAAATTTCTACAGATCCTGTAGCGACAACCAACTACTTTCAAGCAGAAGAGAATACTTTACCATTCGAATTATCCCCTGCATTTTTTAGACCTGAGGTCTTGTTAAAATACAAAGCTGATCGTGATAAATATACAGTAGGTGAACGTGATGTCTCTTGTCGTGCTGCATGGCATCTTAGAGGAGTGGATGTTAACGAAGCTGGGCAACTTCATGCTTATATTTGCGATTTGCGCAACCTACCTTATGAAGAACAACTACATTGGCTTTCATTTAACGAACAACCAAAGGCTAGTATCTCAGAACGAGCTATAATCAATGATTTCCAAGCTGAATGGATAAACTCAATACCGCCCCTACAGAAAATTTTGTCAATCGTTCGAGGATGGCACGATAGTAAAGTTTCATGGTGGATACTTCGGGACGAAAAATTACTTGAATATGTGAATGTACCTTTGAGCGCTAGTCGCGATGAATGGGCAGAGGCATTTATGGATTTGGCAAAGCTTGTAATCGAAGGTTTCGAAGCAAAAGAGATTCGAAGTCAGCTCGATGTAGCACAAGTTCTATATAATAAAGATGATAAAACGTTAGTATTACTCGAAAAGCTCTTGGGTAAGGCTAATTTGATGGGGGACATTCATAAACTTAATGCTTTACGGACTGTTCAAAACTTGCGTTCTAAAGCCAAAGGACATGTGAGTGGTAGTGAAGCCAACCAACTAGCACAAGATGCTTTGATCGAACATGAGACTTTTGCCAATCACTTTAGCTATGTTTGTGAACAGGTTGCTGATGAGTTAATGATCATCGAAAATGGAATGATTCAAGTTGAAAATATTGATTAAAATATGCATTTCTAATATGGCTGTCAAGCGAAGGGTTAAAATGGGCAGATATATTTTAAGCTATGTCCATATTTGGGCTTCTACCAAAACTATATATGGACAAAAGTGAACCTCGTTTGACAGCCCCTATATCCTGGATACTTAAAACTATTTGAAGCTGAAAAATTCGAATATCACCACGCAATTTTGTTCCAATGTTTATGTTCATCCTAGAAAATTATTTAGCTTATATTTTTTGAGTTGGAGATAATGTCTTCTATTTCTTGTTGAAGTTTTTTATCCTGATAATATTTAATAGGATGCATCACTTTTTGAATGGTTCGAATTGAATGTCTGATTCTTGATTTCATACACGAAATTTTATACTCTACGTAAAGCTTATCTATTAATCTAGTTGAGTCAGAAATATTTTCAGTGAGTTTTAGAGTTTCTATTACTTGATTAGCTTCAGGATAGGACAATTGCTCTTTTTTTGACCGTTCAATTAATTTCTCCAGAATGGCTTTAGTCAGCCAATATATTGTGGGGCTAATAAATAACATCCATATACAAATTACTAAGAAATAGCTTTGTTTTATGCTCGCAAGTTCTGGAGATACAGCTGCTTTATATAGCAAAATAAATGCAGTGACCGTATTAAGGAATGCTATTATAAAAGAAAAAACAAATAATAAGTTCATGACCCTATATACTTTATTTAAGGATAAAAGAACATTTACAACGGGTTTTTTATCTGTTAAGTTGAAGTTTGGAAAATGGCTTGTTATTTCTTGAATAAAAGTATTAATTAATTCTTCTTTTAAAGAAATAAAATTAATTAGTAGATAACCAAAAATAAAGTTTATACCAAAAGCTATTTGCAATATTGATGTTGTTTTATCTAATAAAATCATAAATTCCTCACATATTTTATTTAATAGCTATTATTTTTGTCTTTGTGCAAGCATACTATAATATTTTGATTTAATATTAAAAAAAGCCTCAGATTATTTGTGATTTTGGTTCTATACTAACATTGCATTTCTTTTCATATTTTTATGATCATAAACTTGTTAAGAAACATCCATGCCTTGTCGTACGAATGGGTTAAAGACTCATCCATACTCAGCTTGATTTTATACTAGGAACGGGTGCAGTGCCTTGAACTTTTGGCTCAAAAAAAGACTCAATAAAAATCCCAAAAACACGACTCTATAGGACTTCTGATAGGCTCTATGTTTCGTGTTATCAAACTCATAAGCCGGAGATCGATACCTTTAATCTATCCAAATAATCACTCCACCATTGCATTAAAATTTTTCTCTCTTTTAAATACTCAGCATGATTATATGCAGCTTTTACACCTGAACGTTCAGCGTGAGCCATTTGTCTTTCAATTGCATCACTATGAATTCCATGTTCACTAATCTTCTCATTAAGTAGCGTTGTAGCCATAGCTCGAAAGCCGTGATATACCATTTCGTCTTTTCCATATCCTAATCGCCTGATTGCTTGGTTAAGTGTATTTTCACTCATAATTTTTAAATTTGAAATAGAGGAAGGAAATACATATATACTACAGTGGGAACTAAGGGCATATGCTTGTTTTAAAATGTCAATGGTTCTGTCAGTGAGTGGTACGATATGAGGAGTTTTCATCTTCATTTTATGACCAGGTATTCTAATTTCTTTTACTTCAAAATCAACTTCTTTCCATTCCAATGCTCGCATGTTGAAAGAACGTAAAAAAATATAAGGTGAAAGGGTAAGAGCTAGTTTGGTGCTAATATCACCTTTATAGCCATCAATAGCACGGAGGAGGACACCAACCTCTTTTGGATCAGTTATTGTTGGAAAATGCTTCCGTTCTTGAGCTTGAATAACCATACTTTTTTCAATATCTGCAATAATGTTATGTTCAGCTATTTGCATCGTGACAGCATATCGCCAAATATTATTGAGCATGTTTAAAACACGATCAGCTACTTCAAAAGCACCTTTATTTTGAATTTCTTTTAAAGTTGCTATAACATCTAAACGACTAATGGCTTTGATGTCTTTTTGTCCAAGACCATCGTATACATGATTGATCAAAAAGCTCTTTTTCTTTTTAATAGTCGTTGAGGCAAGCTTACTTGCTTTTATTGTAAACCAATCCTCTGCAATATTTTTGAGTATTGTAGGATTCTCTAATTCTTTTTTAATATCTTTACGTTCTTGGGAGGGGTCAATACCCTTAGAGATTTTTTCTTTGGCCTCTTGTCTTAATTTTCTTGCCTGTGCAAGTGTTGTTTCTGGATATGTGCCAAATGAGATTGTTTTTCGTGTGCTTTGGAACCTATAATCAAAACCCCATCGCTTTTTTCGTTCTTCTTTACTCCAGACAATTAAATATAAACCATCGCCATCGTAAAGTTTATAGTCTTTTTCTTTTCGTTTTGCATTTTTTATCTGCATCTCAGATAACGGTAAAATCGACTTTGCCATGGCTTATGACAGTACCTTTCATTATGTTTTAATGTAATTGTAGCATGTACTGTCAAAAATACTGTCATTTTTTTTGAATGTTAGTGAGTTTAGATGATATTGAATGAGGGTATATAAAGAAGTAAAGTGCCTATTTATAAGTACTTTGAGAGCTTAAATGATGTTTTTTGATTGTACTTAAAAGAAAGGATGGTACCTGAGGCCGGACTCGAACCGGCATATGTCTCCATACTAGATTTTGAGTCTAGCGCGTCTACCAATTTCACCACTCAGGCACTGTAAATAAGAGTTGGAATTATACAAAAAAAAGCTTAAACATCAGTAAAACTGAATGTCTAAGCTTTTTGAGGTGAAGAATTAAGCTTTTGCTACAACGTCTTTAAGTTTTTTACCAACTTTAAATTTGACAGCTGTTGTTTTAGCAACATCAACGACTCTGTTTGTACCAGGAACTCTAGCTTTTCTAGCTGCTCTTGTTGCAGTACTAAATGTACCAAAACCGATAAAGCTTACGTCTTTGCCAGCAACTAGTGCTTCGCTGATGGCTTCTAAAGCTGCATCAATAGCTTTTTGACTATCTTTTTTAGAAAGACCCGCTTTCTCAGAGACCGCTTGGATAAATTCCGCTTTTTTCATTGCTCATTCCTTAATATAAAGTGTTTGTGTGAGGATTGTACAATTTTTTTTAAAAAAAGACAATAATTTTTTTTAAAAAGTTAAAGAATATGCCCAAAAAGTCGATATTTTATACAAGGAATTAAAATTGCTTAGGTGATTAAAGAAAATCTTTGGAGTAAATCATGAGAATCACAAATTCACTTTTATTTAACACGTCAATTCGTAACTATCGTAGCGCTACAGAGAAATTGTACAATATTAATCAACAAATTGATAGTAAACTAAAGATACAAAATAGCTATGAGAACACAAGTGTCTATGTAGATGCAATGCGTCTTAATAATGAAATCGATACACTGGACCAATCTAAACAAAGCAGCTCCAAGGCTAAGACATTTGCAGACAATACAGATTCTGCGTTAAGTAGCTTTACTTCATCCTTAGATCAATTCAAATCAAAACTGGTTCAAGCATCAAGCACTTCCAACTCAACAACAAGCTTACAAGCACTTGCCAATGACTTACAAGGCATTAAAGATAATTTAGTGAGTTTAGCAAATACTTCTGTTAATGGACAATTTTTATTTTCAGGTTCAGCATTATCTCAAAAACCAATTGCAAATGATGGTACGTATCGAGGAAATTCAGAAAATTTAACCGCAGTGATAGGTTCAGGTGTTCAACTTCCCTATAATATTACAGGACAATCTCTCTTTTTAGGAAAAGATTCAGACTACAATAGAGTCGTTTCCACCAATGTATCAATGTATAATCAATCAAAATTACATCCTGATATTATGACTACAAACAGTCAAAATACTGCCTCTTCTCAAGTATATTTACAAGAGTCAGACACCATTAGAGATCTTGTTGGTGATACTAACAATAGTGCAACAGACGATGGTAAAGCGGTATTCTATCTTTCTGGTAGAAAAAGCGATGGAACGACTTTTTCAAATGTACTCTCTCTCGATACAAGTTCAAAAGTTTCTGATTTACTCCAAAGTATTGGCAATTCTTACGGTAATACAGCATCTAATAAAGTAGTTGATGTGAGCATGAATGCTCGAGGACAAATTGAAGTGAAAGATCTCAAATCGGGAAGTCAGCTTTTAGATATGAATATCTTTGGAGCCATTGATCGAAATGCTCTCCCTGGTGAGACAGGCAATGCAAAACAAATTATGAATGTAGATAATTTATTGACGCAACCAAATGTGGACATCATTGCATTCAACAAAAGTAACTACGAAACAACTGCATCAAGTCCTGATTTGACAATGCGTTCTGTTTCAGTGACTACAAATACATTTGCCATAGATTTTCCTATGCAAAATAAAACTGATTCCAGTATGACATCGACAACACTTCTGAGCAGTGTTTTTCCTTCTGATGTTGACCATTTAGATTTTGGTGCGACATCGTTTTCAACCAGTGGAAAAACCGTACAAGATTTGATGACAGCAGTTGAAACAGAATACGGGTTAGCGGCGGGTTCTGTTACTGTTTCCAACGGACGTATGTTGGTAAATGATCCTACTAATACATTTAATACCGTTATACAACCGAAAAATGCCTCCAATGTCTTAGCCCATGGTGATTCAATTCCTGACGCAATGAATTATGCGCGAAGAGGTTTTGAGAAAGACGGCAGTACACTTTCAAGCAATATTTCTCAAGTGATAAAAAGCACAAGTGATTTTGCAACGTCAAGTACAAAACTTGTTGATGTTGCAGGTGTTAATAGTTTGAATGGTAAACAAATCGTTCTCAATTTTACGGATAAAAATGGCGTACAAAGAACAGGAACGCTTAATTTAGATATTTCTAATACAACCTTTTCAGTTGATCTTGATGGCAATGGTGTTGCAACATCAGATCCTACCAATCCTGCATATAATCCTCTATCACCCAATGAAACCTTTTCTATCTATAATGGTAGCGGTGATCCTTTAAATTTAAATACAACTGCTGATAATATGACCTATCAACAGCTTAATGACCTCATTAGTATGGCAACTTCTGGTAATCTACCTAAACAAGGCGTTTCAACGGCTGCACAAACAGCCATTAATAATGCCATAGCTTTTGGTGTTGCAGGTGATGCTGCAAACCTTGCAGCACAAACAACTATTGCAAAAACGGGTATTTCTACCGAAACTGCTGGTTACATTCAAAAAGCTATTGATGCTGGTATTATCAGAGATAATCCTGCCTCTTCTCCTGCTGAAGTCACCAAAGCAACAAGTGATTATAACAATGCTATCGGCAATGCAAATCTTGCTGAATATAATTTTGCTCTAAGCACTGCAAAAAATAGTGTTGATGTAAATCTCGATTCTCAAGGTAAAATTGTTATCAAAGACAAAACATCGTCTGCATCGAAGATTGATTTTACAATGTATGATGCAAGTGCTACTGACTTTACGGGTGTCGGGAGTTCTGCTCTTACCTTTATGGCAAATAATTCGGTAACAATCTCTAATCCATCGATTGATATGTTTAAGCAACTTGATGAGATGATAGCAGCAGTGCGTACTGGTACATTTCGTATGGACTCAACATCGGATGATCCACGCAATATAGGTATTCAAAATGCATTAACACAGCTTGATCATATTGCAGATCATGTAACAAAAGCGCAAACAAAAATTGGTGCGTTAACAAATGCATTAACGGATGCAAATACACGCTCTGAAATGCTTAGCGTTAATGTAAAAGCTGTCCAAAACAGTGTTATTGGGGTTGATACAGCAGAAGCATACTTAGAATTTCAGTCAATCAATACTGCTTATCAAGCAATGTTATCGACTATGTCGAAGATAAATTCAATGTCACTGTTAGATTACATGTAATAATTTGTTATAATATCAATACTATTATTACATGTAAAGGATCTATTATCTTAAAAGAGACTTTTTTTATTATTTTTATTGCTATTGTCCTTTTCTTAGGCGTAGCAACTATTTTACCTGATGCTTCTGTAGTTGGAAAATTTGGCGCATATCTTGGAAAATTAAATCAAAATACGTTTGGTTATCTTGCTTTTGTCTATCCATTTTTGTTGATTTTACCTTCTTTTACACTTTACAAAGAGAGTAAACTTACAGAACGTCGTATTGGAGTCTTCCTTGCTTCAATGATTCTTCTATTTGCTTTTTTAATGGCTCAATCTATTATTATCAAAAACGAATTACATGGTACGTTTGGTCGATCAATCGTTGATATGTTAATGGCTTCTATTGGTATTATGGGAGTCTGGCTTTTTATTGTTGCTATTTTTTTACTTTCAATGACACTGCTTGTTGAGTCAAGCATTAGTGATTTTCTAACCTTTATGAAACCAGCATTTACCAAAACAAAAATTAAAGAGTATAAGGGTGAAGAGGAAGAAAGGTCTGTTGCAGAAGAAAAAAAGACAAAAAATAGTAAAAAACAGACATCTCTTAGTGAGCATAAAATCATTTTAAATGATGATATTCCAGATGAAAATCCAGCTATTATCGCGCCTCTTTATCCTGAAAATGAAGAGCCTCACAAGCCACTTGTTCGCCTTAAAAGTGCTAAAAAAGTCGAGATTCTCAGTGAAGTTGCGGAAAATACCAAGTTACTTTCAGAAATTGATCAAGGTGAATGTGACAAACCCAAAGATTTTAAACTACCACCGCTCTCTTTTTTAGCCAATCCTCCTGCAAAAGCGGTACATGTAAACGAGAGTGAGATCGATCAAAAGATTCAAGACTTATTGGAAAAACTCAGACGCTTTAAAATTGAAGGCGACGTGGTTCGTACGTATTCAGGTCCTGTGGTTACGACGTTTGAATTCAAACCAGCACCTCATGTCAAAGTTTCGCGTATTTTAACCCTTCAAGATGACCTCGCAATGGCATTAAAAGCAAAAACCATTCGTATTCAAGCTCCAATTCCAGGCAAAGATGTTGTGGGAATTGAAGTACCCAATCAAAAGATCGAAACCATTTATCTCAAAGAAATTTTAGAAAGTGACATCTTTAAGAAGTCTTCATCACCGCTCACCATCGCGCTAGGTAAAGATATTGTTGGCAATGCTTTTGTCACCGATTTGAAAAAGTTACCACACTTACTGATTGCAGGAACAACGGGTAGTGGTAAAAGTGTGGGTATTAATGCAATGTTACTTTCTCTTTTATACCGCAATTCACCCGATACGTTACGTTTTTTGATGATTGATCCAAAAATGTTGGAATTTTCGATTTATAATGATATTCCTCATCTTTTAACACCTGTTATCACAAAGCCTAAACAAGCCATTATTGCTCTTGCCAATATGGTCAGTGAGATGGAGCGACGTTATCAAATTATGAGTCGTTCTAAAACTAAAAATATTGAAAATTACAATGAAAAAGCCAAGAGTATTGGCGTCGAACCACTTCCTTATATTGTCATTATTATTGATGAATTAGCTGACCTTATGATGACCAGTGGCAAAGATGTTGAATTTTATATAGCACGTTTGGCACAAATGGCACGCGCAAGTGGTATTCACATTATTGTTGCGACACAAAGACCATCTGTTGATGTAGTAACGGGTCTTATTAAAGCAAACTTACCTTCTAGAATTAGTTTTAAAGTAGGGCAAAAAATCGACTCAAAAGTCATTTTGGATGCCATGGGAGCTGATTCATTGCTTGGAAATGGCGATATGCTTTTTACTCCTCCAGGCACTTCTGGACTCATCCGTTTGCATGCCCCATACACCAGTGAAGATGAGATTGACCGAGTGGTTGAATACCTCAAGAAACAGCGCCCTGTCGTATATGACGAGAGTTTTCTTAAAGAGAGCGAAGAGGGCTTTTCTTCTTCATCAGGAAGCAAAGAAAGTGGTGAATTGGATGAGCTTTTTGATGACGCAAAAGCCATTGTCCTTAATGAAAGAAAGAGCTCAATTTCTTATATTCAAAGAAGATTAAATATTGGCTATAATAGAGCTGCAACGATTGTAGAGCAACTGGAAGCCATGGGGATCCTTTCATCTCAAAATGCTAAAGGTCAGCGCGAAATCATTGTTTAACGAATCAATCACATACAAGGAGTCAGTCACAATGAGTTTTTTCCAAGCGTATGAAGCAGAAGTGAATGAAAGAGCAAAGTTAGGTGTTCCTCCTTTGCCTCTTGATGCCAAAAAAACAGCAGAGGTAGTCGAGCTTTTAAAAAAAGAGGAAGGTGATCAAGCCTTCTTAAGTGATCTTCTCGCAAATAGAGTTCCACCAGGAGTAGATGAAGCCGCTTACGTAAAAGCAGCTTTCTTGAATGATGTGGCTCAAAAAAAAGTTACATGTAAAGCAATTTCACCTGTTTATGCCATTGAACTTTTGGGAACTATGTTTGGTGGATATAACGTTCAACCTCTTGTCGATGCTCTTAGTTCAAAAGACGATGCCGTTGCGCGTGCAGCTTGCAATGCTCTAAAACATACTGTGCTTGTTTATAGCTCATTTAATGATATTGAAACTTTAGCAAAAATAAATGTCTATGCTAAAGAAGTGATGACTTCTTGGGCAAATGCAGAATGGTTTACAACAAAACCAACTATCTCAGAAAAAATTACCGTAGCCGTTTTAAAAGTATCAGGTGAGACCAATACCGATGATCTTAGCCCTGCAAGTGAAGCGTTTACGAGAAGTGATATTCCTCTCCATGCTAATGCAATGCTGGTTAAAAGACTTCCCGGTTCCAATGAAAAAATTAAAGAGTTGATTGCAAAAGGGTATGAAGTTGCCTATGTCGGTGATGTTGTAGGAACAGGAAGTAGTCGAAAATCAGGTATTAATTCTATCCAATGGTGGATGGGACGTGAAATCCCCAACGTTCCAAATAAAAAAACAGGTGGTTTAATCTTAGGTTCAACCATCGCACCAATCTTTTTTAACACGGCAGAAGACAGTGGTGCATTACCGATCGAAGTCAATGTTGAAGGCTTAGAAACAGGTGATTTGATTGATGTCTATCCTTTAGCTGGGAAAATTGAGAAAAATGGTAAAGTGGTTGCAACATTTAAACTTTCACCAAATACCCTAGCAGACGAGTATCGTGCTGGCGGTAGAATTCCTCTTATCATTGGTCGAGGATTGACTACAAAAGCTAGAATAAGTCTTGGAATGGGTGCAGAAAATATTTTTGCAAAACCAGAACAACCAAGCGAACAAAAAGGGGTAGGGTATACACTTGCGCAAAAAATGGTCGGACGTGCCTGCGGAGTTGAAGGTGTTCGTGCCGGTATGTATGTTGAACCACATACACTTACCGTCGGAAGTCAAGATACCACAGGACCAATGACCAGAGATGAGATCAAAGAGCTTGCTGCTCTTGGCTTTAGTGCTGACCTTGTCATGCAAAGTTTCTGTCATACTGCCGCTTATCCAAAACCGAGCGATGTTAAACTTCACCATACGTTACCCGCATTTATCACTTCTCGATCAGGTGTTAGCCTTAAAGCAGGAGATGGCGTTATCCATTCCTGGCTTAACCGTATGGTCCTTCCCGACACAGTAGGAACGGGTGGAGATAGCCATACTCGTTTCCCAATTGGTATTTCGTTCCCAGCGGGTTCTGGTCTCGTTGCCTTTGCTGCCGTTACAGGGAGTATGCCTCTTAATATGCCTGAATCAGTCTTGGTGCGTTTTAAAGGTGAAATGCAACCAGGTATTACCCTTCGTGACCTTGTCAATGCTATTCCTTACTATGCAATTAAAAAAGGGTTGCTCACTGTTCCAAAGAAAAACAAAAAAAATATCTTTGCAGGACGTATTTTAGAGATCGAAGGGCTTCCAAAACTTAAGGTTGAACAAGCGTTTGAGCTTAGTGATGCAAGTGCTGAGAGAAGTGCAGCAGCATGTGCTGTAGCATTAGATGTTGAGCCAATCGTTGAATACCTTAAATCGAACATTACGTTGCTTGAAGCAATGATTAAAGCAGGCTATCAAGATGCTAAAACTTTGCAAAGACGTGCCGATAAAATGAAAGCATGGATCAAAGATCCTAAACTTCTTAAAGCGGATGCCAATGCGCAGTACGCTGAAGTCATTGAAATCAATCTTAACGAAATCAAAGAGCCAATTCTCGCTTGTCCAAATGATCCCGATGATGTTGCAACCCTCAGTGAAATTCTTGCAGATGATAATCGCCCTAAAAAAATCGATGAAGTCTTTGTTGGAAGTTGTATGACAAACATTGGTCACTATAGAGCCCTTGGTGAGGTTCTTCAAGGCGAAGGAAAAGTTCCTACTACCCTTTGGGTCGCACCACCTACCAAAATGGATAAAGATCAACTGACAGCAGAGGGTTATTATTCTATTTTTGGTACTTCTGGTGCTCGTATTGAAATTCCAGGTTGTTCTCTCTGTATGGGTAACCAAGCCAATGTTAAAGAAGGTGCTGTTGTCTTTTCAACATCCACCAGAAACTTCGATAACCGTATGGGACCAAACTCTAAAGTTTATTTGGGTAGCGCAGAATTAGCAGCTCTATGTGCACTTCTAGGCAGGCTTCCAAGTGTTGAAGAGTATATGAGTTTAGTGCCTAAAAAATTGGCGGGTAAGACCGATAAAGTCTACAAGTATCTCAATTTTAATCTCATAGAAAATTACGAACTCGTCAATTAATACCTCAAAAGCCACTCAAAAAGAGTGGTTTTTACTTTTTACATGTAAGGACTCTTTTGACTATACAAAAAAATTGTATCGTAACACTCGACTACACTGTTTTTGACACTGAGAATAACCTTTTGGACAGTGGCGCACAATCACTTGTGTATCTTCATGGCGGATACGGTGATATATTTGAAAAAATTGAAAAAGCCTTGGAAGGCAAAAGTGTAGGAGAGAGTATTCATATGCAATTGTCTCCTAAAGAAGCATTTGGTGAGTATAAACAAGAACTTGTATTTGTTGAAGAACGAAATATGTTTGAAGATGATCTTGCAGTAGGGCAAAATGTTGAAATGGTTTTTAGTGAAGATGCCGATGATGAGATGATGCTTTCGTATACAGTCATTGAAATTTTAGAAGATCGCGTTATCTTGGATGCAAATCATCCTCTTGCTGGTGTAACAATCATATTTGATGGAACGGTCATTGGTCTGCGCGAGGCCACAACTGATGAAATTGAGAAAAGACTCTTCAGTCACGAAGAGTCCTTATCTGCCATGCAACATTAACGCAATTTTTCTTCCAAATTCTCAACCACTTGGTGCATTTTATACAGTGAATCAGGGTTTAATGAGATCGAATCTATCCCATTTTTAACTAAAAACTCCGTAATTTCAGGATAATCAGAAGGTGCTTGCCCGCAAATACCAATGTATTTTCCTCTTGCTTTACACGCATCAATCGCCATTTTTAGCATTTTGGTCACAGCTGGATTACGTTCGTTAAAGATATGAGCAATCATTCCACTCTCCCTATCCACTCCTAAGATAAGTTGGGTAAGATCATTTGATCCAATCGAATAGCCATCAAAGATATTTAAAAAGTCATCGGCTATGATAACATTGGCAGGTATCTCGCACATCGCGTAAATTTTAAGTCCATTCACACCTTGTATTAAACCTTGGGTATTCATGATGCCGATAACTTTCTGTCCTTCTTCAGGTGTACGCACAAAAGGAAGCATGATGACAACATTGGTAAGACCCATATCATCTCGTACACGCTTGAGTGCTTCACACTCCCACGCATAAGCCTCCTTGTAACTTTCATCATAGTATCTACTTGCTCCACGAAAGCCTATCATTGGATTTTCTTCGACTGCTTCGAACGCCAGACCTCCTAGCATATTGCGATATTCGTTGCTTTTAAAATCACTGGTGCGAATGATGACGGGTTTGGGATAAAACGCCGCGGCAATCATCCCAACACCTTCACTGATTTTTTGGAGAAAAAACTCTTTAGCATCGATGTAGGGGCTCATAAAAGCTCTAATGGCATCCTCATCTTGCACAGGATTTCTTTTGTGCATATTCACCAGTGCCATCGGATGAGCATTAATGGAATGGGTCATAATAAACTCCATTCGAGCAAGGCCTACACCATCATTTGGCATTTTGGCAAGATTCAACGCTTCAGCAGGGTTACCCACATTCATCATTAGTTTGGTCTTCGTCTGCTTTAAAGAACTGAGGTCTATCGTTTTACATGTAAAGGCAATTTCACCCTCGTATATATGTCCTTCATCGCCCTGTGCACAACTAACGGTTACTTTTTGAGTATTGCTTAACACTTCGGTTGCATTGCCACACCCGACCACCGCTGGCACGCCGATCTCACGCGCAACGATAGCAGCATGACACGTTCTGCTACCTCTGTTGGTGACAACGGCTGAAGCTTTTTTCATAATAGGTTCCCAATCAGGATTGGTTGTGTCGGCAACCAAAATATCACCTTCTTTAAATAAAGCAAACTCAGAAGTTTTATGGATAATTTTGACCTCACCGCTGCCAATTTTTTCACCTATCGCACGACCAGAAGTGATAAGTTTTATATCTTTGGTGCGATTCAGCGTATATTTTTCGATGGTAATACTGTTTTGAAGCCGGCTCTGAACTGTTTCAGGACGTGCTTGAACGATATAGAGTTTGCCATCTAAACCATCTTTCGCCCACTCAATGTCCATTGGACGTTTATAATACTCTTCAATAATCAGTGCTTGATGCGCTAGAATCAACACTTCCGTATCCGTAATGGAAAAATGATTTTGCTCTTCCTCTGTTGTGGGAACATTGATAGTATGAGCTTCATCGCTGTAAAGCATTTTCTCTTTTTTACTGCCTAAAGAGCGTTTTAAAATGGTATTGATCCCTTTTTTAAGGGTTGGTTTAAAAACAAAAAACTCATCAGCATTGACTTTACCACTAACGACATTTTCACCCAATCCCCAGATAGCATTAATTAAAATAAGATTTTCTGAACCGCTCTCTGTATCAATGGTAAACATAATACCACTGCTAGCAAGATCACTTCGTACCATCTTTTGTATGCCAACAGAAAGGGCAACTTTAAAATGGTCAAACCCTCGACTTGTTCGATAACTAATGGCACGATCTGTAAATAACGAAGCGTAGCACTGTTTCACACTTTGTAAAAGTTTTTCAGATGTATTGATATTGAGAAAGGTCTCTTGTTGCCCTGCAAAACTAGCATCAGGTAGATCTTCGGCTGTTCCAGATGAACGCACAGCAACATCAATATGTTCTGAACCATATTCTTGAGAGAGCATATGATAAGCACTTTCAATCTCTTGGATAAGCTCAGTAGGCAGTGTTGAAGCCAAGATAAGCTCTCTGATGGCAAGACCACGCTTTTGAAGTGAAAGCGTATCTGAGATATCTAGGTTTTCTAAAAGCTTTTCGATTTTTTCTTTGATACCGTTTTCTTTAAGTAACAGATGGTAAGCCTCGCTGGTTGTCGCAAAACCATTGGGAACTTTGATGCCTTTGGTAGATAGCTTTTGGTACATTTCACCGAGACTTGCGTTTTTCCCGCCTACAAGGGGAATATCGCTGATATGGAGTTCATTGAAGAAACGAATATAACGCATAATAACCTCCCATAAGAAAAGTTATATCTATGGTAGCACAAAATAGAATCAGGAGTGCTATAAAAAAGAGATTACATGTAAAGTGAAAATGAAGAGTATTTCAAAAGTCCAGAGGACTTTTGAAACGGATAGAAGCAAATAGCGACATCTTTAGAAGCTATACATGATGGATAAATACCCAGTAATTTGATAATGGTCATCCACAATAGGGCTTTTATAAATTGTGCTGTCAAATCTCTTGTATTCGACATTGGCAATGATCGACCATGTCTCACTAAAGGCAAAGATTTGCGTTAAGCCAATAAAGGGATTAAGGGCACCATCTGCGTGATAGCTTGGGCGCAAGAGTGTCGCTTCTTTGGCTTTGACTCCATAGTAATAATCGCTTTTCTTATCACTGAGGTATTCTGCACCCGCATAGAGTGACAGACCTGAATTTCTTGTCTCAAAAAGTGTGTAGTTATACGCTGCATTAAAGGTATAGCCATCTGTGGTACCGCTGACATCACGCGAAACAGTACCGCTTAAAAAACTATTCTCAAAATTGTATTTCATTCTGAGTCCGCCTTCTAAGGACATATTTCGATTGTCCATACCTTTTAACTCATTACTATCTTTGCCTTTATAGCCTGCAAGTACAGGAAGTAGGATAACTCCAACTTGTAAGGTTTTGGTATCGTAAAAATTGTATCCCATATTGATACCTTCAATAAAAGCACTTTTGTACGTAAGCTCAATATCGGGTAAGGGCATTGTAACACTTGAAACGCCTTTGTAAGGGCTTGTACTCGTTGTTGCGCCCACACCTACTTGGAGTGCCAAGTCATCACTGGTTGCACATAGGTGAGTCAGCAAAACACAGGACACTAAAATTAGCTTATTCTTCATCATCGAATCTCCATTGTCGTTTAAATGCTGAAAGTGTATATAAGCGTGATATTTTTTTATAGTAAAAAAGCGAACAAAGAGTTTGGCTATTTAGTATATAATTCGATGATTGTTTTAAGCTTTTTGAAGGAAGAAAATGTTTGTAGATACGGGAATGCCGCCTCATGGCGATTACACAAAAGCATTTCCAAAAACTCCATCTCTGTTACCTTATATTCATTCATATGTCTCTATCATCAGTGCAGTAGAAGATACCCGTGAGCAGTATATTACACGCTTTTTCCCCTCCTTTATGACGCAGTTTGTCTTTGATTTTTATGGAAGTTTGAATGAAGTTATTGAAGAAGGAAGTATACAGCTTGATATTGACAAAGGAACCTATGTAAAAAGCGGCATTGGCACATGGATGGACTTTTTTCAAAAAGAGAGTTTATCGTCTAAACGATTAGTCAAAAGCTTTAAAGTAACGCTCTATCCGCATGTCCTCTACGAAGTATTTGGTATTTCACCTTTTGAAATTCGAAATGAAGATCTGAGTATCAACGATATATGGGGAAAATACGAAGGAGAATTGCTTTTTGAAGAGTTAGAGTCTATGCCCACAGGAGATGGGATGATTGAAGTTTTTGAGCGTTATTTTATGAAGCAATTATCAAAAAAACATTGTTTTCAAAAAAATATTTCAAATTATCTTATGGGTGGACATGATTATCCTTCTTTAAAATTATTATCGCAAGAGTGCGGTTACAGTGAAAGGTGGATCCAGAAACAATATCTTGAAGTCTTTGGAGAATCCTTTAAGCACATTCATAATAATGCACGATTTATCAAAACATTAAGGATGATGAATAGCGCTGTTTTACGAGGTGAAAGTCATCTTAAATTTGTCTCCATAGCGTACGAGTGTGGCTATTTTGATCAGACACATTTTATTAAAGAGTTCAAAAAATTTACAGGACTCACACCCTCTTATTATTTCCATACATTTAGAGACAAAATTCCACTTTCGTGGCTTTGGTAACTATTTAAAGTGATCGCTTCTGCTTATACCAACTATTTGCACATACCCATGTCGTTCCTAGCAAAATAAGTGATGCGAACCAAAAAGAGGCATAAGGGTGTAAAAATTGGTTCATCCCATATGCGAGCATCGGCCCAAGCGCCGCACCAAAGTCAATGAGTAACGAGTAGGTTGTCATTATTTTAATTCTTGCTCCATTGTTTGATGCCGTATCAGCAGCTAAAGCATCAGCAATAGTTGTAAGTGAAGTTGCCGTAGCTTGGAGTAAAAGAAGTATTCCAATCCATATCCAAAAAGGCAGATCAAAAGAGACCAACGCAAATGAAATACTTGCTAATACTGTTGAGATAAGAAGAAGAGGGTATCGACCCACATTTCCATCCGTCAAACTACCAAATAAGGGAGCTAGAAATGGTTCAAATCCCCAACGAATCGCTTGCAGTATGCCCGCAAGTGAAGAAGCTCCAATGAGACATCCAAAAATTAAGACAACAGAGCCGTTGTGAATTTCAATCAAGTATGAAAGTGTGGATGTTACAATTCCTTGATAAATCAAAGCAAAAAACATCCCAACACCTAAAACGGATAGGACATTACGATGCTTCCACAAAGAGAAGTGTCGCTCACTTTCGACATGCTCAGAAACCATCCCTTGATGGGTTGGCTTAATAACGATAAAAACAATAGGCAAACAACAGAGTGTTACAAGACTAAAAATAATTGATGTGGGCAATAAACCATAAATATCTGCTAAAAATCCTCCAACGAGCATTCCCACTAAACTTCCAAGGCGATACAATCCATTGTAAAGCCCCATACTTTTGCCTCTAGTCGTATCTGTAGCATATTCCAAAATCGTAAAATAAGCTCCCAGTCGCAAAAATCCCCACGCAATTCCCCAAAAGCAGCGTGCAATCAAAAGGGCAATGAAGCCATGCATTAAACCATAAGAGAGGGTTGTTAAAAATGCCAATAGCACAGCGATTAACACGCCCGTACGCGCACTGATTTTGGTGTAAAGCCATCCGATGAGAGGATTGAGAGGAAGTCTGATTAAACGGTTGATGGAGAGTAAAATACCCACTTGCCATAAAGAGGTAAGCCCAGCTTCTTCAAAGTGAGTAGGTAAAACAACGTAGAGCATTGAATCACCCACCAAACAAACAGCTGTAAGCAGGGCAATGATCACGATAGGTTTTTTGTGAAAAGTTTGAAGCGTTTCAGGTTGCATAAAAACCAGCTGTAGGAATGAATTTTAAGTGTATTAACAAAAGAAGCACACAATCAAATGGTCGGAGTGACAGGACTCGAACCTGCGACCTCTACCACCCCAAGGTAGCGCGCTAGCCAGGCTGCGCTACACCCCGACACATTTAAGAATTTTGATTTTAACCAAGATAACCAAAAAGTTTTATTATAATAATAGATCTATACAAAACGGATATACAACCGTTTTTATAAAAAATCAACAATGGCACTTCATGAAAGAAATTCTTTTAACGACCTTTAATGCGCGCTATACACATACATCTATTGCTCAACGCTATCTTTTTGCTAACCTTGAAGAGCTTCAAGAAAAAGCGAAAATTTTAGAGTTTGTCATCAACTCACAAGTCGCCGATGCCGCAGAAGAAATCCTTAGTTATAACCCAAAAATTGTAGGCATTGGTGCGTATATTTGGAACGCTTTGGAAGTACAAGAGCTTATAAGTATCCTCAAAAAAGTAGCACCTCATATTTTCATCGTTTTAGGAGGTCCTGAAGCGAGCCATTTCCCCCATCGTGTTGATTTTAGTGGGGCAGATTACATTATTCAAGGAGAGGGTGACATCGCTTTTTATGAGCTGTGTCAAACGCTTCTTGAGGGTCATAAACCAAATGAGCACGTCATCAAAGCGCCGATGGTTCATTTGAATGCCATAAAACTGCCATATGACTACTACACAGATCACGACATCAAAAACCGTTACTGCTACGTTGAGGCAAGTCGTGGATGCCCGTTTACCTGTGAATTTTGTCTTTCATCTGCTGATAAAAAAGTGCGAGATATCGAAATAGAACGTTTCATTGGCGAACTTGAAAAGCTCTGGCAACGGGGCGTGCGAAATTTTAAATTTATTGACCGTACATTTAATCTTAGCATTGAAAATGCAACAAAGCTTTTGGACTTTTTTCTTGCTAAAACAGAAGCGTATTTTGTCCATTTTGAAGTAATACCTGACCATTTTCCAAGCTCTCTTCGAGAAAAAATAGCACAGTTTCCTCCTGCAGCGTTGCAACTCGAAGTGGGTATTCAAACGCTTGATCCTGAAATCTCTAAAAATATTCATAGACGCCTCAACATTGCTAAAATCGAAGACAACCTTGCCTTTCTACAACAGCAAACGCATGCGCATTTGCATGTGGACCTCATTATCGGTTTACCAGGAGAAAGTTTAGAAGGTTTTGGTCGCAATTTAGACAAGCTTTATTCGCTGACACAGTGTGAGATTCAAATCGGCATCCTCAAAAAACTCTCAGGTACAACTATTTCGCGTCACGATGAGATCCACGGTATGAAGTATTGCGATAAGCCACCCTATGATATCTTGCAAAACAACCTTATCCCTTTTAAAGAGATGCAAAAGATGAAGCGTTTTGCTCGCTTTTGGGATATGGTGTATAACAGTGGTAATTTTAAGAAGAGTGCAATACACTTATGGCATGATGGCAAAGTGTATGATGGCTTTTATGCTTTTAGTGAATGGCTTTATACGCAAACAAAGTCTACATGGCAGATTTCATTGGATCGCTTAGCTGAACTCATCTTTCGCTATCTTTGTGAAGTTATGAAATATGAGCAAGAGTGTATTAAAGCGATGCTTATAGAAGATATTATGACGATTCGTGGGCGTAAAATGCCTTCTTTTTTACGCGAAAATTACGTTCAAGAGGAAGTGCATAAAGAGGGTACTTCAAAACTTAATAAACGCCAGTTAAAACATGCCACAGTATAATGGCAATTTTTTTAAGGAGGAATAATGAAAATTGATAAAAGTTGGTGGACGGATATTATAAGTGTCAGTTTGATTGGAGTTTCATTTTTGATACCAGCGCCTTATGCGCATTGGTCACTCTTAACAGGACTTTTTGCCTTTTCAGGCGCAGTAACCAATCAAATAGCGATTCATATGTTATTTGAAAAAGTACCTTTTTTATATGGAAGTGGCGTTATACAGTTGCAATTTGAAGCCTTTAAAGCTTCGATCAAAAATTTGATGATGGATCAGTTTTTTACTAAAGAACAGTTGGATGCTTTTTTTGCAAAAGAAGAAAAAACGCTTGATTTAAGCCCAGTGATTGCAGAAGTGGACTTTTCTCCTGCCTTTGATGCACTGACTAAAACGGTGATGGAGTCCTCATTTGGCGGAATGCTTGGGATGTTTGGAGGTGCTGGCGCATTAGAAGGACTTCGAGCGCCTTTTAGTGAGAAACTCAAAGATTCTATCATTGAAATTAGCGAAAGTAATGTATTTCAACAAAAAATAGCACAAACTATACAAAATTCATCACTTACTGATGATATGCTTATTACCATAGAGCAGATGATTGATGCTAGGCTAAATGAGCTGACACCACAGATGGTAAAAGAGATCGTACAAAATTTCATTAAAGAACATTTAGGTTGGCTAGTAGTTTGGGGTGGTTTTTTTGGTGCATTGATTGGTCTGCTTTCAACATTGGTTATTTAAGTATCGCTATGCAGATTTACAAAGTTTAAAATACATATAATTATATATAAAATAATACAAATAAAGGAGTTTTATGGAGTGTTCTTATTTTGGGGAATGTGGTAGTTGTACACTTTATACATTGGACTATAACGCGCAGTGTGCGCATAAACAAGCACATATGCGTATGTTATTTGAACCTTTACATGTAAAAGCATTTGACTTCTTTGATTCTCCTTCTGAACACTACCGTGGGCGCTCTGAATTTCGTATCTGGAAAGAGGGTAATACTCTTCGCTATGCCATGGGAACTATGGATAAAAAAAGCACTGTTTGCATTGATGCGTGTCCGAAAGTGGAAACAAAAATTTATACTTTGATGCCTGAACTCTTGAAAAAAATTGAAAACTCTGCGATGCTTCGTGAAAGACTTTTCGCTATAGAGTTTCTTGCTTCCTCTAAACATCTTTTGGTGACGCTCATCTACCATAAACCTTTACAAGATGAGTGGGACGAGGAAGCCAAAATGCTGGAAAATATGTTTGGAATTTTTATCATTGGGCGCAGTCGTGGTATTAAACGTGTGCTGAGTCAAGATTTTGTGGAAGATCATCTTGCAATCGCAGGAAAAAGCTATTGTTATCACATCATTGAAGGTGGTTTTTCTCAACCTAATCGTTTGATGAATCAAAAAATGATTGGCTGGGTATTAGGTCATCTTGAAAACTGTGAGGATTTGTTGGAACTCTATTGTGGTTATGGTAACTTCACGATTCCAATGGCTCAAAAATTTCATAAAGTTTTAGCAACCGAGATTTCTAAAACGTCCATCAAATCTGCACTCATAAACTGTGAACTCAACGATGTTCATAACATTGCTTTCTTACGCATGAGTGCAGAAGAGCTGACATCTGCACTGAAAAAAGAGCGCGAATACAACCGCTTAGCGGGTATCAACCTTGAAGACTACAGCTTTAGTCATGTCTTTGTTGATCCACCCCGTTCTGGTATGGATGAAGCCAGCCTAGCGTTTATCTCTCAGTTTGAGAACATCATTTACATTTCGTGCAATCCAGAAACACTTAAGCGTGATTTGGAAGTTTTAACGTCTCAGTACGCCATTCTCCATTTTGCCCTGTTCGATCAATTTCCGAACACTGAGCATTTGGAGTCTGGCGTCATTTTAAAACGACTTTAGCCTTTTACATGTAAAAGGTTAAATCTTAAAGAGCGCAAGTTTAGAAGCAAGTGTATTAGAAAGATTCAAAAGCTCATCTGATGAAGTGTTAAGGTTTTCAACATCACTACTGTTTTGTAAAGATGATTCATAAATCTGACCAATATTTTTAATGATCGTTGCTGTATTTTGAGAAAGACGTTGAGAAACTTCCGAAGCAATTTGTGAAGCATCAGACGCCTCTTTGATGATCGTTTCCGTGTCGCTAATCTTAAGCTCAACCTCTTCAGAATTAATCGCCATTTGCTCAATAAACTTATAATTCTCACTCATCTGACCACTGGCATCCATAATGTTTTGCACAATCACATTAATCGTTGCATTAATTTCCGTCAGACTTCGTTGCGTACGTTCTGCCAGATTTCTAACTTCATCGGCAACAACGGCAAATCCACGACCATGTTCACCTGCTCGTGCCGCTTCAATAGCAGCATTAAGGGCTAGAAGATTGGTCTGATCGGCAATGTCAGCGATCACAGTGAGTACACTTTTAACTTGATTGGCATCCTGACTGAGTTGTTGAAGCCGATCTGACGTGTGCGATTCAACTTCAGAAGCTTGCTGAATATTGGCGACTAAATTTTTAATCTCTTGTGTTGTTGTATAGAGTGTTTGAGACGCATTAAAGATATTTTCACTAGTTTGCGTTGCGTTGAGTGTATTTTGTTCCAAGGTTATTTTCATAGCATCACCCAAATCTTTCGTCTGTTTGACAAAATCACGTTCTGCCACCATTCGTTTATCCACTTCGTGCGAAATGGCTGAAAATTGATTTGCCATAGTTGCACTCTCTGTAGACGTTTTTGTTGAAGCAACAATGGTACTATGAATCTTTTCAATAAAGTGATTGATATTTTCAGATAAATCTGCTATCTCATCTTTAGAATTAATTTGAATACGTTTGGTAAGATCGCCACTTCCTTTGGCAAGATCAAGTGTAATGATGGAGAGTGCATCAATAGAATTGGTCATACTGACAACCATAACACGGGTAAAAATGAAGAAAAACACCATTCCACCAACAGATCCAGCAATTAAAATCAATCGCTCTGTCCCTGTAATTAAAAATGAAACTAATATAATATTTGCCATAAAACCACATAAGGTTCCAATTGCTAAAAACCAGCCCTTCGTTTTAATCTTAATCTGATTCAAAAACATTAACTCTCCTTGTAAATATAAACCAATCGATTATAACAAATTCATACAATTAAAGCCATGGATAATCGCGCCAAAAGATTGTGTGTGCTATACTCACGACTTAAATTTTTTTAAAGGAGCAATAATGGAATGCGACATTTCAAATATTAGCATGCCTGGTGATGCAGGCATTAAAGACATTTTTTCGATGTGTAAGAGTATTGCCATTATTGGTTTATCTCCAGATCCAACCAAAGATAGCCATAAAGTGGCACGCTACTTGCAAGAACGTGGGTTTAAAATTTATCCGATCTATCCTAAAGAAGAGATGATTTTAGGTGAAAAAGTTTACCGAACTCTTTTAGATATTCCTGAGAGTGTGGATATGGTAGACATGTTCCGCAAGCCTGAAATTGCGGATGGTTTGATCGAAGAAGTTTTAAAAAAAGGTGATGTAAAAGTCTTTTGGTTACAACTGGGCATCGTCAACAATCAAGCGTGTACAAAAGCACATGAAAATGGCTTGATTGCAGTACAAAATCGATGTACCAAAGTAGAATATGAAAGGTTAATGAAATAAAATGATAGCTCTTAGTGAAATAGTCAAAGCAAAACGACAACTTAACAATGTTATTACCCAAACGCCGTGTTCTTTAGCGCCTCATTTAAGTGAGGAAGTAGGAGCGCAAGTCTATCTTAAAAAAGAGAATCTCCAAATTACAGGGGCTTATAAACTCAGAGGTGCTTACAATAAAATAGCCTCTTTAACCAAAGAAGAGCGCAAAAAAGGTGTTATTGCGGCAAGTGCAGGCAATCATGCGCAAGGTGTTGCCTACTCTGCGCGTAGCTTTGGCATTAAAGCAACCATTGTTATGCCTGAAGCGACTCCTCTTTTAAAAGTCACGGGAACTAAAGATTTGGGTGCAGAAGTGATACTCAGTGGTGATAATTACGATGAAGCGTACGCATATGCGCTAACATATGCCAATGAGCATAGCTTAACGTTTATTCATCCTTTTGAAGATGACAAAGTCATAGCAGGTCAAGGCACTGTTGCATTAGAAATGATGGATGAAGTGAATGACCTTGACATTATTGTTATTCCAATAGGCGGAGGAGGACTCATCAGCGGCATGGCTTCGGCTATCAAGCAAATTGATCCTAAAATCAAAGTCATTGGCGTCAATGCTTCGGGCGCTCCTGCGATGTTTGAGTCCTACTGTGCTAAAAAAGCGATTAATTCTAAAAGTGTACGTACCATTGCTGATGGTATCGCAGTACGGGATGTGAGTGAATCCAATTTAGCCCATATTTTAGAGTGTGTGGATGAAGTAGTCACGGTGGATGACGAAGAGATAGCTGCAGCCATTTTATTCTTGCTTGAACGCCAAAAATTAGTCGTTGAAGGCGGAGGTGCTGCGAGTGTCGCCGCCATTATGCATCAAAAATTCGCCTACACGAAAGATATGAAAATAGGCGCGGTTTTAAGTGGTGGAAATATTGATGTACAGATGCTTTCAATCATCATTGAAAAAGGTCTCATCAAATCACACCGCAAAATGAAATTGGTGATTACGCTGATTGATAAACCGGGCTCACTGATGCGCCTGACAGACCTATTTAAAAATGCCAATGCCAATATTATCCAGATTGATTATGACCGATTCTCAACAACACTGTCGTATGGTGATGCACAAATAACCATTATGCTAGAAACTAAAGGACTTGAGCATCAAAAGATGATTCGTACGCTTTTAGAAGAGGCTGGGTATCTCTTTAAGGAAGAGGTTTAAAAGAAGAGAGTGAGGCTATAAAACCTCACTCTTTAGTTCAGTTGTTCGTACGCTTTTAAAAGTCTTTCTCTGAGTTGATCAGAAAGAGCTTCTCCTTCTACACAATACTCTTTGAGAAAATCATCTAAATGACTTAAAAGATCAAAAAGGTCAGCTTCGATCTCTTTTGAGCTCTTTTTCTTGGCCATCATGGTTTCAAAAAAGACCAATTTACGAATAAAATTAGAGAGCAATTCAAGTGCTTCTTCTTCATTTTTTCCCTCTATCAGTTTAAAGGGACGTTCAATGGGTGATTTGGAACTATCAAGGCTCTGTTTAATTTCACGCACATGTTCTTGAATAATAGCTGAAAATTTTGCATAACGATCATAGGCACTCTCATCCGCAAAAGAATCAAATTTATTGGTTAACTTGCCTATCTGTTTTATCAAAATAAACGCCACCATCGCAACAACCATCACAACAGGAATTAATTGCTCCATCATTTCTTATCCTTACATGTAAAACAAAATCAATGTGATAAGATTTGCTCCAAAAAGAGTTTAAGACGATCGGACTCAGGATTTTGGAAAAACTCTTCAGGTGTGTTCTCTTCAACGATTTGACCGGCATCCATAAAAATGATTCTATCAGCCACTTTTTTTGCAAAGCCCATTTCATGAGTAACACACACCATTGTTTTATCTTCACGTGCTAATTCTATCATAACATCCAAAACTTCAGCAACCATTTCAGGGTCAAGGGCAGAAGTTGGCTCATCAAAGAGCATTATCTTAGGGTTTTTACACAAACTACGTGCTATTGCCACACGTTGTTGTTGTCCTCCTGAGAGTTGATTGGGGAATTTATGGGCTTGGTTAGCAATGCCAACACGCTCTAGGTATTTCATTGCCATGGCTTCTGCTTCTTTACGTGGCATTTTTCTAACCCAAAGAGGTGCTAATGTCAGGTTGTCTAAAATCGTTAAATGAGGGAAGAGGTTGAAGTGTTGAAATACCATAGCCACTTCTTCACGAATCGCTTTGATCTTTTTAACATCGTTAACAAGCTCAATGCCATCAACCAAAATACTACCTTCTTGGAATTGTTCAAGGTAATTAATACAACGAATGAGGGTTGATTTACCTGACCCTGAAGGTCCACAGACAACGATGATTTCACCTTTATTGATGGTAAGGTTAATATCTTTTAAAACGTGAAAATCCCCGTACCATTTGTTTAAGTTTTTAATTTCTATGATTTCTTTTCTATCTTTCATCTTCTATCCTATCTCAAATTGGTATTAAATCGTTTTTCAAGCTTTTGGCTAAAGTTAGACATTGAGTAACAAAAGAACCAAAAGATAAAGGTAACAAACACATAGCCTTCAGTCTCATAACCCAACCAATACGAATCAGCAGCACTTAAACGTACCATGGCGAGGAGATCAAAGAGTCCAATAATAAGTACCAACGTTGTATCTTGGAAAAGAGCAATGGAAACGCCTACAAGGTTAGGAATAGCTACTTTGAGGGCTTGAGGCAATATGACTAAAAACATTTTTTGCCAATAAGAAAGGCCTATCGCATCAGCAGCTTCATACTGTCCTTTCGGAATAGATTGAAGTCCACCGCGGATATTTTCAGCGATATAAGCTGATTCAAACAATGCGATACCAATGAGCGCACGTAGAAGTTTGTCAAAAGAGATACCTTCAGGAAAAAAGAGTGGCAAAATAATCGATGACATAAAGAGAATTGTGATCAGTGGCACACCACGAATAAACTCAATGTAAGTCACACTGATACTTTTTATAATCGGCAAATGAGATGCTCGACCTAGAGCCAAAATAACACCAATGGGGAATGCTGCGACAATACCTACCGCGGCAACCACAATGGTCAGCATTAGTCCACCCCATTTATCGGTTGGGACAACTTGCATGCCAAAAAAGCCACCGTGGACCAAGAAAAAACCGATGATAAAATAGACATGTGCCAACACAATTTTTGCTACTGAGTTTTTAAGGTACTTAAAAGATGCAAGCAAGACGAAAAAAAGTATATAAATACTATTGACTCTCCATCTAAGTTCTGAAGGGTAGAAGCCATACATAAACATATCGATCTTCATGCGTATAAAGACCCAACATGCACCGCCACTGACACAATCTTCACGTGTCGTCCCAGCAAAGTTTGCATTGACGTACGCCCATTTAATAAAAGGAGGAATGATCCAAAAAAGAATCATCACACCTAAAAGCGTCAAGGCGACATTCATTGGTGAAGAGAAAAGGTTTTCTCGAATCCAAAAGGTAGCTCCTTTGGTATTGATAGGAGCTTTACGTTCTTGTTTTTTTTCATAAATTGCCATATTAACGCTCCTGAATCTTCATTTTGTGGTTAAACCAGTTGAGTATTGCTGAGACAATTAAACTGATGATGAGATAAACGAGCATGGTCATCGAAATGATCTCAATCGCTTGCCCCACCTGATTCAGAGATGTGCCTGCAAAAACAGTCACAATTTCAGGATAACCAACGGCTGTTGCCAAAGAGGAGTTCTTAATAAGGTTAAGATACTGATTGATAATTGGAGGAATTGCAATACGGATCGCTTGGGGAAGAATAACCAATTTTAAAGATTGGTATGGACTAAAACCCATCGAAGCTGCTGCTTCTTTTTGACCATGTCCTACGGCCTCAATACCTGAACGAACTGCCTCAGCAATAAATGTTGCCGTATAGATCGTTAATGCAAATGTGAGTGCCAAAAACTCAGGTGAGAGTGTTTTGCCACCTTTGAAGTTAAAGCCTACGAGTTCTGGAAAATTAAAATTAAGATGAGTTCCACCAATAAAATATGCAAGGATAGGGAAAACAATAAACATTCCTATTGCAAAAGGGTAGACCATAAAATCTTGCCCTGTTAGAACTTTACGTTTATTTGCCCATGCGTTAAGTGCAAAAGAGGCACAAAGTGCCAGAAAAAGACTTGCAAGCATGACAAAAAAGGTAGTATTGTACTCAGGTTGGGGGAAATAGAGACCTCTGTTATTAATAAAAATTGTATCAAAAAAGTTGAAACTCTGTTTAGGATTTGGCATAGAGCGAAGAACAACGTTATACCAAAAGAGTATTTGAAGAAGAAGAGGTATATTTCTAAAAAAATCGACATACGATTTTGCAAGTTTTGCAATCAACCAGTTGCGCGATAGTCTCAATATGCCTATAATGAGTCCTACAATGGTTGCACAAAGGATACCAACAAAAGCTATGATAAGTGTATTTAAAAGTCCTACAACAAAAACACGTCCATGGGTACTCTCTTCTGAGTACGCAATAGGAGATTGATCGATACCAAATCCAGCTGTGCCATTCAAAAAGCCAAAGCCTGTTTGAATGCCTCTTTGTTCTATATTGGCGACAGTGTTGGTGCCAATATACCACAAAAAAGCAACCAAGCCAATAACGGTTAATAATTGGAAAAGAATTCCTCGAATCTTTTGATTTCTCAAAAGTGCTAGCATACGTGTCCTTTATACGTTAAGATTAAGGGCAGAATGATCTGCCCTCAGTGTTTTACTGTTTTTTAATCTACTATCTAAAAGGAGGAGCGTATTGTAAGCCGCCTTGATTCCAAAGAGCGTTATAACCTCTTTTAATTTTCAGTGGAGAGCCTTCGCCTACAGTACTTTCAAATGACTCACCGTAGTTACCGACTTGCTTGACGATGTTATAAGCAAAATCTTTTTTAAGACCTAAATTCTCACCCATTTGACCTTCAACACCTAAAAGACGTTTAATGTCTGGATTGTCAGATTTAAGCATTGCATCAACATTTTTGCTCGTTACGCCAGATTCTTCTGCAGTAACCATCGCATAAAATGACCATCTCACGATATCAAACCATTTACCATCACCTTTACGAACAACAGGTCCTAAAGGCTCTTTAGAGATAACTTCAGGAAGTACGATTGAATCTTCAGGTTTTAAAAGTTTGATTCTCAAGCCGTAAAGTTGTGATTGATCAGAAGTTAAAACGTCACATCTACCACTTTCATACGCTTTAACAACTTGATCATTAGTGTCATAAGATACGATTTTATATTTTAATTTATGACTTCTAAAGTAGTCAGCAACATTTAGCTCTGTTGTGGTTCCTGTTTGAAGGCAGATAGAAGCGCCATCAAGCTCTTTAGCACTTTTGACACCCAATTTTTTAGTGACCATAAAGCCTTGACCATCATAGTAGTTAACACCAGCAAAGTTTAAACCCAAAGAAGTATCTCTGGTTTCTGTCCATGTTGTGTTACGTGAAAGCATATCGATCTCGCCTGATTGAAGAGCTGTCAAACGCTCTTTAGCATTAAGAGCAATGTATTTAACTTTTTTAGCATCGCCAAAAACGGCAGCTGCAACAGCACGACAAACGTCAACATCAATACCTTTATAGATACCATCACTTCCTACTTCAGAAAAGCCTGGTAATCCACCATCAACACCACACTTAACAAAACCTTGTTTTTGTACTTCGCCGAGAGTATCCGCACTAAGTGTTGTTGTGCCAAAGCCCAACACAGTAATTGTTGCTAAAGAGATTTTAGCGAGTTTAGATCGTAACATCATTATCTTCCTTTCAAAGTTGATGCAAGAATTCTAACACTAAATTTTATTTTTTGGCGAAAAAACTGCCTATTTATTAATCAGTTACAGGAGGTGAGTAGAATCTACATTCTTTAAAGAAATATTTTATTTTTGCATATTTTATAAGATAAAACCACCTTATACCCTCATAGATTTATGCGTGTTATCTAAACCATTCAATTCTCTTTAAAGCCAATCACATTATAATAAGTAAAAATTCAATTAAGGGTCTTTTATGAGTTCTTGGACACGCGCATCATGGAGAGAAAAACCAATTAAGCAACAACCAACGTATACCAACCAAGAGTTGTTGAAAAATATTGAACAAGAACTGAGCAAATATCCTCCCCTTGTTTTTGCAGGTGAGGTTAGACAGCTCAAAGCCTCATTAGCTGATGTTGTCGCTGGAAAAGCTTTTTTACTTCAAGGTGGAGATTGTGCAGAAAGTTTTAGCGAATTTAACGCAGTTAATATTCGTGATATGTTTAAAGTCATGCTTCAAATGGCGGTTGTTTTAACCTTTGCTGGTGGCTGTCCCATCGTTAAAGTAGGGCGATTAGCGGGTCAATTTGCCAAGCCTAGATCATCTGATTATGAAGAGATGAATGGTGTAAAGCTTCCAAGTTACCGTGGTGACATCATCAATGACATTGAATTTACCGAAGATGCAAGAATCCCAAATCCAAAAAGAATGCTCAAAGCCTACAACCAATCAGCGGCAACGATGAACCTTTTACGTGCCTTTTCACGCGGTGGTTTGGCGGATCTTCACCAAGTCCATAAATGGACGTTAGGCTTTGTATCAGCCAGTCCTTTGGGCAAACGTTACCAACATCTTTGTGATCGCATTTCTGAGACATTAGCCTTTATGGAAGCGTGCGGTATCACCTCTGCTAATACACCAAATATCAACGAAACAGTCGTTTATACTTCCCATGAAGCATTGCTTCTCAACTACGAAGAAGCATTGACACGTCAAGATAGCTTGACGGGTGATTGGTATGATTGTTCAGCTCATATGCTTTGGATAGGCGATCGCACCCGTGATGTCAATGATGCGCATGTAGAATTTCTCACAGGGGTTAAAAACCCTATTGGCATCAAAGCAGGTCCTAGTATGACCGCTGAGGGCTTAATGAAGCTTATCCATAAACTAAACCCTGAAAATGAGCCAGGACGTCTTAATATCATCGTTCGTATGGGTGCAGACAAGATTGAAAAAGAGTTCCCAAAATTAGTTCAAGCAGTAAAAGTAGCAGGAGCACATGTGCTTTGGAGCATCGATCCAATGCACGGTAATACCATCAAAGCATCCAATAATTACAAAACGCGCTCGTTCGATGAAGTGTTGCGCGAAGTTAAAGGCTTCTTTAAAGTCCACGAAGAAGAGGGTACTTTCCCTGGTGGCGTTCACTTAGAAATGACAGGACAAGATGTGACCGAGTGTATCGGTGGAGCCCAAGATATCACCGAAGAGAACCTTGCATGCCGCTATCAAACACAGTGCGACCCACGCCTCAACGCCAACCAAGCCTTAGAGCTTGCATTTCTGATCGCAGACTCCCTTAAAGACGCTCGTCAACGATTTTTAGCACAATAAAACTGCTTTACATGTAAAGGTGAAAATCTTTACATGTAAAATAAAATATCTCACTTTAATTTTATTTTTTGCGATAAGGGAAAAACATGATTTATGAAATGAGAACCTATACTGTGAAAGTTGGAAAACAGCACGCATATATGAAACATTTTGAAGAAGTGGGTCTACCAATTATCAGTAAATATGCAAAACTTGTAGGATATTGGTACAGTGACATTGGAGAGCTCAATCAGGTTGTTCATATTTGGGAATATCCAGATCTCAATACGAGAGAAGAGAGAAGGAGGGCACTTTATCATGATAAAGAATGGCTTGAAAATTTTGTTCCTCTTGGGTTACCTATGCTTGAAAAACAAGAGTCAAAAATAATGTATGCCTCAAATTTTTCACCTATTCAATAGCCCTATTCTTGACTGAGTTTTGAGCTCAGTCATCTTTTTGTTATCTTCCACTCAGCCAATCACTCTTCGAAAACGGATACTGTTTTTTAAACTCTACTTCATCAAAATCAAAACGGTAATTTTCCATATACGTTTTTACTAACTGGTACGCATCGTTGATTGCTTGAAATTTTGCGGTATCGCCATTTGGGGCGTCTGGATGAAATTCTTTGGAGAGGGAAAGGTAAAGTTTGTGAAGGGTCTTTTTATCGGTTTTGGAGACAACGCCCAAGGTTGTGAGTGCTTTTTCAAAATCACTGTACTCTAAACCTTGGAACATCGCTTCTCCTTTTAAAGCTTCTTAGCGCTTCGTTTGCGCTCTTTTTTCTTGTGAAGCCAAATGTAAATAGCAGCAAAGATAACGATGAAAATAATCAAAGCAATCGATATAGTGTGTAAATGCTCATTGAGGAGCGCTTCATTTTGACCGAAAAAATAGCCTAAAAATGTCAAAATACTAACCCAAATACCCGCTCCAAAGCCTGTGTAAAAACAAAAAAGTCCTAAATGCATACGTGCCAATCCCGCAGGAAGCGAGATGTAGTGGCGAATCACAGGAATCAGCCTTGCGGTAAACGTTGAAAATGAACCGTGCGTTTTAAAGAATACTTCCACTTTTTCCAATGTTTCTGGCTTGATAAAAACGTAATGTCCATACTTCAAAATCAACTTTCGACCTAACTTGACTGCCAAATAATAGTTCAAAAGTGCACCTGAAATACTTCCGAGCGTGCCAAGGGCAATAACAATGGCTAAATTCATCTCACCTTTAGCACACAAATACCCAGCGGGTATCATCACTACTTCACTAGGGAGTGGGAAAATACTACTTTCAATCAACATCATGATAAAAATACCAAGGTATCCTAAAACTCCAACGGTTTGAACAATCCAATCAATAATAGCGTGCATAAAACTCCTATTTTTTTTCTTTTAACTCAATCATACGATCACTGCACCACGATGCCAAATCTTTATCGTGCGTGATAAGCAAAATGCCTATTCGATCTAAAAACTGCATCAACAGTTGCATGACATGTAATCCTGTAATGTTATCGAGTGCTGAAGTGGGCTCATCGGCTAAAATGAGGGAAGGCTTCATCAACAGTGCTCTTAAAATAGAGCATCTTTGCAGCTGCCCACCGCTGAGTTGATGCGGTTTTTGAGCCAATACCTCCGTGTCAAGATCAAGTGCATCGCATAACTGATGCAAATCGTGTAAAGGAGCAACATCACTGATCTGATTGACAATGGTATAGGTCGGATGAAACGATGTGTAAGGGTCTTGAAAAATCTGCGAAAGTTTCATCACATGAATCGTGCCACTGTTGGCTTTCAGATTTCCTGCAATGAGTTCAAAAAGTGTACTTTTCCCACTGCCACTTGCCCCCAAAATGGCAACGACTTCTCCAACCTTTACATGTAAAGAAAAATTGTCATATAAAAGCTTGGAATTTGGGTAGGCAAAGCTTAGATTTTCAATGCGTAAAACCTCTTGGCTCATGCGCGAATTTGCCCTTTACCATAAACTTTGAATTTGTAAGTGGTCAGGTCATTAATGCCCATAGGTCCACGTGCATGAAGTTTGTTGGTACTGATGCCCACTTCTGCGCCAAAACCAAACTCACCACCATCTGTAAAACGGGTGGAAGCATTGGCATAAACCGTTGCCGCGTCAACTTCATTTAAAAAGCGTTCAACGGTAGTATAATTTTCACTCAAAATGGCTTCAGAATGCGAAGAGCCAAACTCCGCAATATGGGTTATTGCTTCATCTACGCTTTCAACGATCTTGATATTGAGAGCATTACAAAGGTGTTCGGTATGGTAATCTTCCTCACTGGCAAGCTTTACATGTAAAAGATTTTGAGTCTTATCACATCCTTTTATCTCCGCTCCAGTCAGGTCAAGCGCCTCTTTCATACGGGGTAAAAAACTTTCCGCCACAGATTCATGAACTAAAAGTGTTTCCAGTGAATTACACGCACTTGGGCGTTGGCATTTGGCGTTTAAAACAATTTCGATGGCTTGGTCTAAATTCGCTTCTTTATCCACATAGGTATGACAGACACCTTTGTCATGTTTTACCACAGGAACGGTTGCATTTTCACTCACAAAACGAATCAACGCCTCACCACCGCGAGGGATGATAAGATCAACATATTTGTCCATTTTGATCAGCTTAGCAACGCCTTCACGACTGGAATCGGGCAAAAGCGAAATAATCTCTATAGGGAGGTTGAATTTTTCGAGCACTTCTTGTAAAATGGAAGCAATAACTGCATTGCTGTAAAATGCCTCTTTACCACCTTTTAGCACACATGCATTGCCACTTTTAAAGCAAAGGGCGGCGGTATCGCTGGTCACATTGGGACGACTTTCATAAATGATACCTACCACACCAATAGGAATGCTGACTTTTTCAATTCTGAGTCCACTAGGAACAACCCAACCTTCTAAAATACGCCCTACAGGCTCTTTGAGCGCTGCAATTTCGCGAATGGCATTTGCCATATCTGCTATGCGTTGCGTGTTGAGTAAGAGTCGATCAACAAGTGCTGAACTTAAATTGTTTTTCTTGGCTTCTTCTAAATCTTTTTTATTTTCGGTTATGATAAGCGCACTGTGTCTCTCTAAAGCCTCTGCCATATGTGCTAAAACATCCATTTTTGTTTTAGGATCAAGGGTGGCGATAATTCGACTGGCAGATTTGGCATGTTCTAGAAAAGTTTGCACGTTGATAGTTCCTTACAATGGCATTTGATGGGATTTTACACTTTTTATATTTAATGTGTCATAAGTAAGTTCGGGATATAATAGTTAGCATCAGTAGATAATCATACAAGGACACAAGAATGCAACAAATTTACGATTTAGTCATTATTGGTGGTGGACCTGGCGGTATTGGTGCAGCGGTTGAAGCAAAGGTGCTTGGACTGAAACATATTATGATGATTGAAAAGGGTGATAACCATTCACAAACGATCCGCAAATTTTACAAAGATAATAAACGTGTTGATAAAAACTACAAAGGTCAGGAGATCGAACTTAAAGGCTCTATTGATTTCCGTGATGGCACCAAAGAGAGCACACTGAACTACTTTGACTCACTTTTAGATACGGGCGAGATTGACTCAGCATTTAACAGCGAAGTTGAGAGCATCATCAAAGAAAATAACGAATTTCGTATCGTAACAACCAAAGCGGGATACAGAGCCAAAAATGTTATCGTCGCTATTGGCACGATGGGAAAACCCAATAAACCCGATTACACACTACCTCTCTCACTCAAAGAACGCATCAATTTCAACTTAGACAAATGTTCACAAAATGAAAAACTATTGATTGTGGGTGGTGGAAACTCTGCCATAGAGTATGCGATAGAGCTTTCCAAAACCAATAACGTTACTGTTAATTATCGTCGTGACACCTTTAGTAGGCTCAACGACATCAATCTTAAGATGATTCAAGAGTTCAATGGACAAGAGAAACTTCGTCTTCGCCTTGGTATGGATATTGTATCGGTAGAAAATGAAAATGGTCTTGTCAAAGTTAACTTTACCGATGGCTATTATACGATTTACGATCGTGTAGTGTATGCAATTGGCGGAACAACACCGGTTGATTTTCTACGAAAATGTGGGATTTCACTTGATAGCGAAGGAAAACCCGAGTTTGATGAAAATTATGAAACCAAAACCAAAGGGCTTTATTTAGCAGGTGACATCGCGGTTAAAAGTGGTGGAAGTATCGCTATTGCGCTTAACCATGCGTATTCTATTGTGTCACATATTTTAAATTCAAAATAATTAAGGCTTTTGATTAATGGCAAAAATTGCTCTCTCTTCTTCGCAGATTTTAAATATAGCACTTGGTGCAATTATCGTAGTTGGAAGTTTAGCTTCTGTAAAATATGGTAATTTTGGTGGAGTCTCTTTTGACGAGCTCGGTGAAAAATACATCAGTAAAAGCGATGTTAAATTTAGTGATCTACCGCAAGATATGCAAAAGCATTATATAGACAAAGACGCGACGATTGAGCAGGGCAAAGATGGCAATCTCTATGAAGATGTATACTTTGACGAACAAGGTAAACCCATTCCTGATTCTGAGTTAACACCTCAGGACTTTAAGCGTATGGTCAATAAATTGCAAAAAACACTCCTCTTTATTCAGCACGATAACCTTTTAATGGCCAATGAAAAAAATGAGCTTTCTAAAAAGCTCGAAGAGCAAGACAACGAACTTGAAGAGCAACGCAATCAATTAACCAATAAAAATACCGAACGCCTTAATGAAGCAGAGCAGCAACACTATCGCAACATCAGTGATTTGACGATGAAAATCAATGAGTTGCAAAAGGAAAATGTTGTCATCGCTCAAAAAGCAAACATTGAAGCCAATACCTTAAGAGGTCAAATAGAAGAACTTAAAGCTAAGGCTGTCGATGATGAAGATAAAAAACGTATTGCCATTCAAAAAGCACGCGAAGAAGAGCAAGCAAAACTAACGGATTACAAAGAAAAAATCAAATTTTTGAACGACCAGATTGCGCTTTTAAACGAGCAAATCAATACAAACAACGAAACAGCTAAAAATGCTTTTACACGTAAGCAAGATGAGATCAACAAACTTAAAGAAGAGATCGTACAAGCGGCAAAAGAGAAAAATGAACTCTTAAATAAACAAACACAATCCTTGCTCCTTTCAGACCAAAAGCATAAAGAAGAGATCGGTAAATACAACGCTACCATAGAACAACTCAAAGCGGATACTGAAAAATTGATTGCTAAAAATCGCCAAGATATGGCGCTTCAAGATGACGATCATCTCAAGAAAATGGCACTTGAAGAGGAAAAAATCAAAGGCCTGAATAATGAGATTGCCAGTTCTAAAAAACATATTGATGCACTCATCCTTGAAAATGAGAAGGATTTTAATAAATTTAAAACCTATCTTGAAGATGAGAAAAAACTCAATAAAGAACTCTCTGCTGCTAATAAAAAGCTTGAAGAAAATGCACAAAACAGCGAAAAAAATCTCAATGCATCCATCTTAAAGCTCAATGAGGAAATTGCTAAAAGAGAGGCTAAGATCAAAGAGTTAGGCGATAAAATAGTAACAATGAACACAGAGAAGCTTAACGTTGAGGAAGAGGTCAAAAAACGAGTCGATGAAAACGACAAGATTCACAATAAAAACTATAAAGTCTTTAATGAAAAAATTGCCAGTTTTGATAATGTCAAAAAAGAGTTGATGGCTAAATTTGATAAACAGTTAAGTGATTATAAAGCAACTGTGCAAGAAAACAGTGATCGTATGCAGTTTCATACCGATGAACTCACCGCATCTAATAATGATTTAAAACTCAAATACGACGGAAAAGAGAAAGAGTTACAAGCCCTTAAAACACAACTCGTTACCTATAAAACAGAGACACAAAAAGGTAAAGAGAGCGATGATGGAAAGATCAAAGAACTTCGCACAGCATTAGATGAACTCAAAGCAAGTAGTAAGGCTCAAGAAAACGACTACATCGCTAAAACACAGTTACTTCAAGCAGATATTAAAGAAAAAGAGACGGCGATTGTTTCCAACCGTAAAGATGAAGTTCTCAAAACTTCTGCTTTAGAAAAAGAGATTAAAAGTAAAGCACTTGAACTCCAAAAAATTCAGACAGAGAATGCACGCAATGAAGGAATGGTTCAGACATTACATGTAAAACTTAAAGATGCAGAAGACAATGCAACAAAGGCAACCAACAAAAAAGTTGAAGAGCTTAAAGCGCAACTTGCAACGATAGAAAAAAATCGTGTGAGTGAAGATTCAAAAATGGTTGGACTTAAAGACGAACTTCGCCGTAAAGAGATTGAGTATTTAGATGCGCTCAAAGAGAAAGACAAAGAGATTAAAGCTAAAGAAGCGACAATTCTTGCAACCAAAGAGGGGATGAAGAAGATTGAAGGTCTCAAAGCCTCAACAGATGAAAATCTAACGAAACTTAAAGAAGAGTCCAAACAAAAAGAGCTTCAACATTTAGAAGCCACCAAAGCACTTCAAAATGAGATCAAAGCCAAAGAGGCACAATTAACAGCTTCCTCTAAAGAAGAAACTCTTAAAAGTATTGCTTTGGACAAAGAGCTTAAAGCCAAAGAGGCACAACTCTTAGCCTCTAAAGAAGAGATGAAAAAACTTGAAGCGCAAAGAGTTGCAACCGAAGACAAACTCGCCAAACTCAAAGAAGAGTCAAAACAGCAACAGCTTCAAAACTTAGAAGCGACCAAAGCATTGCAAGCAGAGCTAAAAGCAAAAGAGAGCCAAATTGCCTCATTCAATAAAGAAGAGACACTTAAAAGTATCGCTTTAGAAAAAGAGCTCAAAGCTAAAGAAGCCACAATTGTTGCCAATAAAGAGAATTACAAAAAGACAGAAACACTTAAAGCTTCACTGGAAGAGAATATAACGAAACTCAAAGAAGAGTTCAAGCAAAAAGAGCTTCAATATTTAGAGGCGGCGAAAGCACTCCAAGCTGACATCAAAGGAAAAGAAACGCAATTAGGAGCTAGTAAAAAAGATGAAACCCTTAAAATAATCGCACTCGAAAAAGAGCTCAAACAAAAAGAGAGTGTTTTAGCGCAACAACAAGATGACTTTACAAAACGCATTGCTTCCAATGAGCAAACAATCAAAACGCTCAATGAAAAAATAAAGCTGTTAGAAACGGCAACACCAAAAACAGCTGTAGCCAAAACGTCAACACCTTTGCAAAAAGGTCATAAGCCTGTGATGGTTGACAAAGTAACGTGTACCGATATGGGAACAGGTGTCAATGCTATCTCTGAAACCTGTAAAAAAGAGGTTCAGACCTTCCTTGCTAAGTATGATAGCTCCTATTTCTTTGAGGTTGCACCTATTGTTGATAATGGTGGTTTTGCCTCACTCAAGCTGATTAAAAATAAAAAAATGGGCGTGGAAGATAGTGAAATTGATCGCATTAGTGGACTTGCCAATATTGGACTTGGAAAAGCCAGAGCAAAAGCGGGTGGAGAGCTCGTTGAAACCTATGTAGGAGAAGGCGCAAAAATTAGCTATGCACTTTCGAATATAGAGCAAGATAAAGCACGAGGCTTCCAGATAAGGGTGTATCAATAAAAATGAACTTATTTCAGCCAGAACAGGGGTATCGCTACAACAGTGATACCCTTTTACTTTATGATTTTATCGCTTCATTCACACCAAAAGGCGAATTACTCGATGTTGGTTGTGGTTGTGGCATTTTGGGGCTTTTGCTCAAACGCGATTTTCCAGCTTTACATGTAAATCTTTTAGACATTCAAGCTCAAAATTGTGAAATCTCAAAAGCCAACGCACATGCGAATAACATAGAGATCGCCAGCTTTACATGTAAAGATTTTTTAGAGGCGAAATTCGAGCATAAATTTGATATGATTGTATCAAATCCTCCTTTTTACCATAAAGGCGGTGTTAAAAGTGAAAACGATGCCCTCTACCTTAGTCGTCACAGTAGTGCGCTTCCCTTTACGGCATTTGCCTCTAAAGTTACCAAAAGTCTTTCCAATCGTGGTTATTTTTTCTTCTGCTATGATGCCAAACAACTGGATAGTTTGATGGCAACACTGCTTGACAATGGACTGAATGTGGAAGATCTTTGTTTTGTGTACCCTAAAGAGGAGAGAGAAGCTTCCTTGGTACTGATTCGTGCACGTAAAAACTCAAAAACTTTGTGTAAAATTCATCCACCACTTTTTATCTATAATGGTGAAACATTTAGTCCTCAAGTACAAACCATTTTTGAGCGATCCCAAACAAAGAGTGTGACATGGAAAGCATAATGAAATGTGAAGGCTATCCATACGCTTTTGATCCAAAAGCGTGTCAAAGTTGTACTGGAAAATGTTGTATTGGAGAGAGCGGATACATTTGGGTGAGTCAAGAGGAGATAAGTGCTATTGCTTTGAAACTTTCTTTATCAAAAGAGGAATTTATCAATAACTATTTACTAAAAATTCGCTATCGTTTCACGATTAAAGAAATCGCATACGAAGGCGGCTATGGTTGCATCTTTTTCGATATGGAAAAAAAGATGTGTCGTATCTATGACGTACGTCCACAACAGTGCCGTACATTCCCTTTTTGGGAATATTTTAAAGAAAATATTGACGAGGTAGTCACAGAATGTCCCGGTATTATTCGTTTATAATCGTCCTTTTTTTATTGGCTGGTTGCGCCACCAAAGAAGTTGTTGTTACTAAAGAGACAACAAAAAAAGTTTTTGAAGAAGAAGACAACCTTATTTTACAAGCATTAGATTATCAGCAAAATGGCGACTATGTCAATGCACGCAAAATTTATCATACACTTTATGAACAAAGCCAAAAGAAAGTTTATCTTACTGAAGATGCAGGTCTTGCCTTTGTCTTAGGTGATCCTGATGCACGTGATCTTATTATGCAAGGTATTCAAAAATACCCTGAAGAAAAGAACTTTAACCGTCTTCTTGTGGGGCAACTTGTTAAAGAAAAACGCTACGAAGAAGCTGAAAAAGAGATTCTTAAACTTATTGAGTACGATAAAACAGTACAGCATCTCAGCATCGCTGGTAATCTTTATTTGCAAATGAAAGAGTATGACTTAGCTCTTAAATATTTTGAAAGTGCCTATAAACAAGAGCAATCTGAAGATCTTTTACTCAATATCGTTGAACTTCTGTACCGCTTTTTAGGACGTAAAGATGATGCAGTCGCCTATTTGGAAACATATGCAAATGTAGAAGGCTGCGGAGAACATGCATGTTTTAAACTGATTGAAATTTACGGACGTGATCGTAATGTTCAAGGGCTTATTGCCACATATAAAAAACTGTATAAAGAACAACCAACGGATGAAATTGCCAAAAAAATCGTTGAATTAATGCTGTACACAAAAGATATCAAAGGGGCAACTCATTTCTTGGAAAAAACAGGCTTGAACCAAGACATGTTGATTCAAATTTATGCAACACAAAAAAAATTCACAGAAGCCTATGCTCTTGCAGAAAAGCTTTACGAAGAGAGCAAGAACCTTGATTATCTCGGCAAAATGGCTATTTATGAATATGAGCTCAATAAGACAAAACTGACACCTGAAATATTGCAATCCATATCCAAAAAATTTGAAGAAGTCACAGGATTGCTCAAAGATTCCGTGTATATGAATTACTATGGTTATCTATTAATTGACCATGATATTGATGTACCAAAAGGGATTCGTTTAGTACAAGATGCCCTTGCATTAGAGCCAAACTCACCTTATTATTTGGATTCTCTTGCTTGGGGGCTCTTTAAGCAAGGTAAATGCGAAGAAGCGTATGCCATCATGAAATACTTTGGTGACAATGTCATCGAAGAAGAGGTGAATGCCCATATTGAAGCCATTAAAAAATGTTTGAAAGAGAAAAAGCCACAATGATTTTAGATGAAATCATCAAACGAACCCGTGAAGATTTAGAAAAAAAGAAAAAAGAGTATACGATGGATTGGTTAGGCAGAAGTCTTGCCTTTAACCCTTTTATGCCTCGTGATGTAAAGCCTTATCTGAAATCTACGCCAGAAAATCCTTACCGCATTATTGCGGAAGTCAAAAAAGCAAGTCCAAGCAAAGGTATTATCAAAGCTGATTTCGATCCTCTTACCATTGCTAAGGCGTATGAACTCGGTGGGGCTGATGCTATCTCCGTTTTGACAGAACCTCACTATTTTCAAGGTAATTTAGAGTATTTAACCCAGATTCGACGTTATGTACCAACGCCTCTTTTACGCAAAGACTTTATTGTTGATGAATACCAAATATTAGAAGCCCTTGTTTACGGTGCTGACTTTATATTATTGATTGCAAAAGCACTGACAAAAGCTGAATTAAAGCATCTTTTAGAGTACGCATTACGACTTGGACTTGAAGTTTTAGTCGAAATCCATGATAAAGAAGATCTTATAAAAGCCATCTTTGCAGGAGCCAATATTATTGGTATCAATCACCGTAACCTTGAGACTTTCGAGATGGATATGAGTTTAACCGAAAAACTCATGCCACTGATTCCACAAGGTAAAATCATTGTTGCGGAGAGTGGATTAAACGACAAAGAGATCATTAAACATTTAAGTAAGATGGGTGCAGATGCCTTTTTGATTGGCGAATATTTTATGCGTGAGCTTGACATTCAAGCCTCTCTTGAAGCGATTAAAAAGGTCGATTGATGAACTATCTGTATGCTCCATGGCGTGATACTTATTTTAGTGATAAGCCCGAAGGATGTGTCTTTTGCAATATTAGTGCACATTCCGAAAAAGATGAAGAGTATCATGTACTCTATCGCGATAAACTCTGTTTCATTGTTATGAATCGTTACCCTTACTCACCAGGGCACTTTATGGTTATTCCCCATCAGCATACAGACGCCATTGAAGAGCTTGAGCCAGAAGTATGGTTACACATCTCTTTGATCGTGCAGCGTTGTGTACAGATGCTTAAACAGGGTCTTGGAGCACACGGTGTCAACTTAGGTATGAATCTTGGTAAAAGCGGTGGAGCAGGTATTGCTGAGCATATACATTACCATGTTATACCACGTTGGATGGGTGATACTAATTTTATAACGACAATTGCAGACACAAGAGTTTATGGAACTGATTTTGAAAAAATTTACCAACATCTTAAAGGGCTTATTCCTGAGTATATTGCATGTTAAATGATGTCGAGATTGATGCCTTTATTACCCAAAAATCCTCTTTTGATCTTTTGATTGATGCACGTAGTCCCAAAGAATTTAATGAATCACACATTCCAAATGCTCAAAATTTCTATGCGTTAAATGATGCTGAGCATCAAGAAGTGGGTACCATCTATAAACAAGTTTCTCGTAATGATGCAAAAATACTAGGAGCTCGTTATATTTGCCAAAATGTTGCACTCCACCTTCAAGAGATTTCCAAACATTACAAAATTGGTGCAAGAATTGGTATCTATTGTGCAAGAGGAGGGCTAAGATCTAGCTCTATTGCCATTATTCTCTCTCATATTGGCTACCAAGTGTATAGACTAACGGGCGGCTATAAAAACTACCGCCTGCACGTACTCACCTATCTTGAAACGATTCCGCACCACCATTTTATTTTACTTGGGGGCAATACAGGTTGCGGGAAAAGTGAGCTTTTACAAATTCTACAACCGTCCATTGATCTTGAAATGCTTGCCAATCATTTAGGTTCGAGCTTTGGTAGTATTAAAGGAGCTCAACCAAGTCAAAAAGCCTTTGAAAATATTTTATGCGAAATTTTATGTAAAATTAGTCCAAATACCTATATATTCATTGAAGCAGAGAGTAAGCGTATGGGAAAATGTACCATCCCCGCCCTGTTACATGAACGTATGCAACAAGGTTTTCGTGTCGAAATTACTGCCCCTCTTGAACAACGCGTTGAACGAATTCTCAAAGATTATGTGAGCATCACAACCGATTTTTTTAATCAAGCCATGCAAATGATTTCACCTTATATTAAGAAGAGTGTGAAAGAAGCCGCCCAAATAGCATATGAGAGCAATCATCTCGCAGAGGTAGCAAAGATACTTTTAGTAGAGTATTATGATGTAGTCTATAAAAAACCTCGTAAGGTTGATCTGGTCATAGATAATGCCGATCAAAGCCAGAGTATTCAAGCACTTCAAGCTTTACATGTAAAGCTTAGTAACGTCTAGAAATGATGCATATGATAGTGTGAGTGCTGAAAGTCTTTGTGTTTATGGGCATGAAGATGCAGTAAATTTCCCTCAATCAGTATCTTTTTATCTTTCATTAGCGCTTCAATTTCGCCATTATAAATCAATTGATGTTTATCGTTTAAAACGAGTGCTCTATCACCAAGTTCATAGGCTAAAGAGATATTATGGGTTGAAATAAGGGTTGTGATATTCATTTCTGAGAGCATATCAACAAACCATCCTGTTGTTTTTGGATCCATATTGGCAGTGGGTTCATCTAAAAGTAAAAACTGTGGCTCAAGAACCAAAATAGCGCATAACATAACTTTTTGCTTTTCACCACCACTCAGTTTAAGAGGAGAGCTTTGAAGATGGTGCGTTAAATGAAATTTTTCAGCTATCGCATGGACACGTTCGTCGACATTTTCCACATCAAACTCTCTAAGCCCAAAAGCAATCTCATCATACACTGTTGGATTAAACATCATTGTTTCTGGATTTTGGAATAAAATCCCTATCTCTTTACGAAAGGTTTTACCAACGCTTTTTTTTGTTATCAATTGATCTTTATAAAAATAGTTTCCCTTGCCAAAATAAAGTCCTGCAAGAATGCGAAGCAGCGTGCTTTTGCCACTTCCATTATTTCCTAGTAAAACAACTTTTTCACCCGCTTTAACTTCAAATGAGAGTTTATCTAAAACACATTGTGTTTCATACTGATACGCTAAATTGTCAACTTTTATCAAAAAATCCCCTTGCTTTAAGCGCCAAACTTTTTTCTTCACTATCATACAATGCCTTGGTAAAAAAATAACCAAAGACAGAGGTAATAAACTCTTTTTGAGCACGTTCACTCATTTTTTTAATCAATCTACTTTTAAGGGCTAACATGAAATTTTCATAACTCTTCTGGTAGCTGTAAATTTGTGAAAGTGAAATGCTCAAGAGAAAACTCAATGTTTTTGAAAAGGAGAGGGCAAGTGCGATATTGACATAATGGGAAAAAAGCATTGTCGTCAGGGTTAAGTCAAAAACACGTAAGTTAAACAGTAGTAAATAGTCCAACCAAGGTTTTTGCTGAACAAGGGCAATTATCAAATATCCAAGGGTAATGGCTATGTTAAAAAAAACAATCGCTTTAAAAGATTTTTTGAGCATTTTAAGCCACTGAGAACGAGCCAATAGTAACAAGATAAAAGCAAAAAAGAGTAATAGATAAGAAGAATGGCTAGCTAGAATAACAGCTAGCCCTAAAAGATAGAGTCCAAAAAGAGTTCTATCGCGCAAATTTTTTCCCGAGAAAATAGAAAATTCCAAAAATCAAAGCAACTCCCAACATCCCTGAAAGATAGTAAGCGATGACATCGTTTAACCCATCTATCGTATAATCAGGTGCTAGTGCTCTTAAGTGAAAAGCATTTTCAATCCCTCTGGGGATAAAACCTAAAACCTCTTGATAGTATTCATTGTCCCACTCAGCCCACGCAGGATTTTCACTCAATAATCCAAGAGGTATCAGTATAAATAAGATAAGTATGGGATAAAGTATCTTTTTCATGCATTCGCTCCTTTATAAATACGGTTTTTGACAATGTACCGATAGGCAATCGCTGTAAAGATACCTTCCACCACACCAAAAAAGAGTACATGAGAACCCACAACGGCAGGAAAGGTCAAAGCAAAATCAAAAGGAAAATAGAGGGGCTGACCATCGGCGCTTGCGATTAAGGGTTGGACACCAAGGAAAAGCGACAGAATAATTGATGCACAAACAATACCAACCCAACCACTTAAGAAAGAAGCAAAGGCTTTCTGTTTAAAAATATTAAAAATATAATAAGAAGAGAAAGAGGCAGCAAAAGCCATTACAAGGGCATTTGCCCCAAATGTTGTAATACCTCCATCACCAAAGACGAGTGCTTGAATCAATAAAACAAGACTGATACAGACAGATGCAACCCATGGACCGAATAAAATCGCAATGAGTGACGCACCTACAGCATGTCCACTGGTTCCGCCCGGAATAGGGATGTTAAACATCATAATAATAAAACTGAGTGCACTCAAAGAGGCTATGAGGGGAAGTGTTGTTTCATTCAGTTCTTCTTTGAGTTTTTTAAATGCGATAACCCACAGTGGAAATGCAGCAGCATACGTTGCGATACATGTGATAGGAGAGAGATAGCCATCTGGAATATGCATAATACGTGACCTCCAAAGATGTAATATTAAGATAATAATTAGGCAATATTTAAATATTACTTAATTAAATCTAGTATTATTATTACATCTTTAGTCTTAGTATTACTTGAATTAAAATGTCAATAATGTTTTTCCAGTGGCAAGTTTAACGGCCTCTTTGACGGCATTAATATAACTAAGCGTAGAAGGATTTTCATTTTTATAAGCGATGTCAAAAGCCGTTCCATGGTCTACAGATGTGCGAACAATACCTGCATTAAGGCTTACATTAATACTCTCATCAAAGTAAAGTGCTTTAAGAGGAATCAACCCTTGATCGTGGTACATACAGACAAAATAACGAAATTTTGCACGATTGACTTTTGAAAATGCCATATCAGGGACGAAAGGTCCTACAAAGACTTCACGTTCCAAAAAGTTATTTGCTTTTTCAATCGCTCGCTTAATCTCTTCATCTTCATCGCCAATCACACCGTGATCACCTGCATGAGGGTTAAGTCCTAAAACGGCGATACGATCTTCGCCAATCTCTTCATACACTTTCAGCAAAAAAGGTTTGATTTTTTTTGCTTTAATTTCATGCGGAACATCGCGCAGTGGAATGTGATGAGTGTAAAGTATGGTAAACATCTCTTCGCAACCTAACATCATAATGGCTTCACACCCCAAAAGATCGCTCAGTGCATCGGTGTGTCCCTTATACTCAAGACCTGCTAAGGCCCATGACTCTTTGTTAATAGGAAGCGTGACGATACCGCTAACTTCATTGCTTTTAGCCAGTGCAACAGCGGTAATAAACGAATCGTATGAGCTTTCACCCGCTTCAGCGCTACAAACACCCGCTTCAATCTCAAAAACCTTGCCACAATCACGTATTTCAAAGTCACTAGGGACATCTAAACCTAAAAGTGCCGCTCCCCAACCAAGCATATTTTCGTTGATACAATAAATTGGATCGCAGAGCTTTTGCACCTCTTGATGTGCGCGCAGAGCAATCTCTAAACCAATACCATTTAAATCTCCAATGCTAATCGCTATTTTTTTCATCGTATTAATCCTAATAACTCTTTAACGGCAGTCTCAAACCCTACAAAAATGGAACGTGCGATAATACTCTGCCCAATATTAAGCTCGCAAATCTCTTTAATATCTAAAATGCGCTTAACATTTTGATAGTTTAGTCCATGCCCTGCAGCTACCTTAAGCCCTAATTGCTGTGCTTGTTTTGCAGATCTTTCAAGCTCATGGGTTGCTTCAAGGAGCTTTACATGTAAAGATTCACGATCCAATTCAAGCTCTTTGATACTGTGTCTTGAACGTGATAGATTAGAGTAGAGCATCGCGTAAATATTGGCATACAATCCCGTATGTAACTCAATCCACTCAGCGTTGATCTCTTTTGAAGCTTCGATCATAGCACTATTGGGATCAATAAATAACGAAAGTTCAATATGCTCTTTTTTAAGTCTTTTTGCGATCTCTGTAATGATTTCTTTATTTTTAACAACATCCAGTCCACCTTCTGTTGTCACTTCTTCACGCTTTTCGGGAACAAGCGTAGCTCGATGCGGATGTAATTGAAGCACTTTATCAATAATTTCGGCATTAATAGAACACTCTAAATTGATAGGAAGTTGAGACGTTTCAATAATTTTTTTAGCATCATCGTCATTCATATGACGTCTATCTTCTCGCAAATGGATGGTAATCTGATCAGCTCCAGCACGTTTAACCAAAGAAACTGCATCAAGAGGATCAGGATCATTAATCTTTCGTGCCTCTCTAAGCACTGCAATATGATCGATATTTACGCCTAGAAGCATTATAATATCCTTTTTTTAGGAATGATTATAGCCAAAATATGATTTCGAAAAAGTTTCATCATGATCTAGGTATATGGATACGTCTATTTTCCAATATCCCATATTCAAAATCTTCATGGCAGGCAAAACAATTTGAAGCATTTTTTACATGTAAAGATTGATAGACTTTTTTATCAATATTTTTGTGTGCTTCTCGCCAATAGGGAACTTTACTCATGGAAATAGGACGCATCTCGCCCAGTGATTCTAAGGTTTTAAAAGCAAGTTTATGAGACGAGCTCTCTGCACTATGGCTTAAAAGATACGCTTTAATATTCATTTGCTCACTTTGAGTCATGTTATTTTCTCTAATCTGTTCACCAAAGTGGTTTTCAAGACCATCCATAAGACGAATCCATGAGTCATGTGGTAACATAAATGGTGGATAGATTTTATGACATTTACTGCATTTTTCATAAAAAGTGCTATTTTCAGCTTTAAAATCTCGCCGCTCAAATAAGCTCTTTGTTAAAAAAGTATCCTGAGGTTGCGCAACAAAAAAGAGCGTCATCATAGATAAAATAATTGCTGAATAGGCAAAAAGATGTCGCACTATCGAAACAGTCGCATCTTGACCTTCCGCTTTTTTATACCCTGTAATCATCGCAAAAAGCATATGTGTCTTATGGTAAAACTGTTCAATTAAAACACCCACAATATGGATCATTACCCAAGTAAAAAGGAGATAAGAAAGTATTTCATGAAACAAGAGTAATGCCGAAGAAAAACGAAAATAATGCGCATTTAAACGTGAAAAAAGACCGCTTGCTTCTTGTGTCCCTTGCAGTAAAAGTCCACTCAAAACAATCCAACTCCCCAAACCTAAAACAATCAGTGTAAACCAACTTGATGCGGCATTATGTCCTGCATGAATTTTTCGCCATCTGTTTTGCACTTTTTCAATGAAATAGCTTTGAAGCTCACTGTATTTTAATTTGAACGTTTTAAACGTTGCATAATTAGGACCAAAAAATCCCCAAATAATTCTAAAAAGCAACATGATTCCAAAAATAAAACCAAAAGCAAGATGCCATTCAAATAGAGTGCGATCGAAAGATGTCACAAAAGCGAGGAGAAAAGAAGTAGCAATAATCCAATGAATCATACGTGTACACAACGGCCAAACAAAAACTTCATCAGATCTTTTATTCATAAGTAACTTTCAGATGTTTTTGGTGTGTTGTACACCAAAAACATCATATTCAAATTTTATTTAGCAACGTAGAACGCATTGTGAAGGTAGTTTGCCATCATTTTAATATCGTAGTCGTAGCCTTTTTCAGCCAGCTTCTTCATATTATGTTCCATAATATCATGCTCACTTGCTGTGGACTGTCCAAGACCACCATTTTTAATATCAAAAAGTGACATTTCAAGTTCTTGAATACTTTGCTTGGTCAGCGCAGGTGCTTTCTTCTCAGCGATACCTTCACCTTTTGGACCATGACAATGTACGCAAGTCTCAGCATAAACTTGTGCTGGAGTATATTTATAAGTAGCAACATCCGATTTTGGTTTATCACCACACCCGCTTAAAACAACTAAGGCAACTGCTGCTAGAGAAAGTGCTAAATTCATTTTTTTCATAAGTTTTTCCTTTTTATGTATCATCAACAAAATTAGGCTCTACCAGAGAGCATGCCATAAATTGTCATAGGTTTAAGTGCATAGACTTTGAGTAACCACCAAATCCAGCGCTCTTGTGTCGGATCAAGAGGGAAGGATGGAGCAGGTTTGGCTGTCCAATTAAATTCAAGCAGTGCAACAGTTCCAATGCTCGTAATCAAAGGACAGACGGTATAACCATCATACGCAGCAGGAAGTTTCTCTTGTTTTTCCATAACAGCAATGAGGTTCTCTACAACAACAGGATATTGTTTGCGAGCACTGCCACCTGTTTTACCCATAGGAACAGCAGCAATATCACCAAGGGCAAAAACGTTTTTATAGGTTACATGTTGAAGGGTTTCTTTCACAACAGGAACCCAGCCTTTGCTTGAACCAATAGGCGATTTACCAACAATATCTGATGCTTTTTGTGGAGGAGTAATATGAATAAAATCGTAGTTTTTATCAACTTTTTTACTCATAGAAACCATGGTATATTCTTTAAGGTCTTCGTCATACTCACCTTTTTCAAGCCATTTTTTCTCAAATGTCGCTACTTTTTTCTCTGTATCAATCGCTACTAAATTGGTTTTAAATTCCCATTTAAAGTCTCTTACTTTAAACTGTTCTAAAATAGCAGCGCTATATTCAGGTACACCAAACATTTTGTCGCCTGATGGGCAGAAGGTTAATTCTACTTTATCGCGAACACCTGCTTTTTTGAGTAAATCATGTGTGATGTACATAATTTTCTTAGGAGCTCCACCACATTTAATAGCAGTATCAGGATCGGTAAAAATTGCTTGGAGTTTTTCAGATCCCTTATGCGCTTTTGCTTTAGCAATCAGTTCTTCAATACCTTTTTGTGTATCAACAGCACCATCTGCAAAATAGATAGAGTAAACACCATCTTTTCCTACTTTATTACGAACAACGTCATTATTGGCACCAGAAGAAGTAATTTCGCCTTCTAGCCCTTTTATAGCACCAAAATTAAGCATTAATCCTGTTGCGACAACAAGATAATCGTAGCTAATTTCCGTACCATCGGCTGTTTTTACTTTATTATTTTGTGGATCAAACGTTACGACAGAGTCTTTGATCCATTTCACACCTTTAGGAATAAAATTTTCAGTTTCATAGGTAATGTCACTTTTTTTCCACACACCAGCAGCGATCAGTGTTTGCCCAGGCTGATACGAAACTGATTTTGGGTTTGGCTCAATAATTGTAATATCAGGATTAGAGAGTCTGTGTGTCAATTTTGCAGCTGTTGCAACACCTGCAAGACCGCCACCCACAATGACTATCTTGCCAGTAGCATTGGAACTAGAAGCATGTGCTTCTGTTGCTGTTGCAGCGCCCGCTAAGACACTCGCAGCAATTGGCGATGCTGCTAAAAGTTTCATCGCATTACGGCGAGACATTCCACCTTCATGCTTCTCAATCTCAATGAGTATTTCCTCAATGATTTTGTCTGATTTCATAGTTTGCCCATCCTTTTTGTTTGTATGATCTCCCCATTCTACTTCCAACATTCTGAGGCTTCCCTTGGTTAAAAAAATTATACCTCATTATTTTAGTTATTTATAATATTCTAAAATTGTCGTTATAATGTTATATTATTCAACCTATTATTAAGTTTTGTTTTCATAAAATCATCTATCTATTATTGCGAAGGTCTTTATTGAAAAAAGAATTTTTTATATTTATCCTGATTTTTATTGTCTTGTCATTGGGAATGCATATGAATCAATGGCTGACACACCCTATAGAGCATCTAATGCATCTGAGTACACAAAAGATGCCATATCATCCACTTTTGTATACAACGATTGTTTATCTCTTTTTAGGTCTTTTACGCCTTATTATCAGCGCTTTTATGAAGCTCTTTCGAAAAAAATAGGCTGAAGATGATTGGTTGTGATTTAGGTTCTAATACCCTGCGTATTGTACAAATGGATTGTCAAACGAAAGAGCGTATTCATATTTATGAAAAAATTGTGCGCACAGGTAAAGATTTACATGTAACGGGATTGATTTGTGAATCTTCCAAACAAAATATCTTGAATGCCCTATATGAAGCCTCTCATATCTTTGATTTTAAAAATGAACGCTGTTTCTGTGTAACCACTGAAGCAATGCGTATCGCTTCAAATGCTAGAGAAATTTTGCAAGAAATCGAAACAATTTTTGGCCTTACTTTTCAGATTATAACAGGTGAAAAAGAAGCATATCTCACATCACTTGCTGTTGAAAATGCCCTCAAGCGCGAAGGGTTTAAACATCAAACCTATGCCTTATTTGACCTTGGTGGAGGTTCAACAGAATTTACCTTTTGCAAAGATGGTACAAAACAGTCACGAAGCTTTCCTTTTGGAATTATCAATATAGCGGAGAGATATTCACTTGATCGTGAATTACATGTAACGCGTATCGTTAATTCCATTGATAATTTTATGACTCAACACGATCCAATTTCTTCCAATTTTTTACAATTAGTAACAACTGCTGGAACACCGACAACCGTTGCTGCGTTTCTAAAAGGCTTGGATTATGCTCATTATGATGCCAATATTGTCAATGGAACCGTTTTACATGTAAAGGATTTTGATGAAGCCTATGAGCGTTTATCTTTGATGAATGAAGAAGATGCAGAGCGTTATACAGGCACAAATCGTAGGGATTTAGTCGTTGTTGGCATCTTAATTGTCAAAGCAATTATGAAAAAACTTGGCTTTGAAAGTTGCATCGTAATTGATGATGGACTCAGAGAAGGTGTCGCACTTGAGCAGTGTTACAATTTGAACAAATCATAACATATGCCCCAAAAATGAGCCTTCTTTAATCTTTATTTGCTATAATAACCCACTTTTTTTATAAGAAGTATCATCAAAAATATGAAAGGAGAGGTCATGGAGTTAAGCGGTTCCCAAATGGTCATAGAAGCACTACGTAAGGAGAATGTCAGCGTCGTCTTTGGCTATCCTGGTGGTGCTATCATGAATGTTTATGATGAAGTTTACAAACAAAACTATTTTAAACATATTTTAACACGACACGAACAAGCAGCTCTGCATGCAGCAGATGGTTATGCACGTGCAACGGGTGATGTAGGCGTTGCCTTTGTTACCAGCGGTCCTGGTTTTACCAATGCCGTCACAGGTCTTGCAACAGCCTATATGGATTCTATCCCTATGGTTGTGATTAGCGGTCAAGTTCCTATTAGTATGATAGGCACAGATGCTTTTCAAGAGATTGATGCTGTGGGCATTAGTCGTCCTTGTGTCAAACATAACTACTTAGTTAAAGATGTCAAAGATTTGCCACGTATTTTAAAAGAGGCATTTTACATTGCACGAAGTGGTCGTCCTGGTCCTGTTCATGTCGATATTCCCAAAGATGTCACAGCACAAATTGGTCATTTCGCCTATCCAAGTGAAATTAAAATGCAAACCTATAAGCCAACCTACAAAGGCAATCCAAGACAGATTAAAAAAGCGATTGAAGCCATTGCTTTAGCAAAACGTCCTGTTCTTTATATTGGCGGTGGTGCGATTAACTCAAATGCAAGCGATGAAGTACGTGAATTTGCAAAAATCTGCGGCATTCCTGCGGTTGAGACGTTGATGGCGCGCGGCGTTATGGGCGATGAAAATCCATTACTACTTGGAATGCTTGGAATGCACGGCTGCTATAGTGCCAATATGGCCATGAGCGAAGCAGACCTCATGATTGCTTTTGGACCACGTTTCGATGATCGTGTTACAGGAAAACTGAGCGAATTTGCAAAACATGCTAAAATCATTCATGTCGATATTGACCCAAGCAGTATTGGGAAGATTGTTCCGATTGATTACCCCATTGTAGGTGATCTTAAAAATGTTGTAGAGGCGATGATCCCTTTAGCCAAAGAACAAGTTGATGAAAACAAATATAAACCTTGGCGTGATTTGTTAAAGCGTTATGGTGAAATCCATCCATTGAAATATGAAGATTCAAATGAGATTCTTAAACCACAATGGGCAATAGAACGCGTTGGTGAGATACTTGGTGATAAAGCCATTATCTGTACAGATGTTGGACAGCACCAAATGTGGGCTGCACAGTTTTATCCTTTCTCTTATCCTCGTCAATGGATTACGAGCGGTGGACTTGGAACGATGGGTTATGGTCTTCCAGCAGCCATTGGCGCCAAAGTAGCGGTGCCTTCCAAAACTGTTATCAATTTTACGGGTGATGGTTCTATTTTGATGAATATTCAAGAGTTGATGACTGCCGTTGAAAATAAAGTAGCAGTGGTTAATATCATCTTAAATAATCAGTTCTTGGGAATGGTTCGTCAATGGCAAACATTCTTTTACAATAAACGCTACTCTTCAACCGATCTTTCCGTCCAGCCTGACTTTGTCAAACTGGTTGAGAGTTTTGGAGGACGTGGTTTTAGAGTTAAAACCAAAGATGAGTTTGATAAAGCCCTTAAAGAGGCTGTTGAAAGTAACACTGTCTGTATGATTGACGTTCAAGTTGATCGCTTGGAGAACGTTTTACCAATGGTTCCAGCAGGTGGAACGCTTTACAATATGATGCTTGAGTATAAGGAGTAAGCGATGGAACATATCAGAAGAGTTTTATCGGTTATCGTTTTGAATGAAGACGGTGTTTTGTCACGTATATCAGGTCTTTTTGCGGGACGTGGTTACAATATTGACTCACTTACAGTTGCGCCAATACCTAAAACAAATCTATCACGATTGACAATTGTAACCTCAGGCAGTGCTCCTGTTTTGGAACAAATTGTAAAGCAATTGCATAAATTGATACCTACGTACAAAGTTATAGAATCAGGTCAGTTTGTTGAAAAAGAGATGGCGTTGGTCAAGATTCCTCTCAATGAAGACTTTAATGGGCTTGATGCCATGCTCAAAGCCTATAATGGAACGATTGCTAGTAGTGGTGAGGATTTTATCGTTGTCATGGTTGCAGATGATTATGATCGTATCGATAATTTTTTAAAAGCGGTTAAAAAATACAACCCAACAGACATCGTAAGAAGCGGCTCTGTCGCAATGGATATTTAATGAAACTCAACCTTCTTGCTCAAGCAATTTCGCTTGAATTTTCAGGTATAGATAAGGAAGTTACCTCTTTTGCAACGCTAAAGGAGGCAACTTCCTCCCAAATTACTTTCTTTGACAATCCAAAACTTTTAACTGACTTGCAAAATACAAAAGCAGGCGTTGTGATTCTTTCCTCAGCGTATCAAGCATATCTACCCAAAACATCTCAAGCGCTTATCAGTGACAATCCCCATTTAAGTATGGCGTATGCAAGTGTATATTTTGCTAAAAAAGCCTTTGATACCTCTTCACCTGCCCATATTTCAGAAAAATGTTTCATTAGTCCAAATGTGGTTATTGGTAGCAATAGTGTGGTTGAGGAAGGCACAGAGATTATGCCGAACGTCACCATTGGTGCCAATGTTAAAATTGGTAAAAACGTTAAAATTTTCCCTAATGTTGTTGTGTATGATGATTCAATCATCCAAGATAACTGTATTATTCAAGCAGGGGCGATTATAGGAAGCGATGGTTTTGGCTATGCTCATACAAAAATGGGTGAGCATATTAAAATCTATCATAGTGGCAATGTTATCCTTGAAGAAGATGTTGAAGTGGGATCAAATACAACAATTGATCGTGCTGTTTTTGGATCAACGATTATTCAAAAAGGAACAAAAATAGATAATCTGGTTCAGATTGGACATAATTGCGAAATAGGGCAAGCCTGTATTTTAGTGGCTCAAACAGGTATTTCAGGCTCGACAAAATTGGGACGTAATGTCATTATGGGTGGACAAAGTGCCACAGCTGGACATTTGGAGATTGGTGATTTTGCAACCATCGCAGCACGTGGTGGTGTTTCAAAGTCGATTGAAGGCGGTAAAATTTACGGCGGTTTTCCACTCACATTACAAAATGAGTGGTTGAAAACGCAAGCAAAACTCGCAAAATTTTTTAAAAAGAATTAAAAGGATCACGTCATGGGCGGAAAAAACACGATACTTACTAAATTTCCCTTAGCAGGAACAAAAAATGGAATGATTTCAGTCTCTCATTTGGAAGAGCCATATGGAAATGGATCATTTCCTGTTGTAAGTATTGGTATTGCACTGAAAAAAAGTGGGGAAGAGCCTGATTGGAAAGCACATATTCCTTATGAGAATCTTGATGAACTTATTAGTGCTCTTCAAGATGCAAAAGCACGTTTTGGAACAGAGACAAAATAATATTTAAGAGTTTTACATGTAAAGCTTTTACATGTAAAACTCATTCTCTCCTAAAGTGTATCGATATACTCTTCGATAGCCACAGCAACGCGTTTTGAAAAGGCAACTGCTTCAACAACCGTTCTGGCTCCTGTGACCACATCACCTGAAGCAAAAACGCCTTCCATGGTAGTTCGTCCACACTCATCCGTCACAACCAAACCTTTACCATCGACTTCAATCTGTTTCGCAGTTTGAACAATGTTATCTTTAGGATTTTGACTAATAGCCACTAAAATAGAATCTGCTTCAAGTAAACCTTCTTCGCCACTTGCATCCGTGCTACTGTAAATAACACCTTTTTCACTAATTTCAATAGGCTGTTTGTAAAGCTCAAACTTAACACCATCAATTTTGGCACATTCAACTTCATGGTGCGATGCGGGAATATCTTCCATACCTTTACGGTACATAATGATCACTTCACGAGCACCGTGTCTGACCGCCGTTCTAGCAACATCCATAGCAACATTTCCCGCACCTAAAACCACAACGGTTTCTCCTAAACGATATACCGAAGGATTTTTGAGATAGTCAATAGCAAAATGGACATGACCTAAACTTTCACCTTTAATACCAAGTTTTTTAGGAGACCAAACCCCTGTACCAATAAAAACAGCTTTAAATTCATCTCTAAAAAGATCACCAATGGTAATGTTTTTACCCACCGTTATATTAGGGCGAATTGTAACATCCAATTGGCGTAATTTCGTTTCAATCGTGTCTAAGATATCTTTATTGAGCCTAAAATCAGGAATACCGTAGCGTAATACTCCACCAATTTTATCGTGAGCATCGTACATTGTAATTTCATAGCCTTTAGCACCTAAAATAACGGCTAAAGAGATTCCCGCAGGACCACTTCCAATAATCGCCACTTTTTTACCATTTTTTACAGGTTTTTCAAACTGAAGATCGTTTATGTAAAGATCAGAAATATAATTTTCAATACTTCCAACACTGACTGCCGTTCCTTTTTTATTGAGAATACAGTGACCTTCACAATGTTTTTCATGTGGACAAACCATAGAACAGATAACAGAAAGAGGATTATTGTCAAAAAGCATTTTTCCTGCTTTTTTAATTTCTCCTGCTAAAAAAAGACGAATCATTTCTGGAATGGGTGTGCCAACAGGACATCCCGTACGACACGATGGTTTTTTACAGCCCAAGCATGTTTTCGCAAGTGTGATGACATATTTATTCATGTCTAACCTTTATAAGAGTGTGTATGTAAAAATAATGTCGGAATTGTACCAAAACCATATTAATATTGAAGAATATTTTTGAAAGAAGAGGGCACTTTTTAAAAAGTGCCCTTCAATAAGAGTTATTTGTAGTTTTCAACAAACGCTTTAATACGTCCTATACCATCTTGAATCGTGGTATCGTCGGTTGCAAAAGAGAGTCTAAAATAACCATCTGATCCAAAACCAAGACCTGGAACCACGGCAACACCTTTTTCTTCTAAGAGTTTTGCACAAAACTTCATTGAATCATTTTCAACAGCTTTGGTATTGACATAAAGGTAAAAAGCACCTTCTGGTTTCATGACTGAAATACCTTTAATATTGTTCAGTAAATCATATGCCATATTTCTACGTCTCTCAAAAGCTGCACGCATATTTTCAATATCATCATCTACAAGGCCATTAAGCGCTGGAATGGCTGCTTTTTGCGTAATAGAATTGATATTAGAGGTACTTTGACCTTGAAGATCAACAATCGCATCTACAATCTCTTTAATAGGGCAGGCTAAATAGCCAAATCGCCATCCTGTCATCGAAACAGATTTACTCAAACCGTTGACAGTAATGGTTCGGTTGAACATATCTTCACTAATTGATGCAACAGAGGTGAATTTCAAATGATCAAATAAAATTTTCTCATACATCTCATCAGAAACCACTAAAACATTGGTTCCCTTAAGAACTTCAGCTAAACCTTCAAGTTCGACTTTTGAATAAACGGCTCCCGTTGGATTGGATGGCGTATTGAACAAAAGCACTTTTGTTTTAGGCGTAATGGCAGATTTCAGTTGTGCTGGTGTTATTTTAAAGCCAGTTGCTTCATCTGTCTCTATAAACACAGGTGTACCACCAGAGTATTTCACAATTTCAGGATAGGTTACCCAATAAGGTGAAGGAATAATCACTTCATCACCCTCATTAAGAATCGCCTGGAAAATGTTAAACAATGAGTGTTTTGCACCAACGTTGACTACAATTTGAGAAGGCTTGTAATCGAGGTTATTTTCACGCTTAAGTTTGCCAGCAATTGCTTTAAGCACTTCGGGCGTACCTGCTACTGCAGTATATTTTGAAAAACCATTTTGAATGGCTTCAATCGCGGCATCTTTGACACGTTGTGGTATGTCAAAATCTGGTTCACCAGCCGAAAAGCTAAGAATATCTCTTCCTTGAGCTTTAAGATCTCTTGCTAAAGCCGTAATAGCCAAAGTTAAAGAGGGTGATAAGACTTGGATTCTTTTTGATAGCATGAAACATTCCTCTATAAAAATATCGTGCAGATTATAGCGAAAATTCAACCGTTTTCTGAAGTTTTCTTTTAATTTTTGAAATAAATTTATCCTAACCAAGGAGCTTCACGGTAAACGATTTTAAAGAGAGGATTTTTCAAGGTATTTTCAAGAATGTAAGCAAATTCTAAAATACCACGGTACCCCACATAATTTTTTTCTTTTGCCTTCTCTATATTGAGAAAGGGGATTTTTGTTTGAACTGCGGCATAGACATTATCACTGTTTGTAATCAAAAGATCAATCTTTTCTTCTTCAATAAGATCCATTTGCTCATTTTCTGGTTCATACATAAACATTCCTTTGCCAAACAGAAGACGAATCGCTTGTTCTTTATCATCCTCTGTTATATTTTCAATAGACGTTGCGACCACATGCATATCTAGCTCTCGTAAAAGAGGAATATACGCCCACGATAGCGTTCCTTGAAGATTGATAAGAACTTTTTTTGCATACAAGCTATCTTTGAAAAGCTCTAATTGTTCTGCCAATTTTTTTTCTTCAAAAGCAATGACCTTTTGTGTATTGCGACTCAATTTTCCATCATTAAAAACTTCAGCAATCGTACGTAAAGCATCGGATGTGGCATATTTTCCAAAAAAAGAAACCTGAATCCAAGGAATTCCCCATATTTTTTCCATTTTTCGTGCCATGGTCGCGAGCGGTTTGGCTGAAATCAAAATATTGAGTTTGGCTTTATGTGCATACATAATGGGTTCAACAGAATCACCACTCCCAAAAGTGGTCAGTACACGTAAGCCTATGCTCTCAATCAAAGCACAATAGGTTTTCATCTCCTGTGAACTGGCATCACAACTGAGTAAATTAACATCGTAAGGAGTTATTTCTTTTGGCTCTTTACGTCCTATAAGATGTTCACAAAGTGTCATACTTGCAATGCGTGCTCCAAAATTTTCAGCACCCAAAAAACCAGCCGCTAAAATGGGAACTATCAGGACACCAAGTTCATGCTGCTTCTGTTGTGCAATGGCATTGACATCTTCACCAATGAGCGAAGTAACACATGTTATATAGATAAAAATAACTTTGGGTTGGCAGAGAGTTACGATTCGATCCAGTTGGAACATCAGTTTTGAAGCGCCACCAAAGATAATATCATTGAGATCTAGGTTACTGCAAAAATAGTTTGAATGCTTTTGTTGGGAAGATTTTACAATGAATGTGGTCGTAAAGCACGTCGACGATGAATAGATCAGATGGGCACAATCTTCATATGAGCTTAAAAACTTAAATGCTCCTTCTAAAGCACAATCACTGATGGATGCTCCTGGATGAAGTCTTTCACAAATATTTTTTTTCTCTTTATCTCCACTATGTGAACACGAAGACTCATTATAAAGCTCCTTAATTGAAAAAAAACGTGACATCATGGCTTCCTTTAATCGTTCATTACTCCAGATATTCTTGCATGCAAATCTCATATTTTTGAATTTTATAACCAATTTGACGATTGGTTATGCCCAATTTCTTGGCTGCTTTTATTTTAATGCCTCTTGATTCTCGTAACACTCTTATAATGGCTTGTCGCTCCAAATCTTCCAAATCAGCCTTAGTTTCAACTTCTTTAGTAGGAATTTTTGTCTTTGCTGGAAGTACGGAAAAAATTACTTGAGCGTTTACATGTAAAGAGGGAGCAAGAAGAACAATACGTTCCATACTGTTTTCCAACTCTCTAATATTACCAGGCCATGTGTACTCTTTGAGCATCATTTGTGCATCAGGCAACAAGGTACGCTCTTTGCCATGACGTCTGCAAAAACGCTCCAAAAAATAGCATGCAAGCAAGATGATGTCATCACCTCGATCACGCAAAGGAGGGGAATGAATGGGAATGACATTGAGCCTGTAGAAAAGGTCTTCTCTAAAGCTTCCTTGGCGTACCATCTCTTTAATATCACGATTTGTGGCCGCCACAATGCGCACGTCAACTTTAATCGTCTTTGTTCCACCAAGTCTTTCAAACTCTTGCTCTTGCAGGACTCTCAGCAGTTTTGCTTGGAGACTTAGACTTAGATCGCCAACCTCATCCAAAAAAAGTGTTCCTTCATGTGCCAGTTCAAAACGACCTTTACGCATCTCTTTGGCATCCGTAAAGGCCCCTCGCTCATGTCCAAAAAGCTCTGTTTCCAAAAGATTTTCGGGAATGGCAGCACAATTGAGTTTGATGTAAGGCTTCTCTTTACGATGACTGTAATTATGAATAGCTTTTGCGATAAGCTCTTTGCCCGTTCCCGTCTCACCGCTGATAAAAATCGTTGAATTGGTACACGCTACTTTGCCAATAATCTCTAAAACATCTTGAATTACAGGACTGTAACCTATGATTTCGTTCTGCTTTAATATCTCCTCTTTGTAGTAGAGTTTTTCTTCTTTAAGACGCTTTTTTTCATCATTGATTGTTTGGTAGATTTGTTGTGATTGCGCCATGAGCGAAGCGGTAATGGTTAAGATTGTCACCATCTCTTCAATATTGCAAAGCGACTTTTGAGTTAAACTCACACCTAAAACACCAAAAAGTTTATTTTGAGAAAGGGCTGGTATGGCAAGATAAGAAATCTCACTCTTTTTTAAACTGCAGCTTTTATTGAGAAAGAGAATATTTTGATGGATATTTTCAATCACAACAGGCTCTAAAAATTGTGCACATAATCCCGTTGCACCTTCGCCCACTTTATAGGTAGCTAAGACTTCTTGCCGTTTACTTAGCCCTGCCGAACTTAACACTTCAAGTTCATTACTTTCATCATTAAGCGCATAATAAATACTTTTATCCATATAAAAATGCCTCTTAAGAAGGCTGAGCGTCTTTTCAAATGCTATTTCTATGCCAAGTTCACTCCCTTTTAAAGCGAGTGCAATTTCATATAAAACTCTGAGCTCTTGATAGCGTGGGCAATCTTGGATAGGGCTGATGCAAATCGTATCCACTGTGTATCTCCTCAGATGGGATGAATGTCACCTAAACGTAGTATAGTTATTTATACTACGTTATTTTACTGCTATGTTCTAGTCTCATTCACGCAAAAATGCCTCTTTATTAAACAATTCACTCTCTTGCGCTATATTTTCTTTAGCGGTCAATGTTGTTGGTTCAATTTTAAAAACAGAAACAGCTTTTCCATCATGTGTGGAACGATACTTTTCGATCAAACTTCCTGATAATTGATGTTTGTAGTAATTGGGTGTGTATTTGTCAAGTAATTTTTGAAGAACTAAGGCTGATTCTTCAGCGTCCATTACTTTTTCTGCCTTACCAAAAATGACAACACTACGGTATGCTGTATCTGCATGACACGGAACGGGGTCAACTACGGTACCGTATTCATGAAAAAGAGTAAAACAAACAGAAGGCCTTTGAAGTAATAGACTCTCTTTTTTTCCACTTCCCATACCATGAAAATAGATAGCCCCTTTATGCCAAACATAATTGACAGGTATGGCATAAGGAAAATTCTCTTCATCAACCATCGCCACAATGCCTACGCGTGTCTCTTGCAAAAAGGATTCAATCATCGCTTCATCGGTACAGATTCTCTTGTTATAACGAATTGTGTGCATATTTTTTCCTCATTCATAATGAAGGGATTTTAGCTTTACATGTAAAGAAAAAATCCCTCTTTTTTTCTACCAAACGTTGAGTAACCACTCTTTGTTACGTTTATATTCCATATCACGAAAAAGCGTGTTGGCGATCTCTTCGGCAAGCCAAATCGCCCCTGCATACCCCACAACAGGATGACGGTAAAGACCCGCACGATCAAAGGTAGGAAAGCCCACACGTACCATGGGGACATTATTGTCAATGGAGGTAAATCTTCCTTTGGAGTGCCCCATAATGAGATCTAGCTGTAAGCCTTTGTTTTTGATACGATCTTCAAGTTCCCAAAGATCCGCATTGGTAATAATCTCCATATCAAAGTCCACTTTGGATTGAAGATTTTTAATGCGCGCATCTTTTTTGTACCCTGAGTTGTCATCGCCCAAAAGGAGCAACACAGGTTTCATCTCCATATCGATACAAAATTCCGCCAAACCAATGACAAGATCAGCATTGCCGTAAATCGCCACACGTTTATCGGCTAAGAACATATGCGCAAGATCGGTAATGGCATCTATGGCAATACCCCGCTCTTTGACCAACGCCTCAGGGATGGGCTTGCCCGTCATCTCTTTGAGGCGTTGCAAAAAGGTATCGGTATTGCGAATCCCAATAGGCGTAGGTCCGATGATCGCAGGTACTTGGAAATTTTTCTCCAAGTATTTTGCCGCTTTGCCCCCTTCATAACGATTGAGTGCAATCGTGCCAATCGCATCGGCAGTGCCTATCATATCTTCCACCGTCGTATCACCATGAGAGACTTCGCATTGCCCGCTTGGCATTAAAGGAGAGTCAAAACTCTCGATCTCAAACAGAACCGTCGCATCAATCCCCATCATTTTCAAAAGATGTTTAAGGGCTGTTACATCGCCCGGATTCACCCAGCCCGTGATCAGATTGATCTTGCCATTAGGTGTTCCACTTTTCTTTGCAAAGGCTTTGAGCATTGATTCGACCGCAACATCGTAACCACTGACCATACTGCCTTTGAAACTCGGTGTATGCACAGGAACGAGATGTACTTCGCGCCCTTCGTATTTATCTTTTAAAAGCCCGTTATTAAGTTTCGTGATGACGCCTTCAATATCATCGCCAATGATCTCTGTCGAACATGTCGTAATGATCGGAATGACTTTGATGTCAGGGTAACGCATTAAAAGGACATCGACTGCTGTTTCAACCCTTCCCGTTGCTCCAAAAACAGCACTGTCTTCATGCAACGAAGAAGAGGCGATGTCAAAGTTATCTTTAAAATGTTGCGCAAACAGCATCCGTACAAACATAACGCACCCTTGCCCACCGTGTACGATTGCGATACAATCTTTAATACCAATACTGACGTACTGTGCGCCACACGGCTGACATGTAAAGATCGGGTTAATAATACCCGTACGCTCTTTTGCTCTGAGTTCACATGACATGGTTTATCCTTTTTTAGTATCGTGCAACTGTCAGCTCTTTATTGAGCGAACCGCTAATCGTGACGTAGTCAATACGTTCTTTAAGCTTTTCTATCAGCACCTTGATACTCTCTTTATCCATTTCCGCAAACCACGCAAAGCGCGCTCTAAAGGCTTCGGCTAAGGAGAGGGCATCGACCCAGTAGCAACGATCTTCGGGCGTCTCTTTTGCCACTTCTTCATCACACAGAAGTTGCTTTGCTTTGCTTAAAACCCCTTCGTTTTGTCTCTCTCTATCCCAAGACCTAGAGTGAAACTGCCAAAGGCAATGTTTCATAATATAATCTTCCATCTGAGCAATCCGAACGCTTTGTGTCGACTGCATTTGCATATTCACTTTTTCATCGCTCATTGTTTTCTCCTTTAAACTGCTGCTGACTCGTGATTACGAGACAATTCAGGATCGTATACTTTGCCTCTTAGTCGTGTCACACAATCAAAATCGCCCGTATACGGTCTTTCGCCCTCAACATTGGCCTCTTCTGGAGTCAGTTTGACATCAGAGATCATTTTACGGGTCATAAAACCTTTATCGATGGCAATCGGATCTTTACTAATATCAATCCCTGAGAGTTGATGAATCGGAGAGAACGCTGCATTGTAAATATCGCGTGCAAAACGTACCCAACCCTCATACCCTTTGTAGGGTCCATTGATAGGCATGCGCATTGAGGTATTGAACACGGCGTTTTTTTGCCACTTCTCCTGGGCGCATACCCGTAAAGATGACATCAGGTTTGAGTGTTTCCATCGCTTCGATACCCTCTAATTCATTGGGATCATCAATCGCGAGCGTGCCGGGTTGGGCTCGTGCCACACCTTTTTCCATATCGCCTTGGTGACCAAATTTGGTATACAACGAGACGACTTCAACACCCATCTCTTCATGAATGACGTTTGCCCAGTGCCAGAGTTTTGATCCTCCTGGCCACAAACAGACTTTCACACCCGTTAGACGTTTTTTGTACCAGTCAAGTTCAGGTTTCCATCTGGCAGTCTCTTCATCAATGATCGCTTGTGCGCGATCTTCCAGTCCAAAAAAGCGTGCCACTTTCATCAATGAATCGGAAAGTGGTTCAAATCCAAATCCATCGATGTCAAGTCGTGGAATGCCATACTTCACACGAAGTTCATTACAGATGTATTCAGCCGAGCGTGCACATTCAAGGACATTGAGATGTGCTCCGTGCATGCTACGTAAATCATCGTATGATCCATTGCCTGTAAAACTTGAAAGCACTTGAATACCCATACGTTTGAAGTAATCGCACATCACTTCACAATCGCCTTGAATGTTATAATCCCCAACATAGTTGATGACATAGTCACTCGTAATTTTGGGTTCAACCGTTCCAACTTTTTCATTGATCCACGCGATGTTGATTTTATGATGGCCTCCTGATTGACTAGGACCAGCAAAGCCTGGAGAGTTACAAACAAAGATATCTTTATCAGGCATTTCTTTAAGAACGTCTCTGGTGATCGCTTCCATATCATCCCCAATCAATGCCGATGCGCAGGTTTGATACACGGTCATTCGGTTGATTTCAGGATGCGCTTTAAAGGCTTCAATGATGTTCTTTTTAAGCAAATCGCCGCCGCCAAACACCACATGGGACTCTTTCATGTCGGTCGCATAGGTGTATTTGAGTTGAAAATTGTCATTGTCACTGATGTAACGTTTGGTATGCCATGTGTCATACGTACATCCAACAGGGCCATGACTCATATGAATCGCATCTTTCATTGGAGTTCCAATAACATGTTTGGCTCCACAATACGCACAACCTCGCTCTGAAATGGTTCCAGGGATGGTGAGAAGATGTCCTTCTGGAAGACAAGAAGTAAGATCCTCGCCTTCACCTTTCACAACCGCATGTGATTTTCTCTCTGGAATGCAGGTACTGCATTCAAATTCATGATGTGGCATAGCGGGTTTCTCCTTTTTAATATAGTCAATCATCCCAGCACTTATTGCATGGAGTATTCCTGAGTTAAAAAGTGAAGAAAAGTGGCTATTAAAGGGCTTTAAAAAGATATGAAAGAAAAATAATTGAGGGCATATATACAAAATTGTAAAACAATAGGTTTACAAAATAGTGAAAATGTAAAGCTTACATGTAAAGAAGTTTAGAGTGTAAAAAGTTAAAAGAAAGGAAGTAAAAAGAGTAAACAAACGTAAACATTTACTCTTTAACGGATTCCAAATAGCATTTATAAATGGCTTCGAGTTCGTCGTCTTTGATTTTAAGATCTTTGTTGGTGGTTAGCACAGCTTCTTCCAAAATCTTAATACGCTTGAACATATAGATAAAAAGCTCTTTGTTAATATCAGGGATTTTATTGTGTGCCATTGGGTTTTTATCGCGTCCTTTGTCTATGATACGCGCAGGAACACCTACAGCAGTGGAGTCGTTGGGAATACTTTTTACCACAACTGAATTGGAACCAATGCGGCAATTTTCACCGATGATAATATCACCCAAGATTTTAGCACCCGAACCAATAACCGTATGATTGCCAATAGTAGGATGGCGTTTCACACCGCGATCTAAGCTAACACCACCCAGCGTGACCCCTTGATAAATCAAAACATCATCTCCCACAATCGCTGTCTCACCGATGACCACCCCAAAGGCATGATCTAAAAAGACACGACGACCAATCGTGCTAGCAGGGTGAATGTCAATGTTGGTAATAATCTGTGAAATGCCCATAATAGCGCGAGCAAGGGTACGAAACCCTTTTACATGTAAAGCATGTGCGATGCGGTAATTTGCCAAAGCCCATACGCCTGGATAGTTGAAAAAAAGCTCTATTTTAGAGTTTATGGCTGGGTCATGCAGAATCGGTTGGGAAAAATCTTCTTTAATTTTTTCCCACAAGGAGACAGAGTTCATTGCACATTATCCTCATTATTAATCGTTTTAAGATAGCCGTTGTCATTTAAGAAGAGATAAATCTCACCTAAGATGTGTTTTTTCTCTTTTTCACTGATATTATCTGAAGCTTCAATACGATCATTGAGATTTTCTTGAACCTCTTTGATATCATAATCAAGATCTTCTAAAATATCACTAATACTTTGGGATTCAAGCATATTCTCAATTTTATAGCCATCATCGTCAATGACAATAGTAGCTTCTGTTGGATGAGTAAAAAGGTTGTGTTTCATACCCAATACTTCCTGATAAGCCCCTACTAAGAAAAAGCCTAAGAAATAGTCACGATTTTTAATGTCTACATCATGCAAGAAGAGGGGTGTTTCGGTATTAAACCCAATTTCGCCATCGCTATCGCAGGTAATATCCCATAAAGAGGCGGAACGCGTTGGGACTTCATCCAAACGATCCAAAGGCATGACAGGAAACGTCTGACCAATCCCCCAAAAATCTGGCAAGCTCTGGAAGAGTGAGAAGTTCACCAAATAGCGCTCTTGAACACGGTCTTGAATGTCTAGAATCTCACTGAGTTTTTTATCTGCAACCAAACCAACGGCTTTTTTGATGATCAGATTGACCAAAATTTCGGTGTTGGAACGATCTTGCAGATCAATATAACCCAAATCAAACAAAGTCAGTAAGGACTCCATATGATCAATACTATCATGTAAAAATTCCAGGGCATTTTTACGGTTCATCGTTCCTAAAAGATCATACAACTCTTGAACAAGAGGAGGGTTAACCTCTTTGGGTCTAAGTTTCATATCGGTATATTCTTGCGAGAAAAGCTCCAAAACAGGGGCAACCAATACTGCATGATGCGCGGCTACAAAACGACCTGATTCGATGAAAATATCGGGTTCATGAACCCCTTTTTGTGTCGCAATATCTTTGAGTAAGTACACAACGTCGTTGGCATACTCGCTTAAGGTATAGTTTTTATGAAGCGTTGTTTTATGTTGTGAATACTCAACGGCTAAACCGCCACCAAGATTAATCGCACGAAGATGCGTTGCACCCATGCGACAGAGTTCTGCATAAATATTCCCCGCTTCTCGAAGGGCTTTTTTCAACGGTGCAATGTCGGTGATTTGAGAACCAATATGAAAGTGAATCATTGTAAATTTATCTAGTAAATTGGCATCACGAATCATGTTAACCGCTTCAAGAAGCTCTGTAGAAGTCAAACCAAACTTGGAATTAATACCGCCACTCTTCGCCCAAATACCAATACCTGAGCTATGAAGGCGAATACGAAGACCAATATTGGGCACGCACCCAAAACGATCTTTGGCAATGGAAATAATGCTCTCAAGCTCATTAAGTCCTTCAATCGTTAGCGTAATGTCATGCCCCATTTCCTCAGCAATAAAGCCTAAAGAGATCATCTCATTGTCTTTGAAGCCATTGACCGTAATAGGCGAATCTGGATTGTTGTACGCCATCGCTAAAATAAGCTCCGCTTTACTGCCAGCTTCGAGCCCATAGTGATATTTTTCTCCTAGAGAGACAAGGTTCTTCACAAAATTAGGAAACTGATTGACCTTAAGAGGATAAACCGCACTAAATTTTCCCTCATAGTTAAACTCTTTTTTCGCATCAGAAAAACTTTTGTAAATCATACGGATCTGCTTTTGAATCAGATGAGGAAATCTTAAAAGAATAGGACCACGGATACCATCTTTGCGTATCTCTTGAATAATCTCTATTAACGAAGGCTCACAGCCTGTGTTAACTTTTACTTTACCATCTTCGATAAAAAAGTTATCGTTTCCCCATGTTTTAATGCCGTAGTCCAATGTCTTGCTCCTTAAAAATGCGCAATATTAATAATTTTTTCTTCTTTACTCACAAGATCTTTGATCCAAACACTCTGCTTTGAAAGCTCATCCTCTCCGATACATACGCAAAATTTTACAAAGTTTTTGTCAGCGATTTTAAGATGATTTTTGAGCGATTTTGCATCATAATCGGTGAGGACTTTTTCTGTTTTCCGTTTGCGATCCACCAATTCAAAAACAACATCTAATGCTTCATCACACAAGGCACCGATATAGTATCCCTCACGTTCGATTTCTGGCATTTTTACCAGTTCCATTAAACGCTCAATACCCATTGCAAAACCAACCGCAGGTGTTGATTTTCCATCTAAAAATTCCACCAGACGATCATAACGTCCACCACCAGCGATAGCACTTTGTGCACCAATTTCAGAGCTTACAAATTCAAAGGCTGTTTTGGAGTAATAATCAAGTCCACGAACCAGCTTTGGATTGACCAAATAAGACACGCCAAATTGATCTAAGATACGTTTCAATGTTGTAAAATCATCTTTACATGTAATGCATAAATGCTCGGTAATTAATGGAGCATCTGCAAGCAATGTTTTACAGTGTTCGTTTTTACAATCCAGTACACGAATAGGATTGGTAAGCTTTCTTCTTTCACAATCTTCGCATAACCCTTCACGTGTCTCTAAAAATTTGACCAGTGTTGTACGATACTGTGGCATACAAGCAGGGCAACCTAATGAGTTAATTTCTAGGGTAAACCCAATGCCAAGCGCTTCAAACATCGCTTTTAGCATCAAAATAATCGTTGCATCTTCTCTAACATCACCTTCACCAAAACTCTCCGCCCCAAACTGATGAAATTGTCGTAGTCGTCCTTTTTGAGGTCTCTCATAACGAAACATTGGACCGTGATAGAAAAAGCGTCTGTTACCACCTGCTTTATCAAACTTTTGTTGAATAAAGGCTCTTACAATGCCTGCAGTGCCTTCAGGGCGCAAACAGACATCGTTTTCACCTTTGTCAATAAACTGATACATCTCTTTACCAACAATGTCGCTACTTTCACCTACGCTGCGTTTAAAAAGCGCTGTTTCTTCTAAAATCGGCGTTTCCATAAACGAAAAACCATAATTTTGCGCAATACGAGTGCATGTCGCAATAATATATTGATAAATTTCACTTTGTGGGGATAGGGTATCTTTCATTCCACGTAATGCATTAATCATTTAAAAATTCCTCGATTTGTTTATAAATTGTTTCTATTTCGTGCGAAGCATCCACTTCTAAAACCTGAATTGGTAAGGTTTTAACAACGCGACGCATTATATCTTGAATCTGTAACAAATAGCTTACACCACGTTCTTCAATGGCATCATGTACTTTAGCACTTAGCCTTGTTTTTATCAGTGTTTCATTTGTTAAGAAAAGTACCATTTTTTCAGGATAATTTTCTTCAAGAGCTAAACGATTCATTTGGAGTAAAAACTCACCATCAACCTCACAATGGTTGGCACAGGCATAGGCAATTCCTGATAAAAAACCACGATCACTAATGACTAAACGCTCATTGCGTACGGGTTTAACAACCGTATCATAATGCAATGCTCGATCAGCTAAAAACAAAAAAAGTTCTGCGTTAAAAGAGCCTTTCAGTGCGCCGCCCAACAACATTTCTCGAAGTTTGATTCCCGTAGGTGTTCCACCGGGTTCTTTCGTGGCTAAAACATTATGATTTCTTTGAGCGAACAATGCCACTTGGGTACTTTTCCCCGTCGTATCAATACCTTCAAAAATCACATACATGTAAATCTACTTTGCAAATAAGGTAAGACCATTGGTGGAACTAAATGAGAAACATCGCCACCATGTTTTACAATGGATCGAACGACAGACGAGCTAATAAATGCATTTTTAAGGCTTGGCATCAAATAAACCGTCTCAATTTCACTCCACAATGAAGCATTCGCATAGCCCATTTGGAGTTCAAATTCAAAATCACTCACCGCCCTAAGTCCACGTATCATAACGCGAATATTTTTTTCTTTGGAAAAGCTCACCAACAGATTATCAAAAGGTTCAACTTCAACACCATCCATATCTTTAATGGCAGCTTGCACCATTTCAACACGTGTATTTATGTCAAAGACAGGGTGTTTCTCTTCAGAGAGTGCTACCGCAACTAAGACTTTGTCAAAAAGCTTTTGAGCACGCTTAATGACATCCATATGACCATTGGTGATGGGATCAAACGTCCCTGGATAGATGGCTACTCTCATGCTCCCTCCCAACGTTGAAAAAGATTATGTTCAATTCCTAAAAGATCAAACCATTTGCCAATGAGAAAATGCTCCATCTCTTCAAGACTAGAAGCCTTGGCATAATAACCAAGCACAGGAGGTGCAATATGGATGCCAAGCATGGAAAGTTTAAGCATATTTTCTAACGCAATTGCCGAAAAAGGCATCTCACGAGGAGCGAGCAGAAGAGGGCGTTTCTCTTTAATCATCACTGATGCCGTACGAGTAAGGAGATTGTCTGCAATACCATAAGTGATCTTAGCAAGCGTATTCATACTACATGGAATAATCGCCATAGCGTCACATTTAAAAGAGCCAGAAGCCGTCACAGCTCCAATATTCTCATCATCAAGTAAAACAGTATTGGCTTCTTTAGCAAAAACTATTTTGGCATGCTCAGAGATAATAACATACTTTTCAATGTCAGAAGGAAGTGCTTTCAGAAAAGAGAGACCAAGTTCAACACCACTGGCACCACTGATGCCTACAATGATGCGCTTCATTCGAGGATTACCGCTTCTTTAGATGATACAATTTTTGCATTCAAAATTTTGCCTTGTTCTGTTTTAATCTTAACAACATCCCCAATATCAGCATCTTCTACAAGCGTCGCTGGAACTTCTATCACTAAGCCACCTTCTTTTAGGAGGGCTCTTATACTATCTTTTTTTGAGAGAGTTTTTCTCACATCAAAATGATAATCTGCTATAACCTGTCCCTCTTTAATGCTGGTTTTTGTCATCGCATTTTGTGGTATTTCATTTAGAACAGCTCTTGAAGGAATGCCTTCTAAACTCATCCAAATGCTCTCGTAGTCATCGTTTGTGAGGATTTTACCGTTAAGCAAATTACGTTTTGCTTTAAATACAAGCATCTTAGCGTTCATTTCATAAGAAAAATAGAGTTTTTTTTCTCTGTTTCCTACTTTAAAAATTGCGACAAATGAACCACTGTTTTTTTTGAGTGTATTTTCAGGAATGTGCACATCAATCAACTGATAACGTTTAAAATCCGCAGGGAGTGAAGATTTGGTTGAAATACGCGGTTTTTCATCAATAAGAACCGAGGGAGAAGCTTCTTGAAATTTTTTCAAAAAAGCATCTTCAATTGCGTCTGCCTTGCCCATTAATGTACAATTATGTTTAAAAATAACAACGCCATCACTGCTATCAATCACAGTCACATTGCGATCTGTTAGAGCGGAAACAAGTACATTAGAGTTAATTGAATACTGCATGCGATCTTTTGGAATTTGGACTAAAACAGTATCATCTTTGCCTTGATAGCCAAAAAATGAAGCTTTAAGTTCATCCTGTTCAATACAATAAGTTTTATCAATATAAATTGGTTCTGATGAAAGAAGTGAAGATAAAAAAAGAAGTGAAAATAGAATGGAGCGGGAAACGAGGTTCGAACTCGCGACCCCGACCTTGGCAAGGTCGTGCTCTACCACTGAGCTATTCCCGCAAAACGGACGGAATTCTACCAAAAAAAACCCTTTATGTCAATCTATTTGGACTACAATTGTAGCACAAATAGATTTTAAAGGGCTTAGAGAGCAATTTTATACCTTAAAAATAGTAATCTCTTTCTCTAGTTCTGCTGTTGAGAGATTGAGGTTAGTTGAGACACTCATTAAATTATCAGCAATCTTTTTATTCTCATGGGCAAGACCTGTTGCTGCTTCCACTCCTTGCGTGAGATTATCAATCTCCTTACTGATACTGAGTGCCTTTTCATAGGCTACATTGGTAATCTCTAAACTTTTTGAAGTCTTCTCTTTTGTTTCATTTGCCATTGATGAAATTTTAATGGCATCTTCATTGAGATTAACCACTTTTTGGCTATTTTCTTTGATATTTTCACTGGCACTTGATACACTTTGAACCACAACACTGATGGTAACATCAATTTCGGAAAGTGATTTTTGGGTACGCTCTGCAAGCTTTCTCACTTCATCTGCAACGACAGCAAAACCACGTCCATGCTCACCTGCACGGGCTGCTTCTATGGCAGCATTCAGTGCCAAAAGGTTCGTTTGATCTGCAATATCTTTGATCATATCCAGTACAGAACGAATCTGGGTTGTCTGCTCTGCCAAATCATGCATCTGAGAGGAGATATGTTGTTCATCTTGACTAACACTATTAATGCTTTCAACAATTTGATCAAGCGTTTTAATCATTTCATCGAGCATGACATAATCTTCCTTCATATACATTGCTGATGTCTCTGAAATATCTCGTGATTCTTGTAATTCACGATTAATTTTAGAGGTAAGTTTTTTAACATTTTCCACAATACGATCTTGATCTTCAGCAAGATCATTAATTTTTTGAGAAGAATTTTGTACATTTTTATTGATTTCAGAGTTGGTTGTCATCGTTAGTTTAGCTTTAATCAAGGCCTGTTGAAGCGTTGAAAGGAGGGTATTAAGATGTTCGCTGATATGCCCAATTTCATCATGGTTAAGGACTTCTAAAGGACGGTTAAGTGCCAAATCCTGTGTGATGTCAGAGAGATGGTCTCCAATACGTCCAATACGTTTGACAATATAACGGCTAATAGATAGAAGAAGGCTAGAAGTAATGGCTAAAACCGCTAGTGAAATAGCAATGACTAAATAAAGATTTTGTTTGAGTTTTGTGCTTATTTCTACACTAATATCTTTCACTCTTTGATTGGTAAATTTTGAGATATTATCAAAACGTTGTGATATATATTTGCAATCTGCCTCAATCTCAACTGCCATATCGCCTATATCTTCACGATTATCTTTGACATACAATGCATAGATACGTTGATATTGTGGTGCAATTTTTTGACTATAACGGTCATACGCTTCATTAAGGTTTTGCTTTAAAGTAGGATCAGAATAAAAATCACTTTTGAGCGCTTTATCAAAAAACTCTTTCATATTTTTTTCAATCATCGGAATATGATCTTTTGCCTGACCAGTAGGTAGAAATTCACTTGTGACATGAATCAGGTCATTTAAAACCATTTCAAAAGTGCTACGTGCCGCGGTAATTTCACTATCGGGCACTACATTTTTTTCATAAATCGTTTCTAATGAGTTTTTACCAATCACACTAGAGTTAATGCTCACATAAGCGAGAATAATCAAACCAAGAACGGTAACAAACGAAATAAAAAGAAGCTTTGTAGAGATTCTAATTTCAGTAAACATCACATACCTTTATTTGGAACATTTCCTTATTTTCATAGCTGCATAATAGCCAAAAATATTTAAAAGGTCAAGTTTTTTAAACTATTTTTATAAATAAAAAATATTAAAACTAAAGAATCAGAATAACAAAAGTTTAATCTCTTCTCCCGATTCTACATGCGTTGTTGTCTCATCACTGATCCAAAGCGCATTACTGTTTACAAGGGGTTTAACCATGCCTGAACCGTATCTATTGCCATCAAATGCATAAAAAGCTCCCTCATTGTATGTGCCCAAAACAAGGTTTATACGACCTGATTTAACTTTAAAAGGCTCACTGTTTTGTGCATAAATCACTTCAAAATTAAACTTTTTTTGACCTTGAAATTTTTTGAGTACAGGAATGAGAAACAAAAACGCATTGACATAAGCAGCTAAAGGATTTCCTGGCATAGAAGCCACAATTGTCTCTCCCATCTTGCCCATCATCGTCGGTTTTCCTGGTTTGATGTTAATACCATGAAATGAAGCTTTAAAACCATTTATGAGCAGTGCCCGTTCCACAAAATCCGCTTCGCCCATACTGACACCCCCACTGGTCACCAAAACATCATACTGTTTCATTTGTGCAAAATAGGCGGTTGCAGCTTCTAAATTATCGGGAATAACGCCACAATACTGCGCAGCGAAGCCATGCTCGCGCAAAAGAGCCATTAAAGAGAGCGCATTGATATCGTAAATTTCATCTTCGCTTGCAATTTCCCAAGGAGATTTGAGCTCATCACCTGTTGAAAAAACAGCGATAGCAAGCTTTTTATAGACTTCAACCATACTGATACCCTGCGAGGCAAGCAAAGCGATATCCCGTGAACTTAAACACGTTCCTTCACTGAGTAAAAGAGCACCAACGCGTTCTTCTTCTCCTTTGAGACGAAGGGCATTGCCTTTTTTCACATTTGGAGAGAGAATGATTTTATGCTCATCGTATAAAAGACAATCTTCAAAAGGAATAATAGTATCGGCATCATCAGGGACTTTGGCACCTGTCATGATTTTATAGCACTCATTCTCGCCTAAACTTGGTTCAACCACATTGCCCGCTAAAATCGTTGTTTTAATCAAGAGTTCACTTAGCCCTTCTTGATGTTTAAAGGCAAACCCATCCAAGGCTGCGTTGTTATAAGAAGGGAGATTTTTTTTACATATAATATCTTTGGCAAGTGTTCGCCCAAGAGCTTCAAAGACACTAACCCATACACAATAAGGTTTAGTCGATACGAGATCTTGACTTAGCGCGACTGCCTCATCAAAACTAACCACTTGCCCTTTATTCATTGATTACTCCTCAAGTCTTTCAATATGCGCACCTAAGTGTGAGAATTTACCTTCAAGATCTTCATAACCACGATCAAGGTGATAAATTCGGTGAATTTTGGTTGTTCCCTCTGCCACGAGTGCCGCTAAAATAAGCGCTGAACTTGCTCGAAGATCGGTTGCCATAACATCAGCAGCATTTAGTTTAGCTTTTCCCTCAACGGTGGCACTATGACCTTTAAGTTTAATATTTGCCCCCATACGTGAAAGTTCACTCACGTGCATAAAACGATTTTCAAATAAGCGCTCATCAATGATACTGGTGCCTTTTGCTTGCGTGCATAGCGCCATGAATTGCGCTTGAAGATCCGTTGGAAAACCTGGATATTCAGTTGTTTCGATGTCAGAAGGTAGAATTTTTTCACAAGGATGAATGGTGAGGGTATCGTCTTTTTCATCGACCTTAAAACCCATTTGTTGAAGCTTCAAAATAACTGCATCTAAATGTCTAGGATTAACTTTTTTCAACGTGATTTTTGAATTCGTAATAGCACCTGCGCACAAATAGGTACCAGCTTCTATGCGATCCGGAATCACACGAAAATCTTGAATATCTAAGAGCTTTCCACCACTGCCTTGGATGATCAATTTTGAAGTTCCAATACCTTCAATACTCACACCAGACTCAGCTAAAACTTCACACAATTGCACCACTTCTGGTTCTTTTGCAACATTGACCAGTGTCGTTACGCCATGCGCAAGTGCTGCTGCCATGATGATATTTTCACTACCTGTCACTGTCACTTTATCAAAACTGATTGTTGTCCCTTTAAGCCCTTTAGGTGCTTTGGCCAAAACATATCCTTGTTTAATTTCAATGACGGCGCCCATTTTTTCTAACGCTTTTAAGTGCAGATCGATCGGGCGCTGACCAATAGCACATCCACCTGGAAGCGAAACCTCGCAATGTCCAAAACGCGCTAAGAGTGGTCCTAGTGTTAAGATAGAGGCACGCATTTTTCGAACAATATCATAATTGGCACAGGCTGAATTTACCGTTGAAGCATCTACTTCAACAACATTTTTTTCTTTACATGTAAACGTCGCGCCTAAATTTGTAAGCAGTTGCAACAGTGTTTTCACATCGGCGACTTGAGGCATATTTGAAATTGTGATGGGTCGTTTTGAGAGGAGTGTTAACGCTAAAAGGGGAAGTGCGGCATTTTTTGCCCCAGAAATTGAGACAGAACCACTTAGTTTTTGTTTCCCTTTGATCGCCAAATAATACATCATTCATTGTTTCCTTTTAAAAGATTCAGTTATTGTAGTTAAAAAATGATTAAAATTCCTATGAATTTGGGTAGAATTTGAATTACTATGATTATGAGGAATTCAGATGCTTTTAGAACAGTTTTTGCATGAAACACGCTATCAATCTATTGCTCATCTCTATTTTGATGAAGTAAAATTAACCATTTTAGATCGCGCTAAAAAAGAACATACCTCTTTTCAATCGTTTGATCTTACCAAAGATATCAAATCTGCCCCTCTTGCAGACATACTTTTCATTGAAATAGGCGATGGCAATAAAGACAAACTCAAACTCCTTGTCAGCCTTTTTGCCAAACGTAAACCAATTATTGCTTATCTTTTTGCCGATGATGTGGAAAATAGACTCTTACTCAAATTTGCATTGCATTTTGGAATTACGGACGTTTTACCGCTTAAAAATGAAGAAAATCTCCTCTTCTCGATCTTTTCTAAAAGTCCCAATAAACTCGATGATAAACTTTTCACGTTTCAAAAAATTGAACTTGAAAAGAAGATAGAACATTTTTTTCCTTTTTTAGTGTTCCAAGGTGAAACCCTGACGTATGCGAATGCCAAAGCAAAAATGCTTTATGAAACCAATGACCTGATGGCACTTCAAACGAAAATCAACCGTGATGAGGAGTTATGTGAAGCGCTGAAGGAAGATGGAGATGCACAAGGGAGCATTGTTATTGAAACAGCTTCCGCTGAAAAAGAGATCTATCTTTGTGTCATCAAATCTTTTCCGCAAAGTAGTGAAAAAATTGTCACCCTCATTAATTACGAACCTGAAAGTGAACCTAAAAACTGCTCATCTATTATGAATCGCTTTGATTTTGTCGATAAACTCAAAGATCGTCTTGCACAGCAAAGTGTCACGCAAACGCCTATTTCTCTTATTTTTATTAATATTTCCAATCTGGATAAGCTCAGTAAAACGTTTACCAGTACAACACTCTATGATGCATTCAAAAATTTGATGCTTCAACTCTTCAAGCTCAAAGAGGAGGGGCAAGACCTCATCCAATGGAGCCCCAATCTTTATATTTTGATGGGTGAAAAAGAGACCTTTGAACACGCTTGCGATCAAACACGGTATATTCAGCAAGAGCTCATCTCGGCAACGGCCAATGAAAAGATAACACCTATTATTCTCTCCTCAGCCTTCCAGATAGAGATGGATGATCTTAACGAAGTCATTGATTACATTGAAAAGATCAATACCAAAAATCTCTTGCCACATGATATTGAAAAAATAAAATATTATGAGCTTGATTACCTTGATAATGTTATTGAAGAACAAGAGCAAATTTCTTATTTGATGCACAACTGTGTTAATAATAAAATTCCTATCAAACTGCTCAATATCTACAAAGGTTTGTGTATTAACACCAATTCAGCCATCATAAAAATAGCCCAAGACAGCTACCAAATGAGCTGCGAAAACCTTCAAGGCTACGCGATGCAACTCGAAGGGGAAACCGTCCTTCAAGCGCCTAATTTTCCAAAAGACATCAAAGCCGAAATCTCTTTGGTCGATATTAAACGCTCACTTGTCATCATTAAAAACCTCAAGTTTCTAGCCTCAAGCGCCAATAACAGGCAACATACGCGGGTACAAACCAGTGTACGAACACCTGTTCTTATCAAATACGCCCATCGTTCTTCCGCACAAGGCGAGATTATCGACATCTCAGTCAATTCTATTGCGATGAAAGTCACCAAATCTTTCCGCGAAGAAGAGATGATGAACCAATACGTACGACTCAATTTTTCACTTCCATGTGAAGAGGGTGAAAATGGATATGTTATCATGGATATTGAAGCAAAAGTAACTTATATAGGGCACACCGATGAATATACAAAAATTGTTGTAGCTCTCGAAAATTTACCAAAACCATATGATGACTATTTGCTTCGTTACATGTACACTCGCCAAAAAGAGCTCATTTCAGAAATCAGAAGAGCAACCAAAGTGTATAACTAAATCTTTACATGTAAAGATTTTTAAAGTGTGAAAAGTTTACATGTAAAAGTCATCTGTTTAACCTTTTTGACTCACAAATTAATAAAAATTATGAAATTTTTAATTTTTAATATATAATCAATTGAGCTATAAAAACATCAGATTAAGGGATAGTATGAAAAAAATATTACTATTAATAGGATTACTCACGAGTATGTATGCAATGCCACCTTGCGAATATGAGACCGAACAAGTATGTATGTATTTGTACAAAAGTCCTATGAGTGCAGAAGTAAACGTTATTAATATGACACAAAAAAGAGTTGTTGTTCAAGCAGAAGCAAGGCTAGATAAAGTCTATCGAAAAATAGATAATCTTGTGCTAGAGCCCAATCAAACAATGACTCTTATCAAGACACGATATAACAATTCGTCAACAAAGCCAAGTTACATTTCTAGAAAATTTGCATTCAAATACATCAATTAAAAATAGTTTTGTATTAAAGAGGCGACTTCAAGACTTTCTATTATTTAAGTTACATGTAAAGCCTCAAACTCTCAATTAGAGATGATTAATAATACTTGCATTATACGCCGCTCCAAAGCCATTGTCGATGTTCACAACACTCACACCACTGGCACAGCTGTTGAGCATGGAAAGAAGCGCTGCAACACCTCCAAAACTCGCACCATAACCAACACTTGTTGGTACAGCGATGACAGGTTTATCGACCAGACCTCCGATAACACTTGCAAGTGCACCCTCCATTCCTGCGATAACGATGACCACTTTGGCATTTTGAATGACATCTAAGTGTGCAAACAAACGGTGAATCCCCGCAACGCCAACATCGACAACCTTTTTAACATGATTGCCTAAAATACGCGCTGTTTCATACGCCTCTTCGACCACATAAAGATCTGACGTTCCTGCGGCTATAATGGCGATGTAACTCTCTGGTGGCGTCATGATTTCTCGCTCGATGGTAATCGTTCTCCCCATCACATTGTACTTTGCTTCGGGGGCAATGCCAAGAACAACTTCATAGGCTTTTTCATTGGCACGGGTGATAAGAATGTTATTTTCTCTATCAAGAAGTTTTTGGGTAATTTGAGCAATCTGTTCAGGTGTTTTACTCTCCCCATAGATGACTTCCGGATACCCCAAACGAATGCCACGATGATGATCTATCTTTGCAAAATCCAACTCTTCAAACGGTTCTGCTTTGATCTTTTTAAGTGCATCATGAATGCTAATATCACCATTTTTAACTGCTTCTAAAAGCTTTTCTATTCCTTGTCCACACATATCATACCTTTTCCAAAATACTTAATGACTCTGCAATAGAACCATGTCGATAGCCTTCAAGATCTAACGTTACATGTAAAAATCCAAGCGATTTAAGATGTTCCGTTACCTCGTTTAAATGGCTATCATTCAAAAGGCGAATAGCCTCATTTTGAGGCATTTCAATACGTGCTAAACCCTCTTCATAACGAACGCGCATTTGGGGATACCCTTGCGCGATCATATACGCTTCTGCCTCACTTACCATCATGAGAGCTCCTTCTGCAATAGGCTTATCATACGCAAACCGAGTCAATAAACACGCATAAGAGGGCTTATCCCATGTACTCAGTCCAAGTTCTTGAGAAAGAGCGCGAATCTCTTTTTTACTCAATCCTGCATCTAAAAGAGGTGTGTTAATACCAAGTTCTCCAAGAGCAACACGTCCAGGGCGATACTCCAAGGTATCATCCACGTTACTACCCTCAGCGATGGCACTAAAATTGTGTTCTGTTGCAAAAGAACCTAAAGAAGAGAATAGGGCGTGCTTACAAAGATAACATCTGTTTTCAGGATTGTGGCGAATGGCATCAATCCAAGGCTTTTCCATCACCAAATGTGAAACACCAATCTCCTTGGCAACTCGCCTAGCATCATTAATTTCCCATCTGGCAATATACGGAGTCGAAACGGTGATAGCCAAAGCGTTAGATCCTAAAACATCGTATGCAGTTTTAAGTAAAAAGCTACTATCAACACCTCCAGAAAACGCCACAATAAGACGTTCATAGGAAGCAATAATCTCTTTTAAATGTTCATATTTTTGAGTCATCTTTTTTATCTTTCATTGCCATAGTTACACTCTCATAAATCTTTAAAATTGGTACATTATGTTTGAGAGCTGCTTGTTTGCACTCTTCGTATTCCGCTTTATATTTGAGCATTTTCCCCTGTAAAAAAACACATTTCACACTAATTTCACCGAAGGGTGTACCAACACGTTTCATCTCACGCTCTAACATAATTTTGTGAACAAGTGAGCGTCTCAGTCCAATGGAAGAAGTCTCAGCAAAAATAATTTCCATCGCTTTTGCCTCTTTTTGTTGACTAACCAAAACGCTTAACTTCACACCCAAACGATTTTTTTTAGTGGTAATAGCGGTTGTATAGACATCTTTAGCACCCGCTTCAAAAAGTTTTTCTTGTACGTATGCAAGTATTTCAGGGCTCATATCATCAATATTGGTTTCTAGTACCACCTCTTCAAGAAGAGCCGCTTCCTCTTCTTCACCCAAGAAAACACGCAATACATTGGGAATTGAAAAATCTTTATGACCAATGCCATAGCCTATTTTTTCAATTAGCAAAGAGGGCATCTTCTCATAAACATCCACATTGGCTTTAATGATAGCCGCACCCGTGGGTGTTGTTGTTTCAAACGCCACGCGCCCCAATGTGACTGGTACATTTTTTAAAATCTCAAGCGTTGCAGGAGCAGGGACGGGCAGTGTGCCATGTGCGCACTGCACAAACCCGCCACCAAGCTCAATTTTTGAAGCCATAATCTTCTTTACATGTAAAGCTTCCAAACAGATCGCAGCGCCTACAATATCGACGATAGAATCAACTGCCCCCACTTCATGAAATCCGACTTCTTGAGGCTCTTTACCATGGATTTTTCCCTCAGCCATTGCCACCATCCAAAACATTTTAAGACTTCGTTCTTTGATGCTTGGAGAAAGGGTACTGTTGTTAATGATCGCTTCAATGCTTTTAAATGTTCGATGTTCATGATGATGATGTTCATGATGATGTGCATGTATATGCCATTGAGGTGTGAGTTTGACGGTTACTTTTGTTCCACCAATGCCCATTTTACTAGCTTTTTGAATCACGAGTTCAAAGGCAGAGTCCAAAGAGAGTTTTGAGAGTTCTTGTCTAAGATAGGCTTCTTCCACACCCACATCAAGAAGTGCGCCAAGATTCATATCGCCACTGATACCACTCAAACAGTCATAGTACAAAACTCTCATCATCAATCCTTATTTCTATTCTTGACGTAGGTTGCAAAGCAAAGCTCTAAAACCTACGTTAACACTAGGTAATCTTGCGTAGAAAGCCCACGTGCCTTTAACACTCTTTATTATTTAGCAGTTTTGGAACGGTAATCGAACCAAAAGGAAGTACGATAATGCTGGCATTTTCACCTTTTTCTTTGATTGCATCAGCGAGAGCTACATGTAAATCATGGTATGGCTTTAAGTGTACCGCTTTCATCTCCTCATCACTGAGTTCACTCACCGCCCAACTTTGAGCCCAAAGGTTAATCTCCGCCATTTTAGCTGCTTTGTGGTAACCTAGTTTATAGCCACATTTGATTTTATCCAACACCGCTTGAGCTGAATGTGCGGAACTCATGAGTTTAAAAAATCCTTCTTCGCCAATACCAGTACGGCATTTTGCTACCATAATGAGAATACCTTTATCTTTAAGCGCCAATTTCCCATTGTCAAGTGCTTTTTGAGACTGATAAAGGTCAATGTCCATAGGATACGGAGCAACAGAGATAACAATGTCCGCTTTTTGGGGGATATTTACGCAAAAAACTTCATCTGCTTTATCAATACCAGCATAGAATGAATCACTCAAATCACCCGCAGTAACCGCGCAGATGTCGTGGTCACTGTCTAAAACGGTCATAATGGCAAAGACATCAATATGTTGAAGTACGCTCATCGCATCCATCATATCTTCATGCACAGGATTACCTTTTAAAGAAAGGGCTTGCGCATTAGGATGAAGCGCTAAAAGATGGTTTTGCTGGATCGTATCGTACGCCGCAACACCGGGTAAAAACGCTTTTCGTCCACCCGTGTAGCCTGCAAAATAATGTGGTTCAACCGAACCAATGGCACACACTTTTTTAGCTTCCGCTACGATTTTATTGAGATACATCTCTGTCCCATTAGTCGATTTGCCAAGGTAAACCATTGCATCATTGTGCGAATCATGGCTCCAAAGGCGATTTTTTGCTTTGAGATCTTCGTATATCTCTTTACCTAAGATAAAATGCCACTCTTCCTCAGTGGGTGCTCTATGACACCCCGTTGCAACAATAAAATAAATATCTTTGTCTTTAATTTTGGGATAGATGCGCGCAAGTACTTTTCGCGTTGGAGTAGGGCGCGTACCATCATTGACAATAAAAACGATACGTTCATTGGTATCACTAAAATGATCAAAACTCTCCTTCCCAAGAGGATTGGCTAAGGCATCATCAATCGCTTTATTGTAATCAATTTTGGGAACACCATTTGGATTATATACACCTACCAACTGTTTATCGTTAATATCCAACTCAAATTTTTCGTCCTTTCCATAGCCCACACTAACTTTCATACATTATCCTTTATCACCGTTTATATATTTTGAAACTTATCGTATTAAGTCAACTACGCACATTATCTAACCAACAAAAACAATATAATCTTTAATGCGTGATATTTTATCACCGTTAAAACAAAAAAAAGAAAAATTTATCAAAAAAACTCTGAGACAGAAATTCTAAATAGATTTTGATAAAATTTTAATAGTAAAAGAACACAAGAGAGCCTAGCGGCTCTCATTTTTATAATGAAGGTCTATGAGAACACTTCGTATTGTGCACGACCCATTTTGTAAAGATCTGCACCAAAGGTATCATTAATAACCGTTAAAGGAAAATCAACGACTTCAAGTCTTCTGATGGCTTCAGGGCCAAGTTCTGGATAGGCAATCACTTCAGCTTTTTTGATTTGACGTGCGAGAAGTGCACCCGCACCACCCGTTGCACCAAAATAAATGGCTTTTGATTTAACACATGCATCTAAAACTTCTTGGCTACGTTTACCTTTACCGATCATACCTTTAAGACCTTGCTCATTGATAAGTTTTGGTGAGTATGAGTCCATTCTGTATGACGTTGTAGGACCTGCACTACCGATTGGATCGCCTGGTTTTGGAGGAGTTGGTCCAACAAAATAAATTACTGCACCTTTCATATCGAAAGGAAGTGCTTGTCCTGCATCTAAAAGATCAACTAATTTTTTGTGTGCTGCATCACGTGCTGTATAGACAACACCTGTTAAATAAACAATATCGCCCGCTTTAAGTTGTACTACATCTGCTTCACTAAGTGGTGCTGTTAAATGATAAGTTTTGCTCATAATTTTCTCCTTATAGCTTGATATGCATGTGACGTGAACTGTGGCATTGAACGTTAACGCTCACTGGCAAGCTCGCAATATGGCATGGGTTTTTCTCAATATGAACGCCAAGAACTGTATTTGTTCCACCCATTCCCATAGCACCAATACCTAAGTTATTAAGAAGAACCATTAACTCTTCTTCCATTGACTCCAAAACTGGATCTGGATTTTTGCTTCCAAGTTCCCTAAAGAGAGCATGTTTTGAAGAGATAACCGCTTTTTCAAAGGTTCCACCAATACCAACACCGACAGTTAATGGAGGACAAGGATTTGGACCCGCATCAGAGATCACTTGTTTAACGTATTCAACAATACCTTTTCTTCCTTTTGCAGGAGCAAAGACAGTTGCACGAGAAACGTTTTCAGAACCGCCACCTTTTGCAGCATATTCAATGTCTAATACATCCCCTTCAACAAGGTCAAAGTGAATCACCGCTGGAAGGTTGTAACCGATTTCATCTTTTAAGTTTGCACGTGTATCCCAATGACAGGTAGACGCTCTTAAGTAACCCTCTTTATAGCCTTGTTCTGTTCCCTCGTTGATCGCTTTTTTCAAACTACCACCAACAACCTTAACATCTTCACCGACTTTGACAAAAAAGACGGCTAAGCCCGTATCTTGGCAAAGAGGTCTTGCTTCATTGGCTGCGATGTCCGCATTGTCCAAAATTTGTTTAAGAACTTGTTTACATACTTCACTTTTTTCAGTTTTGTATGCATCTTCCAACGCTTTGTAAGCATCTTTTGGCAAGTTGGTTGCACTATAAAGGATCATATCCTTTACACTTTTGACGATCTCTTCGTACTTAATTTCTCTCATTTTTCATCTCCGAAAAAGTTAGTTTTTGTCACACACATAGTACTAAGCGTAGAGGTGCAATGTTCAAGTTTACATTTAAAAGGAGGGCACCTCTACAGATCTTTACATGTAAAGATCTGTAAAAGTGTACATCCCACAAAGGGGATGTACCTTATAACATTATACAAAAATGAATACGCCTAGAAGTAAAACGGCAAGATAAATCACAGCAAAGAGTGCACCCAATGCCCACCAACGTGCTTGTGAAATATAACCAGCACCGTACCAAATTGGAGATGGACCTGTACCATATGGAGTGATAATACCCATAATACCTAGACTTCCTGCGAAAAGAATCAAAAATGCTGGTAATTGCTCAGGAGCAATAAATTTAACAGCGATCAATGCAAAAACAGGAACCAACGCTGAAACATGTGCTGTAACGCTTGCAAAGAAATAGTGTAGCAAGAAGAATACAACAAGCATAGAAATCATCAATGTCATTGGAGGAAGACCTGTTAGAGAAGATTCTGCTAATGTACCAATCCATTTAAGGATGCCTACTTTTGCTAAACCACCGGCAAGTGCAACAAGAGTGGAGAACCATACTAAAACGTTCCAAGCACCTTTGTTACCAATAATATCATCCCAAGAGATTACGTTACAAAGAACCATTAAACCAACAATAGAGATCGCTGCGGTTGTAGCATCAATATGCAATTCTTTACCGAAAATCCAAAGAACGAGTGCTAGTACAGCAAACAACAACATCATAATCTCTTTAAATGAGATAGCTCCCATTTTTTTAAGTTCATTAGCAGCCCAAATTGGTGCTTCTGGAGATTTTTTTTGTGTTGGAGGATATACGATGTATGCCAACAATGGAGTTAATAAGAAAAGAGGTAACATCAATGGAATCATGATTTTTGCCCATGCTCCCCATTCAATGGTCACTTTTGCACTTTTAGCAATAAGGTCAATCGCTAAAAGATTTGGAGCAAGTGCCGTCAAGAACATAGAACTTGTCACACATGTTGCAGCCATTGCTACCCAAGTAATATATGCACCGAGTTTTCTTGGCTCATTTTCGGGAGTAGAGTTAAAGATTTGTGGGATGTTGATCGCGATAGGGAAAATCGTACCACCACTTCTTGCGGTATTTGATGGCATAAATGGAGCAAGAAGGAGGTCAGCAAATGCCACAGCATAGCCAAGACCGAGTGAACTTTTACCCATAAATTTAACCATGATAAGAGAAATTCTTTTACCAAGACCTGTTCTTTGATAACCTGCAGCGAACATAAATGCGGCAAAGATCAACCAAATAATAGAGTTGGAAAAGCCAGAAAGTGCCCACTTAATACCCTCAGCAGGTTTGGGATCAATAATGCCCAGTAAGGCAACTAAACACACACCAATCCAACCAACAAGTGCAGCAGGGACTGGTTCAAGAACAAGACCTACAACAACTCCTAGAAAAATTGCTAAAAAGTGCCATGCATTAACACTCAATCCCTCAGGAGCAGGGATAAACCACACAACTAACACTACCAATACTGGAATCAGCATAGATATTGCTTTTTTCGACATCGCGAAACCTCCATCAATAAATTTTACTCAACATCTCATAATTAAGACTGATGTAATTATATGGCGATAAAAGAGATATAAATGAGACTTTTTTGATAGAATTACAAAAAAACAAGGCATTAAACTTATGAAATACTTAAAAATTCTAATCATATTGTTTTTTTACAGCTCTTTTTTATATAGTGATGAAATTTTATTAATACATTCCTATAATAAAGGCCTCAAATGGAGTGATGGAATTTCACGTGGTATTGAAGATATTATGCTTAAACATCCACAATATGAACTTACTACTGAATATATGGATAGTAAAAAGATAGAATCAGAAAACTATTTTGATGAATTACTGGATCTTTATCGAAAGAAATTTCGTAATCGTCAATATAATGCCATCATCGTTGCCGATAACTACGCCTATGATTTTGTTTTAAAATACCACCGTGAACTTTTTCCAAACACCCCCGTTATTTTTTGTGGTGTGGAGAACTTTAACCCTAAAGAATTAGATACGTATCTCAAAAAATATGTAACGGGGGTTATTGAATACAAAGATATACGTACAAACCTAGAACTGATCTATCAACTCTTCCCTGCAACAAAGATGGTCTATATTATCAGTGATGATGCTTATTCTTCTCTCGCCATTAAAGAACAGATTATTGATGAATCCAATAATTTTCAAGATAAATTCCGTGTGGTCTTTGACAACAAAATTGATTTTAATAAAATTGACGAAAAAATTGACAAACTTCCTAAACATAGTGTCATTCTTTTTACCAGCTTTTACCGTGATATGTATGGGGTTTATATACCTTATCATAGACTCAGATCTTTTTTCCAACGCTCAAAATTTCCTATTTTTGCGCTTAATCATATCCATCTCGGGGAAGGAATTATTGGTGGGTATATGATCAACCCCTATGATCAAGGGGCAATGGCTGCTAAAAAAGCATTTGAGCTTATTAATGGCAAAAAGATTGCCTCTGTACCTATTGAGACACCTTCAAGCAGCTATTTTTTTGATAATAATATTTTACGTAAATATGGCATTCCTCTGAGTGATGCTCCTAGTCCTGCTGAGGTCATCAATGGTGTTGAGAGCTTTTATGAAAAACACCGCAAGTTTGTTGAAAATGCCTTTGCGCTCATGCCATTACTCCTTTTACTCACCACTATTTTGGTTTTAAATATTATTAAACGTATTTCATTGGAAAAAGAGCTCTTACGTCAAGGAAAATTGGATTATGTACTTTTAAATAACATCCAAAGTGCCATTTTTTGGAAAGCGAATGATGGTAAGATTTTGGGATGTAATGATCTTCTCTGCAAGATAATAGAGCGTGATAAAATTGATATTATTGGTAAGAATGTTCAAGAAATCATGCCTGGTTTTTGCGATAAAATTCAAGAAGTTCCCCTTGATTGTCCCACCAGTGCTGAGATTGTGATGAAAATGCCATTTAAAGATAAAATTATTTTTTCGGTTCGAAGAACATACTATACCGATGAAAACAACCAAGAAGCAGGCGTTGTCACCATTTTAACCGATGTCACAGAAAAAAGACGTATTGAAACAGAGCGAAAACGCCATGAACAGTTTGTTATCCAGCGTTCAAAACAATCCGAAGTGGGTGAAATGATCGCCAGTATTGCCCATCAGTGGAAAACGCCTCTAGTCGAAATCTCCGCTATTGCGCAAGAACTCATTTATAAACGCCGTAAAAAAGTTCTTGGGGAAGAAGATACTCAGAAAGTTGTCGATGACATTATGACGCAAGTAAAATATATGTCCAATACGATTGATGATTTTAGACAATTCATTAAGCCTTCATCTACGCAGACAGCCTTTGATGTACGTGAAGCCATCGATACCCTTTTAAGTGTTGTCAATCATAATGTAAAGTACAATTACATTACGATCAATATTGTCCAACCCTCCAAAGAGCCACTCTTAGCTTTTGGTTATCCTAATGAATTTAAACAATGTGTTTTAAACATCATTAATAATGCAAAAGATAGTATTGTGAAAAAGAGAGAGAGTAAGAATACAGATGGTATCATTGAAATTGAGTTAAGCAATGATGACACGCATATCTATCTCTCCATCAGCGATGATGGTTGTGGTATTGAAAAAAGTAAACTTGAATCTATTTTTGACCCTTTTATGAGTACCAAAGAGCATGGAGATGGATTTGGGCTTTACATGGCACGTTTGATTATTGAAGATAAAATGGGTGGAAAAATTATTGCTAAACAAAAAGAGAATGGTGCACAAATTTGTATTACCATCAAAAAAGCCAAGGGAGCTGCATGAAAATATTGATACTTGAAGATAATGAACGACTCGGTAACCTTATGGTTGAAGCACTTGAGCAGAAAAAGTACCGTATTGACCTTTTTAAAGATGGGAAAATAGCGTTAAAGGCCATTGATAATGGCTATGACTGTTTTATTTTAGATATCAATGTCCCTGGTATTGATGGTCTGAGCCTGCTAAAAGAGATCCGTGTTATGGATGCTTCTACACCCGCTATTATCATCAGTGCCAATGTTGAGTTGGATACAATTCAAGAGGCTTACAGTAAAGGGTGCGACGAATATCTCAAAAAACCTTTTTACATGTACGAATTAGAAACTAAAATCGAAAAACTTTGCAAACCAAAAATTTGTCTCGTTTCACTTCCTGAAGGTTTTAGCTACTCTATGGAGCAAGAAATTCTTCTTGATGGAGAAGGAGAAGAGGTGAAGCTTGCCAAAAAAGAGATTTTACTGCTCAATCTTTTTACTAAAAATCTCAATAAAAACATCTCTTTCGAACGCATTGAACAGTATGTTTGGGGCGGAGAACTTACAACGACCGAAAATATAAGAGCACTCGTAAAGCGCCTTCGCAAAAAACTCCCTGAAGATACTATAGAAAATCAAGGTGGTATAGGGTATCGCCTACATTATGAACATTAAATCTTTCTTTACTACACGTGAGCAACTTCTCTATCTTTTAGCGGCTGCTGTTCCTATTGCTTTTACAACATGGAATGCTCTTTTAAATAACTTTGTGGTTGAAATGGCTAGGTTTGATGGTGAAAAAATTGGTTTACTGCAAAGTATTCGTGAAGTTCCTGGGCTCCTAGCCTTTAGCATTGTCTTTGTTTTGATAATTTTTCGTCAACAAACAGCGGCTTACCTCTCTTTATTACTCTTAGGACTCGGAACACTTTTGACAGGTTTTTTCCCTTCAGTCGTCGGACTTTACGTTACAACGCTCATTATGTCTGTGGGATTTCATTATCTTGAAACATTACATAGTTCTCTTTCACTGCAATGGATTAGTAAAGATCAAGCGCCTTCTTTTCTTGGTAAAATCTCAGCCCTTCGATCTTTTATAGCACTCTTTACGTTGGCAATACTTTATGTTATGATGAAAATCTTTGATATAGGCTATATCGCTGTTTATGTGCTCAGCGGTGGAATCACTATGCTTTTAGCCATCGTAACATGGATCGGGTTTGAACATTTTAAAGACGATATTGTCCAAGAAACCAAGCTGTTTCTACGCAAAAAATATTGGCTTTTTTATGTACTCACTTTTCTTGCCGGAGCACGCCGTCAGATTGTGGTTGTTTTTGCAGGATTTCTTTTAGTAGAGAAGTTTCATTTTACTGTTGAAAATATGCTTTTACTTCTCATTGTCAATACGATTTTAAATATGGTCTGCGCACCTTACGCAGGAAAACTCATAGAACGCTTTGGTGAAACGCTTTCCTTAAAATTAGAATATATTTCAATTGTTCTCATTTTTATCCTTTATGGTTTGGTACAATCACAAACGATGGCAGTATCGCTTTATATCTTAGATAATCTCTTTTATACCATTGCTATTGCCTTAAAAACGTATTTTCAAAAAATAGCCGACCCTAAAGATATTGCTGTCACATCAGGGGTTGCTTCGGCTATCAACCATATTGCGGCCGTTTTTCTGCCTTTTACCTTAGGAATTGTCTGGATTTATTCTATCAGTGCTGTCTTTTTTATAGGAGCAGCCATTGCGATGATTGCATTTTTATTAACATTTTTATTACCTAAAAAGGAGCGTGTGTGAGTTTACATGTAAAGGAAGATTTTTTACAATTTGATGACTATCAACCCGATAAGAACACCTACAATGAAACCACTTTTTTTGAAGCAGAAGGAAGTGAAAAATTTGATAAAACTTCAGCACCCCAAATGCTCATGATGATGAACCGCGTTGCAGATGATTTACGATTGGATGACTATTCGATGAAAAAACTTGAAATTGTCCTACGAGAAGAGCTTCCTTTCTTTGCGGTTAACCGAAGACTCGTCTTAAATTGGATCAATGAGAATTTTTTATTTTAATCTCATCCTTTGTCGTCTATAATAGAGCATACGAAAAAGAGGACATATGAAAAAAATCTATTTAATCAGACATGCCAAGTCAAGCTGGAAAGATGAAACCATAGATGATTTTGAAAGACCCCTTAATAGTAGGGGAAAACGCGATGTTGCGTTTATGGGAAAGCGTCTTAAACTGTTTGATGTGAAGCCCGACATTATCTATACTAGCCCTGCGAAAAGAGCTGAAAAAACAGCTAAAGAGCTTGTGAAAGAGATGAATTACGATAAAAAGAAAATAAAACTTATCGATACTCTTTTTGAGAGTTCATATGAGCAGTATATGGAGCTTATCCATGCTACAGACGATCACTATAGTTCGATATTTATTATTGCACACAACCCAACCATCACCGAAGTGGGTGAGCGTTTAAGTGGTGCTATTTTAAGTAATATTCCTACCTGTGCCATCGTTTGTATTAGTTTTGAGGTGGAGAGCTTTAAAGAAATTACCGAAGAGAGCGGACACATTCTCTTTTTTGATTATCCCAAAAAGCACCTCAAAGATTAAACTTTTTTACCAAAATATAAAATAACTCCCGCCATTAACATGGCACAACATCCCAATAAAAATGCAACAATTGTTGATCCATTAGCGATGCCATCTAGGGGCAATCCATGTGTATTCATACCAAAATAACCAACAATGAGATTTAAGGGAAGAAAAATTCCAGAGAAAATTGTCAAAAGGTAGATGGTTTTGTTCATGCGTTCATTATTGCGACTGGTGTAAAAATTATAAAGGTTATTTAACTTGTCGATTGCCAGTAAAGAGGAGCGATTGGTACGACTTAAATGTTCGTGAATATCTTTAAAATGAATGGATAAAAAATTTTCTTCTTTGAGATAGCTTTCAATAAAACTCTCCAAAACTTCAACACTCAGTGTTAGAAGGCGGTTAATTCGACTGAGATCTTTTTTTGTGTTAAGCCAATAGCGCATAAATGAACTCAACTGAGCATTGTCATATAACTGCTCTTCCATCCAATCAATACTTTCATGCAAAGAAGTTAACATTTTCATTGCAATATTTGTTTTTTCATTCAGTAATTCATAGACTTTTTCCATCGTTTTAAAATCTATAAATTCTTGCACGTTTTTATCGTACCAATAGCATGAAGTTCCATCAAACACAAAAGCATACGAGTCAATTTTAAGCTCTTTGTCGCGTGAGGTGGGTAGCGCTAAGATTAAAATATCATAGTTGGATTCTTCCACAAACATGGAAGGATGAGTTGCATTTTTAATATCTAAAAGGTGGAAACGATCGATCTGGTCGTATAAATGTTTCATTGTACGTCATCCATAGTATTAGCTGCAATTTTTAAACGCTCTTTATCAAAATGGGTATAAATGCGAGAGGTATTCAAATCAGAGTGTCCAAGTGCTTCTTGCACCAAAATCAGGTCTCTATTTTTTTGATAAAGCAGTGTTGCAAAAGTATGGCGCAACATGTGCGCACCGTTTTTTTCTTTTCTAATCCCCGCCGTCATGAGGATTTTATCCATGATATAACTGACATACGCTTGCGTCAAAGGTTTACCCGTACGGCTTTGAAACAAAAGGGGATTTTCAGAACTTCGGTAACTCATCCATTCGCTCAAATCATGCTCAATCTGTTCCACTTTAATCATCGCCGTGCGAGGTTTATTGCCTTTACCTCGAATCTGAAAGATGTAATAATCCTCATCTTTTACCATATCTTTTAGTTTTAAGTCCAAAGCCTCACTGACACGCATACCTGTAAAAATAATCATCTTAATCAAAAGTCTATTTTTTGCCTGAACATAGGGTTTAAACTCCGTCTCCTCGATCGCTTTGAAAAAGCGTGAGAGCTCTTCTTTATACATGTGAGCCGGAAGTTTCTCACCTTTTTTACCACCAAGACCGCCCCAGTTCTTAAGCTCAATGCGAAATTGATGTGAATTACCTTTAGCGTCTTCGTTCTGTTTGTCAATAAATTTAAAGAGTGAAACAACCGCCATACGGTAATTTTTCTTTGTGGCATCGGAGAGTGAGCCTGTTTGAGAGGCAAGAAATTCACTCAAAAGTTCTTCATCAATCTCTTTAAGAGACGTCAACCCCATAGGTACAATGTAATAGTAAAATTTCTCCAGCGGATTGATAAAAAGATTGATGCCAATTAGCCCAATATTACGTGCCTCTTTAGCAAGATTTTTTAGCTCATCCATCGTTGCACTACCATGATTGAGCGCGCCAATAATGGCGGAGAGCTTGGCATTTTCTTCGACATGGCGGTTGGAAAGAGAGGTCAGTTTCGACTTAATAAACCGATCAAGCCAAAAGAGCAAACTTAACTCAAAACGCTCTTTCGCATCCACCGTGTAGCGCATTTTATTTGGCTCGTTTCGCGTAAAATTCTGCTTTAAAAGCAGCAAAGCGTCCTTCAAGGATCGCTTGACGCATCTGTTTCATTAAAGTCAAGTAGTAATGAAGATTGTGAATAGACGCAAGTCTAAAGTAGGTCAGCTCTTTTGAGCGGAAAAGATGGTGCAAATAACCACGTGAGTAATGTTTACATGTAAAGCAGTCACACTCAGGATCAAGCGGTGCTTCATCTCTTTGAAACTTAGCATTTTTGATGCTGATTTTACCAAAGGAAGTAAACAGTGAACCATTACGCGCATTTCGGGTTGGCATGACACAATCAAACATATCCACCCCTCGCTCCACGTTTTCCACCAAATCCTCAGGCGTTCCAACTCCCATCAAATAACGTGGCTTATCCGTTGGCATCAGAGGCGTGACGTATTCAACGATTTCATACATCTCCGCATTGCTCTCACCCACGCTGAGTCCTCCAATGGCAAATCCATCAAAGGGTAGGGCACACAGCTCATTCGCGCTGATACGACGAAACTCTTTATCGGTTCCTCCTTGAATGATCGCAAAAATGTTTTGATGAAGTCCAATACCCTCAGATTGTTTTTGTTTATGGTAGGTAATCGCACGTTGTGCCCAATCGGTTGTGCGCTTAATGGACAGAGCAACACGCTCTTTGGTTGCAGGAAGGGCAACAAGATCATCCAAAATCATCATAATGTCAGAATTAAAGTTGTACTGAATATCAAGCACCTTCTCAGGCGTAAAGTAGTGCGATGAGCCATCAATATGGCTTTTAAACATAATGCCATTGACATCGGCTTTGGAAATATCACTTAAACTAAAGGCTTGAAATCCACCGCTATCGGTTAAAAAACTGTTCGGAAACTTGGTAAAGCCATGAAGCCCACCAAAATGTTTAATTACTTCATCATTGGGACGTAAATAAAGGTGGTACGTATTACCTAAGATTATCTTAGCTCCAAGCATTTCGCTCATATCAACAGCATCTAAGCTTTTCACACTGCCCACCGTTCCAACGGGCATAAATACAGGGGTTTGGATGGTACTATGTGCCGTTTTTATCGTACAAGCACGAGCACGTCCATCGGTTTTATCTATCTGAAATTCCATTTTAGTTACAATATCCTCTTTAGTTTATGGGGAGTCTTTTACAATGAAAAAAATTTTGATCATCGCTGATGGCATTCTAGCAAAACAATTTTTAGAAAAGGTTATGGAAACCGAAGCAGGCGAAAATAGTTACACCATTGTGACCTATAAAGAAGAGACTATACCTAAAAAACGCCCTGAAAATTTTAAATTTTTCGAATTTGATCCTACAAGTTACGAAAAGCTTGCGATCATTCTCAATGAGCAGTTTTTTCAAATCATGATTATTATGTCCAATGAACTGGATGTTAAAGCCACCTACACCAACATTAGACGCGTGGACAGTAAAGTGCGCATCGTCATCATGGACAGATGGGATTTAAAAATTGAAGATAAACGTCTTTTGATGCTCAACTCCCGTGAAATTCTCGCTTCTCGTTTCACCGATCATCTTCCAAACACGCCGATTGTCGCTCAAAATATCGGACTTGGCATTGGTGAAATTATGGAAGTTTCTGTGCCTGTGGGAAGCTCTTACGCCTACCGACATCTCGCTTCTATTGAGCAGAGTAAATGGAAAATTGCAGCCATCTACCGCTCAAATACACTTATTTTACCGCGTCCTGCATTGATGCTTCTTCCTAATGATCTTTTGCTGATGATTGGTGATCCTAAAGTGTTGCAAAGTGTCTTTAAAAGTATCAAACGAGAATTGGGACAATTCCCTTCACCCTTTGGAAGCAGTATTTACTGTATCATTGACATGCTAAGGATGGATGATACAGAGATTGATACACTCATCAACGATGCCTTGTTATTGCACTCCAAACTTAATAGCAACAAATTACATGTAAAGATCATCAATCCGACGTACTCCAAGACACTCGAAAAGATCAAAGGCTACAGTAATCACCATATACACGTTATGATTGACTATTTTGAGACCAGCCCGCGTAAAGTTTTGCGTGAAGATACAGAAAAAATGGACATCGGTTTGATTGTCGTAATGAACAACTTTTTCCAAAAAAACAAACGTACACTCTATAAAACAAAATTGCCGATTTTTAAGATGGGTAAACGTGGCTTTGGTGGTCTAAACCAAGGGGTAGTTCTAAGCAATGACGCCCATGAAATTGAGCAAGAATCTTCGGTGATTTTTGATGTGGCAACCCAACTCTCACTTGAACTCAAACTCTACAGCTATAACCCTGACCATGAAAATGCAAAAAATAGCTTGATTGAGCATTTTGACAACCTTTCAAAGATCTTTGGGCGTGAAGTGGATGTGGTGCAAAGTGATAAAAATCCATTGGTAAAGCTTCGTAATAAAAACAATATTTTGCAATTCATACCTTTTAGCCCTAAAATTTTGGAAGCTAATTTTTTCTCTATTTTCTCTACAGATATGGAAAAACTTCACTTTAAACTTGCCAATAATTATCAGCTATTTATCCCAATCAATGCATAATTAAGTGCTTTTTGAGTATGATAAATAAAAAAATATGGATAGATAATGCAAGTCAATGTTGTCTTAAATAAAACCACTTCAAAAGATTATAGCGTCACAATAGACTCTTTAAAAGAGCTTATTTTTGATACAAAAGTTTTAATCGTAACCAATACCACGGTAGCAGCTCTTCACCTTGAAGCGCTCCAAAAAAAACTTTTTGCCAAAGAACTTTATACGGTTATTTTACCCGATGGCGAAATGTATAAAAATTTTGAGAGTCTCAATCTTATTTTAGACGCATGTTTTGAACATCGCTTAGATCGTCAATCTCTTTTAATTGCCTTTGGAGGAGGGGTTATTGGTGATATGACGGGGTTTGCTGCTTCGATTTATCAACGAGGTATTAGCTTCATTCAAATTCCTACAACGCTTTTAGCGCAGGTCGATGCGAGTGTGGGTGGCAAAACAGGTATCAACAACCGTTATGGCAAAAACCTCATTGGCTCTTTTTGGCAACCATGCGCCGTTTATTGCGATAGTGCGTTTCTTAAAACTTTGCCAAAGCGTGAATTTGCCGCAGGTGTTGCAGAAATTATCAAAATGGCAGTCACGTTTGATAAAGATTTTTTTGAGTGGCTTGAAACACACGATCTTCACGATGAAACTCATCTTACAACGGCCATTCATAAAAGCATCGCTATCAAAGCCGATGTTGTTTCACAAGACGAAACAGAAAGAGGCATACGCGCCATTTTAAACTATGGACATACGTTTGCGCATGTGATCGAAAACCAAACTCAATACAGCACCTATTTACACGGTGAAGCTGTTGCCATTGGTATTGTGATGGCAAACGCTTTAGCACAAAAACTGGGGCTGTTAAGCAAGGAAGAGGGCAGTCGAATAGAAGCCCTCTTAGAACGTTACGCGTTACCAACACACTATGATATTAGTGATCCAGAAGCTTTTTACGATGCTTTTTTCTTAGATAAAAAAAGTGCTCATGACAAAATAACATTTATTTTAGCCAATGGAATTGGTGGCAATGATATGCGTAACAACATTACCAAAGAGGTTGTTTTAGAAGCATTAAAGGACGTCAATGTGTAAAAAAATTCTTTGGTTGATTTTCTTTACATGTAATCTTCTTTTAGCAGAAACAAACAGCACTTTAAAGCTTGAAGACGCCATGAAAACGGAAGTTCTCCATCAAAAAGTGGCTGCCATTGATGAAACCATCCAAAACAATCTCTGGTACAAGCGTTATGGCAATTACCTAAGTTATCAAAAATTGATCGAAGAGTTATCGACAGTCGATGCCGAACTTAAAAAAGTAAAAACGGCCAAAGACAAAGTTTCTGTAGAAAAACGTGAAAGATTGACGAGCAAACAAGAGTCACTTGAAAAACAGATCGAACTTTTGCAAGAGTTTAAAAACTCTCCTTTTAGCAAAATAATTGAGTCAACTGATTTGGAGACGTACCCAAAAATCACGAATCCGCTTGCTATTATTTCAGCACTTTCGTACATCAAAAAAATCAAACAAGATAGTATGGATTATAAAGCACAAATTGATCGTTTAGACTTGCTGGTTACAAAACTCAAAGAAAAACTGGCTCTAATCGAAGAAATTTACCAAATTGAGCCTATAATTACCAATGAAGACATGATCTATGAGGCACAAAAAGAGCTTAATGCCTTTATCGTTGCACAAGAGATTGCGAGTACCAGTTACTCTTTACATGTAAAGAAAGTCGAAGAGGCAACGATTCGTATTACGCAAGACATTACTTTACAAATGAAACGTGCCTTCAACATCGGTATATTCATTGTTGTTGTCATTGTTTTTACGCTTTTACTCAAATTTTTTGCTAAACGTTATATCAAAGACAATGAGCGTTTTTATACTGCCAATAAAATTATCAATTTTGCCAACGTCACACTGATTATTCTTATTTTACTTTTTTCCTACATCGAAAATGTCTCCTACCTTGTAACTGTTTTAGGTTTTGCCTCTGCGGGTATTGCGATTGCGATGAAAGACTGGTTTATGAGCATCTTAGGATGGATGGTCATCATTTTTGGGGGCAGTTTCCACGTTGGAGATCGTATCAAAGTTAAAAAAGATGGTCTGCCTTATGTTGGCGATATTATCGATATTTCACTCCTGCGTATGACGGTACTTGAAGACATTACCTTAACATCGTATATGGAAAACACGCGCTCAGGAAGAATTTTCTTTGTGCCTAACAATCTCATTTTCTCTGCGGTTATTTCAAACTATACACATGGTACAATGCGCACTGTTTGGGATGGCATTAACATCTACATCACCTTTGGTTCAAACCATAAAAAAGCGGTTCATATAGCACGAGAAATTACCAAAAAATATTCAAAAGGTTACACAGACATTGCACGCAAACAGCTCAATTTACTCCGCAATCAGTACAGCCTTAAAAACACAAACGTTGAACCTCGCATATTTTCATTCGTTGAGCCACAAGGATTTTGTATCAACTGCTGGTATATGACAAACTCGTATGCAGCACTCTCCCTTCGTGGAACGATTGGCTGTGAAATTATTGATGCTTTTATGCAAGAAGATGACATTACGATTGCTTACCAAACACATAATATCAATATTGGGAAGCAAGAGCGACCCTCATTTCCACCCGATGAACTAAAGAGTCCTGATGAAAAAAGTCTTTTTTAAAACGTTCGGATGTCGCACCAACATCTATGACACCCAAGTGATGATGGAAAACCTTACTGATTTTGAAGTGACCGAAGTCGAGCAAGAAGCCCAGATCATTGTTGTCAACTCCTGCACGGTCACCAATGGTGCGGACACAGGCGTGCGAAGTTACATCAACCACGTCACCAAAGAGGGTAAAAAAGTCATTTTAGCAGGCTGTGGAGCGATCAGCAAAGGCGAGAGTCTTTTTAGCCAAAACAAAGTTTTTGGAGTCATGGGTCACTCAGAAAAAGGGCAGATCAATACGCTTCTCAAACAAGAGATACCGTTTTATCAAATCGGTGATCTCACCTCTTTAGATGAGACAATTGTTCACGAATACACGGGCAAAACCAAAGCGTTTATCAAAATTCAAGAAGGGTGCAATTTTAGGTGTTCCTACTGCATCATTCCTTACGTCAGAGGCAATGCGAGAAGCCAAGATGAAAGTAAAATCATTGAACAAGTGCAAAAACTAGCTCTCAATGGCTATGGTGAATTTGTACTGACAGGCACAAATATCGGCAGTTACGGCAAAGACAAAGGTAGTTCTCTGGGAAAACTCGTTCAACGTTTAGGCGCTATCAGGGGAGTTAGACGCATTCGTTTGGGGAGTATTGAACCTGTGCAGATCGATGAGAGTTTTAGAGAAATTCTAGGCGAACCGTGGTTGGAGCGACATTTACATGTAGCGCTTCAACACACCTCTGAGCGTATGCTAGAGCTTATGCGAAGACGCAACAATGTCAAACGCGACTTGGAACTTTTCCAAGAGCTCAGTGAGCGTGGCTTTGCGCTAGGAACGGATTACATCACAGGACATCCGGGCGAGAGTGAAGAGATTTGGCATGAAGCGTTCACGACTTTAGAACAATTTCCCCTCACACATCTACACGCTTTTACTTACTCAAAACGTGATGGCACGCCTTCAAGTACGATGAAACCCGAAGTCAAAGGTGATGTTGCCAAAGAGCGACTTAAGAGTATAGAAGCCCTTGTAGAGTCGAAAAACATTACTTTTAGGCAAAAAAATAGTGCAATACCTTTAAACGTCTTGGTCGAAGAGTATAAAGATGACCACTACGTCGGATACGACCAATTTTTCAATAAAGTCATCATTCAAAGTAATCGTGACATTCTAAAAGAGTGGGTGACTATCGAAAACTATGCCATCAAACAGGAGGCTAATTATGCGCATTTTTAAATCCCAAAAACTGATGCTTGCCATCATGGCACTGAGCATATTTGCTGTGCTACTCGCATTTGGGTATTTACGTATAACGCCTAAAATTATTGATCTACCAACCTATCATGCACTTTTAGAAAGTGGTGGGATCAAAAAAGCCAAAGTCGAAGACAATGAAGTATGGCTATACGGTCTTAACGATCAATTTGTCATCATCAAAGATGGTATTGACATTGGAGAACTTCTTAAAAAAGTACCCATTGAAGTCCAAAAGTCCAATCCTTTTTTTGAAGACCTTGTTATTTTAGGTATGCTCGGAAGTCTTCTATTTGCACTGTTTTTTTATGCACGTAAAAAGAGGGCTGAAGATATTAAAAAAGAGCAAGAAACCAACCAAAAAGCCTATGCAAGCTACGATCCATTTATGAGTAGCATCATCAGACCTGTCAGGGCACACGTCAGCTTTAAAGATGTTGCGGGCATTCAAGATGTCAAGGAAGAGCTTGAAGAGATCGTAGATTTCCTCAAAAATCCCGCACGCTACAAACGTTATGGCATTACCCTTCCCAAAGGTGTGCTTTTAGTTGGTCCTCCGGGCGTGGGTAAAACGATGATCGCCAAAGCCGTTGCAGGCGAGGCGAGTGTGCCGTTCTTCTACCAAAGCGGTGCGACCTTTGTGCAGATTTACGTAGGAATGGGTGCGAAGAGGGTTAAAGAGCTTTTTTCCCAAGCGAAGGCTCATGCTCCCTCCATCATCTTTATCGACGAAATTGATGCCGTGGGGCGCGCGCGTGGTGGCATGCGAAACGACGAGCGCGAATCAACACTGAATCAACTTCTTACAGAAATGGACGGCTTTGAAGACAGCAGTGGCGTCATCGTCATTGCCGCGACCAATAAAATTGATATCATCGACGAGGCACTGCTTCGCTCAGGTCGATTTGATAGACGTATTTTTATCTCTCTTCCTGATAAAAACGATCGTTTAGAGATCATCAAAGCGTATATGCGCAACAAACCAACCGAAATCAATTTGGAAGAACTCGCCAATATGAGTGTCGGCTTTAGTGGCGCAGCACTGGCAACGTTTGTCAATGAAGCCGCCATTAACGCGCTTCGCCGAGGCTCTACCATCCTTGAACTTGCTGATTTTGTAGCCGTACGTCAAAAAGTGTTGATGGGTAAGAAGAAAGTGCTTAGCTTCTCCGATGAAGAGAAGAAAATCCAAGCGCTCTACCAAGCCGCAAAAGCACTGTGTGCATACTGGTTTGAAATCGATTTTGATAAAATTAGCATTGTCAATGACCGCCTTAAAGATATGGATAGAGAGATCGAGTCTAAAACACAAATGCTCTCTCGGATCAAAGTCTATCTTGCAGGCATGGTTGCAACGAAACTCGCGTACAATGAAAAATTTACCAACGCCACAGAAGATCTCAGTCGTGCAACTGCGATCGCCAAAGAGATGGTTGAAGTCTATGGCATGGGCGAAAAACTCATTCCCTATGAGAGCGACGTCTTACTCATTTTGGAAAATTCACAAGCAGAACTTGAGCACTTTTTAGAAGGTATGAACACCATTCTCACCAAAATTTCTGATGAGCTTTACAGTGTAGAGAGCATCTCAAAAGTGCGTTTAAAAGCCATTATCGATGAAGTTCTTTAGTGGATTTTGCCTTGCAAACGAGCAAGAACTCTTCTCTCCGTACCTAAACCAAAGCGATTTCACCGTCGCTGGGTTTAGTTACGGAGCGATTAAAGCTTTTGAATACACTCTTACATGTAAAGAGCGCATCGACACCCTCCAACTCTTCTCACCTGCCTTTTTTGAGGATAAAGATGCCAAATTCAAAAAGCTTCAAACCTTGTCTTTTTCCAAAAACAGTGAGCTTTATACACAAAATTTTATGCAAAATATTGTGTATCCTTCCACGTTTGATATGCAACCATTTTTGAAACAAGGAAGTTTGGAAGAGTTAAATGAGCTTTTACACTACACGTGGAATGAGGAGCGTTTATGCGCTTTGAAAGAACGAGGCGTGAACATCGAAGTCTATGTAGGCGAGTGTGACACCATCATCAATGCTTTACATGTAAAGGATTTCTTTGTACCCTTTGCAAGCGTTTACTACCTCAAACGCGTCGGGCACATTTTAAAATGATGCACGATTTAGATGAAGCCGCCGTTTTCAAACGCTTACAAGAACCATCCCCTCGTGCTTTTTTTCTTCTGTTCTACACCACCCACTGCACCCAATGCAAAATCGCCCGCGCAAGAATAGAACGTGTCATGCAAAAAGGAACTTTTGCAGTGGATTTTTTTACATGTAATCTTGATGTTGCCCCCAAAGTAAGTGAATATTTTGGCATTCGCTCTGTACCCGTGTGTATGACATACAACCAAAAAGGCGAGCAACACAGGGTTGAATACGCTCTAAAATCCGAAGCAGTTTATGAGAGTATGGTACTGGGTGTTAATACGCAAAAAGGTGACCCGAAGTCACGGTTATTGGGGTTTTGATGCTTTTACATGTAAAGAAAGTTCAAAGTTTAATTCTGCCTCTTTTTCCAAAGGTTAGACTTTTATATATAATAAAATATAATTATCAAGTATGTACAGATATTTTTTAAGTTAAATATTTTCTATCAAATTATAAATAAGGATACTTATATGAAAGTTGCAGAGCTAATCAGCAAACTTCAATCACTTCCATCTAATGCAGATGTTCTTTGCTATACAGAAGATCAAAAATTCCAATTAAAAGGGCATATTTTTCGCTTGCTAGATATTGAGGATATAATTGTTTCTGATGCATCAAAAGTTCGTGTAAATGGCAACCATCTTTAAAATTAGAAAAATCTCAATATTCTGAGCCACATGTTTTAATTTCTGTGATAACAGACTTTTGATTTTTATAGACATATTCTTTTGAATATAAAGTCAACTATACATGATTAGAGGGCATAAAGGCAACAGGCTACTTTAAATCGTTTTCTTTTATTCAGTATTAAAAAGGAATTATTCAATGAAAAAAATCATTCTTGCTTTTTTCGTGATATTACTCATATTGATAGGAATCAATAAATCGTTCCAATCACATGACGATATTAAAGTAGAGACGTCAAATGATATATCTCAATTAGCCCCTGGTAAAATTTTACGATTGGAAGTACCTCAAGCTCTAGCCAATGACAGTAAACAAAGATTGTTTGAGGTACGAATACCTGAACACTATAAATCTGATGATAGTATGCCTTTACTGGTATGGTTTAGCCCAGGTGGCGGTTCAAATAGCATTAGTTCTATTCCTCCAATTGTGGATAAAACTAAATTTCTTTTAGTGGCTTTGCCCTATCCGGATCATCAATTACCAAGAGTAGCCATTGAATCCAACACAATCGATAGGTTTTGGGAGTATGAAAAACCTATGTTGGATTATCTGAAGTATATGATTCCCAATATTGACCCTAAAATAAAAATCGCTGCAGGTTTTAGCAGCGGTGCACATTTGGTGGGATCAGGATTGGATCGAAATTGGATTGGTTTTACCGATTTTTTTAACGTTTATATTTTGCATGAAGGAGGCGGCTCTCCTAGCAATACTTATCAAGGGGTCAAGAGTATCCATAAGATACTCGTTACATATGGACTACAGAATAATAGTTATGGGCAAGTGGTTGTGATAAATATGAAAAAATCAGGCATCGTTCCAGATGTCATTAAACTACCGCATACGGGGCATGAAATGAGTCAAGAAAGTATTGATGCTATTATAGGATGGGTTGATGTTTTATAAGAGAAAATAGCCTGCCATCATAAATGCCATTCGTAACTGACCCTTATTTTTATCAATTAAGAACTGGAGAAAAAATGAATAAATCGACAATATTTACTGCACTTATTGGTGTGGTTTTTGTATTTGGATGTGCCACAACCGAATACTCTGGAAAGGGTGGAATGACAGCCTACTCAATAAAACCTGAAGTCTACGAATATCACTATGAACATGGCTTTACAGGTGTTGATGCTATGGGCTGGGATCCAAATTTACAATATGCCTGGTCTAGGTCTGGCGCAGCAATAACTTGTGGCATTCAATTTGATAAAAAAGCTGTCATTAACAACATGATCAAAGAATATGGTGAAAGTGAGTTTGTTCATGACATGAATGGAATTATGTTTCACCACCTACAAAGCAAAACAATTAAGAATTTTTGTAATTCCTCAAGAGTCAATGAAATTAAACTGGTTCTAGCTAAGCTGGAGAAGGGTGATTTTCCAAAATATTTTAGGGAGATGGACAAGAATACCAGCGCTACATCCACCCCTGTTATCATTCCTACACAACCTAAAGATTCCACCAACATTCATCCATCTATAAATGGATTGCCAGTTATTGCCGTATATTACGATAATGAAGAAACTCCCATTGGTTACGGAAAATATCACGCATTTCTATTTATGCTTCAAGAAAATAAATTTGTAATATGGCGGAATAAAGATAGTGTAGATTATGTATTATCAAATATTTCTACGCTCGAAGCCCAATACCCAACAAGCAAACATCCGGTTATATTCAGCCGGGATGGTGCCAGTATCCATGGTCAGGATGTCATAGAATATCCAAAGACAAAATATCGCCAGGCATACACTTTCAATAGTAGTTATGAAGGAATGATACAAGGAGACATCATTAACCTTACGAAGTCATCAGTCAACATATATTCTGATGGAACTGTAGAAAAATCTGGGACAGCAATAACATGGGATTTCCATAAGATAAAAGAGTACTCTCAATGATAAATATTGGAAAGCAATTTTCAAATTCAGAGTTGACAAATAATATAAAAATAATTTTACATATTACTCTAATAAAGGGTTCTGTTACTCTAATAAAGGGTTCTGTTACTCTAATAAAGGGTTCTGTTACTCTAATAAAGGGGACGAGGCTACTTTAGAGAAAGAGAATAATATAAAAAAGTAGCCTGTCACCATTAACTATTAACTCGAATACAGTCTAAAATCCGAAGCGGTTTATGAGAGTATGGTGCTGGGAGTGAATACGCAAAAAGGTGATCCAAAGTCGCGGTTGTTGGGGTTTTGATGCTTTTACATGTAAAGAAAGTTAAAAGTTTAACCCTGACCTCTATTTTATTGATTTTTTCGTTACAACAAAATATTCAACAAAATATTCAATAAAATACCTTGTCGCTAATTTATTTATCAATTTCAATGTTAGGATAGTAAAAAATGGTTATTAATTCAGAAAGAAAATATTCATCAATTGAATCACAAATAGAAGAAGAATTCATGTATATTTCAGATTTTATATGGAAAAGCAACTATTTAATATTAGAAGAAAAAAAACGTGAGAAAGAGATATACAATATGTATGAAGAAGCCTCCATTGATATGACAACTGCAAACCTTAGATGGGAATATGAATCATTCAAGATAAACAAAATTTTTCCTTATCTTACCAATATTAGTAATTTATTCACACTAATCTCAATTCTTGAACATAACTTATTTAAGCTTTCAAAAGAACTAGAAAATAGAGATAGTTCATTACTAATAAGTGATATCAGAGGAGCAGGAATTAATAAACTTTTTGAATACTTTAAAAAGAAAAATATCAATCTAGAAAAAGTAACTTTATTTAAACAAATACAAGCATCCATAAAAATTAGAAATTGTTTTTTTCATGCAAGTGGTGTTATTTCATGGTCGAAAGATGATATTGAATTAAAAAATATTGTAAAGAATAAACTTTATTTTGATCAAGAGTTTAGAGAGAAGCCAAATATAAAAAACAATAAAGAATGGATAATTTCGATAGTTAAATCAGACTATGGTCAACAATTACAATTAACTCATAACTACACATTTATTTTATCAAGTTATATTAAAGACTTTTTAATAGGGTTATGCCGTGTTTTGTCAGAAAAATATGAAGGATAAAAGGTGACAGGCTACTTTAAATAGTTTTTATTGTTTCTTCCAAAATACTTTACATGTAAAGTATAAAAAATGAGATTAAGAGAAGAATAGGAGTCAGGACAAAACTTTTAACTTTTTAATTAATATGCCATCTTAGTAAGATAAAAAAGATAGACTGCTTTTTATAAATCACCAAAACCAAACCCTTGAAATCAACTCATACGATTTTAACCTCTCCTCTGGGTTATAGATCATGGAGTTTATCATCACTTCATTCGCACCCGTTCGCGATATAAGGCTTTCTAGTCTTTCTTTGACAAAGTCGGGCGTTCCCCAGATGGACTCTCTGGTTTTATGGCGTATGCTTTTTTCTTCCCACGGTTCCCATAAATGACTCATATCGTGTGTGGGTTTATTTAAAGGGCTATTATCGCCACGTTGGAGATGCAGAAACTTTTGAAGTTCGCTAGTTGCTAGGTAGTGTGCTTGCTCCGTTGTTGCGGCGCAGACGACATTGATGCAGATGATGATGTAGGGCTCTTTTAAGTGTGTGGAGGGCTTAAAGTTTGCGTGGTAGAGTCTTATGGCATCTTCCATATCATCGGGCGCAAAGTGGGAGGCAAACGCAAATGGAAGTCCTTTTTCTGCCGCTAATTGCGCGCTAAACGTACTTGAGCCAAGCAACCAGATGGGAATGTCGAGTCCATAGCCCGGAACGGCTTTGATGCCTTTAGTACCCGCACGATTGGATAAAAAGTATTGTAACTGTTCGAGCATCATAGGAAAGTCTGAGCCGTCACTGTTGGTATTGCGTCTGAGCGCTAGCATGGTCTGTCTGTCCGTTCCCGGAGCTCTTCCTAAACCCAAGTCGATTCTATGTGGATACAAAGACTCTAAAGTTCCAAATTGCTCGGCGATAACGAGTGGCGCATGGTTGGGGAGCATAATGCCACCTGAGCCTATTCTGATCGTGTGCGTTTGTGAGCCAATGTAACTTAAAATGACCGATGTTGCGGCACTGGCAATTCCGCTAAAATTGTGATGTTCGGCGACCCAATAACGCGTATAACCAAACGCTTCAACCTCTTGGGCTAGTTTGGTACTGTTCTCGATGGCTTGCGCTATGGTGAAGCCTTCTCCTACGGGAATTAAGTCTAAGACCGATAGTGGTATTTTTGGGCTATTCATGTTTCTCTCCATTTAAGCAGCGTGTATAAACATTTCTCTCACTATAGTCAAATAAAATTATAATAAGATTACCTAAAAATCTAACGTTTAAAATTTCAGCTAGTTTGATCTTAGTGGAGGGCAACTTTAGATGGCTATTTCAGGCTATTGTTTATATAATGTTTTGTTAAAGATGTTCAAAAACTTCAAGGAATCCTCTGTATGAATGAAACACCACACGATTCAAAAGAGCTGTTGGCCCTCAATAAACCCAAAGGTTATCTGGTCACACGCTCGGATGATCTGGGGCGCAAAACCGTTTATGATCTTTTGCCTGAGTGGGCGTTTAGCGAGGGTTGGATGCCCATCGGACGGCTTGATCTGGAATCGAAGGGGCTTTTACTCTTTACGACCAACAGCAAAATCAACCATGCGTTGACTACGCCACAAAATTGCATCAAGGTCTATGAGATTTGGGTCAGAGGTCATGTGAGCGATGAGCATATCGCAGAGGCGTTAAAAGGGGTACAAAGCCCACATGGACTGCTCAAAGCGCTTGAAGTCGAAAAAGTGGGCACTGGTGGCGCTAAAACAAAACTTAGGGTCAAAATTGACGAGGGAAAAAATAGGCACATACGAAGGCTTTTTGGAGCACTGAAAGATTCAAAATTTGGGTCACCCTTAAAAGTTTTAGAGTTAAAACGTGTAAGCATTGGCAGTTTTAACCTCGACATCGAAAGTGCTCAGTGGCGTTTTCTTTCCGTTGAAGAGGAAAAAATGCTTATTACAAGCCTTTACATGTAACCTTTTTTAGAATTAAAATAAAATGGAAGTTTAAAATGAAAAAAATAGTATTGCTACTGCTGATAAGCCTCGAGATATTTGCAAGTTCACCCATGTGCGACTCGGGAAATGTAACGAAACTCTTAAGCGATGACACGACAGGCAGTCGCCATCAAAGGTTTATTGTCAAATTGGCATCAGGAAAAACGCTACTCGTTGCTCACAATATTGATATAGCGCCGAAAGTATCTTCGCTTACCGAAGGTAGTTTTATAAAATTCTGTGGCGAATATGAAAGTAACGCCAAAGGTGGCGTAGTGCATTGGACACATCACGATCCACACAATCGTCATGTTAACGGTTGGATAGAATACAACGGACACAAATATGAGTAGTCAAAACTAAATGCTTAACGTTTTACATGTAAAGATAAAAACAGCTTTCTCCACCCACCCTTATTTTCCAAAATCACACTCAATATTTTATTTTCATACAGCATAAAAGGATTAAAATGCAGCTATGTCAAAAGATAGAAAGGATTTTTCATGAATGACAACATTGCGATGTACTTTGCGAAGCTTTTAGCCGAAGTAGGCATCAAACGCATATGGGGAATTACAGGTGATTCGCTCAATGGATTAAGTGATAGTTTGCAAAAATTGGGAAAAATTGAGTGGATGGGAACACGGCATGAAGAAACGGCAGCGTTTGCGGCAGGTGCCGATGCGAAAATTAGCAGAAAACTTGCTGTGTGTGCAGGCTCTTCTGGACCTGGAAATCTGCATTTGATTAACGGTCTTTTTGATTGTCATCGAACAGGGGTTCCTGTTTTGGCGATTGCTTCACACATTCCTTCGAGTGAAATCGGAAGTAATTATTTTCAAGAGACGCATCCCGAAAATTTATTTAAAGAGTGCAGTGTTTATTGTGAGTTGGTCACCAATCCTGATCAGATGCCGCATATTTTAGAGACTGCCATCAGGCAAGCCATTTTGAAAAAAGGGGTGAGCGTCATCGTTATACCGGGCGATCTTTTACTCAAACCGATGCCTAAAGATGCCAAGTATCTGTGGAGTGAACCGCATTTACCCAAGGTGTTGCCGTGTATGGAGGACATCGATCTGCTTGCGAAAATTTTAAATGAGAACAAAAACATAACGTTTCTGTGTGGGGCAGGGTGCAGTGATGCGCATGACGACGTGGTTGAACTTGCCAAACGGCTTCATGCACCCGTTGTCCATGCGCTTGGAGGCAAAGAGTCCATGGAGGGAAATAACCCAAACAGTGTCGGCATGACAGGACTCATCGGCTATGAATCAGGGTACTACGCGATGGAAAACTCCGATGTCTTGCTCATCTTAGGCTCAGCGTTTCCGTACAAAGCGTTTTACCCCCAAAAGGCTAAAATCATACAAATCGACATCAAACCAGAAGCACTCGGAAGACACACTCAAATCAGTTTAGGCATCGTGGGCGATGTAAAATCGAGTCTAGAACTCTTAACGCCCAAGATCAAACAAAAAGAGAACGACACCTTTTTAAAAAGCGCTCTCAAACACTACCAATCAACGGTCGAGACCTTTGATAAACTCGCCAGTGGAACCAGCAAAGAGGGCTTGATTCACCCGCAATACTTAACGAAACTGATCAATAAATACGCCAGCGAGGACGCGATCTTTACGTGCGATGTGGGCACACCCACCGTCTGGGCGGCGCGCTATGTGAACATGAATGGAAAGCGAAAACTCATCGGCTCGTTTAATCACGGTTCGATGGCCAGTGCCCTTCCACAAGCCATCGGCGCAAAAGTAAGCGCTCCTGATAAAGAAGTCATTGCTCTATGTGGTGATGGCGGTTTTGCAATGCTCATGGGCGATCTGCTCACACTGGTTCAGCACACCATCAAAGCCAAAATCGTGATTTATAACAATAGCTCCTTAGGCTTTGTCGCCATCGAGATGAAAGCGGGCGGCTATTTGTCAGACAATACCGAATTAACCAACCCCGACTTTTCAGCCATTGCCAAAGCCGTTGGCATCAAAAGTTTCAGGGTTGAAAAACCTGAGGAGTTAGAAAAAAGTGTCATCGAGTTCCTTGCCTTTGATGGAGCGGCACTGTTAGATGTCACCACCGCCAAACAAGAGCTAACCATGCCACCCAAAATCTCTTTTGAAAATGCAAAAGGGTTCAGCATTTACATGTTAAGAGCCATCATTAACGGCAAAGGCGATGAATTGGTCGAAGTGGCAAGAGAGAATTTAATACGCTAAAAAGGGTACAAGGTGGCAGGCTCTTTTTATCCAAAGGAGCTCACCACCGTTTTTTAATTTTTGTTCAAAAGTATTGACATGTTTTTAGTGATAATGCTCATCGAACACTTTCAATTTGCATTAATCTAAGTAAAGATAAAATTTCGCTCGAAAAGTTTTTAGATAACTCATTGCTCACTCTATAACTTAACATTATCTTGGGGTGTCGCCAAGCGGTAAGGCTCTGGTTTCTGGTACCAGCATTCAGGGGTTCGAATCCCTTCACCCCATCCACCTCTTTACTCTAAAATAAAATCACTCAAAACCTTTTACATGTAAAGCCATTCTCCACTTGCTAAAATCAAAAGTTTAGCCCTGATTCTCTTTATGCAAATTCAGACTGCGTACTATATAATAACAGACACAACTATAATCAGTGAAGGAGGGCACAATGGAACTGTTAGAAAATGTCAGTAATGACATACGAAAACAACTTGGAAAATTAGACATTATCTTAAAAAATGTAGATATTAACAAGGTAGCAACAAAAACAAATTCGCAAAATAGAACCATCAGACAAATTGTAGGTCATCTGTGCGATTCGGCATCCAACAACGCCCACAGAATCATCCATTTGCAGTATCAAAAAAGCCCCTTAATCTTCCCCGATTATGCCAATCTTGGCGTAAATGACATCTGGATAAAAATTCAAAACTACAACAACTACGAGTGGGATGATTTAATTCATTTACTCAAATACACAACCATGCATGTCGCACATGTCATCCAAAATGTTGACCGCTCAAAATTGCAACATCAATGGATAAGCGCTTTAAATGAGCACATTACATTAGAAGAGATGATTGTTGATTATCCTCGCCATTTTAAACTCCATTATGATGAGATCGTCGACCTTATTGCTCAATAGATAATAAAGCAGCTTCTTCTTATCTAATTATTTCATGAACAAAATGGTTCAGGATTTTAAATGTGGAGTCATTCTATGGAACGATTAATTTTTTGTTGCGATAATTCGTATAGAATAAGCAGAGAAAATCGTATCGTACTTTAGGAATTTAACATGACACTCTCCAATAAAATCAGAATTGACATCATCTCTGATGTCGTTTGTCCTTGGTGTATCATCGGTTATAAGCGTTTAGAACGTGCTATGAAAGAACTCGGTGTGGAAGATAAGTTTGAACTTGTGTGGAATCCCTTTGAACTCAATCCAACGATGTCGCTTGATGGCGAAGATGCCGTTTCCTATTTGGCGCATAAATACACGATGAGCGTAGAACAAGTGAAATCTACTCAAGCAACTATCACAAAAAATGGGGCAGAACTAGGGTTTACGTTTAATTACTATGATGGAATGAAGACGGTCAACACACGCAATGCCCATATTTTTCTTGATGTTGCAAAAGAATTTGGAAAACAAATGGAACTTAAAATGCGACTCTTTAGTGCTCATTTTACAGAGAAAAAAGATATATCGAACCGCCATACGTTAGGAGAGCTTGTGCAAAGCATTGGGTTAGATAAAGATCTCTTTTTGGGAAAACTGGATGATGAAAATGTTAGAAAGAAAGTGCAAGAGGCAGAAGAATATTGGCATAAACAAAACATATCTGCAGTTCCCACAATGATCTTCAATAATGAGCTGATCATGAACGGTGCTTATCCTGTTGAAACGTATCAAAAAGTTTTAACAGAATTACTGGACAAGAGGCTTAAAAAGCCTTACATGTAAACGTTTAACCTTTTACATGTAAAGCCAACCACACCTTCGGACTCAGTCCATACCACCTCTTAAACGCTCGCAAAAAGGGACTTGGTTCAGCATAACCCAGGTAAGAAGCGATGGTTGGAGCATCGAGTCCTTTTTGCAAATAATGCGTTGCCAATTTCTGGCGTACTTCGCCCAAAAGAGTCACAAAACTCGCCCCTTCTTCTTTGAGCTTTTTCTGAAGCGTTCGTGGGTGCATACCCACTTTGTGGGCGACACTCTCCAGCGAAACATCAAGCTCTCCCGTTGCAATGAGTATACAGCCTAAAACCTGCTCTTTAAGACTTCCATGAACACTCATGCCCAAGCTTTGTTCTGCCTCTTTTTCAAAGACACTAAGCAGATACGGATTGTCATAGCTTGTTTGCATTGCCAGTTGCGTTTTGTCGAAGAAGAGGGCGTTTTCTACCTCATCAAAGAGAATATTTTCGCCAAATATTTTTTGATATGCTTTTACATGTAAAGGTTTAGTATGCCTAAATGTCGTTTGGATCGGGTAAATTTGTGTTGGAATAATTTTATTAATGAGATGAAGAAGTGCACTTAAGTGAATCTCAGCACTGTACTTTTCAAGATGCTCCATCTCGCCTTCTCTATGAATCAGCAGTGTCAATTTATACATGTCATTTTCAGCCACAAAAAAAGGCTTGAGTGTTTTGCCAATCAGTGGATAGTAACGGCACAGCTTGATGATCGCTTCTTCAACATCACCAGAATGCAGCATCAAATATCCCAAAACGCCAAGTTTGTTGGGATTGACGGACTCGAACAACTTAAACAATACACTAGAATCACCAGCATAGGCAATGGCCTCATCAATCAGTTCATTGATATACGCTGCATTGATTTTAGTACCCTTGATTTGCAATGCTTGTATGCTGATATTGCGTGCATTTATAAAAGAGCTTGCATCAAACCCATAGTGTTTGGTTAAAAATGTGAGAATAAATAAAAATGCTTCCGCAGGGGCTTGTTTTTGAATACCTAGTCGCAAAATGTCATACCTTGAGTCGTAAAATGTCACTAGAAATTTCTGAGCAAATTATATACTAATGGCTATTAAACTTACTGAGAAAGGAGACGAAATGAATAGTTACAGTCTTGTACTCGCATTTCACGTTATCTCTATTGCAACATGGATGATTATGCTTGTATATCTGCCTAAACTCTTTGTCTATCACATCAATGCACCACGTGATGCTCAAGCAGTCATCGCATTGCAAGAAACCAGTCTTTATAAAGTGGGAAGCATTGCTATGGTCTTTTCGATCACATTTGGACTTATCTTACTTTATCTCAACCCAAGCTTACTCCAAAGTGGAGGGTGGTTACATCTTAAGCTCACATTGGTGGCCTGTATGGTGGGCTATCACTTTACATGTAAAAAATATATTATCCAATTAACCAACGAAGATGCTTCAAACAAAATACGATTTTTTAGGATTTTTAGAGTTATCCCTGAGATCACCACTTCCTTGATTATACTTCTTACCATCACCAAGCCATTTTAACATTTGGCTTGATATTTCATTGACATATTTACTTAAAAAATGTACTATTTCAAAAAAATGAATGACCGTCAGTCATTTAAAAAGGGAGTACATGGCTCGTCTTATTGATAAAGAAGAGAAACGCCTTGACATTGCTCGTGCTTCAATACCATTTTTTGCCCAAAAAGGTATTGCCCAAACGAGTATGGATGAAATAGCAAAAAGTGCTGGCATTGCGAAAGGAACGATTTATCTCTATTTTAAAAATAAAGAAGAGATTATCCTTACAATTTGGGATATGTTAGCAGCACGTCACCAAGAGGTCTTTCATGCACGTATTACAGAAACGATGAGTGCCACAGAAAAAATTGTAGAACTGTTTAATTTTAGTGAATGTAAAGAAGAGCATGATAAAGAAGAACTTTTGATTCTCTACCAAAACTTTCTTAGTACCATGCTGATTGACAAAACGGGGCTTTATACCAATTATTTTGCAACCATTTGCCAAAGAGATTATGACATTATCTTCCAATGCATTCATCAAGGCATTGCCAAAGGTGAACTTGAAGTACACGATGTTGATATACTCACCAATACGATTATTATTTTTATGGAGGGAACTATTATTCAAGCCAAGATGAACAATCTTAATTTCGAACAGACACAATCGCGCCTAACCAAATACATTACCTTTTTACTCGATCAATACACAAGGAAAGAACCATGCAAAAATTAACACTTTTATGCCTCTTTCCACTGTTTACTTTTGCAGGAAACTTGCCTGAACTTCTAAGCCTTGCCGAAGCCAATAAACATGTGGAAGCCTCACGCTATGAGCTTGAAGCGGCAAAAGAAAAAGAGTACGCCACGAAAAGTGGGTATCTACCCAGTCTCAGTTTTGGTGCAAACCAAACCTATAACCAAGAGGAGAGTATGCTGTACCCCGAAAAGAGTCGCACAGGGTCTGCCATAGTCTCATTTACCATTTACGATGGTGGAAAACGTGAAGCGTTGTTTGACCAACAACAAGCCCTTGTAAAATCTGCCACATTTTCGCTCGCATCGGTGCAAAACAATACCTCTTTAAACGTTATCTACTACTATTACAATTACATCAGCACCCTTGCAAGTAAAGAAGCAACGCTTCAAAAGATGGAACAACTTGAGGCAGAACGCTACCGACTTGAAAAATTCCTCTCTGTTGGTAGTGCAACCGCCGATGAGTTGCAAAAGATCATCTCAACAATTGAGCAAACTAAAGTCGACCTTTTAACCCTAGACAATACCCTCAACAACATTTCAAACACCCTAGAATATATGACAGGGAAAGAGGTACGTGTTGAGCCAGGTTCAACCATAACATTTCAAGAAAGCAAAGTAAATGACGCAACACGCTTTGATATTTTAGCGTTAGAGCAGAGCGTTCAAAGTGCTAAAGCAGAAGCAGAAGCGGCAAAATCACCGCATTTGCCAACCATTAAAATAGAAGACACCTATTCACGTTTCAAATACGACTATGCAAACCCTGCATGGGAAACAGATGCAGACCACCAAAATACCGTACAACTCTCGATGCAGTGGAAAATCTTTGACTTTGGCTCCACTTCAGCCAGTTATCAAGCCGCACAAAAGATGTATCTGTCTAAAAACAGTGACTTAGCGTATGAAAAAGACAAAGCCAAAGCCAGTTTTAAAAGTGCTCAAAACAGCTACACAACAGCTCTTGCCAAGATAGAAGCGGCCAAAACAAGGCTTAACGCATCTGAGATGACGTATGAGCTGGTTAAAAAGAAATTTCAACAAGGTATCGTCAACAACGTCACCTATCTTGACGCATTAAGCGATAAATTTAATGCACGCTCACAACTTCAAACCGCTTTAAATGAAGTGGAATACCAAAAAGCCGTCTTACTCTACGAAATGGGTAAAGAGATAAAAGGAGCCATCCAATGAAAAAAATTTTAATTACAACGTTATTTATGTTTCAAGCCCTAGTTGCAGGAGAAGTTTACGCAACGTTTGATGTTGTCAGCGAAAAAAGCTCTGAACTGGGTCTTTCGATCTCAGGCGTTGTTGGATCTTTACATGTAAATGTTGGAGACAAAGTCAAAAAAGGTGATTTGCTACTTGCACTTGACAATGCGCAAGAAAAGAACGAGTTTGAAATTGCGAAAAAAAATGCTGAACATTCCCAACATACCTATGATCGTTACGCAAAGATTGCGGATGTGATTGACAAAGAAAAAATGGAAAACTATCTTTATGACAGAGACATTACGCGTTTAAATGCTCAAAATAAAGAGATCGTCTTTAAAAAAACAGAACTTCGCGCACCGTATGATTTAGTTGTCACAAAGAAAATGACAGAACTTGGCAACATCGTTCTGGGTTCTCAAACCAAACTTTTAACCGTTGAGAGTACTCACGATGTCAAGCTTGTGCTTAAAATGGATGAAAAATACTGGACCAACATCAAAGTAGGGCAAAAATTCTCTTATAAAGTCGATGGAAGCGATAAAAAATACGAAGGTGTGATCAGTAAAATCTACCCAACTATTTTACCAAGTACGCGTGAAATGCAAGCCGAAGTCAAAGCTGTCGATCTCATGCCAGGTCTTTTTGGCAACGGCATGATCAGTGTGGACTAACCGATGTATAAAATAGCCATCAATCGTCCCATTACGACCCTAATGGGCGTTTTAGTATTTATTGTTTTTGGTTTGATGTCTTATAACACCATGCCGATTAATCTTTATCCCAATATTGACTTTCCTGTCGTTACGGTTCAAACCAATTACAATGGCGCTGATCCCTCCACCGTAGAGTCCAAAGTGACCGATAAGATTGAAGAAGCGGTTTCTGGAGTGGACGGCATTGATAAACTGATGTCAACCAGCTATGAAGGATTTAGTTCGGTGGTCATTCAGTTTAAACTCAATAAAAACATTGATGTTGCAACCAATGACGTACGCGATAAAATAGGCGCCCTTAACCTTCCTGTCGAAGTGGATAAACCTGTGGTGAAAAAACTCGGTGCATCAGGAGGCGTTATCAAGCTTTTCGTCGCCAGTGATGGCAAAAACGACATTGCTTTGATGCGCCTTGCCGATGAAAAACTCAAACCTAAATTGCAACGCGTCAAAGGGGTGGGTGAAGTCAATATTATTGGGTTTCAAGAGCGTGAAATTCGCATTTTTATCGACCCATTTTTACTGAACAAATACAACCTCAGCGCCTCTGATCTGAGTGGCATCATTTCCAAGCAAAACATCAAACAGGGTGCGGGAAAGATGATCGATCAAAAGCAAGAGATCGTCATCAAAGCCGATGGCGATGCTGCCAATATTGATGAAATCAAAGACCTTCTCGTCAAACCAGGTGTGCGCCTTAAAGACGTTGCAACTGTCGTGGATGGACTCAGTGACCCGAAGAGTTTTTCATCGTATAACGGTCAAAGAGGTGTTACGCTCGAAGTTAAAAAGATTGCAGGTGAAAATGTTTTAAACATCATCAAAGGTGTTAAAAAAATCTTGCCTGATATGCAACTGCTTGCAGGTAAAAGCAACGAAATTAAAATCTTGCAAGACCAGTCTGAAAAGATTATGATTAACATTGACAATGTTCGCTTTGACCTTATTTTTGGTGCTTTTTTATCAATTGTTATCGTTTTTGCCTTTTTGCGTAATGTAACGGCAACGATTGTTTCAGCCCTTGCTATTCCAACGTCGGTTATTGGTACGTTTGCGATAATGAATGCGCTTGGGTACGACCTTAACCGCCTCACACTCATTGGTCTGACCCTTGCTATTGGTATTTTCATCGATGACGCGATTGTGGTTATCGAAAATATTATGAAAAAGATGGAAGAGGGCATGAGACCCTTTAAAGCCTCGTTTGAAGGAATTAAAGAAGTGGCATTCTCCATTTTGGCGATCTCTTCGGTTCTCTTAGCCGTCTTTGTTCCCGTTGCCTTCATGGACGGTATCGTAGGTATGTTCTTTAACTCCTTTGCGATGACAGTAGCTTCAGGTATTGTCATTTCGTACCTTGTGGCGGTTATGTTTGTTCCATCCATTGGAGCGCGTCTTCTCAGTGCCAAAGAGAGCAAGTTCTACTACGCAACCGAGCCCATTTTAAAAGCGGTTGATAGAGCGTATGTGAGCATTTTAAAGCCGCTGATTCGCTTTAAAACCATCACGGTCTTGGTGACTTTTGCCCTTTTGTTTGCCTCGTTGACCCTTAAAGTTGGTATGGATTTCCTTCCGATGCAAGACAACAGTGAATTTCAAGTCACCATCAAAGGACCTGTGGGCATCAATCTTGAAACCATGAAACAAAAGGTCATCCCCGTGGATGAGATGCTTAAGGGTGATCCATCGATTGCTTATTCCATCATTTCAATCGGCTATGATTCTGCAAAAAGCCTTCATAAAGCACGTATTTACGTTAAGTTAAAACCCGTCAAAGAGCGAACGGTTTCCCAACTTACCTTGATTCAACAGTACCGTGAAAAGATGAAAGGGATGGAAGGGTTGACTGTTTCTGTTGAAAAAGTGGATGATTTTGACACGGGTGATACAACAGCACCTTTGCAAGTGGTTATCACAGGCGACCAATTTGATACTTTAGATCAAACGTCTATGAAACTCATGGAGTTCTTAAAAGCAACACCGGGTATTGTGGATGTGGATAGAGACTATGAGAGTGGTAAACCTGAGATGAAAATCACCATCCTTCGTGAAAATGCGCAAAGAGTAGGGGTGAGTGTTAAAGAGATCGCCGCCGTTTTAGGTTCAGCGTACTCTAGTGATAGTGCTATCTCCTACTACGAAGACAATGGTAAGCAATTTGACATTACGATCCGTTATAGAGATGATTTTAGAGCCTCTTTGGAAGATATGAAAAAACTGCAAGTCCGAAATGCCAATGGCGATTTTGTCGCACTGGAAGGTTTGATTGCCTTTGAAAACAATTTAGGAACAGCGTCCATTAACCGTTTTGATCGTGAGCGAAAAATCTTAGTGACAGCTAACATTGTTGGCACATCCCTTGATAAAGTGGTCGTCCAAGTCAATGACAAAATGAAAGAAATTTTACCAGAAGGGTATCATTACCGTTTTACAGGTGACGTTGAAAATATGAACGACACTGCCAAAGCCTTTGGGGCAGCGGTTCTTTTGGCGGTGATTTTGATCTACTTGATTTTAGCCGCGCTTTATGAGTCACTGATTCAGCCATTTATCATCATGATCTCTATGCCGCTTTCGCTGACAGGTATTATGGTGGCACTCTATTTAAGCGGGTATACGTTCAGTCTTTTTGTTATGATCGGTATTATCTTGCTCTTAGGAATGGTTGGAAAGAACGCCATTTTGGTCGTTGACTTTGCAAACCGTGCGATCAAAGAGGGCAAAGAGATTGATGATGCACTGCTTGAAGCGGGTGAAAAACGTCTTCGTCCGATTCTTATGACCACCTTTGCGATGATCGGTGCGATGATGCCATTAGCCTTTGGTAGTGGAGCAGGGCACGAAGCGAATGCTCCAATGGCACTTGCGATCATTGGCGGACTTTTAAGCTCGACTGTTTTAACCTTGCTGGTTGTTCCTGCCATTTATAAATTTATGTACCCCATGGATCGATGGCTCCGTAAATGGTATGAAAAAGGTACAATTTAATCTTTACATGTAAAAAGGCTGTAATACCCATACAGCCTTTTTATTTCCTTCAACGCTCCACACATTTCTCAAAATCGGCACACTATTTGCTTTTTAGTTACTCGGATTAAGGTTCTCCTCTATGGAGCTGATATAAGAGCACCGCTCTTCAAAACGTGATGACGCTTGATGCTTTCACGTTAAAGTCCGTTTTTCGGATAGGTAAATGCTTTAAGGACACGTGTGATGAAAAAAATGGTATGTCTCATTTCAGTAGCAGCAGTGCTTGGAATGAATGCTTACGCAAGAGATTATGTTGAAGATGTTCATGGTGGCATCTCCCATGCAAGTATCGATGGAGAGCACAAGGCTGCTTACGATATCGGTTATGGCATTACAAAAACATTAGACAATAAAGTGCTTTTTGGTGTTGCTTTTAATGGCGAATATGCCAATCTAAGTGATGGCTCAATGTATGGCGCTGGTACAGATTTTAAACTCGGTTACAATGTCTGGGAAAAACTGAACGCTTATGGTATCGTTGGTGCAAAACTTCAGTCTGTTGATGGTAACGCTGGCTATGGTTTAGGTTACGGGTTAGGGGTTGATTATCCTATTACAAGGGCTATTTCTGCGGCAGTGGAGTATAAAAGCTATAACATGAATGCAAGCAATATTCCTGATTATGACTACAAAACATTAGGGCTTAATCTCAAATACGCGTTCTAAAATACTTTGCAGGGAAACAATCCCTGCACATTGTTACTTATTTCTTTTTCGATCTTTTTTAGCTTGTTTGGCTTTAGCTTTGGCTTGCGCTTTACGAGCATCACTCATTTTTGCTTTATCAGAGTTCACCTCACCCACATTTGTTTGTTTTCCAATATAGGGAACCGTATGTTTTTGCTGTGTTGAAAGTGCTGCTAGTTTATAACCTTTTTCCATTTTAACGCTATTGTTAAGTAATCCGCCCATGTTATGTCCTTCTTGCGATATTAAATGTCATTGGAGAAAAATCGTTGAGAGTTTTGTAACGATATGTAGAGTTATTATACTTTATCCTTGCTTCAACCCATGTAAAAATCTTTACATGTAAAGATAATTTGCTTTTCTTTCAGACTAATTGATTAAAATAGCGCGTAATGTTTTTACATGTAAAAGGAAAAATATGGTAGAGCAAAACCTCATAACCGCCCAACAATACGCTATCAAGCATAAAATGAGTACCTTAGTAACACTACCATTCAAAATGAGGCAACAACTAAGCCAGACAAAAATGAAACAATAGACTATGAGGTCGAATTTCATAAACTTTTGAGCAAATACATCGAACTACAAGAAAAATACACCCGACTGATTGAGGAAAAAAGCCATGCGACGAAATGAATTTGAAATCACCGATAAAGAGATAATTCATACTTTACTGAGTGAATGTGAATACGGAACCCTCTCACTGATTGACAATAATGTTCCATACGGAATACCGCTTAATTTTGTTTGGTGGGAAGAGGGTATAGCATTTCATGGAGCAAAAGAGGGTAAAAAGATAGAACTGATTGCGCAAAATCCCAATGCTTCATTGAGTATTGTGAAACCCTATTCGTTACTTCCATCATACTTTAGTGAAACAACTTCGGCATGTCCAGCATCGCAGCTTTATGCGAGCATCATCATGCAAGGAGTCATCACGATCATTGAAAGTAATGAACACAAAGCCAGTGCACTAAACGCTTTAATGGAAAAGCTCCAACCTGAAAAAAGGTATGAAACCATTACTGCTGAAAATCCTATGTACAAAAAGCGCATTGAAGAGATCATGATCTTAAAACTTATACCAAAGAGTATTTCATGTAAATTAAAAATGGGACAAAACCTTCCTCCTGAGCGAAAGAAACTTTTGTTAAAACACTTGGAAGAGCGTGGCACACCCCTAGATCTTTTAAGTGCAAATGCCATACGTCAGTTAAGTTAAAAGCTTTACATGTAAAGAAAGAGGGCATTTTACAATGCCCTTAGAATGGAGTCGTTTAGTGATTTAAAATATCGAGTGTTTTTTCATAAACACCCAGTTTGCTAAGCTCATTATTGAGCTCTTCAGTCAATTTGGATTGAGACTTTAATTCACCAGAGATGAGCTGACTCTTCTCGGCCAAATTTTCCATATCTGAAGAGAGAGCATTGCTTTTGGAAGAAACGGCTAAAAGCCCACTGCTCACATTACCCATTGTTTTGCTAATACTCTCTACCGCCTGAATGATCGTACTTACCGATACATTGGTCTCTGAGAGGCTTTTTTGGGTACGTTCTGCCAATTTGCGCACTTCATCTGCGACAACAGCAAAACCGCGTCCATGTTCTCCTGCCCGTGCCGCTTCTATGGCTGCATTAAGGGCTAAAAGATTGGTCTGGTCTGCAATGTCTGCAATAACACTTAAAACAACACGAATATCGCGGACATTATTCGTAAGATTATCGACCTCAATAGAAAGACTTGCATTGTCCGAGCTTCCTTGCTCCATACTAGAGGAGAAGAGGTTAAATTCACCTTTGACCTGCCCCAGTTGTGATTCTATCGCATCAATGGCCGTTACAGCATCTTGCAATGTACTACCAATGGTTCGAAGTAATGGCATGCTTTGTTTCATCTGCTCAAGCATTGCTTTGTTAAGGTTATTGATGATCGTTTGGCGATTGATTTTTCGTAGTAAAAAATAACTTTTAAATCCTGCGTATTTTTGAACAAAATTATCAATGTAGTCATCTTCAAAATTACCTCCATCAACCTGATAGAAAAAGATTGCGGTTAATGTTTGGTTGATATTGACGCCAAGGAGCTCACCAAAGGTCGAAAAACCTACAACAGGAATCTCTTTAAAGGTATCCAGTCGATTGAGCACCTCGGCATTACAGAGACGTCTTAGAATACAATCATTAAAGATTGCACCAATTGCCTTAGGCTTATTGCGGCTAAAATCAGCAAAATCATGGCTTGTTGTCTGCACAAAGTCAGTTTTTTCTAGTAAAACAAGCTCTTCACCCGCTTCAATATCACAATAAAAATGAATCGTATCGTTTGCAATATCAATAGAAGCAATGGAGCGAATATAAATCTCTCCATCAATGGCAATACCAAAAGTATAATTTGCAAGTTTAAAGTTGAGTTCACTGGCAGAGCAATGAAAATGGCTGGTTAACGCTTCTATCACACTGACATTTACATTGGTTTTACGATCCAAAAATGCTGTGACCGTGCGAGTGATAGGGTTGGCTGCCAAAACAGTAAATACCGTGGCCGTTGGTCTAAAATTTTGACTTTTAAAGACACCAAAACGGTATTTTGGAGCAAGCTTTATAAACGTAATAACTGCATGATGGCGAAGTGTACGAGTTCCATCATAAATATAAGTGTTTTGAAAATCTAATTTACCACCAGCACTACCTCCTATCAGCAAACAGGGGAATTTCCCTATATGATAGACCGCTTCCATAAAAAAGCTCTCACTTGCGCTCAATCCGTCAATAAGTGTATATCCAAGGGTATCATCTGAGCGCATTTTAAAAGGAACACGCACTTTTTTAACCTCTTCAGCAATCAAAGCGGAACGTTCAGCCGCTGTTTTTTTACTGGTTGCCATATCTTCGCTTTTGAGCGGAATTGAAGCCACATAAATATCGCTCACCATATCAGGAGAAAAGAGCATCAAAACAATATTATCGCCTTCGCCAGCATTGGCAGAAGAATAAAGGGAAGGAAGGGGATTAGAGCGATCCAAACTGCATAATTCACCTGCAGTCGTTGAAAGAATTAATGTTGTATCGTTAGGAAGCAGCTGTTTAATTTTTGAAGAGATAGCACTAAAATCAAGAGCAGGGGAAACAAACCCTAAAACAATTTTTGGATTAAAAGGAAGCTTTTCAAGAGCGGTTGTCATCGTTTTTTCTTGAAGCGTTAAAGTTAAAATAGCTTGATTGGGTAGTCCACTTGACGATGAACTGCTAGATTGATGCGATGATTCGGTTGATGAGCGAAAGAAACTTAACATGAGATACTTTCCTTAAAATAAATTTTTTGTTATTTCTAATTATTAATTAAATACTTGCTTAATTGGCATCATTCATTCATCAAAGTGCTATACCAGTAAAGCCAAAAAAACACTTGACAAAAAACCAATTTCTGCATCTTTGTTCATGCTAACGCACAAAAAATAAAGGTGTACTTAAAAAGCCTTTGAATGAAGCCTCCTTGTATGGGAGCCGAAAATATGGTAACTTCTTTTATTTATTAATTATTGAAAACTTAAATTTTCATAGTTAATTATCAAATTCTAATATAACAAATATTACATTAAGTTCGTAGCATGAAAATAGCTTCTATGGAGTTAAAAAATAAAAACTCCCCTTATATAAGAGGTTTTGAGCTTTTACTGATAAATGAAGATAAGGCAATATTGAGAGATTTTGAAACAATAAATATACTATTATGCACAACAGCAGAAATATTCTCGCATAACAAAAGTAAGCAATATTTCTGCCATTGTTTTTTTAACTTAGATGCCTAAAGATTGTCTTTTAAAGTACTCTTTACCCGCTTTACACAATGGACACGCATTGGGTGCCTTTTTGCCTCTATGAATATGTCCACATACTTCACAGACCCAAATTTCTTCTTCTGCATCTGCAAAGAAACCATCTTCTTTCATTGCATCTTGAAGAGCTTTATATTCACGTTCATGTTCAACTTCTACTTTACCAATGGCATTAAAAAGACGTGCAAGCTCTTTATGACCCTCTTCTTCTGCAATTTTTGCAAAACCTGGGTACATTGTTGTATGCTCATAATTTTCACCCGCCATCGCTGCATCAAGATTTTTGAGTGTAATTTCAGTCTCAGCACCATCTACAAGCTTATGATAAGCTTTAAACTCTGCACGTGCATGCCATTTTTCATTCTCAGCCGCTTCTCTAAAGTGACGTGAAACTGCGTGCCAGCCCTCTTCTAACGCGATGTCTGCAAATAAGTCGTATTTATTACGAGCTTGTGATTCGCCTGCAAATGCTTTCATCAGATTTACCGCTGTGAGGTCTTTGGTGATGCACTCCATCTCTTGACCACAACAGGTAAGTTTTCCGCCACCTACATTTTGAACTTCAACCTCGTTACCACATTTACTACATTTATATGTCTCATACTGTTTCATTCATACTCCTTTAAATTTGTGCTGAAATTCTAATACACCCTTACTTAAATTGTAATTAATTGTAATTAATAATTTTTATTATCTATAAAATCCCTTTTTTGATAAAAAAATCTTCGATGACTTTAGGTGCAAACGCTTTATCGTACATATAAAGCTCTTGCCATGTTTTTCCTTCTAAAAAGCTCTTTGTCTCAATCTGATATTTTTGCTTCATTACTGTTACAAACTCTAAAACAGCACTAAACAAAAGAGCGTACTGTGCAGCTGTAAATTTTTTGAGAAGATCAAACAATCGGTAGTAATTTACCATCTTTTTACTTGACTCTTCACTCATGCGAAGCGACCAAATTCGTCCCGCAAAATCATGTTGGTACTCAACACCACTACGAATTTCGAGAGAAAACTCTCTAAGTCCTTTTAAAAATGTCTCTTTGGGTAAAAAATCGGTGGTATTGTGAAAGAAAAGATAGATACTAAAAAGAAAAAGATCCTCAATACATGGCGCGTAGCTTTTAATCTCACCATATGTCTCTTTTTCAACGCTTAACTGCATTCTTAGATACGCTAGGTGCTTCACACGCCAGTTATCTTTTTGCTCAGCCCTCTTCTGCCACTCAATCAATGTAGGTCTAGGAATATCGTAACGCTCAACTAAAGGCTTGTAAGACGTCTGCATAGCTTACTCCCAAGTCAGAATAGACTATTCTATTACTTTTTATGAAATATTTCAATACAAAAAGTTGATTTGAGATTTATAGAGAGAAAATGTATACCATTTGTTATTTTTTTAAACAAATGATATACATAAAAAAATATTAGATATGAAAGTGCTTTAAAAACTCAGGATTGTTTTCGACTAAACCAAGCTCTATAAGATGTTTGATTGTTTGTTGATCGCAGTCAGTATCTTTCGGCCACTCTCTGGTATAACCATCAAGTGCATTTTTTGTCGTTGCATCAATACTGATAAATTCATCTTCAATGAAAATATCACGAAGAGCATCAATATTATTGACCACGCGCCAGATGAGCATATAGGCATTATCCACATCATTACCTTCACAATCAACAACGATCAAGAGCTTCATGTACTCTTTTAAAGGTTTGAGTGCTTCATACACCTCTTTGCCTGCCCTCTTCTTATCGATGGTCATAACGGTAATCGGTGTTTTCGTCTGCGTTTTGTACTGTTTAAGAGCAGACACTTCAGGAACTAATGTTGTCACTTTAAAAAGAAGGTCTCTATCACTCAAAATAGTTTTAGATGGTGTATCTATAACACCTCCTGTACAATCCACGCCGAGTTTCCCACCAAAAAGAGCATTGGGAGAGGCATGATCAAGCGCGTCGCACACGCCTTCACTGATGAGTAAGCGTTTGGCACTAACACGATTGAGGATATAATCACTCAAAGACTCATAATCTTCCAATTCTGGTGCATTTTCATCAACAAAAATCGCGTGTTTGACAAAACTCATCTGTCCCACACCCCAAAATGCGTGCATAAACTGTTTTGCATGTCCTGGGTAAAGCACATTCATTTTTGCCAAGATGAGGTTATGGAAAACGCCATTTTCAGGCATGTTATAATCAATCAAATCTGGCGCTGTCGTTTTGAGAAGTGGTAAAAAGATGCGCTCCGTCGCCCAACCCATGTATTTATCTTCCAAAGGAGGTTTTCCCACAACGGTCGCTTGATAAACGGGTTTTTCTTTACATGTAATGCAGGTCACATCCATCACAGGATACGGCTCTTTAAGCGTGTAATAGCCGGTATGATCACCAAAAGGCCCTTCGATCTCCATAAGACTAGGATCAACCCAGCCTTCAATGACGATGTCCACATCTTCGGGTACATAAATAGGATTGGTCAGTGATTTAACCAAGCGAGCGTTTTTATCTTTGATGAAACCGTACAGTAAAAGTTCAAACATACCAATCGGCATGGGCGCTTGTCCACACCAAATATAAAGCGGATCGCCACCAATTCCAATGCTCACGGGCATTTTTTTACCCGCTTTTTGGTATTCATGAAAGAAATGTGCGCTGTCTTTGTGAATCTGCCAGTGCATGCCTAAACGATTTTTATCGTAGACTTGCAGACGGTACATGCCTAGATTTTGTTTGGTTCCATCCAAACTTTGGGTATACACTTGCCCCATCGTGATGAAAGGACCACCATCTTCGCTCCATGTGGTTAGAATCGGGAAATCATAGAGATTTGGCTCATCATACACTTTTGTTTGACAGACACCCTTACCTTTGAGTCGTTTTGGAAGTACATTTTTAAGGTTAAAAAGAGTGCCAAGCATGCCCATTTTATCCATAAAAGACGTTGGCGGTTTCATGTGCATGAGTGCTTCAATCTGCTTGGCTACGACGTTGGGATTTTTACCAAAAATAAGCTCGGTCGCTTTATCGGAGCCAAACACATTCATCAGCACTGGCATATCAAAGCTCTTACCCAGTCTTTTGCTCACAGGTTTGGTAAATAAAAGCGCTTTGGAGTCCTCTTTTTTGACCTCAATGTAAGCAAGATGGGGGATTTCCAAGTCAATATCGAGCTCCGTATCAATTACATGTAAAAGATCGTTTTGGCGTAGAAGGTCAATGATTCGCTGCATTTTCTGCCTTTAAAAAATTTCGTTTAACGCGATCTGTTCGGCACGTTCCAAGAGTGCTTTCGCTCCTCTATCAATGACTTTTTGTGCCAATGCTTTGCCCACACTTGCATACTCTGCGCGTGTGGTGGTTATCGCTTCGCTGAGCATTTCAGAGCCATCAGGAAGACCCAGAATTGCTTTTACATGTAAAGCATCGCCACGCAGTTCGGCGTTCACACCGATCGGCACTTGACAGCCACCTTCAAGGATGGTCACAAAGTCGCGCTCAACACGTGTTTCGATGATGGCATCTTCATCATTCAGCACGGAGACCAAACGTTCAACCTCGGCATCGCAGACAATTTCAATCCCAAGTGCCGCTTGTCCAGAAGCAGGGATCATCACCTCTTTTGAAATCGGTGTAAAATGGGTCACTTCACTGGCAAGTCCCAAACGGTTAATGCCCGCACTCGCTAAGATAATCGCATCAAATTCGCCCTCTTTGAGCTTGCGAATCCGTGTATTGACATTGCCTCTTAGGTTTTTAATCACAAAATCAGGACGAAGTTTTAAAAGTTGCATGCGACGTCTCAAACTCGTTGTTCCAACGACTGCACCGTGAGGCAGTTCGTCTAACGAAGCGTACTTTTCAGAAAGCATGGCATCACGGACATCTTCACGTTTGGTAATAACCCCTAGTTTAAGCCCTTTTGGAAATTCCATAGGGACATCTTTAAGACTGTGTACCGCAATATGCGCTTCGCCACGAAGCATCGCCTCTTCAAGCTCTTTAGTGAAAAGCCCTTTGCCGCCAATTTTTGCCAGAGCAACATCTAAAATTTTATCGCCTTTGGTCATCATAATAGAAAGTTCTACTTCAAGACCAGGATGCGCTTTTTCAAGCTCCGCTTTGACAAATTCAGACTGCCAAAGGGCAAGTTTACTTCCACGGGTTGCAATAATTAGTTTTTTCATTTAGACTCTTTTATAAATTTTCTATAACTTCGTTTTGTATCGTCTTTTTTACCATCAAGATAAATCGTAGGAGTGCCATTGACCATTAAAGCATTTGCTAGCGCTTCATCATTACTAAGTTTTTGGAGAATGTGTGCTTGATTGATCTGCTCAAGTGTGAAATTTTTATTTAAAGCTTTGTTGAAAATATCTAAAATTGCTTTTTCATCCGTCTCTTTAATATCAAAAAATTCTTTATAAACTTTCTTGACAATCTCATGATCACCCTTCTCTTCTGCAAAGATCATTGCTTTGACAAGCGTTGGAGAGGCAGGATGGATGTTAAGTGGAAAATGGTAATAAAAAAGCGCAAATGTTTCAGGATGATTCTGGACATCGGCAAGAACTTCTGGGACAAAATCCATACAAAAAGGACACGATGGATCACTAAATACAACGATTTTATGAAGTGCATTAAGGTTGCCTGCTAAAAGATGCTCTTTGTTGTAGGCAGAAGCATCCATATCAAGCGAATAACTTCCTTTGACGCTTCGACCGTTGTTCAGATTTGAAAAATCCTTACTCAAAATTGTACCATTCGTAAAAACCATATCATTGACGGAGAGTTTTTTACCCTCTTGCTTGACTAAATTAAGATCAATGCGGACAAAATAGACCATCCAGTCAGGCATCTCTTTCATCGCTTCTTTTTTGAGAATAACAACTTTATCAAACGTATAATTTTCATTCGGAATAATGGCTTTTTGTAAAAATGTCGTGACTTTTGTGTCAAGATCAGCATTTGCATCTGCAGCAAAAAGTGAAAGACTACTTAAGGTGATTAGTGTCGTCAATAACTTCAACATCAATGATCTCATCTTTTTTTCCTTCCGTAAAATATTCAGTAGAACTGTTTTCATCTTTTACATGTAAAAATTTTGAAGCAATCAGTGTCACAATAGAGCTAAATTGCAACAATAATCCTACAATATCGCCTAGAAAGCCTGGTAAAATCAGTAAAATTGCACCGACGATTGTCCAAAGATTCAGTCGTTGAAAAGATTCAATACTAATCTCTCCTTGCATCAATGCATTGAGGTTTTGCATCAGCGTAATACGCATATTTGCAAGTAAAATAAACCCGAGCACTGCAGATACGACAAGCTCAATAAACGTTGCAAATGCACCTATAGCAGAAGCAATATTGACACTTACCATGACCTCTAAGAAGAGATAGATTAAAAAATATTTCACGCTAAAAGTTCCTTGAGTTTCAAAAGAGCTTCCTCTTTTTTGACAACAGTTTTTTCCAATGTCTTACGCTCTACAATCTCCACAAATCCCTCTTCCAACTCTTTGCCAACAATCAGTGCATACGGAAGACCGATAAGTTCATAATCTTTCATTTTAAACCCGAAACGCTCATTGCGATCATCTAAAAGCACACTGAAATGCTCTGCTTTTAACGCCATGTAAAGCTCTTCGGCATAACTGTTTTGCGCTTCATCTTTAACGTTGGAAACAATAATATCGAGAAGATAAGGAGCCGTTTGTTTATTCCAAATACACCCTTTTTCATCATGGCTTGCTTCAATCATCACCGCAACCAAACGACTAACACCAATACCATAGCATCCCATGTAAAACGGTTGAGCTTTACCATTTTTATCAAGGAATGTTGCACCCATAGCTTTAGCATATTTTTGCCCGAGTTGGAAAATATGCCCGACTTCAATACCTTTGGTCACACCCAGTTTGTCACCGCAACAAGCGCATTTATCGCCTTCTTTAACACTCACGAGATCTTTATAACGATCTTCGTTAAAGTTAAACATGGAGACACCCACCATGTGAAAGTCTGTCTCATTAGCGCCACAGATAAGATTTTTGGCTTCTTTAAGCTCTAAATCTATGTAAAATTTTACACATTCTAATCCAACAGGTCCAATAAAACCAGCCTTAAGCCCTGCACGTTCAACTTCTTCCAATGAAGCATCTAAAAGATCAAGTGCACCGCATGCATTTTGGGCTTTGGTCTCTTGAAGCTCATCATTGCCTCTGACAAAGAAAACAACCACCTCTTCTTTATCGACATAAACGGCTTTTTTAACCACCGCTTTAATGCTGTAAAACGGATCAACTTTAAAGAAATTGCAGACATCTTCAATGGTTTTCATATCCGGTGTTTTGAATTTGGAAAGATTCGCTTCTGGCGCTTCTGCTTCAGTTATTTTAGGGGCACGCTTTGCGGCTTCTATGTTTGCCGCATACGAGCATTTCTCACATACAACAATGTCATCTTCGCCATTTTGCGCCAACACCATAAACTCTTTACTGCCACTACCACCAATAGCACCACTATCAGCATCGACCGCTCTAAAATCAAGTCCTAATCGCGTAAAGATTTTGGTGTAGGTTTTTTCCATCACATCAAACTCTTTTTTCATACATGCTTCGTCTTCATGAAAGCTGTATCCATCTTTCATGGTAAATTCACGCCCACGAAGCAGTCCAAAACGAGGACGTGCTTCATCTCTAAATTTTGTGGTAATTTGGTACAAATGCAGTGGTAATTGTTTGTAACTGTTGATACGATTGCGCACAATGTCTACGACCACCTCTTCATGCGTTGGTCCTAAAACAAATTCATTCTCTTTTCGATCTTTAAAGCGGCACAACTCTTTTCCAAAAAAGTCGTAACGTCCACTTTGTTTCCAAAGTTCCGCAGGTGTGACCACATCCATTTGGATCTCTTGGGCACCCGTTTCATCCATCTCTTCTTTAACGACATTTTTAATCTTATCAAAAACGATTTTTCCCATCGGTAAAAAGTTATACAGTCCACTACCTACTTGAGAGATAAAACCGCCACGCACCAAAAATTGATGGCTCGGAAGGGTTGCATCTTTAGGCGCATCTTTGGTTGTTGGTGCATATAATTTTGAAAACTTCATTACTTAACTCCCATTTGGTATTCACATTTATACATATTCATTCGCTTCGTTTGATCTTCATTGATATTAAAAATATATTGAACCGCTTGGACAATCGTATCGGCTTCTGGTTTTTCAGCTACTTCTTTGAGGTTTTTAGTGGGTGAGTGTAAGAAAGAATTAAACGCATGATGCAAGAGTTTTTCCACTTGATCTTTCAACTCTTCAGGAATATAGCCTTTTTTAACCGCTTTTTCTAACTCTTGTAAAGAGCACTCTTTGGCATGGTCACGAATCTCTTTAATGATAGGGTCAACACACATACTTTGTAACCATTTAAAAAAGTCCATCGTAGCTCGCCCCACAATAGAATAAGCAATCTTTGCTTGCTCTTCACGAAGAGACATATTTTGATTCACAATCTCTTCCAAATCATCAACCGCAAAAATATGTAAATCTTTATGCTCATTCACGTCAATATCACGAGGAACCGCTATATCGAACCAATACCGTGAGAACTCTCGCTCTTCAACCATATCATCGGTAATAACACTATGAGGTGCCCCCGTAGCGGTAAAAACAAGGCGGTAACGATTGATAAATTCTGTCAATTTTGAGTATGGTGCAATTGTTGCCAATTCGCCTAATTCAGTGGCTAACGCTTGGGCATGTTCTAAATTACGGTTGATAATAATAATGTTAACACCACTGGAAATTAAATGTTTTGCTGCTAATTGACTCATCTCACCAGCACCGACAACCAAAGCGGTTAAACCTCCAATATTGCCTAGTAAATCTTTCGCTTTGCTTACTGCAACACTTGAAACGGAAACAGGACTTTTTGAGATATCGGTTCGACTGCGTACTTCAGCAGCACAGCGAAAGGCATGGTGCATTGCACGTCCCAATTTTTGTGCACAGTAGTTATTCTCAAAAGCAAATTTAAATGCTTCTTTAAGTTGACCCGCAATTTGTGTCTCACCAATAACCAAACTATCAAGAGAAGAACAAACAGTAAAGAGATGATGGATCGCACCATTATCTTCATAGACGTCTGCCCTCTCTTCTAATTCTTCACGCGAAATACTCGAAACGCGACTGACAAGATCGAACATATCATTCAGCGCTGATTCACACTCTGACACACTGGCAATCACCTCTACGCGATTACAGGTAGAGAGTAATATTACTTCATTAACAGCTGCGCAACTTGTCAGTGTGCCCATAAACGTACGGCATTTTTCTTCCGAATTAAAAGCTAATTTTTCACGAATACTAATATCTGTGTTCTTATGTGTAAAACTCATAGTGAGGTAATGCATTAAAAATTCCTCTCAATCATCTCTTTAATAATAGTGCTCAAACCCACATCTTCTTCTTTAGCAATGACCTCTAACGCTTCCAACCCTAATTTTCTTGCATACGAAATGGAGTCTTCTAAGGCGTTTGTCTCATTCATTTTTGTCTTGATCCATATTTTTTGCGTTTCATCGAGTTCTTGTTGGAACAAAGAGAGCAGTTTTACTTGATCCGAGGAAGAGAGTTTACGGTACATGTAAAGATAAGGTAAAGTTGTTTTTCCCTCTTTAAAATCATTTAAAGAAGGTTTTCCAAGTGTTTCACTGCTTTGAGTAATGTCTAAAATATCATCGATTATCTGAAAAGCAAGTCCTAAATTTTTGCCATACAGCGCATAAATAGTAGCATTTTTACCAGCAAGCAATGCCGCAGCTTTAGCGGAAGCTTCGATTAAGGAAGCTGTTTTTTTATAAATCATATCGAAATAACGCTCTTCACTATCATTGAATGCATGGGAGAGTTCAACATCCAAGAACTCGCCTACAGAAAGAAGTGCAACAGCGTGAGAAACACTATATGCCACCTCATTTGGCATAAATGTCAATTCACTAAAGCCTTTAGAGTAGAGTATATCGCCTAGCATAATGGCTGTTTTATTGCCAAAAAGCGCATTAATGGAGTCTTCACCTCGTCTTGTGAAAGCATCATCAATCACATCATCATGTAATAAGCTTGCTGCGTGAATGAGTTCAACGATTGCCGCTAATTTAAGCGAAACATCGCTAGCACCTGCAATTTTTAAAATAAGTTTTGCTCGTAAACGTTTACCTTTCGGAACTCTATGAAAGAGTTCAACACTACGTGCGTCGCCTAAAGAAGCGACCATTTCTACCATCAAATTTTCAACTTTTCCTAACACCTGTGCGATCCTACGGTTTCTTTTTTGGTTTAAATTCAACTTCTATACGTTGTAAATTATCTTCTATAAATATATCTAAAATTGCCTCTTTATTTCTTTGATCAAAGTCATTAAAAACAATCTTCAAATACGTTTGAGCAAGCATTTTATTGTCACCATCAGGCAACAATGGAATAATCACTGTCTCTAAAGGATGTTTCTTCTGCATTATATATTGCATTGGATATCCTCTGTAATTGACCAATACTGTCAACATATTATTTGTATACAGTGTCCAACGTAAGCGTAAAATGTACTCATTGTTGGGATTATCGGCTGTAGGTTTTTTTGTAACCTCTTTATGGTTAATTAAAACCAACCCTATTTCATCCTTTTTGAGAATGAATTGATGGGTGTATTCATAATTAATCCCTGCTGAGAGAGCATATGTGCACGCTAATATCCAACAGACAAATCCTAGCCCTATTTTACTCATTTTGAGTTAATATTTCTCCCATTGTGCTAATAAAAAGATCATTATTGTGTTCAACAACAGAATCTGTCTCATCCATTAACACCGTAGAAATCAATCCTTCAAGAGCATCGACTCCAAACTGTTTTTCAAGTAAAATTTCCATGGCACTGTAACGATCTACGATTTGTAAAAGCTTCATTTTGACAAGATCTTGGTTAGCATGAAAGAGAATATCAAAAAATTTACTTTTGGGACTTCCCATAAAAAAGTCATCTTCATCTTCGTATAACATCAATTTCTCCTGTGCTTTTAAAAAGATAAGATTATAGCACACTAAAACTTGGCTCATCTAAAAAAGCTACTATATTTTAAACGTTTTAAATATAGTAGCGACTAACAAAGCGTTAGTTGATATCGTATTTAGTCTATTAAATATTCTCATAAAACATACCATAAAATAGATATTTACATATAATTATATGTAAAATAATCTGTTAAATTTACACTGTTAGTTTATACGATATAAATAGAAAGTTACGTATTATTTCTTACATATACATCTTTACATGTAAACACTCTTTATCGACATCTACCCCACCCTCTTCTAAAAATATCAATCTCTACTTTTTTAATCATTAGTTGCTTGATAGAGTTACTTGACATTTAAAAATATTTAGTCTATACTTTCAGCAACAATACATCAAAAGGATGAAAGATGAATCAGGAAACCCTCGCCTTACATTACGGATATGATAAACAACACTTTGGAACAATGTCAGTACCTATCTATCAAACCACTGCCTATGACTTTGGAAGTGCAGAGACTGCCGCCAATCGTTTTGCCCTTCGTGAACTTGGACCTATTTACACACGTCTTAACAATCCAACAACAGACGTCCTTGAAAATAGAATTGCTGCTGTTGAAAATGGCGAAGCAGCCATTGCAACGGCAACAGGTCAAGCGGCTATCTTTTTCGCCATTGCTAACTTAGCAGAGGCTGGAGATAATATTATTGTTGCGAAGAAAGTATATGGAGGATCTACAACACTTTTAACGCATACATTAAAACGTTTTGGCATTCAAGGCAGAGTCTTTGAAAGTGATGATGCCGATGATTTGGAAGCCCTTATTGATGACAAAACTAAAGCAATCTTTTTTGAATCACTTTCAAACCCACAAATTGCAATCCCAAACATCGAAAAAATCGTTGCTATAGCTCAAAAATACAACATTATCTCTGTATGTGATAACACCGTTGCAACACCAATTCTCTTCCAGCCACTTAATCATGGCATTGATGTCAGCGTTCACAGTGCTAGCAAATACATCTGCGGTCAAGGCAGCGCAATGGGTGGATTGATTGTGGAAGCTAAAGGGCTCAATGCGAAACTGATTGGCAATCCACGCTATCCACAATTTAATGAACCCGATGAGAGCTACCATGGATTAGTCTATGCAACATTACCATTCCCTATTTTTTCACTCAGGATTCGCCTCTCACTGATTCGTGATATTGGAGCAACCATTGCACCCTTTAACTCTTGGTTGCTCATTCAAGGACTGGAAACATTATCCATTCGTGTAAAAGAGCATTCACGTAATGCTTATAAAGTAGCAAGCTTCTTAGAAGCGCATCCTAAAGTGAAAAAAGTCTCATACCCCGCTTTAGAGAGTGACTCTTTACATGGTAGAGCAAAACAATACTTTAAAGACGGTCAAACATCTGGACTGTTAAGTTTTGAAGTTGATGATTTTGAATTTGCAAAACACATTCTTAATTCCACAAAAATCTTCTCAGTTGTTGTGAATATTGGTGATTCAAAATCAATCATTACCCATCCAGCAAGTACGACCCATCAACAGCTTTCTGTTGAAGAATTAGAGCTTACGGGTGTTAAAGCTGGGCTTATTCGACTCAGCATTGGACTTGAAAATGCAGATGATCTTATCGAAGATCTTAAAATTGCTTTAGGTTAAGGACGCAAAATGTCATTACTCTCAACCAAAGGGATGTATGGTTTAAGTGCCATGTACCAACTCTTTTTATCAAAGAGTGCAAAGCCTTTACAAATTAAAGAGATCTCAGCACGTGCTGAGATTCCACAAAACTACTTGGAGCAACTTTTAATTCTATTGCGTCAAGCAGGTTTAGTTAACAGTGTTAGAGGTGCCTATGGTGGCTATCTTCTTGCCAAGAATGCTCAAGATATTTTGATTAAAGATATTTTGATCGCCCTTGAAGGAAACCTTGTCGTTACAGAAGGTGAAGTAAAAGATCCTGTACTTCGCATTTTCTATGAAGAAAGCAATGCAAAGATACAAGAGATTTTCAATTTACCACTTTCTGAGTTTGACGTTTATGCACAACGTCTTAACAATCAATTAAATTATAATATCTAAGGAGATTATTATGTATGCACACAATGTAACTGAACTAATTGGAAATACTCCTCTTGTCAAACTAACCCGTGCCTCAGAAGCTTCAAATGCTTTGGTACTAGGAAAATGTGAATTTCTAAATCCATCACATTCCGTCAAAGATCGTATCGGATTTAATATGATTAAAACAGCACTTGATAAAGGGTTAATTGATCTCAATTCAATTATCATTGAACCAACAAGTGGCAACACTGGTATTGGACTTGCAACTGTATGTGCAAGTATGGGACTTAAACTGATGCTTACTATGCCTAGTTCCATGAGTTTAGAGAGACGTAAACTTCTAGCAGCCTTGGGGGCAGAACTTGTACTAACGGAACCAGCCTTGGGAATGAAAGGTGCTGTCGATAAAGCGACTGAACTCTCAAAAGAGATCCCAAACTCCTTTGTACCACAACAATTTTCCAATGAATCAAACCCTGCAATTCACTATGCTACAACAGCGGAAGAGATTTGGAAAGATACCGATGGTAAAGTCGATATTTTTATAGCGGCTGTTGGTACTGGTGGAACCATCACAGGTACAGGAAAAAGACTAAAAGAGCTGAACCCTAATATTCAAATTATTGCCGTTGAGCCAGAAACATCGCCCGTTCTTTCTGGTGGAAACCCAGGACCACATAAAATCCAAGGTATTGGCGCTGGATTTATTCCTTCAGTCCTTGACACAAAATTGTACAATGAAGTGGTCAAAGTCAGTTATGAAAACGCCATTGAAACCTCTCGAAATCTTGCAAAACAAGAAGGTTTATTGGTAGGTATTTCAGCAGGAGCAAATGTTTATGTTTCATCTCAAATTGCACTTAAACCTGAAAATAAAGGTAAAACAATTGTTACCATTTTATGTGATACTGGTGAGCGTTACCTAAGTGCGGGATTGTATGAGTATAAAGAGTCGTAAAACGACTCTTTATTTTATTTCTTCCTCTTTTATTCATTTTTATGGTACTATTTTCACAACATAAAAGGGGTATAGGTACGTTATGAAATGAATCCCACGCATTCTTCTTAAAAAGCCTATTTTGCTTGGTTCAATAACATTTGTTGTGAATCTTGTCATTAGTATGTCACCTGTTCTATACCTTCATGGGAAACACGTAGCACACTACAAAAATATCGCTTCTTTCAATACGCAACTCCTTATCGAAGAGCAGGATATTGTTTACAATGCCCTGTTCTATTCCTTTATTTTTGCGTTTATTATTTCCATTCTCATCACATTTCTAGCCTTTTTTTTAAAAAAATCTTACCTTGAAGTTGAAAACTTATCGCATTTTGATGGTCTAACAGGACTGTATAATCGTTTAATGTTTATGAGTGTCTTTCAAAAAGAAATACAAAAAGTAAAACGTAACCGTGATTATCTTTTTTTAGTCATCTTGGATATAGATGATTTTAAGCCTATTAATGACACTTATGGGCATCTTATAGGAGATGAGGCAATTAAAATAACGGCTAGTACATTACAACAACTTCTTCGTGCCTCTGAATCTATTGCACGTTTTGGCGGGGATGAATTCATTATCTCTATTGTTGATCAAGACAAAAATGCCGCTTCAACGATTGTCAATCGTATTTTAAATGAATTTAACAACAAAACAATTCCAGTTTCTCGCAATCACGATCAACAAGAACTTCAAATCAATCTCAGTATTGGCTACACACTCTATAGAAATGACGATGATTTTAAAACAATGCTGCAACGTGCAGATCAAGCACTTTATATCTCTAAAGAAGCTGGCAAAAACACCGCCACATTCCTAGCTTAAACCAAGTCTTACCCCTATTTTTGTATAATCTAACAAAAATTTATAAGGTATAGATGACTATGAGTGAAAAAAGCACCGTTTACAACCCAAAAGAAATAGAAGAGAATTATTACAAAATTTGGGAAGATAGAGGCTATTTTGAAATTGACGGAAATAAAGCCATTCAAGAGCAAGGCAAAAACTTCTGTATTATGATGCCACCTCCCAATGTGACGGGAAGTCTCCACATTGGACATGCTCTTACCTTTACCCTTCAAGATATTATCACCCGATTCAAACGCATGGACGGATTTAAAACACTTTGGCAACCAGGAACTGATCATGCGGGTATTGCCACACAAAATGTGGTTGAGAAACAACTCCTTGCGCAAGGTATTAAAAAAGAAGAGCTGGGACGTGAGAAGTTTTTAGAAAAAGTTTGGGAATGGAAAGCGTACAGTGGTGGGCAAATCGTTCACCAAATGCGTAAACTTGGAGTCTCTCCTGCATGGAGTAGAGAACGCTTTACGATGGATGATGGACTTAAAAACTCCGTTAAAAAAGCGTTTGTAAAATACTACAAAGAAGGTTTGATCGTTCGTGGGAATTACATGGTTAACTGGTGTACTCATGATGGTGCTCTTAGTGACATTGAAGTGGAGTATGAGACCAACAAAGGTAAACTGTATCACTTAAAATACTTTCTCAAAGATTCCAAAGAATTTTTAGTCGTAGCAACTACCCGTCCTGAAACGTACTTTGGTGATACGGCTGTTATGGTTCATCCAGACGATGAGCGCTACAAACATCTCGTGGGTCAAAAAGTAGTTCTGCCACTTATTGGTCGTGAGATTGAGATTATTGCCGATGAGCATGTCGATATGAGCTTTGGAACGGGTTGTGTTAAAGTCACTCCAGCACATGATATCAATGACTACGAAGTGGGTAAACGTCATGATTTGGAATTTATCACGATTTTTGATAGCAACGGTATTCTCAACGGCTATTGTGGTGAATTTCAAGGTTTAGAGCGTTTAGAAGCACGTGCACCTATTATGGCAAAACTACAAAGTGAAGGTTTTGTTGATAAAGTCGAAGATTATGAAAACCAAGTGGGTCACTGCTATCGTTGTAAAAATGTGGTGGAACCTTACATTTCCAAACAATGGTTTGTTAAAAAAGAGATCGCGGAAGGTGCTATTGCAAAGGTCAATGAACACCTAGCCGAATTTTACCCAAGTCACTGGCTCAATTCCTACAATGCATGGATGAAAGAGCTTCGTGATTGGTGTATCTCGCGTCAACTTTGGTGGGGACATCAAATTCCTGTTTTTTACTGTGATGCATGTGGACATGAGTGGGCGAGTGAAGCGGAGAGCGAGTCAGAATGCCCTAAATGCTATAGCAACAAGCTTCACCAAGACCCTGATGTCCTTGATACATGGTTTAGTTCAGGTCTTTGGCCTTTCTCAACACTCGGCTGGGAAAATGGTGATGCTTACAAAGATGAAAAATGGAATGAAAGTGACTTAAAAGATTTTTATCCAAATACCCTCCTCATTACAGGCTTTGATATCCTTTTCTTCTGGGTAGCACGTATGATGTTTTCAGGTGAACACACCCTTGGAAAACTTCCCTTTAAAGACATTTATCTCCATGCTCTTGTCAAAGATGAACACGGTCAAAAGATGAGCAAAAGTAAAGGAAACGTAATCGATCCACTGGACACCATCAACGAATACAGTGCTGATACCTTACGTTTTACCCTCGCCATTCTTGCTGTTCAAGGTCGTGACATTAAATTAAGTAGTGAGAAATTAGAACAAATTCGTAACTTTACCAACAAACTTTACAATGCTTCACGCTTTTTATTGATGAATGCAAGCTCATTTGAAGATTTAGATAAAATCGAAATTAAAACTGCACTTGGTTTATACATGAAAAGCCGTTTGGCTGTGGCCATGGAAGAGGTACGTGCTCACTTTAGCGATTACCGCTTTAATGATGCGGCAACCACACTGTACCGCTTCTTGTGGGGTGAATTTTGTGATTGGGGTATTGAGCTTAGCAAAGCAGACAAACCTGCTATTTTGGAGCTTGGAGCTATCTTTAAAGAGGCAATGAAGCTTATTCATCCCTTTATGCCATTTATCTCTGAATTCCTCTACCAAGAACTTTCCGATAAAACACTGGAAGAAAATGAATCCATTATGGTCAAACGCTATCCTCATGCACTCAAACAAGATGAAAAAATTGAGAAGACCTTTGAACTTGTTATCGAAGCGATTGTAGGCATTCGACGTGCCAAGGCCAATATTGATCTTGGAAATAAAAAAATAGAGCACGCTTTTATCAAAGTCTCTGATGCTGCAAACCTTAAAGATGCGTTGAAGTACATTAGCTTATTGGCAAAAGTTGAAAATATCGACTTTACTGAGGTTAAGATCGCTAACTCAGCCACCGATGTTGGAGATAATGTTGAAGTGTTTATTCCACTTGATGGTGTTGATCTAAGCCCTATCGTTGAGCGCCTCAATAATCAAAAAATCAAGCTTGAAAAAGAGATCATGAAACTAACAGGTATGCTCTCCAACGAGCGCTTTGTTGCCAATGCTCCCAAAGAAGTTATAGCAGAAAATCAAAAAGGGTTGGATGATGCTAACGCTAAAATGGCAAAAATTGAAGCAGAACTCATTTCACTCGGCATTTAATCTTTACATGTAAAACAGTTGGAGCTTTCAATCTCCAACTGTTTTGCCTCTTTTTAAGACTTTGGACGAAAAGGTTTGATCACTTCTTCGTTACATGTAAGAAAAGGTCCTTCTAAAAGGTCAATACAATAAGGAACTGCTGGAAAGACTGCATCTAAACATTCACGAATGGATTTAGGTTTTCCGGGAAGATTGATGATGAGGCTACGTCCACGAATACCTGCCGTTTGGCGTGATAAAATTGCTGTCGGTACATATTTAAGGCTGACTTGACGCATCAGTTCTCCAAAGCCTGGCATCATCTTTGAGCAAACGGCTTCCGTAGCTTCAGGCGTCACATCACGAATAGCAGGTCCTGTACCTCCTGTAGTGACAATTAAACAGCATTCATCATGATCTGCCATATGTTCAAGGGCTGCTTCAATCAGTGGCTGTTCATCAGGAATCACTTTATACACCCTTTCCCACTCACAGCTTAGATATTCACTCAATACTTGAATAATCGCCTTGCCTGAAAGGTCTTCATAAATACCTGCGCTGGCACGATCTGAGATCGTAAGAATACCAATTTTTATCTGACTCATATTTATTGCTCCATGTTAAATTCTAGTAACGCTTTAATCGTTTTGGTATACGGAGCATCAACGCCTATTTGATGAAGAGCTCGAATGACAACACCACAAATTTCTTCTATTTCTAACGTTCTACCATGTTCTAAATCAACCAACATGGATGGCTTAATCGAGTCAAACTGCTTAATTAGGGTAAACATTGCATCAACATCTTCTTGCGAAATCTTTACATGTAAACTACGTGCAGCATAGGCTGTCTCTTGCATAAGCCCATAAACCACTTCGCTAAGAGGACTTTTCTCAAATAAAATGCCTGTTTTGACACGAAGTAACGCACAAAGGGCATTCACACCATTGTTAATAATCAGTTTTTTCCAAAGTTCTTGTTTAATGTCATATGTTGTCTGGGTCGGAATACCAGCATGATTCAATGCAAGCGCCAATGTTTCTAAAAAGCGCTCATTTTCCATCGTCGTGTGCATCATGCCTAAAATAGTCTCGGCGCTACCAACTGCTTCTATATATCCAGGAAAAACCACATGTGCACCAATTTTTCGTGTCAAACCGCCCATAATATACTCTTCTGAAAAATAGTCACATAATATAGCCTCATTTTCAACGCCATTTTGCAAAGAGAGAATATACGGTGGTTTCATTTGAGCTCGAAGCCATTGAGCAAGTTGAATGGAGACTTCGCGTGTTGCAATTGATTTGGTTGCAAGAATAATCAGATCAAATGAAGTAGCATCTAATTCAGATAAACTCGGTAGATCAAGTGCTTGGATTTTTTGATTGAATTCTAAGCTCGGATGCTTTACATGTAAGCCCTCAGTTTGAAGAGCTTCAAGGTGTGCCCCTCGTGCAATAAAGACAACGTGATGACCATCTTGGAGAAGTTTGGCGCCAAAATAGCTTCCAACTCCTCCAGCACCTAGAATGATAATATTCATTTTTTTGATTGAGAAAGGCGAACGCGAACACTCGCTTCGTGAGCACCAAGTCCTTCAGTGTGTGCTAGCAGTGCACACGCTTCACCAATTTCATCTAGACCTTGTTTGCTCATACTAATGATAGAAGAACGCTTCAAGAAATTCTCAACGCCAAGAGGCGAGTAAAACTTCGCCGTACCACCCGTTGGAAGAGTATGATTCGGTCCTGCAATATAATCGCCAATGGGTTCAGGTGTATAAGATCCCATAAAAATAGCACCCGCATGGTGAATCTTTGGCAGGAGATCAAAAGGGTGAGAGGTAACCACTTCTAAATGTTCAGGTGCAATTTGGTTCATCAAATCTACTGCCTCGTCCATATCACGCGTCACAATAATCGCTCCACGCTCTTTGATAGAAACTTCCGCAATCGCTTTGCGATCTAATGTCTCAAGCCATGTATAGATTTCAGTGCGTGTTTTTTCCGCAATTTCAAGAGAAGGTGTAATCAAAATAGAACTTGCCATCTCATCGTGCTCCGCTTGGGAGAGCAAATCAATCGCTAAGAGGTGTGGATTGGCAGTCGTATCGGCTAAAACACCAATTTCACTCGGCCCTGCGATCATGTCAATGTTCACTTCACCAAAAACAAGTTTTTTTGCCGTTGCTACGAAGATATTACCAGGTCCCGTGATAACATCGACTTTAGGAATACTCTGTGTGCCGTATGCCATTGCCGCAATCGCGCTCGCTCCACCCACTTTAAAAGCCTTCTTGATGCCACATAGATGCATCGCCGCCAAAAGCAGTGGATTGAGTTCATTATTGGGAGCAGGTGTACAAACAACAACCTCTTTCACTCCTGCCACAAGTGCGGGAATAGCATTCATCAAAAGGCTACTTGGATATGCTGCTTTTCCTCCTGGAATATAAAGTCCTGCACGATCCACTGGCGTTACTTTTTGTCCCAAGACGGTGCCACTGTCTTCAAAATCAAGCCACGATTTGGGCATAAGCTTTTCATGATACGTATAAATGCGCTTATAGGCTAACTCTAATGCCTCTTTGAGCTTGGTATCAAGGGCATCATACGCTTTTTTCATATCACTTGTTTTGACTTCAAGTGCTTCATCGTTTGCAACATGCCATTTATCAAATTTTTCAATATGGTTTTTTAAAGCACCATTACCATCTGCTTTAATCTCTGCAATAATCGTTGAAACAATTTTTGAGACATTTTCCATGTCCATATTTCCACGACATAAAAGTGTATTGAACTGAACTTGAAAATTTTGTTCACTGGTTTTTAAAAGTAACATCGTTAATCCTCTTTATAAGTGCTTTATTATAGCATATTTGCCTTACGCGCATACCGAGCAATCATGGAACTATTGCCCAAAATTCCACCTTGATGCAAGTAAATAGGCGTCCCATCAAGCGATGAGATATGCTCTAATAACGTTTTCCACCCCACAGGATCATACACTAAATCAAACTCTACACCCATCTCATTCTTTAGAGATTTCCATAACTCAAAAAGCTCTGGGTACAATTTGCCATAGTGATATTTTCTCTTGGTTTCTAGTATGGTGGGTAAACGTGTCAGGTCAGGTTCAACCATCTTCCACTGCTCTTCCAAATAAATACTATTACCTACCGTGTTACATGTAAAGACAGGAAAAGGAAGATGCTTTTGTAAAAACAGTGCTGTTGTACCCGTTCCTGAGGGAAAAAAAAGATAAGGGTTTTGAATGGAATGTGTTTGTATATCAGATAAAAGCTCATTGGCTAAAATTTTCATACCCTCTTCTGCTTCGCGTTGTCTGCCACCTTCCTTTACATATAAACTTTTTGCATCAAGCCACTTTTCAGCTTCTGCTTCGCGCAGATGTGATTCGATGATGTTCATTCCATTTGCAAGCGCTGCTTTGTAATTACCCATCGGATTTTCTTTAAGAAAGCGTGGAATATGATCGCATACATAGATGAACTCCCACCCTTTAAGACGTGCTAAAACAGAGAGAGAATACATCGCATTGGACTGGTTTGATCCAGAACTTACCACGCGCTTTATATGAGGAAAATCATGCGTTAAGAAGTAGTAAAATTTACGTGCTTTATTACCTGAAAAATCTTTATCTAACAGATCATCACGTTTAATATAAAAAATGTGGTCTTTAAAAGCCCGTTTTTCAAAAAGAGAAGGAGGAAAGAACATCGTTACATGTAAAAAGATAGAGACCTCAAAAGAGGTCTCTTAAGGATTATAAGCGATTGAGGCAATTAAGATCTTCAAAGGCTTTAAGTAAGCGGCTTTTAATAGCCTCTTCGCCTGAACGAAGCCATTTGCGTGGATCATAATATTTTTTATTCGGTTTATCGTCACCTTCTGGATTACCAATTTGACCTTGAAGATAAGGTGCATATTTTTCAATATACCCTTTAACCCCTTCCCAAAATGCCCATTGCGTGTCAGTATCAATGTTCATTTTAATGACACCATAACTAACGGCTTCACGAATGTCAGAGAGTTCACTTCCACTACCACCATGAAAGACAAAATTGACAGGTTTTGCATCGGTTTTAAATTTATCTTGAATATATTTTTGAGAATTATCTAAGATTTTTGGTGTTAAATTCACATTACCCGGTTTATAAACGCCATGTACATTACCAAAAGAGGCAGCAATGGTAAAATTTGGACTAATTTTTAAAAGCTCTTCATAGGCATAAGCGACATCTTGCGGTTGCGTATAAAGGGCTGAATTATCCATACTGGTATTATCCACACCATCCTCTTCGCCCCCCGTACATCCAAGTTCAATCTCTAACGTCATGCCCATTTTACTCATTCGTTTGAGATATGAGACACACGTGTGTACATTTTGCTCTAGTGGTTCTTCTGAGAGATCCAACATATGAGAGCTAAAAAGTGGTTTATGTGTTTTAGCAAAATGCATCTCACTAGCGCTTAAAAGCTCATCAATCCATGGAAGAAGTTTACGTGCAGCATGATCCGTATGTAAAATCACAGCTACACCATAGGCTTCAGCAAGCGTATGGACATGTAAAGCACCACTAATGGCTCCAAGGACTCCTGCTTTTAGGCCATTCACACCTTTACCTGCATAAAATTCAGCCCCACCACTGGAAAACTGAATAATAACTGGTGAATTAACCGTTTTGGCTGCCTCTAAAACAGCATTAATAGAATTTGTTCCCACAACATTGACAGCAGGGATTGCAAATTGATTGGCTTTTGCAATTGCAAAAACTTTCTGCACATCATTACCCGTAACAACACCCGGTTTTACAAAATCAAAAATTTTCGCATTCAACATGAAAACGCCCTTTATTTCAATTTTTACATACCTTTCTAAGCAAAGCCCAAAAAGGCTACATTACGCTATGCTCTAAAGCTTGACTCTTGAGGTAAATGTAACATACTTTTATACTGTAAGGCTTTTAGCCTCTATTTTAAAAAACAAGATTTTTGTGAAAAGCCTTACCTTTTCAGAGTAAGGCTCTCTTTTTTGGGGTTATTTAATGGTTACTTTTGCGTTTTTTCTAAGTGTTTGTGCTTTATCTTGTACTTGAATACGGAATTTTTCCATTTTCAAGCCATTTTCAATTTGTGGTTTTACTGTTTCAAATGTTGCTTTTTCAGCTGGTTTTGTATCTTCAACTAAGATAACATGGTAACCAAATTGTGTTTGAACAGGAGTTTTAGTAATTTCACCTTTTTTAAGTGCAAACGCTGCATCTGAGAAAGGTTTTACCATTTGATTTGCTGCGAACCAACCAAGCTCACCGCCACCTTGACCACTAGGACCTGTTGATTTAGTCGTTGCAAGTTCAACAAATTTATCATTGAGTTTTTGACCTGTCAATCCATCAAGTTCTTTGATAACATCTTTAGCTTCTTGCTCTGTTTTTACAAGTACGTGTCTTGCTTTAACGGTTGCTGGTTGCATAAATTTGTCAGCATTTTTGTCATAATAATCTTTAACATCTTTTGGATCTACTTTAACAGCATCAAAGATTTTTTTCATCCAAACTTCGAGAGCAAGATCTGCTTTGATTTTTTTCAAAGCTTCCGTATAATCTTTCTCTTTTTCTACACCACTTTTCATTGCTTCTGTAGTCAAAAGTTTACGCTCTACTGCTTGCTCAACAATTTTTTGTTTTGCATCAGCAGGAAGTTCTTCAAACTTTGCGCCTTGCATAGCACGCATAAGAACAGCAATGTCTTGCTCATTGACATCTTCACCATTAACGGTTGCATATGTTGTCGCATTTAAACTTACACCTAGTACTGCAGCTGCAATACTACTTAGAATAACTTTTTTCACTAAAATCCTTTATTGAAGTAATTCGCGTATTGTACCCCAAATCTTATTACTATTTCTTAAATGAAATGTTAATTTTAAGGATTGTCGGTATAATTTTCGAAAAAATAAGGTAGATGATGAAAAAGGCCACACAAAAAGAGGTTGTAATTATTAAAGCTCTTTTTTTGGAACATTACCCCAAAGCGGTTACTGAACTCAAATATAGCTCTTTGTATGAGCTTCTTGTCTGTGTCATGCTCTCTGCCCAATGCACCGATAAACGTGTCAACCTTATTACCCCTGCTCTCTTTGAACGCTATCCTCATGCAAAAGAACTTGCAGAAGCGAATCTCGATGAAGTCAAATCATTCATCGCTTCTTGCTCTTTTTTTAACAATAAAGCTGTTAATCTTCTTAAAATGGCACAAAAAGTAGTTGAACTGTACGATGGAGAGATTCCTTTGGATGAGCAAAAACTCATGGGACTTGCAGGTGTGCGATATAAAACCGCTCATGTGGTCATGATCGAATACGCTTCTGCCAACTTAATGGCAGTTGATACCCACGTTTTTCGTGTCGCACACCGTCTAGGGCTTTCAAGTGCTAAAACAGCCATTAAAACAGAAGAAGAGTTAACTAAAATTTTTAAAAATGATCTTGCCACACTTCACCAAGCGATGGTACTTTTTGGCAGGTACACCTGTAAAGCGGTCAATCCCTTGTGTGAAACGTGCTTTTTAACAGAGCATTGTAAAACAAAACAAACATTTAAAGTTTAACTTAACCCGTAACGGTATCAATCCATTTAATGGAACACCCTTGCGAAGGATGCTGAATTTTTGGGGCATCTTGTTTACTAAAAAGTAACATGATTGCCTCTCTGAGATCTTCCTCTTTCACACTACGTGCATCTTGCCAATTATCATCCAATCTTCCATGATAATAGAGTTTTTCTTCACCATCAAAGAGAAAAATATCAGGAGTACAGACGGCACCAAGATGTTTTGCAACATTTTGATTTTCATCAATAAGATAAGGAAACGCTAGACCCATCTCTTTGATTTTATCGAGCATATGAGCAGGCGAATCTTCTGGATAGTTAGGATGAATGTTTGGGTTGATAGCAACGGTGGTGATGTCCAGTTTTTTGGCAAACTCTGCAACGGCATTCAACCTCTTCCAAATAGCATTAGAGTAAGGGCAATGGTTACACATTACGGCAATCATAAATCCACCTTTGCCAAACAGTTCTTTGCTTTTAAAAATTTTTCCATTTGGATCTTCAAGTTCAAAATGTTCTAATTTATGACCTAGTTCCACTAAAGAGGAATGTATTAATGACATGGCTTACTCCTTATAGGTATTGATGATATTTTGAACAATGAACGCTGTATTTGAAACAGAGTTCATGTCGCACTCTTCTCTTTGAGAATGAGGATAGCGAATCGTCGGTCCAATAGAAACTGCTTCTATTTTTTTAGCTTGACGCATGATCAACTCACCACACTCAAGTCCTGCATGAATCGCTTTAAAGGTTGCATGAGGATAAAACTCTTTCATTACATTTTGTACACTTTGCGCGAAAAGTGTCATTTCAGGCTTCCACGCTCCATGCCATCCTTCTTGTACGGCATCAAAACCAAGCGCTTTAAAGAAGGCAACAGTTTCATGTGCTAGTATAGCCAAATTTTCATCATCCATTGCACGTGCCGCACAGTCAAATCGAAGTACACCTTCAAAATCGGAAACAATACCAAGATTGATACTCATAGAGGGAATATCAAGCTCTCTATCCCACTCACGGACACCTTGGGCAAAGGCACCCAATGCCTTTATAATAGAGCTTGATTGAGCAATATATTTTGTGTGCGATCCTTTCTCCAAACTCTTTACATGTAAACGTGTATCGTCTACATGTAAAGGCGTTTTAGATGCGACAATGGCTGTTGCACTTTTAGGAATTGCATTGCGCCTTTCCCCTCCACGCAATGAGACTAAGAGAACATCGTGTTTTAAAAGCTCATACCCTAAAGCTTTAATTGCTGAAGGGATTTTCTTATCAATATCAACGCCTGAATGTCCACCTGTAAAGCTAAACGCACTGATTTCATAGAGTTTAATCTCTTCTTCCAATGGCATATAGTGCAGTTTCAAAGAAGCAATAACATCCATACCACCTGCACAGCCAATGTAAATTTCACCCTCTTCTTCTGCATCAAGATTGAGAAGGTAAGAAGATTGTAGGGGAAGACGAAACTGCATAGCACCAATAAGCCCTACTTCTTCATCAACCGTAAAAAGGCACTCTAAATTTTCATTATGTTCCATGGCCCAAAACATAATGGCCATGCCCATCCCATTATCAGCGCCTAATGTGGAGTGTTTAGCTTTAACAAGAGTACCTTCCATAACAATTTCTATGGGATGGGTATCGCCAATACAGACCATATCGTAATGCGCTTGCAAACAGACTTTAGGAGCTCCTTTGTGGCATAAGATATTTCCTACATGATCTTCGTGCACACCAAAACCAAGGGAATGAGCAAACGCACTGATATACTCTTTCATCTTTGTCGTATGATAGCTGCAACGAGGAATGGCGGTAATTGCTTTAAAATGCTCTAATATTGACTCCATTTAAGCCCTTGAAAATTTAATAAACGAAATGCTATTATACAACCCATGAAAACAATATTAATTTTACTCACTGCCATACTTTTACAAGGCTGCGTCTATTTTAACGACCGAGGTGTATCGGGACGCTACTATAATGATTGTACAGAATATTACGATGGTATGGGTATTTACCATAAAGATTGCGATGAAAATATTGTCGACTATAAAACTGTAACAGATGGTGTTTCAAAAGGGGTCGACAAGAGTGTTAATGCTACCAAAAGCCTTTTTGAATAATCAATTATGAGTTTAGAAAAAATCTGCCAAGAGCGTCTTGCTTGGTTAGAATGGAAAGATATTAAGCCAATGAGAGAGGCACTTACCTCTCTTCCTATGCTTGAAAATATTTCGTTTTCACTGGGTGATACTATCTCGATAAAAGCTTTACATGTAAAGCTTTCTGATCAAGAAAAAATTAAACAGTGTGCCCTCGCTCTCAAACCATGGCGCAAAGGTCCTTTTGAAATTCTTGATACTTTGATCGATACCGAATGGCAAAGCTTCATCAAATACAATCTTTTAGAGCCCTATTTCAATTTAGAAGGCAAAGTTGTTGGAGATATTGGCTGTAATAACGGCTACTACCTTTTTCGCATGCTCGCACATAAACCAAAAAAACTGGTTGGGTTTGACCCCTCAGCACTCTATAAAACACAGTTTGATTTTATCAACCACTTCATTCACAGTGATATTGTTTATGAAATGCTCGGTGTTGAACACTTACCAGAGTATGAGCACAAATTTGACATGCTTTTTTGCTTAGGTGTTCTGTACCATCGAAGTGATCCGATACAAACACTCAAAGCACTCTACCAAGGCTTAAACCCTAATGGTGAACTCATTTTAGATACCTTTATGATTGATGGAGACACACCTGTGGCACTGTGCCCTTCAAAAACCTACTCAAAGATTCCCAATGTCTATTTTGTACCGACTATTCCAGCGCTGACAAACTGGCTAGAACGTGCAAAATTTAGAGACATTGAAGTATTAGAGATCAAAAAAACTGATGCCAATGAACAACGCAAAACTGAGTGGATTTACGGTGAAAGTTTAGAACATTTTTTAGATCCAAATAACCCAGAACTCACTATCGAAGGATTTCCAGCACCTAAACGGGTTTACATTAAAGCAAAACGTTAAATCCGTCGATTTGTTATCAATTATAAATTTATTGTGGAAAATTATAGCGCCTAGGTGTGCAGACCCTCTGCCGAAGAGAACTCAGTGTTAACGCAGTTTTTAAAGCTTTGCTTTAAAAGCGTGTCAAAAAATAAAAATAGCAAGGATGCTAAATGGTAAAGAGTAAAGCGGGTTTAGTTCAAGAGATGCTTGATAACACCACTAATTTTGATGATGAGTCAGACAATCAGGATGAAAGTTCGCTCGATTCTACCAATTTTTTAAATGACGATCTCAAAACTCACATTAAAATTAAAAGTACCCTTGTGGGAAACCTCACAGAACTTAGTAAAAATAGCTCCAAAGTCCTTTTACAAACAACCCATGAAATGAGTGTCGATGAATTTGGTTTGATTCACAGTGGTTTTCTTTTTGGATCAGCAGAATATGCGGCGGTTGCGGCGGTTAATGAACCCAATGTTGTCGTCATTGGATGCCGTTCTAAGTTTTTTGCACCTGCAAAAGTGGGCGATATTGTCAACTTTGAAGCTAAAGGCCGTTTTGAAGATGCTCGTAAAAGAGAGATCAAAGTTATTGGCACAATTAATGAAATAAAGGTCTTTGAAGGTATTTTTCAAGCTGTCTTATTAGAACATCATATTCTAGAAACAAAAATTGAAGAGCTTCAAGCGAGCTTCAGTCCAAAAGAGTTTTCATAGGAAATTAAACCAATACGGCACATTTTGTTGCTCAACTTTAAGTGTTGTACTTTCTCCATGCCCCGGAAAAATTTTCCAATCAGCATCAATTTTTAGAAATTTTTCCAGACTTTTGCGCATTTGATCTCCACTGCTATACGGAAAATCATACCGACCAATCGAATTTTTGAAAATAAAATCTCCACTAAAAAGGGTATTATCAATTAAAATCGCACTGCAACCGGGTGTATGCCCAGGAAAATGAAAAAATTTGACACATATACCTTCAATATCAAAACTCTGATCACCCACAACTTTTACATTTGCATAACTAGGAGGCGTTCCTTGTCCAAAAGGATCATCTTCAAGCATAAAACAATCATCTATTGGCGCATAAATTGGGATGTTTAATTGAGCTGAAAGTTCGGCATTACTCCATACATGATCAAAATGACCATGCGTATTTAAAATAGCGATAGGATGATGCACATTGCGTAAAACCCAACTTGTTGCTTCCATTCCTGGGTCAATAATAATCTCTTTGTCATTAATAGTAATGATATAACAATTGGTTCCATATGCCCCGCATGCTCTACTTTTTATTTGCATTAGCTACTTCTTTTATGAATTTCTAAAATTTTAACACATCTCATCTTATTTTGCTTTAGAAGCTTAAAAGATTGCATTAATTTTAAGTTTAGTATAATTAATCTATTGCTTAAATTGATTACGAGGTTACTGCTATGAATAAATACCAATCTATCGAAAATTATTTAGTTAAGTTTCTTCAAGATGAGGTGCGAAAAGCTGGTTTTTCCAAAGTCGTTTTAGGAATTAGTGGTGGCGTAGATTCGGCTGTTGTTGCCATTCTTGCCCACAAAGCTTTTAAAGATAATCTTTTAGGCATCATGCTTCCAGCCTCTACTTCAAGTAGTGCAAGCTTTGAGCATGCAAGTGAACTTACTCAGAAATTTGGTATCAAAACTGAAAAAATTCCTGTTGGTCCTCTTGTTGATACCTACTTCCACGATAAAAAAGATGCTTCGAAACTTCGCATTGGTAACTTTAGCGCACGTATGCGTATGGCCGTTTTATACGATATTTCAGCACGAGAAAATGCTCTTGTGTTGGGAACAGGAAATAAAAGTGAAATTCTGCTTGGATACGGCACTATTTTTGGTGACCTTGCCTGCGCAATCAACCCCATTGGTGAACTTTATAAAACAGAAATATTTGAATTTGCAGCACACCTTGGTGTACCAAACTCTATTCTTACCAAGGCACCATCGGCTGATCTTTGGGAAGATCAAAGTGATGAGGGAGAGTTTGGATTTAGTTACGCACAAATTGACAAAGTGCTTTACGCTCATATAGAAGAGAAAAAGAGTAAAGAAGCTCTCCTTGCTTCTGGTTTTGAGAAAGAACTCGTTGAAATGGCATTAGAGCGTATTGCAAGCAATCTTTTTAAAGGAAAACTTCCAACCATTGCTGATTTATCAGCGGTAAAATAAAGGATAAACATGAAAGAAATACCATTTTATAAACCATTTATCGATCAAAGAGAAAAAACACTTATCAATGAAGTTTTGGATTTGGAAAAAGCTAACAAAGTTGAAACACTCGAGAAAGAGTTTATAAAATATACTAACTGTGGCGATGCAATTTCAACTGTGAATGGAACAGCTGCTATGCATCTTGCTATGTGTGCATTAGATCTTAAACGCGGTGATAAAATTATCTGTTCGGTCAATGCTTTTCCTTCTGTAGCTGAAGTTGTACGTCACTTTGACGCTGAACCTATTTTTGTAGATATTGATAAAGATGATTTCAACATCGATATTGAACAATTAGAGAGTGTCCTTAAAAACAATAAAGCTAAAAAACTTAAAGGTGCATTTATCAGCCATATTGCTGGGCAACCTGCTGAACTTTCAAAAATCTATGAGCTAGCGAAGCAATATGACATTAAAATTGTCGAAGATGCAACAGCAGCACTGGGTGCTACGTATAACGGTCAAAAAATAGGCTCTCTTGAAGCCGATATTACCGTTTTTCGTTTCAATCCACAATCCAATAATTCTGTGTCAAGTGCAGGCATTATGACAACCAAAGATCCTGAGCTTTCAGAACGTGCGCGCCTTCTTCGCAATCATGCATTGGTCGGAGATGGTTGGGACAAATTTGGTAACCTTGGTTATGTCTATGATGTAGTTGATATTGGATTAAAATACGATCTTAATGAACTTAATGCAGCTTTTGCAATTGGTCAATTGGAAAAAAATGAAAGCTTTATTGAGCGAAGACTCGAAATTGCTGATATTTATAACCGTGAGCTTGCTTCCTGTCCACATGTTTCCACACCGATTAAAAAACGTGATCATACTTATGCGCAATACATTATCAAAATTGATAAAAATAGGGATAATTTTGCAAAAGAGCTCAAAGAGCGAGGAATTTATACAGGACTTCATTACATTCCATTACATCTTTTAAGCTATTACAAACATAAATACAACTTACGTGTTAATGATTTTCCAAAAGCACTCAGTAATTATCAACAAATTTTATCGCTCCCAATCTACTCAAGCCTTAGTGATAAAGATGTGCTTCACATTTGTGATCAAATTAAAGAGATTGCTAAGAACCGTGTTTAACCGTTCACGTTTAGTTCTATGGGTAGAAGCCTATCTCTTCTACCCAACTTCCCTATTCCAACGATTTTTATCTTACCTATTACTACCATTGAGTGTCCTCTACTGTGCAATTGTTTTATCAAAGCGCTTCTTTGGCAGAAGAAGAAAGCTTTACTTTACGATTCCCATCATCAGCATTGGTAATCTTACCGTTGGGGGCAATGGCAAAACACCTTTTTGTATAGCCTTAGCTCAAAATCATGACCATGTTGCTATTGTACTTCGTGGGTATGGGCGTAAATCACATGGACTCATTCTTGTCTCTGATAATGGTCAAATTATGTGTGATGCACCTGCCAGTGGTGATGAAGCAATGCTCTATGCCAAGTCTTTACCCAAATCAACCGTGATTGTGAGTGAAGATCGTGTTGAAGCAATCCGTTTTGCAAAGAAAAAAGGTGCAAAAATTGTCTTTTTAGATGACGGCTTTTCCAAAAGTTTTATTCATAAAATCGACATTTTAGTCAAACCAAATCCCGAACCAGAAAATAGTTTTTGTATCCCCAGTGGACCGTATCGTGAGCCAAGATTTCTTTACAAATACGCTGATATCGTTATCTCAGAAGCTATAGATTTTAAACGTCATGTTGAAGTTATTAATCCTAGTGAACGAATGCTTCTCGTAACAGCTATCTCCAAACCTAGTCGCTTGGATGCTTATTTGCCCGAAAATGTTATTGGAAAAATTAGCTTTGAAGATCATTACATGTACAATGAAAAAGAGCTTGAAAATCTTCTTTTGGAACATCATGCAACCACTATTTTAACCACACAAAAAGATGCCGTTAAAATGGCTACCTTTGATATCCCGCTCTCTATTCTTAAACTTGAAGTCGAAATCTTCCCTGAAACACTCACAAAAATAAACACACTTTTAGCTCCTAAACGCTAAAATAAGGCTTTAACCTTTATACAAGGATTTGCTGTGCAACATAAAATACACCAAGCACAAATCTTAATGGACGCATTGCCGTACATTAAACTTTTCAATAAAAAAACCATTGTGATCAAATACGGTGGTGCCGCACAAATCAACCCTGAACTGAAAGAACAATTTGCAAAAGATATTGTTCTCTTGTATCTTGTGGGAATTAAACCTATCATTATCCATGGCGGTGGTAAAAAAATCAATGCACTTTTAGATAAGCTCGACGTGAAAAGCTCTTTCGTTGATGGCTTACGTGTGACGGATGATCAAGTGATGGAAGTGGTTGAAATGGTACTCAGTGGAAGCATCAACAAAGAGATCACCACCCTACTCAATCATCATGGTGCAAAAGCCATTGGTATTACCGGTAAAGATGCCAATTTTATCCACGCGAGACCGATGGATGATGGCAAATATGGACTGGTAGGCGATATTACAAAGATCGACAAGAAAGTGCTCAAGCATCTGATGCGTGAAAAATTCATCCCCGTGATTGCCCCTATTGCATCAGGTGATACGGTGGATCATCCAGGCTACAACATCAACGCCGATCTAGCCGCTAGTAAAATCGCTGTGGCAATGAAAGCCAAAAAAATTATCTTTCTTACAGACACTCCAGGTGTTCTGGATAAAGAGGGAAATCTCATTTCAAGCCTTGATAAAACAAAAATCAAAGCGCTTAAAAAAGATGGTACGATCAGCGGCGGCATGATTCCAAAACTAGACGCTTGCCTTGAGACAATTCGAGGTGGGGTTGAATGTGCGCATATTATTGATGGAAGAATACAACACTCCATTTTACTAGAGCTTTTTACCAAAGATGGTATTGGCACGATCATTAAAGAATAAAGAAGGAAATGCATGTTTATAGAAACTAGAGGCAATGACGGGCAAAAACCAAACAAAGTTCCCTTTTCATTTGCTATTTTAAATCCAAGCGCAAGCTTTGGCGGACTGTATGTACCAGAGAACTTACCTAAAATTGATACCGCTTTTTTAAAGCAAGCCTCTCAAAAAAGCTATAAAGAGATCACATTGGATGTGTTAAAACTCTTTAACATTGACATTGAAGAAGAAGTCATGCAAAAAGCAGTTGCTTTGTATGACACATTTGACGATGCAAGCGAGCCTACACCGCTCTCTCAAATAGAAGATGACTTATTTGTTAACGAACTCTATCATGGTCCAACACGCGCCTTTAAAGATATGGCATTGCAACCTTTTGGTTATATTCTGTCCCACCTTGCCCAAAAAATCAATGAGCAGTACCTCATTTTAGCTGCAACCAGTGGCGATACAGGCCCCGCAACACTCGATACGTTTGCCAATAAACCCAATATCAAAGTCGTCTGTCTCTATCCTGATGGTGGAACCAGCGATGTGCAACGCCTACAAATGACCACACAAAAGAGTCCAAACCTCAAAATAATCGGTATTCATGGCAACTTTGATGATGCCCAAAATGCACTCAAAAACCTTTTGGCTTCACCTAGCTTTAAAGAAGCACTGAGTGCCAAAAATATTAAACTCAGTGCCGCCAACTCGGTCAATTTTGGACGTATTATCTTCCAAGTCATTTACCATATTTACGCGTATGTCGCCTTGCTTAAACACAATAAAGTCGAACTTGGAAAGCCTTTTTATACGATTGTTCCAAGTGGAAACTTTGGTAACGCCTTAGGTGCATATTATGCTAAAAAAATGGGACTACCGATTGAGAAAATTTTGATCGCATCCAACATTAATAACATTCTTACCGACCTGATTACGACGGGTGTGTATGACTTACGCAACCGAAGCCTGCTTCAAACAACCTCACCTGCGATGGACATTTTGATCTCATCCAATGTTGAGCGTGTTTTGTTTGACAAATTTGGCGCAGCGCGAACCAAAGAACTCATGGATTCGCTTAAAGAGAATAAATTTTATACGCTAAGCAAAGAAGAGCTTGCACAGCTACAAGAAGATTTTGAAGCGGTTTACTCCGATGACGCCTTTGGCAAAGAACAAATCAAGCATTATGCTGATCAAGGCTACATCATGGATCCACACACCGCAACGTGTCTTAAAGCGTACCAAGAGCTCAAAACTAAGCCGCTTCCATGTGTGCTTTGCTCTACAGCCGAATGGACCAAATTTGCACCAACGATGCTTAATGCGATTAATCAAAACAGCGTAAAATACAGCGATAAAGAGGCACTTGAAGGCATTAGCACCTCTTTACATGTAAAGATTCCAAACTGCATCAGCACGCTGTTTAACGAGCCTGTGATTCATGATAAAATCGTTGAAAAAGAAGGGATCGAAGCAGAGATTTTTGATTTTCTTACATGTAAAAAGGAATGCAAGTGATTATTATCCCCGCGCGCCTTGCTTCCACGCGTTTTCCCGGTAAAATCTTAGCCAATATCCATGGGCTTCCAATGGTCATTGCAACCGCCAAACGTGTACAAAATCTTGATGATGTCGCCATTGCCGCAGATACGGAAGAAGTCGTTAAACTCGCTTCAGATTATGGGTTTAAAGCCATTCTTACCTCACAAGATCACCAAAGCGGGACAGATCGTATTAACGAAGCAGCTTCTAAACTCAATCTTTCAGAAAATGAAATTATTGTCAATGTACAAGCCGATGAACCATTTATTGAAGAAGCCGTTGTCAAAAGTGTCATTGAGCGAGCCAAACGTACTGACGCGATGATTACCAGTGCGTGTAAGAAGATTGATCTTTTACATGTAAAAGATCCGAACCTTGTTAAAGTCATTTTAGATACCAACAAAAATGCTATTTATTTTTCTAGAAGCGTGATTCCCTACGACCGTGAAGGTGGATTTGAGGGCTATTTTGGTCATATTGGTCTTTATGCATTTCGTAAAAAAGCACTTGAAACTTTTTGTACCCTGCCCTATGCGCCTCTCGAACATATTGAAAAACTAGAACAGTTGCGTGCTATTTACCATGGCTACACAATTGCAATGGTAGAGGTTGAGAGTCAAAGTTTTGGCATTGATACGAAAGAAGATTTAGAGCGAGCACTACATTTTTTTAAATAAACGATAAAGAGAGCCATAAATCTCTCTTTATCATTTAAACGGCTACTTGCTCAAAAGTATCTTTTTCATGATCAAAAAGATACGCTTCCATTGGGTTTTCACCCACTTGAAAAATAATCCTACATGACTCAAAACCAGATTTTTTGAGCCCTTTCTCAACCACTTCTAGGATAAAGGCACGTGTACTAAACATATGTGTTGTCGTGTTGCCCTCATAGGCAAATTCTTCATCAGGGATGGGTGTAAAGCCCTCTTTTTTGAGATGCTTTTCAAAAGTAGTTTTATCCGCTAAACCTTCGACTTCAACAATCAATATAACGTTCATTTAAATCCCTATTTTTTCAAGATGTGTTAAAAATTCATCAGCGTTTTTAAACCCAACCAGACGAAACTCTGCACTCTCTTTACCCTTTTGAAAAAATAAAATAGCAGGAGGACCATAAATCGTAAAAGTTTTTTGTAAAGCTTTGTCCTCTTCACTATTTTTTGTCACATCAATCTTTAAAAGCGTGAATTTTTCAAGTTTTTCTTTCACTCTAGCGTCACTAAAAGTAAACTTTTCAAATTCGACACAATTTACACACCAATCAGCATAAAAATCAACCATTACTGGCTTTGGGCTACTTTTAATGGCATTCTCAAGCTCACCCAGATTTTTAACCTTCGTAAAAGAGGAAGAAGATAATGATGAAGATACAGTCGCACTCTCTTTAGCTGTAAATTTTTCAAAAGGCGCTAAAGGATTACTTGCACCACTTAAAAAACCAATGAAAAGGGCTACACCATATACGAGTGCTATAAAGAGAAGGCTCTTAAATATTTTTTGCCACCCTTTTGTATGCTCATTTAAAGGCTCAAGTGCTCCAAAATAAATCGTAGCGCTAATAATCAATACTGCCCACAGAAACATACTGATAAAACTTGGGATAATACGAGAAAGCATCCAGATAGCAACGCCTAGTAGCATGACTCCAAAAAAGACACTGACATTACGCATCCACATGCCAGGACGTGGCATATATTTACCCGCCGTTGTCCCCAACAAGAGCAGAGGAATTCCCATCCCAAGACTCATCACAAATAAAGCACTTCCACCAAGCAAGGCATCCCCACTTTGCGAAATGTATATAAGAGCACCAGCAAGAGGTGCTGCCACGCAAGGACCCACAATGAGCGCGGATAAAAAGCCCATAACCGCAATACCAATAATTCCTTTAGCTTGTGCCTTACCTGTTTTTTGACTTACTCTGTTTTGAATAAAATTTGGCATCTTAATCTCATAAAAGCCAAACATAGAAAGAGCCAAGATAACAAAGACTGCACTAAAAATACCGATAACCCAAGGATTCTGCATTGAAACTTGAATATTCGCACCAAAAAGTGCTGCAAGAACGCCTGCAATAGTGTAAGCCAAAGACATGGCTAAGACATACACTAAAGAGAGTAAAAAACCCTTTTTAGCGTTCATTGACATACTAGGCTGAGAGACAATAATGGAAGAAAGGATAGGAACCATCGGAAAGACACAGGGTGTTAATGAAAGTAAGAGTCCAAAACCAAAAAAACTGAGCAAGACAAAAATGATATTGTTATTCATAAAACTTTGTGCAATTTCATCTTGTTCTGAGAGAGCCATCTTGTTTTGTGAGACAATAAGAGAAGATCCTGTAAGATTAAATGTAAATTCTTTGGTCAGGGGTTGATAGCAAATACCAAGCTCTGAACAACCTTGATAAGAAAGTTTGAGCGTAAAATTGCCTTTTTTGACCTGATCTTCCAATAAGCTTTGTGGGACAAAAAGCTCAAAAGGCTTTCGTTGCGTTACATAATCGTGAAAGTTTTCTGCTTTAGGTCGTTCAACCCATCCTGTTATATCAACTACTTTAGGGTAAGTAAGTTCTAACTTTATCTTATCATCGTACATATAAATTTTTTCACCTAAAACAATGCTGATAATAGCACCTTGAAGAGTGTGTGTCGCTGTTATTTTAAAAGCTTCTTCAGGTGTTAAGACCTTTGGCTTTTCGACACCAAAAAGAGAAACCATTAATAAAAAGAACAAAGCAGAATACCGTAAAATATGTTGCACAAAAGCACCTTTTATAAAATAATTGTTTATTGTATCAAAGAACTCTAAATGTTTTTTAAATTACAACGATTTTAAGAGTATTATCAAGGATTACATGTAAAAGCAGGAGCAGCATATGGGCAAAAAGAAAAAAGAAAAAATAGTCTTCCAAAATGAAGAACTGATCATGGACAAAGAACCCATAAAAAGAAACGATGACAAAGTTCAAATTTGGGTTAAGAAAAGTGAACTCAAATATGAAAAAGATTTAAAGAGACTTCAAATTGAACTGCTCAAATTCCAAAATCATGTCAAAGATAAAGGGCTCAAAGTGCTTATTATCATTGAAGGGCGTGATGCCGCGGGGAAAGGTGGAACGATTAAACGTATCACAGAGCACTTAAACCCTCGTGGTGCGAGAATTGTCGCACTCTCCAAGCCTTCCGATACGGAACGCTCGCAATGGTACTTCCAGCGCTATACGGAACACTTGCCTTCGGCGGGAGAAATCGTATTGTTTGATAGGTCATGGTATAACAGGGCTGGCGTTGAGCCTGTTATGGGATTTTGTACCCAAGAAGAACATAAAGAATTTTTGCGTGAAGTTCCAAAATTTGAAACCATGATCGCGAATGCAGGCATTATCTTTTTCAAATTCTATTTTTCAGTGGGCAAAGAAGAACAAGCAAAACGTTTTAAAGAGCGTAAGACAGACCCACTCAAACAGTTTAAACTCTCTCCCGTAGATGAAAAATCACAAGAGCTGTGGGATCAATATACGGTTGCGAAATACTCCATGCTTTTAGCTTCAAACAATCCAAAATGCCCATGGACCATTATTCTCTCAGACGATAAGAAAAAAGCAAGGATTAACACCATTAGACATATCCTGCAAAATGTTGATTACCCCGATAAAATCAAGAAAAAGCACCTAACGACCGATAGTAACATTGTGCGTTCAGGTAAACAAGAGATAGAAATTATGGAAAAAAGCTTACCAAGCGAAAACCTCTCTCATTTGAATGGATAAAGCTTTACATGTAAAAAGATTTGCGTTACCGTAAGTGTTTAATGAGGAGTTTAATATAGTCTATATCAAGCTTATTTTTAGACTCCTCTTGAATTAAGGATAAAGCATTGTAGGTACTATACGCACCTCTGTAAGGTTTTATTGTAATCAAGGCATCAAATATATCGCAAATAGCAATAATTTTTGCGAATGAACTGATACGAGAACTATCAATTCCGCGAGGATAACCACTTCCATCTAACCTCTCATGATGCTCCTTGATTGCATTAATGACAATTCTATCTTTTAAACCACTCCGTTTGACTAATGCTACACTAGCATCAACATGTGTCTGAATTTTTTTAATTTCACTCTCACTCAAAAAATCAGGCTTATTCAATAACTCATCATCCAGCTCATATTTACCAATATCGTGTAAAATTGCACCTAATACTAATTTTTTCTGATCCGTCATATCAATGCCTATCTGGCTACCAATAATTGAAGCAAAAAAAGCAACTTTCACACAATGCGCTGATAAGGAATCTTTTTCATCTAAAAAGTCATTGAATTTAGAAAGCGTAACACGTTCTTGATTGACGACAAACACCAACTCTTCTGCTAATATATCAATGGCTTCTATAGGGAGATATTTTTCTTCTTTATTCTTGATCCAAGCATCAAAAAGAGATTTGGAATGTGTATATATCAGTTTTAATTTTTCAGTGATCGCTTTAGTGCCTAATACGAGCTTATGAATATCAATACAATTTTTTACAGCCTCATCAAAGCTATAAAAGGTATTCTCTTCTGATACATCCCCTATTTTACGGACAGTTTCATCATGATATAACTTGTACTTTGGATAACTTTTGTTTTCTACATAAATTTGTAAATCAGGGTTACTAAGCTTTTGATATATTTCTTCGTTTAAAAATGTACCACTTTCAATTAAAATGACAAAGCCATTGAATCGTTGAATGTAGCAATCAAAATCCAAGACCGTCCCACGTCTAAAAGCACTATTATCTATCGGAGTAAATCCATGATTTAAAAATATTTTAACCACTTTGCTCATAACACTATACCTTGACCATTCAATCTTCAGCGCACTTATATTTTTTGATGGCAGACATTATATCATGCAAAAATGAAATAAATAGGATTATTTGTTTTTAGGAGAATAACGAAAGGAAAAGAGCTTCTCCTAGCCGTATTTACTGACCATAAATACGGCTAAGAAAGTAAAAAAAGAGGTTATTATTCTACTTCAGCGTCGATGACATCGTCATCTTTTTTTGCTTTTGGTTTTTCACTACTAGCGGCACCGCCTGCTTCACCTTGGTCTTTTTTATACATTGCTTCAGCAAGTTTATGGCTCGCTTCGCTTAAAGATTTTACTTTGGCGTCGATTTGCTCTTTGGTCGCACTCTCGTTTGCAAGAACTTCTTTAAGGGCTTTAAGCTCTGCTTCGATTTTTACTTTCTCTTCAGCGCTGATGGCATCGCCCATTTCACCTAAAGATTTCTCTGTTTGGTGAGCAAGTGCATCGGCTTGATTTCTAGCATCAACCGCTTCTTTACGTTTTTTGTCTTCTTCTTTGTGAAGTTCAGCATCTTTAACCATTTTCTCGATTTCAGCATCATCCAATCCTGAGCTACCAGAGATTTTGATCTCTTGCGCTTTACCGGTTGCTTTATCTTTTGCAGAAACGGTCAAGATACCATTCGCATCAATGTCAAACGCAACTTCGATTTGTGGTACACCACGAGGTGCTGGTGGAATACTCTCAAGATTAAATTGACCAAGTGATTTGTTATCTCTAGCAAACTCACGCTCACCTTGTAGGGCATGAATGGTAACCGCTGGTTGGTTATCTTCCGCTGTTGAGAACACTTGAGATTTTTTAACAGGGATGGTTGTACCTTTTTCAATAAGTTTTGTCATAACACCACCCAAAGTCTCAATACCAAGGCTTAGAGGCGTTACATCTAAAAGAAGAATGTCTTTGACATCACCCTTAATAACGGCACCTTGAATAGCAGCACCAATGGCAACAACTTCATCAGGGTTTACAGATTTATTAAGATCTTTTTCAAAGAACTCTTTTACTTTTTGTTGAACTAAAGGAACACGGGTTGATCCACCCACCATAACGATCTCTTTAATTTCAGCTTTTTTCAAATCAGAGTCATTAACCACTTCTTTGATCTTTTTAATCGTAAGTGCGACTAAATCTTCGATCATAGATTCAAATTTAGCACGCGTAAGCTTTTTAACAAGGTGTTTTGGACCTGTTGCATCTGCGGTGATAAATGGCAAGTTAACCTCTGTCTCATTCGAAGAAGAAAGCTCTTTTTTCGCATTTTCAGCGGCTTCTTTAAGACGTTGAAGGGCCATAACATCAGATTTTAGATCAATGCCATTGTCATTTTTGAACTCTGCAACTAACCAGTCAATCAATCTATTATCAAAGTCATCACCACCTAAGAAGGCGTCACCACCGGTAGCTAAAACTTCAACAACATTATCACCTGTCTCAAGAACGGTAACGTCAAATGTTCCACCACCCAAGTCATAAACAACAATTTTCTCGGCCTCTTTTTTATCCAAACCGTAAGAAAGTGCCGCTGCTGTTGGTTCGTTGATAATACGAAGAACGTTCAAGCCTGCAATCGTACCCGCTTCTTTGGTCGCTTTTCTTTGAGAGTCATTGAAGTATGCAGGAACGGTAATAACCGCGTCCGTGACTTCTTCACCAAGATACGCTTCAGCATCTTCTTTAAGTTTCATCAACACTTTTGCACTGATCTCTTGAGGCGTATACACTTTACCATCGATTTCAATCGCACATGCGCCATTTCTATCAACAATAGCATACGGAAGACGTTTTTTAGCTTCAATCGTTTTCTCTTCATTGCTCATAAGACCCATAATTCTTTTAATGGAATAGATGGTTCTCTTTGGATTGGTAACCGCTTGACGCTTAGCAGTGTCACCAACTAAAACCTCTTCTTTATCGGTAAATGCAACAACAGATGGTGTTGTGTTTTTACCCTCTTTATTAGGAATAACTTTGCTCTCACCGCGCTCATAGACAGAGACACATGAGTTTGTAGTTCCTAGATCAATACCAATTACTTTTCCCATTTTTTATCCTTTGATTTTTATTTTTACTATTTTCTTGAACGTGAACAAAACCTGTCTTCAATTCATTGCACTAAAGCACAATCTAACGGTCATATTTTAATTTTATTTTACAATACTCACCATTGCTGGTCTTAAAATACGATCTTTGATCTTGTAGCCTTTTTGGAAAACCTGTAAAATCTCGCCACTCTTTTTCTCTTCGCTTTCTAATTGCATGACTGCTTCATGGAAATTTGGATCAAATGTTCCATCAATAGCGACCAATTCAACACCGTGTTTTTCAAACGCTTTGCGAAATTGATCAATCGTAAGACCTAAACCCTCTTTAACTTTTTCTAAAAGTTCACCACTCTCAATCTCTGTATTACTTCCTGCCAAAATTGCCATTTCTAAAGAGTCAATGACGGGTAAAAGGTCACGTGCAAACACTTCGTGTGCATACGAAATGGCTTGCATTTTCTCTTTTTCTAAACGCCGTTTCATATTGTCAAAATCAGCATTTGCTCGTAAATATCTATCTTCAAGTTCGGCAACTTTAGATTGGAGTTCTTCGAGTTCACTTTTCTCCTCACATTCGCATTCTTCGTCTTCCTGAGGTTCTAAACACTCAGGAACGATCTCAGCAGAAACATCAGAGACACTCTGTTCCTCTTTTATTTTTTCATCCACGTTTTACTCCTTCACTTGATTAAAGAACTCTTCAAAATCACTCTCGATGCGACCAAAGCAGAAAAAATCTACAGTTGTATCTTCATCTTTGAGTTGTGCTTTTTGTTTGATTGCCATGCATCCTTGAGGAACAAAGCCATCAAAGTAGAGTCCATCGGTAATAGATTCTACAAAATGAAGCGTTTGAAACCGTTGGATAAACGCCTCATTTTGGAGTTCTTGTGCAATGGAATACATTTCTCTTTCCCCTTCTCTCAAAATGGGTGCTTGGGAAAAAATGGCTGAGAGTTTTTCATGCAACTCATACAACCCAACTTGTGCTGAGATGTCTTTGAGTTCGCGCATTTGACAGCCAACGAGTCGTTGTAAAAACTGCTCCACTTTAGCGTTAAACTTTAAAACAACCTCATGTTCATCAAAGACTAAAATCAAAAAACGATTCTGTACCGTTACTAACTCTTTAAAAGGAGAATTGGCTGTTTTTTCAACAATACAAAAAAGATTGTGTTCGTGGGATGAGCGTTTAATTTTATCAATATTTTTAATTTCTAAAGGATGGGTTGGATCCAATTTTTCTTGCCAATATCCCATTAAAGCACGGTGTGTTGGAACACGTCCGCCGCTTACATGTAACTGTTCTAGGGAACCCACATCAGAGAGTTTTTTAAAATAAATACGTATGGTTGAAGGAGAGATCCCTAATGTCATCTTCATCTGTAATTCTAAAGATCCAATAGGCATTCTTGATTTAAGATAGGTTTGAATAATGGCATCTAAAATCAACTCTTGCTTCGACGGTTTTTTCATTTTTAGCACTCTTCATGTTTAATTGCTGAGGAAATTATACAACATTGAGTGCATTGATGTCAAGTAATAAATAAAAAGGGCATGGGCATAGATTTACATGTAAAGGAAAAGCTCTCAAAAGGGCATAGTGATTTAATAATAAGGAAAGGTTTAAAAGAAGTAGTAATTAACGAATAGGATGTTTAAGGCGTTTTTTATTGCGCATTAAGAGAAGTTTGATGAAATGTTTTATTTCGCCTTTACTCTCTTTGAGCTTGGAGAAAAAAGTTTCTTTTTCAGTAATGGTGGTGAAGATGTCATTTAAAGCTTGTCTTTCATTTTGGGACAACGTACTCACTTTTCATCCTTTAGTTCATGTGCTATGCGTTGAATTAAACGCAAGGCATCGCCCTCTTCCAGTTCACCAAGCATTTTAAAAATAGCTGATGCTGCTTGAGGTTGTGAATTACCAAGTTTCCAATCTTGATAAGTTCGCATCGATACGCCCAATTTATCTGCCATCTCACGCTGAGAAATTTTCTTGCCTAAAAATTTAGACTCAACAGCATTATGAAGGAGATTAAAAATATCGTTTGTTTTCATGTATAGGATTCTAGCTAAGGCTGGTTTAATTATACATAAATACGATTATTTTATAAGTTATTATATCTAAAAAATAACATTTTAGTATGTTAATACTACATTATTTTGGTTAAAAATACTTTTTTTTAAGTATATTACTCATTTAATGTTTATTTTTATACGGTTTTTCGTATATTATATAGAAAAATATTGAAAGAAAAAGAATTAAGAGTGAAATTTAGATACTTAGAAGTTAAGTAGTTGAATCAATTTTACATGTAATGAAGAAAAAGAGAGGAAAGGGAAAAGAAGAGATGTAGGATGAAAATTTCATCCTACAGTAAAGCACTGACTATTTTTTATTATCTCTAATAGAAAGCTCTTTAATGATTTTGCTGTATGTGACAAAATCTTTACGTTTAAGATATTGCATCAATCGTTTACGTTGACCGACGAGTTTAAGAAGTCCTAGTCTTGAAGAGTGATCTTTTTTATTACTCTGAAGATGTTCTGTTAAATCAACAATTCTTTTAGAAAGAAGCGCGATTTGTACCTCTGGAGAACCTGTGTCTCCCTCTTTTCTGCCAAACTGACTAACAATTACTTGTTTTTCCGCCGAACCTAAAGCCATAATGACCTCCTGATTGGTATTTAATTTTTGCTTTTAAACAAAAGCTTGAAATTGTAGCTAAAAAAATTAAAATTGTCTATGGGCACTCTGCCACAACCTTCTATCTTCAAAAAAGCTTCTGAGACAACTTCAAGTCTGTCAAGGATTTAGGAGTTATTTTCCTAATTAAAGCTAAATATAACGTTTATTTAGTACAATATTTATCTTATTTAACCTATAAATATGTTCGAGGGAAAACTATGTTATTAACTAAAGCGAGTGAGTATGCACTGCTATCATTGATTATTATTTCTCAAAAGAATAGCCCACAAGATGTTGATACACTCTCCAATCAACTCGGTATTTCCAAGAGCTTTTTAGCTAAAATCCTTCAAGCACTTGCAAAAGAAAACATTCTTAGCTCCTTTAAAGGTGCTCATGGTGGTTTTATGCTCGCCCAAAAGCCAGAAAATCTCACACTCAAAATGATTGTCGAATGCGCTGAAAAAAAGCAAACAATGGTTTTTGAATGTTCTCCTTCAACACAAAAATGTCCTGGTGGCAAAGGGACATACTGTCGTGTTTGGCCAATTCTTAATAAGCTTCAAACGAAAATTGATCTATTTTTAGATAATATGACACTTAAAGATATTATTGAAATTTAAGGGTGTTGATTGGCTAAAAATCAAAATGCGCTCTTCGCTAGGGTTATTCCTTACTTAGAGCCTCTTGTCAAAGCAAAAGATCTTACTGTTGTTGTTTTTATCGTCTCTATTATGGCGATTATTATTGTTCCGCTTCCAAGTGCTATACTCGATTTTTTCTTAGTCATTTCACTCTCTATTTCCGTTTTGATTATTCTGATTTCGCTTTATATTCCAAGGCCAACCGATCTTTCAACTTTTCCAACCCTTATTTTGATCATCACGCTTTTCCGACTTTCTTTGAATATTGCAACCACAAGAATGATCCTTACCAATGGACATTTAGGCCCTGATGCTGTGAGTGAAATTGTCTCTAGTTTTGGGCAATTCGTTGTTGGAGGTAATTATGTCATTGGTGTTGTTGTCTTTACCATTCTTGTTTTAATTAACTTTATGGTCATTACTAAAGGTTCAACAAGGGTTGCAGAGGTTGCAGCACGTTTTACCCTCGATGCGATGCCGGGCAAACAAATGGCGATTGATGCCGATCTGAATGCTGGTTTGATTGATGAAAAAACGGCACGTAAACGTCGCGAAGACATTATTCAAGAAGCTAACTTTTATGGAGCAATGGACGGTTCGAGTAAGTTTGTTAAAGGTGACGCTGTTGCGGGTATCATCATCACTATTATTAACATTATTGGTGGTTTTTTAATTGGTTCATTCCAACATGGACTTGATCTTGGAACCAGTGCGCAAACCTATACTATTCTTACGATTGGTGACGGTTTGGTTTCACAGCTTCCAGCCCTTATTACTTCAACCGCTACGGGTATTTTGATTACGCGTGCCAATAAAGCAGATGATGTAAGCTTCTCTGATGGTGCCGTTCAACAACTTTTTGGTGAGCATAAAACACTGCTTATTGTAGGTTTTATTTTAGTCTTATTTTCTCTTGTTCCAGGACTTCCAACGCTTTCTCTTATATTTGTTGGAGCAATTTTTTTGGGACTGGGTTATCTTGTGAAACAAACCAATGATGGAAGCTTTTCATTTCAAAAATTCTTTGCCTCTACTCCTGTTGCTATGCAAAAAGCTAAACAAGAAGCAGACAGTAAAGCACAAGCCAGTGCAGCACCCAAGAAAAGCCCAGAAGAACTACGAAAAGAAGAAGAAACAACGCTTAATGATATTCTTAAATTGGAAATCTTGGAGCTTGATTTAGGCTATCAACTCATCAAATTGGCTGATCCTGCACAAGGGGGTGACCTACTTGAGAGAGTTAAAAGTATGCGTCGTAAAATTGCCTCTGATTTTGGCTATCTCATTCCACAAGTCAGAATTCGTGATAACTTACATCTAAGCCCAAATCATTACCAACTCTTATTAAAAGGTATTGAAATTGGTAATGGTGAGATTTATCCTGATAAATTCATGGCAATGGATAGTGGATTAACCATTGACAAAGTTCAAGGTATCCCAACCAAAGAGCCTGCGTTTGGACTGGATGCCATCTGGATTGAAGCAGCATTAAAAGAAGATGCCATTATTAAAGGCTATACAACGGTAGATCCAGCAACGGTTATTTCAACACACTTAAGCGAATTAATCAAAAAATATGCCGAAGAGCTTCTTACCCGTCAAGAAGTTCAAAGCCTTATTGATAAATTGCAAAAAGACTACCCAGTGGTTGTTAATGACTGTCTCAAAGTGGCCAATGTTGGGCTTATTCAAAAAGTACTTAAAGCGCTTCTTCATGAGAAGATACCTATTAAAGACCTTCTCACGATTGTTGAGACGATCAGTGATGTCGCTGAAGTCACTAAAAATGTCTCAATCATTGTTGAGCAAGTACGTGCTAAGCTTTCTCGTGTTATTACGAAGCAATATAAAGATGACAATGGTGTTTTAAAGCTTCTCACGTTTAATGCTGGAACAGAACAAAAACTTTTAGATGCTCTTAGAGAACGTGATGGGGTACGTGATCTTGTCCTTAACATTGGTCAAATCAATACACTTGTTAAAGAATGTAGCGATGAAGCAAGCAAGCTACTCCATAAAGGCGTTGCACCTGTTGTCATCATCGTTGATCCTCTTCTTCGAAAGTCACTTTCTGATATTTTCGAAAAATTTGGGCTTGATATCGTCGTTCTCTCTCATGCTGAGATTGATTCAAGTTCTAAATTTGAAGTTATGGGTTCTATCGAAATAGAAAAGCTCTAAAATAACCAATACATATATCATTAAGGATTTTTATGAACCACAAAATACACCACCTCTCACACACGGATTTAGATGGCTATGGCTGTCAAATGGTGAGTGCCCATTATTTTAATTCGATCGCTTTTTATAACTCAAACTATGGTAAAGAGATCAATGAATGTTTTAATCAAATCTTAAATAACATTCAAACGTCTTCGCTACAAAAACATGTCATTCTTATCACCGATCTTAACCTTACCATGGATCAGGCAAAAGAGTTTGAATCCAAAGTCAGTATCTGTGATAAAGAGATTATGCTCTTTGTACTGGATCATCACAAAACAGGCCAAGAATGCGCGGATGCTTTTGAGTGGTACTTTTTAGATTCTAGCCGTTGCGCTACCAAAATCACTTATGACTTTTTCAGCGCCCTTTACGGTAAAGATGCGAAACTAAGCAAATTTGTTGATGTTGTTAATGCTGTGGATATTTGGCTGGAAAATGAACCAGAATTTGAGCTAGGAAAAGTATGTATGGGACTCGTTAGTGGCGCTAAAGAGGTGAACAAAGTGATGTTCCCTGAAGAGAATAGCCACTATATCTTTTCACTCCTTACAAAAGCACAAGAATACTTTACATGTAAAGATGCGCATATCGCTTTAGATGATGCTATTCATAACATTAAAAAGCAGTTTTTTGTAACATCAACCAATAATACACTCAGCAACTTAGTCTCTGCATATAATGTCATTTTACTCACCAAGAACAGAGAGAGAATGCAAATTATGTATAAAGAATACAAGGGGATTTTAACGTACAATATTGGCAATGTTTCCGTCATTGGCAATGACTTTTTAACTGCCAATCCTGATCTTGATTTTTTTATGGATATTACCTCAAAAAAAACTATTAGCCTACGCTCAAACGGTAAAGTAGATGTCAGCAAAATTGCTGCGCAAATCGCTAATGGTGGTGGTCACCACAATGCCAGTGGCGGACTTCTCAGCAATTTCAAAGATGCTTTTATCTATGATACTATCAAATCACAAGTGATGAGTATCATCGCAAATAAAGGATAATCATGGAAGCCAACAAACTCAAACAAGAGCTCGAGCGTGCGGAAATTGAGATCGAGGAGATGTCAATGCAACTGGCTGATATGCTTGGGGCTGCACTCTACTTTGCCGGTGCTAAAAAAGAAGATTTACCAAAAGCTATTGATCTTTACCTAAAAGGGCTTGATGAAGTATTTGAAGATGAAGATGAAGATAGTGAAATGGGCTTTGAAGAAGTTGTTGAAGTTATTGAATATATCAAAGCTAAAAACCCTAAACTTTTTCAACACTAAGCTGTGTAGAGAACTTCTCTCTACACCTTTTTCTTCGCGATAAATGTCGCGAAATTTCCCCATTTAAAAATTGTTTCTATCGTTGAAAATCCTGCATTTTTGAGCATTGCTTTGTTCTCTTCTTCCGTATAAGGAATCAAGACATTTTCTAATGCTTCACGTTTTTGAGCAATTTCAAATTCACTGTAACCTTGCTGACGTTTAAAATCATAGTAAAGATCTATCATCTGCTTATTGAGTTCTTTATCCTCAAATACAATTTTTTCACTAAAAACAAACAATCCGTTCGGATTAAGCGCTTGATAAATTTTAGCCACAAAATCAGCACGTTGGAGTGGACGAATAAACTGAAGCATGTAATTAGCAATAATGGCATCCTTAGAACCTAGATCAACGTGTGTCATATCTGCTTGTACAAACTCCACTGATGCTCCATACGCATGCACTTTTTGACGCGCTAAATTGAGCATTGCTTCGGCATTATCAATGCCTAAGAGATGATAGCTTTTATCGCTTTGTTTATGCAAAGCCAAGAGTGTATTGGCCGTTGAACAACCAAGATCGACAATCTGCGCTCCCTCTTTTACATGGTGGCAAATCGTTTTACATGTAAGATCAACGACCTCTTTATAAAAAGGAATTGAGCGCTCAAGCATGTCGTCAAAAACGACTGCAACATCTTCATCAAACTCAAATTGTTTGGTTATTGGTTTGGTAAATACTTTATCCATTACAATCCATATCCATAGCATTAAATTCTTTTAAATTATAACAAAATATTAGTTAGTATTAAGCATTCACTTCTTATACTGTCACTACTTTCGCACAGGTACACCAATGAACAAACAACTGCAAGAATTGACCGATCTAACGATTAAAGAGATACTTAACCTTGAAATTGTTTTGCCTGAAATTTACCGTGACATCTTTTATACCAAAGCCAAAGAACTTGGCATCAAAGTGAGTGATATTGATAAAGAAGTCGCTTTGATCTACGCTTTGCAAAAAATTCAATATATTCAAAATGAGACTGAACGTTCAACATCGGCACTCAAAGAAAATGTTGTCAATGCACGTATTGCCATTGAAAATAAAGATAATATGGCATTGCAATATATTGAAAACAATATGGTTGAGTTAGAATTCAAAATTGCTTCCTTGCAAGAAGAGCTTTACGTGGATGAGCTCACACGACTTTACAATCGAAGATGGCTTTTTGAAAAATTCCTCAAAGATGATCACTTTATCAGTAATGGTCTTTTAGCATTCATTGACATCAACGCCTTTAAAGCCGTCAATGACAAATTTGGACATCTTGTGGGTGATAAAGTGTTACATGTTATGGGTAAAGTGCTTAAAAAAGTACAAAATACAACAGCTATTCGTTTTGCTGGAGATGAATTTTTGATACTTCACAACAGCGAAAATGAAGAAGATATACATAAAATTTTACATACTGTCAATCTTAACCTCAAAAAAACACCTTTTAAACACAATCAAGAAATCTTTTATATTGATTTTTCATTTGGTGTTGCACCTTTTAAAGCCAAAGACTCTTTTAAAAGTGTACTTGAAACGGCTGATCTTAAAATGTACGATTATAAAAAATCATTCAAGTAAATTCTGCACGTTCCTAGCTGTTTTCTAGCATCTTTGATATCTTTTTCGATCTGGAGTTTGAGATCAGTAAGCGTATTGAATTTTTGATTATCGCGCAAGAACTCTACAAAAAAGAGTTCAATAGTTCCATGAATTTCCGCAAGATTCTGATCTAAGATATGGGTCTCAACAGAAAACTGACTGTCCGTACTGGTTCTCACACCAATAAATGAAACGGAATCATAAATTGTTTGCGCAATACGTGTGCGTGTTGCATAAACGCCCTCATGAGGAATAAGATACTCTAAGACCTTCATATTCAGTGTCGGAACCAGCTCTTTTTTCCCAATGCCCTGCCCTGTAATGACATCGCCAGAAATGGCATATTCGCGTCCTAAAAAACGGTTTGCCTCTTCCAGCTTCCCTTCTTGTAAATAGGTACGAATCAGGCTTGAATGAACTGAAATACCATGATAGCAAAACTCATCCACAATCACCACTTCGCCATCAAAAAATGTTTTGAGATCTTTGGCGGTGCATGAACGATGTTGCCCAAAGCAAAAATCATAACCGACCACAATCTTTTTAAGATTTTTAAATTCGTGCTTTAAGAGCGCTACAAATTCAGCGCCACTGAGATGTTTTACTTTGAGAAAATGAAAAAACATGCACGGATAGCCCGCATATTCGCTACGCTTAATCCCTGGTGTTAAATTGGCTTGGTCTTTGTCTATCACAAACAGTGCGCCATTTTCACCCAGCTGATTAAGAAGCTGTCTGTGCCCTACATGAATACCATCAAAACTACCGATGGCTAAGGTATCAACACTCTCTTTTTTTAAAATAGTAGAACGTCTCAACATTCCCCTCTTTCCCTTTTACAAGTGATTCTCTTTTTTCGATCAACGTCCAACCAAGACTCACGGCTTGTGACTCAAATAGATAATGTGCGCGCATAATAGCCGAGCCATCTTTAACGACACCTTTTGTGCTGCGTTTGACATCTTTTCCCACTTCAAATTGGGGCTTAAACAGAATAATGATAGCAGAATTTGCTAACGTATCGATTACATCTAAAAGAGCACCAATCCCAATAAAGGAGACGTCACAACTGACCATATCATAGGCTCTTCCAGGTTTAAAAAGTCGAATATCACTATTTTCATGTAAAATAATTCGAGAATCGACTTTTAGCGTCGGGTGTAACTGCTCACTTCCCACATCTACAGCGGTCACACTCTTAACCTCTTCTTCAAGCCAAACCTGCACAAAACCACCCGTACTGCTCCCAATGTCAAGAACATCAACCCCTTTTACATGTAAACCTAATTCATTGATAAAGCCGCGCAGTTTAAGTCCCGCTCGACTCACATATTGCGTCATTTTAGAAACATCTACGCTATCATGCTCTCCAACTTCCACAGAGCTCTTACGCTCTACTTTGCCATTGAGCCATACACTGCCCTCTTTAATGAGTTCTGCCGCTTTATTACGGCTTTGCGCGAACCCCTTTTCAAACACATAACTATCGAGTCTCATTCAACCATCCCATTGAGTTCACTCTCTGAGAGTGTTTTGACACCAAGTTCTTCTGCTTTAGAGAGCTTACTGCCTGCATCTTCGCCATAAATGACAAAATCGGTCTTTTTAGAGACACTTCCACTTACTTTTGCACCCAATTTTTCGAGCATTACTTTAATCTCATCGCGCGGCTGGCTCATTGAACCCGTTAAAACGACTGTTTTACCCGTAAATACCGACTCTGTGATCTCAAGCTTAGAAGCAATGGGCTGAATAACGTCCATCAATTCATACGTTTCGGCTTTGTTGACGTGAATAAACTCCACCAAACTCTTCGCCATCTCTTCGCCAAAGCCTTCAAGAGCGATAATTTGCTCATGGCTTGCTTCTAACCATTCTAAACCAAACGTACGCGCAATCTTTTTAGCCGCCACTTCACCGATATGTTCAATGCCAAGAGCATTAATGAACTTCTCTAAACTCACCCCTTTGCTCTGCTCAATCGCTTCTAAAAGGTTGTCTGCTTTTTTTGCTTTAAAGCCCTCTAATGCGAGCAGTTGATCGACATTTAGCGTGTAAAGATCTTTTACATGTAAAACGAGTTTTTGTGCGTAAAGCTGTTCAACGATCTTATCGCCAAGTCCATCAATATTGAGCGCTTTTTTAGACGCAAAGTGAATGATTGCTCCTACAACTCTCGCATCGCAGGAGAGATTTTGACATTTAATGAGGGCTCCATCATCCAAAAGCTCGCTGCCACACACCGGACAAGTAAGCGGTCGCTCGACCACTTTTTCGCTTCCATTTCGTCGGTCAATCAACACTTTAATAATCTTAGGAATCACATCGCCACTGCGAATGATAATGACGCTATCACCAATGCGAATGTCTTTACGCTCGATCTCATCAAAGTTATGCAGTGTTGCTCTCTCCACAATGACACCTTCAATATTGACCGCTTCGACTTCTGCCACAGGCGTTACCACACCCGTTCGCCCCACTTGCAAGGTAATATCTTCAAGCTTCGTCACCTTCTCAATCGCAGGAAATTTAAATGCCACCATCCATTTAGGGTATTTCACCGTATAGCCTAGCTCTTCTTGCAAGCTCACATCATCGATCTTAACGACCATGCCATCCATCATCATTTCGATCTCATCGCGCTTGGCAATCAGTTCAGCGTAAAGCGTATGGACATCTTCCACACGTTGCGTCACAATAATACGAGGGGGTTTTAAAAAACCAAGGTTATAGACAAAACTCATTTTTTGACTTAAAAAGCTCTGTGTTAAGCTGTTCATACCAATGCCCCAAGGGTAAAACATCAGTTTTCGCTTAGCCGTAATGGCGGTATCGAGCTGTCTAAGACTACCTGCTGCGGCATTGCGAGGATTGGCAAATAAAGCCTCGCCAAGGCTTAAACGCTCGTTATTCAGTCTCTCAAAGTCCGCTTTTTTGATGACCACTTCGCCACGAATTTCGATGCTTTCTTGATAGTCAATGCGTAAAGGAATAGAACCAATCGTTTTCACATTTTCCGTGACATCTTCACCAATGCTTCCATCACCCCTTGTAATCGCTTGTTTGAGCACACCGTTTTCGTAAATGAGATTCAGACTCGCCCCATCAAATTTCGGCTCACAGTAAAAGGTAAAGCTCTCTTTGACTTTTTTAACGCGCTCTATCCATGCATCCAGATCATGCTCATCAAACACATCTTCCATGCTCCACATGCGCGCTTTGTGTTCTGCTTTGTTAAAGCCCTCTAACACCATGCCACCGACGCGCTTGGTGGGGCTATTGGCATCTGCAAAGAGGGGATTTTTTTGCTCATAATCTAAAATTTCATGGTAGAGTTTATCGTACTCTTCATCACTCGCAAGCGGTGCATCATCAACGTAATACGCCTTTGCCCACGCATTCGCAAGTTCAATTTTGGCTAAATATTCTTCGTAACTCATGCGATGTAACTACTGTAAATAAGTTTAAGAAGGGTGAGTCCGACCATAATTAAGAAAAACGTACGGATAAACTTCACCTCTTTTTTAATGACCATATTAGAGCCAATATACGCCCCAATAATCTGTCCTAAACCCATCATTAAACCGACCAAAATAAGCACATTACCACTCCAAAGAAAGACAGCTAAGGAGACAATGTTGCTCGTAAAGTTCATCACCTTCGTTTGTGCCGTTGCTTTTTTAAGATTAAATCCAAGCAGTGTCACTAAGGCTATCGTCCAAAAGGTTCCTGTACCTGGACCAAAAAAACCATCGTAAAAACCGATGCCTAAACCAAAGATGAGAAAGAAAAGATGCTGCCCCAAATACGCATGACGATCGTTTTCGCCCATTTTAGGCGACAAAAGTGTGTAGATAAAAATTCCCACCAACATAACGGGAATCAGTTTGGACAACATACTCGCATCCATCAGCAAAATCGCATACGTTCCTAAGACCGCTCCGATAAACGTATAGATGACACCAACGAACACTTCCGACCACGAGATAAACCCTTTACGGATAAAATTGATCGAAGCCATACCGCTACCAAAAGTACCTTGAAGTTTATTGGTAGCAAGAGCAATATGTGGAGGCAGCCCCGAAGCCAAAAGTACCGGAATCGTAATAATACCGCCTCCTCCAGCAATGGCGTCAATAAAACCTGCAATAACACCCGTTGCGAGGAAAATAGCATAATAATAAAATTCAAATTCCATCTTTTTTAATCTCCTCAGTCTGAATGCTTGCTTGTGCTCTATCAGGCTCTTCTATCTGCTCGGATGTTGTTTCCATCACTTCAGGGGCATTTACATGTAAAGATGTTTCTTTTTGCTCTTCAGCTTTATGTGAACTCGCTTGCGTACTCTCATTGGCATCACTGATTTCACTGCTTGGGGTCTCCTCTGAGATAACTGGTGCTTCAGCACTTTGAATGTTGGTTTCTTCAAATTGCGCATAAAGCTCAAGTGCCCCTTTGGTTGCAGATGCAACTTCGTTGTAACTTCCATCACGAATATGTCGCCAAATATCACGTCTAACCAGACTTAAGATATAACGCCTATCGCCACCAATAACGCGCCCTAGTTCATTACCACCACATTCTTGGCAGACAAAATAGGTAATCTTATGTTGTAACGTCTCTTCGGAGCGACAGTTTTCATCATCGACCATCAGCATACTCTGACATTTAGGGCAATAGCACCACAGTCCAACAACATCGCCTTTTTTATACTTCCAACGCCAAAGCACTTTAAATAAAATGAGTTCACGAAATTTAAAGTATTTTGGGCGCATTAAATAACGAGCGACAAAAGGAAAAGCAACTAAAATGATACAAATGGTAATGGCACCGCTATTGACAATCCACTGCGGTATGGTATAAAGTTCACTAATACGTGTTAAAAGGCTCAGTATTTTTTCCAAAAAAGATTCCTAAATAGTTGTTTGATTCAGTGCTTTAAGCACGCTTAATGCTTGTACATGTGCTTTAACGTCATGAGCACGTATAATGCTCGCACCATGTTCATATGCTTTAAGATGAAGGGCAAGGGTGCCTGGTAAACGCTCGTCAATCGGTGTAGGAATGATCTTATCGATCATCGATTTACGACTTGCTCCTACAAGAAGGGGATAGCCAAAATGTAAAAAGTGTTCATGGTGTTTCAGAAGTTGCAAGTTATGCTCTAAATTTTTTCCAAATCCAATCCCTACATCCAAAACAATTTTCTTAATGCCAAATTGGAGTGCTTTTGCAATACGTTCTTCGAAAAAGGCGTCAACTTCTAGTATAACATTATCATAGGCAGGCTCATACTGCATGCTTTTTGGATCACCTTGCATATGCATCAAAATGACTGTTGCATCATATTTCGCGGTAACACGAGCAACATCATCATTCGCAAGCGCTGTAATGTCATTGACAATACTAAAACCATGCGTTAGCGCATACTCCAAACACAAGGGTGAATAACTATCAAGTGAGAACTGTGCTTTTTCGAATAGCTTATGCTTGAAAATCAGATCGATGATAGGTTTCACACGCAAAAGCTCTTCTTGCTCACTGACACCAAGGCTTCCAGGACGGCTTGAAACACCGCCTAAATCAATCATAGTAGCACCCTCTTCTATCATGCATTCAACGTGTTTGAGTGCTGCTTCATCTTTAAAACGACTGCCTTGAAAAAAGCTGTCTTCATTGGTATTGATGATACCCATCACACTAAAATCATCTTTACATGTAAAGGTAAACTCACTCAATTTTTGAGCAACCTCTTTTAACCCAAAAGGTTGAATTTTTTCTTTGTGTGCCAACTCTTTAAGTTGCTTATCATTGGCAATTAAAACGGCATCCACCAAAGGGACTTTACATGTAATGGTGTCTTTAGGAACAGCCAGATCAGCCCCAATGGAAAGAGCATCTTGTTTGAGAATATTGGCAGCAGGTGTTTTTAAATCTTTGATGTAAATAAGATTTAGATGTGTTTTAGGGATTAAAAGTGCACTTCCTTCGTGCGTAACACCAACCGTTTGTAACAATGCTTTGGCATCCAGCTGAGATGAAAGTTTATACAGTTTCATCGATATTTCCTAAGCATAATTGAAAGTAAAAGTGAAGTTAAAATTGTTTGTCCACGTGTATTGAGCTCAACAAGATGCAAAAGCTTTTGAAAATGTTCCAATTCCTTTTCGCTAAATCGCAAATGGTGCTCATTGATCGCCTCGAACACAATCGCTTGTACCAAATCTTTTAAAAAGTTTTTCTCTGCATTTTGATGTTTCTGAATAAAAGGATAGATATCCCCAAGATCAAGTTGTTTGAGGTTTAATCCACTCTGAATAATTTCATGCTCAACAATCAACTCTTTTTGAAGTAAACGCGAACGAATTGTTGGTAAAAACGCTGTTTTAGAAGAAGCTACTACAATAAAAACGATGTGACGAGGTGGCTCTTCTAAAATTTTCAGTAGTGCATTTTGCGCCTCTACACGGTACCCTTTTGCTATTAAAATAAGATATTTATTAGCAGATTCTGCGATATAAGCTTCTTTAATGACCTCTTTGGCATCATCAATCAAAAACTCATCTTTGCAAAAGAAAAGATGGCGCTCTTTAGCGTATTCTTCTTGCAAGCTCTCTTTTGCTTTTTCCACATTTTTACAAATTAAAATATGGCTTAAAACCCCTTCGTCACTCATTTTCAAAGGTAACCTCGGCAAAAAGCACGGCATCGATACTTTTATCGAGAAGTCTAAAAAGCTGAATTAATTTAATATCTAAACTATCATCATCACTTAAAAGATAAAAGCTATTTTGGACATGTTCATCCATGATCCAAAGGAAGCTATCGTCTTTTCGTTTGGCAATTTGCATCTTGATATCGCTGTTTTTACCCACATAAAAGAAGGTGTATCCACTCGGGAATGCTTGTGAGAGCATATTTTCTAAAAGTTCAATATCTTCTTTGGTCTTGACTTGATACAAATTGGGATAGAGCGTCTGCAAGGATAAAAATGGTAGCAACGGTCTATTTTTACGATGATTATTGATGGCTCGCAACATATAGTGGCAAAACCACGCCCGATCATCATCGGTAATCACAATAAAAGTGTGGCCATCCAGAAGATTTTTAAGCATGGAAGCCGCAAGAGGAACCCATTCAAACCTCTTTTCTTCCATCCAACTCATTGAAGAGCCATCTTTGCGTATCTCTTCAAGTGTCCATTTTAAGAATTGTTGCATAAATTATTTATCCAATTGATATGCGCTGTGCAATGCACGAACAGCGAGTTCGCCGTATTTTGCCTGAATAACCATGGAAATTTTAATTTCACTGGTACTGATCATCTCAATATTGATGCCCTCTTTTGCCATAACATCGAACGCTTTACATGCAACACCACTGTGTGATTTCATACCAACACCGACAATCGAAACTTTCACAATCTCACTATCGTATTCCATGACATCACTTGCTCTAAGCTCACTCATGGCAGCTTTTGTTATATCAAGCTCATTTTGAGGTACCGTAAAACCAAGATTGGTAGTACCATCGTGTCCTACATTTTGGATAATCATATCAACGTTAACGTTACAACTTGCTAGTTTTTTGAAAATTTCAGCTGCAATACCAGGTTTGTCCGTAACACCACGAAGAGTAACTCTAGCTTGATTTTTATCGAGTGCAATACCGCTTACTAATGGTTGTTCCATACTATTATCTTCCTTTGTAATAAGTGTTCCTTCATGGTCATTAAAACTACTGCGTGTCACAAGATTGACGTTGAGTTTTTTCGCCATCTCAACCGAGCGGCTTTGAAGCACTTTTGCTCCTAAACTTGCAAGTTCCAACATCTCGTCGTAACTAATTTTATCCAGTTTTTTTGCTTTTGGCTCAATACGAGGATCGGTGGTATAGACACCATCAACATCCGTATAAATTTCGCAAAGATCTGCCTCAAGAGCACCAGCAATAGCGACAGCAGAGAGGTCACTGCCCCCTCGGCCTAAGGTTGAAACTTCACCCGCTTCTGTTACGCCTTGAAAACCAGCCACTACGACAATTTTGCCTGCTTTGAGTTCTTCTTGCATTTTACTTGTATCAATATATTCAATGTGTGCTTTGGTATGTATTTCATCGGTCACAATGCCCGCACGTCGACCACTCATCGACACAGCAGCATACCCTTGTGCTTCAAGAGCAATAGCAAGTAGTGCACTCGTTACACGCTCTCCAGAGCTAAGTAACATATCGACTTCACGATGGTTAGGCGTTTTACTAAAAAAACCTGCATAGTCTAAAAGCTTATTTGTCTCACCACTCATCGCCGAAACAACGACTACGAGATCATGCCCTGCTTGTTTGCTTTCTATCACTCTTTTGGCAACGGCTTCTATGCGCTCAACACTGCCAACACTTGTGCCACCATACTTTTGAACGATCAACATTTTAAAGATACCCTTCTTTTTTGAAATATTCTAACACCTGTTTATAGACGGGACGCTTGAAATAGGTAATGAAATCAAAAACCTCTTCCAAACTGACAAATCGGTAATCACAAAACTCTGGTTCTTTGGTGGCTATATTAATCTTCGCATCTTTTTTGAGTCTCACTAAAAAATACTTTTGGCTTTGTCCATCAAAAGGATACATTTTCTGAGCAATTTTTTGAGGGAAGTCGTATTGTAACCAGTGCGGATACTCTGCTATAATTTCGACGTCACCTGTACCAATTTCTTCTTCAAGCTCTCGATAAAGAGCCTCTTGTGGTGTTTCTCCCTCATCAATTCCTCCTTGAGGAAATTGCCAAGCACCCTCTATATCGCTACGACTGGCAATAAAAAGTTGGCATTGAAAAGGATATTTTGCAGAGACAATCACAGCAGCAACATTAGGTCTGTATCGTTTTGGTGATTCCATAATTGCGCATTACCTCTATATTTTTGTTAAAATAGTATCTAAAAAGTCATTAAACTTGCTTGATATAAGGAATTTCGTGTTAGCTTATCTGCATATCCCTTTTTGCGATAGTAAATGCCACTACTGCGCCTTTAACTCCTATGAGAACAAGGGTACACTGAAGCAAAACTATATGCACCATATCACCACCCAACTTCGTTTTGAACTTGAAAAATTTAATGCCGAAAAAGAGAGTATCACCTCACTTTTTATTGGCGGAGGGACTCCTTCAACCATTCCTGCTTCGTGGTATGAGCCCTTTTTTAAGATGATAACGCCCTATTTAAGCCAAGATGCCGAAGTCACTTCTGAGGCAAACCCTCACTCGGCGACTCAAGAGTGGATACAAACGATGAAGGATCTAGGCGTCAATCGTCTGAGTTTTGGCGTACAAAGTTTCAATGCAGAAAAGCTCATCTTTTTGGGGCGTAATCATACACCCAAAATTGCACTTCAAGCCATTCATAACGCTTCCGAAGCTGGCATTCAAAATATCTCCCTTGACCTTATTTATGGCACAGCGCTTGACACACCTTCCTTACTTGAAGAAGACCTTCATATAACATCATCTTTACCAATAAACCATTTAAGTGCTTATACCCTCACACTAGAAGAAGCAACGCCTTTTTACAAAAGAAAGGATGTGACAAATGACTCTGAAGAGCTGGCAAAAACATTTGTGCAAGCAATTATTCAAGCAGGATTTCCACAATATGAAATCTCCAATTTTGGAAGATACCAAAGCATTCATAACAAAGGGTATTGGGAGCATCAAGATTATCTAGGCATTGGGGCAGGAGCTGTAGGATTTTTGAATAATAAGCGTTTTTACCCTAGTAAAGAGATTGAAACCTATATACAAAATCCTCTTTTCCAAGAAATCGAAACATTAAGCAGAGAAGATTTACACATTGAAACACTTTTTCTCGGCCTTCGAAGCAATATTGGTATTGTTTTAGATGAATTTAGCCCAAAAGAGCGAGAAAGAGTAAATCTTTTGATAAGAGAAAAAAAGCTTACATGTAAAGATAATCGCGTCTTTAATAACGATTATTTTTTAAGTGATGAGATAGCCCTTTTTATCACTCAGTAGGGTTTTCTTCGAGTGCGACATGGAGAAGTGCTTTGGCTGCTTCTCTTCCTTCATTTACGATATGTTTTACGTCTAAAGCTTTCAATAGTTTTTTCTCATCATAGTCACTTGCTTTTGCAACAATCTTAATCGGTGCATCAAATGACTTTAAAACCTCACACAGCAAGATCAATTTCTTTTCATTATTAATTGCAATAATCACCGATTTTGCATTTTCTACAAAGGCATTTTGAAGAATACTTTTTTCGGCAGCATTACCAAAATAAACAGATTCACCTCTATTTTGCCCTAATTTAACCAGATTAATATCATGTTCTAAAACAAGGTAATTCACATTCATCTTCTTCAGACGATAGACAATTTCTTGTCCAAGTTTTCCATAACCACAAACAATAATATGATCTTTAATACCAGAAGAATGAATTTTAAAATCGCCATTGTCAGGCTCTTTGGTAATAGAATTTACAATTTTTTTCATATTTTTAAGAATAAAAGGTGTCATAACCATAGAGAGAACAACTGTCACAATGAGAACTTGAGAGGTATTGGTGCTTATTAAATGCGATGAACTGGCTAGGGCTAAAATTGCTAATGAGAACTCGCCTCCTTGGCAGAGTGCCAATCCTGTTTTGAGTGCAACTCTCCCACCTACTGAATAAAATAAAATAGTAAAAACCACCAATGTTTTAAAGGCCATCATGACCCCTAAAAACAGTAAAATTGTGGCGTAATTTTGTGCAATTAAGCTAAGATCAATCTGCATTCCAACGGTGATAAAAAAAAGACCCAGAAGGATATCTCGAAAGGGGACAAGATCGGCTTCGATTTGATGCTTATACTGTGTTTCAGACATCATCATACCTGCCAAAAAAGCGCCTAAAGAGTATGAAAATCCTAAAGAGTGCGATAAAAAAGAAGCACCCACAACTAGTAATAACACTGATGCAATAAAAATTTCTTGAGTATCCGCCCAAACAACAAGCGATAAAAAGCGATTGAGTAGGTATTTTCCAATGATAAACATCAAGCCTAAAATAATCACTGCACTGTAAAACGTTTGCAAGAGCAGAGACGAAATAGAACTATTTTGATTTGAAAAAATATTAATCATCAATAAAATAGGAATGACTGCAATATCTTGAAACAAAAGAATTCCAAGTGCTTTACGTCCATAAATTGTGTGTATTGTTCCACTATCATTCAAAATTTTCAGAACAATGGCTGTTGATGAAAGTGCTAGAGCATAACCAATGATAATGGCACTTTTTTTCTCAATTCCAAAAAAGTATTCTGCGCCTAAAGCAATGGCACCTCCTACAAGTAAAACCTGTAAAAAACCGTAAAAGAAAACATCTTTTTTCATACTCAAAAGATGTTTGATCGAAAATTCCAAGCCAATCGTAAACATTAAAAAAACGATTCCAAACTCAGCAATTTGTGTCAAAGAATCATTATTGCGACCTAATTTGTACATGTAGGCAATGGCAAATCCCGTAATGATATACCCAATAATCGTTGGAATATTAAAACGTTTTAACAAAATGTTAAAAATCGTTGCTATGGCCGTTGCACTTAAAATAATCGCTAATATATTATCCACACCTATTCCCCAAATAAAATAATCTCATAACTATTTTTATGCTTAACCAGCAGATTTTTAGTTTGCGTACTTTTTTTAGTCAGCCCACTTAGCTCCAAGCGCAAATTCTCAACCAATAACTCATAGTCATCAATTTTGTCTTTAAGTTGCATGATAATATCAACACCCGCTAAATTAACGCCAAGATCACGTGTGAGACGTTGAATCATCTTGATCTTATCAATATCACGTTGAGAATAAAGACGCATTTTTCCATCGGTTCTCGAAGGTCTAACCAATCCTTCCCTTTCATACTGACGAAGTGTTTGAGGATGAATCGTTAAAACTTTTGCAACTACACTAATCAAATAAACAGGTTCTTCATAATCATGGTGCATAAGAGGCTCCTCTTTTTTTATTCCAAAATCCTTAATACGCCTTTAAAGCAAAGCTCTAAAGACTACGCTAACGCTAAGTTTGCCTCAGTGGCAATTTCACGCACCTTTGGTACTTTTTATTCAAGCACTAAAACCATTGATCACACATAGAATTTAGTGTGGTAACTTTGCTTCCATCATTGTTTTAAGATCACTATCCAATGAAGATACTGGAGGCAAAACAATATTGGCAACAAGGTACAAATCGCCTTTCGATTGATTTTTGCGATTGAGTGCACCATATTCCTTAACTCTAAATTTTTGTCCGTTTTTCGTATCTTCTTTGACTTTTAATGTAATCTCTTTATAGAGCGTATCAACAGCTATTTTACCGCCAAAAAGTGCTGTTTTAAGAGGAATATCAATACTCTTTACCAAATCATCTCCATCGCGCGTGTACTCAGGACTATCAGCAACTTCCACACTTAAAATCAAATCACCTTTTTGACCTTGATACGATTTTCCTTTGTCTTTAACACGCATCTTCTCACCATTTTTAATGCCTGCAGGAATCTTCACATCAAAGCTGTCATTGTTGTAGGAAAGGGAGTGTTTTCCACCCAAAATAGCAACATTGAAAGGAATAATAATTTTGGCGCTTACATCCAAATCAGGCTCACTATAACCACCAAATCCACCGCCAAAGCCTGCATTTCCAAAACCACCAAATCCACCGTGACCCGCACGACCACCAGTGCTAAAGCCGCCAAACCCTCCGCCACCGCCGAAGATGCTGCGCAAGATGTCATCTAAATTAGCCCCGCCACCTTGTGAATTTGCAAAATCATGGAAATTTTGGCCACCAAACATGTTATCACCGTATTGGTCATATTGCTGGCGTTTTTGGGCATCACTCAAAATTTCATACGCAGCGTTGATCTCTTTAAATTTTTCTTCTGCACCTGCATCTTTATTAATGTCAGGGTGATATTTGCGAGCCAAACGTCGATAGGCTTTTTTGATCTCTTCCGCACTTGCGTCTTGAGAGACGTCTAAGGTCTCATATAAACTCTTACTCATGACTTTAACCTTGTATAAATATTTATAGTGATTATAACACAAAACTTTAGTCTAGGTCAATCAACTTACTCGCTGTTTTCTTAATATTTACTTTATATTTACCTCTCTCCCTTATAATGCTTACTAAGAAACTATTAAGGAGTTTATCCATGAAAAAGATTGTTTTTTTATCAATGATCGCATCTCTTTCTCTTTTTGGAGCAACCATAGAAATTGCTCAAATGCCTAAAGATTCTCAGCATGTTGATGCCACATCTCCTAATGTTATACTCTCATACAATAACGCTATAAAAGAGATCAAGAAGAGTGTTGTTAACATTGCGACAACGAAAAAAAGTAAACAAAATGACCAACTTAATGAACTTATGCAAAATCCATTCTTTAAAGACTTTTTTGGTAACCGTATTCCTGAACTAAAACAACAAGAACGTAAATCACATTCACTGGGCTCTGGTGTTGTGATCTCTTCTAATGGTTATATCGTTACCAATTATCATGTTGTTGAAGGGGCAGAAGAGATTCTTGTCACGCTACCTGATGATGAGAAAGAGTACAAGGCAAAAGTGATTGGGGAAGATTCTAAAACCGATCTTGCTGTTGTAAAAATTGATGCCAAAGATTTACATGTTGCTCAATTTGGGAACTCATCAAATCTACTTGAAGGCGATGTGGTCTTTGCCATTGGAAATCCCTTTGGCGTAGGTGAGACCATAACACACGGTATTATTTCAGCGCTCAATAAAAACAACGTTGGACTTAATCAATACGAAAACTTCATCCAAACAGATGCATCCATTAACCCCGGTAATTCTGGTGGAGCATTAGTCGATAGTAGAGGCGCTCTTATTGGTATTAACAGTGCCATTCTTTCTAAAAGTGGAGGCAATAATGGTATCGGTTTTGCCATTCCTTCCAACATGGTGCAAAAAATTGCAACAACCCTGATCGAAACGGGGAAAATCGAGCGAGGGTTCATGGGTATATCAATCGCTGATCTCACCAACGATCTTAAAGAATTGTATGACAATAAACAAGGTGCACTGATCTTAATGATTGAGAAAAACTCACCTGCTGAAAAAGGTGGACTTCAAGTCTCTGACCTTATTATTGAAGTTGATGGAGTGAAAATCAAAAACTCTAATGAACTCAAAAATACAGTAGCCGCCATCGCTCCTGATAAAACCATTACAATTACCTATGAGCGTGATAAAAAAGAGAAATCAACTAAAATTAAGCTAGCAAAAATGGAATCAGACCAAACGACCAATAGTAATGGCGAAGCTAAATCAACTACATCTAGCCCCGTCGAGGGACTAAGCCTTTTAGAAATTAACGATAAAACAAGAGCACAATATCAAATACCCAAAGAGATAGAAGGTGTACTTATTTTGGATGTCAAAGAAGATTCCAAAGCAGAAAAAATAGGCTTTAGAGAAGGAGATATCATCATTCAAGTAGAACAAATGCACATCACATCTCTTAAAGATTTCAATAACGCCCTTAAAGAGTATAAAAACAGTAAAAAACGTGTTGTCATTAACCGTCAAAACTACCGTGCTATCCTCGTTATGCCCTAATATTTAGGAGGCAAATGCCTCCTAAATCAGCTATAATATCCTTTACATGTAAGGAGTGGGTGTATGACACATATTTTGATGATTGAAGATGATTTGGAGCTTGCTGAAATTTTAATGGAGTATTTAGAACAATTTGATATCGCTATTACGATTGCAGATGATCCCTATTTAGGTCTTTCAACACTTGACACCAAAAAATTTGATCTTATTATCTTAGACCTTACCCTTCCTGGAATTGATGGACTTGAAGTATGCAAAGAAATTCGCAAACATCATACCATTCCTATTATTATTTCATCAGCACGGACAGATATTACAGATAAAGTCACGGCTCTTGAAAACGGGGCAGATGACTACTTACCAAAACCGTATAATCCAAGAGAGCTACAAGCACGTATTATGAGCTTATTACGTAGGCAAAAGGGAGTTGTTGCTACCGAACAAAGCATTCAAAAAATAAAAGATTTGATTTTAAATGAAGAACAAATGATTATCATCTTACAAGGGAAAACACTCCATTTGACAGCTGCAGAGTACGGTATACTTGGTTATTTGATGAAAAAAGAAGGCGGTGTTGTCTCGCGTGAAGAACTTATCTATAATATTGAGGCTATTAGCGAAGAGACAACGAATAAAAGTATTGATGTTATTATTGGACGTATTCGTCAAAAACTTGGTGAAAACCCCAAAGAGCCCAAATACATTCATGCCGTCCGTGGCGTAGGATATAAGTTTTTACAATGACCAAATCTTCTATTTTTTACAGTATTACCTTTATTTTTGCTATCAGTATTGTGAGTATCTTTTTAGCATTACTTTTTTTATTGGAATATGACAAACAAAGCTATACCGATAAGCTCAATGCAAAATATTCGATTATAGCGCGTGCAACACTCTTTCATCTCAATAACTTTATTACCAACGATGAACTGAAAAGACAGGTACAAGGGTACCAAATGCGTGAAATTACGGATAAAGAGACACAAACTCTCATCATTCAAAATGCACAAGTGATTCAAAAGATTTCTGATCGTATTGGTACCAGTGCTATTTTACGTTATGACAACAACCACTATCTACACATTGAAACAAAATACTCTTCACTCCTTCTCAAAGATGAAGATTTTCAGCCTTATCGTTATGATCTTATTAAAACAATTTTTGGCGTTGTTTTTGCCATTATTATTGTTGCTTATATTTTAACGATTCGTAAACTCAAACCTCTGCGTAAGCTTAAGCGCCAGATGGACCGTTTTGCAAAAGGAGATCTTGATATTAATTGTAAAACAGATGGCGAAGATGAAATTTCTCAGGTAGCAAATTCATTTCATAATGCGGTTGAACAAATCAATAAACTTAATCACTCAAGGCAGCTTTTTTTGCGTAACATTATGCATGAGCTCAAAACCCCAATTACTAAAGGGCGTATTAGTGCTGAAATGCTTGAGAATGGGAAGCAACGTGACCGTTTAATCGGTACATTTGAAAAGCTTGAACTGCTTATCAATGAATTTGCATCGATTGAGCAAATCACGTCAGGGGAAGGTCTCAAAAATATCAAACCTTATCGCTTAGTTGATATGCTTGATGAAGCCATTGATCTTGCAATGATTAATCCAAAACAGATCGAAATTGATATGATTGATGATGAAATCATTTTACATGTAGACTTTAGACTTTTCACGACCGCTATGAAAAATGTGATTGACAATGGTATAAAATACTCCATCGATCAAAAAATAAGAATTATAGCAACTAAAGAAAAAATATCTTTCATCAGTCAAGGCAAACCTCTTACCTACGACCTTGAGCATTATCTTGAACCTTTTGTACAAGAAAAAAATTCACATCAAAGTTTTGGCTTAGGACTTTACATTGTACATCATATTGTCAAGGCACACCATATTAACTTTACCTATGAACACAAAGAAGGCTATAATTATTTTAATTTTGAACAAATCGAAACGCTTGCATAAATTTTAGAGTACAATTAAAATAAATTAGAATAATCAAAGGAGTTATCATGTCTGGAATTGCTTTTTCTAAAATCAATTTAACAAATCTTATTGACCATCATATAGCACTATTAGAACGCTTTGGTATTAAAGATGAAGTCCCTTTCTCCTTGATTTTCTTTTCACTTGAAGACCGTAAAGAGATTGATAGCTTAGAGATGTTCCAAAGAATTTTAAGAAGAACAGATGCTATCTTTAATCATAGCAATCATTATGTAGTTATGCTTACAGGAACCGACTGGAATGGTGCTACAGAGGTGCTTTCTGGTATTCAAAGCTTTTTAGATCAAAAACCGTATGATAATGTGGTTACCTACCCAGATGATGGAGTAGATGCTAAAACGCTTTTACATAAACTCAATAATATCGTTGAAGAGAATTGCAATATTACAACAGATTTATTTCAGTAGGCTTGAAAAGCCTACTGAACATCTAATTTTACTCGTTTCTTAACGTATCAAGCACATTAATTTGTGTTGCTTTATGCGCTGGATAATAGGAAGAAAACGTTACGATAAAACTAGTTCCAATGACGATAAGTACAAAATCAAGCATCGAGAGATCTAATGGTAATTTCGCTGTTCCATAAACATCTGCTGGTAAAGAGATAATATCAAATGAACCTAATACGAAAAGTGCCACCCCCCCAAGTAAAATACCAAAAAGCATTCCTCCACCGCCAATTACAAGTCCTAGATAGAAAAAAGTATTTTTGATCTCTTTTTTATACGCACCCAAAGAGAGTAATAAAGCAATCTCTTTGCGCCTATTCATGACTGTCATTAAAAGTGAGCTAATAATATTTAAAGAAGCAATTAAAATAATAAGCATCAAAACAATAAATAAAGCCCTTTTTTCAAGCGCTAAAGCTGCAAAAAAGTTACCATTCATCTGCCACCAACCCACAATGCCTAAGTCATCAGGAAGCACTTTACGAATTTTTTCAATATCCACAAATGGTTCGTCCGAATAAATATGAATCCCATCAAACTGACCAACTTCATATTGCATAACTTGCGCTAATGAATCAAGGGTTGTGTACATATAAGCTTTATCGTACGCCATCAAGCCAGAACGAAAGGAACCTTGAAAATTGAAGCGTTTCATTTTAGGAATGAGGCTCATGCCACCAGGATCATTTTTGGTAAAGATGAGTGTCGCTTTTTCATCTTGTGCAAAAAGATGTGTTTTAGCAATTTCACTACCTGTAATCAAATCATATTTATCAAGCGTCTTCCCTTTAATAGCTTCAGCTACAATAGCATTAATTTTTGCTTCTTGATCGAAATTCACACCAAAGAGCATGCCACCTTCCAAACGATTACCTTTTTTGATAATCACTTGTGTCGAAATATAGGGGCTAAACTTGAGTTTTGGAAACTGTTCTTCCAGTGCATTGAGTTGAGTCTGATTGACAGGAGAAAAACTACGTGAATAGATAGAGAGAGGATAATTCATGGTAAAGAGTTTTTTTTCAAACTCTTTATCAAATCCATTCATAATCGCCATAGCAACCATAAGGACGGTCAATCCAATAGCTACCCCAAAAAAAGCCAAAAGCGAAATAACTGTAATAAAAGGTTGAGACTTGTCAAAACGTAAATACTTTTTGACAAGGTAAAAACTAAGATTTTTTTGCACGCTAGGCCCTTATGCTAAAAGCCCTTTTTTAGGACCACTCTTACCACAACATTGTTTATATTTTTTACCACTTCCACATGGGCATGGCTCATTGCGTGCTGCTTTTTTATCTTTTTCATCATCTTCTTCTGCATAAGGGCTTTGATGTTGAAGTGTAGCATTGGCATTTGCCTCTTCCATCCTTCGAATCATCTCATCCATAGCACGCTTTTCTTCTTCTTCTTTGTTATCACGAAGTTGAACAATATGCAATGTTCGAAAACATTCATATTTGATTTGTTCTACGAGCTCCATGAAAAGGTTATAACTCTCTTTTTTATACTCAGTCAAAGGATCTTTTTGGTTATACCCACGAAGACCAATACCTGTTTTTAAAATATCCATTTGGTATAAATGTGCTCGCCATGTATTATCAAGAACCTGAAGGTATAAAATACGTTCAATTTCTTTACGTTGAGTCTCATCAACGACAGACATTTTGGCATCAAAACTCTCTTGAAGTTCTTCAATAATCACATCTTTAAGTTTTGTAAACTCTAAATTTTGTAATTGTTGTACATCAAATGAAGCATTTAATTCATCTTGAAGAATAGATATAAGATGTTCAATGTTATACTCTGTCTCTGCAATACCTTCGTAAATCTCAGCTTTATAAAGTAAATTCGTCACAAAATCCACACGAATCTCTTTAATTCTTGTTTCAATATCGAAGTTAGGATTCAAAAGATCATTTCTAAAGTTATAAATTGCTTTACGTTGTTTGTTAGCGACATCATCGTATTCCAAGAGGTGCTTACGAGATTCAAAGTGAAGTGCTTCTACTTTTTTCTGTGCATTTTCAACTGCACGAGTCACCATTTTTGATTCAATATGTTCACCCTCTTCAATTCCTAAACGCTCCATAATGGCTTTAATACGATCACTTCCAAAAATTCGCAAAAGGTTGTCTTCCAAACTTAAGTAAAAGCGGCTTTTTCCATTATCGCCTTGACGACCTGAACGTCCACGAAGCTGGTTATCGATACGTCTACTTTCATGGCGTTCTGTTCCAATGATATAAAGACCTCCAAGGGCTTTAATTTCATCTTCAAGCTTGATATCAACACCACGACCTGCCATATTAGTTGCAATCGTTACAGCGCCTTTAACGCCTGCATCTTTGATAATTTGCGCCTCTTTTTCATGATTCTTCGCATTTAAAACAGAATGAGGAACTTTCTCTTTTTTAAGCAGCGAATGGAGTAACTCACTTTTTTCAATAGAAGCCGTACCCACAAGAACGGGTTGACCTTTTTCATGACACAGTTTGATATCTTTAATAACTGCTTCAAATTTCTCACGTTCCGTTTTATAGATAAGATCATTCATATCTTCTCTGCACATTGGAACATTTGTAGGAATTGAGATTACATCAAGATTATAAATCTGTGCAAACTCCGTTGCCTCTGTTTGTGCAGTTCCTGTCATACCTGCGAGTTTATTGTAAAGTCTAAAATAATTTTGGAAGGTGATGTCTGCGAGTGTTTGAGACTCTTCTTTAATCATCACGCCTTCTTTTGCTTCTAACGCTTGGTGCAATCCTTCACTAAAACGTCGTCCTTCGCTTAAACGCCCCGTAAACTCATCGACAATAATAATTTCCCCATCACGTACCACATAATCAACATCAGCAACAAACAGATACCGTGCTTTAAGGGCTTGATCAAGATGATGCGATAGAACAGCATTGTCAAGGCTATAAAGGTTATCGACACCAAAAAGTTTTTCAGCATTACTTATGCCATCTTCGGTCATCAAAACAGTTCTATTTTTTTCATCAACCGTAAAATCTGCTTCTTTCGTAAGCTTTTGGGCAACACCATCTGCAATTTTATAGCCATCTAATGTACGATTGGCTGGACCAGAAATAATTAAAGGTGTTCTTGCTTCATCAATAAGAATTGAGTCCACTTCATCCACAATAACAAAATTATGGACACGTTGAACTTTTTCATCCACTGCATAACGCATATTGTCACGTAAATAATCAAATCCAAACTCGTTGTTCGTTCCATACGTAATATCTGCATCATATTGTGCTTTACGTTTAGCATCATTGTCCAAATCATTGGTGACAATACCAACAGTTAAACCTAAGAAGTTATAGATACGGGACATATCAGCAGCATCTCTTTTTGCAAGGTAATCATTAACCGTCACAACATGAACACCTTCGCCAGACATTGCATTTAAAACAACAGGAAGCGTTGCCACAAGCGTTTTACCCTCACCTGTTTTCATCTCTGCGATATTTCCACCATGAAGCACTAAGCCACCTACCATTTGTACATCAAAATGACGCATACCCGTTGTTCGTTTACTGGCTTCTCTCGTAATAGCAAAGACATCATTTAAAATAGTCTCAAGTGTTTTTGTTCCTGATCGAACGTCTGCTTTAAAAGCATTAAAGGCATCTTTTAAGGCTTCATCGCTTAATTTTTCATACACTGGCTCTAAGGCATTAATCTTTTGAACGCGTGCTTGAAGCTCTTTAACAACACGATCGTTTTTAGTGCCAAAAATTTTACGAACAATATTACTCAATAGCATCTGATTCCACCTCTATTTTCATTACTTTTATACTATTAACTTTTCTTAAAACTTGGGATTTTATCATACTTTTACTATCTATTTGATAAAACTCCATATCTTATTATCTTTACGAGGAGTAATTTATGCGATTTTTTTGGATGTTTCTCTGTTTGACAACACTCCTTTTTGCCAAAATTGATCACTTTAAAACCATTCAAAGTGATTTCACACAAAAAGTGACCAACGATCAAAATAAAACAATAACCTATGAGGGGATGTTTTACGCCACGAATGATAAAAAGGCACTTTGGATTTACGAAAAACCTGTGGCTAAAAAAATTTACTTCAACAATACACATGTTTTGATTATTGAGCCAGAATTAGAGCAAGCAATTATTACGACACTTGACAATACTCCCAATATTGCACAATTACTACAAGATGCCAAAGAGATCGCTCCCAATAAATATGTAACAAAATTTATGGACACAACGTATACGATTTTTGCACATAAAGAGAGTATTGACAAGGTTGTCTATCGTGATAAGTTAGATAATGCTGTTGAAATTAGTTTTTCAAACCAAACAACAAATCTTTTTTTAGATGAAGAGCTGTTCCGTGCCGAAATTCCAAGAGGATATGATGTCGTACGCGAATAATTTTTTTTAAAGATAAACGATTTAAATCTTTACATGTAAAGATTTAAATCGCATCAGAAGCTGCTGGTTTCCCAAAGAAATAGCCTTGAAAAAAGTGACATCCCATCTCTTTGAGCCGTTCAAACTGTTCTTTGGTTTCAACACCCTCCGCAATAACTTCCATATTGAAACTTTTACCAATAGAGATAATGGTCTCGACAATCAAAGCATCACTTCTATTGAGGATAAAATCTCGTACAAAAGATTGATCAATTTTTAGTTCATCAACATTTAAATGCTTCAAATACTGCAAACTAGAATACCCTGTCCCAAAATCGTCAACGGACAGAGAAACTCCTAACATTTTTAACTCACGAATCTTTGCCAATGCTTTAGCACTATCTCGAATCAAAAGACTTTCTGTCAATTCTAAACGAATTAATGACGGATTGATCTGAATTAATGCTAGTGTATTATGAACAATTTCTACAAAATCTTCACGCTCAAACTGTTTTGTGCTTACATTAATCGAAACACGCCATGTCGATTTTTTGACATCGTTTTGCCAATATTTTACTTGCGCCATAGCCTCTTTTAAAACCCAATCACCTAAAGGAATAATCAAGCCAGATTCTTCACATAAAGGAATAAACTGCATAGGAGAAATCAACTCACCATTGACTGTCTTGAGACGTATCAGAGCTTCAACACCTGTTATATTTGCATGAATATCAACTTGTGGTTGGTAAAATAAAACAAATTGTTCAGAATCAATTGCATCTCGAAGGTGTTGCAACATCGAAGATTTTTCTTCCATTATTTTTTGAATACGTGGATCAAAAAAACGAATGGTGTTACGGCCATCTGTCTTTGCAGTATACATTGCGCTATCAGCATGACTTAATAATGTCGCGGCGTCCTCATCTCCATCAAAAAGACTAATGCCAATGCTTACGGTAATGTAACAAAGATAGGCATCAATCAAAAAAGGCTCTTTCGTTGCAAGTAGAATTTGCATTGCAGTATGTTCAGCTATTTTGGCAGCTTCTTCGATACTATTTGCAAGATTTGGCAATAAAAGAGCAAATTCATCACCCCCAAATCTAGCAACAATATCATGCTCTTTGGTAAAGTTTTCAAGGCGGCGTGCCATCATTATCAACAATTTATCTCCGGCAGTATGCCCTTTGAGATCATTAATGGATTTAAAATTATCCAGATCCATAAAAAGTAATGCACCATAAGTTTGTTTATGCTTGTTGGTACTAATACAAAGTTTAATCTGTTCTGTTAGTAGGATTTTATTGGCAAGATTCGTTAAAGAATCATAATATGAAAGTTTTAAGATATTCTCTTTTTGCAAAAATGAATTAATTGCAAAACCGATATCTCCCGCTAACTCTTCAATCATAGCACGTTCTTCAATACTAAAACCTTCTGGCATCGTTGTACAAATACTCATAACACCTAACGATTTTTGTGCAAATTTGTCACTTTGAAGTACTGTAATATAAGCTTCACTTACGTTATAGCGTACTATTGTTAGTTGACAATTGTGAGGTAAATTTTCACTCGTAGGAGTAAGAATACGAAATCCTCCTTGTGCAAAAATTTCTTTTTCGATTGGATTGATATCGTGTTCTTCATCAAAACCAAAAGACTCTTTTACATGTAAAGCTCCATTTTCATAGAGTGAAATCTTGACATGGGCAAAAGATTTATTTGCAAAAAGACATTTCGCTGTTTCAGATAACAACTCTTCTAATGTTTGAGTCGTAATTAAAATTTGATTACTATCAGCAACCGTACGAAGAACTGCGTAAAGGTGTTTTTGTTGAGCATACGATTTTTCAAGCTCAATACTTTTTTGAGTAAGCATTTTAGTTCGCTGCAACACCAATGTTTCAAGTTCTTTTTTCTGTTCAACATCACGCTTAGTCAACTCTCGAATTGCCATATACATCAAAATCAATAAACCAATCACTACCATTGAGCTAAATATAGTTTCTTTCCAAAAAAGCCCTATGACATCATCAAATAAAGTCTTTTTAGGAATTTTAATGCTGGTTAAACCTCGTACTTCACCTAATTTATAGCCATATGCATTATTATAACGTTTAGCAATATAAGGTAAAACTTCATTTTTTTCTCCATGGCAAACTAAACAATATGCCTGTATACGCAAAGGAGAAGCAAAAAAGAAAAACTCTTTTCCCCCTTTGTTAACCAGTTCAATTGTTTCATTTTGATCAGGGTTTTGGTTAAAGTACGTAATTGCCTTCATTTCGCGATCATCGGCTTGATTAACGGGATTGCGTGGACGATCAGAAACATTGTGAATCGTAATTCCTTGCATAGAACGCTTCAAAAACTCATCACTGATATGGGTTGAAGCATGAGCGGGAAGGAAACCTATTGTAGAGTCATTGAGATCAATGCCACTCTCTAAAAATTGCTGATGATAGACTAAACGCATTGCCATAAAGTAGTCTTGAAGCGTCTTGGCTTTGGAATAGGCACGAATTTTTGCTAGATCTTCGGCTTGCTGATATAAATAAGTGATGACAAAGGCATTGGCACATAAAACTAAAAAAGCCACTATCCAAAAAAGGCGTTTAGTTAAATTAAGTTGTCTCACTTAGCGGCTCCTTTTTTAATGTTCAGAGTCAGTCAAAGATTGTAATCAATTATAACTTAGATTGGTGTTATAAAGATTTGGGAATACTTTTTAAAAATAAATATCCAACAAGTCCAGAGAGAAAAGAGCCCAATAAAATCGCTAATTTATCAGCATAATGAAACAAATCAGTATCATTATAGGCTAACGTATTGACAAAAAGACTCATGGTAAAACCAATACCTGTAAGAATTGCAATACCATAAAGCTGTTTAAAACTGCTACCACTTGGCAAAGAAGCTAATCCACATTTAATCGCCAATACACTTAAACCAAAAACACCTAACTGCTTACCTAAAAAAAGACCGAGCATAATACCTAAGGAAACATCTGAGAAGAGTGCACCTAGTGACACATCTTTAAGATCAACACCTGCGTTTACAAAAGCAAACAGTGGAAGAATAATAAAGGCAACCCAAGAGTGAAGACCATGTTCCATCTCCTTGAGCATTGAAAAACGTTTACCCTCTTTAGTGTGAGAATAAAGAGGAATACAAAAGGCGAGTAAAACACCTGCAATGGTCGCATGAACACCAGATTTTAATACACTCACCCACAGAATAATCCCAATTAAGATATAAGCAGCTTTTTTGACAACGCGTAGATAATTCATCGTTGTTAATATAATAATAGCACATAAAGCTACAATAATGGATACTAATGATAAATCACTGGTATAAAATAACGCAATGATAACAATAGCCCCAAGATCATCAATAATAGCCAGAGCCATTAAAAAGATCTTTAAAGAAGTAGGAATACGAGAGCCTAAAAGTGAAAGAATCCCTAATGCAAAAGCAATATCCGTAGCGGTAGGAATAGCCCAACCTTTCATAGAAAAAGAATCTGCATGATTAAAAAAAGTAAAAAGAAGAGCAGGCATGATCATACCGCCAAGAGCTGCAATAGCTGGTAATGCTATTTGACGCCTAGAAGAGAGCTCGCCTTCAAGAACTTCTCGTTTAATTTCAAGCCCAACAAGAAAAAAGAAAATAGCCATCAATCCATCATTGACCCATAGTAATAATGGTTTAACAATACCAAAAGAACCTATACTTATTTGAACAGGTGTATGAAGAAAATGAGTGTAAAAATCTGTTAAAAAGCTATTTTGACACAAAAGAGCGAGGAGTGTTACGATGATTAAGATAACTCCCGAAGAAGACTCTTTTTTAATGAACTCTTCTATCGTTGTAAACATAAAATCCCCTTTCTGATAGTATTTTTATACTAACATATTGAGGTAAATAGTTTATAAATAATGTTTACTTGCCAAGGCAAAAACTGCTAAACATCTTTTCCAAAATCTCATCACGTTCAAAGGCAGTTGTGATCGATGATATACTATGAATGGCTTCATTGATATGAAAAGCAAAGAGCTCAAGCTCCCCTTCTCCCAGTAGTTTATAAGAGTTTAGAACATTTTCATAGGCTTTTTTAACAGCTTCAATTTGGCGTGCAGACGTAAGCATTATGCTGTCATCGGTTGTTGTTTGATCTAAAAGTATTTCGAGTTTTTGAGTAAGCTTATAGCTGTCACTTTGACATGAAAGCGCTATGAAATCTGGTCCTAAATGTTGAGTCTCAAAGTGATTTGGCAAATCAATTTTATTGAGAACCATTAAAATTTGTTTTGACTCTGCATAATTTTGAAGTAATGCTAGTATCTCTTTATCTTCGTTATCACATGGCATACTGTTATCAAATAGAGCAATGACAATCTCAGATTCTTCAATAGCCGCGATAGAACGCTCAATTCCTATTTTTTCAATCACATCATGCGCTTGTCTGATGCCTGCAGTATCTACAATACGCACTAAATGTGTGCCAATGCGCAGTTCTTCTTCAATCGTATCACGTGTTGTCCCAGCGATGTCGCTAATGATGGCACGATCATAACTAAGAAGAGTATTTAGCAGTGAACTTTTGCCGACATTGGGTTTACCTACGATAGCGATCTTAAAGCCTTGCATCAGTCCTTGCCGGCGTTTACTACTCTCATAGGTTTTTAAAAGCTCTTTAGCAAGTATATCTAACTTCACTCTGATATTTTCGATCATATTCAGAGGCAAATCTTCTTCGGCATAGTCAATATTCACTTCAACAAAAGCAAGAATTTCAATCAATAATTCTCTGACATGTAAAACAAAATCTCGAAGTTCACCTTTGAGTTGGCGAGTAAGCATTTTAGCAGCATCCACACTTTTTGTCTCAATAAGCGCAGCAATAGCTTCTGCTTCAGAGAGGTCAATTCTGCCATTTAAAAAAGCGCGTTTGGAGAATTCACCCGGATTGGCAAGTCGTGCACCATGATGGATAAGCGCTTCTAAAACAATCCCTGCAACAACACTACCACCATGGCATTGAAATTCAACCACATCTTCAGCAGTAAAGCTGTGAGGTGCTTTAAAATAAATCACAATGGCTTGGTCAATAGCATCACCCAAATAATCGTGCAAAAATGTTAGTGTGGCAAGGCGTGGATCAAAGGTTTTTTTGTGAGAAAGTTTTTGAGCCAACGCAAGGGCATTGGGACCACTGACACGAACAATCGCGATGGAACCAATCCCTGCACTTGTGGCAATAGCAGCAATAGTATCTATGCGGTTTTCCTATTGAAATCATTGACAACAATAAATTTTCCGCCATCTTTTCCTGATTTAATACCGACATATTTTTCAGGGAACTGAGCACGAAGTGCTTCAAGGGCAATTTTGATAAGAACACCATCTAAAATTTTTGTTTGTCCTTTACCACTGTTTCGAATACGCTCAATAACTGGGGCAAGGTATTTATCAATCATCTCTTCTTGGTTCTTCAAAAATTCTGCAATTTCAAGACGAATATTCAGTCCATATTTAAGATTGATCCAGTTATAGAGCAAATATGAAAGTGCTTTATAACGATACCCTTCTTTACCGATGAGCAACGCTGCATCTTCACCACTAAATTCAATCAAAATTGTATCATCACTGTATTTTGAAATAATAGGACTTTCAAGTGTAAAACAACTGTACTTGAAGAGATTTTTAATCTGCATACGAACTTCATCAATTACATCATTAATTTCTCGTTTTTCATGATGAAAGTTTTGGTCAATTGCAGTAGAAACGATAGTATGTCTTGGCTCTTTAACAGACGTTTTGACAACTTCGACTTTAGGCTCAAGAGTAGGAGCTGTTGTCTCTTTTGATGGAACAACAATAGCAGTTTCTGATTCAATTTTTTTCTCACCAGCCTCACTTCGTGGAAACTCTTTTTTGCCTTTATTGCGTCTATTTTTGTTACGCCTATTACGGTCTCTTCTCTCATCATTAAAAGATGAATCAGCTTCGTTATTGCTACTACTCTCTTCATTACGGTGAGGAACAAATTCTTTGCGATCGCGTTCTTCTCTCACAGGTTTAGTGCCTTTACGTTGCACTTCAATAATGGCACTTTTTTTAAAAAGCCCAAGAAATCCACTTGAACCATTTTGAACAATATTAATATCTAAATCTACGACCGAACAAGACAACTCACTCGCGGCTTTGGAGTAAGCTTCTTGGAGTGTTGCTGCTTCTACTTTGATCATTTCTCGACCTTTTGCTCTTCATGTTTTTTTGCGAAAAGTTTATTGACATAAAACTGTTGTACGATAGATGCTACGTTGTTGGTAAACCAGTAAAGTGTTAAACCTGCAGGGAAAGTTACAAAGAAAAAAGTAAAGATAAGTGGTAAAAACTTCATAATTTTCTCTTGCATTGGATCGGTAAAGGTTGTTGGCGTAATACGTTGATGTAAGAACATCGTGATACCCATTGCCACCGGCAAAATAAAATAAGGATCTTTAATCGCTAGATCTTGCACCCAAAAAATCCATGGTGCACCTTTAAGCTCAATTGCATTTTGAAGAACACGATATACGGCGAAGAAAACAGGAATTTGCAAGACAATTGGCAAACATCCACCCATTGGATTCGCACCGTTTTTCTTGTAAAGTTCCATCATATGCGTATTAAGCTTCTGCTTATCATCCGCGTATTTTTTCTGCAACTCTTTTACTTTTGGTGCAAGCTCTTTAAGCTTGTTCATCGAAACCATACCTTTGTATGTCAAAGGATAAAGCACTAAACGAACGGTGATGGTCATAGCAACAATCGCCCAACCCCAGTTACCAAAAATACCATGCAAGAAAGCAAGAAGTGCAAACAGTGGTTTAGAAATAAACGTAAAGAAACCATATTCAATCACATCTGTAAGCTCAGGACTAATCGCTTTGAGTTTTACATGCTCTTTAGGTCCAATGTAACCACTCAGTTTAAAATCTTCTTCACCTTTAACGAATAAAAGTGGATTTTTATTTTGACCAACAGAAACAACGCTCTCTAAACCTTTACCCAGCTCATAAAAAAATGTGGTGTAGTATTTATCCGCCCCAGCTACAATTTTTGCATTTGCGAAGTGATCATCATTTTTAGCATCGCCATCTGCGATCGTTTTAATACTACCATCAGATTTTTTAATTAACGCACCATGAAAGGTGTAACTATCAACCGCTATACTAGGTCTAACACCGGGAGAAAGAAAATATTCTTTAGGCGTTGAAAGCTTTACATGTAAATCATATTTACCTGAAGGAAAGAAGGTAATGGTTTTGGTGACAACAACATTGCTGAGAGTCTGCGTTAAAACAACGCTACTACCATTTTCACTGACATCAATTTTATCTTTGTCAGCGCTGTAAGACATAACAAAAGCATCTTCATTGATGGCTTTATCACTAAATCGAATTTCAAGGGGTAAAAGAGATTGAGAAGCATCGATAAGCTGAAAACGCTCACCCTTGTCATCTTTATATTTGGCCTCTTCAAGATAAAACTTTGCAATTCTGCCAAGTCTGTCGATCTGAACTTCGTAGCCAGCCGCTTTAATTGTTGTAATAATTTCACCTACATTGGATGAACTCTTAGGAGTTCCAGCAACATCTACACTACTCACAGACTTTACGTCAGCAGGTGCACTAGTGGTTGATGATGGCGTTGCATTTTGTTCAAGTGTTGTGGTTTCAGTAAGCGGAGGATTTTTGGGGATAAAAAAATGATCATACAGAGCAAAAAATAAAAATGATAATACAGTGGCAATAATAATGCGCATCTGCGGAGTGAGTTTATCTGTCACGAGATTCCCTTTATTTCGTTGTTTTAAAAGATTTTACCACGTAAAAACTTTGCATATCTTTTGGTACAAACCAAAAAGTGATACGATGAGTGCATGGTTGTTTGAGAGAAAGAGGAAGAGGAGATACAAATTTTTTAGTCACGACTGGATAGTCGATTCCTCCAGCAAAAAGCTGATTGCATCTCAAAATGCGTATAAAACTGTAAAAGATAGCTTTTAAAAAACTATTGTGTAGAAGCTGCTCTTTGGCATATTGCGAACATGTCGGATAATACCTACAACTTCCATAGCCAATCAGTGTAAAAAACTTCTGATAAAGCTTTATCAACAACAATGCTAAAGACTTCATTCTTTAACACAGTTTAATTTTTTCAAAGACCATATAATCCCTTTTTTCAAAGCATCATACGATATGTGATTAATCTTCTCTTTTGCTACAAAAACATACACGCCATCATGTAAAGTGTGTTGAATTTCTAAAAATATAGCCCTAAATCGTCTTTTGGCTAAATTTCGCTTGATAGCATTACCGACTTTTTTACTTGCCGTAAAGCCAACTCTTTTTGTTGTATCGTTATTGTAAAAGACTAAGGCACCTTCATAATGCCATTTTTTTGCATGGTTATAAACGTATGAATACTCTCTCGTCGCCTTGAGAGTTTCATAATCTTTTAAGCGGCCAATCTGCTTCTACCTTTAGCACGACGTGCTGCAATAACTTTACGTCCACCCTTAGTTTTCATTCTAAGTCTGAAACCATGTGTACGCTTTTTAGGGGTACTATGTGGCTGATACGTTCTTTTCATCAAAATTTCCTTTAATAAAAAATAATTTAAGGTACGGATTTTACCTTAGCTTTACTTAAAATTGCATGAGCTTCGATTAAGCATCGCTTTACATGTAAGCCTTTAGTGCAACTCCATAACCATTTTTTTCAAAACTTCCTTGTCAATTTTTGCTTCACTTGGACTGGTTTGTGGAAGCTTCTCTTTATAAACAATGATGGAAGGTATCATGTGATTTGGTAGATGTTTTTTAAGCTCAAATAAAATCTCATTTTTAGAAATTTCACGTGATGCACTGTATACCATCACTATCTCTTCTTCTGTTTTTTCATTTTCGATGGAAAAAACAGCACATTGGCTAATTTGAGGCAATTTATCGTGAACCACGCTTTCAATTTCATACGGACTGATTCTAAAACCACTCACTTTGATCATGTCATCCTTGCGAGAGACAAAGTAAAGGTAACCCTCTTCATCTCTGTACACAAAATCACCGCTTGCAACGACGATTTCATCGGTCAGATCACCTTCTAAATTGACCACTTTATCCAAGATAGTAATGCTTTTATAACGTTTTTGCGTATCTTCTTTTGATTTCCAATATCCCTTGTAAATATACCCACCACGATGAATCAATTCACCAATTTCACGTGGTTTGCACTCCAAGCCTTCTTCATTGATGACATGAATTTCCACTCCAGGGATTGGCTTGCCAATGGAATTGGGGCGAATTTTGAGTTGTGCAGGGTCAAGATAGGTGGAGCGAAAGGCTTCAGTAAGCCCATGCATCGAATAAAACTTAGCATTGGGGTAACGCTCTTCGATATCCGCAATCATTTTAGGGGTAATTTTTCCCCCTGAAGAGGTCACAATACGTACATTTCCCAAAAGCTTCGCATTAGGAATACGTTTAGGATCACTTTCGAACATCTGCGCAATATGAGGAGGCATAATCGGTAAAACTGTGACATTATCATTGATAAGATGATTAAAGAAATCTGCTGGAAGAGCAAGGGAGTGTAGCGCTAATGTTGCATGGTTATAAATAGAACAAAACAGCTGGTTAAGGCCGTAATCTAAAATAAAAGGCAATGTACCAGAGATAACATCACACTCTTGAAGTTCCAAGTAATTTGAAGCGACCCTTGCACTGTCAATGAGATTTCGATGCGTTATAACAATACCACGAGGAAACCCAGTGAGTCCAAAACTGTAGGTAATGGCTGCATTTTGATAATCACCGATATTACATGTAAAGGTATCGCTGCAACATTTATAAATTTCTTCAAATGAGACAATGTCGCGCTCACTCGCCTCGTAGGTAATGATTTTACCTTGAAAATTAATCTCATCAATGCTCTTAATCTTTGATTTATCGGTAATAATACATGCAATACTGCAATCATTGATGATATGTTCTACTTGCTCAGGTTTTAGTAGACGTGAGATAGGAACAAAAATATGCTCCGTTGAGAGAAGTGCTAGAATCGCAATAATCTGCTCGCTGCTTTTGTGCGAATAAATACCAATACGTGAACCACTAGGCAACTCAAGCTCACTGATATAACGCGCAATTTGATTGACCTTACGAAACAGATCTGCATACGTTAATTTTTTAGCACAATCAATAATGGCAACTTTATCAGGACACGTAAGAGAAGCTTTTTCAATGAGTGCACGAATACAGTTTATAGACATTTGGACTCCTTTGATTCGTTGTTTTCCATTCCCAACGTCCAGATTGCATAATTATAATCCATGACAATATTGGGGATAGCATGTAAATTCATTACTTTTTTATAGAAAAATTGAATAATGGTCTCGACCTCTTCATAAGAGAGCACTTTGGTAATGCCTCCCGTTAAAACAATCGTTTTTAGAAGTTCTAACTGCAGTGTCACATACAAAGGATGCAGTCTTGAAACCTTGTAAAGTACCAAAAAGATAGAAAGTTGCATCAAAACACGCAATGCTTTCTCACTCTCCTCTTCCAAAATATTCTCTGTCACATTCAGATAGGCTAACAACTCATACACAAATTCGTTGTTTTTCGCCGCAAAAATAAGTGTTTCGCGCGACTTAAAGACACCCAATTTTTTAAAAACCAAACGATCATAACCACTTTCACTCACAATGTTATCGCGTACTAAATCGCGACTGTAATGGATGTCTGTTGTCGCGCCACCAATGTCAACGACAATGAACGGATTAACCACTTCAAAGTTTGCATCAATCAGCGGTAAAGAGCGATTTACAATGTACGGTGTTGAGTAGATTTGATTGGCGGTAATTTCATAGAGATGTTTGATATCTTCTTTACCCACAATGTCGGCTTGGTAGAGGTTTGTAAGGTACTCTTTCAGCTCGCCACCGTTTACATGTAACTTTTCAGTGATAATGTTTCCAAGCACTTTAAGTTGAGGAATTTGTTCGCTTAGCAATGATGCGTCTTGTTTGGTTCCAACATAAACAATATTGCTATACTGAACGTTTTTGAGGTAGGCAAACAGTTTTTCATCAAATACATTGCCAATACCATCAATTCCACCGACAATAATAACCACATCAATGAGTTCACTAGGGGCCTTACTCTCTTCAATTTTACTGTACAAAATAGTGTCGATAATGTTAATGCCTGAATTAAACGCTATGTTTTTAGCAAACTTCAAACTAAAGGAGTTAGTAAGTCCGATGATAAGCGTACTTAAGCCACCATTGGCGGAAGAACAGATAAAAATATCTTCTTTTTGATAGTTTGCAAAAATGTTGCCGCACTTAGTGATCAAATCATCGTAAATATCTTTCTTGAAATCCCTAAAATACTGGCTGATCCCGCTTTCTTGGCAAACTTTAAAGTAGGTACTTCCTACGTCGATGAGAAGTTTACTCATAGCATCGCCCCTATATCATGGATAATTTTATTGATGACTTCAGTTTTACTTTCAGGTAAATTGACCTTTGATTTTTCATATGCAAAACAGCGATCCGGTAGTGGCAGTTTCCCTTTTTCGATAATGCGAATATTCCCCTCTTGATCACGAATCGTAATCACTTCATTGTGATTGATAATGTGCGGTGAAAAAGGAACATCAATCAAACCATTTTTAATGGTGTTGAATACTTTACGCCACAAAGTATCCGCAGAATCATTAAAGACCGCGTCCATAATGGCGCGCACTTCCAATTCCAAATTCTCTTCTTCCTCTGCGTCATGCACAACAGGTAGACCTTTGAGCGTGCGAAGGGTGTATTTGGTGTTAGCAACCGATTGGGCATTGCACTGCATAGTTGGAATTCCAAAGGCCTCATCGCGAGTTTTGATGATGATTTTATCGGCTCTGACCATCGCTGCAATGACGGTATTGGTGTTGATAAGCGAATCAGAGAGGTTTTTATCGCGTGGAAATGCGCCCATCCATTGGTGGTACACAAGATTGATGATGGCATCGCTTCCTCCAAACATATCCGCATATTCACGGGCTAGTTTTTTCAAAACATGCGAGGTGACGATGTCTTGCATCATCGAGCCATTTTGGGAGAAACTGACCGAAAATGATTTTACACCCTCTTCGATAGAAAGGAGCATCTCGATGAGTTGAATAACGATGACAATGCACGGCGGAACAAGTGTCGCAGTAAGAGGACCAAAAGACTCACGGTTGATAGGCTCATTCAGCGTCGAGTACAGTGCACAGACTTTGTCAACATATTTCCAATACAAAAAGGCCTTATCAAGCGGAAAATTCTTTGAGTACGGAAGCATGTACGTAATCGGTCCACCTTCGATCTCAAAGATGCCCGAAGCCAATGCTGTTTCCACTAAAAGCCTCGCATCGGGTGTGCCATGACGAAGACTGACAGGTTTGTTAAAATGGGTCATCATCTTTCGAGTCGTACGGTAACCGTGATTGACCAGTGGGTAGCCGTTGAGCATATCCATCTCGTTTTCTTCGGAGAGAGTGAGCATCTTTTTGGCCATCGCGTAGTCGTTGAGTCTGGTGTTACTATCAATGGTAAGAGGGAGAACATCAATGTCCGCTTTCATAAACTCTTCATAGAGTTCAAACATCTTTTTGTAGGTCGGAAAACCACCACGAGGTTGCACTAATAGTCTGTCACGTTTTTTAAAATGATGCGAGATAAACATCTCTTTATTCGCATTGCAAATGAAATCCTCAATCTCATCAAAATCAAAACTATCGGCGTATTCATTGCGGGTGATGACATCACGCTCTTTTTGGAGTAAACTCATGCTCGCTCCTTTACAAAACGTTCTATCTCATCAAGCCCTGTATTGAGATCAATTTGATGAAAAACAAGATCAAATCCATAGGATTTGTATTTGGGAACAATATCACTTTGTGCCGCTTCACCCACAGCAAGGTTACCACCAATCACAAAAATGACATCTCGAAGGTCGTACTCTGAGCGTAAAAATTGTAAATCTCGACACCATCCTTCTGCTTCACCATTGAGCGAAGAGATGAGTAAAATGTCTGCATCTGTTTCAACAACAGCGTCAATAAACTCTTCTAATGAAGTATTGACCCCTAAGTTAAATACCTCAAAACCTCTCGCTTGTAATGATATATCAATGAGTCTGTTTGCGACTACATGGATGTCATTACCCACTACACCTGTGACTACTTTCATGGACTGACCTAAAAATTTAATAATGTTGCATTCTATCTTAACCTTTGTAAAGGTATAATTAACACAAATTTTCTAAAGTGAGTCCATGTCAAAAAAAGCCTTTTTGTTTCTTATTCTTCTCATTATGAGCTTACAGAGCTTGTTAGTTGCCTGTGGTGGAAGTTGTTTAGAGTGTCATTCTAAGCTTAGACCTTACATCAACGACCAAAATCATGCCATATTAAATGAATGTATCACCTGTCACAATCAGCCATCCAAAAATGGTCAATGCGGCAGAGATTGTTTTGATTGCCATTCACAAGAAAAAGTCTATGCGCAAAAAGATGTAAATGCCCATCAAGAACTCAAAACCTGTGGAACATGTCATAAAGAAAAAGTGGATTTTACCACGCCTAAACAATCGATTATTTCCAATCAACAAAATTTAATACACCTATTCAAATAAATAAGGAGTCACTATGAAATTTTACACGGCAGATCTTTGCGATAAGTTCCCAGAATATACCCAAGTGCTTGAACCTATAATGAAATCGTATGGTGGTGCTAAACGTATTATGGGACAAATTGTTACGGTAAAACTCTCAGGCAGTAACAAAACACTCATTGAGCTACTTAAAAGTGAAGGTTATGGCCAAATTGCTGTGGTAGATGTTGATGCAATATATACCGCTGTTGTCGGCGACAACCTTATGAAATTTGCTTATGAAAATAATTGGGCTGGAATTGTTATCAATGGTTATGTGCGTGATACTAAAAATACCAAAGAGATTGATGTAGGGCTTTTTGCACTTGGAACGTGCCCAAAAAAGACGATGGAAGTATGTGAAGGGTCTTTACATGTAACGGTAAATTTTGGAGGTATTCGCTTTAATGAAGGGGATTATCTTTATGCGGATCGCGATGGCATTGTTGTGAGTTCTCTGCCTTTAGAGATGTAACCAAACATTTTTGCATTATCTTTTTCCACTCCGCATCAAAGTGTTTATTTATATACGCTTTGGTGTGAGGCACGATGCACGCCGAACAATCTAAATGCGCCACGTTTTCATACACAAACACCCCACTTTTTTTAGAACCAATCGAACATTCACTTTTACATGTAACACCCTCTTCCACTCTTAACCCTGCATCATTAAAACGAAAATTAGGGCAAGCACATAAATAACAATTGAGTGCTTTCATATCATGACATTTTTGTTTGTTAGCATACAAAAGACAAAAATCAGGCTCGTTTTCAACCATATTATCGAAAAGAAAATAATCAATAATCATCTCTTTCGTATACTTTTGTGCACCCAATTTTTGAACAATGCGATGATGTTTGTTAGCATGTGTTTCAAACCACTCTAAATAACTCATAAAATTTGCATTTCCTTTCAAAAATTGGCATCTAACTTAATGATTTTATTGTAAAATTCCGACAAAGGAATGATATGAAAAGATTATTGATTATTTTAGCACTTATCTCAAAACTTGTCGCTGAGGATTCAAACGACTTAGATGAAATAAAAGAAGAAGATATCCCAAAAATTCTTTCCATTATCAAAGATGGCACGAAAGAACATCTGCCTATGATGTTAGATGACTACACAACGCTGGTTGACATCGTCAGTGTTAACAATGCCATTGAATACCGAAACCGCATCAATTCTGCTAATGAACACGTCAAAACGATTCTGAAAGCCGATAAAGGCACGCTCATTAAAACGACATTCGATAACAATAAAAGCTATTTATGTAGCGATTATGAAACACGTTCACTTCTGAAAAAAGGGGCAGTTTTTATCTATGTTTTTTACGATATGAATAATGCAGAACTGTTTAAATTTTCCATTCAAGAAAAAGATTGTCAGTAACTTCTTACATGTAAAAAGATTTACATGTAAGAAGTGTTGAAGCTTAGTGTTGTTTTATTACGATTTCACCATTTTTTGCATCAATGACAATGCTCTCGCCTTCGTGCAACTTCTCTTCCAAAATAAGCTCCGCTAGTTTATCTTCCACGAGTTCATAGAGTGCGCGTTTAAGTGGACGAGCACCATAAACGGGGTCAAATCCAGCCTCGGCAATCAGAGCTTTTGCCGCAACAGTAAGCTCAGCTTTAATCTCTTTGGCGGCAAGTTTGATTTCAATCTCTTTAAACATAATACTCACGATCTCGCGTAATCCATCTTCTGTTAAAGGATTGAAGATAATAATGTCATCCAAACGGTTCAAAAACTCAGGTTTGAAATGTGCACGTAACTCTTTCATGACCTCTTCGGTACGTTTTTCACCCTCATACGCCATAATTTTATCGCTAGCGATGTTCGACGTTAGTATGATAATCGTGTTTTTAAAATCAACCGTAATACCTTTGTTGTCCGTCAACCGACCTTCATCCAGCACTTGAAGCAAGATATTAAAGACATCGGGATGCGCTTTTTCAATCTCATCAAAAAGAACGACACTGTACGGTTTTCTACGTACAGCTTCAGTGAGTTGTCCGCCTTCATCATACCCAACATAGCCTGGAGGTGCACCGACCAAACGACTGACCGAGTGTTTTTCCATGTATTCGCTCATATCAAAACGAATGAGCGCTTTGGTGGTATCAAACAAGAAGTTTGCCAGCGCCTTAGCACTTTGCGTTTTACCCACACCCGTTGGCCCTAAAAAGAGGAAGCTACCGATGGGTTTATTTTGCTCACTAAGACCCGCTTTATTGCGCTTAATAGCGCGCCCAATCGCATGAATGGCTGCATCTTGCCCTACAACCTCTTTTTTAAGATGCTCTTCAACTGCTAAAACCTTAGCTTTTTCGCCTTGAAGCATTTTGTTCACCGGAATACCCGTCCATTTGCTCACAATGGTTGCAATCATCTCTTCATCCACACTGTTTTTCAACAATGTCCCGTTCTCTACCATCTTTTCCCATCTGGCTTTAAGCTCCTCTTCTTGTTTGAGAAGCTCCGGCAATTTACCATACTCAATTTCAGCAGCTTTGTTAAAATCACTGTTCTTTTTAGCATTTTCTGCCTCACGACGCAATGCTTCGGATTTTGTTTTAATGGAAGCAATGTCATTAAAAACACTTTTTTCCGTTTCAAATTGAATTTCAAGCGAACTACGTTTCTCTTTGGCATCGCATAGCTCTTTTTCAATCATACCAATGCGCTCTTCATTTTTCTTGTTTTTTTCCATTAAAAGCGCTTCTTTTTCAACCATCAACGTACTCATCAGACGTTTAATACGACTGAGCTCCGTTGGCTCACTCTCAATTTGCATTTTAAGTTCGGCCGCCGCTTCATCAATAAGGTCAATCGCTTTATCAGGTAAATAACGGTCACTAATGTAACGAGAACTAAGCTTTGCAGCTGCCACTAACGCAGAATCCATAATCGTGACATGATGGTGCGCTTCCAAGCTCTCTTTGATGCCTCGTAAAATTTGCAATGCCTCATTGATGCTAGGTTCATTGACCGTGACAGGTTGAAAACGACGTTGTAAAGCCACATCTTTTTCAAAATATTTGCGGTACTCTTTCAGCGTTGTTGCCCCAATCGTATGAAGTTCGCCACGTGCTAGAGCTGGCTTTAAAATGTTTGCAGCATCCATACTGCCTTCACTCGCACCCGCACCTACAATGGTATGAATTTCATCAATAAAGAGAATAATATTGCCACTTTTCTTCACTTCATCAATAACAGCTTTGAGCCTGTCTTCAAACTCACCACGGTACTTTGCACCCGCAATGAGTGCGCTCATATCTAAAGCAATCACGCTTTTATTTTGAAGGCTTAAAGGCACATCATTGTGAGAAATTTTAAGCGCTAGACCTTCAGCAATCGCTGTTTTACCTGTTCCTGGTTCCCCAATTAAAATCGGGTTATTTTTAGTTTTACGAATTAAAATCTGCATCATACGATGGATCTCTTCATCCCGTCCAATCACAGGATTGAGTTTCCCCTCAGCGGCAAGTTTCGTTAAATTAATACCATATTTATCAAGCGATTCAAGATTTTCATCACTACTTTGCTTATCAATTTTCTTGCCACCACGCAGCGCTTCAAGGTTTTTCTTAAACTGTAAAAGATCAAGGTATTTACCTAAAATCTTTTTGAGTGGATCACTGTCGATATTCGCAAGTAACCATGTATCCACGGAAAGATAGCTGTCGCCTTTTTGTTTCATTAAACCTTCGGCTTTTTGTAATGTTTCAACAAGACTACGAGAAACTGAGATACTTTCTTTTGTTACATGGGATGCTGTGGGAAGTTTTTGAACTTCGCTCTTTACTTCAAGCTCTATAGCACTCTTATCAATATTCATTTTATTGAAAACCTGATTGAGAATAGAAGCTGAATTCGTAATGAGCCCCCATGTTACATGTAAAGGGGTTGCTTCAGAATTTTTTGAATGCAGTGCAAGGCTAATAGCGCTCTCAATTGCTTCTCGCATTTGATTGGTTAATTGATCAAAAAGTGAGTCCATTAAGTGCCTCCTAAGGTGTTATAGTATTTTTATAATTTTACAACTTTAGTCTATTGATGTCAAGTTTATTTAGTAGCATGGTATTACTTTTATTCAACGAATACTATATTTCAAAGCCTAAAACTACTTAAAATATTTACAATTGCATCCGTGCATTCATACAAAATTTAGGGAAACTCCACTATAATCTTCATCACAAATAATATGCATATCATGCTAGGAGCATACACACGCTATGAAACACTTACCATTTGCTACCGTTGGCTTTTTTGCCACGTTTTTGGGTATTGCCACCCTGTTTTCTTCAACTCTCTTTGCGGCTGACAATGCTGAAGGCGAAAAAAGTCGTCTTGCCTCTTTAGCAAAGTTTACACGCGTTGTAGCGACAATTGAAAAATATTATGTTGATGACATCAAAATTGATGACATCATTAAAAAGTCTATTGAAGGACTTTTAACAAACCTCGATGCTCACTCTTCTTACCTCGATGAAAAACATTTTAAAGACCTTAAAATCCAAACCGATGGTGAATTTGGTGGACTTGGAATTACCGTTGGTCAAAAAGATGGTGCACTAACCGTTATTGCCCCAATGGAAGGCACACCAGCTGATAAAGCGGGCGTTAAAGCAGGCGACATCATCCTTAAAATCAATAAACAAGCAACTCTAAATATGACGATTGATGAAGCCGTCAATATTATGCGCGGTAAACCTGGTACTGGTATTGAGCTTACATTAGTGCGAGAAGGTGAGAGCAAACCTCTTACTATCGCTATTGTGCGTGATATTATCAAAATCGAATCAGTCTATTCTAAAACAATTGAAAATGAAAATATTCTCTATGTACGCGTTGTAAACTTTGATAAGAACATTGTAGGTGACGTACAAGAAGCCTTGAATAAAAACAAAAACACTAAAGGTATTATTCTTGATCTTAGAAACAATCCTGGTGGACTTTTAAATCAGGCCGTAGGTCTTGTGGATCTTTTTGTTGATGAAGGGATTATTGTTTCTCAAAAAGGTCGTGTTGAATCAGAAAATGCAGAGTATCGCGCTACTAAAGCGGGTAGCAATACAAAAACTCCTCTTGTCGTTCTCGTCAACGGCGGTAGTGCCAGTGCAAGTGAAATTGTAAGTGGATCCCTTCAAGATCATAAACGTGCCATCATCATTGGTGAAAAAACTTTTGGTAAAGGAAGTGTTCAAGCGGTTCTTCCTGTCGTTGATAATGAAGCAATTCGTTTAACCATTGCCCGTTACTACCTTCCAAGTGGTCGCACAATCCAAGCAGAAGGTGTTATTCCTGATATTACTGTTTATCCTGGTGATGTGCCGCATAAAAGTAATGAACAATCCCTTAAAGAGAAAGATCTTAAAAAACATTTAGAGAGTGAACTTAAAAAAGTAGATGATAATAAAACGGCAGAGACAAAAGAGAAACCAAAAACCAAAACAAAAGATCAAACGAAAGCAGATAAAGAGATAGTAAGTCAAGAAAATCTTTTCAAAGACCTACAACTAAAAAGTGCTGTTGATACGATCAAAGTACTTTCTATTAAAAAATAATTGAGGAGCAATCAGTGAACAAAGGTGAAATGTTATACGAAGGTAAAGGTAAAAAACTTTTTTTAACAGATGATGAGAATCTTTTAATTTCAGAGTTTAAAGATGATTTGACAGCATTTAATGCAGAAAAAAGAGGCAATGAAGCAGGAAAAGGCGCACTGAATTGTAAAATTAGTACACAACTATTTCACCTTCTTGAAAAACACGGTATTAAAACACATTTGGTCAAAACACTTAATGATACAGAGCAACTGATTAAAAGAGTTAAAATTATTCCTATTGAAGTCGTTGTTAGAAATATAGCAACAGGCTCTTTGGCAAAACGTCTTGCGATTAAAGATGGTACGGTTCTTCCTTTTACACTCGTAGAATTTTATTATAAAGATGATGCTCTTGGTGACCCTATCATCAATGATGAGCACTGCTTACTTCTTAATTTGGTTAAAAGTGAATCAGACCTTGAAGAGCTCAAACGTCTTGGTCGCGAAATCAACTCTATTATGAAAAGCTTTTTTGCTGAGCGTAAACTCAAACTCGTTGACTTTAAAGTTGAATTTGGTGTTGATAAAGACGGTAATATCCTTCTTTCTGATGAAATTAGCCCTGATAGCTGCCGTTTTTGGGATATGGATACTAATGAAAAGCTTGATAAAGACAGATTTAGACAAGGGATAGGTGATGTAAAAGTTGCTTACGAAGAGGTCTTAAAACGTATCTTGTCGCACTAAAATCAAAGGAAAAAGTATACTATGAAAGTTATTGTCAATATTCAACTCAAGAATGGCGTTTTAGATCCACAAGGTAAAGCAGTTCATCATGCACTCTCTTCTTTAAAATTTGATGAAGTAAATGATGTACGTATAGGAAAACAAATTATTCTTGATATTGAACAAAGTGATAAAGCAAGTGCTGAAAAGAGAGTCAAAATTATGTGTGAAGAGCTTTTAGCCAATACCGTTATTGATGACTATACGATTGAGTTTCCAACATGCTAGTTGCTGTCGCCGTATTTCCAGGAACAAACTGCGAAATCGATACTAAATATGCTTTTGAAAAACTGGGACAAAAGGTTGTCCTTGTTTTTCATAAAGAAGAGAAGCTACCAGAGGGAACCGATTTAGTCGTTCTTCCTGGTGGTTTTAGTTATGGAGATTACTTAAGAAGTGCTGCCATTGCTAAATTTTCTCCTATTATGAAAGCTGTTATTGAGTTTGCAAATCACGGCGGCAAAGTTCTTGGCATTTGCAATGGTTTTCAAATGCTTGTAGAAGCACGCTTGCTTCCAGGTGCTATGAAGCGTAATGAAAATGTTCATTTTATCTCACAGTTTCATCATCTCAAAGTGGTAAACAACGATAATACTTTTCTACGTCAATGCAAAATAGGTGAACTTTTAAATATTCCCATTGCTCATGGTGAAGGTAGCTTCTATATTGATGAAGCTGGACTCAAAGAACTTTATGATAACCACCAAGTTCTTCTTACCTATTGTGATGAAAAAGGAAATGTACAAAATCCAAATGGCTCTGTGGATTCCATTGCTGGTATTTGTAATAAAGCTAAAAATGTTTTTGGACTTATGCCTCATCCAGAGCGTGCGATTGAGCAGATACTTGGTTCTGACGATGGCGTCAAAATGCTTAATGGTTTTATAAATTAAATTAATGAAAAAAATCTTAACACTCTTTGTACTCTCTTTTGCATTACTTTACTCTTCATTATTAGCAGAAGAGAGTACATTTTCCGGACAAGCTAAATCCCTTTTTCTCACAATTGAAGAGATCCCTCAAAAAGTTTATGTAGGACAAGTTTTTCCTATTAAAATTAAAGCTATTGTCGCAAATAATAAAATTGATGCGATGAACACAACATTTATAGGTGCATCCGGTGTTGATGTTATCAACCCACAAAATCCTTGGGAACGCTCTCTTGATAACACTTATTATAATACCTTTTATTTCAAAATAAACTCTAAAACGGCTATTATGCCACGCCTCAATGTTTCTTTGATCCAACAGCAAGAACCCGTTGAAAGTGAAGCGCTAGCATTAACACTGCCTTCTCAGCTCATTCAACTCAAAACGGATCCTTTTTTCAGCAATGTCATTGCACAAAGCTTAACCATCAACAAATATAAAACAACAACTTTTGATGGTAAAAATGTCATCGTTGTTCTCGAAATCGAGACAACTGGGGCTAACCTAAAAGATTTTAAACTCAGCGGTATTGCAAAAAGTGGTATTGATTCTTTTTCGGAGACAGGAACCAGCCAAAAAATCTACTACTATGCTATTGTTCCAAATTATCAAAAAAGTTTTGATTTTACCTACTTTGATTTACCAACAAATAAATTTAATAAAATCACTCTTCCTATGGTGATAGAAAGTGATGAAGTCAGTACCCAACTTGGACTTAACCCCAAAGAGAGCATTTTTGAGTTTTATAAAAGTGTTGCGTATGGTGCGCTCTCCTTTATTTTCTTTATTGTTTTAATCAAGCGCCGAAAATGGTACTATTTGGTTATTTCCCTAATATTTTTGGGACTCTATTTCTTTGACCAAAACCCTCTCAATAACGTTAAGCTTAAAAATAATAGTAGCGTTATGATTCTTCCAACAGAAAGATCAACGGTCTTTTTTACAAGTAACAAAATCTTAGATGTTGAAAAATTAGGAGAGCGAGAGAATTACATTAAAATCTTACTTCCTGATGGAAAAATTGGATGGACAACGCGTGAAAATATTAGCAAAAATTAGAGGTTTTTATGTGATGATAGAATTTGTCATCACCGTTCTTATGACCATTGTTTTAATGTATGCTTTCCGTAACCATACACATCCTATAAGACGTACATGGGGACGATTACAAACCTTTTTAATGGGCTTTAACATCAAACAAATAGGTGAGGCATCGCCTTTGACTACACTTTTAGTCATGAACCATCAAAGTCTTGTAGATATTGTCGCTCTTGAAACTATTTATCCTAAAAATCTTTGTTGGATTGCTAAAAAAGAGATTGAAGATATTCCGCTTTTTGGTCATATTATCCCTGCGCCTCGTATGATTTCCATTGATCGTAGCGATAAGCGCTCTATCATCAAAATGATTAAAGAGGGAAAAGAGCGTATCAGTGAAGGGCGTGTCCTTGCCATGTTTCCAGAAGGTACACGTGGGTATGGCGATAAACTTCTAAAGTTTCAAAGTGGCGCAAAAGTTTTGGCTGAAAAGTTAGACCTAATTGTGCAACCTACCATTATTGTGGGAACTCGACATATTCTTGATTCAAAAAATCTTGACGCACATGGTGGAGAAGTTAGAGTCATCTATCTTGACCCTATCAATCCTAAAGAGGATGAAGCATGGTTTGAGAAAATGTACCATGCTATGGAAGAGAGATTGGCTCTCGAATTAGCTTCTTAATATTAATGTTTTAAAGCCACTTTTGTGGCTTTAAAACTCTTACATTTTTGATAAAATTACGCGATTTTTTTTGGATTTATCAAAAAATTTTTTTACATGTAAAGCTCTTTGATAAATCCAAATTACACATATCACAAAGGATAAATTATGTCAAAACATCAATTTCAAACCGAAGTCACTCAGCTTTTAGACCTGATGATTCACTCCCTCTACTCCAACAAAGAGATTTTTTTACGTGAGCTTGTTTCCAACGCTTCTGATGCTCTTGATAAGCTTAATTACCTCGCGCTAACCGATGAAAAATACAAAGCGCTCTCTTATACTCCACGTGTTGATATTGCCATCAATAAAGAAGCTAAAACCTTAACCATCAGCGATAGCGGTATTGGTATGAACAAAGAAGAGTTGGTTGAAAATCTTGGCACCATTGCGAAAAGTGGCACAAAATCATTCTTGGCAAACCTTAGTGGTGACAAGAAAAAAGATTCAAGTCTGATTGGTCAGTTTGGTGTTGGCTTTTACTCAGCCTTTATGGTTGCCAATAAAATCGATGTTATCAGTCGTAAAGCGGGTGAAGAAACCGCTTATATGTGGAGCTCAACCGCAGGAGCGGAGTATGACATCACCGAAGTTACCAAAGAGAGTCACGGAACATCCATTACCCTTTACCTCAAAGACGATGAAGATGAATTTTTAGAATTTTACCGCATTCAAGAGGTCATTAAAAAATACTCAAACCACATTCAATTCCCTATTTATATGGACAAAGAGGTCAAAGAGTATGACGATGAAGGCAAAGAAAAAAGCACTGAAATCAAAAATGAGCAAATCAACAAAGCTAGTGCGCTTTGGACAGTAGCCAAAAGCCAAATCAAGCCCGAAGAGTATAAAGATTTTTACAAACAAATCTCTCACGATAGTAGCGATCCATTGTTATGGAGTCATACCAAAGCAGAAGGAACCTTTGAGTACACCACCCTCTTCTACATTCCTTCAACACCTCCTATGGACTTGTTTAGAATGGACTATAAACCAGGTGTCAAGCTTTATGTTAAACGTGTGTTTATCACCGATGATGAGAAAGAGTTGCTACCAACTTACTTACGTTTTGTTAAAGGTATCATCGATGCGGAAGACTTACCACTGAACGTCAGTCGTGAGATTTTACAACAAAACAGAATATTAGAGACCATCAAAAAAGCTTCCGTGAAAAAAATCTTGAGCGAACTTAAATCACTCAAAGAAAAAGATGCAGAAAAATACCTTGAGTTCTACAAAAACTTCGGTCGCGTCATCAAAGAGGGACTTTACAATGACTGGGACAATAAAGAAGCCCTTTTAGAGCTCGTACTGTTCAAATCGTCTAAACGCGATGGACTCGTCAGCCTTAAAGAGTACAAAGAGAGCATGAAAGAGAATCAAAAAAGCATCTATTACATCACCGGTGAAAATGAGCGCATCCTTCGCAATTCTCCACTGATTGAGCAATTCAAAGCCAAAGATATTGAAGTCTTACTCCTCGATGAAGAAGTTGATGCCATCGTCTTCCCAATGGTCGGAGAGTACGATAAAACACCGATCAAGCCTGTCAACAACTCCGACATCGACGAAGAGATCAAAGAAGATAAAGAAAAAGTCGAAGAAGACGAAAAAACCTACAAAGAGATTTTAGTCAAAATGAAAGAAATTCTCAAAGACGATGCCAAAGATGTCAAAATCTCTAGCCGTTTAAGTGACTCTCCATCATGCCTCGTGTACGATAAAAACGACCCAGATTTCCAAATGCAACAAATGCTCAAACAGATGGGGCAAGACAATCTCCCAACCGTTAAGCCAATCTTAGAGATCAACCCTGAGCATGAGATTTTCAAAAAATTAAGTGCAAAATCTGATCTTTTAGAGCTCAATGACGTTGCTTTCTTACTTCTCGATCAAGCCAAACTTCAAGAAGGTATGAAAATCGAAGATACCGCTGCGTTTGCAAAACGTTTAAACCGTTTTATCGCTAAAGCACTTTAAACCATACGTTTACATGTAAGGATTTCTCCTTACATGTAAAAAAGAACTGCCCTTATCTCTCCAAGCTGCATCAAACCTCCATTTTCATAAAACATCACACACGACTTCCAATGCTGTAAAATGTAGGCAGAAAACACAGAAAGTTAAAAGTTTAGCTCTGCCCCCCCTATTGTTCTATTGTTCTATATCAGACTGTTTTGTATATAATGTTCGTTGAATAAATAGTTATATTCTTTCTCGTAAATTATAAAAACAAGGGTGCTAATGCGTTTATTTTTCTATGTAGTGTTTAGTCTATCCATATCGGGTTACTCGCTTTATGTGGACTGGGGAAATGAATCATTTACTTGGTTTCAGCGTTCTGGGGCATTGGTTGTTTTGGCGGGAGCAATACTCAGCTATAGAAGTATTTTTAGGTTAGGTATCAATGGTGTTGGTGGTGATCCAGATAATGGGACAACAATCGCTACCGTAGCAGGGTATACCGATGATGGAAAAATACTAATAGAACATTCTCAAGAATACTTGGATAGTCAGCGCCAAATACTTTGGGATAAGTTGTGTGGTTACTTCGGAGCTATCCTAGCTAGTGTCGGCACAGTTATTTGCGGTTACGGTGACCTTTTAGCACGAATATAACAAGCCAATTCAATTGACGCATTCAACATTGGCTGTTGTTGTTTCAAGTTAATCGTATAATAAAAGAATAAAAAGGGTCAGGGCTAATAAGGAATAAAGGGGACAGGCTACTTTAATGGAACTAAACAATAAATCATTTACATGTAAGGATTTTCCTTACATGTAAAGTGTAACTGCCCTCACCGCTTCGGGATACGCATGTGCATATTTTTGAATGCCAGCCCCAAAACTCTCCAACATATCTTTCGCTCTTATAAACAGTGCTGTATCATCTTCCAACTTCGCTAATTCAAAAAGATTTTTGATCATCGTTGAGAGTGGGCTTTTGTAGCTGTTATCTTCCAAAACCGCTTTAGCACGAAAGGCTTTATCGGAGAGATACCACGTCTCTTCTTTGTAAAATTTCTGCTCTGCTTCATGGCTTAGCTTTTTTGCTAATTCTAAGTAACGAGCCTCTTTGGTATGTGCATAACCACGCAATAAAGCTTCAATGACAAAGGCATAATCTTCCAGTAACGCTTCCACTTTCAAACTGCCACCTACCACAATTTGATGGTACAAAATGCCGTTTACATGTAAAGATTTTAAAAGTGTATCAAGCACGCTTTTTGCTTTTTCGACTTTGTCCGCCTCAAAGAGTGCTGTGACCATCAACGCATTCCACGCGGTCAAAATTTTGGTATCGATAAACGGATACGCTACCTTTTGACGTTCCTCTTTTAAAATTGCAATCGCTTCATTCAGACGCGCAGGTTTATCGTTACATGTAAGAACAGGATTGGTGGTTTTGTGCTCAAAATTGCCAAATTTTGTGATGCCAAAATAGTCCATAACAGCTTTCGTTTCCACTTCGCTCAGACCTGCTTTTAAAAGCGCTTCTTTGGCTTGAAGGAAACCAAAAACAAAGTATTTGCCCTCTTCGCCTTCAGAGTCTGCATCGCTAGCGCTCAGATACAATCCCTCTTTTAAAAACCGCTCGTCCATCGCGTCAATGGTTGTGTCAACGACCTCTTGAAAGAGAGGTTTTTGTGTGATTTTAAATACTTTGGCATAGACTTCAATCAACTCAGCATTCGTATAAAGCATCTTTTCAAAATGGGGAATCACCCACGCCTCATCGACACTGTAACGGTAAAATCCACCTTCTATTTGATCGTTGATGCCGCCTCGTGCCATAGCCGTAAGCGCATCTTCACTCATATAGAGGGCTTCAAGGTTTTTCGTTCGGGCGTAAATATCCAAAAGGGCATTCCACGTCGAAGCATGCGGAAACTTGGGCGCACTTCCCACCCCTTTGGAGACATCATCATAACTTGCTTTTACTTTGCTCACAAACGTTTCAATCACTTCGTCTGTATGGATACTCTCTTTTTGCTCAAAACTACGCTCATAGTGCTTAATAGCAGCTTCTATGCTTTGCGCACTCTTTTGAACTTCGGCTAAATCATCATCAAACTTACCTTTGATAAAACTCGTAAGCTCTCGAAATCCCATACGCCCTTGTCCACTTTGAGGCGGCAGATACGTTCCTGCAAAAATGACTTGCTGTGTTGGAGTCATAATAATACTCAGCGGCCAACCACCTGCGCGCTGTGTCAACAGATAATGCACATCTTGGTAGTATTTATCCAGATCTGGCATCTCTTCACGATCGACCTTGATGCTCACATACGCATCATTGAGCACTTTGGCACTCATCTCGTCTTCAAACGTTTCTCGCTCCATCACATGACACCAATGACAGGTGCTGTACCCAATGGAAAGGAAAATCAGTTTATTTTCGGCTTTGGCTTTGGCAAGCGCTTGATCGCTCCATGACATCCAGTTAACAGGATTGTGCGCATGTTGCAACAGATAGGGAGAATCTTCATGAATGAGTTCATTTGTATGCGTCATAACAGCCTCCTAAGGGTTATAAGGCGTAGGAGTATAGCCTTTTTGAATCAATGATTTCATACCACCTTTAAGATTGACCACTTTGTAACCCTGCTTTGAAAGAAGCTCAGAAACAGCCGCACTTCGACTACCCGTTCGGCAAATCAGAGCAAACTCTTTATCTTTACTCACATATTGATTAAGCTCTTTCATGAAATTATCTGCGTCATAACGTCCTTGCTCATCAAAAAAAGTGAGCGGGATGGCATCTTTAACCATTCCAGTTTCTTTCCATTCGGGCATGGTTCGAATATCAATAATTTTAATGCCACTTTTAACAACCTCTTCACTGACATCGACATGGCGTAATTCAGCAAATAAAAACGTGGTAAAAATAGCGATAAGTAGTAGAATTTTAGACATAAAAAACTCCTCTCTTTTTAGGAGTTATTTTATCTCTTTTAATTGAGGAAAGACTTTAAAACTTAATGTACCATTCCCGCTTCAACTAAAAAGGGTGAATGGGTATAGCTAATCTTTTTGATCTTATCATATTTTGCGTATGAGAGAATGAGCATGTCTTTTGCGCGTGTGGTTGCCACGTAAAAGAGACGACGTTCCTCTTCCAAGCTTCCACCTTTTTGCATCAATTTACGGTTGGGGAAACGTCCATCCATGAGATCAATGACATAGACTTCTTTAAACTCCAACCCTTTGCTAGCATGAATACTGAGTAAATTGACACCCTCACCTTCACTCATCTCGTTACTTCCAAGCGTCAGCGCATTTAAAAAACGCTCACTCGAAGCATAACCACTCGCCAAATCTTTGAGTAGATGTCCTTTACGAAAGATACGTGCACGTGCTTCTGCTTTGAGTTTTTCATCAATAGTGCCATCTTTTTTAATCGTGCGCTTGATAGCTAAAACTTCAGCAATGGCACTAAACACTTCCGAGCTTAAGACGTGGTTGATAAGGCTTTGCGGTGTTTTAATACGTGTTGCATGTTTCATAAACTTATAAAATTGATGTAAAAACTTCGCACCATCGGTGGTCAACTTTGGGTGTTTTAAAATAGGATTGGAGAGAAAAAGCTCTTCAAAGCCAAAATTGTAAAAACGACTGACACTGCCTAGATCAATGATGTCATCAAAAAGCCCTAATTGATGGTTTTTAGCTCTTTTTTTAAAAATGTCTTCCACATCGTCTCTTGGGTTGAAAAACCCTTGATAGATATTGCCATTGCCCAGTTTAAAAAGTCCGTCAAAAAGCTCTTTTGAAAGCGAACTTCCTACCCCTCTAGCGTATTCAAAACTATGTATAAACGCCATCATATCTTTAGGATTAACTACCACGCCAACAAGATCGAGCATCGCTTTGACTTCGGCTGAATCAAAAAAGCTGATGCCTCCTTTTCGCTTACAGGCGATGCCTTGCTCACGTAGAGTGGCTTCAATACCATCGGCTGTCGAGTTATTGCGAAAGATAACGGCAATGTCAGCAGGCGCATGCATAGAATGCTTAATGAGCGTTGAGATTGCCTGATACTGTGAAAAGAGTTCATCATAAATTAAAAGTTTTGGTGCTTCAAATGTACCATCACGCGTTACTTCAAGCCTTTTTTCATACAACCTTGGATTTTTTTCAATGACACGATTCGCTAATGAGAGAATTTTATGGGATGATCGGTAATTTTTATTGAGCGTAAACACATTGGCATTGGGATAGCGCGTGGCAAAAGAGCCGATGATGTCAATATTCGCGCCATTAAACGCGTAAATGCTCTGGTCATAATCTCCCACACAAAAAAGAGATTTTGAGTGAAAAGCATCAATCAAAGAACCCTGCAACGTATTGGTGTCTTGGTACTCATCAATGAGCACTTCATCAAAACTAAGCGTATCCGTGGTTTTGAGCGTATCTCGCATCAAAATCAAAAGATCGTTAAAATCAACGTACCCAAATTCACGCTTGAGCGCTTGAAACTCTTCAAATATATCTTCATAAATATCGAAAAAAAGACCATGCTCACTGTCATTTGACTCAAGCCACTCCGTAAAACTTTGTGTTACCGTACTGTTTTGATACAGTGAAAAAAGATCATACAAATACGCTGCACTGTACGCCTTTACACTTGAGTCAATATGGTCAAAGCGACGTCTATCATGAATACTTTTGAGTAAAATTTTGAGATCTTTAGGCTGTTTTAAAACGATATTACGTCCCAATTTTTTTAAAAGACGGTAACTCACCGCATGAAACGTGCCTGATTCAATTTGAGAGGTAATCGATTTATCAAAGAAAATACCCACACGCTCAAGCATTTCAGCAGCAGCTTTATTCGTAAAAGTTAGCAGTAAAATTTTTGAGGGCTGCGTTCCATGATTGAGAAGATGAGCAATTCTTGCGACAATGGTCGAAGTTTTACCTGTTCCTGCACTGGCAATAATAAGATTATATCCTGAGGGTGCTGTTGCAGCACTTCTTTGTTCAGCATTAAGTCGACTAAGAGGCATTGAGTTCCTAGAGTAAAAAAATTAGAGGAGGGATTTTAGTCCAAAACACCCTAAAATAAAGTAAAGCCTTATAGGTACCAATGACGCTTAACCAACTTACCATCTTTATTTTCGTCGATATAAACCTTTTTTGGATCATCATCTGAGAGCCATAATAAGTAGTTCATCTCAGGTGTTGTGATCTCAATACGTTTATCAACAATTTCATAATTACCTTTTGAGAGCTGTTCAAAGACTATTGAGAGGACATGATTGGTTCGTGGAAGTTTGAGTTCTTTGAGATTAATATTGTCATGCATAAATTGATAAATAAGTTTTTTTTGAAGCACCAATGTTGCAAAGTAAGAACCACTTTCGCGGTATTCCTTAGTGCTAATAAGGTTTTTGCTGATGTTTCCAAGAGGATTGATTGAATCGATTCTCGAACAGGCATCACCAATGGCAACAAGGATTTGCTCATTTTTATCATTTTTCAGAATAAAAGCATTGCCTTCATTGCATACTTTATCAAAATTTTTAGCCTCATAATCTCTTAAAAGATCATTGTAAGAGTATGCGTAAATGTAACTCCAAAAGACACCCAATAATACAAAAACGACTCTCATTCTTGTCCTTTGTAAAAATTTAGAAGTGCTTGTGCTTCTTTAGAATTAATATAGCCTAAAAAAAGTTCCAAAGACCTTATGGCTTCTGCTCGATCGCCCAGATAAAATTTTGACTTTGCATACAAAATCCAAGGTAAATCAGAGCGTGAATCACGTTTGCTTGCCTCTTTGGCCCAAAGAATAACTTCACTATACGATTTGCGTTCAAAATAAAAATGTGCCAAAGCATACGCATTAGAAAAATTTTGTTCTGCTTGAAATACTTTTAGCAAATGCTGTTCTTCATTTAAAGATCGCTTGGCCTCTTCTAGCTCAGCAGAAGGTAATTTAGTCTTGTCTTTGTACACATGTGGCGCTAGGAAAAGTGTCTCTGCCGAAGCCTCCATTTGCGATATCGGTATAACTTCTACCTTTTGTGTTGTCGTCTCATTTATATCAGAAAGAAGAGGTATAGAAGCATTAACATCATGAACCGATGCATGAGTGTTTTCATTTACCCCTTGGTGCGCATGATTCAACCAATAATAAATACCAAACGAACCTAAAAACAAACATGCAAGGAGAGAGACTAAGCGAAGAATACGTGCTTTTTTAAGTCTTGCACAGCGTTTTTCTAACTCTTCGAAGCGACTACTTGTCATCAATGAGTCCTATATCTAGCGCTGCCATTGTTAAAAGACAACTGCCCAGTTTTCGGTATTTTGATAAATTTTTTTGCTGTGCGTAATCAAGAAGTTTCATAAGCGTATAGAGAAATTTTTTAATCGTACGAAAGTTTCCTTTGGCATAGCGCGCAATGACTTTCGCCTCATGTTTAGAAAACATGAGGGCAATATCACCATGCATATGGCCCATGAGCAATGTTTGAATATAACGCAGTATCTCATTTTCCTCAAGATTACCATATTCAATGACAAGCTTCGTACGTGTTTTAAATTGCTTTTTATTCAGTAAAATGATACCCTCATCTTTGTGCATTGCCAATACAAATTGGAACAGTTTCGTGTCACTTAAAACACGAATAAACTCAAATTGGTCATTATTTAACAGTTGTGCTTCATCAATAAAAATCGTGCACAACGTCCCTACGTAAGCTTCAAACAGATCATCTAAAAATTCGCCTTGGCTTTTATTTTTATCAAAGTTCATACCTCGCGCTTCATAAAGCTCTTTATAGAGATCGCGTGGATCAAAAAAAGGATGTTCAATCAAAACAGTAGTCGTTTTAAGGGCTGTTGCATGGTGCATGACTCGCATAATATGACTTTTCCCTACACCAGGATCACCAATAATAAACATAAGGGGAATAGCAGGATTGCCAATGGCTTCTTGGAGTTTATTTCGGGCAATTTCAGCACTTATGCTATCAAAATACAACGAAGGATCAACAGTATCTTTAAAAAACTCTTTTGCAGCTTCAAAATCTTTCATCTAGAAATTAACTGCTTTTTCTTCAGGAATGAGGGATCGTTTAGGAAGAGGAGGTGCTAGATTGAGTTGTGGTTGGGATTGATATTGCTGTTTGGGCGCACTATTTTGTTGCTGTTGTTGTTGGAAAACGCCCTCTTTTTTGATAGCATCAACAATTTCTTGGGTGGTTGGATTGCTCTTGACGGTTAGCTCTTGAATATACACCGAATCAATCACTAAATTATGTGTTTTTTTGGCATAAGCAATCAGTGTAGATTTCAAAAGCTCTTTTCCACGAGAGGTCACAAGGTCTTCTGCAAAATAACTGCCTATGACAATATTGAGGGTATCAACAACTTTATGTTCATTTTTTTTGACATCATTGCCTTCAAAAACCAAACCAATGGTTACTTCAACAGGCTTTTTATCGACCTTTGCAAAAACATTGGTTTTAAAATGCTCTAAAACCAATGTCTCTGCGAAAAGGCTTACATGTAAAAGTAAAATTGCTGTTAAAAGACGTTTCATACGACCCTTTTTTAGACTGATGTATCGAGCACACTTCCACCAAGTTCTTTGATTCTGGCATCAACTTTTTCGAGTGCTTTTTGCATTGTAGTATAACTAATTTCAGGTAATTTTCCACCCCAAAGTTTCTCAGCCTCTCCAAAACCTTGGAGCATTCCCGATCGTCCTGCTTGAAGTTTGGAAAGATCATCGCCTGCTCCATTAATGACAAAATCAGCAATACGTGCACTCGTTTGGGGAATACCAAAAAAACCATCATCTGCGACTAAGGACTTAGCCTCATCTTGACTCAACTGACCAATAGGTTTGCCTTTATAACCAATATCAGCAAGAGTAAACGTATCGGCTTGAGTGCCAAAAGTCGTTTTAGACTCAGAGGCAACTTTTGCCATGTAGTCTGCTAAATAACTGTTGGTAATCTGCTTACCCGTTGTCAGTTTTTTATCTTTAGCGTTGACGTCTTGATTGCTTTGTGAGTAGGTTATCAAGCCTTTTGATTCATACGAAATTTCTAGATTCATAATTGCCCCCTTAAACCTGTTTCTTTTACATGTAAATCGTCAAAATTCATCAAAAAGTGAATCGCTCTTAATTTCTTCTATTTTCAAAATATCTGATTTTTGGTAAAACTCCCCTACTTTGGGTGAGACTTGCACACACCGCGTCAAATGCTCATAAAATCGTTGATAATGGTAGTCGAGCAGAAGCTGTTTTGGGTAACGTGCTCTTGAAATTGCGACGTAAAATTGGCTTTTTTCAAAGATGTTGTTGATGTTACAGACCAAAGAGTCAATGCTCATGCCTTGAGACTTATGAATCGTGATAGCATAGGCGAGCTTTAAAGGAAACTGCTCAATGGAAACGAGCGGTTTTTCTTTGACTTCACCCTCCATCACCACATTTTCATGCAAGGTGTACTCTTGGCGCTCCACTTTGACAAATTCGCCCGCTTTTTCCACGATGACCTCATTTTCATCAATCGCTTTAATAATGCCTCGCTCGCCATTGTAGTATTTGCCCCACTTATTGGTACAAAAAAGCACCTTTGCACCCACTTTTAAGGTCAAGTCCACAGGAATCGGAAGTGCGTTTTTCCAGCCTTCTATTTTGTTTACATGTAAAGACTGTTCATGCACTTTTTCTTTGGCTTTCAGCACGATGGGCTCGCTCTCAATCTGTGCCAATTTCTGGATGTTGAGCATCTCCGCTTCTTTGTTTCTGCCAAACAAAACCGTTGGGTCATCATCCCAAACACCGACATTGGTGCGCAAAGCTTCTAAGTATTCGAGTGTGTCGCTATCCAGTATGCCTCGTCGTATCTTTCCAAGGTGAGAAAAGAAAAGCACATCGTGTGTTCGTTTCGTGATGGTCAGCTCCACCACCACAGGCTCAAACGCATTCCATGAACTGCTCTCAAACGCATATTCAAAACCGCCCCATAAGCTATTTTCTTTGCCTTTGGAAACAGGCGGCAGTTGAAAAAAGTCGCCCACAAAAAGCACACTTCCCTCAAAATTGGCATTACGAAGACGATAATAGATCATATCAAGCAAATCAGCCGAAACCATGCTAATCTCATCAATGACTAAAAGATCGCATCTCGTGAGCACTTTTTTAATTTCAGTAAGTCTTGCCTTGGCGTAACGGTCATGGCGAGTGAGCTCATCAAGATGGTTGCAGATGCCAAAGGCAAAAAAGCTGTGCAAAGTTTGACCACCCACATTAACCGCACTCACCCCTGTACTTCCAAGAACGACGACCTGTTTGCCTACTTTTCTTAGCTCCGTAACAATTTCACCCACCAGATAGCTTTTGCCCACACCCGCACCACCCGTAAGCAGTACATTGTCCTTTTTTAAAATATCGATGAGTTTTTGTGCTAAGTTCAAAGAGGCTTCCTAAGTTGTTTTTGGTATTATAGCACTTACAAAAGGAAGGACTTAAAACGATGTCAATACGAAATATGTTTCTTTTTATATGTACACTTTTTCTCTTAGGCGGTTGTGCCACAAAAGAACCCTCAGCGCAGACGTTTGTCGCAGAGAAAAGCACTTCAAAAGCAATGCTCCTTTACCCTCAAAATGTAGACTTTTTAGCACAAAACATTACACCTCAGAGCGTTGCACAAGATGATTTTACCTACCGCTATTATTCACCATGGTTTAAAACCCATGTCAGCCATGATAAAGAAGATGCACTCTGGGCAAACAGATCCTATGGACTGAAAAATCGCTATTATGGTGAAAACTTACAACTCATTGATGGCGCTGAGATTGATGCTATCATCAATGCAACGAACGTAGAAGCCTATGGAAGTATCAACGCCCATGCGATTATGATCCAAAATGCGCAAATGCGTAACCTCCCAACAGAAAAACCTTTTTTCAAAAAAACAACCTTACCGGGTGAAGGCTACCCGTTTGATTACTTGCAAACGTCACGCATTCATGTCGCTGAGCCTATTATCATCTCGCACTACAGTAAAGACGGTGCTTGGGCGTTTGTGGAGAGCTCTTTTGCTTCGGGTTGGCTTCCTGTAGAGAGTTTCGTGCTTGTGAATGCGAGAGAGCGTACCGAATTTTTAAGCGCCAAAAAAATCGCTATTGTAAAAGACAATGTACCTCTTTATAATGCACAACAACGTTTCATCACTTACGCCAAAGTAGGTGCTATTTTACCTATTAGCAGCGAAGATGACAACTTTTTTCATGCCTACATATACACTCATGATGCCGCATTTAATGCCCAAAAATTGGAGCTTCATGTTCCCAAAAGTTTTGCACAAATCGTACCTATCGACTTTAGCAAAGAGAGCATCAGCAAAATTGGAGATCAACTCTTAGGCGAAAAATACGGCTGGGGCGGGTATCTTGCCAATCGTGACTGTTCTGCTATGACGCGTGACTTTCTCTCCCCTTTTGGCATTTGGATCCCTAGAAATTCCGCCGCACAAAAAAGTTTTGGAGAGTATGTGTCACTTAAAGATTTAACACCTAAGGAGAAAGAAGCAATGATACTCAAAAATGGCATAGCCTTTTTAAGCCTCATTTACCTCAAAGGGCATATCATGCTTTATGCCGGAGAATTTGAAGGAAAAGCCCTTGTCATGCAAAATATCTGGGGTGTAAGAACGATGGAAGATGGAAAAGAGGGTCGCAATGTCATCGGTAAAGCGATCATCTCAGACCTCTATGTGGGAGCCAATCAAGAAAACGTGCCAGAAAAAGGACTGCTCATTAACCGCGTTGAGGGCATCATGATCAAGCCTGCCAATCCAAAAAGCAATAATCTCGTTTCCAAATACCCCAGTATTAAAACCATCAAAGACAACACCGTCTTTTTTATGGATGGAAGCTCACTGCCATATGATGATAAAAAAGTGAAAACATTTGAGCAATTGCTTGAAAATGCGGACATCGAAGACATGTTTAACCAAAAATACCCCGCCTTTGCGCCCATCACAGACCCTGCGCTCAATGATGATCCCGGTCGTTTTCGCAATGATGCCTTTTTGAAAAAACTCTACGGTTCCAGTAAAAGTGAGATCGAGAAAAATCTTACCACCGTAAACTGGCTTCCCAACCACGGAGGCACAAAACTCAAGTTTAACAAAAATGAAAATGCAAGCGCACAACTTCAAAAAGTCTCTGATGAGCTTGATCGTTTGCCCGAAGAGTACATGAAATACCTCAAAAAAGTTGATGGTACCTATTTCTTTCGCAAGATTGCCAAAACAGAGCGCCTCAGTGCCCATAGTTACGGCATTGCCATAGACCTCGACACTCACTACTCACGCTACTGGCAATGGGACAAAACCCATAATTTTCACAATGAATTTCCCAAAGAAATCGTCGATATTTTTGAAAAACATGGCTTTGTCTGGGGCGGAAGATGGTATCACTACGACACCATGCACTTTGAGTATCGCCCTGAGTTATTTGAGAGTATAGATTAAATATAAGAGCTTTACATGTAAAGCTCTTATTTCGTAAATCCGCACGCCTTTACATCTTTGTCATCTTCTTTTACAATCGCTTGCGCGGCAATCACTGTTTGACCATTAAACGTTACAGCTGGGTTTCCATGTAACTTCCAACCGTTATTTAAAAACTCCGTAATCCTCGCACAAAAGGTTGAATCATCGGGTCCTGTGATAAGTTTGTATTGCATATTTTCTCCTTTGAAATTTTTACATGTAAACGTTATTAAACTCTTCTTCTATTGACAATAATTTTATTCTTTTTTAGAGAACTTGTTGAAATATACTTTTTATTTTCTAATGCTTCAATTAGTGCTTTATTGAGGTCACTAGCCTCAAATTCTATTGGTTTTGCCCCTTTCTGGCTTAAATCAGAATATGGATTATCAAGTTGAGTGAGATATTCACTTATCTTTTCAAGTTCCAAATAAGGTATTTGTAATGTTAAAATTTCCAAAGATTCTTTAAAAGCACTTTTTTCAAATAAGACTTCAAACAAACCCATTGGTATGAGTTTTGAATTTTTGATATAGAGATTATTGGTGCTCAACACCAATTCTTTACTTTCAAAGATTGATACATCGGCTTTTTCTATAAGCAATATCTTTTCAGTATCCGTAAATTTTTGAGAATTTAAGATTTGTAGATAATCACCACTTTGCAATTCAAATTTATCTATCTTTGCCAATAAGTCACTTTTAAAATATTCAAGTAAAACAACAACTTTATCTGTAAAATATTCTCTCAAATTATTGATATTTGCTTGTGTTAGTTCTAATTTTGTATTTTCAAGCAAAAAATCAACTTTTTTAGAAGATAAGGTTTGAAACTCAAAAACTGGATATTTCCAAAACCAAATCCCTCTCACAATAAACTCATAGGCTTTATCTGAAATTTCATTTGCTAATAAAATTTCTTTTGAAAATTTTTGTAATAATTCTTTCGTAAAAGTTGCTTCATTATTCATTTTGTTTTTTGAAAGTTCACTATAATTTTCTTCTTTATTGAAAAATTCTATAAGTGTTTTATTGAGCTCATTTACTTCCTGATAGTAGTACAAAAGATTATTCCATTTAGGGACAACTTTATTAGATTCTAGTACGTGCTCCCAAATTTCTTTATCTTTTAATTTTGAAATATCTTGAATTTTTACTACTTCTTTTTGAATAATTTTTATTTTCTTTTCTTTTTTAACATCTTCGTTATTAAGTAATTCAATAAGCACATCTTCCGATTCTTGCGTATTTGTTTCTATTTTTAAAAAGACATTTTCAATATACTCATTGATATTTTGCCCAATGTAATCAACCAACCTGGAAGCATAAGTCGTTTTGAGGGTCGTTAGATGAGCTATTTTTAATGCTTGTGTAATTTCATGCTCAGGGTTACCTTTGGCATAGGCAACTTGATTTATCATCTTTTCGTTAAGCGCATAAAGATTTTTTTCATAGATAAAGCTAAACAACGGTGGATTATCTGAGGGATTTTCGATGTAAGGATATTTTACATTCAAAGATTCAATAAGACTTTGAAATTTTTTATTATCAGATTCTGTATATTTCTCTAGTTTTTCGTTGTTTTGAAGATATAGTTTTAATGACTGTTCAATGTTAATGGTAACAAGTTCTTTGACACTCAAATACTGAAACAAAAGCTTAAAATACGCCTCTTTTTTCTCTTGCGTTACATTGCTTTCATTAACAATATAAAACCACAAGTTTTTCCAAAGAGTAGCTATCTTTTTAGTAAAAAAACCTTCATTTGTTATCAATAAAAAAGATAAAATAAACTCTTGTGACTCATTACTTTCATCTGCTAATTTTTTAAATAACATGTCAAATTTGTCTTTTATGGATTTTTCTTCTCTATTTTGAATGCAATACTCCACCAAGTTGTAATTTAAGATTGATTTTGAGTTAAATTCGCTCTCTTTAAGATGCAAAACAATCTCTTTTTTATTGGTTAATTCAAAATCAACAGGCAATGCTTTCCCATCTTTGACCGCCAAAACAAACTCTCTGTCCTTATATGTCAAACTTCCTTCAAAAAAGTGTGAAATATACCAATGATAATCCTCGTCGATATACCCTTCACGAATAAGATATTTTAAGAGAGATTCATCTTTTATTGCCGAAAAAATTTCATCTGAAATTTCTGTCTTTGAGAGATCACGAATAAAATACTTTTTAATTTTATTTTCTTCAATAGATAGCTCTTCTAATTCTTTTTTAAAAGTCTCAAGTTTTTCATCACTCGTTTCAAGTATAAGCTTTTCTCTTCCTCTATACGTATGTGTACTATTGACCTCTTTTTCAACATCAGCAAAAGAAAAATGCTGACTAATATGCTGAGAATTTATAATTTCTTCAAATATTTTATCTTGTACTTGCTCTGTAACCCTTGATATATTAAAGTTTTTGTTATGATTATAAAATTGAGTAGAATTAACTTTCTGATAAATTTTAAGAAGATACACCATACGCAATTCTTCAACAGTCTTTTGACGTTCCTGTGCAGTCAACTCTTTTCTCTTAGCAATCTCATCGTTTTTTTTCTGCTTGTTTTGTGCAACATTATTGGCTAAAGACGAAATCCAACTGAGCCTTTTACTAAAAATGTTATACAAATTACCATCACCTTTGTGCAGTAATGCAAAATCTTTGGGATAAAAGTTCTTGTATATAATCATTGCCAATAGCTTTTCTGCAGAAAAATACTCAGAATTTCCAATTTTATTTTTATACAACTTATATTCATTGTGAATGTTGATTAAAAGCCTCATCTCATCAACATAAAGTGCAATATCTCTTAAAAAATCATCACTGATTTTTTCACCTTTAAATTTTTCTTTCATTTTTTGGTAAGAGCTTGTTGAATTGATGTAGGGAATAATTGGCAGAATAAAATCAAAAAATTTTGTTCGATCTTTGCTATCTATAAACATATCATCCTTAATCGCGTAAATGAAGATAATGCGTCGTCCTACATCTTTTGAATTATTGAGTAGTGTATTAAGCTCTCTCAATTTTATAAAAATTTCTGTATTGTCAAACCTATCTAAATCTTCAACGACAACTACGTTGAACTGTGTCACTTGGAAAAAATACAAAATCTCATCTAAGTGTTCATTTAAGATCGAAGCTTTATCTTTATTTGCAACTTCCATTTCTCCATTTTTGAGGTTAAATTTACTGATTTTTAAATTTGATAGGTATTTGATCAATTGGTAAAAATAATATAAGCCTATGGGAAGAGCTATTAACAAAAACCATATTTTATATTCATTAAGTATACTTGTAAAATCTGATGAGGATACTTGAATAAATGCACTTGTCTTGATAGGAAAATAGATTGAAACAATATAAGATAAGAAAAAAGCTATAGCAATTACATGTAAAAAAAGAAAAGACTTTTTAAGATTTTTTATCCGTTTAAACCGTGAATAGGGAATCGTTTTATCACATTCCTTATAAAAAATTTGTTGCAAAATACTTTTTTCAATAAGTTGTTGTTCTTCTTGTGTAACTTTCTCAGCTTTTATGTCAATTGTTTTCCCTTCCCCTTTTGAAGTTTGCCCTTCTTTAGCTGTATCTGAACCAATTGGATCTTTAAACGTCGCTAGTGAAATATGAAGATAATGCCAATCTACATCATTCTTTTTTTCAAAGGTTCTTAAAAAGCTACTTTTTCCTGAGCCATAAGCACCAGAAATAGCAATATTATTTACTTTGGGTGTTTTTAGTGCATACAATAACGCTTGGGAATATTGTCCATCTTCATCCGCACTTTCATTGGGAATTAGTGCTTCGTATTTATTCGGATTATCTATTATTGCATAACCAATTTTTTTTAGAATAAAAAAGTGGAATTGTTTTAATCGCTGCATAAAAAAAATCAAAACTTTATCAAGATAAATCCAAAAATTCATAACAAGACCTTTGTTTTTTAATTTTTTAACACTGATTAATCATTTATTACGTTAATATCATTTTTATATATAATCGTATTTTAATCTGTTTCTCCTAAAAGATTGACGATGAGCCTCACCATCAACTCTTTTTGGCTTGGTTCGCTTGCGGCGACTAAAAGAGCAAGAGAGACTAAAGCGTTATCGTTGATTTTTGGTTCACCATTTGCCTTGTAAGCGATGCCATTTTTATGCAAAAAGAGAATGAATAAAAAGGAGCCAATGCGTTTATTGCCATCTGAAAATGCGTGGTCTTTTATGACATAGTAAAGCAAATTTGCCGCTTTTTCTTCAATGCTTGGAAGCAGATCAACCCCACCAAACGTTTGATAGATATTTAATAGTGCCCCTTTAAACTCACCCGATTTTTCATTGCCAAAAAGTTCTGTCGCATCACTTTTTGCTATTAGGTCTTTTTTGAGCGCTTTTATAGCATTTTTAGCCTCATCATAGTCTAAAATGAACCGCTGATGCAGCGTGCCTTGTAATGCATGAAGTGCTTCTGCGTCGTAACCTTGAAGCAATGCCCATGTTTTGGCGTAGTTGTTGATAATGTCAAGCAATCCTTTGGCTTCGTTGCTACTGAGTTCTTTGGTTTCGATGCTTTTTCGCACCAACTCCATCGTAGCGGTGAGTTCACTTAGACTTTGAGCATTGATGCGTTGGTGGTTGAGAGCGTAACCTTTGATGAGATACTGTTTCAAAACATTGGTCGCCCATTTTCTAAACTCAGTTGCTCGTTTTGAATTAACACGATATCCTAAAGAGACAATCATATCGAGATTGTAAAATTCAACTTCTCTTTTAACTTTTCTTTTCCCTTCTTGTTGAACTATTTCCATTTTGGAAATAGTTGAAGTTTCAAGCTCCCCCTCGTTTAGAATATTTTTGATATGCTTATTGATAGCTGGTATATTGACATCAAAAAGCTCCGCCATCTGCTTTTGACTGAGCCAAACCGTCTCATTTTCTAAGCTCACTTCTAAATTCACATGTCCCAAGTCATCGGTATATAAAACAACATTTTGCTTTTCCATTGTGAGGTTTCCTTTTTACATGTAAAGATTTACGCACATTCTAGCTTGATTTATCTTCTCATTTTAGAAATATTGCAAAATGAAATAACCTTTTACATGTAAAGATTTTTTAAATTCCTAGATGTAGATCAAGGTTTTTTTGTTTTAAATGGGATAAAATTGCTCTCATATAAAATACAACAAAGGATTGACATGATTTTTACGGCGAAAATTGACAAGACAGCTTTAAAAGGAACTCCTGTAAAGTTGGAGGGTAATTATCAAGAGGTGGGAGACTATGCGCCTTTGGTGAAAGTAACGACGCCTGATTTGCAGGAAAAAACCATCGGTGGTGAGAGTAACAAAGCTCAACTCATCATCGCTGTGCCTTCTTTAGACACGCCTGTGTGTGACGCAGAAGCGAGACGTTTTAACCAAGAAGCGGCGAAGCATGAAAACATTGACGTGACGATTGTTTCGATGGACTTGCCTTTTGCGGCAGCGAAATTTTGCAATGTGGCAGGCATCGAAAACCTCACCGTTGGCAGCGACTTTAGAGACAAAGCGTTTGCACGTGCGTACGGCATACTCATCGGTGATGGAGCACTTCAAGGTTTATGTGCGCGTGCCCTTTTTGTGATCAGCAAAGACGGCAAGATTGTGTACAAACAGGTGGTTCCTGAGATTACGGAAGAACCTAATTATGACGAAGCGCTAAATGCCGCTATCGATGCAGCCAACAGAGGGGCTAGTTGTTGTGGTTTTTGTCAGTAGTTTAACCCCACCAGAGCCGCCTAAGACGACGGCTCTTCAAAACCTTGCCGCTCAGCCACACCGCATTTTTTTCTTTGCGGGCGTGGTACAAAGCGTACTCTTTGTTGCGCTTATTGGTCTGCAATACGCAGGTCTTTTAAGTTTACATGTAAGCGTTGGACTCTACCATGCTTACGCCATGACGTTCATCGTCTTTACGCAGTTTTTTGCAGGTTTTTTGCTCACAACGTTTCCACGCTACCTTTCGCGTCCAGCAGCATCGCCTAAAGCGTATCTGCCCATTGCATGGATGATCAATGGTGGCGGACTTTTATTTATAGCCCTCTCATTTGTCTCAGAGATCGCACTCGTTGCTTCGATGCTGGTTATCTTGGCAGGTTATGTGAAACTCTGTTTGCTATTACTCGAGTTTCAAACCAAAAGTACGGTTACCAATAAAACCGATACCACATGGATGCTTAGAGCCTTTGCACTGGGACTTGTGGGGCAAATACTCTTCATCGCTGATCCCTTTCTTCCGACCTATGCTCTAGCACTGGGCGTTAGTTTTTATCTCTACCTCTTTTTTATCGTGCTCATCGTTTCTCAAAAGATGATGCCCTTTTTCGCTGCCAATACCATCATCGGCTACACGATGAACAAAAGCAAACACTTTTTACTCTTCGTTTGTGTGGCACTCATGCTCAAAGTGATTTTAGAAGCCTTAAGCATCAACGCTTTTGTGGCGGACAGTGCGCTCTTTGGCATCATGACCTATGAACTTTTAAAATGGCGTCTACCCTTTCAAAAATCCCCCGCTATTTTATGGGTGCTTTTTCTCTCCATTTGGTGGGTCCCTGTGGGATTTGGACTTTTTGTGGTGCAAGACTTTAGCGCACTGGTTGGACATGCTATTTACTTGGAAAAATCGCCACTGCATGCCTTAGCGCTCGGTTATTTTACAACCGTTCTTGTGGGCTTTGGAACCAGAGTCATTTTGGGGCATTCTGGACGCACACCAAAAGCCGATGCGTATGCTGTGACACTCTTTGGACTCATTCAAGCGATGGCGCTCATACGCATTCTTGCAGGTATTTTTCCGCAATTTGGATATTTGCATGCCGTCTTGACAGTGGCAGTTCTGTGGATTGTGATCTTTGGGTTATGGTCGAAGCGGTATATTCATATTTTATTTGAGAAGTAACGCATTGTGTGAGCCCCAATAACAGGGCTCACCTCTTTACATGTAAACGATAATTGACGAGCCAAAGGCGCGTGGGCACTCTGCCGAAGAGAACCCAGTGTTAACGTAGTTTTTAAAGCTTTGCTTTAAAAGCGTGTCAGAATTTAAAATTATGAAACGACTTCAAACCCTGCTTCATCAATTGCTTTTTCAAAGACACTTACATCAATCGGTGCATCATACTCGATGATGGTTTTACCGCTTGCGAGATCAACATTGACGCTTTTAACCCCTCTGATGCCTTCTAAAACACCTTTGACGCTTTTAACGCATCCTCCACAACTCATTCCTTTAACCACTAACGTGATGGTTGCCATTGTTTATCCTTTATTTATTTTTATAACGCTTCTTAGGCAAAGCCCAAGAAGCTACGTTAGCCACTAGGGCACTAAAGCTTGCCTCTTTCGAGGCAGAAAAATGTGTTTATTTCATTTTCCAACGTCGTAAAAGCAGTGAATTGCTCACGACTGAGACCGAACTCATCGCCATTGCTCCCCCTGCGACAATCGGGTTTAACATGCCCAAAAATGCCAGTGGAATCGCTAGGGTATTATACACAAAAGCTAAAAAGAGGTTCTGCTTAATTTTTGACATCGTCGCACGTGAAAGCGCAATGGCATTGACCACATCATAGAGTGGATCATTGGCGATCAAGATGAGATCAGCACTTTCTACCGCAATATCGGAGCCATTGGACATGGCTATCGCCACATCCGCCACGGCAAGAGCAGGCGCATCGTTGATGCCATCACCTACCATGCAAACAAACTTACCTTCGCTTTTTAACTTCGAAATGGCCTCCGCTTTGCCGTTTGGCAAAACTTCCGCAAAAAAGTGTTTGATGCCAAGCTCCTTGGCCACTTTTTGAGCGCAACGTTCATTGTCACCTGTGAGCATATAGACTTCAATGCCATCGTTTTGAAGCTTTTCTACCGCCACTTTGGCACTTTCACGAATCGTATCTGCCAGTGCGATATAACCGATGATCTGCTCTTTGGTAGAGAGCGCTACGATACTGTTGCCCTCTTCCAAAAACGTTTGCGCGACCGTTGAAGGTTGCAATGATGCAAACTGAGCGATAAAAGCAGGTGAGCCTGCAAAGTAAACCACACCATCAATCTCCCCAGAAACGCCCAGTCCTGAATAGTTCTGAAACGCTTGAACACTTTTTGATGCACTTTGTGGAGCTGAAGCGATGATCGCTTTGGCTAAGGGGTGTTTTGAGCCCTCTTCCAAGCTTGCAGCAAGCGCTAAAAATTGCTCTTTTGAAAGTGAATTCTCAATTAAAACATCAACGACTTGAGGATTGGCATACGTCAATGTTCCCGTTTTATCAAACACAACGGCGTTGATTTTGCCCACATTCTCAAGCACTTCGGCATTTTTGATGAGAATTCCTTCACTCGCCCCTCGCCCAACGCCCACCATAATCGCTGTGGGTGTCGCAAGTCCAAGTGCGCACGGACATGCGATCACAAGCACTGAGACAGCATTGATAATCGCCTCTTCAAAATTCCCTCCGATAAACCACCATGCACCAAAGGTTATCACTGCAATGCTCACCACAACGGGCACAAAAATACCCGCAATCGTATCAGCAAGGCGTTGAATCGGTGCTTTAGAACCTTGCGCTTCTTCGATGAGGCGAACGATGGAAGCTAAAAAAGTATCGGAACCGACTTTCGTCGCTTGACATTTGAGCATGCCATCGCCATTTTTAGTCGCTCCCACGATAACATCGCCCGCAGATTTCAGCACGGGAAGGCTCTCGCCCGTCATCATCGACTCATCGACCATGCTATTGCCTTCAACGACAATACCATCGGTGGGGATGCTCTCACCTGCTTTGACCACAAAAATATCGTTTACATGTAACGCTTCAATGCTGATCTCTTCGATCTTTCCATCACGTTCCACAAATGCTTTTTTAGGCTGTAAATGAAGCAGTTTTGAGATAGCAAAACCTGTTTTGGCTTTCGCTCTCACTTCCAAAAGTTTGCCTAAGAGTACCAGTGTTATGACCGAAACAGACGCTTCAAAGTAAAGATGCAACGGTAAATTCAAAAGCAGAACACAAAGGCTTAAAAAGTACGCGGCACTCGTACCCAAAACAACAAGCACGTCCATATTGGCACTACCACTTTTAAGACTTTTGTACGCACCCACGTAAAATTTTCGTCCGCAGTAGAACTGCACGACCGTTGCAAGGGCTAATTGTAACGTTGGGGAAAGATGCACGTGTATGTTAAAAAGCATCCCCATCATTTCCACTAAAAACGGCAGTGTGAGCAGTGCGGAGAGACTAAATTCACGTAAAAGCTTTTGGTAATCGTGCTCTTTGTCTAAACTTTTTTGCTCTTGATCGACCTTGGAAGATTCGGTAGCACCAAAACCTGTTTTTTCAATGCTTTGGATGATCTCTGGAAGATTAATTTCGGGATTAGAAGAGCTAATAAACGCTTTTTCTGTAGCTAAGTTGACATTGGCACTCACACCTTCAAGCTTGCCGAGCACACGCTCAATACGTGCCGAACATGCCGCACATGTCATGCCCTTGATGTCAAGCTCAAAATGTTTTTCAGACATTTTTTGTCTCCTATCTTTTTGTGACATTCTAACGCTTCGTTACTTGTGGTAAGATGAAACAAAAAATGTAAGAACATCTTTACATGTAAAGGCTTACGATGAAAGATATTGTGTTATATCGACTTCATCAATCTGTTCAGGCTTAAGATACTTCTTCGCATACTGCAAGTAAACGCCACTGCGTAAAAAGAGCTCAAACAGATCCCCATCAATGTGCCCGTCCATTTTAAGTATACTGAGAATTTTAATCGCTTCAGAGATCGTTTTGGCTTTTTTATACGGTCGATCACTGGCCGTTAATGCTTCAAAAATATCGGCAATGGCGATGATACGCGCTGGTAAAGAGATTTGCTCTTTGCTAAGCCCTCTAGGATAGCCCGTTCCTTTCATCGTCTCATGATGTGCACAAGCGTATTCAGGAACATGTTTGAGATTGTCCATAAACGGAAGTTCTGAGAGCATGCGAATACTCATAATGATGTGCTCATTGATCTTATAACGTTCTTCATCATTGAGCGTTCCTCGTGCGATACTCAAATTGTAAAGCTCTCCTAAATTATTGTAATATTGTGGTATTTTCATCGTAATGCCAAGACGTGCATATGTTTTTGTATCAATCTCTTGAGCTCTTATAATACAATGCTCTGGTTTATCTTGTAAGAGCGTTTCCACACATGGAAGCGATTTGAGCGGAATATCAGCCAAGCGTTTCTTTTCAGCTTCACTCATCCCCAATCGATCGTCAAAATGGCGCATCCACGTCACCGAAGCAATTTGTTTGAGTCGCTCAATCTTTTGCGCATCCATAAACTCGCCACCAATGTTGCACTCCGCCAAAAAAGAAAAATCATCAAAAAGTTTTGCTTCTGCTTCTTTGCGTCTTTGCAGTAACAGTGCTTGATTTTCTTTACCTTCCAAAAGCCCTTCTAAGTAAGCGATATGCGCATCCCTAAGCAACACTTCAAAACGGGTACGAATCTCATGAATACGGTTGTGAATACTCTCAAGTTTCGTTGCTTTATCGACCACATATTCAGGTGTTGTCACTTTGCCACAGTCGTGTAAAAGAGCCGCTATGCGAAACTCTCGCCATGCATTTTCATCTTTGAAATTAAACTTTTTAAAAATACCTTGATGATTTTTATTGGCCTCTTCCGCCAACATAGAAGCAAGTTCGGGTACACGCTCACAATGCCCGCCCGTATAAGGCGATTTATCATCGATCGCACTGGCAATCAGTTTGATAAACGACTCCATCAGATTCTCTTGTGCTTTTTCATGTGTTTTAATAGAACGTGCCATCAAAACCATCGAATGACTGAGTGCATAAAACTCTTTGATCCGCGTGCTAATGTGATGCACGGCGTCATACTGCTTTGTAGCCACATTATCACTCATCGTTTTAAGCAGATCAACAGGTGCTATAATAATGTGTCTGAGGAAAAACCATGTCACCACAATGATGATAACCATCATTAGAAGGGAGATCACAATATTTTGAATCATAATTGCATCAATTTCTTGAGTCACCTTTTTCTCTTCTAAAAACGTTCCAATATACCACTGTTTTCCAAAGTCTGCTGGAAATTCTGAAAAAGCAAACAGGTAATTTTCATGAGTGGCACTCTGTACTCGTCCACGACGTGTTCCATTTAAAAATTTCTCATACGATGCTTTGATTTCTTGAGGAAATTGCTCTATACTAAGGTTTGCTTCCGCCATTGGTAATGAGCTTGCAATCACATTGCCATAAGGATTGACAATGACAATAGGACCATCGATGACAACACTCTGTTCTTGAAGCAATTTTGTAATCGAAGCGATGGTAAAGTCGATGCCAGCGACTTTCACCTTTTCACCTGCTGGATTCATATAGGGGTACGAAACCGTAATGCCTATTTCATTGGTTGAAGCAAACGCATAAGGCTCTGACCAGTAAAATTTTTCATGCGACACTGCTTGCTTAAACCACGTACGTTCCCTAGGGTCGAACGATAATGGAGTGTATTCAACACGTGTTGTTTCAAACTGAGTGTTTTTGTACGCCCACTCATCAACACCTACATTACCACGTACATCAATCGTACGCATTGCAAATTCGGGTGTGCGTCTGGCTTGAAAAAAATTGCCTAGCTGATCGGCAATATAGATGCTCGCAATCTTTTCATCAGAAAGCAACATTTCCCACATCATGCGTGTAAAAATTTCGCGTGAAGCAAAAAGATCATCACTTTGTTGACTATTAACAAGCACCTTAAGATGCGCAGAGGTCTTTTGCAAAGAGACTTTGATGGCTTCAATAATATTTTTACGCACTTCAACATTGCGCTTTTGAATCATAGTGTAGGAATTTTTGGAACTTTGTACATAGTTGTGACCAATCAAGGAGATAGAAAGGAAGCTTGCAAGCCCTAAGATAAGGGTAATAATGCTAAAAGTGAAGGTATACCGTTTTGTTTTTTTCATAGTGATGCTCCTTACAATGAGGAAGGCAGAGAATAAATACTATGGAATTAAGAAATTGTAACACGATTTGAGGCAATCAACAATGCTATATCAAAAATTACTCTTCTGTGTTCTCCTCTAAAAGCTCGATCGGTTCAATGTCGGTACTAAAATCTTGGTATTCGAGTTTGGCATCTTTAAGATTTTTGGTTGCTTTTGCCCCTAAACGCTTCAAATTCTCTACACGACCTAAGATATTACCTGAGCCTTCTGTGAGCTGTTTTTGAGCGTTTTCGTAGCTGTTATTGAGTGTTTGAAGCTGTGAGCCTACACGCTTAAAACTCTCCGAAAAACCAACCATCTTGTCATACATTTTACCGGCTTCATCAAACAGTTTCGTAGCAAGCGTACTGGATTGTTCACTTTGCCAATAGAGATAAATCGTACGCAATGAAACCGTCAGTGTTGAAGGATTGACAATGGCGATATGCTTACGAAGTGCGTATTCATAGAGCTTTGGATCTTCGTTGATGGCAACCGAAAAGGCTCCTTCAATCGGTACAAACATAAAGACATATTGCAGTGTGCCTTGTTTGTAGTGTGCGTAATCTTTAGAGTCAAGCGTGTCAATATGGTCACGAAAAGCTTGCAATAAAGCCTTTGAAGCGACGTGTTTTGCTTCATCACTTTCAGCTCTCACAAATTCATCGTAACTGTTGAGTGAGACTTTAGAGTCAATGATGATCGTGCGCTCTTGCGGGAGTTTAATGACAACATCAGGGCGTTTGGTGCGACCTTCTTCATCTTTGTAACTCTCTTGGGTTTCGTAATGAACACCTTTGACAAGACCCGAATATTCCAAAACACTCTCTAAGATCATCTCACCCCAACTGCCTTGGCTCTGTTTTTTCCCTTTAAGTGCCTTAGTCAGATTTTCAGCCTCTTTAGAGATATTCATGCCTGCACGTGCCACCAACTCAATCTCTTTGGAAAGTTCTGCAAATTTTTTCGTACTGTTTTCTTGTGAATTTTCAACGCTTTTTTTGAAATGCTCTAAATTTTCTTTGAAAGGTTTGAGAAGTGTTTCAAGTGATTTGATCGAGGTATCGTCCAATTTTTGAAGCTTTTTTTCTAAGTGTTGTTCCATAATAGCGTTAAGTTTGAGCTCAAGCTTTTTACCCTGCTCTTCAATATCAAGTTTGAGCCTTTGATGACTCTCTTTTTGTGCTTGCAGTTCAGCTTGAAGTGTTGCACTTTTCATGTTGATGGCTAGGTTTTCTGCACTTAACTGTTCATTTTTAGCTTTAGCGTGAGAAAGTTCATCATCTTTATGATTTAACACAGACCTAATCCAAAATCCTAAAACGATCATAGCCATAACAAAAGTGATAAAAATAGCTAACAACAGCATATCTTGGGGCATAACAACTCCTAATGTGTGTTTACATGTAAAAAGATTAATCGATATAAATCGTGTCTAATATTTGATTTTTGAAGCGAATATTTTCCAAATTTTGCTTTAAAACGCGGTTCTCTTCTTTAAGAATTGAGTATTCACCATAGAGTTTATTGATGTCACGACTCATATAATAGATCTGATTTTTGATGTAAATTTTAGGAAGGATGATCAAAAAAGCAACAAACATCACCATATAAACGAGCAATAAAAAACGAAAATCGAGATTTTTCTCAACTTTCTGTTCCGCATCATACTGCTCTAATAGTTCACTTTTATCGTTCATTACGCCTTCTTTATCTCAAATACTCTCAATTTTGCACTTCTACTGCGTGGGTTCTTTTTAATTTCCGATGCTGTGGCTTCAATCGGCTTTTTACTGATGAGTTTTCCCATGCTATGATTATTGCCACATGTACAGCGCATCACGGAAGGCAAACAGATACAGTTTTGACTCCACAGTTTAAATGTCTGTTTCACAATGCGGTCTTCAAGGGAATGAAACGAAATAATCCCCACGATACACTGCTTAAAATCGGCATTTTTAATACTCTCTAAAAGCTCTGTGAGAACTCCCAACTCATTGTTAACCTCAATACGAATGGCTTGAAAAAGAAGTGTTGAAGGATGAATACTCTTTTTCCCACCCACCTTTCCAGCCAATTTTGAAAGTTCTTTGGCACTTACAATAGGCGCTTTGGAACGTGCTTCACAGATCAGATGAGCCATTTTCTTATATTCATGAATCTCACCATATTCACGTAAAATAAATTCCAACTCTTCTTGTGAATAATGGTTAACCACTTCGTACGCACTAAGCTCTTGTTTTGGATTCATACGCATATCCAAAACATCGGAGTCAAAAGCAAAACCACGCTCTTTTTTATCCAGTTGTAAAGAGGAAACACCAATATCAGCCAAAATCCCTCGAATGGGAAGATGCGCATACTGAGCGATGACAGAGGCAAAATTACCATAATGAAGGGTTACACGATCCCCAAAGCGCTCAAGCCTCTTTTGACTAAATGCCAACGCCTCTTCATCTTGATCACAGCCTATCAATTTGATATTAGGATTTTGTTCTAACAATGCTTCGCTATGCCCACCATACCCTAATGTACAATCAATAACAACCCCATCATTAATGCTACGAAACGCCTCTTTGACCTCTTCTAACAGTACGGGGATATGGGGTATATTCACTAGGATTCCTTGGTTAAAGTGGTTCTATTATAATCTATTGAGACTTACAATCGCCTCATACGCTACATCCATCATCGTTTCAATCTCTTTACATGTAATCACATAAGGAGGCATAAAATAGACAACATTGCCGAGTGGACGAAGAATCACACCTTTTTGAAACGCATACTTGAATATCTTTAAATTCACCCGAAAATCAATCGGATAAACATCAAGTTCTACCGCTGCAATCATGCCTGTCTGACGGACTTTTTGCACATTTGGAAGAGTCTTGAATTGTTCTAATTTAGAACCAATTAACGCAATTTTTTCTTTATTTTTTTCCAAAATAGATTCATGTTCAAAGATGTCTAATGTCGCATTAGCGGCACTGCACGCCAAAGGATTCCCGGTATAACTGTGAGAATGCAAAAATGCTTTAAATTCAGAATAATCACAATAAAAGGCATCATAGATTTTTTGCGTCGTTAGTACGACCGAGAGAGGTAGATAACCTCCTGTTAGTCCCTTAGAAAGTGTCATGAAATCAGGACTAACATCCGCATATTCACAGGCAAACATTTTACCGGTTCGTCCAAAGCCAACAGCGATTTCATCGGCAATTAAATGAACATCATAGTGATCACACAGTTTGCGTGCAAGTGTAATATAAAGAGGATGATACATGTTCATTCCACCTGAACATTGAATCAATGGTTCGATAATAAAAGCGGAAATTTGATCTGCTTTTTCTTTAAAAATTTGTTCTAATCCATCGGCAGCTTTAATGGCACTCTCTTCGCTTTGATCTTTGGGTACAGGTGCTTGAATGGTTTGAAGGAGTATATCATCAAACACTTCTTTATAAAGCTTCACATCACCAACGGCTAAAGCACCAATAGTCTCGCCATGATAACTGTTTTCTAAGGAGACAAAAAGCGGTCGTTTTTGCCCTCTGTTTTGATGATATTGAAAGCTCATTTTAAGCGCTACTTCAATCGCACTAGAGCCATTATCGGCGTAAAAACACTTCTCCAGACCTTTGGGTGCTAATGCACAAAGTCTTTTGGAAAGTTTTATAATCGGTTCGTGGGTAAATCCCGCAAAAATCACATGTTCTAAAGTATCTAATTGCTCTTTAATTTTTTGATTGATGTAAGGATTACAATGTCCAAAAAGATTGACCCACCAGGAACTAACACCATCAATATAACGGTTATCATCAAAATCATATAAATAAGCCCCTTGACCTCTTTTAATAGGAATTATAGGAAGTGTCTCATGGTCTTTCATCTGCGTGCAAGGATGCCATATATGCTTTAAATCATCTTCAATTAATTTTTTCGTGTTCATTGTTACATTTTGCCTTTTTTTGTTAGGAGTTTCACGCAATTTATGGTTATTTAATAACTATACAGATAGAATTATAGCAAAATACAAAGTTCTTAAAGGGCAAGAATGATTACGTGGATGCAACGTCATAAAAAATATTTGGTCATCACTATCTGGATTAGCACAATAGCATTCGTTGGTGCTGGTTTTGTAGGATGGGGTGCTTATGATATGAACAAAGATCGTGCAGCCTCTGTCGCAAAAGTTGGACATCGAATCATCTCGGTCCAAGAGTTTCAAACAGCGTATGCCAACCATTTCAATTACTACAATAATCTCTTAGGTGGCAAGCTCACTCAAGAACAAGCCGAGCAAATGGGACTTAACAAAATTGTTATGAACACCCTTATAAATCAGAACCTTCTACTAAACTATGCAGATGAAATAGGTCTTTTGGCAACAAAAGAAGACATTAAAGATCGAATTAAAAATACTCCAAGTTTTCAAACAGATGGCGTTTTTAATAAAGAGCTCTACTATTCTATTTTAAAAGCAAACCGTATTAACCCAAATGATTATGAAAATGGCCTTGAAAAAGAGATTTTAAATGCAAAACTAGAAAACTTTTTCAAACTGACGCCTTCACAAAAAGAGATCGATCTCTTTGCTTCCGCTTTTTTCATGGAAGATCATCTTGCAATTAGCGCTGTGACACTGGATGCCAATGAAGTGACTGCTAGTGAAGAAGCTATCAAAACATATTGGGACAAAAATAAATCTAAATACCTTACAAAAAAAAGTTATACACTTGAATTACTCAATATCCCTGCCTCTCAAACAAAATTTGATGATAAAACATTAGAAGAGTTTTACGCACAAGAGAAACATAACTACACGCAACCTGATGGAAAGCTGATGAGTTTTGAAGAAGCAAAACCAAAAGTCATTATTGATTTACGACTCAAAAATGACAAAAAAATTGCTTTAGAATCCTTCCTTGCTTTTAAAAAGGGCGAAGTGAATGCAAGTGAAACCAAAGTTATTTTTGATGATGACACAACATTCCCTCTTGAAAAAATCCAAGTGGCTGCAAAAGACGAAGTGCTCAAACCACTTATTGTCAAAGACAACTACGTTATAATAAAAATGAAAGAGATTAAGTTCCCAGAACCAATGTCCTACGAGTTAGCCAAGAAAGATGCAAGTCGTGATCTTTTAGAAGAACTCAAAAATACGACCTTAGAGAAAAAAGCTCAAGCTAAACTTGAAAATTTCACAGCAAGTAGTGATCTTGGTTTTGTAAGCAGAGATTCTGTTAAGTCAATTGCAGGTCTGAGTGAAGCAAAAAGTGCTGAGTTTTTAAGTCACGTTTTTGATAACATGAACAAAAAAGATTATAAGGTTATTGATGGTAAAGCCATAGTCTACGAGGTTTTGGAACAAAAGTTGCTTAATAAAGACAAAGCTAAGCAGTATGTTAGTTTGATTAGCGAAAATATTTTACAAGTTAAACAAGCTGAATTAAACCAAAATCTTATTAAAAAGCTCGCTGCTGCATACAAAGTCGAGCAATACTACAAAGGAAAATAGTTGAGCACTACGATTTTAGGTATCGACATTGGTTCAACCAAGATTTGCGCTATTATCGCTCAAAAAAACGATGATGGTGACATCAAAATCTTAGGCGCAGGTATTGCAAAGTCTCAAGGCCTTAAAAAAGGTATTATTACCAACATTGACCTTGCTTCAAAATCGATTCGCAATGCGCTTAATGATGCAAAAAGAGTCGCAGGAACACAGTACGAGAGAGTCATCGTTTCAATCTCTGGTGCTTACACCAAAAGTGTTGATAGCAGCGGTATTGTTAATATTCCAAATCGTGACATCGGCATTAAAGAGATTAATCGTGCAATGCAAATGGCAGATCATAATGCCAATATTCCTAATGAATATGAAAAGCTTCACGTGCTTCCTTATAACTTCAAAGTAGATGATCAAGAGTTTATTGAAGATCCACTTGGCATGAATGGTGCTCGTTTAGAAGTCCAAGTACACATTATTACAGCACAAAAATCATCCCTTAGCAACCTTAGAAAAGCTGTTAAATCAGCCGGTGTCGAAATTGACAACATTGTTCTCAATTGTTATGCTTCAGCGATTGCTGTTTTGAATCATGATGAGCGAGAATTGGGTGTTGCTGTTATTGATATGGGTGGTGCTACATGTAATGTGATGATTCATGCAGGCAATTCGATGCGTTTCAATGATTATTTAGGCGTTGGATCTTTAAATATCACTAACGATCTATCAACAGCACTGCATACTCCATTAGGTGCAGCTGAAGAAATTAAAATCAATTATGGTTCACTCAAAAGTAATTCTAGCGAGCTTATAGAGCTCCCTGTCATTGGCGATGATGGCTCAACCCATGAAGTATCACTGAATATTGTTTCTAACGTTATCTATGTTAGGGTTGAAGAAACACTGATGATTTTAGCAAAAACACTGGAAGATAGTAGCTTTAAAGAGCAAATCGGCGCAGGTGTCGTTTTAACAGGTGGAATGACAAAACTTGATGGCATTAGAGAATTAGCATCAGCAATTTTTGACAATGTGCCAATAAGAATTGCCAAGCCAAGAGAAATGGATGGACTTTTTGAGACACTCAGAGATCCAAGCTATTCAACAGCAATTGGTCTTGTATTATACGGTGGTGGTCATTTCACACCCTACGAGATTGATTCGAATAAAAAGTTACGTTACAAAGACGAGACCATTGAACCAACTCGCCATCATCAAGAGACTTTTGACGATGGTGATGAAACAGAAGAAGGCGATATTGGAACAGCTCCTCAAGCAGATAATGCAAAAGAGAAGCTCAAAGATCTTGCAAATATTCAAGAAGAAGAAAGCGAAGGGTTTGGCTCTAAGCTATGGAATAGATTAACACAATTATTTTAAAGAGGGGTATGAGGTATGAACGGATTTAGCATAGAAGAATCAAAATGTGTTTACGGCGCTAAAATCAAAGTTATTGGTGTTGGTGGCGGTGGTGGTAACATGATCAACCACATGGTAAGAGAAGGTATTAGTGGTATCGATCTTATTGCTGCAAACACTGACGCTCAAGCCCTTGAAAACTGTTTAGCAAAAACAAAAATTCAATTGGGTAAAAAAGGACTGGGAGCTGGTATGCGCCCAGAAATTGGTAAAGAATCAGCATTAGAAAGTTACGAAGAGATCAAAAGTTCTTTAGAAAAAGCAGATATCGTTTTTATTGCATCTGGTTTTGGTGGAGGAACTGGAACAGGTGCTGCTCCTATTGTTGCGCAAGCAGCTAAAGAAGTCGGTGCACTGACTGTTGCTGTTGTCACACGTCCTTTCATGTTTGAAGGTAAGAAAAGAGCTAAACTTGCGGAGATGGGTATCAATGAACTTCGCAAAGAGAGTGATTCTATCGTTATTATCCCTAATGATAAACTACTTTCTATCGTTGATGCGAAATTTGGAATCAAAGATAGCTTTAGAATCGTTGATGACGTTTTAAGTCGTGCTGTTAGTGGTATGAGCTTAGTTGTTCTTTCTTCAGGTCAAAGTGATATTAACGTTGACTTTGCAGACGTCCAAACCGTTATGAGTCATCGTGGTATGGCACTTATGGGTATTGGTGAGAGCACAGGCGATGATGCAGCGATTGAAGCAATTAAAAGTGCTATTGAATCACCTCTGCTTGATAACATGTCAATCAATGGGGCACTTGGTGTTTTGGTTCATTTCCAAATTCCAGCAAGTTATCCTATTACAGAGATTAGCAATGCAATGAGTCTTATCTTGGATTGTGCAGATGAAGATGCTGATGTTATCTTTGGTACAACAACCAGTGAAGATATGCCAGACAACTCTGTTCGAGTCACTATTGTTGCAACAGGTTTTGAAAATAAAGTTGAAGCTTCAAAAGAGCTCAAGATGCTTAATAACAATCAAGAATCAATCAAAAAAGAACGTATTTTACGTATGAAAAAAGTAAGTGGTGGCTATGAGGGACAAGATGATTATCTTGATATCCCAACTTATATTAGACACCAAATGGATTAATTAACCCTCAACCCTCTTCTATGCAAAAAGGAGGAAGCCAAAAAGCTTCTTCCTTTTATCGTTGACTTAAAATACCTCGTCTGATAAATAAACCAAATTGGGCAACCATCAATAATTTCATAACCCATTCACTCTGCTTATGCATCGTTGCAAAGGCTTCGGTTACTGTCTCAGCAGAGCCCAATTGCTGTGCATGAATAATAAATGGCGTATAGTAAAAGAGAAAGAGTCCTGTAGTTATCACACAAATAAAAGACAAAAGAAATGAGAGAAAATCATAGTTTTTACCCATCATCCAAACTTGTACTTCATAGATAATACTGTAAAGCGCTACAAAACCTATTAAAATATTCATCTTCAAGAAAAATTGTGTCATTAAAACACCACTTTGAAAATGAGTGAGAACTCCATCTCCTAGATATTTTTGTGGAAAAAAGATCACTGGGGCTATAAATGCACCCGCTGCGATTTCAACACCAATGGCAATACCTAACATTGCCAAATAAACGACCATTAAACTTTTCATTTCTACTCCTTAATCCAAAATCCACGGTCTAATCCCGCTAAATCTTTATAAAAGTCCACTGCTAAACCTTTCTTTTCGACATACTGGCAAATAGCATTTCGTTGATCATACCCCATTTCACATACGAGCACTTTAGCCTTTCGTTCCTGAAAAAGATCAATAATATGACATAACATTTCATCACCTTTTATTCCACCATAAAGTGCTAAAGATGGCTCAAAAGAGAGCCCTATGCCTAAGGGCTCTTCATTAGCAATATAAGGAGGATTAGAAACAATCATATCAATTTCTCCACTCACACTATCTAAATAACTTCCCTCAAGAAACGCTATTTTGTCACTAACACCATGTTTTTGTGCATTGTGTTTGCTTACATGTAAAGCCTCACTTGAAATATCTACCGCCGTCAATCTTGCATGAGGAAGTAAAAGTGAAAGCATAATTGAGATGATTCCGCTACCACATCCAATTTCGACGATATGGGCATTAGGAGAAAGTTCTTTAGCTAATGACATAGCTTTATCGACCAATATCTCAGTTTCAGGTCTTGGAATGAGAACGCGTGTATCAACATCAAAAACTCTACCATAAAAACTGGCTCGCCCCAAAATATACTCTAGAGGTTCATGATTTTTACGACGTTGTAACAGTTCTTTCAAACGCTTATTCTCACCTATCTCATCCTCACTGTGACTTATAAGCCAACTTATCTCAGCGCCTAACACTTCACTTAAAAGGATCATCGCTTCTTTTTGAGGAATATCGGTTACCTCTCGCAATTGCTCTGCACTTTGTGCTAAGAGTTCTTTAATGCGCAAGTGCTTCACCTTCATCAAAATGCATACCTAATTTTTTCAGTCTTTCTGTTAATGGAGGATGGGTGAAATAAAGTGCAATCGTTAAAGGATGTGAAAAAGGAAAGCTTTTATTTTCATCAGCGAGTTTAACCAAGGCAGAAGCAAGCGCTTCTTTACTTTCACAAACACTGCCATATTCATCGGCTCTGTACTCATTGTAACGACTCAAAAGTCCAAAAAGAGGCATTAAGATAAATGAGACAACGGGAGAAAGTAGTAAAAAAAGTACCATAACACTAGCAGCAGATTTATTTACATGTAAAGAGTCAAAAAGCTCCACGGGAAGATTTCCAAAGAGAGCAAACATCAGAAAAAGCATTAAAGCACTTGATGCAATATTTTTAAGAATATCTTTGTGTGTAAAATGCCCCAGTTCATGTCCAAGTACAGCTAACAACTCATGCTTTTCCAATTTGGCAATTAAGGTATCAAAAAGGACAACGCGCTTTGAACTACCCAACCCACCAAAATAAGCATTGAGTCTATTGTCACGTTTACTCGCATCTAAACTAAAAACACCGCTACTTTTAAGTCCAGCTTTTTTTAAAAGTGCTTCAATAGAACTTTTAAGGCTTTCATCTTCAAGGGGAGTCAGTTTATTGAACAGTGGAACGATCACAATCGGGTAAATCATATTGATACATAAAATAACCACAAAAGAAAATAAAAATCCATAAAACCACCAATAATCATATGCCATAATAATGGCACTCATAGCCCAAAAAAACGCTCCACCCAAAAAGCCGAACATAAAGATTGATTTGACCTGATCTACAATAAACGTTTTAGTATCAATCGTAGAAAAGCCGAATTTTTTATCAAGTCCAAATGTTTGATAAAGATCAAAAGGGAGGAGTAAAACATAGTTGATAGCAATAAAACTCATCACAAAGAGAACAGATCGCAATGCTTCATTTTCAACATATATGATAGAATCAAGCGTGCTAAGACCAAAAGTGATCCAACCAAAAAAGAGAATAAAATCAAAGAAAGAGGAGACTAAAGAGAGCTTTTGTGAAGCTATCTTATACGCAGCTGCTTTGGCATAATTCGATGGAGAGAGGATAATCGCTTTTAAAGTGCGCGCTTGAATAACAAAACCTATTTCCATAAATGCAGCATACATTTTAATTAAAAGGTAAAGTATGTAAATGAGTATAATAAATTCTAACATAAAGCCTTGTTCCTTTGCTAATTGAAAAACGTTATCATACCAGTTTTTCATCAATATTGTCTAAACCAATACAACACATTTGCAACACACGAGTGCTATTATTTTCACAGAAACCAGCTTTTCTTCTCATTTTAATATCCACAAAATCGACTTAAATATTTTATTAGGAAAGTGAGTTTAGAATAAAAAAAAAGAATAAAAAGGAGTCAAAATGACAATTTCTAAGCAACTGATTGTTATGCTTTCCATCGCAATTATCGGAACTTGTACCATTTTCGGGATCAGTATGAAAAAGATGGATCAAATCTATGAAGAGACCAATTATGTAACTGTCAATTCTTTGCCAAGCGTTCTCTCCTTAAACCATTCTATGCTTTATGCATTAAGACTTCGACTTGTTTTATGGGAACATATTACACAAGAAGATAAAGGGGCTAATGCAAAATCAAAAGAGGGTATTTTAGGTGCACTCAATGATCTTACTAAAGAGCTCAAAAACTATGAAACAATGGTCAGTGATGATCAAGATAGAGCATTATTGACGCAAGATCAAGAGGCGTTACAAAAATTCAGTATTCTTGTGCAAGATATTCTGAAACTTTCTGAAACAGGAAAAAAAGCAGAAGCAACAATTGCATTTAATAAAGCTAGACCTATCTTAAAAGCTTTGACAACTGCATTTGATACTCACATGCAATACAACCTTGACTTAGCCAATAAAATGGCGAAGGATGCTGCGGATGCTAAAAAGAATGCCAACATGGTTATGATTATTCTCTCTCTTGCCATTATTGGCTCTACAATTTTTATCAGTATTCTTATCCGAAACAACATCATGCAAGGTGTTCATCTTGTACGTGATAGTATTGGCAATTTTGTTCGTACAAAAGAGCTTAATTTCCGCATTAAATACGAAAAATCAAATGAGATTAAAGAGATGGTTGATAGCTTTAATTCATTGGTTGAAACTCTTGAAAGCACTATTGTTGATGCCAAAGCATCCTCCAGCGAAAATGCTTCGGTTTCCCATGAACTGAGTACCACCAGTATGCAAATTGGACGAAATGCTGAACAAAGTTCTACGATTGTTGAGAGTACAATCCAAGAAATCCAAACCATTAAAACCTTCGTTCAAGAAACTGCTGCACTTTCTGAGACAATGAAACAAAATATTGCGACTGCAGGACATAGATTGGACAATGCTAAAAATGAAGTTATTACGCTTCGCAATGAAGTCGAATCTGCAAGTGATGCTGAAACTGCCCTCGCTCAAAAATTAGAGCAAATGAGCCATGATGCGGAACAAGTGAAACAAATCTTAACGGTCATTTCTGATATTGCCGATCAAACCAATCTTCTAGCCCTTAATGCTGCCATTGAAGCTGCCAGGGCGGGAGAACATGGTCGTGGATTTGCAGTTGTTGCCGATGAAGTACGAAAACTCGCTGAACGCACCCAAAGTTCACTCACGGAGATTAACGCAACTATTAATGTGATTGTGCAATCTATCATAGACTCTTCTGAACAGATGGGAAGGAATGCTAAAAACATTCAAAGACTATCGACGGTTTCCAGTGGTGTTGAAACGACAATTTTGGGAACAACACAAGTGATGAAAGAGAGCGTTGATTCCGTAACAACCAGTGCCCAAAACTCACAAAAGATTTCACAGGACACCGATAAAATCGTCAGTATGGTGAGCAACATCAATACGTTGACAAGTCAAAATGCAAGAAGCGTAGAAGAAATCGCTGCAGCAGCGGACCATCTCTCACGTTTAGCTGAAAATCTCAACAACAAACTCAATCAGTTCAGATCATAACCAACTTTTAGGGTAAAGTCCAAAGCTTTATCCTCTTCTTCCTTCTCATGTTAATGGTATAATACGCGCAAAAACAACGGAGTACATTTGGCACTTTTAGATTTAATCGGCATTAGCAAAGCATATGAAACTCAAAAAATTTTAACAGACGTTGACTTTTCCTTACATGAAGGTGAGCGTGTTGCAATCATTGGTAAAAATGGCGGTGGAAAATCTACACTGATGAAAATCGTTTTTGGCACATTGGAAACCGATGATGGAAGACGTATTCTTCAAAAAAATATTAAAGTTGGTATGTTAGATCAAACCCCTCGCTTTAAAGAAGGAATGAATGTTAAAGAAGCGATTGAAGAAGAACTCAAAGAGCTCAAAATGGCAAGGGTTCGTTATGAAGAGGTCATTAAGATACTTGAATCTGACTACCATAATGAAGCGCTACTTGCAGAGCAGAGCCAACTCGTCACTTTTTTGGATTTGCATGATGCATGGAGTTTAGATGAAAAGATTGAGCAAGTTTTACAAGAATTTGATCTCAAACAGTTTGAACAAAGTGATGTCAATCTCTTAAGTGGCGGCGAGCAACGACGTGTGACACTCGCTGGTCTCATCCTTCAAAAACCTGACATTTTACTACTGGATGAGCCAACGAACCATTTAGATGTTTATATGGTCGAGTTTTTAGAGCAGATGCTTTTAAAATCAAAATTTACCCTTCTCTTTATCTCCCATGATCGTTATTTTATCGACCATTTAGCAACACGAACGATTGAAATTGATGATGGAAAAGTGAGGAGTTTTGAAGGTGGTTATGAAAACTATCTTACATGTAAAGAGTTATTGATCTTATCTTTACAAAAACAGCATGAAAATCTCCTCAAATACCTCAAAGGGGAAGAAGAGTGGTTAAAACGTGGTGTCAAAGCGAGGCTCAAACGTAATGAAGGGCGAAAACAGAGAGTTTTTGAACTACGTGAGTCTGCCAAAAAAAATCCTTCTTTGGTCCGAAAACTTAAACTGGAATTAGAGAGAGAAAAGCACAATTTCAATGGTGAGAAGATTATCAATAAGCAAAAAATGCTTTTTGAGATGTATAACATCCATAAAAAATTGGGCGATAAACTTCTCATTAAAGATTTTAGTACCCGTATTTTACAAAAAGATCGTATTGCCATTGTTGGAAAAAATGGAGCAGGAAAATCAACACTTTTAAAAATTTTACTCGGTGATCTCAACGTTGATAGTGGAAATTTTGATAAAGGCGAATTTAAAATAGGCTATTTTGATCAACAACGAGCTATGCTCGATGATACGAAAAACCTTATAGAAACTTTTTGTCCTAATGGAGGCGATAGGGTTGATGTTAAAGGGAAAAATCTTCATGTCTATGGCTATCTTAAAGACTTTCTCTTTCCAAAAGAAGATCTAAACAAAAAGATCGGCATCCTCAGTGGCGGTGAAAAAAATCGTGTTGCACTTGCCCTACTCTTTTCTCAAGAAGTAGATTGCCTTATTCTCGATGAACCAACCAATGATCTGGATATTCCAACCATCAATATTTTAGAAGAGTACATCCAAAGTTTTGCTGGCGCAGTCATTTTTGTCAGCCATGATCGTTACTTTGTGGATAAAATTGCAGCTAAGCTCTATGTCTTTAAGGGCGAAGGCATCATTGAGGAGAGTTATCAAAGCTACAGTGAATATTTAGAGATTGAAAAAGAGATTAAAGAGCTTGACGCAATGGAATCAGCTCAAGAAGCACCCTGGATTGAAAAAGAAGAACCAAAAGTGCAAAAAGCAAAAGAGAGTGTGCCTACAAAACTGAGCTACAAAGAGCAGCGTGCACTTGAAACACTACCGTTACAAATTCAAGCACTTGAAGACGAAATTGCCGCCACAAAAAAATGTCTTGAAAATCCTGAATGCTATCAGCAAATAGGACTAAGTACACTGAGTCAAAGATTAGAAGAGAAAGAGGCACTCTTAGAGCCGATGATTGAAGAGCTATTGGAGATAGAAGAAAAAGCAGAGATGTTGCAAAGAGGTTAAACCTCTTTGCCTTTAAGCTTTAAACGTTGAAAGTGTAGAATCTAGATTTTGAGAAGAGTCAAGCATTCGCTGAGAAATATGTGAAAGTTCTTCTGCAATTTTTTCATTGTTGTTGGATAAACTTAGCGTGCGCTTCATCTGCTCCATCATTTGATTTGTTAAGTGTGAAATCTCAACAACTTTTTTAGAAGCTTTTTTGGAAACTTCGATAGATTCTAATGTACGATTTTTTGTCTCTTCAGTTGCATTTTGAACATCAAATGCACTTTGTGAAATGCGATTAATATTTTCAGCATTCACTTCCATATTACTGCTAAGTTGTGTGACCCCTTGAACAATGACACTAATTGTAGCATCAATCTCTGCGAGCGATTTTTGTGTACGTTCTGCAAGCTTTCGTACTTCATCAGCAACAACCGCAAATCCACGACCATGTTCTCCTGCACGAGCCGCTTCAATGGCAGCATTGAGCGCAAGTAAATTGGTCTGATCCGCAATATCTTTGATCATCGCCAAAACACCTTTAATTTGATCGGTTTGCGAAACTACATTTTGAATTTGGTGTGCCATCTCTTGCTCGGAATCACTTGCTCCGTTGATATTTTGAACAACATCATTCAAAGCAATGCTCATCTTTTCAAGGACATTAAAGGACGAAGTGTTATCTTCCACGGTATGAATTGCAAGCTCTTCTGAGAGATCAAGATCTGTTTCAATATCTTTCATGAGATCAAACGACATCTTAATTTGATGCGCTTGGTCTACGACACCTTTGGAAAATTCAACGGCATTGGTATTGAGTGTTTCTCCTGTATGTTCAACATTTTGAGAAATTTTTTGAGATGAAAGAATAATAGATTGAATTTTTTCGATGAAAATATTAATATATTGAGCAATATCACCCATCTCATCTTGACTATTAATCTGTACCCGAGCTGTTAAATCACCGTTTCCGCTTGATAAATCTTTAATTCTTTCCAATAAAATTCCCAATGGATTTCCCACAACACGTTTTAACACCAACATAATGAGCACGGAAGTAATGAGCAATGAAAGTATAAAGATACTAATAAGTTTCCAACTGATCGCACCAATATATTCATCAATTTCTGCAAATGAAAACGTCATATCCATCACACCAAGCACATCGCCTTTTTGAGAGGTAGCATGACACGCTAAACAATCTTGTTCAGCAATTAGAGGTTTTAAAAGTCTTAAACGATGCCCTTTTGCATCATCAAGAGTCACGCTATGCTGTACAGGATTTTTAAAGATACCAATGACAGCTTCATCCGTAGAAGGTTTTGCATTAATACCAAAAGTATCGATCACCACTTGTGATTGGTGGATTTTAAGCTCTTGTATCCCTTTCATTTCCCCAGCATCTTTCAATGACTTTTCAATCAAAGCACGATCCCCTAAATTCATTGCCGCACGTACGGTTTGGAAAACAGACTGACTAAACAAATTAAGATTATTTTCACTTTGGATCTGAGATGATTTTTTAAACTCATTGACAATAAAAAATTGCAAAATAATAAAACTTGTCAAAAGCAAAGGAATGAGAGTTAACCCTATTTTTAAACCTATACCTTTTTTCATCCTTGCACCCTTCCAACATTCATGATTTCAATCAAATTCATATCATCTAACATCTCATACAGCTCTTCACTACCTACTTTTACATGTAAATTCATTTTGTCCATTTTAATGGACTTGATTAAAAAACCTATTACCGATGACGTAATGATAAAAGAGTCTTGAATCATGAGGTTAATGCTAATATGGGGATGCTGCTCATGCGCTTGGCGAATTGCATCTTTGATCGCTTGTGCATTTCCAATTGTCTTAATCGTGCCTGTGATAAGAATATTCACATGCTCACTGTGCACTTTGGTCACTAAATCCATTGCGTCTCCAAATACAAAAAATTAACTTTTATTATAGTATATATTTGTCTATTTGAGGAATTAATGTATTATTAAAATGACACAATTTAGCCACACAGTTCCTTTTTGACACGTTCACTCGCCATTGTAATATTCCAAGCAGGTTCCCATACGATTTCAATCATACAATCTTGTACCCCATCGACTTTTAAGACCGCATCTTTTGTCCATTGTTGAATCAGTTCATGCAAAGGGCATCCTTTCGTAGAGAGCGTCATGGTAATGTTCACTTTAGCATCTTTAATTTTGACACCATAAATAAGTCCTAACGAAACGATATCAAAGCCAACTTCTGGGTCAATTACGGTTGAAATAGCATTGTAAATATCTTCTTCTGTAATAATCAATCATTCTCCTTAATTTTATAATTAAACACATACACTGTATTAAAAGCTACCAATATCAAAGATATAAGGAGCAACACACTCCCTATGAAAAAAAGTTTTTCAAACTGCATTAAAACACCACTACTAAGAACAACAACGGAAACAAACAGTATCCATGTTTGTGTATCGGCTACTTTCGTGTGAATCATCTGGTGTAAAAGTGGTACTTTTTGTTTGCCCACCAATGGTGCAAATCTCTCATACCAGACCAAAAAAGGCAAAATTTTATAGATATGCCCAACAATAAATGAGAGCAAAAAACCAAAAAAGAAAAGTACCCCAGCTAATATACCTATTGTACTATTCGCTAAAATCATATAGAACATAGAACTTATCACTGCTGCAAATAAACAGACCAGTCCAAAAACAACATTTTTAACCCAATAATCATTTTGCTTGCGTGCTCTTTGATGAAAAATAATTCCTATTTGCACCATGAAACACAAAATTCCCAATACTATCAACACCATAGCAATCGCTTGAATAAAAAAAGGAAGTTTAACAATCAAGGCAATCATACATAGCGCTATTCCAAAACTGTGTAAATACAATGTTGCATTGATCCACTTCTCTTCATAATCATGAGAAAGGGAAAACATCGGTATCAATACCATTGAAACACCCATAACAATCATCATCACAAAGCCGCCAAGAGTACCCAACATATGTGCTTTTACCCATGCGTCAATATCAATTGCTAAAAGACCATGTCCTAAGCTAAGGCCTATCAATAAACCTAAGGTTATGGAAATAAACAAAAATATCGTACCTATAAGCAAAAACTTACTTACGAGTGTGATCTTTTTTAAACGATTAAATGTTAAAAAAACATTGAAGCAGAAAATGAGCATCGAAAGATAAGTGATAACTGCACCATAGGGAATCAGCAAATGAAGTTCCCCAAAAGTAAACCCACTCACCATCAGTAAGAATCCAACAACGTACATATAAAATTGCACATAAGCAAAATCTTTAGAAAAGATAGGTACTTCAAGCACAACAGGGAGAAGCTGATACATGGCCCCAAAAATAACCATCATCACAAAACCCAATAAGTATAAGTGAGAAAAAGCGGCTAAGGAGGAAGAGATAATGTAGCCTGAGATGTCAACACTCATAAACAGTAGTGCAATACTACTTAAAAACAAAAAAATAATTCCTGCAATAAAGAAATGCGCAACCAATACAAAAGGTGGTGCCATCTCTGTGGCTAAAGAGACTTTCATATTAACCGTTGCACTGTTTTTGACTTAAATCAACTTTATCACTCATTCCCTCTTTATAGGAAAAAACAAGTTGAAGTTTTCCACCCTCAATTTCAGTGACATCAATGTCATAAAAAGGTTGTACTTTAGCAAGTAAACCAATAGGGGAACGATGGTTAATCATCACTATTTTTTTATATGCGTTATCTAAAAGTTCAAGCGCAATCATCGCATTGATCATTGGCTCTGGTGGCGTGCATAAAGAGGTATCAAAGCTAATGTATTCTATGCCTTCTCGTACATACGTGAAAAACGGAACCGTTGCATTGTCTACATGTAAAAGTTTTGCTTCATGGGGATAATTGTCTGGAGTCATCATCATTTCATCCTTGTTTTTGATGAAACTATAATGCAAAGTAAAGTTAATTTCCTTAATCTACATCAAGAAAAAGAGAGTTATTGTCTTAATTAGCAAGATTGATAATAAGAGAGCCCTAAAAAAGGCTCTCATTGTATATTTTAGTGTAAGAAGTGTCTAACGCCTGTGAAGTAAAGTGCCATACCATGCTCATTGGCAGCTACGATAACATCGTCATCACGAATACTGCCACCTGGTTCAATGATCGCTTTAACACCCGCTGCAGCGGCTGCATCAATGCTATCACGGAAGGGGAAAAATGCTTCACTTGCAAGTGCTGCACCACTCACATCAATACCCATATCTTCCGCTTTGCGAAGTGCTGCTTTGGCAGCATCCACACGACTGGTCATACCCATACCAATCGCTACCATGGCGCTCTCTTTGACATACACCACACAGTTTGATTTGGTCAAACTTGCGACTTTATAGGCAATTTCAAGATCATTCATTTCTTGTTTAGAAGCGGTACGTTTGGTTAAACATTTGGCATTTTTGATCTCATCATCGTTGACCATGTCGCTCTCTTGGAAGACAAAACCGCCATCAACGTGTTTAAAGTCGTACGCATCTTCACTGAGCACTAAATATTTACTCTCTTGGGTAAAGATTTTGATGCGTTTTTTCGCATCAAACACATGCAACGCATCTTCATCGACATTCGCCGCAATGATGACTTCCACAAAAATTTCATTGATTTTCTCAGCCAAGGCTTTGTTCAAGGTTCCATTAATCGCCACAACACCACCGTACGCAGAGACAGGATCACATTTAAGCGCTTTAACGTAACTGTCTAACAAATCGCCACCAATCGCAAAACCACAGGGATTGGCATGTTTGATGATACATACCGCTGGCGCGTCACCAAAGGATGCGGCAATTTTAACCGCACCGTTAATGTCCGTCATATTGTTAAAGCTAGCTTCGCCTTTGAGCGTTTTAAAGTTGTTTGTAAAGAAGTAGTCAAACTCGTACAATGAGCCTTTTTGGTGTGGGTTTTCGCCATAGCGGGTATCAAATGCTTTGGTGCCTACGATAAACTGTTTCTCACCAAAACCGTTGTTAAAGCGTTTGTTCATGTAGTTGGCAATCATGCTATCATAAGCACCCGTGTGCTCAAACGCCTTAATCATCAAATCTCTTCTAAATTCTAAACTGTTTGATCCAGACTTAAGCGCCTCAATGACTTTATCATAGTCCAACACATCGGTGACGATCAGAACATCATTAAAGTTTTTGGCGGCACTTCTTACCATCGCAGGGCCACCGATGTCGATATTTTCGATAATTTCATCAAAATCATCGGTCTTAGCAATCGTCTCTTTAAACGGATAGAGATTGACACACACAAGGTCAATTCCTTCGATGCCATACTCTTTCGCAACTTTTACATGTAAAGGTAAATCCCTTCGGTGAAGGATGCCTCCATGAATCATTGGATTGAGTGTTTTCACACGTCCATCAAACATCTCAGGGAACTTGGTGACTTCGCTGATTTCCAGAGCTTTAATACCCTCTTCTTTTAAAAGTTTATAGGTGCCACCCGTTGAAATGATCTCAAATCCCAACGCCACCAAATCCTTAGCAAACTCCGCAATCCCCGTTTTATCGCTGACACTAATTAACGCTCTCACACTCGTCCTTTTTATCGTATTAATAATTTATTGATGATTTTATTTTACAATACGTTCCTTTTAGGACGTATTAAATACAATTGGCAAAATATTGGGAGTTTTAATGAATCAAACACAAAAGTCGTCAAACACACTTTTTACACTGCTGTTTTTTGCATGGATCGTTTCGATGGTCTCAATGCTAGGAAGTCTCTTTTTCAGTGAGATTATGATGTTTCCTCCCTGCGTCATGTGTTGGTATCAACGCATTTGCATGTATCCATTAACCGTTATTTTCCTCGTCGCACTTTTTAGCAACGATCAAAATGTTTTCAAATATGCCATGCCGCTTGTGATTCTAGGGCTTTTTTTTGCGATTTATCACAATTTGCTCTACTATGGCATCGTACCCGAAACTCTAGCTCCGTGTTCCCAAGGGGTTTCATGCACGAGTGACTACATCAACTGGTTTGGATTTATCACGATTCAACTCCTCTCATTGGTAGGATTTGCGCTTATTTTCATTACTTTAATTTTCATTAGACGTCTTGCAAAATTGTAAGACGTCTTCTGCCTCAGTAGAGGCAAGCTTTAGTGCCACAGCGGCGTAGCGTAGATTTTTGGGCTTTGCCTAAAAACCGTCATAAAAAGAGTTCTGTAAGAACTCTATCAAATAAAAAGGCTTCATAACCATGAAAAAACAGACTCTTATTATCGCTTCACTCTTTGTTCTTGTGCTTCTATTTGTGGGAGGAAGTTATCTGTATAAAAACGCTAACCACACTGTCTCCACAGAAAAAAGTGCTGCGCTTGTGCGCCCATACGCTTATGTTCTGGGCAATCCCAATGCCAAAACAACCATTGTTGAATTTTTTGACCCTGCGTGCGGTACATGTAAAAGCTTTTATCCGTTTGTGAAAAATATTCTCAAGCAAAACCCTGACACACTCAAACTGGTATTGCGCTATGCTCCGTTTCATACGGATTCTTACTATGTGGTAGCGATGATTGAGGCGGCACGCTTGCAAGGCAAATACCTCGAAGCACTCGAAGTCATTTACAAATACCAAGATAAATGGGCAAGCCATGGTACACCAAACATTGGTCTTATTTGGGGATTTTTACCCGAAGCGGGAATTGATATTGATCAGTTAAAAGAGGATTTGAAAAAACCTGAGATCGATGCACTGATTAAACAAGATATTGCAGACACTAAAACCCTTGGCGTCAATGCGACCCCAGAGTTTTTTGTCAATGGCAAACCACTCATTAAATTTGGGAAACAAGAGTTAGAAGATCTTATAAAATCAGAACTCTAAAACACACACCCCTAATTTTGGGGTGAAATCTCATTGTAACCGTGCAGTCTGATGTCACGGCGACGCTTTCCATCGTGAAAACGTCTCTTTTCAACTTCTGTTTCTGGGACTAAGGGAGGCACAGGCGTAGGTCTCCCCTTTTCATCGACAGCTACCATCGTGAAAAAACAGCTATTCGTATGGGTTGCGATCCCTTTTTGAATATTCTCCGCAATCACTTTAATGCCGACTTCCATTGATGTTTTGCCCGTATAATTAACGCTGGCTAAAAAGGTTACAAGCGTTCCAACAGGAATGGCTTGTTTAAAAATAACTTGATCAACCGACATCGTTACCACGTAACCACCACAATAGCGTGATGCACACGCATAAGCGACTTGATCCAGCAGTTTTAAGAGATCACCTCCATGTACATTGCCAGAGAAATTGGCTTTATCGGGTGTCATTAAAACGGACATACTGAGGGTGTGTTTTTCAAATGGGGTCGATAGCATCTAACTTTTTTCCTTTTTAATCATCTCATACGCTTCATTAATTTCTTGTAGTTTTGTCGTTGCAGCATCGATAATGCTTTGATCTTTTCCTTGCCCCATTAATATATCGGGGTGATGTTCTTTGACTAAAGCGCGATATTTTTTCTTGATACTCTCCATATCTTCGCTTGGCTCCGCTCCTAAAACTGCATAGGCATTTTTTATTCCCATCTGCGCTTTTGAGGCTTTGTTGGCATAAAATTGTTCAAAAGAGGCAATCAGTTTTTCAAAATCAGCATGCCTAATTTCTAACGCATTGGCAATATCTTCGGTGATCATAAATTCCGCTTGAGAAAATTCATTGTCAATAAAGGCGAGATTGAGCAGATATTCCATGACTTTGAGACGTTTTGCGTAGTCATTTCGAGTCAGTTTAAGGTATTTTTGTGAGACAATCAGGGTATTATCAAAACTTTGCATCTCTTTTTGATAGATCACTTTTAGCGCTTCACGAACACTTTCACTGTTTTCAAACACACGAGCAATATCATTAAATGTCAAACTCAAAAGTTCTGCTTCAAGCTCGTTGACTCTGCCATCCGCTTTGGCTACTTTTGCCATCAATGCGACTAAAAGTCCCGCTTCATGCTCCGCCAAATCTCCTTTAAGCGTCTGCTTCACATCGACATTAATATGCTGGTATGCCTCTGTTTGATAATTCTTTGTCAAGAGATAAAAGACAACAATTACAATTACAATAATGACATAGGTCATTTTTTCACCTTTACATGTAAAACTTGGTTTATAAAAATATGTTACAATCATTACACTAAAAAAAAGGACAATTTTGATGGGTAGTTTTGATGAGATTGTAGATAGAACAAAGACACCTAGCGAAAAATGGGACAAGTACAAAGGGACTGATGTCATCCCCGCGTGGGTTGCCGATATGGATTTCAAATCACCTCCATGTGTGATAGATGCCCTTCAAAAAAGAGTGCATGAGGGTGTTTTTGGTTATACCGCCATCGATGATGAAACCTACGATGCGATTCTTTCCTTTCTCAAACGTCACTATAACTGGGAAATTAAAAAAGAGTGGTTGCTCTTTACTCATGGTGTTGTGAGTAGTATGAATATTGCTTGTCTGAGCGTGGATGGCAAAAGTGTGATGACAACTACTCCGATTTATCCGCATTTTATTAAAGCACCCAAATACGTGAATAAAGAAGTTATAGCCATTGCGATGAAAGAGGAAAACAACCGCTGGGTTCTTGATTATGAGGCGATGGAGAGAGCGATTACGCCTACATGTAAACTCTTTATGCTGTGCAATCCCTACAATCCAGCAGGAACAGTGTTTACATGTAAAGAACTTGAAAGGCTAGGAGAATTTTGTTTAAAACATGATCTTACCATCTGCTCCGATGAAATTCATGCCGATCTGCTTTTGAATCCAAAGGCTAAGCATATTCCTATCGCTTCACTGAACGACACATTAGCGCAAAGAAGCATTACACTCATGGCGCCAAGTAAAACCTTTAACATTGCAGGGCTTCAAGCCTCTTTTGCCATTATCCCCAATGCTGAGCTTCGTCAAAACTTTAAAAAGACAATGGGCAGTATGGTCGGAGGTATCAACCTTTTGGGCATTACCGCACTTAAAGCGGCTTACCTTGAAGGTGATGCGTGGCTTAGTGAACTTCGTGTCTATTTGGCAGAAAATCTTAAAATGGTACAAGACTTTGTCAGCAAAAATCCAAAACTCAAACTTTTAGATCAAGAAGCGACATTTCTTGCGTGGATCGATGCATCTGCTTTACATGTAAAGAGTCCTTACGCGTTTTTCTTAGACCATGGTGTTGGGCTGAGCGATGGGGAACCCTTTGGTGATAAAAATTGTGTACGACTCAATTTTGGAACCCAAAAAAGTGTTTTAAAAGAGATATTAAACCGTATGCAAAAGGCAATGGATAGCCTATGATAAAGCTCTTTCTTTCGCTGGCTTTTGCGCTTTGTCTTTCTGCGGCACCGCTCAGTCATATTGTGGTCTTAGGTGATCCGCATCTGCCTGGTAAAAATGTACCCATGAAAGAGCACGTCATAGAGCAGATTAACCAGTGGAATGATGTCGATATGGTCGTAGCAGTGGGTGACATCTGCTCCAAAACCGGAACACAAGAGGAATATGACTTTGCTAAAAACTACTTTTCAAAACTCACGAAGCCTCTGCATGTTATTACAGGCAATCACGATTTTGTTTATGCTGATGCGCTCGATAGCAATGGAAAATTCCAACATGCGCCTCGTGAAATTCAAGACGAAAAACTGAAGCGTTTTCAGAGCACTTTTGGGCTTTCAAGGCTCTACTATAGCATTGAAAAACCACCGTATTTACTCATTTTCCTTTCTGCCGATGATCCAAAATATTTAACTAAACTCTCAGACAAACAGCTCAGTTGGTTTGAAAATGAGCTCATGAACCATCCCAAAACACCCACTATCGTCTTTTTTCATGCGCCACTCGATCATACATTGGAAAATTATAACCATTGGGCGAATACTCCCAATTTTATCGCTCAGCCTAAGGATAAAATTCAAACTTTGCTTCATGATAATCCCCAACTTTTCTTATGGGTTAGTGGACATACGCACACATCAGCAAAAGAGCCTAGTTTTGCTTCGACAATCAACCAAGTCGAACATGTCACGAACATCCACAATGCAGATATGAATAAAGAGGTTATCTGGACAAACTCTTTGTTTTTATATGACAATCATGTTACCATTAAGACGTACGATCATATGGAAGAAAAATGGTTAGATACCTTAGAACGTACAGTTTTTGTACCAAAAATTTAGGTAAAAATAGCTAATATGCCTGCCGCACTTTTTATGAGGATTTGAATGAAACAGTACCTATTTGCACTTTGTTCCTGCTTGTTTTTACTAAGTGGTTGTGCCCAAAAAGAGTTCACACAGAATGCTCCTGAACTTCCACAAGCTAAAGATGATGTACCCAAACGTCAAGAGATCGTTACAAATGCTCTTAAACATCAAGGGAAAAAAGATGGCTTAGATTGTTCTGGGTTTGTAAGCTTGGTCAACAAAGAGAGTACCGAGCCTTTTTTCACACCAGCAGAGCTCAATGGCTATTTTGAAGACACAAGACGCTCATTAGCTATTTACAATCTTCTTGAAACTCAAAAACGTACTTACCAAGACAAACCTAGGGTTGGTGATCTTATCTTTTTTGCCAACACTGTTAAAAAATATTCTAAATCCAAAAGTGATGATAACATCACACACATTGGGATTGTCACACAAATTGATCCCGATGAAACTGTCTATTTTATACACCACACCAAAGGAAAAAATTTGATTAGCCAAATGAATCTTAACTATCCAACCGTTGCGATGTACAACAATAAAGTTGTCAACTCTTATATGGAAAAATGCTCTAAAGATGAAAACCATAAATGCTTAGCACCTGCATATTTTAGCGCGTATGGGAGAATCAAATGAAAAAATGGCTTACATTGAGCATGGCTGCTCTTTTTGTCATAGGCTGCGCACCAAAAGCAACTGTGGAAACACCTACAGTACCAATAGCAGAGAACACTCAACCTGAGAAGAAAATGTATCTTGGGGAACAACCATCTAACGAGTTTTATCTACAACAAGAACATGAGAGTTACGACTTACGTCCTGTTCAAGAGCTCTCTTTACGTGAATCTATCGTTCAAAATGCATTGATGTATTTAGGGAAACGCGATGGTGGCGACTGTTCAGGCTTTGTGAGTCTCATTAACTATAAAACTGGAGCTCCTTTTTATAAGGAAAAAGAGTTAAGCCAGAGTTTTGATAATGCTCGAAAATCGCGTGCCATGTTCAATCTTATGTCGCAAAAAGGGAATGCATATGAAACAAGACTTCCCCATCTTGGCGACCTTGTCTTTTTTGAAAATACGGAGCACAAAGCAGCTGTAAAAACCAAAGGTAAAGGTAAAAATAAAGTTGCTGTCAAAAAACCTTCTGTTCAAGTGGCTGAAAATATCACGCATGTGGGAATTGTCACAAAAGTTGAATCTGATGGTACGGTTGAGTTTATTCACCATTCAAATGGCAAAAATATCTTGGATTATATGAATTTTAATTATCCGATGCTCACCAACAAAGATGGCAAAGTCATTAATACCTACATGAAACGCTGCCCATCCAAAGGTGGTGCCGCACAACCTCAATGTATGAATATTGCCTTTTTTGTGGCATACGGAACGTTTTAACTTTTACATGTAACACAAGCCAAGCTTGTGTTACTCAAACATAAATTTTCTATTTTTTAATGCCCATTAATGATATGTTTTAATAGCAGGTGGTGCATATGCATTCATTTGATTCAATAAGCTCTCATAGTTGTCATCAACATAAAATACATTGCGTGCGCGTTCTTGTAAAAATTTTTCTTCAACCATATGATCAAAGAGTTCAATGAGGCTGTTGTAATAACCATTGATATTGAGGATTCCACAAGGCTTTTGCAACAAACCTATTTGATTCCATGTAAAAACTTCAAAAAATTCTTCAAGCGTTCCAGGACCTCCTGGCAGAGCAATAAAACCATCCGCCAATGCCATCATTTTAGCTTTACGTTCATGCATCGTATCCACACAAATCAGTTCTGTCAAATCTTTATGTGCAATTTCTTTTTGTTCAAGAAATGATGGAATAACGCCAATAACAGAACCACCCTCAGCAAGAACTGCATCTGCTATAGTTCCCATAATACCAACACTCGCTCCGCCATAAATTAACGCAATATTATTTTTTGCTAAAAATTTGCCTAGTAAAATCGCTTGCTCTTTATAGATTTCACGTGCACCAAGACTTGAACCACAATAAACTGCAATGCTTTTCATTCATGCCCTTTTCATTATCAAATTTAAGCTAGAATAATATTCTTTTTCCAATTAAAAGAATTTATGATCATGGATGTAGCAATGGATTTAAATCAATTTCAAAAATTTGTGGAAGCTTATTATGCGCAAAAAGGGTGGTTGGATTTAAATATCTTTATTCGTATTGGTTTTTTATCGGAAGAAACAGGAGAAGTTGCTCGTGCTATTCGAGCCCTAGAGATTGGACGTGATAGAGCAGATGAAGCTGTCAAAAGTTACGATGAAAATATACAAAACCTTACCGAAGAGTTAGGAGATGTGCTTGGAAATATTGTAGTCATTGCTAATAAATACAATATTGCACTTGAAGATATTTTTACGGCACATCAACAAAAGCTAGAAAATCGCATGTAAAAATTTAAGATGAAGAAAGAGGTGCTTTCGCACCTCTTGAAGCATTTAGATATCTTGTTCAATCACTTCAGCAAAGCGTTTAAAATAACGCTCACAAATCGCATCAATGGATTTTGAAACATCGTTACATGTAAAGGTATTTCCACCCACAGATCCAATTTTAACAGCACTTAAACCAATCGTTTTTGCCATTGCTTCAAAGCCCGCTTCGTCATTGACTTCAACGATAGCACGTGAAAAACTCTCTGCAAAAATATCTTTAGCATTATTACATGTAAGTTTACATGTAACGCCTTTTTTACTCTTAGCAACCATTTTTGCCAAAGCAATAGCAATACCGCCCACATTGACATCTTTAGCCGCATTCAAGAAACCTTTTTTATTGGCTTTGATAACAAGCTCCCAGAGTTTCAACTCTTTGTCGTAATCCAGTTCAGCGAGTGTTCCCTCGACTTTGCCAAAAAGCTCTTTCATATACAAACTACCACCAAAATCGCTCTTCGTTTCGCCAATCAGATAAACACTTGCGCCCTCTTTTTGAAAACAAGAAGGAAGCGTTTTGTTCGCATTATCATTAAGTCCTACCATAACAATCGCAGGCGTTGGGAAAACACCTACACCGTTGGTTTCGTTGTACAAAGAGACGTTACCGCTGACAACCGGTGTATTGAGTTTCGCGCACGCCTCTTTGATGCCGTAACAGCCCTGCGCAAACTGCCACATGACTTCTGGGTTTTCGGGGTTTCCGTAGTTGAGACAATCGGTAATGGCAAGAGGTCGTGCACCACTCATCGCAACGTTTCTTCCACTCTCCGCCACAGCCGCCGCAGCACCCATTTTAGGGTCAATGTAGTTATAACGTGGGTTACAGTCACTGCTCATTGCAAGCGCTTTGCCGTTTTCTTTGATGCGAATCACGCTGGAATCAAGGCTTCCGGGTGCTTTAATCGTATTGGTTTGCACGGTTGAGTCGTATTGGTTGAATATCCATGTTTTATCAGAGACTTCGACAGAATTTAAAAGAGTGTCAAACGCTTTTTGGTTCTCAATTTTCGCAAAGTCATGGATCGTTGTGTTTTTAATAGCTGCTAAATAAGCTGGCTCTTTGGTTGGCCGATCATAAATCGGTGCTTGCTCGCTGACGGGTTGTACTGGCATATCGGCGACTTTTTCACCATGCCAGAAGAGTTCCATATTGCCAGTCTCTGTGACTTCACCGATGATTTCAGCGTTAAGATCCCATTTTCTAAAGATGTCAACGACTTTATCTTCATACCCTTTTTTGGCACAAATGAGCATACGCTCTTGCGATTCGGAGAGCATAAATTCAAACGGTTGCATCCCTTCTTCACGCGCAGGAACTTTGTCTAAGTGCATGATCATACCGCTTCCACTTCGTCCTGCCATTTCAAATGAGCTAGAAGTCAAGCCCGCAGCGCCCATATCTTGGATACCCACGATGTAGTCGGTTTTAAAGAGTTCTAAACACGCTTCCAAAAGAAGTTTCTCGGCAAATGGATCACCGACTTGTACGGTTGGACGAAGGCTTTTGTTAGCTTCAGTAAAGCTATCGCTCGCCATAACCGCACCACCCAGTCCATCACGCCCTGTTTTAGAGCCAACATACACAACAGGATTGCCGATGCCCTCAGCTCTGCCGTAGAAAATTTCATCACTTTTTGCAAGACCGAGTGTAAAGGCGTTTACTAAAATATTGCCGTTGTAACTCTCGTCAAAAAAGGTCTCACCACCGATGGTTGGAACACCCATGCAGTTACCGTATCCGCCGATGCCTGCAACGACACCACGGACAAGAAAGCGTTGGTGACGTGAGATATCATCGTTGTTGGTGACATTGCCAAAACGAAGGGAGTTCATGTTCGCCACTGGACGAGCACCCATCGTGAAAACGTCTCTTAAAATGCCGCCAACACCCGTTGCTGCACCTTGGTACGGTTCAATAAAACTTGGGTGATTGTGAGATTCCATCTTAAAGACGGCTGCCATACCATCGCCGACGTCGATAACACCCGCATTTTCACCAGGACCTTGAATGACCCATGGTGCTTTGGTGGGGAACCCATTAAGGTATTTTTTACTGGATTTATACGAGCAGTGCTCACTCCACATGGATGAGAAGATACCGATCTCTAGCATATTAGGCTCACGTCCTAAAATGTTCAAAATATTTTCATATTCGTCTTTGGTTAACTTATGTTTCTTTAACACTGCGTCTAAATTTTCCATGGATTGTTGCCCTATGTGATGTAATTAAAATAGGCTTATTGTACAAAAAAGGAGCTAAAAGTTAGTTTTGATCTAAAAAGGACACCAGCGCTTCAGCAGTCATAGGTTTTGCAAAAAGATAGCCTTGCATACTATCACACCCATTTTCAATAAGAAAGGCTTTTTGCGCTTCCGTTTCAACTCCTTCTGCCAATACTTCAAGTTCAAGTGTTTTACCCAAAGCAATAATCGCTTTAGCAATAGCTTGATCATCTGTGTCCTCTGGCAAATCTTTGATAAAGGAACGATCAATTTTAAGTTTGTGCAACGGTAATTGTTTAAGATAACTCAGAGACGAATACCCTGTACCAAAATCATCAATTGAAATTTTGTAGCCCAAATTTTCAAGTTTTTGTAACGTTGTAGCAAATTGTTTTGGGTTACTCATAAAACAACTCTCTGTCACTTCCAACTCTATACATAGAGCACTGATATCAACATTTTCACGTATGGCTTCAATTTTCTCAACAAAATCGTCCTCTTCAATTTGTACACTGGAAATATTGATGGCAACAATGACACCATCAAACAGATTTTGCTGATACCATCTGTTCATCTGTTCTAACACTTTTTTAAAAATCAATAATCCAAGGGGAATGATCAGCCTTGTCTCCTCTGCCCTTGCAATAAAACTATCTGGCATCATCAAGCCATTAATAGGATGTTGCCATCTGACAAGTGCTTCGAGACCTGTAATGTGATTGGTATAAAGATTGACTTCAGGTTGAAAACAAATGATTAATTCGTCATTATCAATCGCAACTTTGAGGTCATTATCTAACTTAGAAACATTTAAAAGATGTTCTGTCATAGAAGCCGTATAAAAAGCATAACACTTTTTACTACTAATTTTTTTAGCTTCATACATCGCTGTATCTGCATTTTTCAAGAGGGACTCAAAACTCTTACCATCTTGTGGACAACACGCTACCCCCATGCTTGTAGTCACTTTGAAATGTTCTATAGCAACGTCAAGGGGAACAGCTAAACTACTTGCTAATTTTTCACACAATGCTTCTACATGAAAATGGCCATTCGTCAAAATAACAAATTCATCGCCACCTACACGAGAAATAAAATCAGTTTCAGATAAACACGACAAAAAGCGTTCAGCAACTAATTGAATAACTTTATCACCTAACGTGTGACCATACATATCATTAATGGTTTTAAAACGATCCAAATCTAAAAATATAAAGGATAATGCAGGCTCATTCACTAAACGTTTTTCAAGTTCTTGTTTCAGATAAACACGATTTGGCAGTTTTGTCAAAGGATCATTTAGCGCTAAAAAAAGTACCTCTTGTTGTGCATTTTTACGATCACTAATGTCTCGATGCGTTCCAGCAAGTCTTAATGCAGCACCCATTTTATCGCGTTCTACGACAGCGCCTGAGCCTTCTATCCAAACCCAATGACCATTTTGATGACGCATACGGAACTCTATAACATAAGGCTTATTATTTCGAATTGTATTTTCAATAGCGTTGTGCGCAATCATTTGGTCATCAGGATGAATTCTCTTCGACCAATCCGTATCCATATCATCAATATCTTCTCGTTTTAAGCCTAAAAAAGAGAGCCATATATCATTGACAACATGGGTATGATGGACATAATCCCAATCCCAATACCCCAAATTGGCACCTTGAATAACATGCTCTAAACGTTGTTCATTTTCTTTAAGTTTTTTTTGCATGGATTCAATTTGAAGAATTTTTGTTTTAATCAAACTATAAAGCAACACTGATGTGATGAAAACAAAAAAGAAACCTTTATAAGTTGAGAGTGTTGCGAAGAGAGTGGTATTAGTGACAAAATACTCCACGGCATGATCTGAAAAATAGATCCACAGCACAGAAAAAAGAGCATAAATAATCACAATACGTAAAGGGTTCATGTTAAACAACATAGGTTCGCTCGCTCTTTCTGAAATTTCTCTTGATCTATTATACAATAGGATAATAGATATTTATGGTATTTTGATATAAATTCAGATAAAATCCAAGCTTCAAATTAACTGTGAGGCGGTACCTTTCATGTTCGGTATGGGTATAGGAGAAATCCTTGTTATAGTGATTATTGCAATTATATTTTTAGGTCCAGAAAAACTTCCAGAAGCAATGGTCAAAGGTGCAAAAATGTTTAAAACACTTAAAACCAGCATCAATGACGTCAAAAGCACCTTTGAACAAGAGATGAAAATTCAAGAGCTTAAAGATGAAGCAATCACCTACAAGAAAAAACTAGATGAAGCGACAGCAAGTGCACGCAAAGTCATCACATTTGATGAACTTGAAGAAATTAAAAAAACGACACAAGGTGTCAATGACTCTTTAAAAGAGCTTGAAAACAGTGTTAAAGAGAGTGCTTCACTTGACTCTCCTACCACGCCTATTGTCATACCACAACAACCTACGATAGTTGAAGAGATTCCTAAAGAGATGAAAAAAGAGGTAAATGCATAATGTTTGATGAGTTAAAACCCCATTTAGCTGAACTTCGTAAAAGACTTACTATCTCCTTACTTGTTATTTTCGTGATGTTTATTGTCTGTTTTGCCTTTTGGCAACCGATTCTCGCATGGATGATTGCTCCCCTGAAAGCCGTTTTACCAGAAGGAAGCAATGTGATCTTCACAGGTGTACAAGAGCCTTTCTTCACTGCAATGAAAGTTGCTTTTTTTGCAGGGTTTATTCTCTCATTGCCTGTCATTTTTTGGCAGTTTTGGCTTTTTGTCGCTCCTGGGCTTTATGATAATGAAAAAAAATTGGTGATTCCTTTTGTGCTTGCGGCAACGTTGATGTTTGCACTAGGCGCCTCTTTTTGTTACTACGTCGTAGTTCCTATAGCCTTTGGCTTTTTAATTGCTTTTGGTAGTGCCTTGTTTACAGCACTTCCTAGCATTGGCGAATATGTTGGCTTTTTTACAAAATTTCTAGTTGGATTTGGGCTCTCTTTTGAGATGCCTGTTGTCATCTTTTTCTTTGCAAAATTGGGGCTTGTCGATGATAAAGGGCTCAAAGAGTTCTTCCGCTATGCCATTGTCATTATCTTTGTCGTTGCAGGTATTTTAACCCCTCCCGATATTCTGTCACAATTTTTAATGGCAGGACCTCTACTTATGCTTTATGGCATTTCTATTTTGGTTGCAAAAGCGGTGAATCCGTACATCCAACCAGAAGTTGATGAAGCTGAAGATACTGAAGAAACAAAAAGCAAGGAATAGACCATAGACCCGCTTTTAAAATCGACCTACGACTACACGCTTCCACCAGAGCTTATCGCCACACATCCGGTTGAACCCAGAGATGAGGCGAGGCTTTTGGTGTTTGATCGCAAAAGTGGTCACATCACTCACACGCTTTTCAAACATCTTTTTGACTTTTTACCTGAAGATATTGCAGTACTTCTCAATGACACAAAGGTCATTAAAGCACGTATTTTTGGTAAAAAAGAGAGTGGTGGTGAAGTTGAAGTGCTACTCAATGCCCCACTGCAAGAAAATTGCTACTCCGTTTACATCAGAGGTCGTGTTAAAGCGGGAACCGAACTCTTTTTTGATGAAAAGATGCACGCAAAAATCATCGAACTCAAAGAGGATGGTACGCGTGTTGTTGCTTTCTTCCAAGAAGGCAAAGCTCTACATACCCAAGCTCTCTTTGACGTGCTAGAAAAAATTGGGCATATTCCACTGCCTCCGTACATCAAACGTGATGATACCAACGAAGACAGTGAGGATTATCAAACCGTTTTTGCCAAAGAGCAAGGTGCAGTTGCTGCACCAACCGCTTCCTTACACTTTACCGATGCAATGTTTAAAGCGCTCAAAGAACGTTATGAAACTCACTTTTTAACTTTACATGTAGGCGCAGGAACCTTTAAGCCTGTTGAAGCTGAACACATCAAAGATCACGTCATGCATTCTGAGATTTACGCCATTCCACCGCTTACATGTAAACTCATTGAAAGCCCAAAAAACATCTTAGCGGTAGGAACAACGGTAACCCGAACGGTGGAGTATTTTGCCAGAACCAAAGTACCCGTGGGAAAATGCGATCTCTTTTTGCATCCACAAAATCCCCCTATTCGCGTCAATCACCTCTTAACCAATTTTCATCTTCCCAAATCAACATTGATTATGCTCGTAGCGTCCTTTGTGGGGATTGAAAAAACACTGGAACTCTATAAAGAAGCTGTCGGGGAGAAGTATCGCTTTTTCTCTTACGGCGATGCTATGTTGATTTTATAGTACCAATCTTTCTTAATATAAATAGTCTTTCTTGTTATAACCTTTAAGGGTACAATGACTAAAATGTGACTTCCCTAGGCAATCTTATCTGTTCATATAACTCAAAAGTTGTACTAAAAGAGGTCATAGTGTTCACGCAAATAGAAATAACAACAGTATGTAATGCCCACTGTTTTTACTGCCCTCAAGATACACTACCTCATAGTCATATGTCAGAAGAGTGTTTTAAGAAGATTGTCCAATCCGAGAAGACACCTACCTTGCTCTTACTTCAAGGTACCGGTGAACCACTGATGCATCCTTCTTTTTGGAAAATGGTTGTCTTTGCTAAAGAGATGGGTCACCATATCGGTATTATCACCAATGGTAGCATAGACATAGACCCTAAGCATCTCTTTTTATTAGATACTATTGGTTTTTCTATGGATACCCTAGATGAAGAGATCGCCAAACGAAGTGGTAGGACTTCTCCTTCTAAAACGCTCAAACATCTTTTAGCGTGCCATAGCTTAACCCCTAAAAAGATCAAACTTTATGCCGTAAATTATGGGCAAAACCTAGAACCTCTTAAAGCCTTTGCCAAAGAGCAGAACATTCCTCTTTTGATACAAAGAATACAACCAAAAAAGAGTTACCAAGCGCATTACACCACAGAACCTTTACCTTATACAACCTACCAATGTACCTACTTAGAAAATAAAAAGATGCATGACTATTTTGTAGATGGAACCAAAGCTCCTTGTTGCTTTATGATTGATGCTACAAAAGTTTTACCAATTAAACAGATATGGCAACACCTAGAACAAAAGAATGTTCCCCCATGTTGTACACAATGTGGTGAACTGACTGGTGTTAAACGGCTTTACATGTAAAGATATAAATTCAACACAAAGGGGCACAAAGTGGTGAAGAAAACAAGGTCGCGTGAGCTAGAAGATGGTATGTTGAAACGGTGGAGAAAAGAGCAAGAAATATCTTTACATGTAAAGATTAAAAATGGAGGAAAAATCCAATGCCAATGATTTTAGGCGTAGCCTTGCTTATTTATGTTTTTGTGGCGATAGGTATCTATAAATTTGTTAAACAAAAAACAGATAACAAGTGGATAAAAAGAGGTGCATTGGCTTTTTTTATACTATTGCCAACCTATGACATCATCATCACCAATACATTGGGAGCTTATTATTGTCTTACGACACCATCGACTTATGTCAATAAAAAAGTGGAATATCCAATAAGCATCTACTGGGAAGACAATGTTTATCCAGGATTTGACAAGAAAGATAGAGAGTTGATGGTTAAAAACTATCTTAATGATATTCGTCTAAAGGTTATGGCACTGGGTGCACCTGATGGTAAGGTTTATGTGTACCAATACAAAGATGTATCGCAAGAGTATTATCAATTAGCAGAAGAGTACGCCACCTTTTCCAAAGAACTTCAGAAACTACGCCAAGAGTTCAAAAAAGCTACCGACTCATACCCTCCAAACTGGAAAGAGACGAGAGACAAATATCTTAGCATGGACAAAGAAAATGATGTTTTGAGAAATAAATTAAGTGCTCTTTTAAATAGCTTTAAACTCCAAGAAACCATCTATGATGACAAAAACGCTATGCCTCAGATGAACTACACGGTCACTTTCAATGAAGTTAGGCTGAACCCTTTTTCAAGGAAGTTCCTCTACTCAGATGAGACAAAAATCATAGAGAATCAAACGGGTAATACTATTGCTTATAATAGATCAGATTCCCCATTTTTTTACAATATCGCACCTGATTTTGCATTGGGGAATAGATATTATAGTTCATGGGGCTGGGAAATATGTGAAAGTCAGAGTTATCTCTATTACAATGGAGATGGCTTTAAATATATTGCATCCTACGGTTCAGCAAAACACGCAGTTAATTTAAACATAAAACTTTACAACAAATATATAAAAGGAGAAAAATAAGATGGATACAAGTGCAAATATAATCACAATAATGGGGATTATATCATCAGAGGTTTATAATGATAATAAAACAATAATTGATTATTTTACTGATGAGCTTAATGATGATGGAAGCAAAAAAGAAAAAGTAATTGAAGGCACTACCTACAAAGTCATCAACCACACACCCAACTCAGCCCTAAGCGGTTTTAACGCTCTTTTGCTTCAAGACACCACCACAGGCAACTACACCATCGCATTTCGTGGCACTGAACCATTAAGCCCAATGGATTGGATTACAGACATACTAGCAGGAGCCAGCAATGTCAATCTTCAATACAATGCCGCCGTTTCTTTTGTAAACAAAATGATGAGTGAGTATGGTATTTCAGCTTCACAATTAACGCTTACAGGACATAGTTTAGGCGGTATCTTGACCCAACAAGTCGGGGCGACACTAGGCATAAAAGGCTATGCTTACAATCCATGGGGAGCAGATGCCTTAGAAGATTTAAGGGGTCAGGGCTAAACTTTAAACTTTTGAGCCATTGAAGCAAAAGACTCTCTCATTGTGAGAGGAAATTTTTACATGTAAAAAATGCAAGAGTATTTTTGAAGATTATGCTTTCATATCGAGAAGGCTTCCTAACATCTCATTTTGAGTTTTAATCGTTTCGACATTCGCTTTAAAACTTTTATCAATAGCGATTTGATCGGTAAATTCTGTTGTTAAATCAGTGCCATTAGTTGATTTACTGCTTTGTGCGACAATGGCATCATTTTGATTGGTAATCGTTGTTTGTGTTGCATTATAATTGTCGGTGTTCACATTAGCAACATTTTGTGCACTGTTGTTCATCCAGTTTGACATCGCTGTCATGGCGGTAGCATTAATTTGCATGATGTCTCCTTTGTTCTTTTTAAAACTATACTCTACTTCGCTTGAAGGGAAAATAAAGAAAATAATTGATCTATTTTAGCTGGGTTTTGAGTGTCTCATTCAGCTCTGCGATCAATTTTGCATTGGTTTCTTTTGAAAACGCAAAATATAAATCTCTCTCTTTGAGCACATAAATAACTTCATATTCGGAAAGATCACTTTCCATTTCTTGAAGAAGTTGCCACACTGCCTCAACACTGAAAGCAATGGCATCAACACGGTTTTCCTTAAGCTTTTTTAGTTGAGAAGAGAGATTAGCAAAACGATCCAATTCTTCAGCACGAAAACCAATATCAAACAAAGCTTTTTCAGTTGAAGTACCTGGAATGGTAGCAATTTTATAATTATGTAATGCATCAGGTGTTGAGATGATCATATGTCTGCTTTTTTTGGCTATAACTCCCAATGTCATTTTTCCTATAGGTCCAACCCATCGAAACAAAGCTTCACGCTCAGGGAGACGAGCCATACTGTAGATGATCGTATTTTTTTTATTTAATACTTCATGATAACCAATCGTCCAAGGTAATAGATAAATGTTATTTTCAAAAATTGTATGACCACTCTTTTGAAACAACTGTTCTAACAAAAGAGTTGCTTTACCCTTAACCTTTCCATTTTCCAAAAAATTATAAGGGGGATTTTGTTCTGTATAGACTTTAAAAACCTCGCCAGATAGGGAAAAACATAAAAAGAGTAAGAGGAAAAAAGATTTCATTACTTAATCTTTGGGTCGGTTAAGTGATTTCCACGTATAAATAAACATATCAAAATTTTCAAGCAAAAGGTTGGCAATAGTAGGGTCAAACTGAGAACCTGACATCGTCATAAAATAGTCTTTAACCACCTTCTCTTCCCAAGGCTCTTTATAGACACGTCTATCCAAAAGGGAATCAAAGACATCCGCCACCGCACAAATACGCCCTACTAAAGAGATTTCTTCACCTTTTTTACCATAAGGATAACCCTTCCCATCCCAACGCTCATGGTGTTCAAGCGCAATGGTTGCCGCCAATTGCATCAGTGCAAATTCAGAGTCAACTAACATCGTATAACCCAATAAAGAGTGGCTTTGCATCATTTTCCATTCTGTAGCATCAAGTTTTGAAGGCTTATTAAGAATTTCATCACTGATGCCAACTTTACCAATATCATGCAGTACGGATGCCATTTTAATCTTTTCACACTCGGCTTCATCGTGACCTAAGAATTTGCATAAAAGATAACAAAACTCTGCTACACGCCTCAAATGTTGACCTGTCTCTTTCGATTTTAGCTCTGCGATAGAAGCCGCAAGATATGTCATTTCATGGTTGAGTTTACGTACTTCTTCCGTTTTATCATTGACTTCTTCCTGCAAATGAGATTGGAGCTGATACAATGCTATATGCGTCTTAACTCTTGCTTTTAAGACCTTTGCATGAAAAGGCTTTGAAATAAAATCAACAGCACCTAAATTAAACCCAATCTCTTCAAAATCACTCCCATCATTGGCAGTAAGAAAAATGACAGGAATGGCATGTGTTCTTTCATTGAGCTTCAATCTGCGACACACTTCATACCCTGTCATCAAAGGCATATTAATATCTAATAAAATTAAATCAGGCAGGACAGTTTCTGCTAGTAAAATCCCTTTTTTTCCCTCTTTTGCTGCATAAACTTCATATTCATTTAGTAAAGAACTCAGCATTTCAATATATTCAGGAGTATCTTCAATCACCAAAATTTTAGCCATACGCTATCTCCTCGCTCAAACGTGCTAAATGCTCCAAAGCTGCTTCAAAATCAAAAGATTTACACGCCAGAAGTAACGTCTTAAAGACTTCATGTTCGCGCAGTATCTCGACTGAAGACAATTGCTCTACTAGAAGATTTATTTTTGATACATTGGATATTTCAAGGGCGTCTTTAAGCTCTTTAAGTGATCCTTCTAAAGAATATTCTGAAGATTGTGCATGTAACGTTTGATACATTGCAGGATCGATCCTATTATACTCATCACGCAGTGTCGTTAACAACGAGTGATGCTCGTTTAAAACCGCTTCAAATAGACTATCTTGAATACTTTTGTCCTCTTTTAAAGATTTTTCAAAGAGACACAATGTCTCTTCAAGAAGAGACACACCTATCGTACCACTAAGTCCTTTGACCGTGTGTACATAATCAAGAAGTGTTGCTAATTCTTCTTTTTTGATGAATTCATGAAGCTTCTCAGGAAGAAGAAGATAGGTCTCATAAAAACTGCAAAAAAGCTTTTGCCATAGTGCTTCATTACCACCTAATTTTTTGATGGCTTCTTTTTTATTAAAATGTAATTTAACACGTTTTTGAGTATTGACTTGCTGTTTAGGAGCGATGGAAAGGCTTACATGTAAAACCTCTAGCAGCGTGCCATAAAAGTCTTCAATATCAAAAGGTTTACCAATGTGTGCATCCATACCAGATTGAATGCATTTTTCAATATCTTGCACCATTACATTAGCCGTCATTGCCACAATAGGCGTTAAAATATTAAGTTCTTTTCGAATAATACGTGTAGCTTCATACCCATCCATCAAAGGCATCTGAACATCCATCAAGATAAGATCAAATGGATGCGCCTGTTCTTGAATGATTTCAACAGCTTCTAACCCATTGCGTGCAATTTCAACTTTAGCATGGGTTTCTTTGAGCAGATAGGTTGCAACTTCAAGGTTAATATCATTATCTTCTACAACCAAAATACGCTTTTGAGAAAGATCAATCTTTGAAGGATCGAACAGTGATGTTTGAGAACTTCCTGCCGATAATGCAACAAGTTCATCATAAAGCATTGAAGGGTTGATCGGTTTTTTCAAACAAGCTTTGATTCCAGCACCGTAAATACGGTTTTTAATCTCAGCATCATCATTGGTTGCAAGCATCAAAACAGGAGGCATATCAACTAAAGTGACCTGTTGGAGCAACTGTTCATAAAAAGAGACCCCATTCATACCTTTTGATAGTTCATAATCAAGAATGATGAGCTGATGCGGTTTATCAATGGTTTTAATCTGCGAAGCAACATCATCACTACTTTTTTGAACAGTGACAAAAAAACCAAATGAACGAATAAAATCACATAGCATATCACTCTCTTTTTTCTGATCAATGATCAGTAAAATACGCAGTGGCTCATAGGCATTGGCTGCATTATTTTCATGCTGTAAATCAAGCCCTTTTGCAAGAGGCAGGCTAATAATAAAACTAAAAAGACTTCCTCGTCCTTCTTCACTTTCCAGTGTGATATGTCCATGCATCATTGAAGCAAGCTGAGTGCAAATATAAAGCCCTAGTCCTGTCCCTCCATGTTTGCGTGTAACTGAAGCATCCAGTTGCCCGAAGGCTTTAAAAAGGAGTGACTGTTTCTCTTTTGGAATGCCAAGGCCACTATCTTTGACATGAAAAGTCAAGGTTGAAGTAGTATCGTCATTGACCTTTTCATCTACGCTTAAAATAACAGCGCCTTCTTTCGTAAACTTAATGGCATTGCTTAAAAAATTATTGATAATTTGCATGATTTTGCATGGATCACCTTTAAAAAAGCGATTGCTCTCCACAAAATCACATTGAAAACCAATCCCCTTTTCTTTAGCAAGAACGGAGAAAATTGAGCAGCTTTTTTTAAGTTCTTTATGCAAATCAAATGCAACTGATTCAACTTCCATCTTGCCTGCTTCGATTTTCGAAAAATCCAAAACATCATTGATGATGCGAAGCAACACAGAAGAGGCTTCTTTGATCTTAGTGACATAGCTTAATTGCGTACTATTCATGGCTGTTTTACGCATAAGATGTGACATACCCATAATGGCATTCATAGGTGTTCGAATCTCATGACTCATATTGGCTAAGAATTCAGATTTGTACCGACTGGCATCTTCAAGTTCTTTCGTTCGTTGTTTGACCTTCTCATCGAGTATTTCATTCTCATGTTTTAAAGAGTCAAACAAGCTTTTAAGCTGAATTCTTGTCTTGTCGAGCGCAAAACCAAGCGTTCCTATTTCGTCATTTTCATCCCAACGAAAAGGCTCATCAAGTTTTTGATGGGCTAAAAGAGTGGAGTGCTCGACTAAGCGCCTAATCGGTTTAATAATTTTATAGTAGTAAATCCAAGAGATCAGCACGACTAAAAAGAAGATTTGTAAAAAAAGGATGTAGCCAAAGAGTGACATATCCGCCATAATAGAAGCAATGAGATCTTCACGAATAAAGCCCATTTCTAAACTTCCTACGACAATATTATCTTTTTCCAGTTTTTTTCGTAAAAGAAGAATGTTGTCGTCATTTCCACTCTTATTCTTATTTTCCCAACCTAAAAAAAGTTTGCCATCGCTATCATCAACATGAACAAATTGTAACTTTGGATCAAGAAGGAGTTGATCAAGCATTTTTTGCCCAAGTTCGGGATAAAAATTCCATAAAGACTCAACAAAAATAGCAGAAGAAAGATTAAATTTTTTGGTATTGAGTGTTGTAAACTCTTCTTGTTTATGTTTGTAAGTGCTGTTGGCATATGTTAGCATCAAAAGCGGTAGAGGCAATAGCAGCGAGATAACAATCATCACCGCTAATGCCTGCAATAAGGAGACACGATACAACATTGCTCTAATCATACGTCAAGACTCTTTTCATAAGACTTTTATAACAAGCCAAAATAGCACTAAAGAACAGAAGAAGGCTCTGAGCAATAAACTATATTGGGCAAACTATAGCATTTTAAAAGCTATAGTGTCAATTCTCAAAGATGAATACGCTCTTCTTTTTTAACAATATGTACTTTAGTGTCAATATTTTCGTGCAAATAGGCTTTAAAAAGCTCTTGTTTATCGGTTTCACCATGGATTAAATAGATCAGATTGAGACCTGAAATTTGTTTGATCCAGGCCAATATATCCACACGGTCTGCGTGCGCAGAAAATCCATTAATCGTGTAAACTTTTGCACGCACTTTGATATCTTCACCATAAATGCGAACAAACTCCTCCCCATCAACAATATTACGTCCCAATGTCCCATGAACTTGAAATCCTACAAAAATAATGGCATTTTTTGGATTCCAGATGCGTTGTTTAAGATGGTGTACAACCCTTCCACCATTGCACATACCGCTTCCTGCAATAATAATAGCGCGTTTTTCAACATCATTAATTTCCATCGAATCTTTTTTACGTAACGTATATTGAAGCTCTGGAAAATCAAAAGGGTCATCCCCCAAACTGACGCGTAAGCCTAATGTTTTATTCAGTTCTGCAGGATATTTTTTATATATTTTTGTTGCTTCAATGGCAAGAGGACTGTCTAAAAAAACGTGGCAGTTATGCAATGATCCCTCTTGGTGCATCTGATGCAATAACCATAAAATCTCTTGTGTTCGCTCCAACGCAAAAGAAGGGATGACGACATTTCCACCTGCATCAATCGTCTGAATGATCGCTTCTTTAAACTCTTTGATACTCTCTTCTAACATTTTATGCTCTCTATCACCATACGTTGATTCAACAAAAAGTGCATCTGCATGTTTAATAGGGCTGAGATTATTGAGAAGTAGGCGGTTTTTGCTTCCCAAATCGCCTGAGAAAACAACACTTTTATGTAAAGTGTCTTCTTCATAATTGACCTCAACAAAGGCACTTCCCATAATATGACCTGCATTATGAAGGCAAAGCTTTACCGAAGGGGTGAGTTTAATGGTTTCATCGTATAAAACCCGACGAAGTTTTTTTGTAAAGACTTGCTCCACATGTTCTTTCGTATAAAGCGGCTCTTGCACACTGTTTTCATCGCCTCGTCGAAGTGCCTTTCTCAGTAATGTTTGATACTCTTCTTCAAGTAAACCTGCACTATCTAAAAGCATAATATAGGCAATATCGAGCGTTGCATCGGTTGCGATAATCTCGCCATGGAACCCTTCCTTAACCAGTTTTGGTACACGTCCAATATGATCAATATGCGCATGCGTTAAAACCAAATAATCAATCAACGTAGGATCAAACGGAAAAAGCTCATAATTGTCATGCCAATTTTCGCCCTGAATCATTCCACAATCTATCAAAATCTTTAGTGAATCAACTTCCAATAAGTGACATGAACCTGTAACCATTGCTGCTGCACCATACGATGTGACATTTGCCATAATAATTCCTTTAATGTATAAATTTGTCGATAATCTCTTTGTATTTTTTTTCTATAACGTGACGTTTCTTTTTGAAAGTATTCGTCAACTCTTCACCTACTTTGAACTCTTGGTCTAAGAAATGAATATTTTGGAGCTTTTCGAAAGGTTTAAATCCTTGTCCTTGATGCAAGAGATCGTTCATCTCACTTTTGATTTTAGCCACAATCTGTTTATCTTCCATGACCTGTTCAATATTATAGACCACTTTATCAAAATGAGATGCAATATACTCTTTTAATTTTTCAAAATCAGGCACAATAAGCGCACCTAACCCTTTTTTTGTATGACCTACTAAAATAGCATCCGTAATAAAAGGCAGCATGGCTATCGTTGATTCAATTCGGCTAGGATCGACATTTTCACCACTTGCAAGCACGATCATCTCTTTAGATCGACCAGTGATGACCAGCTCACCTTTGATGGTCAATTTTCCAAGATCACCTGTTTTAAAAAAGCCATCTTCACTAAAACTTTTAGCATTCTCTTCAGGGTTATGGTAATAGCCTTGCATGACTTGCGCACCTTTGACCCAAATTTCCCCGATTTCACCAGAACCTAATTGATCACCTTCTTTGTCAACAACCACAAGCGTTGTACCGCGAACAGGTAAGCCCAATGTTGAAAAAGTATTGCACTGCAACGCACGTCCTGCAATGGTTGGCGCACACTCTGTCATACCATAGGCATTGACAATACGAATACCAATTGCATCAATCCATGTATCTAAAAAATCGGGAAGCGCACCGCCACCACTCACGGCCAAACGAAGTCTTCCACCAAATTTTTCCTGCACGAGCGCTAATTTTTTCTGAGCAATTGCATTGAATGGGCTTAGGAATAAACGTTTAAAAAAAGCAATGGTTTTATCTTTACATGTAAAGAGTATAGACCGCTTGTTAAAACAGGGTAATTCATCTTTTAAAACACGATCTGCACGCTTATAAGCAGCCGAAATAGCAACCAGTTTGTTAAAAAGTTTTGCTTTCTTAGGATCTTTTTTTTCCAAGGCTGTATTAATCTTTGTGTACATAGATTCCCATAGCCTTGGCACGGTAGCCACAATCGTTGGTTTATACTGTTCTAAATCAGCCGCAAATGTTTTAATGGTCGAATAGACCGTGCAACTGCCTTTTGCGATCGAAAGATATTCAGCGGCTCGTTCAAAAATATGCCACGATGGAAGAATAGAAACCCAAACATCATCACACTCAAGAGCAATAAGTGGGGGCAATTCTTCTACATTATACATAATGTTTTTATGGGTTAAAATAACCCCTTTGGGAATACCTGTTGTTCCAGATGTATAGATCAACGTCACAACATCTTCTTCATCCAAAAGTGCTTTTCTCGCACAGAAAGCTTCAATTTCATCCGCATGAATTGTTCGATCTTTTAATAGATCGTGGTAAGAATAAAGATTGGTTAATAAAGAGTGAACTTTAGGTGCTTCAAGAATAAAAATCGCTTTTAGCTTTAAAGTATTGAGCATCGTTTCATGTCTCGTGTAGACCTGCTCATTTTCAATAATCAAAAACTCGGCACCCGAATGCGTAAGAATAAACTCTAACTCTTGTGTTGGAGTATCGCATCCCCTTGGAATACTAATCGCACCCAAAGAGATGAGCGCAAAGTCAGTGACCATCCACTCATAGCGATTATCACAGACAAACATGACTTTAGAGCCCTTCTCAATCTTTTTGCTTTTAAAAGCACGAGAAAGGACTAAAACATCCTCAAATAATTTTTCATAGGTGACTTCAAACTCTTTATCTACAACCTTGTAAATAAAGGCTTTTCTCTTTTTATACTGTTCATAGGTCTTAACAAACATATGAAACAACGTGTTCTCTTCACGATGCAAGCACGATCCTTAACAATTCAAATTAACTTTTATTGTAATCATTATTCCTGAAAGAGAAGCTTATCTGGTGCGAAAAGATCTGAAAACATACCAAAGAATTACAATTTGAACAACCAAAAGCAACGCATGCAAATAATAGACTTGAGTTTCCTTGTTCACAATGCCAAAAAATTCAACCACCTTATAAAAAAGGTAAGAGATGACCATTCCAGCAAGATAGCCTTTTTGCTTAATGACATCGGCAAAGGAGAGTAAGAGTGTACGCTTAAGGGCAAGGGTTTCCATACGCATGAGATAATTACCAAAAACAAAGGTTACTTGGTATGCAATATAGATCAACAGCACATCACTATAGTTGTATTGAAAAACAAGGAAACTGACAATCATAAGGAATGTCAACACTTCCACGAAAAGGGTAATGCGGTAAAAGACGAGAAGATTCATCATCTTCTCGTACCCTTTCGCCACTATGAGCAAACCAATGGCAAGCCCAATGCCCCCTAGTGAAAACACAGAAGGCTCAAGCGGTGTGTAAAGCACAAAAACACTTCCTACCGCAAGCCCAAAAAAAAGAGAATTGAGCAGTTTATACCATAGGTAAGGACGTAGGGCTAGTTTCATTAAAATCTCGCTTCCGCACCGGCATAAACACTACGCCCTGCTGAGGCATACCCATAAACCGTTTGATAGTAACGATCAAAGAGATTATTGGCTTTTAGATAAACATTCCATGTTTTATCAATCTGATAGCTCGCTTTGGCACTCGCTACAAAATAATTACCAGTCTCTTCATCTTTTTGAGCGTATGTTATTGGGTCAAAAGAGACATCAGCTCGTGAGCCAATATACGTACCGTTAACATTAAAGGTCAATTTGTTTGTCGGCATATAGGTTGCATACAAACTACTTTGATAACGAGGACGTTTTTTAAGTCTCTCACCATCTTCCCCTTTGGCATCGACATAGGTGTAGTTTGCGCCTATCAATAACGATTGCAGGAGTTGTTGTTCATACGATAACTCGATTCCTTTCATGACCGATGTTCCGTTGAGATTCACATATTGGTATTTATACGTTGATGCATCATACTGTGCATCAATCATATCTTCAATTTCATTTCTAAAAACATTTATATTGAATCCCGCATATTGCATACCGATGTTAAAGCTTTTAATATTTTCAGGTTTGAGATCAAAATTACTAATGCCATAACTTGCCCAAGGATAAATCATTTCAAACATTGAAGGGGATTTATAGGCGGTACCATAATTTGTATAGATATTGAATTGATCGCTAAAGAGGTATTTTGCACCGATTTTACCCGTAACTTTATCATCAAACGCACTAAAACTATCGTAACGTAAGGCTTCTGTGAGGATGACGTTACCAACTTTGTTGGTGTTGTTCATATACAGTGCTTTGGAGTGTTCATTATGCTCTTTTTCACTATCGCCAATGGCTGTATATGTCAACTCTCGTTTTTCATAGGAAGTTCCAAACACTAAAGCGCTATTGTCATAGTATTTCCATGTATCTTTAAGCTCAAGAGAAGGTACTTTCCCTTGATAATCATTTAAATCGCCTGTATAGGAAGCATTGAGCTCTTTTCTATGAAAGGAGCTTTGTGAAAGAGTGGTTTCTATGGCATGATTGGATGTAAAATATTTATAGGTTAAATAGCCAGATTGGATATGAGCATCACTGTGCTGAGAACTATTGGGAAAACCAAAATCATCGTAACTACTGAGTGAATTAATATCGTGGTATCCAGCCTCAATGCGATTATACGCATCGATCCAATAACCCGCTTTAAGGTTCACCGTGGTATTGCGATAACCATCATCTTCGTATTGGTCTATATTTTCGCCTCTAGGGGCATAAGCCGTAAAGCCATCTTCTGTGACACGTTGCACAGAGAGCATGACATCAAATTTATCCGTTTTATGAGAAATCGACGTGTTGGCACTTCTACGACCGTAACTTCCAAATTCCACACCTGCGGTACCATGAGTTCCAACTTGTGGATTTTTAGTAATAATATTAATGACACCTGCCGCTGCATCAGCTCCCCAAACGCCACTTTGCGCACCTTTAATCACTTCGATACGCTCAATATCGCCTACCAATAAATGACTCAAATCGGCATCGCCTAAAAGTGCACTAGGATCATTGTAGCGTACACCATCAACCATTACGAGCGTATATTGGTTAGACATCCCTTGCATCATAACAGCCGTTGATTTCCCAAGTCCACCATTGGAGGCAAAGCTGACACCAGGAATAGTATTTAATGCGTCAATAACAGAAGTAATGCCTTTGAGAGAGAGTTCTTCGGAGGTGATAATGCTGACATTATCGGTAACATTGGTCGCACTGACCAAGGATTTGGAAGCAGTATAAACTTCAGACTTTTTTTCTTTGATCTTCTTTGAGATCACCACAACAGGCGCGCTACTTTCTTCAAGCACTTCTGTTGTTTCAGAGGAGGCTTCCGCTTTTGGCGTATACAGTTGCTTTTCAGTATCTACAACACTTTGAACATCACTTGCCAAAGAGAGTGTAGCATTTAAAGCAAGTATTGCCGCAAGGCTAAAATACTTTCCTCTAAATCCTTTGGGATTTTTCATTCATTCTCCTTAAAATTTGGAAAAACAATTTTATCTAAAAAGTCTCTCTTTTGGTAATTTTCACCTTTTGTCTTGCACACTTTTTTACATGTAAACCATGAAATTTTATCAACTTGTGCATAAATTTGATACAATAGTTTGTTGTAAATGCTTGTAAAGTTTCTCACTTTAGAAGCATCGTCTCAAAGGAAATGAATGAATCAAAAGACCTTACGGATTATCTTTTTTAGTTATCTTACGGTTATTTTTATCGGTGCTATTTTATTAATGTTGCCTTTTGCCCATGTAGGAAAATTACAGTTTATCGACGCATTTTTCACTTCTACATCCGCAACGTGTGTGACAGGTCTTATCGTCAAAAGCACCCCCGAAGCATTTACTTTTTTTGGACAATTTGTCATTTTAATCCTGATGCAAGTTGGCGGTGTTGGGTACATGAGTATCGTCACCCTCTTCTTCTTATTTATGAAACGAAATCTTACCATCCATGAAAAAAATATGGCAAAAGATTCCCTAAATTACTCAACAAATCTCGACATTCAAAATTTTCTTCAAAAAGTCTTTCTCTTTACACTGATTATTGAATCCATCGGTGCTTTTATCTTAACCCTTCGTTTTGCAACACATATGCCCATGCATAAAGCAGTTTGGCAAGGAGTCTTTCATGCCGTTGCAGCTTTTAATAATGCTGGTTTTTCCATGTTTAGGGACAATCTTATAGGTTATCAAACGGACTTTACCGTTTTAGTCACTGTTGGATTTTTGATTATTTTGGGAGGTATTGGCTACTTGGTACTGGTTGAACTTCATGCCAAAGCAACTCATAAGCGCTTTATGCTCTCAGCTCATACAAAAATAACCCTTGTAGGTACACTCATTCTTATCGTTTCAGGTACACTGCTCTTTTTAGCGATTGAGTGGGACAACAAAGGTGTTTTTGGCCACATGTCACTCTACCACAGCATTCTTAACAGCTTTTTTCTCTCTGTCAACTTTAGAACGTCTGGCTTTAATAGCCTAGACCTTTCTCAACTGAGTGACGCCTCACTCTTTTGTTCCACCATCTATATGATGATTGGTGGAGGAGCAGGCAGTACGGCGGGTGGTATCAAAATTACCACGGTTGCAGTCTTGATCATCGCAACACTGCACACGATTAAGATCAGTAACCAACAACCCAACGCCTTTAAACGTACCATTCCTCAAGAGGTGATTAACCGCTCTTCCGCTATCATTTTAGTTGCTTCTTTTATCGCTATTACATCAACCGTTATCTTAACAGAGACACAACATACGAATTTTATGGCGACACTTTTTGAAGTGGTTTCGGCCTTTTGTACGGTAGGTGTTTCCGTTGGAAATGGTGATGTACTGAGCCTTTCAGACAAATTTAGCACATTTGGTAAGTCGATGATTATAGCGCTAATGCTCATAGGACGAATGGGTATTTTTGCCTTTGGATTTCTCATCATAGGAAAAGAAAAAATTAAACATATACAGTACCCAGAAGGAAGGATTTTATTATGAAAACTTACGCCGTTATAGGTCTTGGCAAATTTGGCTTTCACATCGCTAAAGGACTGGCTGAGCAAGGCATGGACATCATTGCTATCGACAACGATCCCCATAAAATTCAAGTGATTAGTGACTACATTCAAGATGCACTTATTTTAGACAGTACCGATACCAAAGCCCTTCAAGAAGCGGGTGTTGTGGGACTTGATACAGTTATTATCAGTATTGGTGAAAATATTGAAGCGAGCATTTTAACGCTCATGGCACTGAAAGAGTTGGACAATAAAAATATTATTGCCAAAGCCATCACACTGACGCATGGTGAAATTTTAGCGCGACTTGGGGCTTTTAAAGTTATTTATCCTGAGAGAGAATCCGCTAAAAAACTCGTTGAAAACCTTGTAGGTAACGTTGTTATCGACCAAGTTGATTTTAGTAGCACCATCAAAATTGCAAAGTTTCTCGTCACAAAATCACTGATTGGTAAACAAGTGAGTGACGTTGAAGCCATGTTTGAAAATGAGATCCATCTCATTGCCTGCAAAACCAGAGATAACTGGACATTTGATGTTGAGAAATCTTATAAAATTCGCGAAAACGATATGCTCTCTTTTATCGGTAAAAAATCTTTTATTGAAAAACTAAGACATTTGACCAAATCTGAAAGTGAATAGACTTTTAAATAACCTATAACCAACCGTCTAATCTTTACATGTAAAGACATTCTTACACAAAAATAGTTATAACTTTTACATGTAAAGAGGTTTTTTGCTCTTTTAAAAACCCTTGTGCATAATTTTTCATCATTTGATAAAGGATTTTTTATGACACACCATTCTCTGACGCCCGAAGAAGAACGCGTCATCCTTCACAAAGGTACAGAAATGCCATTTTCTGGGCAATACAACGACTTTTATGCCCAAGGAATCTACCACTGCAAACAGTGCAATGCCCCGCTTTATAGCTCATCTGACAAGTTTCATTCAGGATGCGGTTGGCCAAGCTTTGATGATGAACTACCAGGTGCGATAAGGCGCGAAACGGACCGTGATGGCAGACGCACTGAAATCCTCTGTAATGCCTGTGGTGCGCACTTGGGGCATGTTTTTGAAGGCGAAAAAATTACACAAAAAAATACCCGCCATTGTGTCAATTCTATCTCGCTTACATTTGAGCCTGTAATAAAGTAGTATTTTGTTTATGCTATAATAACGCACAAAATATTTTAAAGGAATTCTGTATGACCCAAAGCGAACCGGACTCGGTTAGTTTTCATTTCGTTAATCTCAGGGGAGTTATTCTATGACACTTCTGATCGTCTATCTTTCTCTTGCTCTTTCCGTATCGTTCCTCTGTTCTGTTTTAGAAGCGGTTTTACTCTCGAGTACAAACTCTTACATTGAAACACTCCCCAAAGAAAACAATGAAACTGTTATTTCAATGATTAAAGGATTAAAAGCCAATATAGACAAACCGATCTCTTCGATTTTAACCTTCAATACCTTTGCCCATACTATGGGAGCAGCAGGAGTGGGTGCTCAAACTCAAATCCTCTTTGGTGCTGAATGGCAAACCCTAGTTGCTTTTGTCGTAACGCTACTCATATTATATGTTTCAGAGATTATCCCCAAAACCATTGGTGCACTTTACTGGAAAAGACTCTTGATTCCATCAGCCTATATGATCGAATTTTTGGTGACAATTAGTACGCCATTCACATGGATTTCATCACTTTTGACCAACTATATTTCAAGAAACAAAAAACACCAAGGCAATTTTTCACGTGATGAGATTATGGCAGTCGTTGCAATGGGTGAAAAAGAGGGATCAATCCTTAGCAAAGAAAGTGACCTGATTGAAAATCTTTTAAAACTTAAAAATATCAAAGCCAAAGATATTATGACACCTCGAAGTGTTGTGTTTGCTTTGCCAGCGACTACTACCATTGAAACTGCGATTGAAGATGATCGTATGTATATTCACTCACGTATTCCTGTCTTTGGTGAGACTTTGGATGATGTTGTGGGCATTGCTTTTAATCAACGCATCTTAGAAGAGAGTGTGGAAGATCACGATAAAACAACACTCGCAGATATTGCACATGAAGTCCATATGGTTTCGGAGTATTTGCCTGTTCCAAACTTGATCGACCAATTTATTAAACGTAAAACTCATCTTTTTGTGGTATTTGATAGCTACGGGCAAACCGCAGGTGTTGTGACACTTGAAGATGCTATTGAGACGCTTTTAGGTGTTGAGATTGTGGATGAAATGGACGAAGTAGAAGACATGCAACTCTTTGCGAAAGACCGCAGTAAAAAATTTCAAGATCGTATGAAAGTCGAACGTAAAAAGCTCGAAAAAGCAAAAGTTAATTAAGCGAATTCAATCATAAAGAGGCTTTACATGTAAAGCCTCTTTATAAAACTCTTTGATAATTCCACTGCATACGTTGCTGATTCCACGTTAATTCATTCACACACGCATAAGGTTGTTCTATTGTAAACATATCCCTAATGTCTATACCTAAAATATGGGACAGTATCATGCGATTAACACCAGCATGGGCGACGATGAGAAGAGTACCCGTTGCATGGTGAGTAATGGCATCAAAGGCATCTCTGACACGTTTTGCCATGTCATGAAAGCTCTCGCCATTGGGTGGGGTAAAGTATTCTAAATCTTCACCTCTTTGAGCATATAGTTCTGGATTGTGTGACGCGATATATGACATTTCCACATTTTCCCAATCGCCCATATCAATCTCAGCAAATGCCTCTACAATATGATAGGTGATAGGTTTATCAACGCAAAGAATACGTGCAGTTTGTAAACAGCGCTTGAGTGGACTCGTAAAAATCATATCAATAGGAATTGCTTTAAAATAGTCATGTAAGATGTGAGCTTGCTCTTTTCCTTGTCTATTAAGGGGAATATTCGTCCGACCAAGATACCTTTTTTCACTCCCATTATCAATGTGCCCATGTCGAAGCAAATAGACTTTGTCAACCATCGTTGAAAACTTTACCCGTTAGATTTTCTATTTTTGAAATAATCGCTTTTGTGGCATTTAAGCGTCTTGTGATGTTGCGCTGTGCTTCATCATTGCCTTCACATTTTTTAAGCGCCTTTTCAAAGCGTTTTTCAAAACCACACACCTCATCTTCACACACTAATTTATCGGCTAAAAAGAGTAGCTCATTGGCATTTAAAGGAGTACGGTCTTTGACATCAATGTCCATGTGCGTTTCAATGATATTACCGATGGCTTCATAACCCATCGCGCGTAGTTTTTGGGCACCAATAAAGGCATGATTTTTCTCTTGACGAGCAATATCATGTAACAATGCCGCAGCACTTAAAGTTTGTTTATTTATATTGAGCCCAAAAGACGTGATGCTCTCATACACTTTACTGACCATGCCCTCCACTGCTTCACAATGTCTAATGATAGGTTCAGGTACCTCATTTTCTAACATGATCGCCAAACACTCCTCTTTAGTGGGAGTATTCATCACTTCATAGACGACAAGGTTAATGTAATCATCCAGTATATCCATATCCATTAAAACCGATTGGTCAGACACATTTACATGTAAAGCATCTTCCTTAAACGCTTCCAATACTTTTTTAAGTCCACCGTTCCCATCACTTGCTAAAATCTTCTCTTTATACTTCATATCAATAAGCGGAGGATGACCTTTTTTCCCAAGAAAAGTAGGATAAAGAACGCCCTTATGCTCATGGGTATATGCTTCGTATAAACTTTCAAGGGTTTTCACTTTAATGAGTGGAATGTCTACTGGCTGCATATAAAACGCCACCACTGTTTCATCTATGGCACTCAGCCCTTTTTGAATAGAGCTAAACATACCTTTTGCATAATCTTCATTATAAACGATATGAACCTTATACCCTTGAAGTGCCTCAATAATATCATCCTGCCTATGTCCCGTGACAACGTATATATGCTCTATCCCATGGGTTTGGTAGGTCTGAATCAATCTCTCCACAGCAGTTATTTGCCCAAAGGGCAAAAGGGGTTTAAAATCGTGCATCCTAGAAGAATACCCAGCGGCAATAATAAGAACAGCGATGTTGCTCTTTTCCATAAGTTAGCTTCTTCTAACTTTTATAAGTTCTGCAACGATACTAATGGCGATCTCCTCAGGCGTTTGAGCATTGATAGAAACACCAACAGGACAACAGACATCATCCAAATCTTTTTGTGCAAAACCCTCTTGCAGAAGTTGAGAATAAACATAATTTTTTTTCGTTTTACTTCCGATCATACCAATGTATTTTGCCTTTGCCTGAAGCGCTTGCTCTAGTACCACTTTATCAACACCTCTGGTAACAATAACAATATAACTGTTTTTAGCAATATGCACATCTTGAAGTAACCCCTCATAGGTTGAAGGAACAACATGCACTTCATCTGCCGTAGGAAAACGCTCTTTGTTGGCAAATGCTTCCCTATCATCTAAGATAGCCGTGTAAAAACCAAGTGTTTTAGTAAGAGCTGCAATTTGTTGAGAAATATGCCCTGCTCCAACGATATAAAGCTTATCTGTCGTATAAAAAGGCTCAATCATATACCTATTGTTTCCAACATAAAGATGAAATTTGATATGGTTAAAATTTTCTCGAAGCTCTTTTACAATGTTCTGAACCTCTTTATCTTCTTCACCAAAGAGATCCGTTTCAGTACATATCCATTTATTTTTACCGGAAAGGTGTCTTTTTGACTGTGAAATCTTTGTAATCATCACAAAATCTGTGTCTGAAACTTTGAGCTCTTTTGCTTTATGATAGATATTGAGTTGTGAAATATCAAGTGCGTCTATGTACTCCAAAAGAACACTGACTTCACCACCACATACCATACCAGCAGCTCTTGCGTCATCATCGGTTAATTCAATGTCTTCAACAGAACACTGTTTCGTCTTAAATACTTCAGGCGCTAATTGTATTGCCATAGCTTCTAGTGTGCCTCCACCAATCGTTCCTTCAATAGAGGCATCTTTACGAATCAGCATTTTAGCTCCAGCTTCTCTAGGTGCTGAACCACTTTTTTGCAATATCGTTGCGGTAACAACTTCGTGTTCTTCATTTAAACTATCCACAATATGTTCAATTATGGTTTTCATCCGTCATCCTTTGTTTCTTATGTTGTTGTCTATCTTTCTTTTGATCATGCTGTTGGTCATTTTGGGTGAGTGATCGTCTTCTTCTACATGAAGTCTAAAATTAAATTCAAACGGAAAACAGTCTCGAATACGACGGATTACCTCTTCTTTTAACGCTACACAACGCTCTTTGTTGGCAAGGATAAGCTTTACATGTAAACTGTTTTTCTCACATACCGTAAGCTTATAATCCAAAATACGAGGGAAGCGTAAAAGAATTTCATCGAACTCTCTTAAATGAATTGCATGCCCATTAATGTCTATTTTATTTTCCATGCGACCCAACACTTTTTCCATAGTTCGCAAAAAAGTGCCACACGCACACGGTTTGGTAGAAAAGCGTGCCATATCGCCTGTTCTATAACGAATAAGTGGCATTGCTTGACGATGGAGCGTTGTAAAAACAACTTCGCCATACACGCCATCTTCCACAGGCTGACCCGTAATGGGGTCTATGATTTCAAAATAGAGATCATTTTCCCGTAAATGATAGCCATTGAGGCATTCACACTCAACACCTCCACCGTATCCCATCTCTGTCATGCCGTAATGGTTAAAAACGTGACACTCTCCATTATCGTTAAGCGCCTCGACGAGTACATCAGGGACATAATCTGTACTTAAAAGAACTTTTTTAATATGCTTTGCAAACACCTCAGGTTTGGCTTTACTCAAATACAACACTTGCATCGGTATACCCACAATACATGTAATGTTATTTTCTTCGATACACAAAGCCGTTTTTTCAACATCATTCAGTATCCCATGAACGATACACTCAATTTTCGAAAGCGCTAATGCTTTTTTTAGTAAATCCCCAATGCTTCCATAAGCAGAACCGGGAAGTAAAACCAATACTTTGTCGCTTTCATCAACCAAACAGCGCATCCCATATTGAAAAAAGTCAATGGTCAACTCCAAATCTTTCTGCGTGAACAAGATGCGCTTCTCATCTCCTGTCGTACCCGAAGTATTTAAAGTCACAATGCGTTCAATTTCATTACTCGGGACACAGGCAAAATTATACGCATTGCGTTTAATGTCATCAGAGGTTGTAAACGCAATTTGCTCGAAATCTTTAAAAGATACGATAGAGTTTAGGTCAATATCTTTCAACATTGTTTGATAAAATCGGCTCTTCTCTTTTGCATATGCTAATGTTTTAATCAGTTCGTCGAGCTGGTATGCACGCATGGCTTCTTGGCTTTTGTGTGCAATGTGAGTACGCTCTATGATCCAATGCTCTAAGGGTGTTACGTTCATCGTATCCTCTTTGCGCCTCGATAAAGGGACTCACCATCCCTGTTGGTGATGTTATACATACAAAAAGGTATGAGCCTACCATCCGTAGTAGAGACATGAATACAACAATCTCTAATACGCTCTAAATTCACATTCCACGCATCTTGAAACGCCATTCCTGAAATGCTAAAAGCGTTGTTTGCAATTGCACTGAGAATTTTGTCCCAATCAGAGAGTTTTTCTTCTTGAACGTGTTGTTTTTGATATGACCAATTACGTGCCACAAAAGCTTTGGCTTTAGTCGCACCCACTTCTGCTTTTTCGCTTTCCCCTGAACAACATGACCTCTTCGTCACAGGTTTTAAAATACCCTCATCTATCAGATAATTGCCATTAAAGGAACAGAGCGCATTTTCACATCCAGGAGGTTGCATACTTTGCAGTGAAACCATCTGATCGGTTTGTTCACAAATATGTTCCATGACTTCGGGTAAGGTGATTCTATCTGCATCTCTAGGGGTTTCAGGAATGCGCCCAAAATAACTTACGGGCTGAAAATGTACGCCTCTAACTGCAGGAGATCGACTTACACCAAAACGTATGATCTCACCAATGCTATCCACATTAATGTTAGGTACGATGGTAGGAACCAGCACAACACCAATGCCGAATTTTCGGCAATTCTCAATCGCTTGGCATTTAACATCAAACAGAGCCTTTCCGCGCAGTTTTTCATAAATTGCATCATCAATTCCATCAAATTGCAAGAAGATAGAATTAAGTCCTGCTTCTTTTAAAGCTTTCACATAGGCTTCATCATTCGCCATACGAATACCATTGGTATTGACTTGAATGAAAGGAAAACCCAGTTCAACGCCTAGACGAACAATATCTGCTAAATCATCTCTTACCGTTGGTTCACCACCAGAGAGTTGAATATTGCATTTACCAGAAGCTTTTAAAATACTCTCAAACTGAAAACGTAACTGTTTTAACGATGGATCTTTACTTATGGAATCAAGAGCATCCGCAAAACAAAAACGGCAACTAAGATTACAACGCGTGGTTACTTCAATGAGTGCCGTGCACGTATGTTGTCTGTGTGAACTACACAATCCACAGTCATAGGGGCACCCTTGATCTACCTGTGTGATGGGGCTTTTGATGTAAGCCCTCTCTTTAGTGCGAGACCACTCGCGCATGGGCATATTACCTCGCCATACAACGGTTTTAAACGCTCCATGTTCTGAGCATACTTTGTGTATGTAGGTGGTAGTACCCTCATCGTACATGTAAGCATCCAGCTTACGCAAACAAATCGGGCACAAACTTTCAATGTGCGTTGAAGAGGTCATTGTCATCTTATCTACCTTCTATTCCCGTATTCATAGCCGTGTTCCAACAAAATTTCATAGACTTTGACATATGCCTTTTTGATCATCTCCGCACAGGTCAGCTTATAACTCTGGTCTGCACCATGAAAATCAGTAACGCCTATCAGATTAACACATTTAGTAGCACCAAATTCCACATTGAACCACTCATGAAATTCAGTAACCATCTGTGTAAAATCTTCTTTGGCACTCTCTTCTTCTTTTGCTTTAGCAGCATAAAGGCCTAAAACACCAATGCCACCACTCAAAACGCCACACGTTTGTTGTGTATCGGCGATACCTCGGCATAGTCCTTGAGCAGCTCGGATTAGATCATCGTTCTGTATCCCTTCATCTTCAAGAGCAAGTTTATACATAATCTGAGCACAGCAAAATCCAGCTGATGAGAGTTTAAATAAACGTAGTGATAATTCATCCATTGTTTTTTCCTTTTTTTGCGATTAAGATAAAATAACCTGGCTTGCATTGTTTAATATTCTGTTCAAAATGACAACATGTTTGAGCTTCTTCTCCTTCAATGGTTTTACTCCAAAAAGAGCCCATAGATCCGTGAGAGAAGATGATTTTGACCATAAGCTCTTTTAAGAGTTGAGAACAATCTTCCAAAAACATGATCTCAAATCCTATTGTTTCCAATACCTCTTTTAATGAAGGCAGATTATGCATGCCCCGCATGCACGAAGTGATAGAAAAATTGTCCATTTCTCTTAGTGTTTCAGAATTTTTGGCATAGACATCGTTGATGACAAACCAACCCTCATTGCTCAAAACTCTATACACCTCGTGCAAGGTTACATGTAAATCATGCATCAGTGACAAGGTGCACTCTGCCAAAACACACTCAAAACTCTCCTGCTCAAAAGGGAGAGCATCACCCGACCCTAAGATAAAGGTTGCAAAAGGATTTTTTGCTTTTGCGATAGTCAATAACTTTTCAGAAGGGTCAATGCCAACCACTTTCATTCCATGATTTTGATAAAGGTACGAAGCCGTTGCTCCCATACCACAGCCTAAATCAAGCACTCTCATCTGCTTATTCAAAGCACAAAAGCTAACAGCTTTATCGGTCAGTATAAACCCTCCAGGACGTAAGGTTTCTCCTGTAGCTTCTTGCATCGAGCTGCTTTCATAGACATTCATCACGTTACTTGTCCTCTAAGCTTTTTTCAACTTCAAGTATCTTGCCTAATGCCAAATCTTCGCTAATAAACACCATATTGCAAGTAGGACACTTTAAAAGTTCTACTTCAAAATTTCCATCAAGATAGCGCACTTTGACCTTTTGTGATACCAATGCTTTCTGGCATTTATCGCACATCCATGGTATTTGTGTATCGATTTTATTTTCCATCTTAGGACTCCACCACTTCCATTCTATGGCTGTAAACATCTTTAATCGTGATGTCACTGCCATTTTCTTCATACTTCACCCAATACGTCACATTTTGAACCCTCAATCGTGCGAGAAAATCTGATGTTTCAGGGTTAAAAAACCGCTCTTTATGTATAAGAGAATTATCGATCACCTTTTCAACATCACTCAACAAAATAAATCGCTTTTCCATCATTGCGGTGATTTCATCTGAAATATGCAGTGTAAAATCATACGTTGTGTCCATGGCACTCTCCTCTTCGTTCCATATCTCTTTAAGAAGTTGATGTTTGAGTCGTTTTCGATTGTTTTGTCGCTCAGAAAGTGTTGGCATTTTTTGAGGAGCATCTTCATCTTTCTCAATGCCATAAATAAGGTCTAAAATATGATATGCTCTTTTATTGCCTTTGACAATGGCATCTTTACACATCGCACAATACACCAAAATATCTTGTTTGCTCTCGTTAATACGGTCCTTCACAAAATCATCGGCTTGTTCAGGATTCGCATTTGAAACCAAACCACCATAGCCACAACATTTTGCTTTCTCTTTGGAATATTCAAGCTCTTCGATGGTATAGCCTAAGGTCTTAACGATGCTTCTGATACTATCATGTACTGCTGTATTATGTCTGCTCGCACACGCATCATGAATGCTCAAAACTCGCTTACCTTTTTTAATATCTGTCGTAGGCAAACCATATTTATCTAAAACTTCCCATAAAGAGATCGTCTTGATCATCGGTAGATATTTTTCAAAGGTAGAAGCGCAACTGGAACAGGCTAAGATAAACGTAGGCTCACCCATTTCTGTCCACACCTTGTGGATTTTTTCCACACTTTCTGGCATGAGATCAAGCCTTCCTGCCCAATCCGCAGGGGCACCACAACACCCTAAATAAAGACCAACATCGTTATCCGCATCTTTTGCTTTGATAATACCCACCACATGTTTATAAATCTCGCCAATCGTGTCTGTATGGGTTGCGCTTAGTTGACATCCTGGATAAAAGAGATAGCCCGTTTTTCCTGATCCCTTATACAAGCCTCTCGCATAGCCAGAAAAGGCAATTACAGGATAGTAAAAGAGATCTTTGGATTGTTCTTTACTGGGCTGTTTTCGAACCATTGAGAAGGAATCACTTTGGCTAAATTGCATATCTTTCAGTGCAAAATCATGCGCTGAAAGTGGCATTTTCCCACGTTCTACCATGCTCAGTCTTGTGGCATGAATAATATCAGCCATCCCAATTCCGATGGGGCAGACTTCTTTACACAAACCACACTCCGTACAAGAATTAATCATCGCATTGGCACTTCTGTTTCCTAGAACAATCCGTTCATTATGATTGATGCTTCTAATATATCTATCCGGTGTGATATTAAATCGTTGCATATGCGCACATGCCTTGATACACTCATCGCATTGGCATTTAAGGCATCTCTTGGCCTCTTCTATCGCTTCATGATCGGAGTAAATAAGCGATGTTTTCACTACTGTTTCAGCGGGTTTTACGGTATCGATTTTATATTTTAATTTCGTTTCAAAAACTCCTTCACGCTCACGAGAAGCGGTCATAGAGGTTTTTGAAATATAACGATCTATTGAGATAGCGGCACGTTTACCAGAACTTACAGAGCCGATAACCGAACGGGTATGAGCTTGAATTTTCCCGCCTATAAACAAGGGAAGCTCACCTACTTGAAGTGTATCAGGATGGATCGCGTATGCTTTATTCCAACACCCTGTTCCCAAATAAACAGCATCATATTTTTCAATATAATTTTGGAGATTTTCTTCTAATACTTCAGTATCATAGTAAACAGTAATACCTTTTTGTTGCATCACCAAAAGTTCTTCTTCTATGATGACGGTTTCTAAACCTTTACCTTCATAATCCCAAAGGCATCCACCTAAGCGGTTTGATTTTTCATAAATGCTGACTTTGTACCCTTTTTTATCTAGCTCAACCGCTGCAACACACCCACTTAACCCTCCACCAATGATGGCAACAGTACCTTTTGTCTTGGGTAAGATGAAAGTTTTTTTGGGTTTGATATACCCTAAATCAATGACAGTTTTTTCAAGTTCGCTGATGCGTATGCTTCCTCCAACGTCTTTTCTGACACACGTTGCTTCACAAGGATGGTCACATATTTGTCCAATCAGACGGCTAAAAGGGATTTTAGCTTCCATGATTGTATAAGCCCCAGCAAAATTACCTTTTTCAATTTCAGACACAAATGCAATCACATCCATATGAACCGGACACGATGCAACGCATACGGGGGGTTCTGAATGAATACATTGATTGCTAATTTCCAATAATTTATCTAAATCCATTCTTATATCCTCATAGTATCGCGTTAAAGGCAAATGAATGTGTGAGATACAAAGAGTATCTCACACATCTTCTAATAAGCTTTTTCTAAAAAGACTAATTAGCTAAAGCTTCCAACACTTTTTCTGGACGAGCTGGTAAGTGCGTAATTCTTGCACCACACGCATTGTAAATAGCATTAATAATGGCCGCATGTGGAGCTGCAAGAGGCATTTCACCTGCACCTGCAGAACCTAGTAAGCCGTTTGGTCTTTGGTATTCGGTATAGATAAGATCAAGATTATCTGGGACATCTTTGATTTTTGGAATACCACAGCCTGTGAGAGTTGTATGTTTTTTAAGATCATCAAAATCTTCGCTCAATGCAAGACCGATACCTTGAACGAGACCACCGTACATCTGTCCATCAACAACAAGTTTATTAATGATGGTTCCAACATCTGACGCTAACGTCATTTTCTCAACATTCGTTTTACCAGTTTTGGTATCGACCTCAACTTCAGCGATACAAACACCATACATATACGCTGCGAATGGATTTCCTTGACCATCTGTTGGAGGTGTATCGGTACATGGTGCTGTCCATTTACCCATGTATTTAACCTCGCGACCCTCAGCGATCATCTCAGCATAAGTGCGATACGTTCCATCTGCTTTTTTCAATGCTTCAAGTAAATTTCTACATGCAACAACTGTAGCATTACCCGTTAAAACATTCGAACGACTTCCGCCAGCTGGTCCACTGTTTGGTGTTTTAGTCATATCGTTCAAAACCAAATCAATTTGGCTTGGTTTAAGATTCAAAGGTTTTAATGTTTCATGCGCAAAGGTTAAAGTCGCAACATCGGCACCTTGACCATGATCTTCCCATGAATTTCCTACCGTAACACCTTTTGCCGTAATCTCAGCCCATGCTTCAGAAGAGTCTGGACCATCTAAGCCACAACCATAAATGTTAGTAGAAACACCCACTCCGTATTTTTTACCAGCAGCTGCGTTTGCATTCTTGGCAGCCGCTGTCTTTTTCGCTAATTCGTAAACAGGACGACTTTTATCAAAGAGTTCTTCTAAACAATAGACATCTGGCTGACAACTGGTTGGGGTTGTATCACCTGGTCTGTAAATATTTTTATAGCGGAATTCAAACGGATCCATACCAATTTTTTCAGCCAATTCGTCAATGAGCACCTCAGATGGGAACATAATCTCTGGAGAGCCATACCCACGGAATGCTGAACCCCAACCATGGTTGGTACAAACAGTGCGTCCATTACCACGAATGTTAGGAATCATATAACCCGCACAACCAAATTGGAAACCACGTTGTGTTAACAAGTCACCAAATTCTGAGTAAGGACCATGATCAACACTCCAATCAGATTCCAATGCTAAGAGTTTGCCTTCTTTGTTAGCAGCCAATTTCATTGTTGTCCAGAATGGAGAACGCTTACCCGTGTAGGTAATTTGTTGTTTCATATTAAACTCAAGATACACAGGTCTACCTGTTGCCATTGTAGCAACACCGAGAAGTCCTTCCATCGTTGGACTAAATTTATAACCAAAAGTAGCCCCTGTATTGTTTTGGACGATATAGACATCTTCTGCTTTCATACCGACACCCTCAGCAATCATAAGTGCATGGAAGTGAAGTGCGATACTTTTTGAGTGAATAATGAGTTTTCCATCATCATCCACATAGGCAAAACCAACATCTGGCTCAAGAGGTAAGTGAGGTTGGCGTTGTGTATAGAAACTGTCTTCTACAACATAAGCAGCCTCTTTCATAATAGGCGCAGTTTCTGCCCCTTTACTAATGTGATTCGTAAAGTAAACATTTGGAGTGCCTGGGTGAATCTCGATAGCATCACTTGCCATCGCATCAGGAGCGTTCATATACGCTGGCAATACTTCGAGTTCTACTTTCACTTTATCAACACCTTCGTGAGCCGCTTTTTCATTTTCAGCGAGAACAATAGCGATTGCGTCACCGTATTGGAAGATTTTGGTATCGTTTAAGATAGGACGATCTAGACCATCACCTTTATTTGTAGGGAAAGCCAAACCGTTAATTCTGTTCGTTCCTTTAACATCTTTATAGGTTAAAACAGCAACAACACCAGGGACTTTTTTAGCTTCTTCAGTATCAATTGAGATAATATTTGCATGAGAAACTTCGGCTTGCACAATTTTTGCATGAAGGGTATTAACGGGAAGTTTTAAGCCTAAATCTGCTCCAAAGTCCCATGTTCCCGTAACTTTTGCCATAGCAGAAGGACGAATATAAGATGAGCCAACCAATGACGCACCTTCTGGTATTTTTTTCCAGAAATCTTTAATATCCAATTCGCCTCTCATGATTTTTGCTGCATCCATAACCGCATCAACAAGAGGTTTGTATCCTGTACAACGGCAGAGGTTTTTATTTTTTTGGAACCAATCTCTGACTTCTTCACGTGTTGGGTTGTTGTTTTGCTCTAGAAGAACTTTAGCGGAGACGATGAAACCTGGTGTACAATAACCACATTGTGCTGCACCATAGACCATCCAAGCAATTTGAAGTGGGTGAAGCTTGTCTTTAGTACCGACACCTTCAATGGTAATAATTTCATCATTGTCTTCAATCTTTTTCATCTTCGTAATACATGATCTAACAAGTTTACCATTAAGAATAACAGTACATGTACCACATTCACCACTGTTACAGCCTACTTTTGTACCTGTGAGCCCTAGTTGTTTTCGAAGCACATCAGATAATTTATCTTCTACGTCCGCAACCAAAGTCGTTTTCACGCCATTGATGATTAACATTTTCTTTAACATCTTTTTACCCCTTAAAATTAGTGTTACTCTATTACTAAATGCAACAATATGCGAAAAAAGCATATTGATATCTATAAGCTTTTTGAAAATCTCATTTAAATACCTATAATATGTATTTTTTGCATATTACTAGATATGAACCGTCAAAAAACTCACCAATTTAAATTCACTATGAAGCACGTACATACACTGTATTACTCATGTTTTATAGAATATTTTTTTGGCCTCCCATAACCTACGTATTTTTTGTTGTCTTAACTATCACTGAAGATTATATACTAGTAATCTAGCATGAATATAGCAACAGTATCGATTGCAAATATGCCTTATTGCAAACAGAAATTTGTGAGTAAATACGTAATCTCTTTACATGTAAAGCTTTTTTTTTGCAACTTCATCGCTTAAAGCAACTTTTTGAAAGCTACTATTGGGTATCTTTATTTTAAGGTCAAAACGGTGAAAGGAGACATTTTATGAAAACCTATAATTTTTGTTATGAAACAGGTTCTCTGCCAAGTATTATAGATTTTTCATTATTTGTCAATGAAAAAAATGTTTTAGTACAAATATTTTGTGGCCACGGTAAAGAAGTGTTAAAGTATACCAGTGACGTTATCCTAAGTCATCTTCCAAACGCTATTTGTATAGGAACGACCACGGATGGAGAGATATACGGCGAGTCCATCACAACATTCAGAACCATTATCTCTATTAGTATTTTTGAGCATACCTTTATCAAGACAGCCTATGCACAAAATGATGATTCGTTTCAATGCGGTATGAAATTAGCATCGGATTTGATAACACCCAATACAAAATTACTGATTCTTTTTTCTGACGGTACTCATATGAATGCCGAAGAGTTTTTGCAAGGTGTTGAAACCTTCGATTCAACCGTTCCTGTTTGTGGTGGTATGGCAGGAGACAATGGAAAATTTGAACAAACCTATATTTCATCTCAACATACGCTCATAGGGGAAGGTGTGGTGGGAGTCTCTTTAAATTCTGATATTCTTCAAGTCGCAACGAATTATAAATTTGATTGGAAACCCATCGGACTAACACATATACTTACCAAGGTTCAAAATAATAGAGTTTACATGATCGATGATATGAGAGCGACTGATTTTTATGATAAATACCTCGGCGGTAATTTTTCACAAACAGAATTTCCCCTTATCCTTGAAAAAAATAGCGTTACGATGGTAAGAGCTGTCATTGCAAAACATGAAGATGGAAGCCTTAGTTACAGTGGAAATCTCAATGAAGGAGATCAAGTCAGAATTGGTTTTGGCGATGCTGAATCTTTGATGCAAGACCCTATAGAATCCTTAGAAAATTTACAATCGATCAACACAGAAACATTTTTTATTTTCTCCTGTATGGCACGACGAAGATTTATGCCATTTCTTATCAAACTGGGGATTGGATCTTTTGCACGAACGGCCACCACTTCAGGATTTTACACCTACTCTGAATTTTATCATCATGATGGTCACAATAAACTCCTGAATCAAACACTGACCGTTGTTGCTTTAAGCGAATCAGAAGAAAGTCCTCTTCCTGCTAAACATACAAATACGGATATGAATAAAAAAGATACTTCTTATTTTAGAACTTTTAAAACGATTGAATCATTGACCCACTTAATTGAACAAAGTGCTCGTGATTATGAAGAGCAGTCCAAACGTTTAGAAAAGCAGATGAATTATTCTGAAAATCTTTTGGCATCCCATAGGCAATTTTTGCGTTATACCGTCCACGAAATGAATTCACCACTCAGTGTTATTATGGGCAATATCGAACTGCACGAGATGGAATTTGGGAAAAGTGTTTACTTGGAAAATATCGAAGTTGCCGCTAAAAGTATTTTTTCAATGTATGATGATTTGAGTTATTTGGTTAAAAAAGACCATATTCACTATATGAAGCAAAGGATTGATTTAGTTGACTATGTCCGCAGTCGCATTGATTTTTTTGCTCAAGTTGCAGACAAAGCAAAATCAATGTTTCTCTTTGAATCCAATTTGAGTCAGATATATATCTTTTTTAATGAGACAAAATTACAACGTATCATCGATAACAACCTCACCAATGCTATTAAATATACCTTTGAAAATGAACAGATTATTGTTTCATTGCATCAAGAGCATGATAATTGTCATTTTTTCATTGCATCACACTCACGAAAAATCCAAGAACCTGAAAAAATTTTTGAAGAATACTACAGGGAAGAACAATCACAAGAAGGCTTTGGATTGGGGCTCAATCTCGTCAGAAGAATTTGTAAGGAAGAAAATGTAAAAATAACACTGCATTCAAGTGAAAATATAACATCCTTTTCATATCAATTTAAAGTGCTAAACACATGAAAATTTTACTCTTAGAAGATGATATTCTCTTAAATGAATCTATCACAAAGTACCTTACAACCATTGGTCATGTCATCACTTCCGTAAGAGATGGCAATATCTGTCTTCAAATTTTAGAAAATGAAAAATTTGACTTGCTTGTTTTTGATATCAACGTACCCAATGTTGATGGATTAACAATCTTAGAAACACTGCATGCACACAAAAAAATAATGCCTGTTATTTTTATCTCAACGCTCATTGACATCGAAGATATATCACGAGCATTTGAACTTGGGTGTTACGATTATTTGAAAAAACCCTTTCATTTAAAAGAACTCAATCTAAGAATTGATAGAATTTCCAAAACCGCTAAAAAAGATATGCATCACAAAAGACTTTCCGCTTCTTACAGTTTTAATTGTGACACGATGACACTTTATTTTCACGAAGAACCACAAGTTCTATCCAAACGACAACTTCAAATTATCGAATTTTTAACTCGGAACCGTGGATTTGTTTGTGGCTTTGATATGTTTCGAGAAAATGTGTGGAATGATTTTGATATGGATGTCGATGATGCCACCATACGAACAGAAATCAACCGCCTAAAAAATAATTTGAAAGAAGATTTTATCATCAATATTAGAGGTATTGGTTACATGATCAAAGTTCCTCCAGCGTAAAACATTCACCAAAGGGATTTACATGTAAAGCCTTTGTCTCATAAAAAATCCAAAATTACTCTGTGTTTTTATGAATAAAAAGTGTTTGAGTCGGGTAAGCAAATTCGATCCCTTCTTTGTCAAAGGCTTCAAATATCGCAAGATTGATTGACTGTTGAATATCCATATAAGTATTATAATCCCCACCATTAACGAAGTAAACAAATTCAAACTTCAAACTTGAATCTCCATACGTTGAAAAATGTCCCCGATCATACGTTGTATTATCGATCATTGTAATGATCTCTTTGACGATGGTCGTTATTTTTTTGAGCAACTCTGGCGCAATCTGATACGTCACACTCAATGCAAAAACGACCCTTCGACTTTCCATTCTTTTATAATTATGCACACGTGAATTGGTCAAATCGGTATTAGAAAAAACCAGTTGTTCGCCACTGAGTGCGCGCATGCGTATTGTTTTGATGCCGATGTGTTCGACAATACCTGACTTATCACCCACCATAATAAAATCACCCGTTTCAAAAGGTTTATCAAAAAAGATGACAAAATAACTAAAAAGATCCCCCAGCACTGCTTGAGCAGCTAAGGCAACGGCAATACCACCAATCCCAAGACCTGCGACGACGGCGGTTATTTTTACTCCAAGGTTATCCAAAAGAAACATGATGGCAATAATCCAAATCGCAAAACTCACCAGCCCGCTAATTCCTTTGAGCTGATCTTTCTTTTGAATCGAATCATCGGACTTTTGTAAATAGCGTTGCAAACTATAATGCGCGATGGCAATCACAATACGCACGGAAAACATCGTTAATAAAACGATCATCATCACATCAAGGATATGCTCTATTTTCGAGGACAATGTCAGGAATTTGAGTGACACATAAAAGATGGAAAAGTAAAAAATAGGAATAAAATAGCTTTCTATGACACGAATAAGTAAACCACTCACTTGTGTTGGAATCGCATTGATCCATATTTTAAGCTTTGCCAAAATGTAATGTTTCAAAATAAAAACAGACAACGTACCTAAAGTATAACCCCCTAATGCGAGGCAATAGTCCAAAAGGGTGTTTCCCATAAAGGTATAGTCTAAAAATGAATTGATCGTCATTTTATTTGCTTTTGTGCATGACTGCGTCCATAAAGCCCTCTCCCCACGTATGCACATCGTTACTTCGCACAATCGCATTCATCCTTGACATTCGATACGCTCGATCATCTTCGCCTAATGTGAGAGCAAGATAGAGTGTCTCTTCCATACTTTTAGCATCATACGGATTAGTGAGCAGTGCGCCATGCAGTTCCACCGCAGCCCCTGCAAATTCGGAGAGGACGAGTACGCCTTTGCCACCAAGATTGCCTTGTGTTGCGACATACTCTTTGGCAACTAAATTCAGTCCATCACGAAGGGGAGTGATCCACGCCACATCTGCCACACCATAATACGCGATGACATCTTCATACGCAAGAGAGCGGTAAAAGTAACGCACAGGCGTCCAATCCAGTGTCGAAAAACGACCATTGATGCGTCCAACCATCGTATCAACATCGACTCGCAGGGCTTCGTACACTTCCATACCTGGAGCAGCAGGCGTTACAAAGTTGAGTAACACCAAGTTTCCGATAAACTCAGGATGATTTTCAAGGAGTGTTTCAAAGGCTAAGAGTTTTTCGAGTGAGCCTTTGACATAATCAAGTCTTTCTAAAGAGAGAATGGCACGTTTGCCTACAAATTCATTGCGAATACTCTCGATTTTATGGCGAACAGCTAATTTTTTGAGCAAAAGGTCTATTTGGGCACAGTCAATGCCAACAGGATGCGCCCCAAGGTGAACTTCTTTTCCTCCCACACGAATGCTATTGGTCACTCTATCGACCCCAAGCGCACAGCCATAGGTCATAAAGCGTGGTGCGCATGGTGTTTGAGAGAGTATCGTGGTAGGTGCAAAACTTTGCACAACATCCACAAAATTTTCCACATAACGAGGTATATGAAAGCCTATATAATCACATTGCAACAAACTTCCGATGATCTCACGACGCCACGGGATAATGTTGAAAATAGTAGCAGGCGGAAAGGTGGTATGGTGAAAAAAAGCAATTTTAAGATCGGGTCTTAGCATACGCAAAAAGGCAGGCACCATCCATAGATTATAATCATGAATCCAAACAAGTGCCCCTTTGGCGGCTTCTAGCGCCGTTTGTTTAGCAAAAATCTCGTTGATTTCAAGGTAATGTTCCCAATGATCTTGCTTAAACTCCACCTTATCGGGAAATGAAAAAATGATGGGCCAAAACGCTTCTTTGGAAAATTTCTTGTAAAACAGATCAACATCTTTGGCTAAAAGAGGAATGCGCGCGGCTTGTAAATGGGGGTATTTGGTAACATCAACATCCACTTGTACCTCAAAATTTGCAGGCGTTCTAGAAGCTTGCAATGACCAAGCGACCCATGAACCTTTGATGCCTGTCGTGAAAAAATTCAACAATGTGGGAATGATGCCATTGGGGCTTTTTGGTTTATGTCGTTTGCCATTTGCCATTTCATCAAACGGCAAGCGATGATAGACCATCACCAAATCTGATTTTCCTGCTTTATGAATGAGAGAAGGCTTTTCACTTTTTAAAAATTCATAATGCGCAAGCCCTTCGATAATACCTGCACACCCCTCCCCAGAAGAGAGATAAACCTCTTTGCAATCACGCACCGCATGAATTAAAGCTGGCTCAGAACCACCCACAACAATACTCGAAAAACCCTCTTTAAACATCGAAAGATCATTGAGTGTATCACCCGCGGTTACAATTTGTTCAGGAGCAAATTCAAGTTGTGCACAGAGCTTCCGCAAGGTTGCACCTTTCCCCGTTCCTTTGGGCAAAATATCGAGATACTTATGTGCTGAAAAAAGAAGCTCACAACCCAAGGCTTCCACAACAGCTCTTAGACCATCATCGATCAATCCTTCGCGCACAAAAAACGAACAACGTCGCTCTTGGGGTACACTTTGGCGCTCCAAATACCCAAAAGGTTCAAGAGCGTCAAGAACCTGTTGTGTGCCTGGCCATACATCGGAAATACTCTGTTGCAAGGGAAAAACAGGCAGCAACGTGTCGCCATGCACGACCGTAGCGCCCACATCCGCGATAATATAATCAGGCCTTGGAACCATTGGATCGTTTAAAAGTGGCAAGATGGACTCTAAGCCTCGACCTGACACAAAAATAAGCTTAGCATGTGGAATGTTACCACTGAAAAGTTCACGTAAATGACGACGGGCAGGCAATGGACTTGCGAGTAGCGTACCATCTAAATCGGTGGCAAGAACCACACTTGAGTTTGAGTCTAATGAAGAAGAAAGTAATTTTTTAAGCATTGGTGCCTCCAGTGTATTTTGTCGAACAAAACCCTTTGGCTGGGCAACATTTATAAGAGAATTCCTCGTAAAAGTGAATTAAGAATCATGTAGAGTGTTGTATATCAATTTATTGTAGCTGAAACTTTCGTATCGGAGCTTAGGGGAAGTGGGGTAAATTCTTGTGGTGAAGCTTTACATGTAAAGATTTTATTGATTGTAAAAGTTATAAGTTTAGTTCTGATTTCTTTTTATACACCAATATCTTCATTCCAAAGTTCAGGATTATTGTGTATAAAAGATTCCATCAGGTGACGACATTTTTGGTTGTTGAGCACTTCAACTTCAACACCTCTTGACCTTACATACGCTTCTGGTCCATAAAAAGTTTGGTTTTCACCAATAACAACTTTGGGTATGCCATAAAGCAAAATCGCACCACTGCACATATCACAAGGAGATAACGTAGAGTAGAGAGTTGCTCTACGATAATCAGCGGCACTAAGACGTCCAGCATTTTCCAAACAGTCCATTTCAGCATGCAGCACAGCACTTCCTTTTTGAACTCTTTGGTTGTGACCACGCCCTACGATTTTACCATCTATAACAAGAACAGCACCAATAATAGGTATGCCACCCTCATCCAACCCTTTTTGGGCTTCTTCTATGGCTGCTTCTAAAAATTTATCCATAATTTTTCCCTTTTAGTTATCCTAGATTGTTTTGTATTATAGCTTTTTTGCGATGTTGTATGATACGGAAGCTAAACTTTGAAAAGTTGACTTTTTATGTCTTTACATGTAAAAAAATGAAATTTTAGAAAGTTAAAAGTTTAGCTCCGACCTTTTTATAATTTCGGCTCTCGTTTATATCTCTTTTGTGAAGAGAAATAAGAAAATCAATGTTTCTCTTCTCTTATATTTAGAAAAAATCAGCGTTTTTGTCTACCCATTTAAAATACTCAATAATATCTGTAATCTCTTGGTCATTCATATTTTGGTTTGGCATTTTAAGGTTAAAAAATTCAATGAGCTTTTTCATATAAGGCTCTTGAAATTTACTTTCAGGATTTTTAACATATTCTACAATCCATTGCTCAGCATTTTTATGGCGTTTAAGCACACCCGTTAAATCTGGACCGGAACTAACTCTGCCAATGACATGGCATCCAGAACAACCGCCTTCTTTAAAAGCCCCCTCTCCTCTCTTAACAGCTTCAGATTTTGGAGAAGCCAACACACTTGCTAACAAATCTTTAGCCCTAATAGCCGAATCAGCCGTTTTGATGATGTATTGCCATGCCATATTTTCAAACAGAATAGCATTTTCCAAATTATTTTCATTGTACGCTTTGAAAGCTTTCTCTTTCTCTGGAAGAATCTTCGCATATTGGTCTTTAGCATCTTCTACCAAGTTATTAACAGTTGGATACTTCGAAGCTTGATTCTCTTTTAAAAATGTAAAAAGATCATCAACAACGTTTTTAGATGCTTCATTATTGGCTGTAATTTTTTTATACTCTTCTTGAAGCTCTGAAGGAGAGAGATTTTTGATTTTTGATTTCTGACTCCAGTCATAATCTTTTTTCGGATCTTTAACCAAAAAATATCCCATCATTTCCAGATGTAATGCCGAACAAAATTCCGTGCAATAGTAAGGGAAAACACCTTCGATATCTGCGACAAAATCGATCTGTGCCGTTTCCCCTGGTTCGACGGAGACATGAATATCGTGATGATCAATCGTAAAACCGTGCGTTTCGTCTTCTGCACGTTCGACATTCGTAATATACATCGTTACTTTGTCCCCTTTATTGACGGTAATATGCTCTGGATTGATATGTGAACGCACCATCGTCGCATAAATATAAACATGATCTCCTTTTCGAACAATACGTTCTTCTCCCGCAAGCGTTTTACCTATATGCGGCTGACCCGTTTTCGGGTTTGTTCCCATAGGATATCTGACTTCGGGGTGTATTTTACTTGCGCGAATGGATGCAGCCTGATGAGGCTCGCCTAAAGGTATCGGTAAGTCGTATAACAGTTCCATCTTTTTTTCGCCAATATCAATGAGTTGATTATTTTGTGGATGCAATGGTCCGACAGGTAAAAATCTATCAATAGCTAATTTATTCAAAGCGATAAGATATTTCCCTTGAGGATCGGCAGATTTACCTTCCATCGCTTCAAGATGGCCAACATTATAGTGAATATTAACTCTGTCAAGTAGCTTCAAATTTTTATAGTCCCATTTTACAATTTGAGAATCTACATACAAAGAGCTGTAAACAATCCCATCCTCTTTTCCAAAGCTATTATGTAGATGTCCAAGTCCCAATTCAAGTTGACCATGCAATGATTTTTTTAAATCGAGGATTGGTATACCATAAGAATCCTTGCCGATAAACTCTTTATTCTCTATTTGTTTAATGATTTTTTTAAAGTCATAGACAGAGGCATGTGTATCTAGCTTTCCAGAAACGATAATATATTGACCGTCAGGATTCACGTCAACTCCATGCGGAGATTTATTTTCCGGAATCAAAAAAAGTGCATTATTTTTAACTGCCACATCAATAGGAATTACTTTGTGATTATTAATGATTTTCACATTTTTTGTATCTTTTGCAAGCTCAGCTAATTTTTTCCAATTGTAAACATGTAAATAATCCGTATCGCTACGACTGCATCCCGCTTCGAAGGGAGGGAGCCCTTTTTCAATTCCTCCCGTATAAAGTTCGGAATTAAAAGAATTAGTAAATCCCCATCCATCTGAGATACCTTTTCCAGCATCTGTCAAATCTTGCATATAAGGAGGAAGTTCTAACGTAAAAGATTCTTCTGGCAAAATTCTTCCTTTTTCTTTGTCAAATTTCCAAAAAGTTACTCCCCCTCTATAAGTATCTTGGTAAGCTTCCATAGGATAATAATCGTTTGTTAAAGGTGCAGCATATTGACATGATTCAAGAATATAATCAGTATTTGGCGTCACAAAAGCGCCGCCATGATCTGATTTAAAAAGAGGGTTCACAACGATTTGAGAAGTTTCAAAATATTTTAAATTAATAACGGCAATTCTAGCATTCGCTTTATCATTAATAAAAAGGTATTTCCCATCATAGATACCATTCGTTTCAGAAAGTGCAGGATGATGCGTGTCTCCCCAATTAATTTCTCGACCTCTTACATTGCCTTCTCTTAAAATTTCTTTTGAATCTGTATCAAAACCATATCCTTGCCACGGTTCAGGGGTAAAAACGCTGATATATTTCAATATCCGCATAGAGGGGACACCGTAAACTAATACTTGCCCTGATTGTCCGCCACTGGCAAACACATAATATTCATCATGTTTACCGCTAGGTTGATAGACTTTTAATGCAGCAATGGCGTCTTGCTCAGTGAGTCCGCGCTGTTGCATAATATCTTGAAATTTTGATTGAGCATACATGGATTGCACAGAAAACGTCAATCCTAGTATTATGCTATAGATAATCAATAAATATTTTTTCATTTTTTTCTCCTATTGATATCGCTTATTGAGCTCCAAATCTACTAATCTCGTCAATAACGTTTTGAACCTCTTCTTCCGACATATGTTCCAGAATTTCACTGTGCATTTCTTCTTGTTGTTGTTTATATTCTAGTAATTTTTGATACATTCCTTCTTTTTTTAAGCCTATCAATTTCGTTCCCATAGCTCCTTCTCCATTTACGCCATGGCATGGAGCACAATTGCTTTTATAGAGTTGACTGACTTTAAATTTACCTACAGATCCTGCTCGTTCTTCTAAGGCTTTAACTTTTAATGCTTGCTTTTGTCTTTCAGCTTCTCTTTCTCTTTCTTTTTCCATCTCTTCGTTTGCATTAACTATTGGCGTTTGCACGATAACCTCAGTTATAGGTTTTGGCTTAGTGCTACTGACAATGGCAGAAATTTTTTCCAATGTATTGACTCTCATATCGGTTATAACCATGTGTATACTCGCCGATATACCTCCTACTAAAACAAGAATCATGAAAAAATGTTGAAGAAAAGTTGTTTTTTGTGCTATCTGATATTTTAATGCCTTTATTTTTAATCTCCATGCGAATAAAGATAATATACTAATTGATAACAATGCCCAAAAACCAATAACAGGATAAGCATGTGTTGTAAATTGAGCAACTTTCCCGTCACCAAGAAGAATAGGCATAAATGGTTCAATCTTAATGGCACCGTCTTGCAGAGTATGGCCAAACCAATAAAGCCAATACCCGTAAATTCCTATAAACAAAAAAGGTAGGAGTACGGGAATGAGCATAAATGTGTCAATCCATTTAATGTCATAAATAATGAATAACGCAAGTAACATTGCAAGCATAATGAGAGAATAAGGAGCAAGTGCCCGCTCGTAAATTCCTCCTCTTTCCATATGAGCCATTCCAACATAATGATTAATGGTATTCATTTCATGTACCTCTCCACTTAATCCATCAAAATGAATAAATACGGGAAGGCCATAAGGAAAAGCTTCTTTAGGATAATTCGGAGCTTCAAGAGAAAATTTCCATATAGGCATTGAGGGGACACCGATTTCTTCAGAAATCTCTATCATTCCTCTTAAGTTGCCCCTGGTTTTTTGGGGCGTATTAATACTAATATACCTATCTTTTTGATAAAAATTCCACAGAGGATACACATATGATGGAATATCGCCTATTCTACCATCTTTGATACGTTCCAAAGTTCCATGAAAACCTACCGACGGAATTACGAATCCATACAATATAATGATTAAAGCAAATACTGCAAGTATTTTTGATATGAAATAAGTAACTTTCATAACCAGCTCCTTATAACTTATTATAAAAAATAACTAATCTTATTTTTTTATTATATAACTTCATTAGTTTCTTTTTGGTCGCTAATAAGAAAAAATATAGAAAATTATTTTAATTATTTATAGTGATGGAGTGAAAACTATCTTTAAGAAATATTGATATGTATGAATCAAAGACAAGACACTTATTAATATCGAATGCTTGCTATTATCGAGGATGGAAATAAGAAAAGAAGAAAAGGGTCAGTTACCACCTTAAAACACCCTAAAAATCTTAATAAATCATAACTGTTTTTCTCTATTATATGCTTTAAGTAACATTGGAATTTTGAGCCACCATCCCACAATGAGCCTGATAGATTTCACTTGAATAACCTTGGTTGGAATGAAAGAGTGCTCTAGCAATAATAATCAGTTTTTTCATAACAGCAATTTGTATCAAAGTCGTATGTTTACCTTTTTCTTTAAGTCTGTCATAGAAACATTTCATCTCTTCATTAAAACGAATCGTTACCATTGTCCCCATAAATAATGACCTTCGATACAGTTTATTACCCGCTTTTGAAATGCGTGTTTTTCCTCTAACCGAAGTACCTGAGGTTTTTTCAATTGGGTCAAGTCCTGCTAAAGAGATGATCTGTTTTTGATTGGCATTGGGATATTTTAGAAAAAGATGGATTAACGCAATAGTTGCAATATCGCCAAGTCCTTTAATGGTTTGGATACTTTGGTATTTCAACGCTAATTTACTATCTTTGGTGATGAGTCTTTTTATTTCATCGATCGTATGCTGTTCTTTTTGTTTAAAGGCTTGAATCTCTTTTTCCAAGGCTTTTTTTAAAGTTGCAGTACTCTCTTTATGCTGCAGTTTTTCTAAGTGATTGCTTGTTTGGACTCTTTGTTTTACTAATAGTTGGTAATAGCTCATCAAGTCATTTATTTGCTCTACAATCACATCAATAACAGGAATATGAATCTCTTCTTCTTTTGCCAGCATTCCTGCTTGGCAGAGCATCTTTGCATCTACTTTATCGGTTTTATTACGAATCGATAGCGCTTTAGCAAAGTTATGCGAAGCTTTTGGATTGATCTTAAAGACTCGAATGTGTTTATTGGCACAAAAGAGTTCTAGGGTACTGCTATAACTTGATGTTGGTTCGTAAACAAAAACGAGGGAATCGTGTTCTTTTTTATAAAGTTTTTTGAGTTTAGAAAATAACTGCGTAAAGCCTTTAACCGTATTGGCTATTTCTATCTCTAGCTCACTTTGTGGGATAAACACACTCACAGTTGACTTAGAGACATCCAATCCGATAAAATTATCCATGATAAACCTCCATGACATGATTGGAGAGTTTGGTAGGCAAGAGGATAATTCCTCTTGCTGATGATTCAACCTTATTGCACATTAACTTCGCCTCGTACAATACAGTCTAACCTCAAAGTTGACTTTGTTACCACTCAAGTTTTTAGTGCAATTACCTAACTGACCCTCAAGCTAATTCTATTTTTTAAGATAAAAGAACCGCTCTGGGCTAAACCCAGCATCTTAACATCCCAAACTCTATGAGTAACTGTATAACTTTCTGGCTTTTTTCATTATACGAGGGCTAAACTTTTTACTTTTCTTTACATGTAAAGCGAAAAAGGCAGGGAAGGTAAACGTTTAGCGTTAAAACATGGGGATTTTAAAAGAGGCTGGAGCTGGTGAAGGGACTCGAACCCCCGACCTGTTGATTACGGATCAACTGCTCTACCAACTGAGCTACACCAGCGCGATGAAATTTTACCCCATGTTTACTTGTATTACTTTAAAAGTATCCTCATTTGGGGAGTGAATGAACCATTTTACATGTAAAACGTTTTTTCACTCCCCAAAAACCTTAGTGTGCTAAGGCTTGGTCAATGTCGGCCAGTAAATCTTCTAAGTCTTCAATGCCCACAGAGAGGCGAATCATGCCCTCATTTAGTTCATAGGAAGCTTTTTGTTCATCAGTATACTCCGCGTAAATCGTATGATACGGTGCAATCACTAACGATTTGTTGTCTTGAATGTTAGTTCCGCGTTTAATGATGGCAAGAGCATTTAAAAACGCATAAGCTTTCTCTTTATTTTCTAAACTAAAGGTGACAATTGCACCACCACCGCTGAACTGTTTGGACGCATTGGCATAAGCGCGGGAATTTTCCAAAAATGGATAATCCACGCTCACGACGTCCGTTTTGCTTTGAAGGTGTTTTGCCACCGCCAAAGCATTGCTACAGCTGCGTTGGACTCTCAGATCCATGGTTTCCAAGCCAAGAGAGAGCAAATAAGCACTTTGAGCGCTCAGTGAAGCACCCAGGTTTCTAAAGGTCTCTTTGCGAAGACGTGCCATAAAGGCAAATGGACCAAATTTTTTGAAAAAAGGCTCCAAATTCACATGGTTTTTCCAGTTAAACGTGCCATTGTCGACAATTAAACCACCCAAAACATGCCCACCACCGCTGATGTATTTGGTTGCGGAGATAATCTCTATATCTGCGCCATGTTTTTTCGCATCAAAAATATTCCATGGTGTCATCGTTGTATCGAGTATTAAAGGAACGTTGTGTTCTTTTAAAACACTTTTAATTGCTGCAAAATCAGGCACGATCAGTTGTGGATTGCTTACGCTTTCACAAAAAAGCAGACGTGTTTTTGCATCGATATTTTTCGAGATTTCCTCAAGATCATTCACATCGACATAACGTACTTCCACTCCAAAATCGCTGAAAAGGGTTTGAAACAACGAGAGCGTGTTGCCGAACAAAAATTTAGTGGTGAGGATGTTGTCGCCACTTTTCACCAGTGCAAACAGCGCATTAGAGATCGCCGCCATACCTGTTGCCGTAGCGATAACCCCAAAAGCACCACTGATGGCTTTGATTTTGAGTTCAAACTCTTCGATGGAAGGGTTTGAGGAGCGTGTGTAGACATGCCCCATCTTTTGACCTTTAAAAACAGCCTCTAAATCTTCCGCTTTTTCAAACTCAAAGGCTGAACTTTGGTAGATGGGGAAGCGCATTGCGCCATGTTGGTCTTTGTGTGCAGGTTTGGCGTGCAATGCTTTGGTGGTAAATCCCATAAAATATCCTTCTTTGTAGGTAAATCGCGTAGAAAAAATTCCGCACGAGACACTTTGAGCCGATGGGACGAAAAGCGTGAGCGTTTCGGGAAACACATCATGCCTCAACCGTGTCGAGAAAGGGTTTTTTCGATAGCTGATTTACGTTTACATGTAAATAATTTTTCCGCTATTCTCAGCGGGTACTATGTTCTCACGTGCGACGCACTCACCGATGATTAAGACCGCTGGTGTGGCACATAATGCGCTCATTTTATCTAATTTTCCCACAGTTCCCACTATGGTGACTTGATCGGGCAGGTCAATCTTCGAGACAAATGCCGCAGGAAGGTTGGGGTCGATGTTTTGTTTGGCTATGGCATCTTCGATTTTTTTCGCAAAACTGTGCGCCATTAAAACAATGACCGTATGCAAAGGCTGTTTTAAAATGCTCACCCAATCATCGTTAAAAAGCGTCTCACGAAGGTGCGCAGAGACGATAGTCACCCCTTTGGAAATATCACGAATCGTGGGCACAATACCTGAAACGGTGCATGATCTTAGGGCTGAGGTAATGCCATTGATCACCTCAAATGCAATGCCATGTTGTGCCAAAACTTGTTTCTCTTCTCCCAAGCGACCAAACAGAAGCGGGTCGCCACCTTTAAGGCGTCCAACGACAAGTCCTTGTTTGGCATATTCGACCAAAAGCGCGTTAATTTCATCTTGGCTTTTAGAGTGAAATCCTTTCTTTTTGCTCACATCGACCACTTTACATGTAAGCGGAATGAGGGCGCGAATTTCCTCTGAAACCAACGCATCCACCAACGCAACATCGAGCAGTTCAAAGGCATTTAAAGCATCTAATGTGAGATTACCCACATACCCCGTTCCACAGCCGATCAAAAAGACTTTTCCCACACCTGCTTTGGCGATCTCTTTGAGTTTATCCAAATCACGGTCTGGCTTTTTGCGCTCGGTTTTCAGTCTGTCGATGAGTGCAGTCAAATCACGCGGTAAAATTTTCTCGATCTTATCACGAATCACTTGTGCCAAGGTGGGCGAACTGCCGCCACTGCTGACAGCGACTTGAATGTCACCACGACGCGTGAGTGCGCTAAAGTAAAAATCGCACAGTTCTGGCACATCAACCACGTTGAGCCAAAAATGATGAATCGGTTTGAGCGCGACCAAACGCTGGGTCACTTGCTCATTGCCCGTCGCATCAATAATCACCTCAAAACCCTCAGCATCACTGTCCTCAAACGTTTTACATGTAAAGATTTTGGAATCAAAATAGGCATCGAGCCTTGATTCTGCGACGATTTCGTACGCAAAATCAAGACTGTCCAGTACGCGCGCTTTTTGTGCGGCGACTTTGCCCGCCCCGATCAAAAGCGTGCGTTTTGGCGTGAGTGCGATGCCTAGAGTGCTCATTTTTTCACGATCCTGACACGCCAGCCATTGCCTTCTTTCGTGGTCGCTTCGACGGTGTGTCCTTCACTTGCCACCGATTTTGGCACGTTATCAATCGGTGCGCCATCATCGAGTAAAATCTCCAAGACCTCACCGCTTCCAATTTTAGAGAGTTCCATCTTCGTTTTCACGAAGTTCATCGGGCACGCAACGCCACTAAGGTCTTTAAAATGGGCTGATTTTTCTTCTTTAGGCGCATTTGCCGCCGCTAACTCTTTCTCTTTGGCAAATTTAAGGGTATTATCCATTGTCTCGTAAAGCTTGATAACTTCTTCTGCCAGCTCGATGGATTTTTCATCGGCATCGCCCTCTAACATCGTTCCAAAATAGGCGTTGAGCAGTGTCGTGTCAATAAAAAGTGTTTTAAAGGCTTTCAATACGCCTGCTTTATCGCGCGCATCCTCTCCACGTGTGACCAAAAGCATACGAGCCGCCAAAAGACGAATCAACTCATAGTCTTTTTCCTCTTTTTCAAGTGCTTCTTTAAGTGCCTTTTTATCGGCTTCGATAAGGTCGTACATACCTGCACTACATTCTCCTGTTCCTCTTCCTTTTAGTGAGAAGAGTTCCACCGCATCATAGTCAAAGTAAGGGTTTTTATCCTCTTTGAATGAAGGGATATCCACGTATTTTTTGCTGATTTCAGTGATGATAGCAAGCCCGCCATCGTCAATCCAGTCTGCAAAACTCTTGTAAGCCTTTACATGTAAAAGCCACGTATCCAAAACTTCTTCGACAAAGGCAGGAACATGAAAAGCGGCAACATCACCCGCTTTTTGCGCGTACACACTGCCATCACCTGACGTGCGAGAGCCTGCTACCACGTTGTACGCTGGGTAGGAGTAGCCCTCATTGCGTTGGACTTTTCCGAAAAATCCAAGATCGCCGATAAGGTGCTTTCCACAACTGTTCGGACAACCCGATAAATGGATTTTAAATCCTTGAAGGGCGTCATAGTCACGCTCATCGATCAGTTTATTGAGACGTTTTTGAATCGCATCCACCGCACCTCTGGGGCGAGCGATGCCGAGTTGACACGTTGCCGCACCTGTACACGCGACCATATCGCCAAAGAGCGTTGGTTTAGAGACTTCAACAGAAAATTTTTGCAAGATGTCGTGCAAACTTGCCATTTGAGGCGCTGTAAGGTTTCGGATGTAAAGGTTTTGATCTCCTGTAAAACGAAGCACATCTTCGCCAAATGGAAGCAGTGCATTGGCAAGGTTGCGTGCATTTTCGAAATGAATGTCGCCTAAATGAACAGGCACTTTACATCCGTAAAGCCCCTCTTGTTTTTGGGCGTAAACGTAACGGTTCCACCATTTTTTAATGTTTTGAGGAACAACGAAAGGCTCATGCGTTGTGTCGCCAACCGTACGTTCAATTTCAGTGATTGGCATCTCCCAGTCACCTTTGGCTTTTACCGCTTTAAGCTCCACGTCAAGGAGTTTGTTAAACTCTTCAAGACCTAGATCTTCAAACAAGAAGCGAAGACGCGCAGCATGTTTATTTTTGCGGTTGCCATATTTGTCGAATACTTGTTTGATCGCTTGAGAGTATAAAAAGACTTCGGTATCTGGCACGAAATCGCGAAGCTTTGTTCCTAAGCGAGATTTTGCACCCATACCGCCAGCCGTAAAGAGTTTAAAGCCTTTCACGCCATCTTGAATCTTGGCGATAAAACCAACATCGTGAATCGTAGCATAACCACGGTCTGCTTCTGAGCCACTAAAGGTGATTTTGAACTTTCGAGGAAGCGCAAACGAGTCTTTTTGCTCTAGCATTTTAGAGGTAATCGCAAGGGCATAAGGTGAAACATCGAAAATCTCATCTTTCGCTGTGCCTGCAAGTGGATCAGCCATGACATTACGGACGGTATTTCCTCCGCCACCACGACCACTGAGGTCGATGCTGTGCAAGGTTTCGATAATACTGATAATATCTTCAATCTTGACATAGTGGAGCTGTGCGCCACCACGCGTGGTGATGTGAATCGCCTCGTGCGCGTACTTCTCTGCCAAGTCTGAGAGTGTTAAAAGTTGTTTGGGGGTTAGGATACCGCCAGCCAGTTTGATGCGCACCATAAAGGTATTGGCTTCACGTTGTTCGTACACGCCAAAGGGAACGCGCATCGTTTTAAAGGTGAGATCATCCAGTGTGCCTGCTAAAAATTCGGCATGATTTTTTTTGAAAATTTCCAAGTCATCGTAGACCATTTGGGGAATAATATAGTGGCTCATAATCGTAACTCCTTATCGTTACATGTAAACGTTTTAATGAAGAAGGCAGCTTCCGAAATAAATCCTCTTGCAACACGGTTGAGGCACGATGGGAGCCCCGAAACGCTCCGCTTATTCGTCCCATCGGCTCAAAGTGTTTTACTCGGATTTTTTCTACGCGCCTTCTTCATAACTCTAAATAATGTTAATTTCTTCTTTTTCAACCGTTTTGTTTTTAATAATAAATGACTTCATATCAGGTACTTCGCCTGCAAGTGAGACGATAATGTAGCTGACATTGGGATCAAACGCTAAACGAATGTCCTCTTCGCTTGGACGTGCGGGTGTTTCTGGGTGAGAGTGATAAACAGAGATCAGTCTCAACCCTTCTTTTTGCGTCTTTTTAAACGCGTCAAACTGCTCTTGCGGATCAAAGCTGAAGTGTTCATTGCTTGCATCCGTATTTTTCATATGGATGGCGTATTTCACTTCGCCATTGATCCCCGCAAGATAACCACATGCTTCAATCGGGTTATCTCTAAGCGCGTGTGCGACGATCTCATCGTACACGCTTTGTGGGATTTTTATCATAGCTTTGCCTCACAGACAACCGCTTCATAATCTCGTATCTCTTTGATTCCCTCTCCACCACAGACGCGACATTTTGGGTTTTTCTTGAAATTCACATTTCTAAAATTCATTGTTTTCGCATCAAAGGTTAAGAGCCTGTTGTAAAGGGGCTCACCGACACCCACGATGTACTTGAGTGCTTCTGCGGCTTGGATGGTTCCAAGCATTCCTGCAACCGCTCCTAAGATGCCCGCACTTGAACATGTCGGAATGGCATTTGCAGGAGGAGGGCTGTCAAACACACAGGCGTAACATGCGCTCTCGTGCGGTTTAATCGTCATCGTTTGTCCACCAAAACGTAAAATACCACCATGAGAATAAGGGACATTTGCTAAAACACACGCATCGTTAATCAAAAATTTTGCCGAAAAATTGTCGGTTCCATCGATGACAAAGTCGTAGCCTTTGACGATGTCTAAAATGTTGGAAGCGTCTAAGAATTTTTGATAGACGGTCACTTTAACATTCGGATTGATCGCTTCCATTTTCGCTTTCGCCGAGAGCACTTTAGGCACACCAATGTCTGATGTGGCGTGAATGACTTGACGTTGAAGGTTTGAAAGATCGACTACATCGCCATCCACGATACCGATTTCACCCACACCTGCGGCCGCTAAGTAAAGCGCTACAGGAGAGCCAAGCCCGCCTGCACCGATGACTAAAACTTTTGAATTGGCAATCTTCTCTTGTCCTTCAATACCGACGTCTTGGAGGATGATGTGGCGCGAATAACGCTCTAATTCCTCATCGCTAAACTCTTTCACGCGCCACCTCCCATAAAATATAAAAAGTTGATCTCATCGCCATCTTTTAGGGTAATACTTTTGTGTTCGTCTTGTCTTACAAATTCATCATTGAGCTGTACCGAGACCATGTCAGGTTGCTCTACATTTTCAATAATGAGTAATTCAGGTAAGCTAACGCCATCCTTAATCTCTTTTACGTCGCCGTTAATGGTTAATTTCATGGTTGTCCTTTGTGTATCAAATTTAAAAGCACCAAGGGTGCGCGGGCATTCCGCCGAGGAAAACCCAGTGTTAACGTAGCTTTGAGAGCTTTGCCCTCAAAGCGTGTAGAGAGTTCTTCAAGAACTCGCCTTAATGGAACTGATGTGGAAAATGTTTACGAAGTAGGGCAAAAAGCTCCTCTTCAAACTCTGCACTGGTGCTTGCTTTGTCGACCAAAACATCGCTTACATGTAAAGACTTTGTACGACGTGTGGTGTACTGCTCTAACACTTCAGTGATGATACCACCACCTGCGATGTCAAATTCATCGACGATGACAAAACGACCTAACTTTTGGTTCTCGGAAAATAATTCCATTGCCAAAAGATCATGCACTCTAAAGATGACACACGCCGCTTCATGACGACCTACACTTGGTTCATCGGCATGGTCTAGCGTATCGCCATCGATCACGCGTTTGATCTCTTCAAGATAGATGGTACTTTGCGCCGAACCGATCTTGATCTTGTAGGGTTTATCCAGTTCCAACGGTTTTGCGCCTAACCAAAAGAGATTCGCTTCAAATCGGTTACTGACTTTTGGCGCACTCTGGTCTGCACGGGCTACCACATCGCCATTTCGCACGTAAATCTGTGTTTCAAGCGTAAAGCCAATGGCTTCGCTTTCTTTAACACTCGTTTTGACTTCGGTGTTAAAACTCTCGATGCTTGCGACTTTGGAGCGTTTCAAAGATGGATAAAAAACCACTTCATCACCCACATTGAGCTCGCCACTGGTGACGGTTCCCGCATAAATTCGACGGTCATCGTTGTCGCGTGTAAACTTGTACACATCTTGTAATGGCATTCTAAAGTCATCATTCTCTTTTTCTTCCACGCTTTTGAAACTATCTAAAATTTCTAAAACCGTTGGTCCTTTGTACCAAGGGGTCTCTTTGGCATGCTCGATGAGGTTTACACCTTCTCTTGCACTGATCGGGATGAAAATGTCGCTTTTAATCCCAAGTGTCGCCAAGTATTCGCTGTACTCCACTTTCAGTTTTGTAAAGGCGATTTCACTAAAGTTTACCAAGTCCATTTTATTGACCACAATCGCCACTTGTTTGATGCCCAAAAGGGAAAGAAGCATTCCGTGACGTTTGGAGTTTTCCGCCACGCCCTCTTTAGCGTCGATGAGAAGTAAAGCCGCCTCCGCGCGAGACGCTCCACTGATCATGTTTTTCAAAAATTCGATGTGACCAGGAGCGTCGATGATGATGTACTCTCGTTTTTTACTTTGAAAAAAGACGCGCGCACTGTCTATCGTAATGCCTTGCTTTTGCTCATCGGCTAGTGCGTCGAGCAAGAAGGCATACTCAAAGGGACGTGCATTGTTTTCACACATCTTTTTCACACTCTCAAGTTTTCCTTGTGGCAATGAGTCGGTGTCGGCAAGAAGACGCCCGATGAGCGTACTCTTACCATGATCGACGTGTCCTGTGATGACAATATTGAGTCTTTGCATTACATATATCCTTCTTTTCTTAGTGCTTCAAGTGTGCCGCCGCCGTCTTTATCTTGCGCTCTGCCTGAGCGTTCCGCGATATCTTTAAACTTACCACTGGTAAGCTCTTCGATGATCTCTTTTGGATTACGAGCCACAGAGTCCACAGGTGCCGTACACGGAAAACATCCGAGTGATCGGTAGCGTTTACCATTACCTTGGTCAAAATAGAGGTTGATAATAGGAATATTTTCCCTCTCAATGTACTCCCAAATGTTCAGCTCCGTCCACTCCAAAAGTGGGTGGATGCGCACATGCGTTCCAGGTGCAAAATCGGTTTTATACTGGTTCCAAAGCTCTGGTGGTTGGGTACTCGCATCCCATTCGCTCTTTTCATCACGTGCTGAAAAAACACGCTCTTTGGAGCGACTGCCTTCTTCATCGGCACGAACACCAACGATCACGCCCGTATACGGTGCTCCGTTTAGCTCATCTTCCCATACTTTTTTGTAAGGATTCCATTTACGGCGTGCCCATGTTCCATCAAGCGTATTTTTGAGCGCGTCGCTTTTAAGCTTTTTACAGCAGCTGAGGCGATCAAGTCCATTGACAAAGGTTTCACCCTTTGCCAGCGCTTCTTTGTTTTGCCCAACAACGAGGTTTAAGTCCCATTGAATCGCGATTTCATCGCGGTATTTGATCATCTCAGGTATTTTAAACGCGGTGTCGATGTGCACGAGCGGATAGGGCACATGCCCAAAAAATGCTTTTCGTGTGAGCCACAAAAGTACCGTGCTATCTTTGCCGATGCTCCAAAGCATGGCAAGATTTGTGAAGACTCTGTAAGCTTCTCTCAAAATGTAGATACTCTGGGCTTCGAGTCTGTCTAAATGATCCATATCAATCCTTTTTATGCAGATGCAATCCGCACTCTTTATGTTCAGGGTTCTCCCACCACCATCTGCCTGCTCTGATATCTTCGCCCTCAGAAATGGCGCGTGTGCAGGGCTTACAGCCGATGCTTTTAAAGCCTTTGGCGTATAAGGCATTTTGAGGTATAGCGTTTTCACGCATATAACGCGCCACCTCTTCATCGCTAAAATAGGCGATAGGGTTGAATTTTAAAAGCTCAAACTTTCCATCAAACTCGACCAGTTTTGTGTCGCTTCTAGTAATGGACTGCGCGATGCGAATACCGCTGATCCAGCCATCATACCCTTTAAGTGCGTGGGCTAAAGGGATGAGCTTGCGTACATGGCAACACTCTTTGCGAAGGTTGATATCATCAAAGATGCCGAATTCTCCGACCTTTGCTTCTAAAGCTTTGATCTGTTCGTCACTTGCGCTAAAGCGTTTGATGGTAAGCCCAAAAAAGGCTTCGATCTCTTTTTCATATACTAACGATTCATCAAAAAGTTTGTGTGTTTCAAGCGTAAAAATATCAAAATCAATGCCCGCTTTTTGCGCAAGTGAGATGTTGATGGCGTCTTCACTTTGATGGCTAAATGCCAATGTGACTTTAAGAGCTTTGGCTCCAACAAGTTCTTGAAGGGTGTTAATCGCTTCAGCGACTTTTACCTCATAGTTTTGGTTCATATCTGATACTCTAAGTGTGTTTTTTCTCGCCCAAAATCGATTTTGTTCCATGCGCGCTCATGAAAGTAATAGAGCAACGTTTTAGTGATAAGCTCAAATCCGCCAATAGAGATGGCGGCAAGTGGACTTCCTGTGACGATAAAACTGATCAACATGGTATCAACCGTTCCGAGTGTTCTCCATGAGATTGCTTTGACGATACTACGTTTTTTATCCTCTACCATGTTGCCTCCTTTTTAATTTTCAGAATCATAGCATTTTGGTAGAGTATTGTCAAGTAAGTTTATTAGAATAGTAATGTATAAAATTTAGAATTTATTTTTCTCAAAAAGTTTAGTTTAAGTGATAAAAATTAGACGAAAAAATAAAGATAAATTTATCTGCTTAGGTGTGAGATTATTTGGGGTGTAGCAAAAACAAAAAAGCTTTAATTTTTTATTTGATAATGGTTATTATGATTTATTAAAGGATTTTCAAGTATGCTTTGTTCACAAAATTAGTATAAGGAAATATACCCATGAGCATTTCATCTCATCTTTTAAAACTCTTTATAGGCCTTAGCATCACGTCTGGCTTTGCGATGGCCAGTGAAGTCAATGTCTACTCTCACAGGCATTATGACAGTGACAAACTTCTGTTTGAAGCGTTTGAAAAACAAAGTGGCATTAAAGTCAATGTCATCGCCGCTAAAGCCGAAGAGCTTGTCTCCAAGCTCAAAATTGAGGGCTCTAACTCACCGGCTGACGTTTTACTGACTTCTGATATTGGCAATTTATACGAAGCCAAAGAGGCGCATCTTTTGCAGCCTATCGCTTCTAAAACACTGGAGGAAAATATTCCTGCGCATCTTAGAGATCATGAACATGAATGGTTCGCACTGACCAAGCGTGCGCGTATTTTTGTCTATAATCCAGAAAAAATCTCTGAAAAAGAACTGGGCAGTTATTTGGATTTGAGCAATCCTAAATTTAAAGGTAAAATTCTTACCCGTAGCTCTTCTGCAGCGTACAATAAATCGCTTTTAGCCTCCATTATCGCTAATCACGCTGAAGCCAAAGCGTTGGAATTTGCCAAAGGGTTAGTTGCAAATTTGGCAAGAGAGCCTAAAGGAAACGACCGCGATCAGATTAAAGCGGTTGCCAGCGGAGAGGGCGACTTAGCGATTGTGAATACTTACTATTTAGGTATTATGCTCAATAGCAAAGATCCTAAAGACGTTGAAATTGCGAAAAGTGTAAAGCTCTTTTTCCCAGCGCAAAAGGCAGAGGGAACACACATCAACATCAGTGGTGCGGGTGTAACGAAGTATGCTAAAAACAAAGAGAATGCGATCAAATTGATCGAGTTTTTAAGCAGCGCTGAGGCGCAAACCATTTTTGTGGAAGCGAACTATGAATATCCTGCCAATCCTGCGGTCAAGGCTTCTGGAACGATTGCGACCTTTGGAACATTTAAAGAAGACACTTTACCTCTTTCCGAAGTGGGCAAATACACCAAAAAAGCCGTTGAGATTGCCACAAAAGCAAACTGGCGCTAATGCACAAGTTCAACTACTTACTGGCCCCTTTTTTGGGGCTGGTTATTTTTCTTCCGATCGCCTCGCTGATCGTTTATTTCATCGCTCAAAGCAATTTTGACGTTGCGACGATGCTTCAAGCAGAACTGTGGCTTTACAGTAAAAACACGCTGTTTGTGCTCTTAGGCACCGCCTGTTTGGTGCTGCTCTTAGGCATTAGCAGTGCTTTTTTAAGCGCACGATATGTTTATGTTGGCAGTCGTTTTTTTAGTTTTGCATTTGTGCTTCCTTTGGCATTTCCAGCGTACATCATTGGTTATACCTATGTGGGCTTTTTTGAATTTCACGGCATTCTTTCCACGCTTGTCTCGCTTCCAAAATTGAAACTGGATATTTTAAATGTGTACGGGGTGGTTGGGATTTTATCGTTTGCGATGTATCCATATGTTTTTATCTTGGCACGCGTCTCATTTGCTTCGATCTCTTCTACGGTGGTTGAACTCGTTTCACTCAAACAGCTCTCTTTTTGCAAAGCCTTTTTTACCGTCTATCTGCCTTTGGCGTATCCTGCTATTTTTGCGGGGCTTGTCCTTGCGATGATGGAAGTGCTCAGCGACTACGGTACGGTAGCATACTTTGGTGTCGAGACTTTTAGTGTGGGCATTTTTAAAAGTTGGTTTGGGTATGGCAATTTGAGTGAGGCGATCAACCTTGCGATTGTGATGTTGGGCATTGTTGTTGTCATTTTATTTGCAGAAGCTAGACTCAGAGCTCGGTTTCGTTTTATCAGCTCAACGCACAGCGCTTCTAAAGCACCAAAAATTGTTTTAGAAGGTTATCGCAACGCTCTAGCATTTAGCCTTTCGCTTCTGATTTGCACGGTGACACTTTTGATTCCAACAGGCGTGCTGGTGTATTGGCTCTATCTTGATTGGAATAGCCTTGATTGGGGAGCTTTGAACTATCTTTCTCGAACGCTCAGCCTCAATATTTTCTCTGCGCTTTGCATTATCACGCTAGCGTTTGTGATGGTATACGCTCTTCGGTTTTACCCAAGCAGACTGGGTGCCATCAGCCATAAACTCTCCATCCTTGGGTACTCCATTCCAGGAGCCATTGTGAGTATTGGCATTTTACTCTTTACCAATTTTATTGACCAAAGTGTGGGGAAAGTCGTTTTAGGGGGAAGCTTTTTTGCCCTTATTTTTGCCTACCTAACACGCTATTTTGCGGCCAGTATTGGCTCGGTTGAAAATGGATTTAGCAAGATCGATAAAAGCATCGATGATGCGACGATGGTTTTTGGTACGGGTCTTTGGGAGCGTATAATGCGTGTTTACCTGCCACTGATGCGACCTTACCTTTTGAGTGGTTTTTTGATTCTCTACATTGATCTTGCCAAAGAGCTTCCCGCAACCTTGCTGTTAAGACCGTTTAATTACGACACGATAGCCATTCGCATTTACGAGCTTGCGAGCAACGAGATTCTTTATAAAAGTGCGTTACCATCGCTTTTGTTGGTGGGCACAACCGCCATTGCGGTGTTACTTCTTAATTCAAAATTTGTACGAGGTCGACGATGAAACCTATCGTAAGTATTGAGCATTTGCACAAACGTTTTTGCAAAGGCAGTGTGTGTGTCGCCAATGAGATCAGTTTTACGATCAACGAGGGCGAGATATTTAGCGTTTTGGGCAGAAGTGGGAGTGGAAAAACCACCCTTTTGCGTATGATTAGCGGTCTTGAAAATCCTGATAGTGGTACGATTTGTATCGGTAATACGGTTGTTTACGATGCCAAAACAAACCTGCCTCCTAACCAGCGTGAAATCGCCATCGTTTTTCAAAATTATGCCCTTTTGCCGCACCTAAACATCGCTCAAAATATCGCGTTTGGAAGCAAAGCAAGCTCAGAAGAAGTTTTACATGTCATGCAAAAAACCAAGATCGAAACGCTCTCTTCCAAGTACCCGCACGAGATCAGCGGCGGTCAGCAACAGCGTGTTGCGTTAGCCCGTGCCATCTTGGATAAGCCCAAAATTTTACTGCTCGATGAACCACTGAGCAACATTGACACGGAGTTACGAACCATTTTACGAAGCGAACTTAAAGAGATGATCAAACTGTTTGGCATCACAGCGCTGTTCATCACGCACGACAAAGAAGATGCGTTTTACCTCTCCGATCGCATTGCCATTATGGACGGCGGTGATCTTTTGCAAATCGGCACGCCCAAAGAGATTTACAATCGCCCCAATTCTCTTTACTGCGCCAATTTTTTAGGCAAGATCAATACCTTACCCCAACGCTTTTCACAAGGTTTTCAAAAGCGCTATTGCAGACTTGATGCCATCATTTTAGGCAAGGGACTTTCCCACCATGCACGCATTCAAGTGATTGTGTTTTACGGCAATTTCTATGAAATCACCTTGAAGTTTGAAGAAGAAACGCTGATGGCGTACAGTTTTGATGATAGCCTCAGTGTAGGCGAGATGATAGGCTTTGAGATTGATGAAAAAAAAGTGATCGCGTTTGATTAGAAAACGATATAAAAATCTGAGCCTTTATGTTCTTTGGAGTGAATTTCAAGCCTAAAACCATTGGCTTTGCAGATGGTGTTGACGATGTCTAAACCGATGCCAAAGCCGCCTTTATCGCTGTTAGCACGTTTATAGCGTTTGGTAATGTCGCCTAGTTTGGAGTTGTCGATGCCGATACCACTGTCTTTGACACGGAACTTTTCAAAGTCCAATGCCACTTCGATGCTTCCTTGAAAACGGTTGTATTTGATGGCGTTGGAAAGCAGGTTGTCGATGAGTTTGGTGAGGCTCTCTTCATTTACATGTAAAGATTTTTCTTCCAGTTTTAGGCTTAAGTCGATCTGTTTACTTGCCATTAAATCTGCAAAGTATTCGAGGCGTTCAACGATCAGTTTTTTCACATTGACATCATTTTTCTCTTCATTTTGTTTGTCGTGCAGAAGCATGTAACTAAGATTTCCATAGAGTGTCGTAATGCGTTTGGCACTTAGTTCGATGCGTTTGCGTTTCTTTTCATCTACATCTTTAAGCGTGCTAATGCTCATCAAAATCGCCGTAATCGGCGTGTTGAGCTCATGCGTTGAATCTTTGATAAAGGTGTCGAGTGTTTCAATTTCTGCTTTGATGGGTTTTAAAAAGAGTTTTGCAAGCACATACCCAAGCAGTGTCGCAAAGGCAAGGCTGAGCAAAAGATAGAGAATAATCTCATATAAAATGGCACTCAAAAGATGTGAGATATGTTTTTCTTTGATGACAATGTATTGCACGCCAAGATGGTGTTGCACGCTATCATCGACATAAAAAAAGCTATTGTCTTTGAGATAGAATTTTTTCGTAAAATCAGGTGCATCGCTAAACGTTACATGTAAAGGTTTTTGACCTACGCCAAAAAGCGCTATTTCAAATCCTTGTTCGATATCGAAACACTGTTCTATAAAGCCTTGATGCAGACAATGAACCAACTTTTCATCTTCCATCATATGCGCTGTGATGATTTTGTGTGAGACGGAAGAGGCGATGGTATTCATCTTTAATGAATGGTTTTCATACAGATTTTTTTTCTCGATACTGTAAAACATGCCTGCGAGAATGAAAATAAACGTATAAATCGAGATGAGATAGATCAGTAAAAAACGAAGGAGAGAGCGTTTTTCATAATGGCTTAAAGACATAACCGACCCCTTTAGTATTTTCGATCAACGCTTCAAGTCCGTAACTGCGAAGATTTTTGATGTAGGTACGCACCGTCGCATACGTCGGTACTTCTTCAAAACGCCACACCTCTTCGATAATCTCTTCAAAACTTAGCACACGGTTTTTATGTTTTAAAAAATACTCCAGCAGTTGCACCTCTTTTTTGCGGAGTTTATACGACGTCTCGGGCGTGATGATCTCGTAATTGGAAGGATCAAAAAAGAGAGTGTTCGTGAGGGTGATGCGCTCGTTTGTATCGATGTTGTGAAGTTTTTTTGTACGCTCAATGCGCACTAAGAGCTCTTCAAGATCAAACGGTTTTTTGAGGTAATCTTCCGCTCCTAGCGCAAATCCTTTTTTCACATCGCTAATTTGATCTAAGGAGGTTATAAAGATGACAGGTGTGGTAATGCGAGCATTTTTGATCTCTTTTAAAAGCTCAAACCCATTCAGGCTTGGGACATTGATGTCAAGAAGCAAGAGGTCAAACTTATGCTCAAAAATGGCATCAAGCGCTGTTTTACCGTCATAAAAGAGCTTTACATGTAAACCATGTTCGACTAAAAACTCTTCGATTATTTCACTAAGAATTGGATCATCTTCAAGGAGTAGGATTTTCATAAGAGGCATTATACATGAAATCTAGCAGAGGCTTATGGCATTGTTTTATTTTTACATGTAAAAAAAATTGGGTTGAAAAATGAGCCCTATTTTTTTCACATGTGTATCAAAGTGTATGCTAAAAAGTGTAACGATAGGCTAAGGAGATTTGGCTATTTTTGCTCTTAAGTGCAGCCATATTTTCCCAATAATAGGCCTCTCCTACATCGGTGAAGATTCTATACCGATCACCTCTTTCAAAAGCATAGTGCGTAAGAGCATAGGAGACAATGATGTTTTGATGTGTACTGAGCTGATAGGTCGTTCCGAGATGGAGGGAAACCATTGATGTATCATCAAAATGACTGGTTTCGATAAAAGGGCGTAAATGATGTATATCCGTATAGGAAACGTTCATAAATGGGCTGTATTGTAGGCTAGCATCGAAGATAAAATCATCGTATTGGTACGATGTCCCCATACCAATATAAGGCCCTTTGTACTCTTGCTCAAATGTGATCAGTAATCCTCCGTATCCTATCTTATCAAACTCGAAATAGTTCCCATTATAGATTCCGAAACCATTATAGCTTTGAAATTTTGCCTTTTCATCTTTATACCCAAGGCTAACCCAGAGGGGTACATCTTCAAAGAAATTCAAAGAATACTTCAATCCAATATCAAGAAGCGAAACATTAGGATTTTTAGTCTCTTCGTGGTGTGACCACAATGATACAATCGTAGGGTCAGCATCCTGCCAATCGTAATCATCCATGACACTATTATTGCTTGAAATATTTTTTTTATATTCAAAGTAAGCCTCTAAAGGATTCGTAATCTTATAGCGTGTCTCTACGCCTAATAGCTTGACATTTTTTGCTTTCCATACAAGTTGACTCACTTTTCTATTGATATCCGTATCATAAAGATATTCGTTAGTGGTTGAATTAAACAGAGATAAGGAAACACCAAGTGTTAAACCCTCAAAATCGTACTCTTCTTTTTGGAGAACATTTTCCGTTGCGAACACAGAGCTTGCGGTTAGCACTAACGTTAAAAGTAAATTTTTACATTTCATCAATGACATTCCTTGTTTATCAAAGTATAACGATTTATTGTTGAAATAATAAATATTCAAATTTCGCATCCCGAAAAATATACATTATTAAAAAGGTAGATATAGTTGACATAAAACGGTGTTTGTGCTATTATTTTGGCAATTTTTCAACAAGGAGTTCGACCATGACCGTTTATAGTGCCTCACTACATGGAAAAATTACACTTGTTTTACGCCTCATGCGTTGCTGCTGATACCTTCATTTTAACACGCTACACTAACCATTCAATATCATTTTAACGATAAACTCGTTTTTACATGTAAAGAGATAGAACTATGAAAAAAGAAATCAAATATGAATTAACATATGGGCGCATTAGCCCCATTACTGAACTGCCCGATAGACAGCGTTTTCTCAATACCTTGAAACATTCCAATGCCAACAAACTTGCCCTTTTAAACGTGAATGGCTTTTGGAATTTTAACCATGTGTTTGGTTATACCATCGGTGATGAAATCTTAAAAATCATCTCAGCAAGGCTTCAAAAACGCTTTCCGCATTCCGTTGTTTTCCACTTAGGCGGTGACAATTTTGCCGTACTTGCGGGGAAAGAGGTGGGCAAAGAGGCATTTTTGCAGGCGATTAACTCATGTATGTGGTACTTTGGGTATTCGCCGATTGAGATTGAAGATGAAAAAATTTACGTAGCGATTCGTATGGGTGTTGCCATCGACTATGTTGATCTTTTTCTCAATGCCGAATTTGCCATCAAACAAGCCAAACGTATCGGAAAAGACATCGTGGTTTATGACTCATCCAGTGTCACGTTGTGTCGACCAACCCATTCCAGTGCCAGAGCCGATTTGGAGTGGCAAAAGGCGATTCGCCAAGCGTTGCTGAAAGATCGTTTTGAGGTGTATGCACAGGGCATTCAAGGTGGAAAAGTAAAAAAATTTGAGTGTTTGGTGCGCATGAAAAGTACCAATGGCGGTGTCATTTCACCGTATCATTTTTTAGAACAAGCCAAACGCGCTAATTTGTACAACAGCATCACCAAAGTGGTGATCGAAAAATCGTTTGCTTTTTTTGCCGATAAAGAAGCGGAGTTTTCGGTCAATCTTACCCTTAGTGACATCTTAGATCAAGAGACGGCAAATTTCATTATAGAAAAGATGTATGCCTACTCGGTGGGCTCTCGCTTGACGATAGAGTTGGTGGAGAGTGAACACATCGAAAATCATCCTGAGGTAATTGCGTTTTTATCGACGCTCAAACAACAAGGGGTTAAAATCGCGATTGATGATTTTGGAACGGGGTATTCTAACTTTGAATACGTGGCAAAATTGCAAGCAGATTTCATCAAAATCGATGGCTCTTTGATTCGAAATATCACCAAAAATGCAACACACCGCGCCGTGGTTGAAGCCATCGTGACGTTTGCCAAAAAAGTGGGCATGGAAACCGTCGCTGAGTTTGTCTCAGACTTTGACATTTACGAAGCGTGCCAAGAACAGAAAATCGACTACTTTCAAGGCTATCTCTGGAGCGAGCCTCAGCCATTGCATAAGCTTAAATTGTGAGGGGAAAGTGGCTAGAGATAGCCACTTTTGGGTTTACATGTAAAGGGTTATTTTTTATTCAAAAGTAATGTATTTGATTTTGAGCCATTTAAAAAATAAAAATGATTTTGCTAAATGAACACGTGCAAGGGACGGATATTGAATCTCTAATTCTCCATTTTCTAACCATTTTACTTGAACTTCGGGGCTACCAAATGTATTAAGCGGTACACGATTATCATGATTTGAATCTGCTGAAAATACAAGGTTTTTGATCATTGCTTGATCCGAAATATAGACATTTTCATTCGTCTTTACAATGGCGACCTTGGTCGTAAAACTCGTTGTAGCACCACAATCATATTGAAAAATAACTGCTTTGAGATTTCTACTTGGAGCATTACTTTGCTCAATAATATCACTCCCACACATGGTGGAAGTATCATCTCCAGAAAAGAAAAACAGTACGAAAATACTGATAAATACTATAATGAAAAAAATCAAAATTCTCAAAATTATTTTTAGAAGAATCTTCAAAACCGTCATTATGGAGTTCCTAAATTAGAATTATTTAAGATGGAATGTTCCATTATACAATGGAAATTTTAAATAAAGAAGATTTGTCTTTTAGCTTTTTAATAAGCTTATATCAAATATCACTCCGCTCCACAAATATTCCACACACGCCCTCTATACTTTCCCTATAACTTTACAAGGAGTGCGTGATGAAGAAGATTTTAGGTGTGTTTTTAGCGGTGGCGTTGAGCCTTAGTGCTGTTTTTGCGGCAGATGCTTTGTCTAAAAAAGGAATGGCGGGTCCATTGGAAGTGGAGTATAACAGTGAGAAGCCTCTCTCTCAGGGCATGAATATGATCAACATTAAAGTCAAAGAAAATGGCAAAGAGATCAAAGATGCGAAAGTGAGCGTTACCGCTGCAATGCCAGCAATGCCAGGAATGCCAGCAATGGAGCAAACTTCTGAGGCAATGTTCGTCAATGGTGCGTATATGGCTCATGTGGTGTTTTCAATGAATGGTACATGGCAGCTTAACATCGTCATCGAAACAGCTGATGGTAAAAAGCAACGCTTAAAATCAAGCGTTAACCTCTAATGAAACGCGTCATTTTCATGCTCGTAGCCCTTTCGGGCTACGCCTTGGCGCAAAGCGAGTTGACCTCTTTAGCGTATGAGCATAACTATGAGTTAAAGGCGCTCGAAGCTGAAGTGAGCGCGCTTGAAAAAGAGGTTGATATAAGCAAGATTTGGGAAAACCCTATGCTCTCACTTGGGGTCAACGACATCTTTTTAAATGAGCCTCTCACAAGAGATAAAGACGCCCAAAATGAGGCAATTTCGCTTTCTCAAAAGATACCAACGGGTGGAAAGCTAGACATCAAAGAGTCGATTGCTTTGCAAGATTTGGCGATTAAAAAGCTGGAACTTAAAACCAAAAAACTAGAGATGCAACAAGAAATTGGTGTGTTAGAGCAAAGCTACATTCGTATCAACCAAGACCTTGCTTTAGTGAACAAGTACGAAAAAGTGTTGGAAGATCTTAAAAATGCTCACCTTGCTTACAACACCACGAGTGCGCACTATGTCGATACGCTGAACAATACGATTTTGCAAAAAAATCTAGCCATCGAGAAAAAAACATTGCTTCGTGACAAAGCGTCCATCGAGCGCAAGTTAGAGAGTATCATCGTAGCGCATGTGCCTGAGATGAGTGCAAATGAAGGGTTATTGCCTTATAAACTCAGCGATGAAGAGAAGCTTTTGGAAAAATCGCCGAAGCTTCAAACCCAAATGATGATTAGCCAAAAAGAGCTGCTCAATTTACGCTATGAAAAAGCAAATAAAACACCCGATGTCACGGTAACTCTTGGCTACAATCGAAGGCAAGGAAGAGATGACTACGCCTTTTTAGGCGTTTCTGTACCGCTTCCGATTTACGGCAAAGAGAATGCCTCCATCCAAAAAGCCACACTCACCCATGCTTCCTCCGAACAGAGTGTGCAGTCGGTGCATAAAAGTTTGCAGTTTGAGCTAAGAGACGAGCTTCTCAACAAAGAGTTGCAGTACGACAAAATCTCTTTGGCAAAAGAGGTGTTACATGAAAATGAAAAGATGTATGAAGTGCTCCAAAGCACCGCATTGTCTCAAAATGACGCGCTCTTAAGCCTTCTCAATGTACTCACGCAAATCATTGAAGCACAAAAACAGATCAACGCTAACACGTTCGCGTATAACGAGTCTATCATCAAAATCTACACCCTTTTAGGAGTCGAGCTATGAAATACACCTATCTTATTTTAACAGCGCTTTTACTCGTAAGTGCGCAGCTTGATGCCAAGCAGATTTTCAATGTCAAAACCATCGAAGTGAAAAAAGTTTTGGAAGGTTCTGCCAAAGATTTTTACGGCTATACCAAAGCTAATGAAGAAAATGTCAAAGAAGTGAGTTTGCGTTATGACGCGTTTATCGAAACGCTTTACGTGAACAAAAGTTTTACGAGCGTTAAAAAAGGTGAACCTTTGGCGAAGCTCTATTCGCAAGAGATTTACACTGCGGAGTTGGAACTTATCAACGCATTACGCATCAAAAGTGACAGTATGGTACAGAGCATCACGCAAAAGCTCAAACTTTTAGGGGTCGATGAGAAAACGATTGCGAAAATTATCAGTGAAAAAAATGTGCCTGAAAACATCACCATCGTTTGGCCTTACACTGGCATCGTAACTCAAAAAGCAATCAATCAAGGTGCGTTCGTTCCCAAAGGGATGAAACTTTACGAGATCAGCGATTATACGAACTTATGGCTTATCGTCAAAGTGTATGAAAAAGACCTTGATTTTGTTAAACGTACCCAAACGGCCGACATCTTTTTTGATATGAGTGCAAAACCATACAAAGCCAAAATTGATTTTATCTACCCCAAAGTTGACCCACAAACCAAAAGTGTGGACGTGCGTTTGGTGATCGACAACAAAGACCTCGAAATCTACGAAAATGCGTTTGCTAAGGCGCGTTTTGGAACAGCCAAACGTGAGTATTTGAGCTTACCAAAAAGTGCCGTGATGACCAAAGGGGCTAAAACGAGCGTGTTTGTCAAAGGCGAATTTGAGGGCGAATATGAACCACGAGAGATCGAAGCGAAACGTCTAAACAACGATACGTATGAGATTGTCTCAGGGCTTAAAGAGGGCGATGTGGTTGTCTCAAATGCACTCTTTATGTTTGATGCCGATGCTCAAAATAATGGCGGGGCAATGCAATGATCGAGAGCATCATTGAAAAGAGTGTCAAAAACAAAGCACTCCTTCTTATCGCTTTGCTCATTGCTGCTTTCCTCTCGTATTGGGCGATCAAGCAAACCCCACTGGATGCCTTGCCAGACCTTACGCCTCCGCAAGTCATCGTCAATGTTAAGTATTTGGGGCAGTCACCCAAAATCATCGAAGATCAGATCATTTATGAGCTGACCAATGCCCTTTTAGCAACCGCCAAAACCAAAACGGTGCGTGCGTTTACATCGTATGAAAATGCCATCGTTTACATCATTTTTGAAGAGGGTACCGACCTTTACTGGGCGCGAGATCGAGTCAATGAAGTCATCCAAAATGTCTCTAAAAATGCGCCTAAAAACGCAACCATCAAGCTAGGACCTGATGCCACAGGTATTGGTTGGGCATTTGAGTACGCACTCACGTCTCACAATCGCAGTCTTGAGGAGCTTCGAAGTATTCAAGACTATCTCTATCGCTACGCACTTTTGGGAGTTGAAGGGGTCAGTGAAGTGGCGAGTGTAGGCGGTTTTGTCAAAGACTATGAGATTACATTGCACCAAGACGCCCTCTACAAATATGATCTAAGCATCGATGATCTTATGAATGCCCTTTCCAAAAACAACAATGATCTCGGCGGTCGAGTCGTGCTTGAAAATGGCTTTGAACAGATCGTTCAAGCCAGAGGTTTTGCGCGTTCTTTGGACGAGATAGCAGGCATCACCATTAAAACGGTAAATGGTATTCCTTTAAAACTCTCCGATATTGCAGATGCCCGAATCGTGCCAACGTATCGTAGTGGTATGGCAGAGCTGAACGGTGAGGGTGAAGTCGTTGGCGGTGTCGTTGTGGTGCGCTACAAAGAGAATGCGTACAAGGTCATTCAAGCGGTTAAAGAGAAGCTGGCATCTTTACATGTAAACGATGTGGAAGTCGTCACAACGTACGATAGAAGCGATCTCATCACCAAAGCGATCAACAACCTCAAGCGTGCTCTTTTTGAAGAGAGCATCGTTGTTTTGGCGGTGGTTATGCTCTTTTTGCTTCATTTTAGAAGCGCTTTGGTCGTCATCATCGTGCTACCACTCACCATCGCCTTGACTTTTTTGGCGATGAAGCTTTTTGGGTTGGAGTCGAACATCATGAGTTTGGGTGGCATTGCCATTGCTATTGGTGCGATGGTTGATGCGTGTATTGTAATGATCGAAAACGTGCACAAGAAGCTTTCGCATGGCGAGCCAAAAAGCGAAGAGGAGCGCAAAGCCATCATCATTGCTTCGTCCAAACAAGTCGGTCGCCCGATCTTTTTTGCCCTGTTGCTGATCGTGGTGAGTTTCTTGCCTATCTTTACGCTCAGTGGGCAAGAGGGAGCGCTTTTTAAACCTTTAGCCTATACCAAAACCTTTGCGATGCTCATCGGCGCGGTGCTTTCCATCACGCTCGTTCCACTTTTGATGCTCTTTTTTGTCAAAGGCAAAATTCTTGATGAACATAAAAATCCGCTCAACCGTTTTTTTATCTGGGTTTATGCGCCACTTTTGAAACTGCATATGCGTTTTTGGTACATCGCTATGGTTGCATTTATTGGCTTTTTGGTACTCGGTTATCACACCTTTACGAAACAGCGTTGGGAGTTTATGCCACCTCTGAATGAGCAGACCTTTATGTACATGCCTGTCACTCCGTTTGGTATCAGCATCGAGTTGGCTAAAGAGTACGCACAAAAAAGCAATGAGATCATCAAAAGCTTTCCCGAAGTGGAAAGCACGTTTGCCAAAGCAGGACGAGCGGAGAGTGCGACTGACCCAGCTCCCCTTTCGATGATCGAGACGATCATACAACTTAAACCCAAAGAGCAGTGGAGAGAGGACATGACGTATGAAAAGCTTCGAGATGAGATGAACGAACAGCTTCAAATGACGGGGCTTGTTAACTCGTGGACATACCCGATTCGCGGGCGCATCGATATGCTTATCACAGGCATACGAACACCGCTTGGCATCAAACTGTATGGCGACAATGACCAAGCGCTAGAAGACAATGCCAATAAAATTGCCAGTGTGCTTGCCAACTATGAGGGAACTAAAAGTGTTTTTGCGGACAAAGCGAACAGCGGCTACTACCTCAATATGACACTCAAACCTGAAAATATCGCCGCGTATGGACTTACCAAAGACGATGTTCTAAACTTTGTAGACAGTGCCATAGGTGGCTCAAAAGTGACCACACTTTACCAAGGCATTGAGCGTTATGCGATAACGCTAAGACTGGAAGAGGAGAGTCGCAAAGATATCAATTCCATCAGCGAATTGACTATCAAAACACCGTACGGTTTCCAACGCTTAGGGCACTTTGTGGAGCTTGGTTACGATGTGGGGGCGAGTGAACTCAAGTCTGAAATGGGCAAGAAAGTCAACTACATCTACATCACCATGAAAGAGGGCTTTTCGTCTAAAACGTATAAAGAAGAAGCGAGTAAAATCCTAAAAGAGAGCGTCGAACTTCCAACAGGTTTTTACATCGGTTGGGCAGGGGAAAGCGAATACCTAGAAAGTGCCATGGAGCGTTTGCAGTTCATCCTTCCGCTCACACTTTTGGTCACGTTTATGCTCATCTACTTAGGGCTAGGCTCGTTTAAAAATGCGCTTTTGGTCTTTTTGACCTTACCGCTTGCGGCTGTAGGTGGATTTTTGTATGTGGATTATCTCAATTTCAATCTCTCCATTGCCGTCATTGTGGGCTTTTTAGCGCTCATCGGCATTGCGGTGGAGACGGCTATCGTGATGATCATCTACCTTGAAGAAGCGCTTTTACATGTAAAGCATAGAACCAAAGAAGCGGTGCAAGAAGCCATCTTTGAGGGTGCAGTGCTGAGAGTTCGCCCGAAACTGATGACCGTGTTTGCCATCCTTGGCGGACTGTTACCGATCATGTGGTTAAACGGCGTCGGAAGTGAAGTCATGCAACGCATCGCCGCCCCGATGATCGGTGGCGTGGTAAGTTCGGCGATTTTGACGCTTTTGGTGATTCCTGTTTTGTACTATCGGATGCAGAAAATCGAGGAGTAAGAGGGTTTTACATGTAAGGATTTTTCCTTACATGTAAGTTATGATAAAAGAGATTTTGCACACTCGTCCGCAACAGCTTCTGGATCTTGAAGGAGTCCTTCTTTAATGCCTTTGGATGCAATGTCCGGATAAATTTCAAATCTTTTTGCTTTGTATCCTGCCCAAATTTCTCGTGCTATATCTTCAGGTTTGGCTTTATCAAGGTGTTGATTTTGGGACATTTTGGTATCCATTGGCCCTGGGAATGCTTCGTAAACGTCGATCTGTTTTAAGGCAAATTCTGCTCGTAAGGCTTGTGTGATCGAATGAAGTGCACTTTTGGATGCAGAGTATAACCCCATAATGGGTAAATTTACCAACGCTAAAATGGACGTTATAGTGATCACGGCACCATTTTTGGCAATCTTGTTTTCAAAGGCCTGACACATATTGAGTGTTCCAAAAACGTTGGTTTCAAAATCGCTTCGGCATGGTTCAAAAACTCTTTTTTCACTATTGACGCCGGCATTGTTAATCAAAATATCAATTTCGCTGATACTATCGGCTAGATTTTGCACGCTCTGATGATCGGTTGTGACAAGGCTATGAATTTCCACTCTAGGATCAAGCGCTTTTAATGCTGTCGCATTTTCAACATTGCGTACGCACGCATGAATTTTTTTGGCATTGTGAGCAAGCGCTTCTTTGAGCAACGCCAGTCCCAGCCCGCCGTTTGCGCCAGTGATTAAAACGGTTTTATTGGTTAGCATGATGGTTCTCCTTCTAAATTATCATGAACTTTTTTGAGTAACACAATGAGTGTGTGTGCTTCTTCTTCGCTAAATCCTTGTGTGAGGCGTTGATTAAATGCTTGCGAAAGAGGTGCCACATATTCGACTAACGTTAGGGCTTCTTGTGTAGGAATAAGTTGAAAAGATCTACGATCATTTGGATTTTCAATACGTTTTAAAAATCCTTTTTGTTCTAAACGATCAATACTTCGAGTGATATTCGCTTGATCTTTGTAGGTTGAATCTGAAAGTTCTTTTTGTGTAAGACCACTACGTTCGACAACGCGAAAAATGAGCGACCATTGTTCAGGTGAAATGTCATACTTTTTAAGATAATTATTAAAGTTGACTTTGGAAAGTAGGGCAGTTTTATTAAGAATAAAACCTAGAGAATTGTCCATATCAAATTTCATTGTAACTCCTTGCAATGAATTATAGCCATCGAATATATAATTGTCAAGACAATTATATATAAGTCAATTAAATATACAATAAGAAAGAAAGGGCAACTTTACATGTAAAAATTGATCCTTTCTTTTGCTATCTCAAAACCACCCTTATTTCTGTGAAATTCCCACAAACTGTGTCAAAATTCTCTTTAAACTTCCCTCTTCGACTTCTTTGTTAGGTGTCGTTATAATCTCTCTAGGTGCGACGATGGCTCCGAGTTTTGAAAACTGTAAACGCATCGCGTTGCAGACATCATTTCCTCCCACGCCAGAGTGGGTGGCGAGTTGGACGTATTTGAGTGCAAAGAGTTCTCTAAAATCTTCACCGCTTCTAGATAGCCACGCGATGACATTGCTAAGGGACGGTGGAATGGAGTAGTTGTATTCGGGCGATACGACGATGTAGCCTGTGGCGGTTTTCATAGTGTTTGAGAGTTCAAGGATTTTGCTTGGAATGCCATCATTGACCTCTTTTGAAGAGTCATACAAGGTGATGTTCAAATCGATTAAATTGATGATTTGACTTTTTATACCCAGTGTTTCTAGGCTTTTTTCTATTCTTTGTGCCAACTTCATATTTTCATTGAGACTTGCAACCAATAGTAAATACATGTTCATTCCTTATTACGATAGGGTTAGGACGATTATAGTACGAACACGTTATAAGAACAAGAAGAAAAGAGTTTAAAATAGTTTTACATGTAAAGATTCAGCTGAGCATTTTCTCCATCGAAAAATTGACGATCATCTGCCCATTTCTCTTGATTTCATTGCGATGAAGTGTTTTAAAACCTCGTTTTTCAAAAAAAGGTTTTGCCACGATGGAGGCTTCGAGGTATAAACGTTTTATGCCTTTTTGCTCTGCCAAATTTTGGGTATACGCAAAAAGCTCGCTCATCACGCCACGTTTTTGATACGCTGGATGGGTGTAGGCACAGTCGATATGCCCGTTATCTTCGAGTTCTATAAAGCCTACAATGGTTGCTTCCACCATCGCCATAAACGGTTTTTTAAGGGCAAGTCGTTTGACCCAATAGGGATAATTGGGTGGTGTGTGCGCCCATGCTTCTTGCTGTTCGCGTGAATAAATCGTTGGAGAAATCGCATGTACGCAGGCGTGATGTAGGTCTGTGATTTCGGTGGCGTTTGCGTCGGTGTAGGGTGTAATGGTGATTTTCATAAGAGAATTGTAGCATGTTACATGTAAAGATTTTTTCAGTGACGCCTCTTTGAAAAAGAGCAATTTTTGGATTGTGCCAGATAGCGCTTTGCGTTATACTTTTGCACCATGATGGAGAGACAACAAGGAGAAGATATGCAGCTCAAAATAGCCGAACTCAGTGACATCGACAACGTTTTAAAGCTCCACGCGAAGTATCAGATTAGTACGATTCAAGAAGAAGATAAACAAGATGGTTTTGTCACCACCGCTCTTACCAAAGAGGAGTTAACCAAACTCATCAACGAAGAGCAAGGGCTTTTCATCGCCATTCACGAGGGTGAAGTGGTCGCGTATGTGATGTCTGCTTCGTGGCAATTTTTGGCGGCTTGGCCGATTTTTGCGTATATGATGGACGACTTAGTGAACCTTGAATATTTGGGGCAAAAAATAACGCCTGAAAACTCTTACCAGTATGGACCCGTTTGTGTTGATAAAAGCGTGCGAGGCAGTGGTGTACTGGAAGCCATCTTTGATTTTGCACGAGAACAGATGGCAAAAAAGTACCCCATTTTAGTGACGTTTATCAACAAAATCAACACGCGCTCGTATGCCGCGCACACGAAAAAAATTGGACTCGAAGTAATCCAAGAGTTCTCATTCAATAACAATCACTATTATGAATTGGTTTATGACACAGCCAAAGCGCTTAAGAATGGAACGTTACAAACTCATTAAGATTGATGCGAGGCGTTCGGTAACTGTTGATGAGTGCTTCTTTGTCTTCGTAACCTAGCGCCATACCGCAAAGCAGAAGCATGTTTTCTGGAGTACCAAGCTCACGTTTAACGATGCTTGGAAATTCAGCCAGAGCAGCTTGAGGGCAGGTTGCTAACCCTTTTTCCGTAGCACTCAGCATAATAGACTGCAAAAACATGCCATAGTCGAGGTAAGAGCCTTTTTCTAAATGCGTGTCGATCAAAAAGTAGAGTACCACGGGTGCATCAAACGCGCGGTAGTTGAGCTTCCATTGCTCGATTTGCTTTTGTTTATCCTCTTTGGCAATGCCTAGCGTGGCGTACATCAAAAGCCCTGTCTCTTTTCGCCTACTTTTATAAGGTTCTTCCCATATGGAAGGATAGTACGCGTAGTCCATGACCTCTTTATCGCCACGCTCAAAGGCTTCGATGACTTTGGTTTCTAATGTGCGTTTTTTTTCTCCACTGACGACACACACGCGCCATGGTTGCATGTTGACACCAGAGGGTGCATGTTTGGCATCGTTTAAAATCGCTTCGATGAGTGTTGATGAAACCTCTTGTTGTAAAAAAGCGCGTGTGGATTTTCGTGTTTTGAGTGCATCCGATACGGTCATAATAGAGCCCTTTCGTGTTTTATTTATTTTACGAAACTTTTTTGAAATTAAATGAAACTGTTTAAAATTAACTTCCATTTTTTATTCTAAACACTACGTTAACACTGAGTTTTCCTCGGCGGAATGCCCACACACCTTTGGTGCTTTTACTAAGTGTATAAGGTCAGTTACAAGATGAGGTATAATTCTTCTTTATTTTAAAGGATTTGACGTGGCTTCTGCAGTTGATTTTTCAATTATGGCGATTTTTCTTCCCACCTTCTTTTTTGTCTCGGTAACGCCAGGCATGTGTATGACACTCGCAATGAGTTTGGGTATGAGTATTGGGCTCAAGCGCACGTTTTATATGATGGCAGGTGAACTGGTCGGTGTGGCGATTGTAGCGCTCTCTTCGGTGATTGGTGTGGCAGCAATTATGATCAACCATCCTGATATCTTTACGATTTTTAAGTATGCGGGTGGGCTTTATTTGGGCTATTTGGGGTTACAACTTTGGCTCAATCGCGGCAAAATGGCACTTTCTAAAACCGAATGTTCTGCCACGATTTCTGCTGCTTCTTTAGCGACGCAAGGTTTTGTCACAGCGATTGCCAATCCCAAAGGGTGGGCGTTTTTCATCGCACTTTTACCGCCTTTTATCAACCAAGCTAAACCGTTGATTCCTCAAGTTTCGGTGCTTTTAGCCATTATTTTAGTGCTTGAATTTATCTGTTTGATTATCTACGCGAGTGGCGGCAGTACGATGCGTAAGTTTCTGCAAAAAAGCAATAATGTCAGGCTTATGAACCGCATTGCAGGTACTTTGATGCTCGGTGTGGGTGTGTGGTTGGCGTTTGGATAACTCTTTACATGTAAGGATTTTCCTTACATGTAAAGGATAAAAGCAGAATTATTCTATATTGTCTTGGTTGTAGATTTTCTCGTCAAGCTCACCTTCACCTTTAGCCACGATAACGGCTGTCATAGCATCGCCAGTGATATTCACGGTGGTTCGTGCCATATCTAAAATTCGATCAATTCCCGCGATAATTGCAATACCTTCTAACGGCAAGTTTACCGAAGTAAGCACGAGTGAAAGCATGATAAGCCCAGCCCCTGGAACACCTGCTGTTCCGATGGACGCCAAGGTTGCCGTTAAAATAATGGTCATATAGTTGGCAAACGAGAGGTCGACTCCAAATGCTTGTGCGACAAACACCGCACAAATACCTTGGTAAATCGCTGTTCCATCCATATTGATCGTCGCACCTAGAGGAAGAACAAAGCTTGCAATCGGTTTGGAAACACCAAGATTGTGAATGACATTGCTTGTTGTGACAGGAAGTGTTCCTGAACTACTGGTGGTTGTAAATGCAACCGTTTGCGCAGAAGCCATACCTTTAAAAAATTTGATAGGATTGAGTCTTGCAATAAAAGCGATACCCCCACCCATCGTGATAGCCATATGTACGATACATGCGATATAAACACATGCAATGACTTTAGCAAGGCTTACAAGGACATTGACACCGTATGACGCAGAAACCCATGCCATCAAACCAAAGACACCGATTGGGGCAAAGGAGATGACAATTTCGGTCATTTTGAACATAATTTCGGAGAAAGACTCAAAAAATACCGCAACGGGTTTGCCTTTTTCGCCTGCCATGCTAATGGAAATACCAAGGAAAATAGCAAAAAAGATGATTTGTAAAATGTCACCTTTCGCAAGACTCTCCACAGGGTTTGTTGTAATGAGCGCTAAGAGTGTGTCAACAAGAGGCGGTGCTTTTTTGGCAACGATAGCAGTTGTGTTACTCAGCGCTACGCCAGAACCTGGCTCAAAGACAACGCCAAACGCAAGTCCAATAGCAACCGCAATCGCTGTTGTGACCAAATAGATACAAAACGTTTTGATACCAATACGACGCATTTTACTCAAATCTTCCATCGAAGTGATACCTGTTACTAAGGTGACGAAGATCAGAGGTACAATCAGCATTTTAATAAGGTTGATGAAGAGAGTTCCTAGAGGCTTAAGCATAAGTGCTACATCTTTAAATAAAAGTCCTACAACCAGACCCAAACAGAGTCCAATGAAGATCTTTTTCCATAGAGCCATGTGTTTCCACCATGAGATCATTTTTATTCCTTACGATAAGATAGATCCATTCTAAAAATGCAAAGAGACTTCAAAGAGGCTTTTTTGAGAAAGACGGTGTATAGATGTATCTTTTTGATACAAATAGATGTAAATAAAAGTTACAGTGTTTCCTTATGATACATTATCATGTGGAAAAATGTTACAAAACGATTGTCTTTATCTATAAGTTTCCTTAAAATTTTTAAGTACATTTTAAAAATAAACCGTGAAGTTATAACGAAAGTGGTCTAAAAGAGGGTTTAAAAGGTTTACATGTAAGAAAAATCCTTACATGTAAACTCAATGTAGATGATTATTTAGTGTTGTAGCTTTTGGGCGAATGAACTCATCTCTTTCTCAAAGACTTCAAACTTTTTATCCAGTTGCGTTCTTACTTTAGCTTTCTCCGCAGGCGTTAAAAACGAATAGTCGATGCTGTTGTAGACATATGTTTTGATGGTGGCGTAACTTGGGTGGTAGCGGCTGGCGAGTAGGACATACTCATGCGCCAAGTTATCCCTCGAAACGCCTGAATCGTCCGTAGAAATGACGATAGGCACACCATAAGCGGCATAAATGGAGTAGGGGTGTTCTTTTCCTGTAACACCCAAGATGAACTCATTGCTTGAGAGGTTGATTTCCACGGCGGCATGCTCTTTAAGCTCTTTAAGAAGCGAGAGCGACTCTTTTTCATAGGCAATATCCACACCATGACCGATGCGATCTGCCCCTGCGATTTTACGCGCTTGGGTGATGTGAAAGAGAAGCTCTTTAGGTTCCACCATACCGATGGTCAGCTCTCCCGCGTGAAGGGAGTGGGGCACTTGTGGGTAGTGGCTTGCGAGGTAGTTGAACATACGCATATGAAGCGTATAGTCGTTGATCGCCACCGTGTTATTCTCTGGTGCTACGATGTTCACGCCCACGATAAGCGGTGAGCTAAGTACGGCTTTGTAGCCCGCAAGTAGATCGGTATAGACTTGAAGTGGTTCGAGCACTCTCACCGCATACGTTTGAAAGCGCATCGTAAAGTTTTCCGTGTCGATACCCTCGTGTCGGTGTTCTACCTCGCTGACAAAATGGTGTACTTTTTCACCAAAAACTTGGTTTTGTGCATAAACCGCACTGATACGATCCAGCAGAGCGTTGACCTCTTCTTGGGTGGTGGCATGATGAAGAGCGGCATTGATATTTTTGGCTTCGTCAGCGCTGAAGAATTCAGTGCTATTGACACCCACACGTGAGAGCATAGTTTCGATGTAGGAGACATTTTCATTGAGTGCGCGCTCTTTGATGATGTTCAGCCCCACGTCCATATATTGATCAGAGATCGGTGAAAAATAACCAAAGGTGTTGAAAAAGTTGCTATCGGGCGGGAGTTGCTCATGGCTGTGGTTGTCGAAGTCTTTGTCAGACCAGAGTGTGAGCAGTTTACGATAGAGCGTATCATTGGAGATGAGTTCATCCACGCTGACACTTTTGCAGGTTTCATTGCCTTTGACTTTAACAATTTTGAAAGTACATGAGTCGATAAACCAACCTTTGTTTTTCACCCATTCAAGGTACGTTTCGGCATAAATAGAACCCGTATAGTGGTGGTGCAAGTCACCACCTTTGGGCATTTGGGTGAAAAAGAGGTTGAGCATGGCAATATTGGGAATATGCGTCTCAAAAGAGCGATCATACAGTGCCGAAGTTGCGCCTTCATCATCGCTTTGCGGTAGGTTCGGCATGGGGGCACAGCCTACCAAAAAGCTCAAAAGTAGTAGTAGGCTTAAGTGTTTGAGATAGCGCATGGTTGTCCTTACATGTAAAATTATTTTTAGAACTTTAAGCTTGCAATGCGTTCATTGGCCTTAGTGATACGCTCAAGTGGGATGGCACCGTTTTTGACTTGTGCCAAAATAGTTTCGACGATCTCGTCGGTTTTCGTTTTTGAAAGTTGGTTTCCAAAGAGAAGCATGTCAATACCTGAGTTAATTGCTAAGGTCACGGTATCTCTAAGCGTGTAATACTTTGCAATCGCTTCCATCTGTAAATCATCGCTGATGAGTACACCCGTGTAGTGCATTTTTTCTCTTAAAAGTTGAGTGTTTATGGCGTAAGAAAGCGTTGCAGGGTAAGTGTCATCGAGCTTTGCGTTATAGACATGCGCAGACATGATCATCGAAACACTGTTCGTGTTGATGAGCTTTTGGTACGGCTCTAGCTCTTTTTCGCTCCATGTTTGAGTCACATCAACAAAACCTTCGTGCGAGTCACCTAAGGAAGAGCCATGCCCTGGAAAATGTTTAAGCACACTGATAACGCCTTTTTCTCTGAGCGCATTGATAAACACAGTGGCGTATTGCACGACTATGGCACTCTCTTTGCCGTACGAGCGTTCTAGTTTAAAGATGACTCTATTTTCTGGGTTCAACGCCAAATCCACCACAGGTCCAAAATCACAGTTAATGCCATGCTCTTTGAGCATTTCTGCCATATGTGTGTAAACCTCTTTGGTCTGTTCAAGCGACATTTTAGAAAGTGCAAACGCGGAGGGAATTTCTTCGAACCCATCACGCGCTTTGAGCCTTGCCACTCTGCCACCCTCTTGGTCGATGGAGATGAGAAGCGGTTTTGTCGCGTAATGTTTCAGTTGTTTGGTAAGTTCTCTCAGCTGTGCGGGAGAGCTAATATTTTTGGTACATGCTCTATCACGGTAAAACCTGTCAAATAAAATAACACCACCCAGTTCATAGTTTTGTAGGTCTTTAACGATGGTACTTTGCGCATCAATCGTTGCATCATCAAAGCCAACAACGAGCATGTGACCTATCATTTTTTTTAAAACAGCATCGTCTGGCATCGCTTGAAGGGGAAGTGTAGCGAGTAGTAAAAGCATCAAAAAGGGAATAATTTTGCGCAAAAAATATCCTTCTATTTTTTAAAAATTATAGCGCAGTTAGGATTTTTTAGGTTTGAATCTCACGGCTTGATGTAGAGGATTTTGTATGCAATGCAATTGATAGTCGATCATCGCGTGAAAAGGAGTGAGAAACATTTCTAATTTTTCTTGCGCTATCGTTTCGATCTGCCACTGGTTCAGGAGTTCCAAGACTGTAAGCGTTGACTCAATGGTCGAGAGGCAATACTCTAGGGGTTGCTCTTTGATCTTAAATTCTGAACGTTTCGTAGAGTCAAAACTAATGTGGGAAAGTCCATGTAAATTCTTACTCTCACGCATCATTTTGAGTGAACATGCCCATGTCGAATCAATAAGAAAAATAGCCATGGGCTTCTTTACATGTAAAGCTTTTTCAGCCAGAGGATTTACATGACTGAGGTTGATGGCATGCTTTGAAGGATAGAGTATAAAACTCTCATGCGTTGCGATAATCTGGTTGATGCGCGCATTGTCACTAAAGTCGATACCCATAAAAAGCTCAGAGTTGGGTAAGGATAGATGCGTCAAATGCCCCGTACCATTTTTGGTTTTTTTAAACTCTTTGGGGTGCATCAAAACGATGAATTTGGTCTGTGTAGCAATAGGGCGGATGTGCTCGCACATACACGAGCTTTTGGGTCTATGACACTTATAACATTTCGCTCTATCACCGTAAATCGTCTGCATCGCCTGCCTTAAAATAATGGGGGATTATACTGAAATATGTGAAAGTAAAAAATAACTTGATATATTTTAATATTTTGATTTTAATGTTTGATGACAATAATAGATATCCCATCATTGACTTCTAAATCTTTTTTAAACTCATTTTCATCTCTAATACTTCCCAAATCATATACAAGAAAAATAATTGAATTATATTCTTTGGAATAAGACATAATATCTGCATTGATTTCATCAACTATTTCCTTACTCTTGGTTAAAGATTTTGATAGCTTGATTTCTAGAGCGAGACCAAGTTTTTGAAATATAAAGTCTGGAATAACTTCTTTATGGGCTATTTTTACTCTTCCTACTTCTCTATCATAATCCACGCCTTTTTCCATTCCTCTTCCGATTAATAATTGTTCGATAATTTCTTGAATCTGTATTTCTTTTTCGGGAGTATTAAAAACAGCACGTCTTAAATTAGCTTTTAAAAAGTCTTTAATTTGTAATACCTTATTTTCTTTTATACCAAGTTTATTTTCTAAGAAAGCTTTTAAAATTGATAAATTGGCATGAACTGAATCAAAGTAATTTTTTTGTTGAAGAGCGATTGTATTCATATAAGTTGGTAATTTATCCAAATTATAAACATCCAATAAGCTTGTCCCTGAAGCGATTTGCGCTACTTCTTTAACAAGTGTATTGTATTTGCGTATGTAAGTTTCGTAACTTGAATGCTTCCATACATTTGATTCAGGTGTTGCTTTAACGCTTTTTTCCATAGACTCAAGTAGCGCATTTGTGAATGTCAAATATTCTTTTAATTTAATTTTTATCTCTTCCAATATTTTTCCTTTATAGTTATTTTCTGTTTGCAACTTATTTGTATAGTTTAACTCTTAATACTATCGTTCCATTTTTTATGAGACTATAAATTCAACTTCTAAATTTCAATCATACCAACACAATCCCCATTAATTCAAGCAGTTGAAGCGCCTCAAATCGGCTAAAAATAGCTCCTTTGAGGTGGTTGGTGCGTAGATCGATCGTCGTGTTACTTGCATCTGTGAAATTGGCGTATTCCAGATGGGTGTTGCCAAAGAGTGTGCCTTTGAGGTCAGAGCCTCGAAAGTCTGATTTTTCGAGTTTTGCATTTCGAAAGTCAGCTTCGGTGATACGGCATTCACTCATCACCACTTTGTTCAAGGTTAAGCCAAAAAAATTGCTGTCACCCAGAAGGCAGTCTCGAAATTGGAGGGGCTCGATAGAGAGAAGACTCTCCCAGTTTGCCATCGTCCAATCAATCCCGATCATTTTGCACGAGGAGAAGTTAACAGCGTTTAGTTTAGTGTCGGTGAGTTTCATAAGGCTTAGATTGCAGTTTTCAAAACGACACCCTATAAATCTGCAGGATGAGAAAAAGGTTTCACTAAAATCGCAGGAGACAAAGGTGCAGTCATCAAATTCCGCTTTGGTGATTTTTTGTTTGCACAGATTGACATTTGTAAAATTCTCTGCAAATACGTCCATTTTGTCCGTGATAGATAAAGAAGTCATCCTTGACAGCTTAGTTGCTTGTGATTTCTTTGTAAATTTTCACTGCCAATGCCACTGCCTCATTTTTCTCAGGGATAGAAAGGCTTGGGAAAAAGGCTCCGAGCCCTTCCTTGTGGTTGGTTTCTAAAAACTCGATCATCAAAGCGTAACCGATGATAAAACCATCTTTTTGCTCGAAATTTTCACGAAATCGCTCCAGCAATTTGCCTCTGGCGTGTGCCCATTTGACGATGAATTTTTTGATGAGCTCTTTGTGTTTTTGAAGGGAATTTTGAATCTCCAATATCTCTTTAAAGGTCGTAAAGGTGTTGATAATATTTAAAAAAAGGCTGATATTGGCAGACTGCATCTGCTCTGAAAAAGCAACCGATTTGAGTTCTAATTTTTCGATGATATAGGCTTCTATCTCTTCGAGATCATACGATTGCTCGATGAAAAGTTTGAGGCTTTCAGCGTTAATGTCAATGTTCTCAAACCCTTGTTTGGAGATGGTTTCAACGTAGTTATGGATGTCAAGTTTGAGCCTGCTAAATTCATCATCGGCAATTTCAAGAATGCTGGCGATACGTGAGAATTTTCGGCGAAACTCTCTTGGAACGGCGATGTTGGACTTATAACCGATGTCATGTTCTATCTCTGCCCATGCGTGTTGCAAAATGGTTCGCACTTGAATTTCAAATTTGAGATTTTTGTAGTTTTTATACTCTCTGAGTTGTGCTCTTTCATCGTTGATCGAGCAGATGATGTGGTAGGAGAGGTAGCCAAAGCGATCAGGATCTAAGATTTTCTTTTTATCAATGGAGTTGACCTCGTCAATTTTGAACTCTTTAAAAATCAGATTGACAATCTTTTCCACATCAATTTCAAAGTAGCTGATGATGCGACAGCCCACAATATCGGTGATTTCGCTGAGGTCTTGGTATTTGTTTTTCCCGTCAATTTTTTTGGCTAAACTGCTTTTTTCTTTGACCCTGTTTTCAATGGAGTGGTACGAAATTTTCTCTTGCTCAAGGAGTTCTTTGAGTAAAATATCCATTTTGTCACTAAAGTTCTCATATTGCTTGAGCTCTTTTTCATATTCGGCGATGAGATGATGTTTGTTATTTTCCAAAAGGACTCCTTGTCTATGATCGATAAAATTATTTTATAGTATAGGAGCTTAAGATCATGCGCATAGTTTGGTACCTTTTTAAGGCAAAATATTTATTTTAGCTCTTCGCTCACAACCCCATCATTCACACGAATAATTCGATCAAATAACGGAATCATCCGTTCATCATGCGTGACGACCAAGATAGCAACCTCTTGTTCGGTAGCAAGTTTTTTAAGTAACTGCATCACCGAAAGGGCACGTTCTCCATCCAATGCAGCTGTTGGTTCATCGGCTAAAATGATTTTTGGATTATTGGCGAGCGATCTTGCGATGGCCACGCGTTGACTTTGTCCGCCTGAAAGTTGTGAGGGCATCGCGGTGAGTTTGTTCCCCACACCCAAATACTCCAACAACTCTTTCGCTTTTTGAGTCGCTTCTTTGGGGTTGGTTTTATTCATCAGCGGAACGAGTGTTATGTTCTCTTCGACGTTTAAAAAAGGGATGAGATTGTGCGACTGAAAGATAAAGCCGATCTTTTGACGGCGTAATTTCCGTGTGTCGCTGATGCACCAGTGTTGATCAAAAATCAGTTCCCCATCCAGATACAACTTCCCCTGTGTTGGTTCGGTGATGCACCCTATCATGGTGATGAGCGTTGTTTTTCCCGAACCACTAGGGCCCAAAAGCGCAACGGTTTCGCCTTTGAAAATTTCAAACGAGCACGCTTTAATGGCCATGACAGCATTTTCACCTTTTCCATAGGTTTTTGCAAGCTGCTCTACTTTAATGACACTTTGATGCGATGGCTTCATATTACCCTCCAATGGCGCTAGCGGGGTCAATTTTGAGTGCTGAACGCACGCCAAAAAGCGAACCGAGGATACTCACGATGATGACAATTTCCAAAAGACTGAACGCATCAGCGCTCATCAAAATAGTGCGTTTGGGAAATAAGTCCATTAAACTGTGTGAGAAGAGATTGCCTGCTATAAACGATAAGATGCCTAAAAGCACGGACTGTTGCACAATCATTTTTATAATCACCCCATTCGAAGCACCGATGAGTTTTAAAATGGCGATTTCCTTGAGTTTGCCCATGGTCATGGTGTAAATAATGAGTGAGATAATCACGGAAGCGACGAGCAATAAAATCACCGTAAACATACCGATCTGTTTGGCGGAACGTTCGATGAGATTTTTGGTTAAGAGCGAGGATTGTTCCTCTTGGGTAAAGACCTTAACGTGTTTCCATCGTTCGATTTCTTGCCCGATTGCTTTAAGATCCGCCCCTTCTTCCACCGTCGCGATGATCGCGTTGATGGTTGTTGTATCGGTTGCTTTAGTGCCTCTGGCACGGTCATTGCGAATTTGCTCATTGCTCGATAAAAATTGAAGTTTTTGTGCATCGGGAAGCGAAAAATAGACCATCAAATCGCCACTGGAAGAGACAGCGTCTTTCGTAATGCCGACGACGTTAAACATATCTCTTCCAATCAAAATTTCATCATGCAATTTAAATCCCGTTTTTTTATCGACAATCATTTCAAAATGATTCGCAAGAATCGGTCTTCCTTCTACGAGATGATGGGGCGTGTAAAAGGAGCCAATATCGTACCCCATCGCAAAAACCCTAATCGGCTGATTGTTACGGTAAAGTTGAAGGTTTTGAAAGGTGAGGGCTGAGACATCTTTCACGCCTTCAAAGGCTTTGATTTGGTACTTGATGTCTTCATGCAGGCGCGAATTTTCCGCAAAAGGGCCTAGGGTGTCTTGTTGCACAATCCATAAATTGGCGTGGGTGTCTTTGAGCAAAATATTGGCATCATCCACCAATCCCCGATAGACACCAATCATAATTAAAACAACGCCTAAAAGCATCCCAATGCCCATCGATGTTGTGAGAAATTTACCCAGAGAATGGGCGATGTCTCTTTGTGCTAAACTGATCATAATTTAATCCGCATACCTTCCGTTATGTCACGTCCTGCTGGTAAAAGGATCGTATCCTTCTCCGTTACGCCATTTTTTATGATGATGAGACCATCGGCGCTGATGGACTGAAAGCTCAGTGGTTTAAAATGTGCATGACCTTCATTGCCGAGCCAAACGCCTTTTTCACCTTTGTGTGTTGCAAGCGCTAAGAGCGGAAGGGTTAAGACATGGGTGTGATGTGCCAGCGCAATCGTCGCTTCCGCACGTTCGCCCACGTAAAGAGGGTGTTGTGGCTGATCAAACGCAATGTTGACCTCTCGCTCCTCTGTGGTTCGATCGCTTTCCAAACCAATTCGAGCGATATGTCCATGATAAGGCGTGGAAGGATGTGAACGCAATGTAATAGACGCAGACGCTCCTACATGTAAAGTTCCACTTTGTCGTTCATTGATATAGATTTTAACCCAAATGGAGTTTGGATTGATCAGTCGAAAGACAGGTGAGCCCGAAAGAACGGTGCTTCCCACTTCGGCATCACGAGAAAGAACCACCATATTCTCAGGAGCTTTTAACGTAAGATCCTCAATTTTGGCGTTGTTGCTTTTCACAAGAGCTTCATTTCGTGCGATATCGGCCTGCATAAGGTTCACTTGCCACGTTGCATTTTCCACTTGAGCTTTGGCACTTTGTTCTACGGAAAATGCCGTATCTAACTCCGCTTGTGCCACAAAACCTTCCGAAATGAGATGCTGATAGCGTGTCAGTGTCGTGTGTGCTAAATGATATTTGGCTTCCAAATCTTTCAGGAGACTTTGTTGGGAAAGAAGCGACATCTGGCTTTTTTTCATCGCCATCAAGGCTTCTTCCTTGGATGCAAGCAGATCAGAAGGATCCATCACCGCAAGAATCTTTCCTTTCACAACTATTTCGCCTTGATCGGCAAAAAGGGAGAGCACTTTTGTTGTTGTTTTAGGCGCTAACACGATCATCTCTTTCGCTTCAATCGTTCCGACTCCAAAAGCGGTTTCATTGACATCTTGGAAAATAGGCGAGATCGAAGCAAATGTGATCTTCGGCAGATACACTTTGAAATAAAAAAAGCTTCCAATGGCCATCACCACCACTAAAATCAATGTATTTTTCATAACAGACGCCCTGTTCATAGGGAAGCTCCTTTGGGAATGAGTCTTTTAATATGGGCTAAAGAGGCTATTTTTTGCAACATAGCAGCACTTTGCGCAATCAAAGCATTGTCATAGGCGCGTTGGGCTTCAAGCACTTCAATGTAGGTGGCTAACCCCTCTTTGTAACGCCCTTTGGTAATGGCAACGGTCTTGGCAAGTGCGAGTGCTGCCATCTGTTTGGCTTGAATGGTCGCATCCAAGCGCTTTGTATCTAAAATGGCTTCATACAACTCTTGCCAAAGGGTTAATTCACGCGCTCGCAATGCTTCTTCTGCCATTAAAATACTGACTCTATCTTTTTCGATTTGATGGGAAATCCTACCACCTGTTACGAGAGGGATAGAGGCCTTAATGCCAATTTGATTGCTTGAATAAGAGGAGATGGAGGTATCACTTCCTAGCGAACCTGCGGAGAGGATGGTGCCATAGTGTTCTGCTTTCGATGATTCGTATAAGGCGTGACTTTGTTTTATTTTAGCGCCCAATGCTTCAAGCTCAGCGTTATGTTCTTTGAGCATGTGTCGCCATTGTGCATCAGGAAAAGAAGGTAACGTGGTGTGTGAGAGTGCTGTAAAATCATCTTCAATGCTAATGTCCTGTTCCGAAAAACCGGTGAGCATGCTCAGCAAATGGGTAAATTTACGCTCCTCATTGCGACTGGTTTCCAGTAAATCTTTAGCGTCCAGTAACGAAGCATAAAAGCGTTCGCTATCGGCTTCCGTTTTCAATCCCACATGTTTCATTTGACGCGATTGATCGTACAGTGCTTGGTAAAAGGCAAGCGAGAGGGCATTAGCTGTGCTGACGCGTTGAAGGTATGCGAGTGAATAGTACGCTTGCCAGACTCTTTCGCCCAGCAATGCTTTGGCATTTTCATTCAGTGCTAAAGCAGACTCTGCATCTTGCTGTGCCGCATCAATGCGTTTTTGTGTTCGACCAAAATCCCACAAGGTATAGGTCAGTGTCACATCGACATGTGTTGAAAAATGATCTCTGGTTACAAAACTGCCACTATTTTGCGAAACGAGCGTTTTTGTGGGATAATATTCTGCATTAAGACTTAGCTCGGGATACGTAGCGGCTTGTGCTATACCGATACTTTCGCGTGCCGAATCTAATTGATACAGTGCGAGTTTGGCATCGGGATGCGATATAAGCGTGGCGTCAATGGCTTCTTGCAGTGAAAGTGTTTTCGCAAAAAGTGTTTGCAGTGCCAAAAAAATTAAAATAACAGTTCGCAGTAGTGTCATCATAAGCGCTCCTATACGGTAACGTATTGTACTATGTCCACGTGAGTCTTTACTTGATTCGTATCAATTTTGCAAGTGTGAGCGTTATCGGTACGTGTGACTATTTGTAAGAAGCGATGGTCGCTGCAACTGCTTTTAAATCATCGTCATTTAATCCCACAGCGATAGGTTTCATAACGCCTTTCATTGCGCCACCTTCGCCATTTTTATAACCATTGACAGAGGCAATGATTTTGTCTGCATCCCAGCCTGCAATAATTTGAGACTTGTTCAATGCTACCTTAGCTGCTTTTTCCCCATGACAAGAGAAGCACTTCGCCTTATAAATTTCAGCACCATCGGCTGCAAATAAAGTTGAAACAGAGGCAATGAGTAAACTTAAAAGAATTTTTTTCACGATTTTCCCTTTTGGAATGAATTTTTAAAAATATATAATAAATAGAAAATTATGTCCTTGACGAATATCAATATTGATCCAAATTAAGCATAACCTTTGTACAATAAATGCGTAGTAACCAACTTCAAAAAGGAGAGACCATGGCAAAAAGTAAAGATATGAAAAAAGAAGTCAAGAAGAAACCCGAGAAGTCGCTCAAAGAGAAACGCGAAGAAAAAAAAGCGAAGAAGTCCTAGTTATCTAGGGCTTCTTTAGCTGACTGCTTTAAAGATCAGCACGACACTGCTCACCACAACCATGCACAATGCTATTTTTTTGAAAATCTCCGCATTAATACGGTGAAACAACTTTTCCCCCAGATAAAATCCTATAGCCAATGCCGGAATAGAAAAAAGCAAGATGACCCAGAGTTCTTTTACTTTGAGGGTGCCTGCCATGTACGACAAAATGATAGACACGAGATTGATCAGTAAAAAATACCGCGTCAGATTTCCTCTGAGAACACGTGCATGTTCTTCTGCTTTGGCGTTGAGATAATATAAAATAATCGGTGGCCCATTGATACTCGTGGTCGTCGCCAAAAAACCACTTAATCCGCCTGCAATGGCTTTTGCAAAGGTATGATGACGAATCGTGACGTGATAGTTTTTCCACAAAAGGAATGTAAAAATAAGTAAGATTCCGCCCATAAAGAGTTTCAGCAGATCCACATTGATGACACGCAGACAATACGCCCCAATCATTGCCCCTAAAATACTCGTGATCAGAAAAGGTGAGATCGCTTTGAAACTACCGTCATGATGCGTTGTTTTCATCATCATCAGTCGTATGATAAGACCGGTGAGCATGGTGATCATCACCGTATCTTTGGGGTCTAACACAAGGGCTAAAAGCGGCGCTGTTATGATCGCATAGCCAAATCCAGTCGTGGTTTGTAAAAAGCTTGAAAGGATAAAGACAGCAAAAATATACCATTCTATCAACACTTCCACCGTCTCCTTTACGTCGATACGACATTATAACAAAGTAGATGAGGTTTACATGTAAAGGTGAAATGCTATTTTTCTCTTACATTCCAAAAGTATCGTAAGAGTATTTTAAGTGCATAACTTCTATACTTTGCAGATAACTTAAAAAAGAGAGCAGATGAAAAAAATCGTTTTAATCGCAACCCTTGTATTGAAAGACTCACGTGAAGGTGTTTTGGAGGCGTTAACCACGTTGCATAAAGCAACCCATCAAGACGATAAGGGCTGTTTGCAGTATGATGTTCATCAAGACATCGAAAAAGAAAATACCTATGTTTTTATTGAGACGTGGGGGAGCGAAGCGCTTTTGGCGGCACATATGGAAAAAGAGCACTATAAAGTGTATAAAGCATTTATGGGTGATAAACTAAAGAGCATAACGCTCCAAAAATTGGAAAAAATCTTATAGGAGACACTATGGAAAATCCAACAATCAAACAACTGCAAAATCGAAAATCCATCCGTCAATTCACGGGTGAAGTGATCAACGATGAGCACTTAGAGCTTATCTTTAAAACAGCGCAACGCGCACCAACTTCCATCAATGCGCAACAAATAAGCCTCGTTTACACACGCGATAAAGCCAAACTCAAACAGATTTCCGAGTTGTGCAACCATCAAGCGCATATTGCCACTGCGGACGTGTTTGTGGGCATTGTTATTGACTTCAATCGTACAAACATCATTACCGAGAGCATGGGAAAAAAACACGTCATCGAGCAGAGTGCGGAGGGCATTATGGTGGGAGCTGTGGATGCGGGGATTATGCTTATTCAGCTTCAAGTGGCTGCTGAAGCTTTGGGGTATGGCACAACATCTATCGGTGCGGTGCGTGAAAATTCTGACACGATGATAAAACTTTTCAACCTTCCTCCCAAAACGTTCTTAGCGGTAGGGTGTACCATCGGTGTTCCAACCAAAGAAGCCAAAAATGCTCCTTTGAAACCACGTGTTGCACTCGAGAGCTTCGCAATGCAAGATACCTACGATAGTGAAAAAGTGAAAAAAGGGGTATTGGAATATAATAAGACCTTTAAAGCTTTCAGAGATGCGACAGGAAGCGGTTCAATGCCTACTTACGCAGAGATTACCTCAAATGCGTATTCGAGTATTTACTACCGAAAGACAGGCAAAGTTTTAATGGCACAAGGGTTTGCGTTTAAGGACGAATAGCCTTTCAAACAGAGGAATGCCAAGGCATTCCTTTTCTCTTCTTTTACATGTAAAGAGTCACTATTAAAATTAAAACAAACGTTTGACATAAACATCTGTTTTGTGATAGCATTTGACTCATATATTTCATAAAGGAAGACAGTGTTCAAGATTCCTAGCAAAGCAAAAACAATCAACCAATCCAAAGCAAAGATCTTAGAAACGGCTTATCGTCTTTTTGGAGAGCGTTCTCCAGAAGATGTTTCTATCCGAGAGCTTGCCAAAGAAGCAGGGGTCAATATTGCTTCAATTCACTATTATTATGGAAGTAAAGAAGCATTATATCTTGCTGTTGTGACCAATATTACAGAACTCATGGCTGAAAAATACAGTGCGTTTACACTTGCCTATGAAACAGCGCTCAAAACATCAATACCTTCTGATGCATTTTATATAATGTGGGTAAAATATCTTATCGAAACATTGGCTCGAACGATGCTTGGTAAACTGAAAACCAATAATTATCTGCATCGTATTTTAATACGTGAGCAGATGACACCTTCCAATGGTTTTGAGCTTCTCTATACCAAGGGACTTGAGCCAATGCTGAATACATTAGATAGCTTGGTGGCACATATCATGCACCAAGATAGCGCTACCATCGAAGTAAAAGCACGCACTCATGCCCTTCTTGGCTCGATCATCGTATTTAGTGTTCAACAAAGTACCATTTCACAGCGTATCCCTTTTTTAGGGGAAGATGTGGATACAAACATGGAAATTATTATTCGTACAATTTTAGAAAATACAGAGTATGTCTTACAAGAGTTGAGCAGACAAAGGAAATAGCGATGAAGAAGATAGCAATAGTGATTACATTGGCACTTTTAGGAAGTGGTGGATGGTACTATTATCAGAACTATGTCAAAGTATTGGATAAGACACTACATTTTTATGGAAATATCGAAAATCGTACACAAGATCTGGCGTTTCGTTTTCTTGGCAAGATCGAAACAATTGCAAAAGATGAAGGTCAGTCTATCGAAAAAGGCGAAATGCTTGTTACGCTAGATACTACATCATTGCGGTATGAATTGGAAAATATCAATGCGCAAATCATAGCTGAAAAGGCAACTCTAAAGAGGCTGATGAAAGGGTATCGTACAGAAGATATTGCTCAAGCACAAGCCAGTGTGCAAGAAAGCTATGCAGCATTTTTGGGGGTACAAGATATCTATAATAGACAAAAAAAACTGTTTGATTTGGATGCTACAACAGAGCAAGACTATATCGCAGCAAAGACACAATACGATAAAGCAAAAGCCACATACGATAAAGCAAAGAGCAATTATGCACTCCTTCAAAGTGGGTATCAAGTAGAAGATGTTGAGGTGCAAAAAGCCAAAGTATTGGCACTTGAAGCTAAAGCCAAAAGCCTTGAATATGACATTAAAGATGCGACGATTTATGCACCAACCAAAGGAACTATCCTTGCTCGTCACAAAGAGCCTTCTTCGATTGTGTCTGCTGGGCAGAGTATCTTACAAATCGCGTTAGAAGATGAATATTGGGTTCAAGCCTATGTTGATGAACCAGACCTTGGCTCAATCACGCAAGGTGAAAAGATGCTTGTGTATGTTGACTCACGCAAAAAACCGTATGAAGGTCACATTGGATTTATCTCTCCTGTTGCGGAGTTTACCCCTAAAAATATTGAAACAACACAGCTTCGTCCCGATCTTGTGTATCGTTTTCGCGTCATTATTGCAGAGCCTGATTCACATCTCAAACAAGGAATGCCTGTTACGATTACATGTCAAAAAGATCAGTAACCATGACGATTGTAACGGCTCAAAACCTCTCTAAAACATTTGCAAATAGTCAGAAACCAGCTTTTGATGCGTTAAATTTTAATATCGAGAGTGGAAAGATTACAGGACTGGTGGGGCCTGATGGTGCTGGAAAAACAACACTGATTCGTATCTTAGCAGGGTTGCTAAAATCCAGTAGTGGATCGTTGGAAATTTTAGGTACGACCATGCCTTGTTCTCAAAGTGACTTTTTACAGCAAATTGGTTATATGCCTCAAAAATTTGGTTTGTATGAAGACTTGAGTGTCGCAGAAAATATGCGACTTTATGCGGCTTTGCAAGACGTTGAAGAACCTACAAAACGCATCAAAGAGCTCTTAGATTTTACCGATCTTTCGGCTTTTTATACACGTAAGGCAGGAGCGCTTTCAGGCGGGATGAAGCAAAAACTAGGTCTAGCCTGCGCGTTGATTAAAAAACCAAAATTGTTACTGTTAGATGAACCAGGTGTTGGGGTTGACCCAATTTCGCGCAAAAATCTTTGGGAAATGATTCAGAGTCTTCTGAAAGAAGATATTGCAGTTTTGTGGGGAACATCGTATTTAGATGAAGCCGATAAATGTGATTCTGTGATATTGCTCAATGAAGGTAATGCCTTGTACCAAGGCACGCCTACAATTATGAAAGCGCCGTTGATTGGCTATGTGTACCGTATTGAAAACATAAGCAGTGATAAACGAGCACTTTTAACGGCGTTGTTGCATTTAGAAGACGTCATGGACGCAGTGTTAGTGGGTGAAGCGATACGCGTTAACCTGAAAGAAAATGCCTCTTTCCCCTTTGATGCGTTACATGCCTATGATGCCAAAGCAAAAGCGGTGGTGTGTGATCCCACCTTTGAAGATGCTTTTGTCCGTTTATTGGGAGTTAAAACCGAACCTGAATCACTCTTAGCCACAAAAATGGCTACGACTCCAATGAGCCATTCGCTTCTGATAGAAGCCAAGAATTTAACCAAAAAATTTGGTAATTTTACAGCAACAGATCGTATTGATTTTGAAATTGGACGAGGGGAAATATTTGGCTTTTTAGGACCTAATGGTGCTGGAAAATCAACCACTTTTAAAATGCTTTGCGGATTGCTTGTTCCAACACAAGGTACTGCGAAAGTGATGGGTGAAGACCTCTATGTTGCTGGGGCAAATGCGCGAACACATATAGGCTATATGGCACAAAAATTTTCATTATACGGGAGTTTAAGTGTTCAAGATAACTTAGATTTTTTTGCAGGCGTGTATGGCTTATCTGGTCAAAAATGCGCGCAAAAAATAAAAGATATCATTCAAACATTTGAATTCAAACCGCATCTTCAAACCCAAGCAGATCTCTTACCTCTAGGCATTAAACAGCGTTTAGCGCTTTCGTGTGCCTTAATGCATGAGCCTTTGGTTCTGTTCTTAGATGAACCGACCAGCGGAGTTGATCCCATCACTCGCAAAGAGTTTTGGACACACATCAACGGCATTGTCAAAAAAGGTGTTTCAGTGATGGTGAGCACGCATTTTATGGATGAAGCGGAGTATTGTGATCGGATTATGTTGATTTATAAAGGCAAAGCCATTGCTTCGGGAACACCCGATGAGCTTAAACATCTTGTCTCTTTGAATGCGACAATGGAAGAGGCTTTTATTCATCTGATACAAGCATATGATCAAAGGCTTATAGATGAAAAGTAAACGTCTTGTTGCCCTTTTGATCAAAGAAAGCCTTCAAATCATACGTGATCCAAGCGCCATTTTAATTGCTGTTATCTTGCCCCTTATTTTACTTTTTTTGATGGGATATGCTGTTTCATTAGATGCGAAACATATTCCTTTGGGGATATTTCCTAAAAGTAATACGAAAGAGGCTCATGAACTAGTAACTTCTTTTGTTGGATCGCCTTTTTTCGACACATCAATACAGTATGATAAACAAAAATTAATCCAATCACTTCAAGATGGCCATCTTAAGGGCGTGATGGAAGTCTCTGGTAATTTCGGAAAAAATAATACCTACGCGGTACAACTTTTAATCGATGCGACAGAGCCTAACACAGGAGGTTTAATTCAAAATTATGCCTCGAAGATTATCCAAAAATGGGCGGTACAAGAAGGAATAATGCCCTCAGCAGGTATTAGTGTTATTCCACGCTATTGGTTCAATCCACCACTTTCGAGTCGTTATTTTTTACTTCCAGGCTCCATCGCGGTTATCATGACATTGATCGGTACTTTGCTGACAGCTTTGGTGATCGCGCGTGAGTGGGAACGAGGTACGATGGAAGCATTGATGGCAACACCCGCTTCGATGATGGAGATTATACTAGGCAAATTAATACCGTATTTTTGTTTAGGTATGGGCTCGATGGTGCTCTGTTTTGGTGTGGCTTATTTTTGGTATGAGATTCCTTTTGAAGGCAGTATCTGGATCTTATTTCTTTTAAGTGCTTTTTACCTTTTTCCTTCGCTTAGCATTGGCTTACTGATTTCCACGGTTGCAAAAAACCAATTTGTTGCTGCACAAGTTTCAATCGTTGCAGGCTATCTACCGGCATTTTTATTATCGGGTTTTTTATTTGAGATCAACAATATGCCTTACTGGTTGCAAATTTTTACACACATCATTCCTGCGCGTTATTTTGTTGAGTCCTTGCAGACAATTTTTCTTGTGGGAGATATACCTTCTATTTTTATCAAAGACATGGTGTGTATGTTTCTTGTCGGGCTTTTCTTTTTCTTACTGGTTGTCAAGAAAAGTAAAAAGGGATTGGAATGATTACACGGTTATGGGCCCTCATTCGTAAAGAAGCGTTAGCCATAAAAAATGACAAAAAAAGTCTTTTTGTGGTGATCGTACCACCTTTAATACAAGTGTTAATATTTTCTTTTGCCGCGACATTGGAGGTAAAAAATATTGATTTAGCGGTGTTTGATCACGATGGCTCACAGGAAAGTCAAGCTCTGATTCAAGACTTTAAAGGCTCCTCGTACATTAAAAACCTTGTGCAGATTAAGAGTGAGCATGACGTGGCAGAACTTCTCAATACCCAAAAAGTTTTAGCTGTTCTTGTCATACCTCAAGGCTTTAGCAAACAAATACAAAATGAAAAAGCAACGGTGCAGTTATTGTTAGATGGTAGGCGTTCCAATACAGCACAAATCGCGGAGGGTTATATCAGTAGCATTGTGCAGACATTTTTTCTCGCCCAATCACATGTAACACTCAATGTCACGATCAACACTCGATTTTTATACAATCCCAATATCAGCAATTTTTGGTGGATTGTCCCCAACCTTTTTGGCTCCATCACGATGGTGGTTGCCATGCTTTTAACATCGCTTTCCATTGCCAGAGAGCGAGAACTTGGCACATTTGATCAGATCTTGGTCTCACCGTTGCGCCCTTTTGAAATTCTTTTAGGTAAACTCATCCCTGCCTTAGTGATCAGCATTTTTGAATCAACCTTAATCTTACTGTCTGCCATTTATTTTTTTGGTGTCCCACTTATGGGCTCTTTAGCCATTCTTTATGCCAGTGTGGTTGTCTTTTTATTTTCCATATCAGGAGTTGGTTTGTTTATCTCAGCAATCTGCAATACTCAACAGCAAGCTATTTTAGGGGCATTTGTCTTTTTACTTCCTTCGTTGTTACTCTCAGGCTTCGCGACACCTGTGGAAAATATGCCTTTATGGCTTCAACCGCTGACCGAGTTCATTCCCCTTAAATACTACCTTATTCTGATCAAAGGGGTTTTCTTAAAAAATATCACATGGAGCGTTGCATGGCCACTGATTGCGCCTATGTTTGGATTAGGCATTATTTCTATGAGTGTAGCTATGGTATTTTTTAGACGGAAATCTCGTTAAGTATATATAAATCGTGTGTGGGCAACTACTTGGTTGCCCCTAAAAAACTACGATTTAAACTTCGATAATTCATGATTGAGTGTTTCCGTGAGTTCATGAAGGTGTTCACTCGCCCCTGCGATCTCTTCGACACTGCGTGTATTGGTATGGGTCAATGTGCTAATTGCTTCGATATCTTTGGTAATGGCATCAATCTGATTGGATGTATCGATATAGTCTTGAACGGTTTTTTGCGTGTTGGTGATGGTACGTGCAAGAACGGTTGCCACTTCTGAAACATTGGACTGGACATTGATGGAAATGCCAGAAATTTTAGTGATATTTTCAGAGTTGGTATTCATCTCAACACTGACTCCATTGATGGATTGTGTGACAACATTGATGGTCGCATTGATCTCGACCAAGGATTTTTGCGTACGCTCTGCAAGTTTGCGTACTTCATCCGCAACGACTGCAAATCCTCTTCCATGTTCTCCTGCCCTTGCTGCTTCAATGGCGGCATTGAGTGCGAGGAGATTGGTTTGATCGGCGATGTCATTGATGACATTAAGGACGTTTTTCACTTCATTGGTATTATCACTCACAAGAGTGAGTTTGTTCGCAAGTTCGATTTCGTTGTGGGCGGTATTTTGAAGAAGACTTGAGAGGTTAGAAACGTTTTCTTCGACTTTTTTAAGGCTTTGTGTGACCTCATGTAATTCATTTTTAGAGCTTTCTGCACTATGCCTAGATTCTCTCAAATAGGCTTTTAATGAAGTAGCTTCTGTGGTGGTTTTAGTTACGATAAGCGCCTCTTCTTCAGCACGTCTCCCCACATCAATCGCAGAGATAGAGAGTTCATGTGCCACGGAAGCGTTTTCCGCACTGTTTGTTTTTGCCGTTGTAATGATGGTATGAATTTTATCGATGAAGAGATTGATGTTTTGACTCATCTTGCCTAACTCATCTCTTGAATGTATCGTAAGGCGTTGTGTCAAATCACCATCATTGCTAGAAAGGTTTTTGATGACATCATTGAGTCTCTCCAAAGGTTTAAACTGCGTATTGAGAATGAACCACAACAGAATCAGTGAAAGCCCAAGCAGGATATTTCCAGAGATAGTTAACGTGATGAACATGTGATCGATAGCTTTGAAAGCAACGTCTTTGTCTATGGTCACAAAAATAATCCAGCTATTTTCTAGCTTATTGAAAACTAATACTTTATCTTTTCCGTCGCTTGCTTGATAGTCATAAATGCCTTCAGGGCTATTTTTGACAAGAAGCTCAAGATGCTTAAGCGACTCATTGGCGTCATACAGCACTTTCCCAATTAATTTTGGATCAGGATGAACATTTCTTTTTCCCATAGCATCGGTTGCAAAGGCATACCCACCTTCAAATTTTTTTGTATTAATTTTCTCAATCACTTGGGTTAAATAAACATCATTGGAAACAACACCTGTGAATACACCATTCACAAATACAGGCGTGGCGATAGAAATGGTGGGTTGTCCTGTGGTGGCATCGGTGTAAACATCGGTGACGACAGATTTTCCTTCCGCTTTTGCCTTGATGTACCACGGTCGTTTTCTAGGATCATACCCCTCTTTTTGTTTCGTTTGGTCACTGTAGATCATCAAACCACTCTCTTCTACACCCATGTATGCTACGGCAGCTTTAGTCTTTTTAAACGCTGTTTGGAGATAAGGTTTCATCGTAACATCTGTAAATTCTGGCAAGTGGGCAATGTCTTCCGCGGTTGTCTCTAGGACGAGTTTTTGAGCATCAAACCACGAATCAATCTCCAGTTTTAACGCATGTGCTTTGGCTAATTGCGTCTGTTCTATCTCTTGCCGTAGGTCTTGTTTAAGATTGATAAAACTTAACATTCCAAAAATAAAGAGAGATGCTCCTAAAAATAGGCCTGCTGATACAATGATTTTTTGCTTAAATCCGAGATGCATATTGTTCCTTTATTTGACTCAATCGTGCAATTTTTTATGCAATGATACTGAGTGGAAATTACCAAACTATTACATCATCTTATAATTTATGAGTAATTTTATGACGTAAAATTAAAATAATAAAGAGAGCTATCAATAAACTTTTTTCGTTGGAAATCAAGTAGAAAAGTTTATCGTAGGGTTCAGAGCGAGCATAATTTTTAGCATTGTATGGAATAATTGAGTTATGATAGAGGAAAGATAAACGTGCTAAGGGAGAAAAAATGAGACGATTTTTGATGCGAATCTCTTTTGGGCTGATCCTCGCAAGTCTTGTGTTAAATGCTGTTTTGGTGGTGATGTTTTCATGGACCTATACCGCCCTCACGCAAGAGACACTCGTCGCAACGGTTTACTTTACAAAACCCTACGATAGCAGTGGTTTTCATGTCGCGCATTTGAATGGTGAAAATGGCAAAGTGGTTGGCGATTTTAAGATCTATGGTGAACAGTGGCGCATCGATGCTAAATTTATGAAAATGAAATACTGGTCCAATCTTTTAAAACTGGACTCACGCTATGTTTTAGAGCGCTTTGAAGGGCGTTATAAAAAGAGTGAAGACCAAAACAGCCATCAAAACCTCTCATACGATCTTGGCGAAAACACCTTATTAGATCGTTTCACCCTGCTGGGATGGAACCCCTTTGTCGACATTGAATATGGAAGCTCCGTCTACCAAGAAATCACACTTAATCAAGTCTTTGAAATCTATAAAACCCCAACAGGCTTCGTGGTACGAAGAGCTCCGTTGGCAGTGGATGACAATGCAATGAAGAGATGATTTTCTAGTTTGCATGGCTTGGGATGAAGTATAATTAGCTTTACATGTAAAAGTAGTCTAGCTGCATTTACATTTATTAAAGAAGGGAAAAATACGTAATGCATGCATACATAATAAATACAAAATATAGTGTCGAAATTTTAATAAATTTAATTTTTGATGAAATACATAGTCTCGATACTTTTAAAAGCGAACTATCAGCAAAAGAAAGTCAATTTCAGCATTATCAAAAAGAATTTGAATTTAAAGATTTTAATGATGATTTTTGTGATTTACAGGTACAAGATGCTTTTATAAAAATGGCTGAATCAAAGAAAGGTGTTGATATTTTGAAAAGTCAAATTCATGTATTATCTATAAGCATTCAAAATAAAGATTTTTCGATTCGAGCTCTATGCGGTGCATTATTGCAAATTGCAAAACAAGGGATTTCTTTTGTACATGGTAAGTATAAACATTTAGCACCTAATGGGCACAAAACTTTTGGAGCAGAAACACTCAAAAATGTAATTTGGGAAGGTAGAAATCAAACATTACATTTTGAGGAAGGGATTTTTCAGCAACCAATAATAGACTGTTTCAAAAATTTGGAAATTGCTTATGGCTCAGATTTTTTATTATCCAAGCCACCCAAAAATAAATCACTTGAAATTATTAGATTATTGGACTGGACGACTTATAAAAACTATGAAAAAGATATGGTATCTATTTTAGGGTAGGATAATTATAAAAAGCCATTTCTACTTATTCATACTTCTTTTCCGCTAAAATACCTCTCCAAAAAATCTTTACATGTAAAACCTAGGAAAGCAGAAATTATGAATCCACTTATTCCCATTTTAGTGCAAAAAACTGGCATTGCCAAAGAAAATATTATCAACATTTTAAAGCTGTTAGATGAAGGCTCGACCATTCCGTTTATCGCAAGATACCGCAAGGAGATGACGGGTGGTGCGAGCGATGAGCAGTTACGTGAGTTTGAAAACATTTATGCGTATGCGAAAAAATTGCACGATCGCAAAGAGGAGATTTTACGGCTGATTGCTGAAAAAGCCAAGTTGAGCGATGCGGTGAAAAATGCTGTTGAAAAGGCGGAGAGTTTACAAGCATTGGAAGATATTTACCGACCGTACAAAGAGAAGAAAAACACCCGTGCGGCGCTTGCGATTGCGGCAGGGCTTACGCCATTGGCGGATGTTTTGGAGAGGGCAGAGTTAGAACTCGAAGCGTTTGAAAAGAGGGTGCAGAGTTTTGTGAATGACACGGTTAAAAGCGTGAAAGAAGCAATCATAGGGGCGCAGGACATCATCGCGGAGCGTTATAGTGATGATGCGAAAGAGCGTGAGTATTGGAGAGCGCAACTGCATGACTACGCTTCATTTGAGATCAAAGCGAGTAAAACGCTCAAGCCTGATGGACTTTACGCCAAGCTCGCAGGCAAAGCCGAGAAAATCGCCTCCATTCCCTCACACCGTTACCTTGCAATGATGCGAGGTGTTGCGGAAAAAGAGTTACATGTAAAGATATTGCATGACATGGAAAGGGTGGAGAGTGCGATAGAGCGTTACCGCATTCCACGCAATGCGAAAAGTTCCAAAAGCTATCTTTTGGAAGCCTATTTGGATGGGTTTAAAAGGCTTCTGTTTCCTTCGTTAGAGCGGGAAATTCATGCGCTTATTAAAGAAAAAGCTGACACACAGGCGATTGCCACCTTTGGTAAAAACCTCTCACAACTGCTCAACACACCGCCTGTGACCAAGCGCGTGATTTTAGGCGTTGACCCCGCGTACCGCACGGGGTGTAAACTCGCGGTTGTCGATGAACATGGTACGTACATGACGCACGCCGTCATCTATCCAACCCCGCCGCAAAGCGACTATGAAAAGTCTGCTAAGGTCATCAAAGAGTTTACTCAGAAGTATCGCATCACCGCCGTGGCGATTGGTAATGGGACGGGCTCGCGCGAAAGCCAAGAGTTTTTTGCACGTCTAAACCGCGAAGAGGGATTGAACCTTGCCTATACCGTGGTCTCCGAAGCGGGTGCTTCTATTTATTCCGCTTCTAAAATTGCCACCGAAGAGTACCCGAACCTTGACGTGACGATTCGCGGAGCGATCTCCATCGCACAACGCCTGCGTGACCCGATGGCAGCACTCGTCAAGATCGACCCAAAATCGCTTGGCATTGGTCAGTACCAACACGATGTCGATCAAAAACAGCTCGAGAAAAAATTGAATGAAGTGATCGAAGATTTAGTCAATCGCATCGGCGTTGATCCCAACAGCGCTTCTATCTCGCTACTCTCCTATGTGGCAGGCGTTGGTGCAAAACTTGCCAAAGCCATAGTCGAGCACCGTGAGAGTAAAGGGGCGTTTACATGTAAGTCTGAACTTTTACATGTAAAAGGTTTAGGGGCGAAAGCGTACGAGCAGTGTGCGGGGTTTTTTCGTATTCGTGAGGGGAAAAGTGTTCTTGATAACACAGGCGTTCACCCTGAGAGTTATGCCATTGCGCAAAAGCTTTTGGCGCGTGCTGATTTGGCAACACTTTCCAAAGAGCAGATTATCACTTTAGCGCTAGAGCAGGGCATTGGCGAAGCAACGCTTCAAGACATCATTGCCGAGCTTTTAAAACCAGGGTTTGACCCACGAGAGAGCTTGCCACCGATTGCCTTTCGTTCGGATTTGACCGACATCAGCGAGCTGAGTGAGGGTTCGATTGTTTCAGGCGTGGTGCGAAACATTGCTGATTTTGGCGCATTTGTGGACATTGGGCTTAAAAACGACGGACTCATTCATATCTCGCAAATGAGCGACAAACGCATCGCTCATCCTTTGGAAGTGCTCAGCATCAACCAACAACTCACACGTATTCGCGTCCTTGAAGTGGATAAAGAAAAAGGCAAAGTGAGTCTTAGTCTTAAAGAGCTACCGTAGGTTGGTAGCTCCGTTTCATTTTCTTATGCTTTAAACTGTTTGAGTTGAGCGTTGAGTGCTTCACTCATGGCATCAAGATCATGCGAAGTTGCAGCGATTTGTTCGATGCTTACAACATTTGAGGCAGCAGAAGTATTGATCTTTTCAAAGAGTGCTAAGATATTGTGGATGCCAAGTTTGATCTGTGTAGAATTATTGGCAGTGACTTCGACTTTCGCTTTCGCTTTTGACATCGTATCGACTGTTAAGGTAATGACCTTTTGAACAGTTTTAGAAGATTCTGAGCTCTCTTGAATAAAACGAGCATTGACGCTCATCTTTTCGCTGACACTATTGATTGACTGGACGATGACCTGAATGGTCGCGTTGATTTCCAGTAAGCTTTTTTGGGTTCGTTCTGCGAGTTTTCGTACTTCATCGGCTACCACGGCAAATCCACGCCCATGTTCACCCGCACGCGCCGCTTCGATGGCGGCATTGAGCGCTAAAAGATTGGTTTGATCGGCAATATCGCTAATCATGGTTAGGATGGATTGTACTTGTTCTGTCTCCTGTGAAAGCCTCTCTAAGTCGCCGGCTAGGGCATTTTCGGATTCTGAACTTTGTTGGATGTCCGCTTCCATGCGACTGATTTTAGTTTTTGCTTCTTGCAACATGGTGTTCGCATTATCAATCTCTTGAACCATCATGACAGATTGCTCTGTTGTTGCTTCTATGACCTCTTCAAGTTTGAGTAATTCTACTTGATTGAGATTGATCTCTTTGGCATTATCTTCAATATGCATGCCAATCGTACGGGACGTTTGACTCAGCTCTGCAGCCGTGAGGGCATTTTTTTCAGAAGCCTCTTTGACATTGTGCATAATGCTCTGCATTTTGGCAATGGAATGGTTAAAGTTGTCGGTAGCATTTGAAATTTCATCGTTTCCATCTAAGGTCACTTGGTAAAGAAGGTTGCCTTGTTGGAACTCTTGAGCTAAGAAGGAAATGGCTTTAATACGGTGCAAAATAACTTTAATGGAGAGATAAATTAAAGTAATGGTCGCAAGAAAGATAAACGCGAATATAAAACTAAGCATGATACTTTCATTGCGCAAAAGATCACTGGCATTGGTCTCATTGGCACTGGCATATTCATTGGCTAACACAACAATTTGATCAACAATATTTCGATGTTCTACATAGGCATCTTTCAGTTTTCCAGAGGCTAAGAGAGATGCTTGTTTGAAGTCTCCTGCTTGCACAGCAGGGATAAACTCTGTCTCCAAAAGTGTGAAATAGTGCATCGCTGGAGCATACGCTTTTTCGACCATTAGCGGTTTTATTTTCTCATGGTGAAGGTTTTTGACCCAAAAGGCATGTCTTTCTTCGTATTCTTGCTTTAATGTTTTGATTTTTGCGATAAAAGTGGCAAGTTCAGCGCTGTTCTCGGTGCGTAACATCTCTAAGCTAACCAGACGCGTTTCAATAATATATTCAGGTGGCGGTAAAATGTCAGCAACCAAATCTTTGGCGAGGATAATTTCATTGTAAAGTTTACCATTGATTTTAACTTCATGAATGGTTGTATAGGCAAAAAATGCAAATAAAAATGAGCCTGAGATAAAGACAATCGCAATACCCCAAAGCCGCAGTTTTATGGTGATGGACTTAAACATTAAAGATCCTTTGTAAAATTTCAAATGCTACGCCGTATTTTACAGGAGAAATAAATGCTAGGTCACCCTTGGCTGATTAATAAATAATCAATTTTGAAATATTTTGATGTGAATAAAAACGCTATTTGCCTATTTATTAATCAAGTAAATGACTCGACATGAAATACTTTACATGTAAAGATCACTTAGAAAAAATGATGCAAGCCTTGATACCCAATATACAAGCCCACAAGCAAAATAAGGCCGCCTGAGAAATAAGGCGCTTTTTTGGCAAATTCCCCAAAGCCATTCCATCTTTTTGAGAGATGGCGCATACTCAACGCGGCGATGACACCTGATGTTACCAACGTAAGTGCAAGACCAATGCTAAAGGCTAACACAAGCGCAACACCGAGTGTAAACTGTTTGAGTTGTAGGCAGATGAGAAGCACCGTGATCGACGCAGGGCAGGGGATAAGTCCGCCCGTTAGTCCAAAAAGCAAAATCTGTCCGTTGGTAACCTCTTTGTTTGAAAAGCGCTTTTTAATATCTTTGGCGTGTGCGAGTTCATGGGGATCACTGCAACTTCCAAGTTCTTCAAAGATGATCTCTTCTGTGCTGTGGTGGTGCTCGTGATGATGGTGCTCATCGTGGTCATGCGAATGATGATGGTCGTCGTCATGTTCATGTGTGGTGAAGCAAGCACGTTCATTTTTCCATGTTTGCCAAAGCGTCCAAAGTGCGATAAACGTCATGAGGCAACCTGAAACAACTTCAAGATACGGCTCTACTGCTTCGGTTGAAAAACGCGCACCAAAATGCATACCCAAAAGCGCGATAGCCCAAACTACCGCAGTATGTGAAAGCGTCGCAGCAAGTCCGAGCATGATAGACTGTTTCACCGTTCCTTTAATCGCGATAATAAACGCCGCCATCATCGTTTTGGAGTGTCCTGGTTCTAAGCCATGCAGGGCACCAAGAAGAATAGCGCTAGGTAGAAAAAGCCATGCGTTACCTGAACTGTTTTGAAGGATTGAGGCGATATCAGTCATGTGCGATAGTCCTGGAATATATGTGAACAAAATGTTGAGGCATCGAAAGTTCCTATCTTAAAAGTAGCGCTATTTTAGCTAAATTCTTTTAATTAACATGCTGTTCACACAAAAGGGTTACAATAGTGTAATCTGATTCAAAGGAGTCACAATGTACGGATATGAATGGATGGGACATGGGTTTTTTATGCCGTGGATGATTATATTTCCCATAATACTTTTAGTGTTTTTTATGGTGATGCGAGGCGGTAGAGCATCGTGCCATCATCATGAAAAGGAAGACGAAGCGTTAGAAATCGCCCGTAAGCGTTTTGCCCGTGGTGAGATTGACGAAGAGGCTTTTGAGAAGATCAAAGAGAAGCTTAACGCTTAAGTATTATCTCTGTGAGAGAGTTTTAGCCAGTGCTCGCTGAATTCTCTCATACTGTGAATCTATGGGGTGTCCATGTGATTCAAGATTTTTAAGGGCGCTTTCGCTTTCTGCCAGTTTCTTCTCCCATACGTAAATCTCTTTTTGTTTATTTGAAAGAGCAAGTTCGAGCTCTTTGGTGGATTTATGAAGCTGGGCTTTTTGGTTTAGCAGTAGGTCTTCACTTTTGAAAAGATGTGTGATTAAGGGTTTACGCTCATACAACTTTTCTTCGCCATTTTCTAAAAATTTTACCTCTTTAGCATCGGTATATTCAAGCCTATCAAGTGTTTGATGGATATGATCTAGCTTCTCTTCAACTTTCTCAAATTCCTTATGTTCTTTATAAAGATGTTTTGTAAGCTCTTTGTGTTCATTTCGGTAAGTGTTGAGTTTCTTTTTAATAGCGATAATATCGTTTCGTTTATCGTAAAGTGTTTGTTTGGATTTTTTGTGCTGAATCATTGTAGAGCGAATGGTTGTCATATTCCATGCACGATTGCTTTCGTCTAAAATAGGGTTTGGTTTGTAATGATTGCCTTTGGCGTCGATGGTCTCATGAATACCATAGTGACTTAAAAATTCAATGGCTTTTTTCTCTTGATTTGAAAAGTGAAATAAAATAATTTCAGCGATGCTAAGCATCATTTTTTCAAACATCTCACGCAGTAAAAAGTAGCTTAGCCCCCGAATTTCACGCAAATCTTCAAGTTCACTGGACTCGATTACAACAATATCGGAGATGTTAACAAAGACTGGGATAAAAAGTGCACGAAATTCAGATGGATTTATTTTTTTAATATTCAGTGTACTATCAAGTGCAAAAGTGAGCAGTTCCAACATACGTGCTTTGTACTCATCGTTCGGGAAAAAACGTTTTTTATACTCTTGTAACATTTCAGGAGAAATACCACATGCTCTTCTATCGGGTCCATCTGCAGGGGTTTCTACTTGAAAAAACCGTTTGACATAAATGACATTTTCCGTATATAAAAAGAGATCATTGTTGGTTAACGAGAGTTTTTTAGCGATCTGCTCTTGTAAAAGGTCTTTGTATGAATGGTATTTTTTGGGTAGCTTACAACTGCGCGCATTGGTAAGAATCTCTTCAATATTTTCTTCTTCAAAACGGTACAACACATCCAGATATAAATACTCTTTCGGCTCAAAATTTTCAAAAAATTTTTCAATTGTTTTTTCAACAAGACTAAATGATGACTCTTCCATAACTTCCCTATCTGTGTAAAATCGGTTTCATTGTACCTGAAAATAATAAAATTTTGGTGACATTTAATGTGCAAAATGGGCTTTAAGATGTTCAATGCAACTATATCCCATCGCCAAGATACTCTCTTTTGAGTTACCTCCAAGATGGGGAGTGCAGACAAGGTTAGGTAGATCGATCAGTTCCCAATCTTGTGTTGGCTCAACCAAGAAGGCTTCCAGTCCAGCGCCTGCAATTTCACCACCTTTGAGTGCCACTTTGAGGGCTTCTTCATCGATGATACCGCCACGGGCAGTGTTGATAATAAACGCACTCTTTTTCATCGCTTTAAATTCGGCTGTTGAGAAGAGATTTTTACTCTCCGATGTAAGTGGCAGATGAATGGAGATGATGTCTGCTTCTTCTAAGATGCGTTCTTTACTGGCAAAGGTAATGCCATATTTTTGGGCTTCTGCTTCATTTTGAGTACGATTAAAGACCAAAATGGTACAGTGAAAAGGAGCTAAAAGCTCTATGACACGCTTTGCAATGTTGCCAAAGCCAAAAAGGCCAATGGTCTTTCCTGTGAGCTCGCTGCCTCCGTTAACTTTCCAAACATGCTGTTTAAGAAGTGTTGTGGCTATGTGTAAGTTTCGAATGAGCGAGAGCATGAGACTCAAAGTAATTTCTGCAACTGAGTTACTGTTTGTTCCACCACTCCAACCGAGTTTGACACCTCTTTTTTTCATTGCATCAAGATCTAAATTGTCCAGTCCTACACCATAACGGGAGAGTATTGTGAGTTTTGGACAAGCGCTTAATATCTCATCGTCTATCTCTTCACGACCAACAATGGCACCATCCATGTCTTGCAAAAAAGCGATGATATCTTTTTTGGTTTTCAATCTGTTGTCGGCGTTGTTTTTAACATCTGGAAAATGAAATGTAAGTTCATTCATGAGTTCGGATGAGCGAGAAAAGAGGGGTGTGATAACAGCAATTTTCATGAAATTTCCTTTTACATGTAAAACATCTTTTTTAAAAAAGTATAGCATGCTTTTGAGAAACTTTATTGAGAAGATTGATCAATTTTTGTTAATCTGCTATTTACTTTGAAAAGATACAATCAGATAATTATTATCAATAAAGGAACTCTATGAAACAACTTTTTTTTGCAGTAATGCTTCTTCTACCGTTTGGACTCTTTGCTGATACGCTGAAAGAGGGTACGACAATACAAGCACCTGTTATTAAAGACCAGTTTGAAAAAACGGTGGACATTACACCTCAAACCAAGCAGATTATCATCGCATATACTAAAGCTCAAGGGGATCTGTTAAAGAGCTTTTTGGAAGCAAATCCAAACTATTTAAGCGAGAACAGTGCGCTTTATTTGATGGATGCAACAGCAGTTCCTAGCATGGTGATGAGTATGTTTATGCTACCAAAATTTAAAAAATATTCTTATGCTATTGGACTTTTAGAAAATGAAAAAGATGTGGCGTATTTTCCTAAAAAAGAGGATCAAATCACCATCATTACACTTAATAATCTCAATGTTACGGCTATTGATTTTAAAGATAAACTCTAACATGTAAGAGAAGTGAATTTCACTTCTCTTGTTCTGCTAAAAGTTTGTTTTCTTCATCACTAAAGATACGCGAACGTGTAATAAACTGATACCCTTCATCAATTTCCAATGAAAAGGAGTTTCCAAAAGCGGCTTTTTCTTCTTTCACATCTAGGACAATTTGAGAATAACGAAAGTATTCGAATTGGTCTTTATCGATAAAAAACTCACATCCTCCGACTTCGCCCATTTTAATATTGCGTGAGGGAACATGAAAGTCTTTTTTTTCATAACACATCGGTGCTGTGCCATCGCAACAGCCACCACTTTGGTTGAAAACGAGTTCGCCATATTCATTTTTAAGCATTTCGATAACTTTGAGAGCTTCAGAGGTTGCAGTAAGTCGATGAATAGTCATGAAGGCTCCTTTAAAAAAAGTGCATGGGCGTAAAAGCCCATGCGTTCTTGCGGTTTAGAAAAATCCGAGTTTATTTTTATTGAATGATGTCAAGATATTTTTGGTGTGTCTATAAGCGTTAAGCATCATCATGTGTGTTTCACGTCCGATACCTGATTTTTTATAACCACCAAAAGAGGCATGAGATGGGTAGAGATGGTAGCAGTTTACCCATACACGTCCCGCTTCAATGCCGCGTGACATGCTATGAAGTTGATGCGCATCCCTTGACCAAACGCCTGAGCCTAGACCATAAATTGTGTCATTGGCAATGGCAAGTGCTTCCGCTTCATCTTTAAAGGTTGTGACACATAGTACGGGTCCAAAAATCTCTTCTTGGAAGATACGCATTTTGTTGTGACCTTTGAAGATAGTAGGTTGAATGTAATTTCCTTTTGGGAAGGTTTTGTTTTTGTATTCTGCACCACCGATGAGGCACTCTGCACCTTCTTCTTTACCAATGCGGATGTAATCTAAGATTTTCTCTTTTTGATTGACAGAAGCTTGTGCTCCCATTTTAGTTGCTGGATCAAGAGGATTTTCTTGAGTGATTGCTTTTACACGCTCTAAAACACGTTTCATAAACGGCTCATAAATAGACTCTTGGATGAGGGCACGTGATGGGCATGTGCAGACTTCACCACTATTAAAGGCAAATAAAACAAGTCCTTCAATCGCTTTGTCAAAAAATTCATCGTCTTTTGCCATGATAGATTCAAAGAAAACGTTAGGCGATTTACCACCGAGTTCCAATGTCGAAGGGATGATGTTTTCAGTAGCGTATTGCATGATAAGTTGACCTGTCGTCGTTTCACCGGTAAAGCCTACTTTTTTGATGTCAGGATGTGTTGCAAGGTGTTTACCAATCTTTCCACCTGCACCATTGATAATGTTAACAACGCCTTTTGGCAATATATTTTGAATGGTTTCCATCAAAATTAAAATAGACATTGGTGTCGCACTTGCTGGTTTCAAAACAACGCAATTACCAGCAGCAATAGCAGGAGCGATTTTCCATGCTGCCATCAAGAGTGGGAAGTTCCATGGAATGATTTGCGCAACAACACCGAGTGGTTCATGAATTTCTTGGGAAATTGTGTTTTCATCCAAATCTGAAACGGTTCCTGATTCTGCTCGAATAACAGAAGCGAAATATCTAAAGTGATCCACAACTAAAGGAACGTCTGCATTGAGAGTTTCACGAATCGCTTTACCATTGTCGAGTGTTTCTGCAATAGCAAGAGCTTCTAAATTGGCTTCGATAGCGTCAGCAATTTTGTTAAGTAATGTGCTTCGTTCAATAACGGAGGTATGTTTATAGGTTTCAAACGCTTTAACGCCAGCTGCAACTGCTGCATCAACATCTGCTTCAGAGGAGCGAGGGATTTTAGTTAAAAATTCGCCATCAACAGGGGAAAGATTGTCGAAATATTCACCGCTAAGTGGAGCAACCCACTCGCCGCCGATAAAGTTCTCATAACGAGGTTTATATGTAGGTCTTGAATATGCCATTTTTGCACCTTTATTAATAATAGAATTAAAAGATAATAATTATCTCTTGAGTAACTCTATAGCAGCTAGCTTTAACAACAAAGACAAAGTGGCAACTAACTATTTTTTTTAGGTTGGATTAAATATCTATAAGTGATTTAGTGCAAGGTACTGAAGAGAAGCTTCAAAGCTATTTGCAATGACGATAGGTGAAAACATGAGATTGTGAGTTAGTCCAAAATCTTCAATTGACATACCCAAAGCATCACAGGGGGCATCCCCTAAATGAAGAATGGATTGCGTTTTATCTTTGAGCGTTCGCATGTCCGTCGAATACGCCACCACATTTTTACCTAACCCTTGTGCATAGCCCACTTCCCAAACCGTGCCACTATCGGGTTCTGGACCACGAAATGGAGAGAGATTGGCGATGACGATGTCACACATGCGTATCATTGCTTGATTAGCTTGCCGAATCGCTTCTGCTATCTCCTTGGGATTATTCCCTGAAATGGTGTTATCAAGTGGAAAAAGTCCTTCATAACCATAATGTTGACACAGACGTTTATGCGCTTTACCCACTTCAAGAGCATTGGGTAAAAAAACTTCAGGACCTGCAAGATAAATTTTTTGCATCAGAATTTCCTTTAGCGTGAAAAAGGTTCAATCATTTTGAATTGTAACATGTTAAGAACGCGCAGAGCTTATTCTAGTCTTTAATATTACTTTTGAATGAGCTTGAATCTTATCAAAAAATCTATGATAACATCTCTTATATGTACCCAAATAGGCTCAAACAACAGTGAAACGCATAACGATATTAAAAATGCTCCAATCATATCAAAAGGGAAATGTACACCCAAATAAATTCTAGACCATGCAACAAGAAGCATTAAAATAAAAAAAATCATGCTTAGTTTATACTCTTTTGCCAAAAAAATACTGATGAATACAGCACTAAAAAATATCATATGATGGCTGGGGAATGAAGCGTTTGAAGCGTGATAAATCAATGTTCTTCCAACCCCCATCATGAAAGGTCTTGGATGTGGAAAGAGTATGCTTATGAGTTGCCCAATGCAAAGGGAAATTATAATGACAAAAATTGATTTTAAAACCATTTCTTTTTGAGCCTCATTCCCAAAGAGCCAAAGAAGTATGAAAAAAATAGGGAGAGCATATAACAGATACTGCGCAAAAAATTTTGCAATACCAACAATCAATTCAGAGGCATTTGCAGAAGCGTTTATACTCTGAAACCATATTAAATTTATTGTTTCCAAATTTGAAATCATCGTACTGAATCACTCACTTTCATTCATGTTTTTGTTATGTTAAGTTCTCTATTTTTCTATATTTGAAGAAGCGCTTTTCCCTTCATAGAGAACATAACTCTTACTGCTATAAAGTTTATGCAAGTCTGATTGATGGGTGATATGTTTTTCATCTCCTTTGTTCACAACGACAAAATAATGCGATTCATTAGAGAGATTGAGATCATTAAACGCTTCAAGAGAGGTTGTTTGAATGGGTTCATTCATATAATACATAGAAGAAAAGGATTTCTTTTCTAAAAAGTAAATAGGTTCTTGTGAAGAAGCATGATGACGATAAAAATCAATAAGATATTTTTCGCTCATAACAAGGTTTGGAAACCATAAGACAATAACCAACCCAATCAATGATACAACAGGCACAAGCCAGATGTTAAAAGCGATTACTTTAGGATACTTTTGAATCAAACTGCCCTCATTTTTATTTAATAGTAGGGCAAGAAGAATGGCAAAAGCAGGGAGTGATGGCAATATATAGGTCCAAATCACATTACTCGCCAAGGTAAAAAATAAGATTAAAAAGAGCGCCCAAATTACCAGTAAACACAAAATTGGATCTTTGAATAGTTTTAAAAACATCTCTCGTTTAGTGTGCTGATGAAGGCTTTGATAGCCAAAGAAAAAAGCGCTGATTCCCCATGGTAAAGATGCTGCCAGCCACATCAACCAAATAGCACCGTGCGGATTTTTGTGCACATAGCCGTATTTGTCGCCATGCCATCCTGAATCTAAAAAGCGACCAAAATGTTCTCCAATGATAAAATAATTCAAAAATCCAGGTGTCTTCATTTCAGCAATAATATACCAAGGGACGCTAATGATTAACATTAAAAGCGTACCTTTCATCCACGGAAGTGGTTTCAACAGCCTAAAACGCGTTTTAACGGAAGGTAACATCCATAAAAATAGAATGCCACCTACAATCACCACTGCCAAAGGACCTTTGGCAAGAAGTCCCAATCCTAGGCCAATAAAAAAAAGATACCCCCAAGAACGCTTTCCTGTAAGGGTAAACATCATAAAGGCAACCAAGGATAAGGTTGTGCTAAAACTCAAAAACGGATCAGTTAATACAGCACCACTGAGTTGGAAGGAAAGGAGCATGCCAAAATAGATGACAACGGACCACAAAGCACTCTTTGCGTTTGTTAATGTTTTGACAAGGTGATACATCAACCAAGCGGTTGCTAAACTTATTAACAAGGAGGGCAGGCGTGGTGCAAAATCGCTGATGCCTAAAAGCTTGTAGGAGAGTGCTTCTGCCCAAAATGACAAAGGTGGTTTTCCCCAAAATGGAACACTATAATCATAATAAGGGCTAATCCAATCGTTCAGTTTTGCCATCATGAGGGCGGTATTGGCATAGCGTGCTTCGGTACTGTCCGTTAAAGGAAAATAATACATGACAATAAGACGAGCACCTATAAGAGAAAATAACGCCATAATCAGGTTTTTAAATGTGTTTTGCATAATTGTCTCCGATGATGCTTTGTATCAATGATTTAAACGTAGGGCTTAGTAAAATTTTCATCTCCTCTTTGCGATGAGGATGAGCATAAAATGTTTTAAAAGGCGATTCTGTCCATGTCTTGGCTTCAGATTCCGCTAAAAAGCCAGGATGCAGCAAAATCTCAATCAAACCCTCTTGATGACATTTTTGCAGTGCTTTTTGAATGGAAGAGAGCGTCATATTTCCTGTAAACAGTACCCCAATAAAAGAGGCATTACATGTAATGTGGTGTTCATGAAGTTTTCGCGCTAACTGATTCGAAAATAGATTGAGCAAAAAATGTTTAATGAGATTAAGTCCGCAATAATTTTTCAGATCACGTAAAGAAGAAACTTCAAAGAAAAAAGGCTCTTTGGGCACACGTACATATGTCACTTGGTAGGGTAATTCCTGAGACAATTCGATCAGTATATCGCTGATAAAGGGTATCGTATGATAGTGCTGATGGGAGTCAAGATGAATCGTTTGTGTTTCCAGTAGCGTTGCATAGCGTGTGATTTGAGCAGTATATTCAGCTTTGATCGCTGCTTTGATGATTTTCTTTTGGGTTAGATTCCCAAAATAGTAATTGATGAGTATTGTTTCATAACGTTTACAAAAAAGCCCTTTTTCATCGATTAAATAAGCTATTTCTTTGGTATCTGAAAGCGGTTTTCCTTCCGCAATATTCAGATGCAAAGAGGTTCTCAAAGAGGGTCTTTGACGTAATTTTTCTAACGCATCCTCAACATAGGGAGTGTTGATCATCATGCTGGTGGATGTGAGCATACCTTCATCAAAACAGCGACAGATTGTTTCACTCATCGCCATAGAATTGGCAAAATCGTCGGCATTAATGATGATGTTCAACTAATTCTCCAAAATAAAGGGGTCTTTTTTTCACTTCAAGATGAATTTTCCCAATGTACTCACCGATAATGCCTAAAACAACGAGCTGGATCGAATTCATAAAAATAGTCACAATCAACGTTGTTGCATAGCCGGTACGCTTAACATCAAAAAGCATATAATCAAAAAAAGTATATGCTCCTAACATCGTTGAGATAAAAGCGGTCAGCACGCCGATATAGATGGCAAAGCGCAACGGCTTAATGGAAAATTGCATGATACTATCAATCGCTAGTCCAAACGATTTTCGAAAATTGTATTTGGTGTTTCCCGAAAAACGTTTTGGAACTTCAAATTCAAGGACTTTACAGTTTGCATACCCAATATAATTGAGCAAGCCTCTAAACATCCTGTCGTTTTCATTCATAGTTTTGAGTGTATCAATATGTTTACGACTGAGTAGCCTAAAATCGGGATAGCTTTTGGGAATTTTAATATCGGAGAGCTTATCAAGCACCCAATAGAACGTTTTTGAAAAAATAGTATACATGTAAGATTTCTCGACATCATTGCTGATTTTCTTAGTTAAGACGACTTGATGACCATTGAGCCACGAACGTACCATCTCTTCCACCAAATAAGGAGGATGTTGTAAATCGCCATCCATGAAAACAACACAATCTCCTTGCGCATTATCCATACCAGCGCTCATTGCCACTTCATGTCCAAAGTTTCGATACAAGTTATAAATGTTGATATTGGGATAGGTTGAAGTTAATGTTTGGAGCGTTTGAAGTGTTGCATCGGTACTGCCATCGTTGACACACATGTATTCAAATGTAACCACGTCTTTAAGTGCCGTTTCCACTTTGAAAAGTTCTTGAAACAACTTAACAAGATTGCCCTCTTCATTGTATAAAGAGATGACAATGCTGGCCAATGGAAGTTTCATTGTCTATTCCTAAGAAAAACAAATTTTTTGTAGATGCAATAATTTTGTATTGCCACGAGAGCTGACGTCATGAGCTGCGATACAAGGGCATTAAAATGTAAGAGCGTATAAAAGAGTGTAAAAAGAAGCATATTGCTTGCAAATGAGAGAGCAACGCTCATGCCGTATTTGAAAATTGAGGTGTGGTGTTTGGTATTGGAATCGAACGTATAATAATATTGGAAAATGTAGTTAACCACAGCCCCTAACACCATTCCAAAAGCGGTTGCAAAAATGGCATTGACACCTAACCAGACTAACAAAGTCATGCTGGAGAGATGAAGAAGTGTAGCCCCACCACCACTCATAACAAAACGTTTGAGCTGTTTCCAATCCACATCAGACTCCCTAAAAATCATACTCAAAAAATTGATCTTAACCTAAACGTTAGTGGGTTATTGTCACGTTCTTCTTAACAAAAATCTTTGATGCTATTGTAGAAGATTTAGATGAATACAAAATGAATTCGTTTTACGGTGTATTATTGAAAATTACCTCCTAAGGCAGAAATCAATGAAATTGTTCCAAGCACTTGTCTGTTTTGAAGGTTAAGAACGGTGATTTGATTGTTTAAAAGTGATGTTTGTGCCACAACAACGCTTGTGTAGTTCACAATGCCTTGTCGATATTGGTACATGTTAAAGTCAAATGCTTGTTGTGCTAAGTCAACAGCTTCTTGTTGTACTTTCATTTCTCTTGAGAGTGTTTCAAGTGTGGAAAGGGCATCTTCGACTTGTTGGAAAGCGGTTAAAATACTTTGGCGATAGGTCGCAATATTGGCTTCGTAGGTACTTTGTATCTGTTTCAAATTGGCTTCTCTCAATCCTCCATCAAAAATGGTCTCTGAAAGTGCGCCTCCCACGGCCCAGATAAGGTTTGGTTTGGAAATCAACGAAGAGAGCACATTACTTTCGTAGCCACTTGAAGCGGTCAGATTGAAGGTGGGGAACCATGCATCTTGAGCAATGCCCACTTGAATATTGGTTTGCTTCATCCTGCGTTCCGCTGCGGCGATGTCAGGGCGTCGCTCCAAGAGTTCCGAAGGCAGAGAATAGGGAATATCTGGCAGAACGATCGGTAGTTTTGGATTGGCATGTATTGAAAATTCCGAAGGAGTTTTACCAATTAATGCGGCAATTGCATGTTCTAACTGTTGTCTTTGTGCATGCAGATCAATTTTTTGTGCTTCAACGCTTTTCATTTGAGCTTGAGCGGTGATCACATCTTTTTTGGTGACGATGCCTGCATTGTATTGATTTTGTGTAATTTTAAGTGACCGCGCATAGGCTTCTAGTGTTTGATCTAAAAAGACCTCTTGCGCATCCACATTTCTCAACTGAAAATAATTTTGTGCCAAAAGTGTCTGCGCGGAAAGTTTTGCAGCTTCCAAATCGTTCAAGCTCGCTTCTGCACTGAGCGAATAGGCGTCCACTAAATGGCGTGTATCGCCCCAAATATCAGGTGTCCATGAAGCTTGAAGGGGGAGTTTATAATCCGTTGAGCGTTTTTGTTTATTGGTTGAATTGACACCAGCAGAGGTTTGTGACCGAGATATGTCTGCTCCCACACTAAGGGTTGGAAAGAGGGATGCTTGTGAAGACTCAACAACAGCCAAAGCTTGTTTGTACAAGGCTTCGTATTTGCTGATGGATAGATTGAATCGCGATAACTCTTCCATTAGGGTGTTCAGTTCAGCGTCGTGATACATCTCCCACCAAGCACCTCGAACAGCATTATCATTAGGCGTTGCTTTTTTCCAATTTCCTTCTTCATGATAGGCTTGTGGAATCGTAACAGCCGTGGACGCAGACGGCGTATTTTGTTGGGTACAACCCACAAATAATGTATTGGTAACAAGGAGTATTGATAAAATAGAATATCTCATAAGCAATTAACCTTTTATAGATTGAGGTGTTTTGGAAAATTTTGAACGCATTTTTTCACCATACAGGTAAATGACGGGTGTTGTATAGAGTGTTAAAAGCTGGCTCAAAATTAAACCACCTACGATTGAAATACCAAGACCTTGACGTAATTCTGCACCATCACCAAATCCAAGTGCTAGGGGGATTGCTCCTAAAAGTGCCGCCATTGTTGTCATCATAATAGGTCTAAAACGCAAACTACAGGCTTTCTGAATAGCATCCATCGCGGGTAACCCTTCATTTCTTTGAGCCGCAATCGCAAAGTCGATCATCATAATGGCATTTTTCTTGACGATACCGATGAGTAAAATGACACCAATAAGCGCGATGATATTAAATTCCGTGCGAAATGCCATCAATGCGAGCAGAGCACCCACACCTGCGGAAGGCAGTGTGGAAAGAATGGTAAGGGGGTGAATATAACTCTCATATAGAATACCAAGGACAATGTACACCGTTAAAATGGCGGCTAAGATTAGCAGTGGTTGGCTCTGAAGTGATGCTTTAAAGGCATTGGCACTTCCTTGAAAACTTCCGTGGATGGAAACGGGTAAATTCAACTTTTCAACCGCAGAAGTGATGGCTTCGGAGGCTTGGGAGAGCGAAATACCAACAGGAAGATTAAACGAGAGTGTCGCTGCGGCAAATTGTCCTTGGTGATTGACGCCCAAAGAGGTGAGGGCAGGCTCATAATGACTAAAAGCTGATAAGGGAACTTGTGAGCCATCACTGGTGATGATATAGACCGAATCTAAAGCATTGGGGTACTGTGAAAATTGTGGATCGACTTCTAACACTACACGGTATTGGTTGAGAGGATTATAGATAGTAGAGATCGTGCGTTGTCCAAAGGAGTCGTTTAAAACGGCATCAATCATACTGGCCGTAATGCCTAATCTTGAGGCAGCATCGCGGTTGATGACCAACTTCGTTTGAGAACCTTTGATCTCTTGGTCACTGCTTACATCAATAATTTGAGGCAGTTGCATGAATGTTTTACGAATCATAGGCTCCCACGCGCGTAAGGTGCTCAAGTCATCGGATTGTAGGGTGTATTCGTATTGCGCATTCGATTGCCTTCCTCCGATACGAATATCTTGTACGGGGACTAAAAAGAGATTAGCGCCCGGAACATGTGCGAGTTTTCCTCTGAGTCTAGCGATGACCTTATCCGCCAAAATTTTACGCTCTGATAGAGGCTTGAGACTAATGAACATTCGCCCACTATTGGCCTGTTGACCTCCTGTGTACGCAATGACATTTTCAATGGCAGGATCGGCTTTAACAATGGAGACAAATGTATTGAGTTTTTGAGACATGGCTTGAAAGGAGATAGATTGATCCGCTTGAATACTTCCCATAATACGTCCTGTATCTTGTTGGGGGAAAAACCCTTTAGGGATGATGATGTATAAAGCAATGGTGATGCCAATGGTGGTAAAAAAGAGGGCAAGCATCAGCCTTGAATGATGAATCGCCCATGCTAAAGAGTGTTCGTACGCTTTGAGAATTTTAGTAAATACCTTTTCATTGAGATCTGATAACCGACCTTGTTTTTTTACAGGAGGCTTAAGTAAATAAGCGCACATCATCGGTGTTGTCGTAAGCGAAATAATCAGTGAAATAATAATGGCAATGGAGAGTACAATCGCAAATTCTCGAAATAATCGTCCTATAATACCTCCCATCAGCAAAATAGGTAAAAAGACCGCAATCAATGATAAGCTCATCGATAAAACAGTAAAGCCAACCTCTTTACTCCCCACAAGAGCAGCTTCAAAAGCACTCATCCCTTGTTCCATCTTTTTGGAGATATTTTCCAACACAACGATAGCATCGTCCACAACAAATCCTGTTGCGATGGTTAATGCCATCAATGAGAGGTTATCAAGGCTGTAACCAAGCAAATACATGATGGCAAACGTTCCTATCAGGGAAGCAGGTACGGCGACACTGGGAATTAACGCCGCACGCCAATTGCGCAAAAATAAAAAGACAACTCCAATCACAAGAAAAAGCGAAATAATGAGCGTTCGCTCGACGTCATGAAGTGATGCGCGAATGGTCGGCGTTCTATCCATGGCGATCTTTAAATCAATCCCTTGAGGAATGGATGAAGAGAGCAATGGTAGTGTGCTAATCACCGCATCGACGGTTTGGATGATATTGGCATTGGGTTGACGAAATAAAATGAGCAGAACCGAAGGCTTGCCATTGGCAGAACCTGCATTGTGTAAATCTTGGTTGGAGTTGACCACCGTTGCAACATCTTTGAGTAAAACGGGCGCTCCATTGTGGTACGAGACGATCAGCGGCATATAATCCGCCGCTTTCTTAGCTTGATCATTCGCCCCTATTTGCCAATGGTGTTCATTGTCTTCGACACTGCCCTTGGGGCGATTGGCATTGGTTGCACTAATGCTTGTACGGAGTGTTTCAAAACTAATGCCGTAATGATTGAGGCTTGAGGGATTGACTTCAACGCGCACTGCTGGCAGAGAGCTCCCGCCTACAATGACTTGCCCGATACCGTCGATTTGTGAAAGCTTTTGCGCTAAAATTGTCGAAGCAGCGTCATACATTTGTGCTTGTGTGAGGGTATCAGATGTCATGGAAAGAATCAGTATGGGAGCGTCGGCAGGGTTTACTTTTCGGTAGGTAGGATTGCTGAGCATGCCTGTGGGCAAGAGCGATAAAGAGGCATTAATCGCTGCTTGAACATCGCGTGCAGCCCCATCTATGTCGCGATCTAAATCAAATTGCAAGGTAACACGCGTTGAGCCCATGGAGCTTGAAGAGGTCATTTCTGTTACCCCAGCGATACGTCCAAGACTGCGCTCCAAAGGCGTTGCAACGGTAGCTGCCATTGTTTCAGGACTTGCACCTGGCAGGGAGGCGGAGATGGAAATCGTAGGAAATGCGACTTGTGGTAAGGGAGAGACAGGTAGCAATCCAAACGCAAGAGCACCTGCTAGAACAATACCGATGGTTAACAGTGTTGTTGCGACATGTCTTGCGATGAAAGGGGCACTAAGATGCATGATTAATGCTTTACATGTAAAGAATGAAATCGCGTAGCCAAACGATCAAAAAAGAGATAAATCACCGGTGTTGTGAAAAGGGTTAAGACTTGACTGACCATTAAACCACCTACCATTACAAGACCTAATGGATGTCTTAATTCAGAGCCCACACCTGTTCCCACCATCAAGGGGATTGCGGCAAAAAGTGCGGCTAAGGTTGTCATTAAAATAGGCCTAAAGCGCAATAAACAAGCTTGATAGATGGCATCGCGTGGTGATTGCCCTTGATGACGTTCTGCTTCAAGGGCAAAATCGATCATCATGATAGCATTCTTTTTCACGATACCAATCAATAAAATAATACCAATGATTGCGATAATATCCAGATCATTTTTGGTCAATAAAAGCATCAAAAGAGCTCCCACTCCCGCGGAGGGAAGCGTTGAGAGAATGGTGAGTGGGTGGATATAACTTTCGTACAGAATACCTAAGACAATATACATGGTCACAATAGCAGCAAGAATGAGCAGAAGCGTATTAGTCAGTGATTTTTGAAAGGCTGCCGCTGCTCCTTGAAAGCGTAATTCCATACTAGGTGGTAATCCAAGGGCATCTTTTTGCTGTTGAATGGCCTCTGTTGCATCGCCCAAAGAGTAATTGTGCGCTAGGTTAAATGAAATAGTTGTGGTTGGAAATTGATCCAGATGATTGATGACTAAAGGTGTTTGTCGCTCGCTGATATGGGCGATGGCACTGAGTGGAATGGTCGCTCCTGTGCTACTCGTGACATAAAGATTTTCAAGCGCACTGGGTCCCATTTGATAACGAGGTTCTACTTCCAAGATAACGCGATATTGGCTGGTTTGTGTGTAAATGGTTGAAATTAACCGTTGACCGAACGCATTGTAAAGTGCCGCATCGATAGCTGCAACACTAATGCCCAAACGACTTGCGGTAGAGCGGTCAATATCGACGTAGATTTGAAGCCCTTGATCTTGTTGATCGCTTGCAACATCTCTTAATTGCGGAAGTTTAGTGAGTGCTTCAATCATTTTGGGTGTCCATGCTTCTAAATCCTTAGCATTGGCACTCTCTAAGGTAAATTGGTATTGTGTTCGACTAACTCTATCTTCGAGGCTGAGGTCTTGAATGGGTTGCATGTAAAGGGTAATGCCCGCTACATCATGCAGTTGTGCTTGAATCTCTTGAATCACCTCTTGCGCATTTTTTTGACGTGTAGCATGTGGTTTGAGATTGATGAGAATACGTCCACTATTGAGTGTTGTATTCACCCCATCAACACCGATAAACGAGGAGATGCTTTCAATGTTGGGATTTTCTAGGATTTTATCAGCGAGTTCACACTGTTTTTGGGACATAGCGCTAAAAGAGATGGATTGCGGCGCTTCGGTGATGCCTTGAATAACGCCCGTATCTTGCACAGGAAAAAATCCTTTGGGGACATAGATGTACAACAAGGCATTTAAGACCATTGTTAAAACGGCGATGGTAAGCATCATTTTTTGACGATCAAGTACCCATGTCAGCATCTTAGCATAACCTTGAATCATTGCATCAATGATGGCACCACTGTAACGGTAAAATTTTCCTTGTTCATTCATCGGTTTTTTACCCAACAATTTAGCGCTCATCATCGGTGTCAATGTGAGAGAAATAAACGCCGAAATTAAGATGGCAACCGCCAGCGTAATGGCAAATTCACGAAACAGTCTTCCCACGACATCTTGCATAAAAACAAGTGGAATTAAAACCGCCAACAAAGAGATGGTTAAAGAGATGATCGTAAACCCAATCTGTTTTGAACCTTTGAGCGCCGCATCTAAGGGATTTTCTCCCTCTTCTATGTAGCGCGCGATATTTTCAATCATAACAATAGCATCATCGACGACAAATCCTGTGGCAATCGTCAGCGCCATCAGCGTTAAATTGTTCAGACTAAAGCCCAAAAGATACATCACGCCAAACGTTCCGATGAGGGAAAGGGGTACGGCGACGCTTGGAATCAAGGTTGCAGGGATATTGCGTAAAAAAACAAAGATGACCATAACCACTAAGATAACGGCTAAGATTAGCTCTTGTTTAACATCTTGCACCGATGCACGAATGGTTGTGGTACGATCCGTGAGTAACGAAACTTCCACCGCATTAGGTAAGGATTCTTGCAGTTGTGGGAGTAGACTTTTGACACGATCAACGACTTCGATCACGTTGGATCCGGGCTGGCGTTGAATATTGATCAAAATGGCGGGTGTGGTATTTTTCCATGCCGCCAAACGGACATTTTCCGCATCGTCAATGACGGTTGCAACATCGCTAAGACGAATGGCTCTACCGTTTGTATAGGCGATAATAATGTCTTTATACTCTTTGGCAGATTTGAGTTGATCATTAGCATCGATGGTTGAGGCATTCTTAGGGCCGTCAAATCCACCTTTGGCTTGGTTAATATTAGCACTATTGACGATGGTACGTAGTGTCTCCAAGGAGATGCCATAGGCGGATAACGCTTTTGGATTGACTTGAATACGAACGGCTGGTTTTTGTCCTCCGCTTAAACTGACTAACCCGACACCGCTTAATTGTGAAATCTTTTGAGCAATACGCGTATCGACCAAATTTTGCACCGCAGGCAGAGGCATGGTTTTTGACGTAACTGCCAGTGTTAAAATCGGTGTATCGGCAGGATTAACTTTGTTGTAAATGGGAGGCGTGGGCAGATCGGTCGGTAACATTGATGTGGCGGCGTTAATGGCCGCTTGCACCTCTTGCTCGGCTACATCTAAAGCTAATTTGAGATCAAATTGCAACGTAATAATAGAAGAGCCACCCGAACTGGTGGATAACATTTGATTGAGCCCAGGCATTTGACCAAATTGTCGCTCTAAAGGAGCGGTAATCGAAGAGGTGATGACATCGGGACTTGCCCCTGGGTAAAGGGTTACGACTTGAATGGTTGGATAATCAACTTCGGGTAATGCCGACAAGGAGAGCATCCGATAACCGATGCTACCTGCCAATAGAATAGCAAGCATGACAAGCGATGTTGCGATAGGTCTTAAAATAAAAATGCGAGAAGGATTCATTTTTGCGAATCGCTTTTCGTACGAGAAGCTTTTGAAGGAATTTCTTTCGTTGTGTTCATATCGACCTTACTTCCTTCGCGCAATTTATCGACACCATCGACGACAACGATGTCATTTAGGCTTAAGCCTTCTTCGATGATCGAATTGCCATTTTGTGTGGAGCTGACTTTAACACGTTGAACACTCACCGTTTGATCTTCTTTGACACGGTATACAAAAGTGCCTTGTGCGCCATGTTGTATGGCCGCACTTGGAACGTACAGTGCGTTTTGTTTCGTTGTTACTAAAAGATGAATATTCACAAATTGATTTGGAAAGAGTTTGGTCTCGGGATTATTAAATTCTGCTTTGAATTTTAACGTGCCTGTTGTTGTATCAATTTGGTTGTCCATACTTGCAAGATGCCCTTTGATGATGAATATGGAATCACTTCGATCGTACGCTTCAACTTCGAGTGTTTTATTTTCTTGCAAAGCTTGTGTGATAGCAGGAACTTTATCTTCGGGTAAGGTAAAGGTAGCCGAAATCGGATTGATTTGGGCAATCACCGCTAAGCCTGTGGTATCGGACGCGTGAATCATATTGCCTTTATCAACCAAGCGAAGACCGATACGTCCACTCGTAGGTGCCGTAATCGTACTGTAGTCTAGTTGCAGTTTGGCACTGTCGATGGATGCTTCGTCCACTTTAATCGTACCTTGGTATTGATGCACGAGGGCTGTTTGGGTATCTAAAACTTGTTTGGAGATAGAATCTTGTTGCAAAAGCACTTCATAACGCTTCAAATCAATCAGTGCATTTTCAAGAAGTGCTTGGTCTTTTAACAGTTGTCCTTGCGCTTGTTTGAGCTGTACTTCAAAACTTCTTGCATCGATTTTTGCAAGAACATCGCCTTGTTTGACCATCTGACCTTCGGTGAATAAAATATCCATTAACTGACCATCTACACGACTTTTGACAACGACATTGGATAAAGGAATGACGGTTCCAAGACCCTGAAAAAAGATTTTAATAGCACCTTGCTGAACAGAAGCCGTTGAAACGGACATCACTCGTGCCGCAAAAGCTTTTTTAGGATCATTGCTTGTAGTAGGTTGACTTTTAAAAACAGTAAAGTAACTTGCTATGCCAATAAGGGTGCCTGTAATGAGAGCAAGAGCCCATTTTTTAGTTTTTGAAGAAGTTGAAAATGACATAAAATTGACCTTTTCATGAAATAAAGAGTCTTTGACACGGTTTTCACCAAACCAAAGATTAGCATTTGATATTTGCGAGGTATTATATCAATGAAATGTTAACTAACTTTAATGAAATGAGTCAAAAAATGACCTGAGAAGTATTGTTGTTGTCTAAACCAACTTGTTGCAAAGTGGTATTTGTCAAGTGAAGAGCAATTTTGGTCATTTGAAATTCTTTTACAAGCTTAAAACACAAGTAGATCTTTAAAAGTGCACGGCTACTTCTGCACTTCGTTTGACACTATGTCTTGGCTGATGAATGAAGTTTAATATTCTTGCTTGAGATTTGAGTAAAAGGAAAGTGTAAAAAGAAAGTTGTTTCTTGATTTGGAATGGATTCAACCCAAACTTTAATGTTATACATTTTACAAACAGAATTCACAATATCCAGCCCTATACCAAAGCCTCCTACTGCATTGCTTCGTCTCTCAAAGCGCTTAAAAATGCTCTTTTGATTCTCTTTATGAATGCCAATACCTTCATTTTTAACGGTTAAAAGATGTTCTGAAAGCTCAACGCAAATCGCTGTTTTGGGATAACTGTATTTAATAGCATTCGAGAGAAGATTATGGATCACTTTTTGAATACGTGATTTATCCATGTAAACGAATGTTGTTTGAAGTTGTGCTGTAATTGTATTGTCTTTAGTCGAAGCTATTTCATTAAAAAATCCAACACTCTCTTGAATTAAAAGGGCAAGATCAAATGACTCTTCAAACACTTCATCAATATCATGAAACGCAATATAACTCAGGCTATTGTAAATTTGAGAAATGAGTTTTGTGCTAATGGAAATATGGTTGATAACACGTACATCTTTAAACGAGCTTTGCTTCAAGTTTGAAACACTCATCATTAAAGCGGCAACGGGTGTATTTAGTTCATGAGAACTGTCTTTAATGAAATGATTGAGCTTTTCAATGCGCAAGTGAACTGGCTTAAGCAACAAGCGGCTTAAAAAGTAGCCTTCAACACCCACAAAGAGCGCAGATATAACCATTGTAAACAAAATAATAAATTTTAACCTGAGTATCTCTCGTTCGCTATTTTCTTCATCAACAACAATGTAAGCTACGCCATTAATGGGCGTTGCTAATCGATGAACAGCATAGGGTGTTGTATTTAAATCAAGCAACGGCGTTTTAAAGCTTGAAAAAAGAGTCTGTTTATCTTCTTTTAACAAAGCAACCGTGAAAAATTCTTTGGGTGGATGAAACAGGTACGGCACTTTATCCATTTCCGCTTGCATCAACTCTTTTTCGTAACTCATCACAACGGTTTTAATTTCCATTGAACGTTTTTCATGAAGCTTATTGGTTTCATTGTTGTAGTACAAAATAGCAATAATGCTCATGAGAAAGAGTGCAGAAGTGACATAGATGATTAAAAATCGCCATAATGCGCCCTGTTCTTCTTTATTCAAAAATATATCCATTCCCTCTAACGGTTTGAATTTTATCTTTTCCAATAATATTGCGTAGATTTTTAATATAAACCCTAATCGTCGCTTCGCTAGGCATTTCATCATAGTCCCATAAATTTTGCATCAGCTCTTCTGAGGAGACAACCTTACTTTTGTGGTTACTTAAATAGAGTAAGATTTTGCACTCTTTACGTGTCAGAGTGTAAGGTACTTCATTGACATACAAGCGGTTTTTAGAAGCCATTAATGAAAGATGGGAATCAATAATGATGGCTTGTTCATTGATAAGGTTAAATCGTTTTTGAATGTTTTTAATGCGCAAGTCAAGCTCTTCAAGATCAAAAGGCTTTTTGATGTAATCATCGCAACCATTTTCAAATCCTTTTTTCAAATGAGCCGTATCTTGAAACGCGGTAATAATAATAGCAGGTGTCGTGTCCTTATAGGTACGAATTTCTTTAATAAGATCAATACCACTGAGTTTTGGGACATTAATATCAAGAATTAAAAGATCAAATTTTTGGGCACTAAGTGCATCGGAAGCCGACTGCCCATCGCTAAAGTGAGTCGTTTGATGAAGATGGCGATTTAGATGACAGAGTAGAATATCAGATAAAATTGGATCATCTTCTAGCAATAAAATTTTCATCGACCACTTCCTTTTAAGCCAATTATACCATAGCCTTTTGCAAAGCTATGGCATACACGATGATGGCTTTTTTTTCTCAAAAAGAAAATAATCTAAGCTGATTTTTCCTGCGCCAAAGCTACATAGTACACCAAGAAATATCAGATAGTAAAGAGGAATTTCAAAACCTCCATCGGTTGCACTAAAGCCATTGTGTAAATGAACGCTTAGAATTGCAACCACCATAACAGCACTTATTGGTAACGAAATCCATCTCGTTAATAAGCCTAAAATTAGTAAAACAACACCCACGCTCTCAATGCTTGCGCAAAGGTAAGCGTTGAGTAAAGGCAAAGGAATATTAAGTGTTTCAAACCACTCTGCAACGGAGTGAATATCGCTCCACTTCCGTACAGATGGTTCATAAAATCCATATGCCAACATAACTCTTACACTCAACAATACGATTGATTGCATTGTGTTAACAAGAAATAACCGCATTGCAGATTATTTCTTTTCGCCACCGCATTTAGCAGCACCACATTTGGCATCAGCTGGTTTTTTAGCATCACTCGCTTTGTCGCCTCCGCATTTAGCGTCAGCTGGTTTTTTCATCTCTTTCGCATCTTTCGTAGCGTTCATATCACCACCACATTTACTATCAGCTGCCATAGCGCCACTTACGAACATAGCAGCGATGAAGAGTGCTGCGAGAGGTTTAACGTTTGAAAATACTTGCATTGTAGATCTCCTTTTGGGTTTGGATAGTGACAGTATAATGACATTTTGTGTAGTGAATATGTAGTCGTATTACACAAAAGTTTTACATGCATGTGTTAGAATGCACACTATGAATAGACGTACATTTATGGCACTGAGTGCTTCATCACCTTTTTTTTTAAGCATAGACGCGTATGCTAAAGATGTTCCTGCTTCTGTGTGGAGAACCATCGAAAGTGTCCAAGAAGTCTTACTGCCTGCAACAGAGCAGATGCCCTCTGCAAAAAATGTCAATGCCCTTTCCTTTTTAATCGTCAATAGCGCCAGCCCCTATTTTGATCAAAAGGATTTGGAACTTTTGATCGAAGGAGCTTCTGTTTTTAACCAAAAATTTTCTCATTTTTTTCAAGCAAATGCAGAAGCTCAATACCGTATCGTAGAGCTAGCAAGCGAAGATGCTTATTTGGAGCAATGGCTCTCACGGATGATTTATTACACGCTTGAAGCGATGCTTGGCGATCCAATTTACGGGGGAAACACGCATGAAATAGGATGGAAATCTATTTTACATGTAAAGGGAGAACCGCGTCCTAAAAGAACCTATGGGAGCAAAGTATGACGTATGATGTATGTATAGTAGGGAGTGGCGCAGGTGCTGGGCCTCTTGCTTATGAACTCTCTCGTGCGGGTAAAAAAGTGGTGATCCTTGAAAAAGGAGACATCTACAGTGAAAAAGATTTTTCAAAAGATGAGATAGCCTATACCAAGCGTGATGTTTTTACACCAAAATTAAGAGACGAATACCATGTCATTGAGAGCTTTGAAGAAGGGAAATGGGTCAAAACACCTTCGTATGAAAATAACTGGAGTTTCTGGAATGGTAGCCTTTTGGGAGGCTCTTCAAACTTTATGAGTGGATTTTTTCATCGCCTCAAACCCAATGATTTTAAATTAAAATCTCTTTATGGGGCTTATGAAGGAGCCACTATTGAAGATTGGCCTATTACGTATGAAGAGCTTGAACCTTTTTATGAACTCACGGAGAGAATCGTAGGAGTCTCAGGCGAGATAACAGAGTACGCTCACCAAGAACCACGCAGTACCACGCAATATCCGTACCCTCCTTTAGCGGAACATCCTATTGTTGAAAATTTTGACACGGCTTGCAAGGCTTTGCATTTTACGCCGTTTAAAACGCCTAGGGCTATTCTCTCAGAGCCCAAGGAAGGACGAAACCCTTGTTATTACTCCAATTACTGTGGTTCGTATGCTTGTTCAAGTGGAGCAAAGGGAAGCTCTCGTGCTGCGCTTATTCAGCCCGCTTTAGCGACGGGAAATCTGCATATTATCGCCAATGCGTTCGTTGTGAAATTAGAAACAGATAACACACACACCATTAAAAGAGCACAGTACCTCACAAAAGCAGGGACGAAAGAGTATGTCCATGCTAAGCTTTTTATCCTTGCAGCACAAGCGGTGGAGAGTTCTCGCTTATTATTAAATTCAAAAAACAAGGCATTTCCAAAAGGACTTGCTAACTCATCAGGGGCTGTTGGAAAAAATATGGTGTTTTCAGGTGGAGGTATTGGTTCAGGAGAGTTTGATTTAAGCCATTTCAATCAAGAGACACTTTTACAAGCAGGCCTTTTTGTCAATCGTGCGCTCAAAGATTGGTATTTTACGAAAGAGTTTAAAGGGGGCGTTGTTGATTTTTTATTTGAACATGCCAATCCAATACGACGTGCTAACAGCCTGAAAAGAGAAGATGGGACATTGATCTTTGGGAAAAAACTTCAAGATAAAATTTTTCAAACCTTAACAACAAAAAGGGTACTCAATTTTGAAGTCTTTAATGATTGGATGCCCAATGACAACTGTTTTATCTCTGTTGATGAAGCATACAAGGATAAATACGGTATTCCTGTTGCAAATATTCGTATAGGAGCACACCCTCAAGATGTCATAGTAGGCGAATTTTTAGCCCAAAAAGCGGTACAAGTGCTTGAAAAAATGGGAGCAAAAAATATTACCTACGCTATCTCGCCACTGCCTCCACAAAATCTTCAAGCAGGAGGATGTCGTTTTGGAAATGATCCGAAAAAGCACGTACTCAATCGTTATTGTCAAAGCTATGACGTACACAATCTTTTTGTAACCGATGGTAGCTTCATGCCAACGGGAGGAAGTGTCCCTTATACATGGACGATTTACGCCAATGCCTTTCGCGTTGCAGATTATATTAAAAAGAATTTCGACACTTTATTGGTAATTTAGAAAAATATATTTAAACTAAAATAACTATTTAGAAGTAGAAATATGCCTAATTATATATAAGAAAATTTGTTATGCTATTGATTTTGAGATAAATAATAAGAAAAACTAATTATTTGAAATTTAGAACAGTACTCTGAGATTTTTAAAAGCAGTAAAAAGAAGTTGAGAAGTTTGTTTGAAAGTCTCTAAAATAGGGATGGTGCGGATAAAGAGACTCGAACTCCCATGCCTCTCGGCACCAGATCCTAAGTCTGGCGTGTCTACCAATTTCACCATATCCGCACACAACAGTAGTAAATTTTGCGAAGCTGAAGCTCCGTCTTTAAGGGTGGTACGCCCTACACGATTCGAACGTGTGACCTACGCCTTAGAAGGGCGTTGCTCTATCCAGCTGAGCTAAGAGCGCATCTTCTCTCGGTTTTAGGTGGTGCGCTCGAAAGGAGTCGAACCTACAACCTACGGATCCGAAGTCCGTTGCTCTATCCAATTGAGCTACGAGCGCATAAACCGCGCCACACAAAACAATGGGGTGAGTGATGGGGATCGAACCCACGACCCTCAGAACCACAACCTGATGCTCTAACCGACTGAGCTACACTCACCATCTAAATTTAATTCTGAGAAATAAGTGGTCGGGGCGAAAGGATTCGAACCTTCGACCCCCTGGTCCCAAACCAGGTGCGCTGACCAGACTGCGCTACGCCCCGACATTTAAAAAAACCTATTGGTCTTTTTAAGGCTGAAATTCTAGCCAAAATCCAGCCTTTTGTCAAGGAAATTTTTTTAAGCCTTTGGTTGGAACTCGATAAGTCCTTCCGTTGGTGAGCTAGCCGTTGCAAAAGGCTTCTTTGCAATACGTCCTGCAAGGAAACTTGAACGTCCTGCCAGTACGGCGTATTTCATTGCTTCTGCCATCAGGATAGGATTTTTAGCTTGCGCAATAGCAGTATTTGTAAGAACACCATCCGCGCCTATTTCCATTGCAATTGCAGCATCACTGGCACAACCAATACCTGCATCAACGATGACTGGAATCTTAACAGCCTCTTTGATAAAAAGGACATTGTAACGGTTTTGGATACCAAGACCACTACCAATAGGAGATGCTAAAGGCATTACTGCCGCACTACCCGCATTTTCTAAGCGTTTCGCCATGATAGGGTCGTCATTGGTGTACGTCATGATCGTGAAGCCATCTTTGGCTAAAACCTCACACGCTTTAAGCGTTTCCATCACGTCAGGGTAGAGTGTTTTTGCCGTATCGCCGATGACTTCAAGTTTAATCAGATCAAGACCTGTTGCTTCTCTAACCATACGAAAAAGTGTAATGGCATCTTCTGCGGTGGTACATCCAGCAGAGTTTGGAAGCAGTTTGATGTCTGTGCCCTTGAAATAGTCCATCAGATTTTCTTCATTAGGATTGGTAATATTAACACGACGCACAGCAACCGTGATGAGTTTAGAACCACTTGCGAGCGTTGCGTCTTTGGTCGTTTGAAAATCGGGGTATTTACCGCTTCCTACGATCAAACGGCTTGCAAATTCGATATTTCCTACTTTGAGGGTGTCATTCATTTTTAGTTCCTATTGAGTAAATTTTTCACGGTTTCGGGAAGGAGTTCGTGCTCAAGTGCGTGAATTTTGGCTTCAAATGTTTCCAAACTCATACCTTCAACTTTCTCGAAACAGCGTTGCGCGATGATCTCACCGCCATCAAGCTCTTCGCTGACGTAGTGAACACTGATACCAGCGACTTTCATCGGTGAATCAAAGCTCTCTTTTATAGCATTGCCTCCCTTAAAAAGCGGAAGGAGTGAGGGATGTAAATTGATCGCTTTAACATGCTCTGTAAAATAAGGGGTGAGAAAACGCATAAAGCCAGCCAGCACGGTTAGCTCAGCACCGCTTTTTAAAATAGCTTCCACAAGGGCTTCATCAAAGGCTTCACGGCTTGCGTAAAGCGTGTGATCGATAATGAGAGGCTCAATGCCATAGCTTCGTGATTTTTCGATTCCTGCGGCGTTGGGGCGGTTGCAAATGGTGGTTGCAACTTCGATTTTGCAGTGTTCAAAGACTTGGTTGTGAAGAGCTTCAAGTAATTTTTCTAAATTACTCCCTTCTCCACTGAATAAAATAGCAATTTTCTTTATAACCATTTAAGACCTTTACAAATATCAATCGGGGTGAGCGCAAAATTATTACATGTAAACTTTCGTGAGACGAGGGCATGAGCAAGTGAACCGCTGATGGCCGCGTCTTTTGGGGTGTATCCTTGCGCGATGAGGGCACCTATCATGCCAGAGAGGACATCACCACTGCCACCTTTGGCTAAAGCTTGTGTGCCATACGTGTTGATGAAAAGCTCGCCGTTGTGTGCGATGATGGTGTTAGCCCCTTTAAGCACGAGTACCACATGCGGAAAAGCAAGGCTAAAGCGTTTGGCGTATTTAAAGCGGTTAGCTTGGATCATTTCGACGCTGATTTTCTCTTTACATGTAAGCTCTAAAATCGCGCTAAATTCTTTGGGATGTGGGGTTAGCACAACCGATTTTTTGGATGCAATAATCTCTCCCATCAGCGGATGATAGGATAAGGAAGCATCGATCACCAGCGGCACATCATTGGAAAGCAAAAGTGTTTTAAGTACTGCTTCATCAAAAGGCATTTCAAGCCCCATGCCTGCCACGATAACATTGGCGTTTTTAGGCAGCGTTTCACTGTTCATAAGATAGATGGGCAATTTTTTGGGCTTTTCACCGATGAGTGTGACGAGTCCTGCCCCAAAATGAAACGCTCCCATGCCAGCCAGTCGTGCTGCTCCCTCTTTGGAGCCTTGTATAATCGCAACATGTCCAAAGGTGCCTTTATTGGCGTTTTTTTTGATGCGAAGCGGTAGTACAAGATCGCTTTTGCGAAGCAAAAAATTGGGGCTAGGTGTTTCATAGTGACTTCGAGCAATGCCAAGATTGGCGACCTTAATATCGCCGATGGCATCTTTAACGGTGTCGTTTAAAAGACCCAGTTTTAAAGCACCCATTGTCACCGTTTCATTGGCGTGGAAGATGACAGAGCTCAGTGTTAAATCGCTCAGAATGCCGCTGGGAATGTCGCAGGCAATCTTATAGCCTTTTCGTGCATTGAGCGTTTCAAGCAGTTTACATGTAAAGTCATCTAACGCGCGGTTCAGCCCTGCACCAAAGAGTGCATCGACGTAAACATCGGCATCAATAAGCTCATCGACGATGACAACACCCACTTTTTTCGCGCGCTCAAGTTGCACTTTTGCAAGCTCAGATTTGAGTTCAAAAGGAAGGTAAAGACTAACAGTGTACGCACCATGAAGCAGACGTGCGGCGACAATGCCATCGGCTCCGTTATTTCCCATACCACACACAAAGAGCGCACTCTTTTTACATGTAAGCTTTTTTTTCACAGCGCGTGCAAGTGCAAGTCCTGCATGCTCCATCAAGATTTCAGGGGTCAATCCAAAGGTTTGATAACAACGTTCATCTAAATGATTGGTTTCTTTATAGACGTACTGCATCGGTTTCTCCTAACGCTTACGGAAGCTCAGGGCTTCTAAAAGATGCTCTTGCAAGATCAACTCACTCTGCGCCAAATCGGCAATGGAGCGTGCGATACGAAGCACTTTATGAATGCTTCTTTGACTCAGCCCCAAACGGCTTTGTGCCATCTCTAAGCTCTCACTGGCTTTGGCTTCAAGGGTGCAAAATCGTATGGTATTGGACTCATCCAATTTGCCATTAAGCTCATTTTGTCCACGCTTTTTTTGCATCACAAAGGCTTTTAAGACCTGCTCAAACATTTGAGATGAGCTGAGTCCTTGCTCTTTTGAACTCTCTTCGCTCATCTGAATGTACAGGTCGATTCTGTCCATAATTGGCTCGGAGATGCGGTTTTTGTACCGGTTAATTTCCACTTCACTGCAACGGCACTCATGCGTTTGGCTGAAGAGATTACCGCAAGGACAAGGATTTTGGGCAGCAGCAAAGAGAAATTTAGTCGCGTAGCTCACTTTCGTATTGACCCGTGAGATCAAAACGCGATGATCTTCCAAAGGCTCTCTAAGGCTCTCTAAAACGGTCTTAGAAAAGTTGGGAAATTCGTCAAAAAACAAAATACCATTGTGGGCGAGGGCGATTTCACCCGCACGACTTTGAGAGCTTCCCCCACCAAAGATTGAGGGGCGCGAAGACGTATGGTGCGGGGAGCGAAAAGGCCTTAAAGGGCTTAGTTCAACGTCCTCTTCTTGGAGTGATTGATACGCATTGGATTCGAGTATTTCTTCAATGCTTTGAGGGGGTAAAATGTAGCGAAGGCGTTTAATGCTCATGCTTTTACCACACCCTGGGCTTCCTTCCATCAAAAGGTTGTGCATGCCAGCTGCTGCGATCACCATCGCACGTTTGGCGCGGTGTTGACCTAAAACATCGCTAAAATCGAGGGGAAACTGCATGGCGTAAAAATAACGTTTTGATTCAATGTCTAAGTGATTTTCGCAAAAACTTTGGTGAGGCATTGGCGCTTCTGTCTCAAAGCGCTTTTCTTTAAAAAAAAGTAGCGCTTCTTTCAGTGTTTCAACCCCAAAAACCTCAAGATTGGGGATTTGTTGTACTTTTGAGAGAAGATCACTTGGGATTAAAACACGAAGGTTTGGTGTAGATGCCGCCAAAGAGAGAATAATAGGAAACATAGAGTTAGTTTTCTTAATTTTACCATCAAGCCCTAGCTCACCAAAGATGAAAAAATCTTTACATGTAAAGCGTTCTTTTTGAATGGCAATAAGAAGAGCCGTAACCAAATCAAAATGGCTTCCCTCTTTTTTAAGATCGGAAGGGGAGAGATTAATCGTGATTTTTTGAGCAGGAAATTGAAAATCGATGCTCGAAAGAGCTGATTTGATGCGTTCACGTGACTCTTGGATAGAAATATCGGTGAGTCCAACAATATTAAATCCAGGAAGTGCCCGCACCAAAGTTGATTCTACATCGACTTCATGGGCTTTATTACCGTATAATGTTGCACATTTTGCGTGTTTAACTTTGGATAGAGCAACTGCTTCTTCCACAGTTATTTACCTGCTTTTTGCTTTTTTTTCCACTCTTTGTCAAATTTTTTACGTTTTAAGTAAGAGAGTTTTTCGATAAAAAGGCGACCTTTGAGGTGATCCATCTCATGCTGAACAGCAATAGCCATAAGATCTGTAAATTCTGCTTCACATCGGTTACCATGTCGATCATGGTAGGCTATTTTAATATGCTCTGCACGTTCAATTTCATCGTAATAACCAGGCACACTCAAACAACCTTCTTGGTAGATCGTGCTACCATCTTTTTCCAGGATGACAGGGTTGATAATTTCATAGAGATTTTCTCTCTTTTGCACGCCTTCTTCATCGACAAGATTAATCACCAACACGTTCAATGGTACGGCTACTTGAATAGCAGCAAGTCCAATACCTTCTTTAATGACCATTGTGTCATACATGTCATCTAAAAGTGCATGGAGTTGTGCATCAAAGTGTACGACGTCTTTTGAAGACTCTCGTAAAAGCTTATTGGGATAAACTAATACATCTAAAATCATTGTTCCTCGCTTGGAATAGATGGCACACAAACAATATAAGGGACGAGCCTTTTTCCTGTATGTGGTAACTCTTCAAGGGTTGTAGCAATAAATTCTTCGGCATTATGATCTGTGTCGAGCGCAACAATGGAGAGTTCAATATCGGTCTCTACCTCTCCTGTCCCTACAAAAAAGCTAGTTTGATACACCAACTCACTGATACGATCGCATGCTTTTTTAGCACCAATAATGTCTGTATGTTTTAAGATCATTGCAAAAATTCCATCGCCAAAATGAGCAACAATATCACTTCTTCGAGATGTTTTGAGCAGTAACTTTGCGATATTGCGTACAACAGTATCTTTATCTTTTTTGTTAATGACTTTTTCCAATGAGCTCTCTTTAACACGCGCAAGCACTAAAGAACTCGAATGGGCATAATTTTTAATCAACTTAATTTCATCTTGAAGTGTTTTTAGAAGATAGCGTCTATTATAAACGCCATACTTCACGTCAAAAATAGATTGGTTATCAACTTCTTGCAAAATAGTTGTTGTTTTTTGATAATAATCTTTTAAAAGATCAATTTGTTTGGTGGTTAAACCAAACATTTTATTAAGGTCTTCACTCAACGAAGAGATGATATTTTGAATGGAAAGCGGATTAGCATTGGACTCCAGCTGTGAAGCTCTTTTCTTAATGATCTCTTGCATAACGTTAAGGTTTCGATAGACAGTTGAGACGACTTGCATAATGTTCTTAATTTGCGAAAATCCCTCTTTGACTTCTCGTTCAATGCGTGCATGATTTTCATCATTATTGGTACTTTCTAATTCCAAAAAGTCATTAATACGTTTCTTAAAGGCCGCAGGCTTACTTTCTAAAAGCTTGTCGAAATAGATCTGAAAATTAGTAGGTGTTGGAGGGATACTTTCATCTCCCAACACCTTTAAAACTAACGCGGCAAATTTTTCAAGCTCAACATTGGAAGCTTGCGTTACAATAGGCTCTTTGAGAGGTGATGGAGGTGGAGCTGGTTCGACGACATCATCTTTCGCATCGATACTATAAACTCCTGTTTTCCCTTTTTCTTTATTAAAACGAACCATTGCTTGCCTTCTTTGATAGGTTATTTAAAACTTTTATCCAATACTTTATCAATCAAACCGTATTCACATGACTCACCAGCGCTCATGAAAAAGTCTCTCTCTGTATCTTTAATGATTTTAGGGAGTTTTTGTGAACAGTTTTTTGCCAAAATTTCATTCAAGACTTGTTTCATTCTTAAAATCTCTTTAGCCTGAATTTCAATATCTGTTGCCTGCCCTTGAGCACCCCCCAGTGGTTGGTGAATCATAATACGTGCATTAGGAAGCGCATAACGCTTACCTTTAGCTCCAGAACTGAGTAAAAAGGCTCCCATGGATGCTGCTTGACCAATACAAATCGTGCTAATGTCTGGTCTAACATAATTCATCGTGTCATAGATGCTAAAACCGCTCGTAATAACGCCACCTGGGGAGTTGATATAAAGATAGATATCTTTTTCAGGGTCTTCTGCTTCAAGGAACAAAAGTTGAGCTACGATTGAAGAAGCAACAACATCATTAATCTCACCGCTGAGCATAATAATACGATCTTTTAAAAGGCGAGAGTAGATATCGTAACTTCTCTCACCGCGACCCGTTTTTTCTATAACGACAGGAACATAGTAGCTCATTATTTACCTTTTGTAAAAAGCTTTGTGAAGAGTCTCTCTTCAATAATAGACATTTTAATCGCTGGAAGAACACCTTGTTTCTCATAATATTCTAAGTATTCTTTTGGATTTGCACCTTGTTGCATTGCTTCAAAGTAGATCATTTGAAGCACTTCTTGATCACTCACATTGATACTTTCTTGCTTTGCTAACTCATCAACAATAAAAGTGAGTTTAACACTTTTTTCTGACTCTGCTCTAAACTCTTCTCTTTTTTCTTTAATTTTTTCTGGGTTAGTAGAATATTCTTTAATTTCATCTTCACTGAGTTTACCAAAAACGCTTCTCATTTGTAGGTCAATCTCTTGATCAACAATATTCTCAGGAAGGTCGAATGTGATTTTCTCTAAAACATTTTCAACAAACTTAGGTTTAACATCTTCATTGAAAAGTTTTGCTAATTTCTCATTGCGGATTTCATCTTCGATTTGACCTTCTAGTGTTTCAAGTGTTGGATTTTCAACACCTGGAAGCAATTTTTTGATCATCTCTTCATTTGGAGTTTCAGGAATATCTTTGACTTTAATCTCTTTAACGGTGACTTTAAATACCGTTGGTTTCCCTGCAAGGTCTTTATTGCCGTATGTTTCTGGGAATGTTACTTCGATATCTTTGCTTTTACTGCTGACTTTGAGTCCGATAATGCCATCTTCAAAACCAGGGATAAATGAACCACTTCCAATTTCAAGTGTATATCCTTCTGCTTTGCCACCTTCAAATGCGACGCCATCGATAAAGCCTTCAAAATCAATCACAACAAAATCACCTGATTTAACAGCACGTTTTTCTTCGACCGTTTTAAGCTCTGCAACAAGAGCTAATGTTTTATCCAATCGCTCACTAATCTCTTTTTTGGTTACTTTTGGAGTTTTGTACTCAGGCACACACTCTTTGTATCCTTCAACAACAATCGTTGGTTTAAATGAAAGTTTCATAACAAGCTCTAGCCCGCCATCTTTCTCTTCAAATTTTGAGAAACTTGGCTCGCCAACGACAAGGTCAGCTTTGATGTCAAGCTCAGTCAATGCTTTGGTGAAAAGCTCTCTCAGTGCTTCTGTTTGTGCATCTTCTTTGAGTTGTTTGCCGTAGCGTGCTTTAACGATATGTGCAGGAACTTTTCCTTTTCTAAAACCATCAACTTTCATATTTGAAGCCGCAGATGCAATCATCTTTTCTTCTTTTTTTTGTAATAGCGCGGGTGAAATGGTTGCCTCAACTGCAGCATTAGCACTATTTGTACGGTTAACTTTAATTTGCATAAAATCCCTTTTCGATATAAAATTTTGCTCAAATATAGCAAAAATTTGCTTTTAAGTCGCTTTTTATCCATTAAAAAGCAAAATGGAGATAAAATATCTCGTCTTAATTTTAACAGAAGTGAATCAAAATGCAACGAAGAGAAGAGTTTGAACAAGCCGTCAAAACGATGCTTGAAATTATTGGGGAAAATACCCAGCGTGAGGGACTTTTAAAAACACCAGAGCGTGTGTTTAAAGCGTATGAATATATGACGCAAGGTTATGCCCAAAGCCCAAATGAAGTTCTCGGCGAAGCACTTTTTAAGAGCGACAATAATCAAATGGTATTGATTAAAGATATAGAGTTTTATTCGATGTGTGAACATCACCTTTTACCGATTATTGGACGAGCTCATGTTGCCTACATTCCCGATGGAAAAGTTGTTGGACTTTCTAAAATCCCTCGTATGGTGGATATTTTTGCACGCCGTCTTCAAATTCAAGAACAACTGACCGAACAAATTGCTAAAGCGATCGATGATGTGATTGCTCCCAAAGGGGTAGGTGTCGTTATTCAAGCGCGCCATATGTGTATGGAGATGCGAGGCGTTGAAAAAACACACTCCAACACTACAACCTCCGCACTTCGTGGACTCTTTCTTAAAGCAGACACGAGAAAAGAGTTTTTTGATATTATTAACGCACCACAGGCTAATCGTTACTAATGCCATTAGCTCGCCTTAAAGAAAAACTTCACGGCAAAAGCCTCTCTCCCATGTTTGGCACGATCACCAAAATTAGCTCCACGACCATTGAGGCGTGCGGACTTAGACCGAGTATTGGTGACATTGTTAAAATTGCCTCCTTAGATGGTAAAAAAAGTGAGCTTGGAATGGTCACTGAAGTCGATCGAAACTCCTTTTTTATCTCACCTTTTGGTTTTATTGAAGGGTTTAAAACAGGCGATAAAGTGTTTATTAGCGAGCAAGGCATGATGATCCCCGTAGGAGAAGAGTTACTTGGACGCGTGGTTGACCCTTTTATTCGCCCAAAAGACGGCAAAGGAACAATAGGTGCAAAGTCTATGGCACCTATTATGAAAGCTCCATTGGATCCTATGAAAAGAGGGTTAATTAATGAGCCGTTTCGTGTGGGGGTGAAAACCATTGATGGTCTTTTGACGTGTGGCAAGGGTCAGAAAATGGGTATTTTTGCAGGAAGTGGTGTGGGTAAGTCCACACTCATGGGTATGATCGTTCGTGGTGCGGAAGCCTCCATTAAAGTGGTGGCACTCATAGGGGAACGTGGACGTGAGGTTCCTGAGTTTATTGAAAAAAACTTGGGGGGCAATCTTGAAAATACCGTAATCGTTGTTGCCACCAGTGATGATTCTCCTTTGATGCGAAAATATGGTGCATTTAGTGCGATGAGCATTGCCGAGTATTTCAAAAATCAAGGCAGAGATGTTTTGTTTATGATGGATTCTGTGACACGGTTTGCGATGGCACAGCGTGAAATTGGTCTTGCTTTAGGTGAACCTCCAACGTCTAAAGGGTATCCACCATCTGTTTTGGCACTTTTGCCACAACTCATGGAGCGAGCGGGAAAAGAAGAGGGGAAAGGTTCGATTACGGCGTTCTTTACCGTATTGGTTGAGGGTGATGACCTCAGTGATCCAATTGCGGATCAATCCAGAAGTATTTTGGATGGGCATATTGTGCTCAGTCGCGAATTGACAGATTATGGTATTTACCCGCCGATTAGCATTCAAAACAGTGCATCAAGGGTTATGGGTGATGTCATTGATGGCGAGCATAAAAAAGCAGCAATGCGTTTTAAACGGCTTAATTCCATTTTAAAAGAGAACGAAGTTCTCATTCGTATCGGTGCATACGAAAAAGGGAACGATAAAGAGTTAGATATGGCAATTAATAAAAAAGAGAAAATGAATGGCTTTTTGCAACAAGCTCCAGAAGAGGTTTTTGAGTTTGAAGCAACGGTTGCTGAGTTAAAACAGATCATTGCCTAAATTTCTTTAGTATTTTTTAATATAGAAAGTAATAGTATTCAAAAATTAATTAGGATAAACTTTATCCTATATAGAAATGGAGAGAGAAGACAATGAGAGTCTATTTAGATAATAACGCGACAACCATAGTTGATCCTAAAGTTTTTGCAGAGATGGTTCCTTATTTTTGCCAGATGTATGGTAACCCAAATTCTTTGCACCAATTTGGTAGTGAGAGTCATCCTGCACTTCGCAAAGCGATGGATCAGCTTTATGCGGGCATTAATGCAAGTGACGATGATGATATCGTCGTGACATCCTGTGCCACTGAAAGCAATAACTGGGTGATTAAAAGTATCTATAACGACTATATTTTGAATGGTGATAAAGACCATATCATTACCAGCGAAGTCGAACATCCCGCTGTGGGCGCTTCCTGTAAATTTTTAGAAACGCTTGGTGTTAAAGTCACCTATTTACCTGTTGATACCAATGGTGTTATCAATGTGGAAGACCTTAAAAATGCTATTACTGATAAAACAGCACTTGTTTCTATTATGTGGGCAAACAATGAAACTGGTATGATTTTCCCGATTGAAGAGATTGGTGCGATTTGTAAAGAAAGAGGTGTACTTTTTCATACCGATGCTGTTCAAGCCGTTGGTAAAATTCCTGTGGATGTGAAAAAAGCCAATGTTGATTTTCTAAGTTTTTCTGCACATAAATTCCACGGACCTAAAGGTATTGGTGGGCTTTATATTCGAGGGGGACAACAACTGACTCCTTTCTTTCATGGTGGAGAGCACATGGGCGGGCGTCGTAGTGGTACGCTCAATGTTCCAAGCATCGTAGGCATGGGAAAAGCGATGGAACTTGCTGTTGAAAGCCTTGATTTTGAAAAAAATAATGTCCGACGCCTTCGCGATAAACTTGAAGATGCTATTGCGCTTATACCCGAAACGTTAGTGATTGGTACTAAAGAGCAAAGAGTTCCTAATACCATTTTGGTTAGCGTCAAAGGTATTGAAGGTGAAGCGATGTTATGGGATTTAAATAAAAGTGGCATTGCTGCTAGTACAGGAAGTGCATGTGCAAGTGAAGCCTTAGAGTCTAATCCTGTTATGGAAGCTATTGGAGCAGAGGCTGATTTGGCTCATACGGCATTAAGACTCTCTCTTTCACGTTTTACAACGGAGGAAGAGATAGACTATACAATAGAAGTTTTAAACAATGCAGTAACACGCCTTCGTGCTATTTCAAGCACATATGCATACGCGCCATCATGGCACGTTAGTAAATTATAATTCAATAACGATAGAGGATAAAAAAATGGCAAAAAATAGTTTGATTGGCGGCTCCATTTGGGAGGAATACAGCCAAAAAGTACAAGATTTGATGAACCATCCACAAAATATGGGTGAGTTGACCGAAGAAGATGCAAAAAATATGGGTGGTAAGCTCATCATTGCTGATTTTGGTGCAGAGAGTTGTGGCGATGCCGTAAGACTTTACTGGATCGTTGATGAAGCAACCGAAATTATCAAGGCAGCTAAATTTAAAAGCTTTGGCTGTGGTACTGCGATCGCAAGCTCAGACACCATGGCAGAACTCTGTATCGGTAAAACGGTTTCTGAAGCGGTTAAAATTACCAATATTGATGTTGAACATGCAATGCGTGATACCCCTGATGTTCCTGCGGTTCCACCTCAAAAAATGCACTGCTCCGTTATGGCATACGATGTTATCAAAGCAGCAGCAGCTTCGTATAAAGGCGTAGATGCCGCTTCATTTGAAGATGACATCATTGTGTGTGAATGTGCACGTGTGAGCCTTGGAACGATCAAAGAAGTGATTAAAATCAATGACCTTAAAACCGTTGAAGAGATCACCAACTACACCAAAGCAGGCGCGTTTTGTAAATCGTGTATCAAACCAGGCGGCCATGAGGCAAGAGAGCATTATTTGGTTGATATTTTAAGAGACACCAGAGCGGAGATGGAACATGACCATCTATTGGCTATCTCTAACTCCAAAATCGAAGGTAGCAATACGGTCGACTTTGATGATCTGACCATCGTTAAAAAATTCCAAGCGATTGAATCCATCATTGATGAAAACATTCGTCCAATGCTCGTTATGGATGGTGGTAACCTTGAAATCCTCGACATTAAAGAGGGTGATGGTGGCATCAGTGATGTTTATATTCGTTATCTTGGCGCATGTAGTGGCTGTGCAAGTAGCTCTACAGGTACGCTTTTTGCGATCGAAGCTGTCTTACAAGAGAAATTAAGTAAAAATATACGAATATTACCTGTCTGAAAAGACTTCAAAGAAGAGTCCCCCACTCTTCTTTGAAATTCTTACATGTAATAAGGAAAAGATGTGGCAAAAGTCGAATTTTTAGGACCTCTTGGTCGCCCCAGTATTGAAGTGGATATCTCAAATCTCAGTGAACTTAAAACCTTTTTTAAAGACGATAAAGAACTTCAAGATTGGCTTGCCATCTGTGCAGTTGCGCTAAACGATACGCTCGTTTGTGACCTCAATATCCCCCTCTCCAAAGACGACAAAATCTCACTTCTCCCTCCTGTTTGCGGAGGTTGATCTATGTTAGAACTTCACAATGGCCCTTTACATGTAAACACGATTTTGGCCGAGTGGTATACCAAAATCAGTGATAAAAACTATGGAGCGTTCATTCCTTTTGTGGGAATCGTTCGCGATGAAGATGGTATCGAGGGATTGAGTTTTGATATTTACGAACCCATCTTAAACAGTTGGTTTAACGCGTGGCAGGAAAAAGCTAAAGTGCAAAATGCCTACCTTCTTATGGCACACTCGCGTGGTGATGTTCCTAACCATACTTCCAGTTATATCGCAGCGGTTGTTTCCCCTAAACGAAAGGTAGCTCTTAAGATGATCAATGATTTTGTCGAAGATTTTAAAGCCAATGCTCCGATTTGGAAGTATGATTTGGTGGATGGAAAGCGTGTGTATGCCAAAGAGCGTTCCCATGTGCTCAGTGGAGCAGGTCTCTTAAAGGCGGATGCATGAGTCACTCATTTCCTCCTTTTGATGAGACGCTTAAGGCGCTTGAAAATTCTATTCAAACCGAAATTGGCATTGAAAATATTTTTATAGGCGATGCTCTGGGTCGTTTTCTTGCCGTTGATATCGTAGCTCCTGAAAACAATCCAACCCATGCCACTTCTTCGATGGATGGGTATGCCATCCGTTTTAGCGACCAACAACTAGGCTCTCTTATTATTAGTGATTTCATACCTGCGGGGACTGAAACGCATGGTATCGTACACAAAGGGGAATGTGTCAAAACCTTTACAGGTACGTTGATGAGCGAAGGCAGTGATACACTTATTCCCATCGAAAATGTGGACGTAAAAGAGGGTAAGATTCACATTACCTCCGCTGTTTCCAAAGGCTTTGCGGTTCGTCCTGTGGGAGAGAACTATAAAGCGGGTGAGGTGCTCATCAAAAAAGGCACGAAGATCGGTTTTGCGGAGATTGGTGTGATGGCAGAAGTGGGTATGGTTCAAGTTGAGGTCTTTATGAAGCCTCGCATTGCCATTCTTTCCACGGGCAATGAAATCTTGGACTTTGGCGAGCCTAAAACTTCTTATGCACAGATTCGCAGTTCAAACCACGTCACGGTTGAGAGCATCTTGCGCCAACTCGGCTGCGAAACCATGCGTTTTAAGCTCATTAAAGATGATCGTGATGTCATTGAGCAACAACTTCGTCAAGCCCTGATGTGGAGTGACATCGTCATTACCACAGGTGGTGGAAGTGTTGGGGATTTTGACTACTTGCAGAGCATTCTTACCGATATGAAAATCGAAAACATCATTGATGGGTCGTACATGAAACCAGGTCGTCACATTCGTGTCGTCAAAACCGGTCACAAGTACATCTACGCGCTCCCAGGCTTTCCGTACAGCGCATCAGTCTGTACCTTTTTGTTCATCGCTCCCTTGCTTCGCAAACTGCGTGCACAAACCTTTGCCTTACCAACGATTAAAGCCTTTATGGGCGAACTCTATAAAAAGCGCTCCAAATTTGTGGAATTTACCGCTTGTAATCTTCGCTTTACTGAGGGTCAGCTCATCGTTGACTTGCACGGTAAAAAAGAAGGCAGTAGCGCCATTCTCAACAATCTTTTAGACAATCCCGTTCTTCTTCGTGTCGAAAAAGATGTTCAAAAAATTGAAAAAGGTGAGATGGTTGACGTGGTATTGCTAGACTTGTAAGAGTCTGGCAATACCCAAAAAACTTCGTTTTAGTCTTTACATGTAAAGAGATAACTTCTACGTTCTGAAAGGTTTTTATGAATAATACCCTCTTTGACAAAACCATCACCTGCCCTTATTGTTGGGAGAGTTTTTCGATTTATATTGAACCTAGTAGCGAAGTAGGGGAGAGTTATATTGAAGACTGTTATGTCTGCTGTCGTCCCATTGAAATTTACGTCGCATCGAAGAGTGATGATTTTATAGAGATTCGAGTTAGCCGTATCGAAGGCAATGAGTTTTAAGCAAAAGCCTTTACATGTAAACGTTAAAAGCCAAGCCTTTTTATCTTTGGAGATACATCATGAAACGATTTTTTTATCCACTGCTGATTTTAATTCTAGGCTGTGCGTCTCTTTTTGCGCAACAAACATTCACCGATAAGGCCAATACAACACATACGGATATTCCCGATTCTATTAACCGTATCGCCGATGCATGGCCTGCGCATAATGCGATTGTCACGATGCTAGGAGCTGGCGATAAAATCGTAGCAACCATCGTCACAGAGCAGATGTGCCCATGGCTTTACAAGATCAATCCACACATGCGTCAAGCAGCCGTTGTTTTTAGTAACAATACCGTTGCGATGAGCTCCATCGAAGAGTTGTTAAAAGCCAAACCAGATGTTGTCTTTACCTTTGTGGGCAATAAAAATATCGGGGTCTTTCGAAACCTTGGCGTGCCGATTATCGAGCTTTCGCTTGTGGATTTTCCTTCTTTAAAAGAGTGTGTTTTGATGACGGGCAAAATTTTGGGTAAAGCTGCACAAGCAAAAGCGGAAGCGTATGCACTCTATTTAGATCAAGTCACACAAAAGATTGATGAGAGGCTCAAAGATGTTCCCGCTCAGCAACGACCCAAAGTGTTGCATATGAGCAATATTAGCACCTCGTTTGTGGTGGATGGTTCAGGTTCAATGATGGACTCTTGGATTCGACTCGCTGGAGGTATTAACGTCGCCAGTGAACTTCAAGGCCCCAGTAAAACTGTCTCAGCCGAGCAAATCATCGCATGGAATCCCGATATTGTCATCATCGGCTCTACCTCTAGTGAGATTCAAGCAAGCGATTTTCTCAACAACCCAATGTTCAAAAATATTTCCGCAACCCAAGCCAAACGAGTCTACATTAATCCCAAAGGGATGTTCTTTTGGGACAGATACAGCGCCGAAGCGATTTTGCAAGTCCAATGGGCAGCACAGATTTTTTACCCTGATAAATTTAAAGAGTTTGACATTGAGCAAGAGACTATTGCTTTTTACACACGCTTTTTTGACTATCCGTTGAGTAAAGAAGAGGCAAAAATGATTCTAAAAGGGATTCCCCCTAAAAAATAAAATGGGTTTATGAAGTAAGGTTTTATTTTACATGTAAAGCTTTAAAATCTCTTTATATCTCTTGCCAAAACCTATAATATCATGGCGTTCCACTAAACTCTTTTGCATGTAAGATGCTTTAATGGAACACCGAATTTTAAGCTAATCGTATCAAAATAGCCCTATCCAACTCCAATAGGTATAAACCATAACCGTACAAAATACCGCACCAAAGAGACTCATAATCGCACCGACTTTAATCAATTCGCTTGAGGTGATCTCTTCCGTTGCAAGACCGATGATATTCGGGAGATTGGAGACGGGGAGTAGGTATTGGTGAAGCATATTCATACTGACTAAAATGACAAATGCCGTGACTTGCATGCCAGCATTAGCGGGAAGCGCTGCAACCGCAATGGCATGAGCAATAACCACAGGCGTCAATGCGGTTGTTTTAGGCCCCGCACCTGTGAATAAAACTTGAAGGGCAAGCATCAGCCAGATGAAAATGACGACTTGTAGTTTGACATCGAGACTGAGTAACGGATGAAAAAATGTACTCGCAAGCCATGTGGCGGCACCTGTTTTAACCAGCAATGAACCCATAGACAGACCCGCGCCATACACAATAAAAACATTCCAAGGGACTTTTTTCTCAGCTTCTTTCCATGTCATGACTTGTGTTGGAACAGGGGCTATCATCGCAGCAACGGCAAGTAAGGCAACAAGTGTGGTATCAAGTCCGTGCAGTTTATCGGTCGCCCATAAAAGAAGTGTCATGATAAAAATGACAAACGTATAAATCTCTTTTGAACTCATTTTCCCCATGTCGCTTAATTGTTGATTCATCACATCGCGACCAGCGGATATATCTTCAATATCGGGTGGAAACATTTTAATGATGATATAGGTTGCAATCAAGCCCATGAGTAAAGCGGGTGGCATGCCGATTTTAAACCACTCCATCCAGCTGACATCAACGCCTGTTGCATTTTTGATAAGGCTAACGGAAATGGGGTTCGCAGCATGGGAGGTCATAATGCCCATGCAGTACATCGTTCCTGCAATAGTGACAATATAAATCAACCCTTTTACGAGGGTACTTTGCCCTTTTTCTGCACCAAATGCCAAACCCATCGAGGTGATAATCGGCAAAACCAAAAGGGTTTTTGCTGCAAGAGAAGGAATAAAAAAGGTCATAATCAGCGTCACTAAGGAGATTGCCCAATACAAATTGATAGCCGATTTTCCAATCTTACTCACGATGATAAGAGCAAGTCTTTTAGAAAGTCCTGTGTCACCCATACACGCCGCCATAATCATACCTAAAACAACAATCCAAACGCCCGTAGAAGAATAGCCGATCAGTGCTTCTCCAATTTTCCCTGCCCCAAAAAGCACTAAAAAAGCAATGATTAAAAAACCGCTCTGTGCATCATCTAGGGCTTGCGAAATCCAGACGATGATAGCAAAGATACCAACACCAAGCGCGACTTTCCCTTTAAAATTTAATCCCGGCATCTCAGGTGTGAGATAAATCATGGAAAGCATAGCGACTAACGCCAAAACAATAAAAATCATCTTCTTCGTATTAAACATATAACCTCCTGGTATACACTTTAGATGTCAGATGAAAGAAATAAAAAAACTACTTATAGTAAAGATTAAAAATATTAAATTTGGTTCTTGAAGTAGGATAAGATAAGAAACCTTAAATTTTAGGAATGAAAAAAAGTTATATTCTAGGAGACTTTAGGTGAAATTTGTAGATTTTCTAAGGGGAAAAAGATTGGAGCTAAACTTTTAACCTTTGCGGCGCTCTTTTTAAAAATATACGCAATTTTGAGAGGCAAATTCTTTACATGTAAAGAAAAAAGCATCCGTTAAAAGTTTAGGCTTTTTGAGTCGACTTATCTTCTGTAATGATCAAAACGATCATAATGTCGATGAGGTCCGTAATGGTAAAAGCCATGTCCCATAGCATCGTATAAAAGACCATAAAAGAGGACGGTACCTGCCACATCTACGACATCATAAACGGGACCTCTGTCAATGATGCGTTCTCTAATAATAACAGGTCGATCGTACGTGACGACTCTATCTTCAACCATAACAGTCGTTGTTTGTATAGGGGAACCTTCTACGATGACGTGTGAAGAAGGAGGCATAGGTGAAACTCTTTCAACTCTGTAGATAGTTTGGTCTGCTGTGTTGTCATACACAACCGTGCCACTTGGTAAGATATAACCTGCACCAAAAAGTGATGGTGTGATCAACGAAAATATGCCTAGCGTCATAATAAAACTTTTGCTGATGTAAAGGTTGTTTAGTTTTGATTTAGTAGGGTACAACATTGTTGAAGCTCCAAAATTCATATTTTAAAACTATTTGGATCTATTATAAGTCTCTTCAGTTAACGATTTGTAAATTATCGGTACATACGGCATCATTTTGTGCCATCAATCTTCTTTACATGTAAAAACGAAACCTCTTTATGTCTTTTGCCATTAAACGAAAAAATCGTTTGAAGATTGATCTTTTTTCCGCCTTTTAAAACTAAAAACTCTTCATAATCGATCATCCTTAATTCTGTAACAACACCTTTAAGTGTAGTGCTTTGTTCCTTTTCCAGATAGACAATGGTGGAAGGAATTTTACGTTCTATGGCGACCATGAGTTGATCGTAAAATTCGCAGGAGATGGGTGTGTTCATAAGTGACTTCTTTGTGTGTGGATTTACGATGCGATGGCTAAAAAGCCAAGGTAGACAAAAATATACCGAGCGAATTTTGAAAATCCCACGATGATAATAAACTTCCACCACTCATAACGAACAACGCCTGCAACAAACGTGAGTGGATCGCCGATGATGGGAAGCCAAGAAAAGAGCAAGCTCCAAGCACCGTATTTTTCAAAAAGAGACGAGGCTTTTCGGAGGTGTTTTTCGCTCATATAGTTTTTGCGAAGTGCAAAGTCTGTGGCGTATTTTCCAAGCAGATAGTTGACAAATGCGCCTAAGGTATTGCCCAGCGTTGCGATGAGAAGCAAAAAAAAAGGGTTTAAATGAAGGCTAAGAAGATAAACAAAAAGCGCTTCGCTTCCACCCGGTAGTAGCGTGGCAGATGCGAAACTTGTTAGAAAAAGAGAGAGATAACTCACTGATTAGGAAATGACCGCTAAAATCGTCTCTTTGTCAGTGAGGTTGGCATCGTATTTGACGACCAAGATTTTCTCACTTTCGTTGCGATACCACTCAACAATGCCCTTAAGCCCTTTGAGGTGTTCTACACGTGAAATATCAAATTCACCATAAGGCAAGTAGATGTTTTTATTATGGCTTGGATTTTTAAGGCTAGCGATCAAAAAGAGCCAGAGAATACAGATGATGAAGATTACCCACGCAATCTCCATAATGCCAAAGTGTTGCAAGAAATAACCACCAAACACACCACCCACAAATGTTCCACCGTAACCAAACGTATTAAAGACACCCAGAGCCGCACCTTTTTGGTGAACTTTAGCGTATTTGCTTGCCATGGATTGCATGAGCGGTTCATGCATATTAAAGCCGATAAAGAAGATAACCACACCTACGATGAACCATGGAGCTTTGTGCGCATAACCCATCATGACGTAGCTGATCGCAAAAAGGGCTACACCGATCATGAGCATCTCTTTGGCTTTATGTTTTTTCTCTCCTAAAATGGCAGAAGGTCCCATCGCAAGCACACCACAAAGCATTGCAGGCAGATATACCATCCACAGCTCTTTTTTGGCAAAACCGAACTCTTGCACCATGATGATAGGAATGACCATAAAGGCAAGCGTCATCATCCCTTTTTGAAGCATGTTGGTGATGTTCATTTTCATGAGGTTCTTGTCTTTGAGAATATGTCTCAGTTGCGTCTCATCAGCACCATAGTTGTGAATAATTTTGGGAGGGTTAGGCACTTTGGTGTAAAGCACGATCATCGCAAAAACAGAGAGGGCAGCGGTGATAAAAAAGAGCTTATCGACACCGTAATAACCACCAATGACAGAACCTAACATCATGGAAATCGCAAAACTGGCAGCAATACAGCCACCCATAATCGCCATGGCATGTCCGCGTACCTCTTCTTTGACCATGTCGCTGATCATTGCCGTTCCTACAGCGCCAATGGCTGCTGCACCTTGCAAGAAACGACCCATCATCAGTCCATAAATCGTCGTGCTATACGCACACACGAGCGAGCCGACGAGAAAAACAACCAGTCCAATAAAAATAGTAATTTTACGTCCAATTTTGTCTGATAAAATGCCAAAAGGAATTTGCAGAAACATTTGCGTGAGTGCGTATCCACCGATGGTAATACCCACTAAAAATTCGTTTGAGCCTTCGAGATGAAGTGCGTAAACGGAGAGGACGGGAAGGACGATGAAGAGACCTAAGAAACGGAGTGAAATAATAAGGCTAAGGGGAAAAATAGTTTTAAACATGGGTGCAAAAATTCCTCAAGATTAATTAAGGACAATTTTACCCTTGTTAAACTTTGAAAATTCTATAGATTATTTTGGGTGAATTTGGAGCAAGGTTGTTTTATGTTATAATTTTTTGATACATTTTTGAGTCGGATACGCCCGAAATAGCTTATACCAGACTCAACAAGTTAAAAAAATGATGAGATACCTTTAAGGGTAAGCTCTTTTAATGGATTGTGATGCGATATAGTCTCCCCCTTTTGATCTGTCTGCTGTTTGTGTTGAGCGGTTGTGCTCCAAAATCTGCTCCTACGCCTCAAGATGAAGCGTTTGTCACCTCTGTAAAAGCTCAAAATGAACGCTTTAATGCACTCGCTGAGCATGAGAACTTTGATGAACTTCTTTCGCTTTTTCGCCAAAATTGCGCCGCACCGCTGAGCAAAAAAGCGTATCCGAATGTTTGTGAACAAGCGTTACATGTAAAAGATGCCAGAGCCTTTTTTCAAAACTCATTTGAGCTTAAAAAGATTCAGCCTAATGATCAACGCTCGATGCTGACGGGGTATTACGAGCCCTTATTGCATGGCAGTATGAAAAAAAGTGCACGCTTTAAATATCCTGTGTATGCAAAACCCAAAGATTTGGTCGCAATTGTGGGAGAACACGACAAAAAAATGCGTGGACGCTCCGTGAAAGGCAAAATGCTTCCGTACTATACCCGTGCAGAGATTGAAAAGCATAAAATCAATGCCGAAGTGCTCTGTTATGTGGACGATAAAATCGATCTTTTCTTTATGGAAGTGCAAGGTTCTGGCAGGGTTGAATTTGAAGATGGTAAAGTCGTCTTTATAGGCTATGCGGACTCCAATGGGCATCCGTACAAATCACTCGGTCGAGAGATGTTCAATCGTGGCATTTTTACCAACCTCGAAGATATCTCTTTACAGAGTATCAAAGCGTGGCTAGTAGCGCATCCTAACCAAATTGACGCGATGCTCAATACCAATCCAAGCTATGTGTTCTTTCGCAAAATGGAACAACGTGCTACGGGAAGTTTAGGACTGGTTTTAACGCCTGAACGCTCCGTTGCAGTAGATCGCAGTTATATTCCTCTAGGCTCTCTTTTAGCGGTCAAGAGCGAATCGCCTAACTACAAAGTCGATAAATTTGTCTTTGCGCAAGACACGGGTGGTGCCATTAAAGGGCCCAATCGGGCTGATATGTTTATGGGCTATGGCGAGAGGGCACAGTGGATAGCAGGCGAGCTCAAAGCACCGCTGGAAGTCTGGATAATGCAACCGAAGTTTTAAACAAAAAGTAGGTAGAATAAAGCCTTATTTCGTTTTGTGGAGCAGCATTTGAGAATTATTTTAGCCACGTCCAATCAAGGAAAAGTGAAAGAGTTTCAGTCATGGATCAGCGAGTACGAAGTGGTTGCGTACAGTGATGTTATGCCTGCTTTTGAGATCGATGAAACGGGCTTAACCTTTAAAGAAAATGCTCTGATTAAAGCGCGCGCCGTGTATGAAAAACTGGAGCGTAAAGACGACATCGTTTTAAGCGATGACAGCGGCATTAGTGTGCCTTCCTTAGGTGGAATCCCCGGTATTTACAGTGCGCGTTATGCAGGAATTAATGCGAATGCTAAAGAGAATCTTACCAAATTGATTGCGACCTTAAAAGAGAACGGTCTTGCAAAAACACCCGCGTTTTACACGGCAGCGATTGCGCTTGTGTGTGCCAAAGGTGAATTTTGTGTACATGGCTGGATGCACGGTGAAGCTATAGCAGAGGCTCGTGGAAACAATGGTTTTGGCTACGATCCGATGTTTGTTCCCTGCGGATTTGAGCAAACCTTGGGTGAACTGGATGAAAGTGTCAAAAAAGCGTTTTCACACCGAGCCCGCGCGTTGGAGCTCGCGTATATCGTGCTTAAAAGCTTGAAATAAAAACGTAATCAAATCACATTAAAATGTAAATCAGGCTTTTTTGATAATGGCTATGGTGCATAGCTCTTATTAAAGAAGCCTCATAATGAAACCTCAAAGGATAAAAATGGCAACAGTATTAATTATTGGCGCGGGTGGGGTGAGTCGTGTCGTCACCAAAAAATGTGCGATGAACAGCGCGGTATTTTCACACATCGTCTTGGCAAGCAGAACCAAATCAAAGTGCGACCAAATCGCAAACGAGATCAAAGAATCTTTACATGTAAACATTGAAACGGCTGCGATTGATGCGGACGATGTGGATGCGTTGGTGGTTTTAATCGAAAAAGTAAAACCCGCTTTGGTGATGAACATCGCCCTTCCATACCAAGATCTTACCATCATGGATGCGTGCATTAAAACCAAAGTACCTTACCTTGATACCGCAAACTACGAGCATCCAGATCTCGCAAAATTTGAGTACAAAGAACAATGGGCAAGAGATAAAGCGTTTAAAGACGCGGGCATTATGGCACTTTTGGGCAGTGGATTTGATCCGGGTGTGACGAATGTTTTTTGTGCCTATGCACAGCAATACCTTTTCGATGAGATCAACTCTATCGACATCTTAGACTGTAATGCAGGCGATCACGGTTACGCATTTGCGACCAATTTTAATCCCGAAATTAACCTTAGAGAAGTGAGCTCCAAAGGGCGTTACTGGGAAGAGGGCAAGTGGATCGAGACTGAGCCAGTGTCTGTGAAAATGGTGTGGGATTACCCCGAAGTAGGGCCAAAAGACAGTTATTTGCTGTACCATGAAGAGTTAGAGTCTTTGGTTCAAAACATCAAAGGGCTTAAACGTATTCGCTTCTTTATGACGTTTGGTCAAAGCTACCTCACGCACATGAAATGTTTGGAAAACGTCGGTATGCTGCGCATTGATGAAGTGGAAGTCGATGGTGTGAAAATTGTGCCGATTCAACTCTTAAAAGCACTCCTTCCCGACCCAGCAAGTTTAGGACCTAGAACCGTTGGCTTTACCAACATCGGCTGTGTATTTGAAGGACTCAAAGACGGTCAAAAACGAAAAATCTACATCTACAACGTCTGCGATCACCAAGCGTGTTACCGCGAGACAGGTGCGCAAGCGGTCAGTTACACCACAGGCGTGCCTGCGATGATCGGCGCTAAAATGATGTTAGAAGGTAAATGGGCTGGTAAGGGTGTGTTCAATATGGAACAATTCGATGCAAAACCCTTTATGGACGAGCTCAACACCCAAGGGCTTCCTTGGAAAATCATCGAAATGAAACCTGAGGAAACGTTCGAAGTTAAGTAGGTTTCTTGCATAATTGCAAGAAACCTCTGCCTTGTAAAGGCAAGCTTTAGTGCCACAGCGGCTAGCGTAGCTTTTTTAGGCTTTGCCTAAAAAGCGTTATAAAAATATGATGTCTCTTGCTTAAAGCTTTACATGTAAAGTTTTGAGCTCCCTCTTTGACAACTTTACATGTAAAGGATGATCATGTCAAAAAAAGCAAAAATCTTATGGACAACGGATAACAAAGAAACCGCCTTATTAATGGTATGCCTTTATGCGCACAATGCCATTTTAAAGGGCTGGATGGATGAAGTTGAGGTGCTTGTTTGGGGTGCTTCGCAACGTTTAATCACTGAAGATGCAGAAGTAAGAGCCAAAGTGGAAGCGATGATAAACGACGGTGTCAAAGTCGTGGCGTGCCTTAAATGCGCTGACACGATGGACATTACTGCTCCACTACAAACGTGTGGTATTGATGTTTTTTACACGGGCGAGTTGCTTAGTTCGTGGATCAACTCAGGTGAAACCATTCTTAGCGTATGAAAACACAAACTATTCTCATCACAGGGTGCTCTTCGGGCATCGGTTACACCTGTGCACATGGGCTTAAAAAGTTAGGTTACACTGTTTTTGCAACGTGTCGTAAAGATGAAGATGTGAAGCGTTTGCAAGCTGAAGGTTTGAATACTTGTAAACTTGACCTTTGCGATTCAAGCAGTTTACATGTAGCCCTTGCGTGGATGCTTTCACAAACGGGTGGTCGCATTGATATACTCTTTAATAATGCCTCTTTTGGACAACCAGGAGCCGTGGAAGACCTCAAACGAGATGTATTACGAGAACAGTTTGAAACCAATGTTTTTGGAACCGTTGAGCTTACGAATTTAGTGCTTCCTTATATGCGAAAACAAGGGCATGGACGGATTATTTTCAACAGCTCTATTTTAGGATTTGTGGCGATGAGTTACCGAGGTGCATACAACGCTTCAAAATTTGCGATTGAAGGACTAGCCGATACGCTGAGACTGGAACTTCATGGCAGTGGCGTTGACGTTGTTTTGATTGAGCCAGGTCCAATTCGCAGCAATTTTCGTAAAAATGCACTGGCAAAGTTTCTTGCCAACATTGACCAAGAGCGCTCCGCACACAAAGCAATTTATGAAAAAACACTTGGGCGCCTTCAAAAAAATGGTGACAGTGCTTTTACCTTAGGCGCTGAGGCGGTCTTAAAAGTCTTGGTTGAAGCGATGGAGTCTGCAAAACCAAAATATCGCTACCCCGTTACGTTCCCTACTAAGCTTTTTACCATATTAAAACGCATTTTACCAACATGTATTATGGATTCGATCGCTAGAAAAGCGGGGGAATAAGAAGTCTCAAAAGAGACCTCTTCTCAAGTTCTAAATTTATTCAAAATGGCATTGAGTTTTTCAGTCAATGAGTTAAGATGCTCACTTGCACCCGCGATCTCTTCGACGCTTCTCGTATTTTGGGTTGAGAGTGTGTTGATCTCTTCAATTTTAGAGACGATTTCTTCTATTTTTGCCCCCGTTTTAATATAATCGGTGACGGTTTTGTCGTTCAAGTTGGTCGCAAGGTTCATCATATCAACGGTTATGTTGATTTTTTTACCCACATCTTCCGCAATCACAGAGAGCTCTTGTACCTCTTTAGAGTTTTTATTCATTTGGTCACTGCTATCCATGATGGCTTGAACAATGATATTAATGGTGGCATTGATCTCCACTAGACTTTTTTGAGTACGTTCTGCCAAAGTGCGTACTTCATCAGCAACAACGGCAAAGCCTCTTCCATGTTCCCCTGCGCGCGCAGCTTCGATTGCGGCATTGAGTGCTAAAAGGTTGGTTTGATCGGCGATATCACTAATGACCGTTAGAACATTTTTCACTTGATCGGCGTCGGAACTAAGCTGTTGAATTTTTTGTGCGAGTTCCATCTCCGTGTGGGCGCTGTTTTGAACACGTTCCCCTAACTGTTGGACAAATCCTCGAGCTGTTTTCAGTTCTTGGTTCGCTTTGATGACCTCTTCTTTAGAGGCTTTTGCTTCTTCCACTGACACACTGATCTCTTTTTTAATGATAGTAGACATCTGCGTTGTTTGATTGATGATATTGGTTGAGTCCTCGACACGTTTACCGACTTGCAAGGTTGTGACAGAAAGCTCGTGTGCGATTGAAGCATTTTCGCTGCTGGTATCCTTGGCAAGGGCGATGGTTGCACGCACTTTTTCAATGAAATTGTTGATCTCTTTGGCTGCACCACCAATTTCATCATGGTGTTTGATGTCTAACTGTTTGGTAAGATCGCCATCTCCTTCTGCAAGGTTATGGGCTGTTGCTTGGAGATTGAGCAAAGGTGTTGCAATAAGGCCAGTAATAAGAAAATAAATGGCAAAAATAGCTAAAAGTGCCACAATAGCACCTGATACAATCGTTCCAATCAGCATAGCATTGATGTTGGAGTTGACTTTTTTGTCCTGTGTCGCCGTGTATGCTTCAATGGAGTCTGTGTAAAGACCTGAAACTATAATCCAATCCCACGCTTTAAAATACTTGGCATAGGCAATTTTTGGAGCATCTTGTTTGGTTTTAGGATGTTCAAAATAGTACGGTACAAACGTACCTTCCTCCATATTCTTGGCTACATTTTGAACGATTTCATCACGGTACATATTGCCGTGAGAGTCTTTGATGCCTAGTTTAAACTCTTTGTTTTTTTGCGAAGGATTTGTTGCATGAAAGGCATAGGCATACCCTTTATCTGTTTTTTTGATGGCATAAAAATAACCATCGTCTGCATAGCGGAGTTTTTCTAAAACCTTAATGGCTTCATTTTGGTAGCGTTCCTTAATACTTGACGCATAATCGCCTGTGCCAATCACCAAATCAAGTGGTTCATAGTAAAAGTTGTATGAGAGCTTTGGCTCATCTACTTTGGTGACAGGATGTGGCCAAATAAAACGCGTGACGCCTGTTCCCTCTTTGGCAGCTTTAATAAGATCTTTAATGACGAAGTTTCCTTCTTTATCTTTCATATCCATGAGATTTTTACCGACAAGCGCTTTGTTGATAGGATGTACCACATTAATACCCTCGGTTGAATAGGCATAAAAGTAGCCAATGTCGTTGTTATAGCGATACCCATTGATGAGGCTTAAAAGCATGGTTCTAAGCTCTGCACTGGAGAGTTTATCTTTATTGTTTTGATAAACATCATCCAAGGTTTTTTTCAAACTCATAGCGTCTGATTTAATATTTTGTGCGATGTTTGCTTCGGAAGAAGAAGCTTCGTAAAAGGTGCTAATGGCATTTTCAGCCATACGTGTATACGCTTTCAGCTCATTTTTGCTGAGATCTAAAATAAGCTCTTCAGTATCTTTTGTTTGTGCTTTTCTAAGTTCATTTGATTTATAGGCCATAACGAGCAAAGAAGCTCCAGCAACAAAAAAAATCGTTAGTGTAAATAACAAGAGCGCTTTTATTTTAATGCTTAGATTATGCATATCTTATCCTTGGGTGGAATATCACTATTATAGTATCGGTATTATGATACAAAATGATGATATTTCTAGGTGTTTTTTCCATTAAGGCAAAAAATGTTACATTTCATGTGTAATTTTGGGAGAAATGTATGTTAAAAATAAGTCGTATCGAAACTATTTTACATGAGATTAAAACACCGGTGTATGTGTGTGAAGAGCAGTTATTAGAGCAAAACTTGACTCTTTTAGAAGAGGTTGCCAAACGTTCAGGTGCTACCGTTTTACTCGCTCTTAAAGGCTTTGCATTTAAAGCACTTGCTCCTTTGGTCGATCGCTATTTGAGTGGCTGTACTTGCAGTGGACTTCACGAAGCTAAATTTGCGAAGGAGTATTTTAAAGGTACGATTCATACCTATTCACCTGCCTATAAAGAAGAAGATATCGATGAAGTGATTGCTTTAAGTGATCATCTTATTTTTAACTCGTTCAATCAATGGGAAAAATACAAAGTAAAAGCGATTGGCAAAACAAGTTGTGGCTTGCGTCTTAACCCTGAAGTCTCTTCCAGCCCTGTCGATCTTTACAACCCTTGTGGTCTTTACAGTCGCTTGGGCATCACCAAAGAAAATATGCAGTATGACAAACTTGAAGGCATTGAAGGGCTTCATTTTCACGCCCTTTGCGAACAAGATGCATCTGCACTTGAAGCGGTTTTGAAAGGGTTTGAGGAACGATTTGGTGATTTGATTCCTCGTATGAAATGGGTCAATTTTGGAGGAGGGCATCACATCACGCGTGAGGGCTATGATGTGGAAAAACTCATCTCCCTTATCAAGGATTTTAGAGCCAAATACAATAATATCAAAGTCTATTTAGAACCGGGTGAAGCCGTGGGCTGGCAAACAGGCCCTTTGGTGGCAAGTGTGCTTGACATCGTTCACAACGGCATGGACATCGCCATTCTCGACATCTCCGCAGAAGCGCATATGCCAGACACGCTTGCGATGCCTTATCGTGCCGCGATTCGAGGTGCAGGTGAAGTAGGTGAAAAACCTTATGTATACCGCCTTGGAGGGCCGACGTGCTTAGCCGGCGACATCATGGGGGACTACAGTTTTGACGTGCCACTGAAGATTGGTGATAAGCTCATCTTTGAAGATATGATCCATTACACGATTGTTAAAAACACCACCTTTAATGGCGTAAAACTACCTGATTTAGCCGTGCTTCACAAAGATGGACGCTACGAAGTGACGAGCCAGTTTGGGTATGATGAGTATAAAAGACGTAATTAGAAATCTTTACATGTAAAAGAGGAAGTCATGCACTTTTTCTTTTACATCCTAACAAAATCCTTATCTTTTAACCCAAAATCAAGATATTTCCCCGCTTTTATCTGCTCTATACTTTCCTAAATGACAAAAAAGGAAAACAATGGTTGCAGATATAACCCTTTTTATAGGCTTTTTAATTTTGCTCATAGGAGCGGCGAAAGCATACAGTGGGTTTTTTACCAAAGTGTTGGTGGGTGAGAAAAACGTTTTAACACTTATTCTTGCACCGGTAGAAAATAGTCTTTATCGCTTGTGTGGCATCAATCCTCAGCTTGAGATGAACTGGAAAAAGTACGCTTTGGCACTGATGCTCTTTAATGGTGCGGGCATCGTACTTGTGTTGGTGGTGCTTTTGTCACAACATCTTTTGCCACTCAATCCACAAGGCTTACCCGCTTTGCCCTTCGAGTTAGCCTTTAATACGGCAGTGAGTTTTGTGACCAATACCAACTGGCAAAATTACAGTGGTGAGAGTACGATGAGCTATTTCTCTCAAATGTTTGTCTTAAGCGTGCAAAATTTTCTCTCCGCTTCAACCGGTATTGCGGTAGCCGTAGCTTTTATGCGAGGTATTATCTCTAAAGAGAGCGAGTCTATCGGCAATTTCTGGGCGGATATGGTGCGCGTAACACTCTATGTTTTACTCCCGCTCTCTTTGGTGTATGCGCTCTTTTTGATATCACAAGGTGTCATTCAAAACTTCGCTCCTTATGTCAGCGCAGTGACATTAGAAGGGGCACATCAGAGCATTCCGATGGGGCCTGTGGCTTCACAAGAGGCGATTAAGATGTTAGGAACGAATGGTGGAGGTTTCTTCAATGCAAACTCCGCGCATCCTTTTGAAAACCCGACCCCACTTTCTAACTTTGTGCAGGTTTTTTCCATCCTCTTCTTGCCCATTTCATTGCTTTTTGTCTATGGAAAAATGAGCCAAAAAAGCGGTGAGGGACGTTCTATCCTGATCGCGATGGTTGTCCTTTTTGTGTTGATGTTAGGTTCTCATTATGTGTCTGAAAAATTTGGCAATCCTGAAATTTCAGGCATTGTAGGGGAGAGTGCGATGGAAGGCAAAGAGGTGCGTTTTGGCATTGCCTCAACCTCACTTTTTTCAGTAGCTACAACGGCAGCATCGTGCGGTGCGGTCAATGGTATGCACGATAGTCTCACTCCGCTTGCAGGTATGGTGACTATGGTGCAGATGATGCTCGGTGAGATCGTCATCGGCGGTGTGGGCGCAGGGTTTTACGGCATGATGGCGTATGTCATTTTAAGTGTGTTTATCGCAGGACTGATGATAGGCCGTACACCTGAGTACATGGGCAAAAAGATTGAAGCCAAAGAGATGACTTATACCGTCATAGCTGTATTGCTTCCAGGCTTATGCATCCTTCTTTTTACGGGCTTATCACTTTTAATCCCCGATGCCACCAGCTCCATCTCCAACCCTGGACCGCATGGGCTTTCTCAAGTTCTTTATGCCTTTAGTTCGGCGAGTGCAAACAATGGCAGTGCTTTTGCAGGACTCAGTGGCAATACACTTTACTATAACTACGCACTTGCCTTGTGTATGTTTGTGGGACGTTTTGGTGTGATTATCCCCATGTTAGCGATTGCGGGAAGCTTGGCACGAAAGAAAGTCGTTCCCTTTGGTAAAGGCACACTCAATACCCAAAGTGCGCTTTTCATCACCCTTTTGGTGGCAACCATTGTGTTAACGGGAGCGCTCACGTTTTTCCCTTCACTGGCACTTGGCCCTGTGATTGAGCATTTGATGATGCTTGAACACATCTCTTTTTAAGGAATGAGTATGAAAAAACGAAATAATTCTAGCTACAACCAAGCGATTATTAAAGACGCATTCAAAGGGAGTATTGCAAAATTAACTCCCAAAGAGCAGCTCAAAAATCCGATCATTTTTGTGGTCTATTTGGGTACATTCATTACGGGCTTTATATGGCTTTATGAGAGTAGTCAAGGAGTTATCTCTCTTTTTGGATTTGAATTTTGGGTCTTTGCATGGCTCTTTTTTACCGTCCTTTTTGCCAACTTTGCAGAAGCATTAGCCGAAGGCAGAGGCAAAGCACAAGCGAGTGCGTTACGTTCAGGCAAAAAAAGTAGCAGTGCCAATAAGTTAAATGAGGATGGTAGTCTTTCAAAAGTGAGCTCGCAGAGCCTTAGGGTGGGTGATGTCGTCGTTGTCAGTGCGGGTGAAGTGATTCCAAGCGACGGTGAGGTCATCAAAGGCATTGCGAGCATTGATGAGAGTGCCATCACCGGCGAGTCAGCTCCCGTCATTCGTGAATCAGGAGGGGATCGCAACTCGGTTACGGGAGGTACGCTTGTTTTAAGTGATGAGATTACGATCAAGATCACGAAAAATCCGGGTGAGACGTTTTTGGATCGCATGATTAGCCTCATTGAAGGGGCTAAAAGGCAAAAAAGTCCGAATGAAATTGCGCTCTCGATTCTGTTGATGGGCTTGACCGCTATCTTTATTGTGGTGACGTTAACCCTTAAACCGATGGCGTTACATGTAAACGCAGATATTTCTGTTGTCTCCTTGATTGCACTTTTGGTCTGTTTGATTCCTACAACAATCGGGGGGCTTTTAAGTGCCATTGGCATTGCGGGAATGGACAGGTTGCTTAAAAAGAATGTGCTGGCAATGAGCGGTAAAGCGATAGAGGCTGCGGGTGATGTCAATGTGTTATTGCTCGATAAAACAGGCACGATCACCTTTGGTAACCGTATGGCAAGCGTTTTTCTTCCTATTGACATCAAGGAGATTGATACTTTGGCGTATGCCGCATTGTTAACATCACTTTCCGATGACACACCTGAGGGGAAAAGTACGGTCACTTTGGCGCAAAATCATTATGGCGCTAAGGAACCGGCTAATCTTAAAAGTGCCCAGTTTATCCCCTTTAGCGCCTATACGAGAATGAGCGGACTTGACCTTGATGGCAAGGAGTACCGCAAAGGGGCGGTGGATGCCATTGAAAAATTTGTCACCGCAAAAGGAGGAAAGTTCCCCAAAGAGGCACACGATATGTGTATGCAAATCGGTAAAAAAGGTGGCACGCCTTTGGTCGTATGCGAGGGCAGTAAAGTCTTAGGGGTGATTCATCTCAAAGACATCATCAAACCTTCCATCAAAGAGAAATTTGCCGAGTTTAGAGGCATGGGCATTAAAACGGTGATGATTACGGGAGACAATCCTATCACGGCTGCTGCGATTGCCGCCGAAGCAGGTGTGGATGATTTTGTCGCCGAAGCAACCCCCGATACCAAAATAGCGCTCATTCGTAACTACCAAAAAGAGGGTTTCACCGTTGCGATGACGGGGGATGGTACCAACGACGCGCCTGCCCTTGCCCAAGCCGATGTGGGACTGGCAATGAACAGCGGAACCCAAGCAGCTAAAGAGGCTGCCAATATGGTGGATATGGACAGTTCGCCTACCAAACTCATCGAAGTGGTTGAGACAGGTAAAGAGCTTTTGATGACCAGAGGTGCGCTAACGACTTTTAGTTTAGCCAATGACATTGCGAAGTATTTTGCGATCATTCCCGCCCTCTTTGTAGTGGCGTTTCCTCAGATGGAAGTGCTCAACATCATGCACCTTTTATCGCCCGAGAGTGCTATTTTATCAGCGGTTATTTTTAACGCGTTGATCATTATCGCACTGATTCCTCTGGCGATTTCAGGGGTTGGGTATAAAGCCTTGGGTGCAGATGTGGTGCTAGGAAAAAACTTGGTTATCTATGGACTTGGCGGTATTATCGCTCCATTTGTGGGGATAAAACTGCTTGATATGTTGCTTGCAACATTGCATCTTTTGTAAAAGGAAGACTATGAAAACACTACTTCAATCCGTTAAATTGCTTTTAGTCATGACATTTTTACTCGGAGGTGTCTATCCTCTTGTGGTGACAAACTTAGGTGCATGGGTTTTCCCAACCCAAAGTTCTGGGCTATTACTGGAAGATAATGGATCTGTTATAGGCTCAGAGCTTATCGGGCAAAATTTTTCCAAAGAGGGTTATTTTATCGCTAGACCCTCTGCTGCGGGGGATGATGGCTACGATGCACTCTCATCCAGTGGGAGTAATTTAGCACCAACAAACAAGCTTTTGTTGGATAGAATAAATGCGAGTAAAGAAGCTTTACATGTAAGATTTGGCGAGGGTGACATTCCCAGTGATTTGGTGATGACTTCAGGCAGTGGGCTTGACCCACATATCTCGAAATTAGCAGCCCTTTATCAGGTCAATACCCTTGCGAAAGAGCACCATGTGGATAACGTTCAGATGCTAGAGCTTGTCAATCAACATATCGAGCGAAAATTTTTGGGTTTTATAGGCGAGGAGAGGGTCAATGTCCTTCTTTTAAATCGTGCGTTAGATAAAAACTTTGGAGTTTTAAATCCTTAAGATGAATGAAGATGTCTTAGAAACGAGTGATCCCGTTCTTCAAGAGATCAAAAACAGACGCGAAACGGGTGAGCTAACGCTCTTCTTTGGAGCCCTTGCAGGCGTGGGCAAAACCTACACCATGCTTCGCAATGCCAAAGAGCTACTCAAAAGCGGTACACGCGTTTGCATCGGTTATGTAGAGATGCATGGTAGGGCTGAAACAGAACGTTTAACCCAAGGCATACCTTCCATTGCTCCAAAAAAGATCGTGTACCGTGGAAGTACCTTGTATGAACTTGATATTGATGCCATTTTGGAAGCCAAACCCGATGTGGTGCTTATTGATGAGTTGGCTCACAGTAACGCTCCCACGTCAAGGCATCAAAAGCGTTATCAAGATGTTTTAGAGATATTAGACAATGGCATTGATGTTTACAGCACGATGAATGTCCAACACCTTGAAAGCCTTAACGATTTGGTATTGCAAATTACGGGTGTCAAGGTTACGGAAACCGTTCCCGATAGCATTTTAGAACGTGTCGATAAAATCCAAATCATCGACATTCCTCCTGAAAAATTGGTTGAGCGGCTTAAAGAGGGGAAAATCTACAAACTGCAAAGCGTTGAAAAAGCACTGATGAACTTTTTCAAGCTGGGTAACATCAATGCGCTTCGAGAAATTGCCCTCAAACAAGCCGCAGGACGCGTGAGCAAAGACGTTTACGAGCTGTACAAAGAGAATAAGCTGGAGCGTTGGGAAGCGGTTGAAAAGGTGATGGTGTGCATCGATGGCAGTGAATTTTCCGCCAATTTGATTCGCTATGCCAAGCGGCTCTCTTCGCAGATGAATGCGGAGTGGATCGCGCTGTATGTCGATGATTTCTCAACCAATAACCGTGAAAAATTGGCTAAAAATATCCGTTTAGCCGAAGAGTTAGGCGCTGAGGTCAATACAGTTTCGGGGCAAGATGTCGGCGAAGAGATTTTAAAACATGCCAGAGCACGCTTCGTTACGCACATCGTGGTGGCGAAACGCAAAAAGAATTTTATAGGCAAATTTTGGCGTATGGATATTGCCGATGAACTGCTCAATGTAGGTGATGAGTTTTGCATCATTTCGTACATCAACAAAACCAAAGAGCAGACCTTAGAATCTTATGTGATTGAAGAAGAAGAGAAAAAAGAGGAGATGCCTTTGTGGCACTCTCTTTTTGGTTTAGGACTGCTCGGTATCATCACGTTTGGGTGTATCATTTTTAGAAATTATTTAGAGCTCCTCAATGTTGCACTGCTCATTTTGATTCCTGTGCTGATTGTCGCCTCAAGGGGTGATATGAAAACATCCATGCTCATTACGTTTGTGGGTGTGGGGCTTTTTAATTACTTTTTTGTTCCTCCTATTTATACCTTTGTCGTAACGGATATCTCACATTTGTGGAGCTTTTTCATCTTTTTTATTGTGGCGTATCTGATTTCGTCACAAGCCAAAAAGTTAAAACTGATTGGCGAGGTGATACGAGAACGAGAGAAGAGGGTAAGACGACTGTATAAACTCAGTCGCAGGGTAACAGCAGTGTCTGAGATAAAGCAGGTGATTAAAATAGCGATGCCTTTAATTGCCGAATCGCTCGGCAAAGAGACCTTCTTTTTCTTGCGTCGCCATGTGGATGAGATGCCAAAACTCTATGCGCATTATGATCCTCAAAGTCCACTTTCCAGTAAAAAACACGATGCCATGTTTGAAAAATTAGAGGCTATTTTTATCTCTTCGAGCGAGAAAGCCGTCCTTGATTGGTGTTTAGACAATGGCAAAATAGCAGGCGCTGGTACGGATACCTTTTTGGCCTCGGACATGCTCTATATTCCGATTCAAAGCCGCGATATTGTGTATGGGGCTCTTGGGATTAAAATCAAACAAGATGAGATGAATACGGAGTTTAAGATGTTTTTAGACTCGGTCACCAGTGTCATGGCGGTCTCTTTTGAGCGTATATCCCTTTCGGAGAAAAACAGTAAAAACGCGATTACCCTCGCACGCGAAGAGCTTAAAAATGCGCTGTATGGTTCGATTTCGCATGATTTACGAACACCGCTTGCTTCCATCTTGGGGATGGTCTCGATGCTGAAAACAGATGAGACATGGTTGGATGAAAAGAAGCGCGTTATCATCTCTCAAGTTATTTTTAGCGCGAAAAAGATGGAACGCTTGATGAACAATCTGCTCGATTCGGCACGCTTTGAAAGCCACAAAGTGGTGCTTAAAAAAGATTGGTGCGATGTCGCAGACATCTTCTCTCAAGCGGCGAAAGAGTTTGAAGATATCTTAAAAGAGCGCAATTTTAGCATCAAGATTGAAGAAGAATCGGGCATTTTTAAAGCTGATTGTGTTTTGATAGAACGTGTGGTTGTCAATCTTTTGGAAAATGCGATTAAATACTCGCAACACGGAAGTGCCATTACATTAGGGTTTGAAAAAGAGGGGGCATGGTGTAAAATCTTTGTTTTGAATGAAGACAGTCACATCAGCGAAGAAGACCTTAAAATGGTATTTGAGAAGTTTTTCAGAATCAAAGGCATTAGTGATGACATCAATGGCAGTGGTTTAGGGCTTTTTATCTGCAAAAAAATTGTAGAAGCGCACGGTGGAACCATTTGGGCAAGAAATGTGGAAAACAGTGTCATTTTTGAGTTTAACATCCCCATAGAGGAGGAATAATGTCTCAACCTAAATATAAAATTTTGATCATCGAGGATGATAAACAGATTCAAAAGCTTTTAGAAGTGAGCCTTGAAGAGCATGCTTTTCTCTTAAAATTGTGCGGTACGCAAAAAGAGGGCATGTCTTATATGATTCAGTTTAATCCTGATCTGATTTTGTTAGATTTAGGGCTTCCCGATGGTGATGGAAAGCTGTTTGTGCAAAAAATACGCGAGTTTAGCAATATCCCCATTATTATTGTCTCGGCACGAAATGGCGAACAAGAGATCGTAGATTCACTCAATCTTGGAGCGGATGATTATGTGGTAAAACCATTTTTCACAGGAGAACTCGTTGCTCGCATTAACTCTGCACTTAGGCATGCTCAAAAAAAAGAAAGCACACCACTGCTCAAAGTTGGCACACTTGAGCTTGATCTTGAAAAACGTGAATTTAGGTTAGAGGACGTGCCTTTGCATCTCACCCCACTCGAATTTAGCCTTTTAAAATTTTTTATGCAAAACAGTGGTAAGGCTCTAACCCATGCGCAAATCTTAAAAAATGTCTGGGGTGTTGGCTATCAAAGCGATACTAAAATCCTGCGGGTGTTTGTCAATCAGATTCGCAAAAAAATCGAAATCGACCCCAATCGACCTCAATTACTCATCACCATTTCTGGCGTTGGATATCGATTTGGATAAATTTATGTTTCGGTCACATATTTACATGTAAAAAATTTTTCTAATGTTACTCACTGTTTACTGCTTTAGCGTTAGCATTGCTACTGGGATATCCCCAAGCCAAATAAAGGAGGAGAAGATGACTATAAGTTCAAATTCTCTTTACGGAACGTCATCGTACGCGACGTATGGCAGCAGTACCAACAGTGCTAGCTCGTTAATGTCAAAATTCGCAGAAGAGTTGCTTACTTCTTTGGATAGTGATTCGAGTGGTTCTGTGGACAGTACTGAGTTTAGCAGTGCTGCTCTAAAACTTTCAAACGCTGATGAAAGCACGGTCAATAACGCTTTTAAAGCACTTGATAGTAATGGAGACGGCAAGATCAGTGTAGATGAATTAACGTCTATGCTATCCGCGCAGCAGTCTACAGCAGCGGCAGGAAGTATGCCCCCACCTCCTCCGTCATCGTCCTCTTCTACGCAAACAGATACAGGTTATACGGCAGATGAGCTTACCGCTATGGCGAGTGAAGTTTCCTCTACGGATAGCAATCTTGCCTCATTACTTTCTTCAGTGGTTGCGAATTTCTCAGCAGCTGATACGAATGGTGATGGTAAGGTAACCTCTGCTGAAGCTATGGCATATCAGCAATCAACGCAACAAGATACGACAACCAGTGGAACAACCGATGCAAGTAACGTTGCAGCGTCAGGAAGTATGCCCCCACCTCCTCCGCCACCATCCTCTTCTACACAAGAAGATACGGGCTATACGAAAGATGAACTTACCGCTATGGCGAGTGATACTTCATCAACCGATAGCAACCTTGCTTCTCTTTTTGATACATTGGCTCAGAATTTCGATGCGGCTGATAGCAATGGCGATGGCAAAGTGACTTCTGCTGAAGCGAAGGCATATCAAGACTCCACGAAAGCTGCAAGTATTGGTACAACAACCAGTGCTTCGGCAACAGATGAGAGTAGTAACGAAAATTCTTTGATGAAAGCGCTTTTAGCGCAAATCATCTCGAATTACGCTACCCAAAATACTCTTTCAAGTAGTTCTGTTAGTTTTAGTGCCTAAGCTGAAAACCACGCTCTAAGCAAGGCGTGGTTTTGTGTTACTTTTCATTTACTTTATCTTCGTTATAATCAAGTATGATTAAAATTTTAATGATCGAAGATGATGTTGAACTCGCACAACTGCTTCAAGAATCTCTTTTTAAAGAGGAGATTGAAACTATCCTCGCCTTTACCCCTTTAGATGGATTGACAGCACTTCAACACGATACATTTGATGCACTCGTTCTTGATCTCTCTTTACCTCAAATTGATGGATTAGAGATTTGTCGCATTGTCCATGAAGCCATTCCCACACTCCCCATTATTATCTCCTCAGCAAGATCTGATATGGGCGATAAAGTGATGGGCTTTGAGCGTGGAGCGGATGACTTTTTACCCAAGCCGTATGATCCACGAGAGCTTGCTTACAGGCTTCGTGCCATTTTACGAAGAGGCTCAACACTCAATGAATCCACGCATCATACCTTTAGCCTTGATGAAGAACGACACATCATCAAACGGGGTCAAAATGAGCTAAAACTTACTATGGCAGAGTATGATATTGTGGCGTATATGTTAAAAAAAGAGGGCTTTGTGATTTCAAGGGAAGAAATTTTACTCAATATTGGTTCGATCAAATACGAAAGTAGTTTAAAAAGCATCGATGTCATTATGGGCAGAATTCGTCAAAAAATTGGAGATGATCCCAGAAAACCTCGTTTTATCCTCTCTGTGCGAGGGGTTGGGTATAAATTTGTCAATGCGTAAACTATCAATCGTCACCCTTATCACTGTTTTTTTCGCGCTGAGCTTCGTTGTCATAAACATTGCCTTTGTTATTGAATACAAACGACAGATAAGCGATCAAGAATTTTTCACCTTTCGACGTTTCTTGGTCGCGATGAAAATGATGCATGACAATGTCCCTGATCGTAATGCAACGCTTGCAAAACTGGGTATTCGCATGAGTGACCACGATAAAAACATCCTGCTTCAAGAGGGTAAAAAGATATTGGAAGACCCTTTTGCCGATATGATTTTATACGAGAAAAAACTCTATCTTGTTCCAAGAAAGCTTCCTCATCCACCGCCTCCTCCTAATGAACCATTTATGAGAGAAGGGACATTTCCTTTTCCGCCGCCACCACCGAAGATGAGAAGGGAAGAACCTCCCGTCTTGGAAAATTTAGAAGAGACATCATTTTACAGATTGATTATTTTAGGAAGCATTACCAATACTCTTTTGCTTCTCTTCTTCGGGATTGTACTTCGAAAAGTATTGCGTCTTAGTCATCTGAAAAGTGCCATTCGCACCTTTGGCAATACGAAAAAGTTTCAAGCGATTGACGTGGAAAGTCAAGATGAGCTAGGTGAAATCGCGTCAGAATTTAATCTAGCCATGGAAAAAATTCATCTCTTAAAAGAGGCACGCACCCTTTTTCTACGCAATATCTTGCATGAGCTTAAAACACCTATTATGAAGGGTAAGATTCTTTCAAATTCCCTAGTCGATACAAAACAGCAATCTCAAATGGAGCGTATTTTTGAACGTTTGGAAACCCTTTTGGGGGAGATGGTCAAAGTCGAAAAACTGAGCTCAGATGAGTGGATTTTACAGACACAAGAGTACCGTTTGGTTGATATTCTTGATCATGCTATGGATTTACTCCTTTTAGGGGATACCAAACGGATTCATATTTCGCCACAAGAGATGGCGCCTTTGGTTAATGTCGATTTTGAACTGTTTGCCACGGCCATTAAAAATCTACTGGACAATGCACTTAAACACTCAAGTGAAGAGGTTGCCGTTGATATTGATCTTGAAAGCATCAGTATCTGTAGTTTTGGTGCAAAAATACCGAACGAGCGACTCGATTTTTCACGTGCGTTTAATCGAACGGTTGAGGGCTCTAGTAGTGGGTTAGGGCTAGGGCTTTACATTGCTAACGCTATTGTTGAAAAGCATGGATTTCGCTTGAGCTATTTACATGTAGAGGGACAAAACTATTTTACGATTCATTTCTACCCCAATGCGTTACATGTAAAATAAATTCAGCAAATTGCCTATTTTTTAATCATTTAGGTTCTTCTTTTTTATACGAGTCTTCGTTATACTTACTTCAGAAAACATGTCATGAGGCTGTGAGGCCTCGCACACTAATAGGTAGCTAGGGTTCCGACAAAGCAATTTGTGTCTGGTCCGAGAGCTATCAACCTCTTGAGTAGAGGTTCACGGAGGGATAAAAGCCCGGGAGGTTTCTCAACCTCTTGGCGTGTTAATCTCATCTACTCAGGAGCCTCTTATGAACGCTTTCTTCTCACCCACCCTTAAGTTATTAGTTGCCGCAACGCTGGCTATGTCCATTGGTGCTTCTACTCTTGCAGCAGAAGTTAAAGATAAATTTCAAGTGGCTTGGACCATTTACGTTGGCTGGATGCCTTGGGATTATGCTGAGCAATCTGGTATTATTGACAAATGGGCTAAAAAATACGGTATTGAGATAAAGATGGTACAAGTCAATGACTATGTCGAATCCATCAATCAATACACTGCAGGCAAATTTGATGGCTGTGTGATGACCAATATGGATGCATTGACTATCCCAGCAGCGGGTGGTGTGGATTCAACAGCGGTTATCATTGGCGATTTCTCCAACGGAAACGATGGTATCATTCTCAAAGATAAGAAAAAACTCTCCGATATTAAAGGTCAAAATGTCAATTTAGTGGAACTCTCTGTTTCTCACTATCTTTTAGCACGTGGACTTGAATCAGTTGGGATGAGCGAAAAAGATGTAAAAGTAGTCAACACCTCTGATGCCGATATCGTGGCTGCCTTTTCTTCGAAAGATGTCACCTCTTTAGTCACATGGAATCCACAACTCAGTGAAATCAAGGCGATGAAAGGTGCAACTTTGGCTTTTGATTCCAGTAAAATCCCTGGCGAAATTATTGATATGCTTGTGTTAAACACCAAAACAATGCAAGACAATCCAAAGCTTGCTAAAGCACTTACAGGCGCATGGTATGAAGTGATGGCACAAATGAAAAAAGGTGATGCTCAAGCGATTAGCATGATGGCAAAAGCTTCTGGAACGGATGTTGCGGGTTTTAACAGCCAACTTAAAACCACCAAAATGTTTTACGATGCGAAAGATGCTTTAGCCTTTTCAACCAGTGCGGCACTGCCTGCAACGATGCAAAAAGTGAGTGAGTTTTCCTTTGAACATGGCATTTTAGGCGATGGCGCTAAAGATGCAACGTTTGTTGGCATGTCCTTTCCAAATGGAAAAGCGTATGGCAGTGCGAGCAATATCAAGCTTCGCTTTAGCGACGAATACATGAAACTAGCGAGTGAAGGTAAACTTTAAGGGTTTTGTTAAAACTCTCGATCAAAGAGGATGAACTATGCGACTGATTAACCAAAAGCCTTCTCATTCCAAAGCTCTTGTGCTAGGGCTGATGCCTTTTTTACTGATTGTGTTGATGTATGTTTTTGCATCGAATGCAAGACTACACGAAAATGAGGACGATAAACTCTTACCCTCTTTTTCGCATATGGTTGACACAATGGAAAAATCTGCCTTAAGTCCTAGCAAGCGTTCAGGAGAGGTTATTTTTATCAATGATACGCTCTCTTCGCTCAAACGTTTAGGCATTGGTGTGGTTATCAGTGCTCTTATGGGGCTTATCATTAGTATTCCTCTAGGGCTTATTCCGTTAGTCAGAGCGGGTCTTTCACCCTTTATCGCAGCTTTTTCAATGGTACCACCGATTGCCATTTTACCTATTCTCTTTATTATATTTGGGATGGGGGAAGTGGCAAAAGTGGCACTCATTGTTATCGGTGTCACACCACTTATCGTGCGTGATTTACAACACCGCGTTGAGGAGTTTTCCAAAGAGCAGCTCATTAAAGCGCAAACATTGGGTGCTTCGACATGGACGCTTGTGATCCGTATCATTCTTCCGCAAATGTTACCGCGCCTTTTAGATTCGGTACGTTTGACCTTGGGAACCGCGTGGATATTTTTGATCTCCTCAGAAGCTATTGCTGCTACAGAGGGGCTTGGGTATCGCATCTTTTTGGTGCGTCGTTATTTGGCGATGGATATGATTTTACCCTATGTTATTTGGATCACTTTGTTGGCTTTTTTAGCAGATTTTCTACTGAAAAAGTTTACATGTAAATTTTTCCCATGGTACGAAAATAAGGATAAAGCATGAGTTTAATCACCATTAAGAACTTGTGGAAACGCTATGGTGAAACGGTTGTGTTGGAAAACCTCTCCTTTAGTATTGAAGCAGGAGAATTTTGTACGCTGGTTGGCCCTTCAGGGTGTGGCAAGAGTACGTTTTTAAAAATGCTTTTAGGGGAAGAGAGCCCGACAAAAGGTCTGTTTTTATTTGAAGGCAAACCGTTCCCTGCCGAGCCAAGCGCTGAGCGAGGTATTGTGTTTCAGCGCTATTCACTCTTTTCGCATCTGAGTGTATTGGAAAATGTAATGCTTGGCATTGAACTAGGGGCATCGCCTCTTTTGGGTAAACTCTTTGGTAAAGCGAAGAAAAGAGCACGTGAAGAGGCGATAGCGATGCTTGAAGCAGTAGGGCTAGGGGATGTGTTGCATCACTATCCAAGTCAACTCTCCGGTGGTATGCAGCAACGTCTCTCCATCGCGCAATCGTTGGTGAAAAAGCCAAAACTGTTACTGCTCGATGAGCCTTTTGGTGCACTGGATCCGGGTATCAGGGCTGACATGCACGCACTCATTTTGGATTTATGGAAAAAAAATAATTTAACGGTTGTGATGGTCACGCATGATCTTCACGAAGGATTTTACCTAGGAACAAGGCTTCTGGTGTTCGATAAAGTACGTCTTGACCCACAAGCACCGAATGCCTTTGGAGCCAAAATAACCTATGATATTCCCCTTCACGATAAAAAAGAGAAGGAGAGTGTGTTTAAAAAAATTAATCAAACGATAACGAGGGAAGCATTATGATAAGCAAACATCTCAATCTTAAGCAAGAGAGCATTGTGCTGGATGAAGTATTGCCCGGCGGTGGTAAATGGTCTAAAATCATTAAACGTGGTCAAAAGGTGCGCATCAGCACGGAAGATGGCAAAGGAGCTGTGAGTGCTCTTTTTTACAATGCTGATAATACCGCTGAGCGCTATAACTTCGCCGATACGGTTAAAATTCAATGGAACGCATTTTTAGGAAAAGGCAAAGTTCTGTTTTCAGAACTCGGACATATTCTCTTTTCTATTACCGAAGATACGACCAACGGACTCATGGATACAGTAGCAGGCATGAGCAATCCACGCCTTGTCAAAGAAAATTTTGGTGAAGGGTCATTTAACGATATTCGTAACCGCTACTACAAGAGTGATCGTGAAAATTTCTTGGTAGAGCTTGGAAAATACGGTATGGGAAAACGAGACATTGTTGCGTGTCTTAATCTGTTTCGTAAAGTAGATGTTAAAGAGGGAAGCAAACTTTCTCTTTCACCGTTGCGCCCAGAGACGTGTGGTTATATTGAGTTAAGAGCAGAGATGAATGTGCTTTTAGTGCTCTCTAACACACCGCATGTGATGGAAAAAGGGGTGTATAACCCTAGTGATGTGCAAATCACCATTTATCAAGGTGCTCCTTTGAGTGAAGATGATTTTTGTATGAATTTTAGTCCCGAAGCCAAACGTGGTTTTGAGAACAATGCCCGCTATTTTGCGTAAGGAGATGTGATGAAACGAGAAATTCAAACCGCCATTTACAATGAACATGTGCCTTCTGGCATTCCATGGTCAAAAATCATTTATAAAGGACAAACACTGCGCATTGTGGATTTAGAGGGATGTCAAGCGGTCGATACACTGTTTTATAATGCACATGATCACGAAGAGCGTTACAGTGCGTCCGATACGATACGAGAACAAGGCAGTATCTTTATTACGACAGGAACGAAACTGATCTCCAGCGATGACAATGTGTTGATGGAAGTGGTGGCAGATACGTGTGGAAACCATGATACCCTTGGTGGACATTGCAGTGCCGAGAGCAATACCGTACGTTTCGGGCATGATAAAAAGTACATGCACAGCTGTCGCGATAACTTTTTATTTGAAGTCGGTGAATTGGAGATGAACCCTCGTGATCTTACCAATAACATTAACTTTTTTATGAACGTCCCTGTGGAAGAAAATGGTCATTTAGCGATTGTGGATGGTATCTCCAAACCGGGTGATTATGTCGAAATGACAGCGGTGATGGATACCTTAGTCTTAGTTTCCAACTGCCCACAGCTCAACAATCCGTGCAATGGATTTAATCCGACACCCATACAGATGATCGTCTGGGATAAAGAGTGATCGCATAACCGCCTAGAAGAGCGCATCTTCTTCTTTGCTAGGACGGCCTAGAAAAGAGATGAACTTGGGACGACCCAAAACCATCATACAGGATGAGAAATGTTTTCAAAAATATTGATCGCCAACCGAGGCGAAATCGCGTGTCGCATCATACGCACGCTCAAAAAGATGGGCATTGCTTCTGTTGCCCTGTACACCAAAGCGGATGAAGATTCTTTACATGTAAGCTTGGCCGATGAGGCGTATTGTATTGGTGAAGGCTTAGCCAGCGAGAGTTACCTTGATACCCAAAAAATCTTTGATGTGGTCTATAAAAGTGGCGCGGAGGCGATTCATCCGGGGTATGGATTTTTAAGTGAAAATGCCACGTTTGCCAAAGCATGTGAAGAAAAGGGCATCGTGTTTATTGGCCCGCGGGCTGAACATATGGAAGCTTTTGGTCTTAAGCATACCGCACGCTCCCTTGCCGAATCTAACAATGTTCCTCTCCTTCCCGGCTCTTCATTGCTCTTGGATTTAGACGAAGCAATAGTGGAAGCCAAACGTATCGGTTACCCTGTAATGCTCAAAAGTACCGCTGGGGGTGGTGGCATCGGGATGCAGTTGTGTTATGACGAACAAGCCCTTTGCGATGCGTATGCTTCGGTCAAACGCCTCAGTGAAAACAACTTCTCCAATGGCGGAATGTTTTTAGAAAAATACGTTGAACATGCGCGTCATATCGAGGTGCAAGTCTTTGGCGATGGCAAAGGCTATGTCGCAACGCTTGGGGAGCGAGACTGCTCGGTGCAACGCCGTAACCAAAAAGTCATTGAAGAAACTCCCGCTCCTTTTTTACATGTAAAGACACGTGAAGCGCTTTTCAGTGCGGCGCGTACTTTGTGTGAGTCAGTTAAGTATCTCTCCGCTGGGACAGTTGAATTTGTGTACGATACGCAAAGTGAGCAGTTTTATTTTTTAGAGGTCAATACCCGTTTGCAAGTCGAACACGGTGTGACCGAAGAAGTCAGCGGCATCGACTTAGTGCGATGGATGATCACACAAGCGTATGGGCATAATCCCGAATTGTACGAATATAAGCACATGCCTCATGGGCATTCTATCCAAGTGCGTGTGTATGCCGAAGATCCGATGAAAAATTTTCAACCCAGCTCTGGTGTGCTCACCCACGTGCATTTTGCTCCCTCTATTCGAGTGGATAGCTTTATCGAAACGGGTTTGAATGTTTCGTCATTTTACGATCCGATGATTGCAAAGCTGATTGTCAAAGAAAATACACGAGAAAACGCCTTAGCCAAAATGGCGCAGGCGATTAAAGAGACGCGCATTGATGGGATTGAAACCAATTTAGACTACCTTGGCGCGATTGTAGCGGGAGATGTTTTTCAAGCAGGCAAACAAACGACCAAGTTTCTCAATACATTTCGCTTTGCTCCTCAAAGTATTGATATTTTGCGTCCCGGAACGCATACAACCGTGCAAGATTATCCGGGGAGAATCGGGTATTGGGACATTGGCGTACCTCCGAGCGGTCCGTATGATAACCTTAGTTTTCGTTATGCTAATGCTTTAGTCGGTAATAGTGATGATGCCGCAGGTCTTGAGATAGCCATTGCTGGTCCTACGCTTCGCTTTAACTATGATGGAGTTATTGCGCTGTGTGGCGCTGTGATTGATGCTTTTATTGATGGTGTTAAAGTGGGCATGAATCAAGCGTTACATGTAAAAGCTGGCAGTGTTTTAAAACTCAAAAAAGTACACACGAAAGGCTTTAGAAGCTACCTTGCCGTGCGAGGGGGCATTGATGTGCCTTTGTATTTAGGAAGCCGTTCGACGTTCTCTTTAGGACTTTTTGGCGGACATGCGGGAAGAGCATTGCTTGCAGGAGATGTGCTGCATGTGGATGCCATGGTTGCCAAAGAAGCGTGTTTTGAGACCATTACCCCTTATCGTTCATTTACAAATGAGTGGCGCATTGGAGTGTTGTATGGACCACATGGCGCACCCGATTTTTTTACCAATGAAGATATCAAAGCCTTTTTTGAAGCCCGTTGGGAAGTGCATTACAACTCTAATCGCACGGGGGTAAGACTCATCGGTCCTAAACCTACATGGGCGCGTAGTGATGGTGGAGAAGCAGGTTTGCATCCTTCCAATATTCACGATACCGCCTATGCTATTGGTGCGGTGGATTTTACGGGCGATATGCCCGTTATCTTAGGTCCTGATGGTCCAAGTTTGGGCGGTTTTGTCTGTCCTGTGACGATTGTCAGTGCGGAGCTTTGGAAGATAGGACAACTACGTGCAGGCGACACCGTCACCTTTGTACCTATCTGCCATGATGAAGCGATGCAGATGCTTCGCTTGCAAGATGAAGCGCTTTGTTCACTGAAGACGTATGACGAACGAGCGATGTTGTGTGAAAAAGAGATAGGCTCACCCGTTTTATACTATGATGAAAGCAGTGCGCTTTTGCCAAGTGTGACCTTTCGTCAATCAGGCGATAGCAATTTACTGATTGAATACGGAGAAATGCAGCTCGATATTAGCTTACGTTTTCGCATTCATGTGCTGATGCAAGCGGTGGTTGATGCCAACATCCACGGTGTGATTGAATTGACACCGGGAATCCGTTCGTTACAGATTCATTTTAATCCACGTTTGTGTGAGCGTGAAGCACTGATGCAAACGGTGCAGAGTTTAGAGCTCTCTTTACCTTCCATAGAAGATATTGAAGTGCCTGCGCGCATCGTGCATTTGCCGCTTTCATGGGATGATGAACAAACGCGCATTGCGATTGATAAGTATATGAAAATTGTCCGTCCTGATGCACCATGGTGTCCAAGCAATATTGAATTTATTCGTCGCATTAACGGATTAGAGAGCATTGATGAGGTCAAACGTATTCTGTTTGAAGCGAGCTATTTGGTCATGGGCTTGGGCGATGTGTATCTGGGTGCTCCTGTGGCAACGCCGCTTGATCCAAGGCATCGACTGGTGACGACCAAATACAATCCTGCTCGTACATGGACACCTGAAAACGCTGTAGGAATTGGCGGGGCATATATGTGTGTGTACGGTATGGAAGGACCAGGAGGCTATCAGTTTGTAGGACGAACCGTTCAAATGTGGAATCGCCACCGTCAAACCGAAGATTTTAAAGAGGGGAAACCGTGGTTATTGCGCTTTTTTGACCAAATTCGTTTTTACGAAGTGAGTGCGGAAGAGTTACTGCGTTTGCGTGAAGATTTCCCCAGAGGGCGAGCTAAATTGCGTATTGAAGAGACAACCTTTAGCCTCAAAAAGTACCAAACGTTTTTAGATGAGAATGAGACCACTATCAAAGCCTTTAAAGCCACTCAGCAACACGCATTTGAAGAAGAGCGCAACATGTGGGAACGCACGGGACTTGCTAATTTTACCTCACAAAGTGCACACGAAGAGCATCATGATGAGAGTGCTTCAGTGGTGATTGATGACGATAAAGAAGCGGTTGAAGCTCCTATACAAGGCAATTTATGGAAGATTTTAGCCAAAGTAGGTCACACCGTGAAAGAGGGTGAACCCTTAGCGATTGTCGAGTCGATGAAGATGGAAGTAGAAATTGAATCGCCTGAAGATGGTGTGATTGTGGATATTTTGTGTGAAGAGGGTGAGAGTATTTATGCGGGCAAACAACTTTTCATCTTAGAGCCTTTGAAAGCGTAGCCATTATGAAAGGCTACTTTCCCGTCATTGTTTTACTCGGTGCTTCTGTTTTATGGGGGCTTTCATGGATTCCGCTCAAAGCCATCAATGCGATGGGTATACAGGGTATTGCTTTGAGTTTTGGAGCATATGGCATTATCGCTTTGGTGATGAGCCCACAACTTGTAAGACAAAGAGCGTTAGGGTGGAAACATCGAAACATGATGTTTTGGATTGCCTTATTCGGTGGAGGAGCTAACTTGACATTTACCTATGCACTCATTAATGGTGAAGTGATTCGTGTGATGGTGCTTTTTTACCTTTTGCCCGTATGGGGCGTTTTGGGTGGCTACTTTTTTTTAAAAGAGCGCATTGATAGGTGGCGTTGGGTTGGGGTCGTTGCGGCTGTCTTAGGTGCGTTTTTGATTTTAGGTGGCTTTAAAATCTTTAGCACTTCGCCTTCATGGATTGATGCGTTAGCGCTTCTCTCAGGGCTTTTATTTGCGCTCAATAACCTGCTTTTTCGCTTTGCGCAAAGCGTACCTGTTGCCTCTAAAATAGGGGCGATGTTTTACGGCTGTTTTATCTTAGCAGGACTTTTACTCTTAGGGAAGGTTGAGCCTTTCCCACTAGAAGTTAGTATACATGCGTGGGGAGCACTTGGATTGTATGCACTGATTTGGCTTTTGCTTGCCAATATCGGTTCGCAATGGGGCGTGACCCATATGGAAGCAGGGCGTTCGTCCATTATTATCATTATGGAGCTGATCACCGCGGTGATTTCCGCAACGCTGATTGCGGGGGAGACGATGGATTTTAGAGAATATATCGGTGGATTTTTAATCCTCAGTGCAGCCTTGATAGAGGCACTGCGCACGCAAGAAGATGAGACAAAGGAGAGAGAATGACACTTTTACATGTAAAGCAAAATTACGCTCAAAATATGTGTACACCGAGAGAACTGGTGCAACAAATCAAAGAGTGTATCGCACACTTTTCAGACAATCCTATCTGGTTACATGTTTTAAGCGATGCAGAACTAGAGCCTTATTTAACAAGACTTGAGCATGCCAAGATGGAAGAGTTACCCCTTTACGGTGTGCCCTTTGCTATAAAAGACAACATTGACTTAGCGGGTATTCCCACCACGGCGGCATGTCCAGACTTTAGCTATCTACCAGAGCGATCTGCTTATGTGGTAGAGCGTTTGATTGAAGCAGGAGCCATTCCTATTGGCAAAACTAATCTTGACCAATTTGCCACAGGGCTTGTGGGTACACGTTCGCCTTATGGCGCTTGTCAAAACAGCATTGACTCAGCGTATATTTCAGGGGGCTCTAGTTCAGGCAGTGCGGTCAGTGTTGCCCTTGATATGGTCGTTTTTTCTCTAGGAACCGATACCGCAGGTTCAGGCAGAGTGCCTGCGGCGTTTAATAATCTCTTAGGCTTTAAAGCCAGCAAAGGAGTCGTGAGCACTTCAGGTGTAGTCCCCGCATGTCGTAGCTTGGACTGTGTCTCGTTGTTTTGTAAAGAAGCAAGCGATGTTTCAACGATCTTTGAGATTATGGCATCGTTTGATGAAGAAGATGTTTATGCCAGAGCATTACCACCCCAAAAGAGTACGATACCCTTCAACTTTACCTTTGGTGTGCCCAAGGCGAGCGATCTTCAATTTTTCGGAGACACAGAGGCAAAAGTGCTGTTTGAGAAGAGTATTCAGCGCTTGATTGGCTTAGGCGGCATACCTAAAGTGATTGATTTTAACCCCTTTTTAGAAGCGGCCAATTTGCTCTACAGTGGACCATGGGTTGCCGAACGCTATTTTGCGACCCAAACACTGCTGCACACATCGCCTGAGAGCTTTTTAGAGGTGACGCGTGCCATTATTGCCCAAGGAGAGATGAAAAAAGCGAGTGAATATTTTGAAGCAGAGTATCAACTCAAAGCGTATCGAAGAGCGGCGGAGAAGATTTTGGCCGAAGTGGACTTTTGTGTAACGCCGACCACAGGAACAATTTATACCATTGAAGCTGTTCAGGCTGACCCTATAACGCTCAATAGTAATTTAGGCTATTACACCAATTTTATGAATCTTCTGGATCTTGTGGCATACGCTTTACCAGCAGGAGAACGAAGTAATCATCTGCCATTTGGCATTACCCTCTTTGCCGATCATTTTAACGATAGAGCATTATTGGAGATGGGTGAACGTTATCGTAAGGAGTCTGTATGAATCAAACTATCCAAATTGCCGTATGCGGCGCACATATGCAAGGTCTGCCACTCAATCATCAACTACTCAGCCTAGAAGCTGTGTTTATCAAAACGTGCAAAACAGTTGTGGGATACCGCCTTTTTGATGTTCCTCAAAAACTGCCACCTCGTCCAGGAATGCTCAAAGACAGCACAAGTCCTTATGCTTTAGCGCTGGAAGTGTGGGAAATGCCCTTGGAAAACTTTGGGGCGTTTATGGTGCAAATCGCGTCACCCTTATGCATTGGAACCGTTTTTTTAGAAGATGGAAGCAGTGTGTATGGTTTTTTATGTGAAGCGGATGCCCTGAAAGGCGCAGAAGAAATCAGTCAATATGGTGGATGGCGAAACTATCTTACATGTAAAGATCAATAGTGGTATTTCTCTTTTGCTCAGGTGAGCAAAAGAGAAAGAATTTTAGACGATCTCTTTCAGCTTTTCACGAAGAACGTTAGCCGTAAATGGCTTGACAATATAATTATTAACACCCTCTTTGATCGCCGTAATGACTTCACGCTTGCCACCTTCTGTCGTGACCATAATGATGGGAGTGTATTTATACTCTTCCATTGCTCGAAGATTACGTACAAGCTCTAAGCCGTTCATTTTAGGCATGTTCCAGTCAGTCATGATGGCATCAAATTTTTGACTTTTGATTTTTTTAAGCGCATCCAGCCCGTCTTCAGCTTCTGTTGTACTGTAACCGATACTGCCTAAGGTATTGCACAAAATTCTGCGCATTGTTGAGCTATCATCAACCACTAAAAAATGCATGTTTTTTCCTTTAAAAAATTCTTACGTATTCATAAGCAAAAAGTGTTCTACTTTTGCTATGATATGGAAAATTTTGAGGAAAAGAGATGAACTATATTGGTTCAAAAGCAAAGCTTCTTCCTTTTATTCATGCCACCATAGAAGCTTTTGTGGGGCAGGATCTCTCTTCCAAAGTCTTTTGTGATCTTTTTGCGGGTAGTGGCATTGTCGGGCACTCCTTCGCGCAAAAAGGGTGCACGATTTTAAGCAACGATCTTGAATACTACAGTTATGTGCTCAATCATGCGCTTTTGCTAACAGGCGAGCTTGATGATGCCTCTAACATCATAACATTACTGAATGAATTACCTCTCAAAGAAGGGCTGATGTACCACTATTATTGTCACGGCAGTGGGAGTGGAAGAAACTATTTTAGTGATGAAAATGGCAAAAAAATAGATGCCTTGCGCCAAGGGATCGAAACCTATAAAAAAGATGAAAAACGCTACTTTTTTCTTTTAGCATCTCTACTTCTTAGTGCCGATAAAGTTGCCAATACGGCTTCCGTGTACAGCGCTTTTTTAAAACACTTAAAACCTTTAGCCCACGTCCCATTATCGTTAGAACCATTGGATTATCAGCCAACGTACAAGTCTCATCAGATTTTTTGCGAAGATGCCAATGTGCTCATTTCCAAAATCAAAGGCGATATTCTCTATCTTGATCCACCGTATAATCGTCGCCAATATGGGGCGAATTATCATATTTTAAATACGATTGCACATTATGATCATTTTAACCCTAAAGGTAAAACAGGTGTCAGGAGTTACGAAAGCTCGTCTTTTTGTAAGCCGATAAGTGCTTTACACGCATTGGAAAAACTGATCAAAGAGGCACAATTTTCGTATATTTTTTTGAGCTACAATGATGAAGGATTAATCGTTTGTGAAGAGATTGCTTCCATGATGAGAAAGTATGGAAAATATAATAACGTAAAAGTGCCGCATCAACGCTTTAAATCCTATCAAAATAGATTCAAAAAACGCCTAAACTACGAGCATCTTCATATTTTGGAAAAAATTTAGATTTTACATTGTACAATAGCGCTTTTATTTCTAAGAAAGGAGAAAACATGTTGAAACGTTTAACACTAGTCATGGCTATGGTTGCATTTTTATCATCATCAGTATTTGCTCAAAGCTATCTTTCGTCAGAAGATGCAGCACCAACAAAAACAAAAACTGTAAAAACAAAAACTGCAAAAAAAGTAACAGCTGCTAAAAAAAGCACCCCTAAACATCACGTAGCTTCTAAGAAGACCAAAAAAAAATCATCTAAAGTTGCGTAAGGCTTAAGCAAGTTCTGGTAGTGTTAAACTATCGGAACTTCTAGGTTTATTTTTAAGCTAATCCACTGTAAAATCCCTCCAATGCACAACGTCTAAGGTTTAGACAAACATAATCGTATTAACTTCTTTTCTAACTACTTTTATGTTTTTTCCTCTTTGTGCCATTTTACATGTAAGGATTTTTTATGCAAAGAAGAACGTTTATGAAAGGCTGCGTAGCACTCGGTGCCAGTTCGGTCATCCTCCCTCAGGTTTCGATTTTAGAAGCCAGTGAGCCAAAGAGCAAAACTCGTATTTTTTTCGTCACAAACAGTTATAACCTTAAGCACGAAAATACAAAGGGTTTGACTAAACTCTGGGTTCCACTTCCACAAGAAACAAGCTATCAAAAAGTGAGCGATTTTAAATTTAGCTCCAATGCAACAAACGCCTATGTCACCGATAAAAACAGCTACAAAGCTAGAACGCTTTACGCTGAGTGGAAAAACGGCGGCGAAAAAGTACTCGAAGTGACCTATACGATTACGACGTATGAGCGCAATTCTGACCTCTCAAAAGCAACCGCTTCAACCAAATACCCCAAAGATGTTGTACATTACCTCAAACCAACGGCACACATTCCTACAAGCGGCAAAGTCAAAGAACTTGCACTGAAAATTACCGCAACCTCTAAAACGCCTCTTGAAAAAGCTAAAGCGATTTATCTTTGGGTCACTGAAAATATGTACCGTGACAACGCCGTAGTTGGTTGTGGCGTAGGTGATGCAGGCAAGGCTATAGAGCAGAACATTATGGGCGGTAAATGCACCGATATTAGCTCTGTTTTTGTAGCACTTCTTAGAAGTGTCGGAGTGCCGGCTCGTGAAATCTTTGGTATCCGTTTAGGCAGTTCTCGTTACTCAAAAGCATGCGGAAGCAGTGATGAAAAAGGGTTGGCAAAAATTACTGGCGCGGAGCATTGTCGAGCGGAGTTTTATCTTGATGGTTCTGGTTGGGTTCCATGCGATCCTGCCGATGTGGCTAAAGTCATCTTGACCGAGAAAATGACGCTGAACGATCCGCTCATTAAAGAAGTGCGTGAATATTTCTTCGGCAACTGGGAGATGAACTGGATGGGCTATAACACGGCACGTGATTTTGTGTTAACGCCAACCCCAGCGCAAAAACCACTCAATATGTTTGGTTATCCGTACGCCGAAGTCGAAGATGAAGTGTTAGATTACTACGCTCCAGCCGCCTTTACGTATAGCTTTAATTCACAAGAAAAACTTTAACGTATGAAAAAAGAGATTCTAGGCGTACTAACAGCACTGCTCTCAGCCCTTGCCGCCACGGCATGTTGTCTGCCGCCTTTGCTGTTTTTACTCTTTGGAATCTCTTTTGGATTTTTAAGTTTCCTAGAAGTCCTTACCCCATTTCGTATACCGCTCTCTTTATTGTCGCTCTTTGTTTTGTGGCTTTCATGGCGTAGTTACGCGCATCATACCTTTACATGTAATCCTCAAAAGAGAAAGCGTTATCTTTGGTTTTATTCAATAATTTTAGGGATAATCCTCATCCTATTGCTTTATCCCGAAGTAGCAAATCTTTTCATAGAGGATGTAGAATGAAAAAATGGTTGATTTTATTGTTACCATTGATGCTCTTCGCCAAAGAAGAAGTGGTCATAAAAGTGGCTGAAATGCACTGTCCTTTGTGTACCACAGCGGTCAAAAAAGCACTCAAAAGTGTCGAAGGTGTTGAGTCATCTAAAGTGACGTTAGAGACAAAATTAGCCGTCGTCATTGCCAAAGATGGCATTGAAGATAAGACGTTTTTAGAAGCGGTGAAAACGACGGGGTATGAGGGTGTGATTGTCTCTCGGCATCGTTTGAAAGAGTGATTGAATAAGTTTGTCTCCTTTTACTCTTCATGTTGCGCTATGCTTTTTTCGGTTTGTCGAATTTTTATAATAATATAGAATAGACTTGTAACCAATATACTTGCAGATAGTAATGAAATAGTATTAAAATAACCATACGATATAATGAATAAATCTTGAATAATCATTAATATCAAACCACCTGTTAGCATACTCGATGCAGTATTGTTTTTTATATGTAAATTATTACTGGATAGCTGTTCAATTGTTTTTTTACTAAAAATTTTATATAAACCAAATAAAATTAATATTTTTGAAAATGCGAATGCTATGAAATAAATATCCCCTAAAAAGTTAAGCCTGTATCCTTTTCCCAAACGAAATTCTTCTGGGATAAATAGTAATTCAGAAAAAGAATATAGTATTGATATATCCTGTTGTGTTAACGTGTTGGTTTTTTGTAAAAAAATATTCATATATAGGATATAACCATAACCAATAAAAAAACTTATCCAAAACAGTGAAATTTCTGCGATAAAAAATAAAACTATAATTTTTGTGAATGGAGATAAGTTTTTCCATATTGTTGGTTTCATTGAATATCTTGTCCTTAGAAAAGAATTTTACAAATCAAGAAAGCATAGCAAAAAAATGATTTAACTAACCTCTCTTATCTCGCTATCCACATTCACATGCTAAACTTTCATAAGCCAAAATTCTGGTCAAACTTTTTACATGTAAAGGCAAATCATGGGCGAATACTCTTTTCTTTTAGCGATAGCGACGGTGTTTATATTGGGGACGATGAGTCCGGGGCCTAGTTTTATTTTGATTGCCAAAACGGCTGTTTCAAAGTCTCGTAAAGAGGGGTTTGGGGTTGCGATTGGTTTAGGGATGGGTGCGGTTGTCTTTTCGCTTTTAGCCATCTTTGGGCTCTATGCTATTTTGAAAACCGTGCCTTTTTTGTATGGCGCTTTAAAAATCGTAGGAGGCATGTACCTTGTCTATTTAGCCTATAAAATGTGGAAATACGCCGATACGCCTTTAGAGACCAAGCTTAGTTTGGAGCAAAAACCAAAGAGCTTTGCCAAAGCCATTTTATTTGGGTTTGCAACACAAATGAGCAATCCAAAAACCGCCATCATCATCGGAAGTATTTTTGCCGCTTTGCTTCCCCAAGAGATACCGCCTTTTGGAACGCTGTTTGTTTGCCTCATCGCGTTTATCATCGATGTTTCATGGTACTCGTGCGTTGTAGGACTGTTATCGACACAAAAAGCCCAAAAGATATATTTACGCACTAAAAAGTACATCGATAGAATTGCAGGAAGTGTTTTGGGCGTGCTAGGTCTTAAGTTAGCGTTGGATAGGGCGTAGGTCGGTTACGGTACAATACTCCATAAATTTACCATACAAGGTTTGATATGAAGAAGATATTACTGGGCTTACTGGTTATTCTGGTCGCGGCGGCGGGAGTGCTGTTTTTTTTTAAAGGTAAAGATACGTATGAGGGGCATACGTCTTCGGTGTCGCAGAGCGATGGGTTGCATGTGGGCTCAACGATCTCGTACACGCTGTTTGATCAATTTGGCAAACCGCATACGCTGGATGATTCGATTCATACGCTGATTTTGGTCTTTGCAAAAGATACAGGACATACGGTTAAAGCGTATCTAGGAGCGCAAAGTGCGGATTATCTCTCTGTTCATCATGTGGCATTTGTCGCGGATATCAGCCCTATGCCTGTGGTGATTCGCAATACCTTTGCACTTCCCGATCTTAAAACGCAACCCTACAGTGTCAATCTCATTTTAGATGGAACAATCGCCGCATCTTTGAAAAATGGGGCAAAAGTCGATGGCATTACCGTGGTGACACTCAAAAATAAACAGGTCGAAAAAGTAGAATATGCAGATGGTGTTGAAGCGCTTAAAGCGATGATTGAGCGAGAAAACTAAACGGGGTGAGATGGCGTGATTGATTCACGCCACCCTTTAAAAATTAGTCTTTTTTGTAAGCGTTTCTAGGAGCGGCTTTTGGAGCACGTCCTGCATCAGAGCGTGGTGCACTTGGTCTATCGGCTCTTGGAGCGCGTGGTGGTCTGCTATCGCCGCTATCACGAGTCCCTTTGTATCCGCCGCCTTCGCGTGGTGCTGAACTGCTTCCCTCTTTGGCAAAAGGGTTACGGCTCTCGCCTCTGCTATCACTTCTAGGAACGCCATCGCCTCTTGGAGGACGTGCTGCATCTCTGCTTCCGCCATCACGTGGGTTAGAACCTTTGTATCCGCCACCATCACGTGAACCTGTGGATGATGTACCTCGATAGCCGCCGCCATCGCGTGATCCGCCAGAGTTTCCTCTATAGCCGCCACCATCACGTGAGCCTCTGTAACCGCCGCCAGAGTTTCCTCTGTAACCGCCACTTCTGCCGCCACGACCACCATCACGCTCTTCGATGTTTTTAACCACAGACTCTAAGGTTTTTTTATCTAAACCGATTTTATCAGGACCTACTGGTGTATTTTCTTTCAAAAGGTTTGAGAGAAGTTTAAGCGCGATTTGCGACATATCCATCTCTTCTTCAAGAATCGAAAGAAGTTTGCTTGCATTTTCATTGAGTTCAGCATTTTTAATATCATCAGCAATTTTAACCAGTTTGTTCTCTTTCACATCGCGTAAACTTGGAACAATTCTGTGCTCGATTTTAGAGCCGACTTTTTTACCGATACGTTGCATGGAGTGAAATTCAATAGGCGTTACTAAAGTAATCGCCGTACCTTTTTTGCCCGCACGTCCGGTTCTTCCGATACGGTGAACGTAACTCTCTGGATCAAATGGCATATGGTAGTTGAAAACGTGGCTGATGTCAGCAACGTTTAGACCACGTGCTGCAACGTCGGTTGCGACAAGGATTTCGATTTGTGAACTACGGAATGCTTTAATAACGCTCTCACGTTGATTTTGCTCCATATCGCCGTGTAAGCCTTTAGCGGCATGTCCAACTGCCATGAGTTGTGTTGAAAGTCTGTCAACCTCTTTTTTGGTACGGCAGAATACGATGGATTTTTCAGGCTCAAGTGCATCTAAAAGACGAATCATCGCATCGTCTCTCTCATATTCGTTGATCACGTAGTAAAGTTGTTCAATGTCTTCGTTTGTGGTGTGATCTTTTGGCGTAATGCTGACAAATTTTGGCTCATGTAAGATTTTACTTGCAAGGCGTTTGATAGGATCTGGCATTGTTGCTGAGAAAAGAAGGGTTTGACGCTCTTTTGGAAGGTAAGTAAAGATTTCTTCAATGTCTTCTAAAAAGCCCATATCGAGCATTTCATCCGCTTCATCTAAAACGACCATCTTAGGTGCAAAACCTGGAAGTCTGCCGTTTTTAAGAAGATCAAGCATACGACCAGGTGTTGCTACGATAACGCTAGCACCTTTTTCGATCAAGCCAATTTGGCGTGAATACGAACTACCACCGTAGATCGTAACGGTTTTAATGCCACAAAAGCGACCTAATGAGTAAAGCTCATCGCTCACTTGGGTTGCAAGTTCACGTGTGGGCGTAATGACTAAAAGTTGTACTTTATTGAGATGTTGATCGAGCATACTGAGTGTTGGGAGTCCAAAAGCAGCTGTTTTTCCTGTACCGGTTTGTGCTTGTGCAACGATGTCGTTACCCGCTAGCACTAAAGGGATTGCTTCTACTTGTACGGGGCTTGGTTCTGTAAAGCCAGCCTCTACGACGGCTTTAAGAATCTCTGGGTGTAAGCCAAATGATTCAAATGTGGTTGTGTTGTTTTCCATGTGTTTTCCATGTGTTTAATTTTTCCAAAACAATACTAATGTGCAGCTAGGCACAAAACTCATGTACATAAAAATTTTAATGGGGGACGAACCCGTCAATATCGTATGCAAAAACCTACATACTCACTGAGGATTTCTCAAATCTGGTAGGTTTTAGGTGAAGTTCTTTGTTTCTTAATGAAGTCTTGAAATTACGAGCATTATAGTGGAAATTATTTAAAACAATATTAAGATTTGTAACTGGTTTGGTTTTTCACGCTTGGATGCTTGTCAAAAGAGTGACAATAAATGCCAGTATCCTGCTATTTATTGGCTTTTTTATAAAAGTACAAGATAGGTTAAAGTACACTTGAAATTAAAATTAAATGCTATCGTTAAAGGTCAATAAACAATGGTGGATATACGAACATTGAAAGAGATTTTGATTAAAAATTTGAAATTAGAAGATATGAAACCCGAAGATATAGATGACACGATGCCACTTTTTGGAGAGAATGGTTTAGGGCTCGATTCTGTGGATTCCATTGAACTTGTTTTAACCATTGACAAAGAATTTGGTGTCAAAATTTCTGATTCCAAAGAATACGAAAAAATATTTGTAAATGTTCAAAGTTTATTAGATTTTATTAATGCCCACAAATAGTGTTTATGTTAATTGTTTTGAGTCGGTTTGCTGTGCAGGCGAAAGTAGTGAAGCACTATTTGAGGCGATTTGTACGCATCAAAGTGGCATTAAATCCTTCAGTGAATTCATTCCTAACAAGTCCATCGCTTTAGGTAAAATCGAAAAACCTTTTTCCATTGAATCCCTTTTAGCGTTTACATGTAAAAAGGTTTTAGTCCAAAGTGGCCTTGAAAATTTTGAGAATACACTCCTTGTTGTCGGCTCTTCCGTGGGCGGAATGCAAATGAGCGAGAATATTTTCTTACGAGACCATCACTACCAAAACATCGACCCAAAATTGCACGCAATTGATGCCATCGCACATATGCTTTCCAAGCATTTCACGTTTAGGGATGACATCTCCTTCTCAACCGCTTGTACGTCCAGTGCCAATGCTTTAGGATATGGCTATGAGATGATCGCTAAAGGGGTTTATGAGAGTGTTTTGGTGGTGGGGTTTGATACGCTCTCATTGACAACCATACGGGGTTTTGACGCTCTTGGCGTGTTGAGTTCTCATACATGTCAGCCTTTTGATGTAAAGCGTGATGGTATGAATGTCGCAGAGGGCATCGCTGTTTTGCTGCTGGAAAATAAGCCTCAACCTACGAGCATGGAGCTTTTGGGCGTGGGGTACAGCTCAGACGCGCATCATATGGCACATCCTAGTCCTGATGGGGCGGGTGCGTTGTGCGCGATGCAAAAAGCGCTTCACTGTGCCCATATTGCATCATCAGAAGTAGGGTACATCAACGCGCACGGTACAGGCACGCAGGCAAACGATACCAGTGAAGCGTGTGCGATTGAAAGCCTTTTTGGTGCTCATGTGCCTGTAAGTTCGACCAAATCGATTACGGGACATACGCTAGGCGCAGCGGGCGCACTAGAAGCGATCATCTGTGTTATGGCGCTTCAAAAACAGATACTTCCACCCAATACCTATCTTGTTGAACCTGAAAACAAAACGCTACATTTCATACATGAGGCGAAAGCACACTCCTTTCGTTATGCACTGAGCAATTCGCTCGCGTTTGGTGGCAACAACACCGCACTGCTTTTTGGACTGCCCCAATGAGAGTCAATTTAGAGATTTTAAGCAGTGCCTATCTTCTGGGTGTTAAAAGCATTGAGCTGGCTCACATCAAAGAGCTTGTGCCTCACATGATGACGCGCCGTCGTTTGACCAAAGCGGCGAAAATTTGTGTCGAACTGTTAAGCCACGTGGAGCATTTTGAAGGGGGACGTATTCTGTGTGGAAGCGCGTTTGGCGAGCTTGAAACGACAGCAAATATCTTGAATGCGATTGACAAGGAAGAGCCACTTAGTCCCACCGATTTTCAAAATTCGGTTTACAATACGGCTGTTTCATACCTTTCTATTTTGTACCACAACCAGAATGAAATTTTGACACTCTCCAGTGGTGATAAAACCTCCCTTAATGTTCTTAAAGCAGGAGCGCTGAAAGCATTGGATGGCGATACACTGCTTCTTTTATGCTTTGAAACGTTGGATATTGCGGGTATCGAACAGGTCAATCATTGTATTGATTACCTTGAAAGCGGGGTGGCATTAGTTGTGCGTGTGACGGAAAGAGAGGCGACTTTAAAGCTCCAAAAAAGTGAGCTAAAAGGTGTACCAAACTCCATTAGTGAGATGTTACATGTAGCGCAAAATGCATCACAATTAGAATCCTCCATTATCGAAGTGAACCTATGAATTTACCCCATCTTCCACCCATTCGTTTTGTCAAAAAGCTGCTTACATGTAAAGCAAAACAAGCCACAGTGCTGTGTGAATTTCCATGTTTACCAACGCTTCCAATGTTCACAGAAGCTGCTGCTCAAGCCTCCTCAGCCTTTTCTAAGACGGATACACCACGAAATGGTTTTTTGGTTTTAATCAAAGATGTCTCTTTACATGTAAAGGTGCAAAGCTTAACATGTATCATCATCATTGAAACGCGTACGTCGCTTGGCAATTCGAGCGAATTTTACTTTGAGGTGTTTGAAAAAGAGGGTAGTGAGATATGTGCCAGTGGAACGTTGATGCTTGTGCTTGGAGAGCGTGGTATATGAAAATTTTTGTGTTGATGTGGGTCTTTTTTTTAGGACTTCATGCGGAAGAACTAGCGGGGACGTTTATTACCGAGCCTGTTTTTAACGCCTCTGTGTACATGCAAACCGTCGGTAATCCTGACAATCCAGCAGTCGTTTTAGTGCATGGATTGGGTGATGAGGCTTCTACCATTTGGGAAAGCAGTATTGAACGGTTAAAAGATGACTACTTTGTGGTGACATTTGACCTTCCAGGATTTGGACAATCCAGTAAATCCAATGAGCTTTATTCTCCACTCAATTATGCCAAGTTTATTCACTATATCACTCAAACATATGTGAAAAAGCCGTTTCACTTGGTGGGGCACTCGATGGGTGGAGCGATAGCGCTGAAATATACCAGTATGTATCCTTCCGATGTGGAGAGTTTAGTGCTTGTAGATGCGGCGGGTATACTGCATCGCTCTGAGTACAATAACTTTTTAGTGCAAAATGGTGTCAATGCTTTTTTTGATGAGCAAAATGGTCTGATCCAAGGTCTTCAAACGCAAAAAGTAACCTCATTTATCGACAAAATTGCGGAGAAAATTGATCGTAAAATGTCTTTAGATATGGAAGTGGTTCTTTCCAGTGAAGATTTGCGAGCCACTATTCTTGGAGGAAGTCCTTATAGCATTGCCGCCGTTGCGTTGGTCGAGGAAAATTTTAACGGAATTCCTCAAAAAATTAATGCAAGAACGACGATTATTTGGGGTGAAACAGACACAATTGCACCTGTGGAAACGGGGTATGTGCTGCATAAACTAATGCCCAATGCCTCTTTGAAAATACTGCCACATACGGGGCATGTTCCTATGGTCAGTCATGAAGAAACCTTTTTAAATCTTCTTGAAGCACATCTTGTAAATCAAGATGGGATTGTGCGACCTACTGTGCCGCTCAATGCTCCCAACTACAGTGCCACTATCAGAGATATTGATGGTAGAGTTTATACGGGAAGAATTGGAAATATGAGCATCATTAATTCTCAAAAAATTATCATTAAAGATGCGGTGGTTGAGGAGTTGGCCATTATAAATTCGGATGTAAAGATTATCAACAGTACCATTAAAAGTACAAAATCGGTGGTACTATCGGCTCAAAATGCTAAAGTTTTTATTGTTGCGAGTGATATTTCGGGCAGAATAAAATTGCAAAATACCAAACTTCATCTCTTGGGCATTACGATGGATACCTTTGGAAAACCTATTGAAGCGCTCTCGACCTCGATGGTATTTTATTCGTTGTGTCAAATCAACAACAAACTGATTCACGGAAAAGAAATTTTAGGGCTACATTAAGTGATAAGTGCCTATTTTAGGCTTTTAAATACTACAAACTCAGTAAAATTTAATCTGAATGTCAATAGAATGAATTTAAATTTTTCTAAAGGATGGTAATGAAAAAGCTTCTGATGTTAACGATCGCCTTTGTCTTAAGTGTCACTTTTTTGGGGTGTGGAACGCCACCCGTTTACAATGTCAACAATAATGCCATTGCTGTGACTGCTGATAAAAAAGCCAGCATGTCTGATGTTGAAAAAGCCATTATCCGTGCGGGCGGAGGACTTGGCTGGATCATCAAAAAAGAGAAAGAGGGTTTGCTCAAAGGTACGCTTGTTTTAAGGACGCATACTGCAGTGGTTGCGATTACGTACAATACACAAGAGTACAGTATTAACTACGAAAGTAGTATTAATTTAGATTATAACGCGGAAAACAATACGATTCACAGTAACTACAACGGATGGATTCAAAACCTTAACAAGGCCATTCAAGTACAACTTAGCTTGCTCTAATGCATCAAAGAGGATGGCACGCTCTGCCATCCTTTTAGACTAATGGCATACATTTTTTCCCCATCAGCGTGGTAGAGATTTTATCCACGATGTGTAATTCGATAGGTAAATTGATCTTTCCAATACGGTGCTTAAGCGTACTTTTGACTGCTTTTTGTGTGATAGGCTGAGTGGTTTCTAAGAAAATTACCACCATCTCATCTTTCAGTTCCGCATTGTTATGTTTGACATGCACGAGTGCTTTCGAGATACCTTCTTGTGCTTCTAAAATTTCTTCGATTTGTGCTGTAGCATAACGTTTTCCTGCAATTTTGACAATGTTACTGCTTCGTCCTATCAGTTGAAACTTCCCGTTTTCAAGAATCGCATAATCAAAGCTCTGAATTTCCCCAGCTGTTTGTACCAAGCCCTCTTGCCATAGCGTTTTTGAGATAAAGGGGGATTTTACATGTAAAAGTCCTTCGGTATTGAGCGATGTCTCTACTCCGTGGAAAGGGCTCCAAAAGGTATCGTCTTGTTTTTTAAAAGCGATGCTTCCACATTCGGTTGAGCCAAAGAGTTGAATGAGTGTGGTGTTGAATTTGTCCGTAAATTCTTTGGCGATTTCGGTGGGCAGAGGACCTGTGGAACTAATAAATATCGTCTCGCTCAAATCTTTTACTTCATCCAGTCTGAGCAGTGATTTGATGTAAAGGGGTGTGGTCACGACAAGATGGTGAGGCTTTGCATATTCAAGTAGATCGTGCGGCAAAAAATGCTCTTTAAAGAGTAAATCCACATCCAGTTTGAGTGGCAGTAAAAGGGCGGCTAAAAAACCGTAGATATGAATGAATGGCACGGTTGCAACCACTGTTTGAATCTTGAAATTCCCAAATTCTAACAGCAAGGCTTCCATATCGGTTTCAATGTTCTCTCTGCTTTTAAAGGCACCCGTTGGAAATCCCGTACTGCCTGAGGTAAAAAACATGGCGGCAAAGTCGATCTCTTTGAATATTTCAGTGCCCAAAGACTCGATTTTTTCTTTTAAAGAGAGATTTTCTTGATCATACAAAATAGGCTTTGCGCCTGAAAGATAGGCTCTTAAAATCTCTAAGGCATTCTCTTCTTTGGTTTTGGAAGGGATAAGAAGTGTTTGATTTTTAAGCGCCCGGTCGATGAGGTGTGCGCTTTCATAGACGTTTTCACTGCCATCATCGTTTTTTAGAATGACTTTCAATGGCTTCTTCTCCCCATCAGTAAAATTAAAATAGCCCCTATCCCAATGCACGAAACAAGACCCATATAATGAAGTGCCCCGATGTCGCTAAAGACTAAAACGCCAAAGCCAGCAAAAGCGCTGATAAGAGAGGCTACAATCGTACTCTTTGTTTCGCTTTCAAGATGGTTACTCTTTCCCATATAAATACCATAGTCAATTCCAAAAGAGATCACAATAAACAGCATAAAGAGATGAATAATCGTAAAATGAAGCCCTAAAAGCGTTAAAATAAGAGCGGATGGAAGTAAAACATAACTCGAACTCAGTGCCAATGTTTTGCGGCAAACAGCAAAAAGGATGAAGGCGTTAAAAGCAACACTCAATGCCCCACTAAGAAGCAATTGATGCATAATTTTTTGAAGCGCAACCAGAAACATTCCTTTCGCATCAATAGCATAAGCAAAATCAAATTTTTCCAATAAACCTCGCTCGCTGTTTTTAACAAGTGCATAAGTGAAGTAGTGACCATCTTTCTGTACGACATCAAACCCCATCGCATTAAGCGTTTCGAGCTCAAGATTTGGGTAACTTGGAGATAAAAGCTGATCGTTATAGGCATTTTTAAAGAAGCCTTCACGAAAACCAATCTTAGTGGCTTCCTCTTCGATAAGTGTTTTTTTCTCTTTTACATGTAAAGCTTCAAGCTCTTGTTTTCGCGCTTCGTAAAAGGCTCTATCGAAAAAGTATGAGAGCGGTACGGTGGCATTTTTAAAACGATTTTTGATGGTATTACTATGCGCTATAAGCGCATCAATCGAGTTGGCTTCGATCAAAATTGGGGTATAGCCCTCTTTTTTAGCCGCGTCTTTAAAGAATTTCTCCTCTTTCATCAGAGCTGTATTTTGGTAGTCCAGTTTTTTGATGTCGGTATCGACCTGCAAAAAATAGACCGAAACCGCGATGGCTAGCAAAGAGAGTAAGGCGATGGCGCGGTAAGGCAGTGGAAGTGAAAATGTGAAATTGGCAAAAGGGTGTGCTTTTTTAAACCCAATAAGTGGAAAGAGAAAAACAAATTGAAGATAAGAGAAGACCAGTGAGAACATCGCAAACACACACACTTGTTGGATGAGTGGAAAATTGATCCACGAAAAGACCATAAACCCGCCAAAGGTGGTCAAAAAGCCATAAAAAGCGGAAGTATTAAAGCCTTTTTTATGCTCATAATGACCGTAAAAGTAGTAGAGAAACATGTAATCAATCGCGAGTGCGCCAATGGCATTTCCAAAGGCTAAAACAAAGACAGAGACTTCACTCCAAATCATACCAATGAGCAAAAACGAAAGCAGTGTTGAGGTGGCAAGCGTCACGATGGTGTTGATGAGAAGGTAAATATTTCGAATGATAAAAACATAGAGAATCAGAAGTAAAAGGGTAGAAAGAGCAATCAAAAAATTGACATCATTTTGAATTTTTTGCGAGTTTTCCACAAAATAAAATGTTGGGCTAAAGACACGAATCGTTTGCATGCCCTTGAGTTCTTGATGCACAAGATCGTAAACCGCTTTATAACTCTCAATGGTATTGGAGGTGTCTTTGATGCTAAAAACACTAAAATATCCAAAGTCACCTAAGGCTAAGTGACCATCACGAATACTCATGGCAATAGGTTTCTCTTTGGGGGTAAAATACCCCAGTGGATCATTGGCGTCTATTACAGTATAGTAGGGATTATTCACCATTCTTTCATAAAGAGTTTTGAGCTTTTCGTGAATGTTTGGTTGGTCGTCTTTATTCAGATTTTTCAGATAAAAAGCGTTCTTTTTGGTGTATTCTATAAGTGTTGCATTGGGGACAATGGCACTTTCTAGCTTCAAAAGATGGGATGCTAGCAGTTTCTCTTCGATGGTTTTTATGTGAGAGAGAGACTCTTTATCAAACCCTTCCGAAGCGATCAAGATTTCCTTAGAATTTTTGAAATGGGAATAGATTTCAAGTGCTTCTTTGCCCTTACTTTCAGGTAAAAAAGAGAGTAAATTGGTGGAGACATGCACCGAGTTTTGGTAAACGAAAAAAAGTGTGCCAACGATGGCAAATAAAAGAAGATTGAGGGTTTTAGTCCATGACTTCAATGGTGATCCTATCGCCGTTTTTAATCTTTACATGTAAAGAGTGAAGCTTCTTTTCATGCCGCACAATACGCACTTCTTCAAGTACCTCCGCCGCTACGCCTTTGGGGGTTAAAACGGTCTCATCTCCTTGTGTGGTTGCCTCAAAAAAGGAGTTGAGCAAAAGTGTATTTTCATCATGAACTGCTTTGATAATCATAAAAAAATAGTTCATGGAAGGCATACTTTGCGCATCAATCACCTGATAGCCTTTAGCATCTTGAATGGTGAGCTTTTCTTCAAAATAGGTCAAGACTTTAGGTTCTGGTTTGACATATTCAATGACAATGTTTTGCTCGCCAAAAGTGATGTATCCCTCTAAGGTGATATTTTTATCAAGCGCATAGAGATAGCGTGTCTCTTTAAAAGCAGCGCTGTCATTGGCAAAAAGAGAAAGAAAAAAGAGACAGCATAAAACGATGACTCTCATGTATCACATCCGTTTTAGGAAGATAAAATGACGGTGCAAGAACTGCACAATGCCACCTAGAATAAAAACAAAATACCAGCCAAAAGAAGAGTAGATAATCCAGTAGTGGTCATTTTTCAGCAGTAATATGCTGACGTGTAAAAGGATATTAACACTTGCAAGGACTATCCAAAAAATCGTTGAACAGTTGACGTAAGCTTCTTCTGCAGCGCTAAGAGTTCGTTTATGGATTTTGCGTGCGAAGTGCAAAATGATAGAATCGTTATCAAAATAACTTGCAATCAAGAAAAAGATAAATGCCAAAGAAATCAAAAGGGGTAGAAATTTGAGCACTAAAAAGTCATCTAAAAAATAGGCGCCTAGCGCTACCGCCATGTAAAAAAGAGGAAAAATTGTGGTTTTGACCTCTCGTTTTTTTTGACTCAAAAGCCAAAGTACACCAAAGCTAAAAAGTCCTATAGAGACTGTTTTAATATCAAAATAACCAAGAAGCACCACAACGATGGGTGCGTATAAAAACGAAAAAAGTATATGCATTACCGTACCATTCCCCCACTAATATTGATCACTTCACCATTCACATACGTTGCTTTATCGCCTAAAAAGAAGACGACTTCTGCTACCTCTTCAGGACGACCGAGCCGTTTACAGGGAATCAGATCGGTGATGTTCTTATCCACAGCATGAACCATCTCAGACTCAATCACACCTGGCGCTACGGCATTGACTCTGATATTATAACGTGCAACTTCTGCACAAAGCGCTTTGGTAAAAGCGATAATGCCACCTTTTGCAGCTGAATAGTTCACTTGTCCAGCATTTCCTACGAGACCAGAAATGGAGGAGACATTGACGATAGAGCCTGCTTTTTCTTTGATCATATTCGGTAGAATTTGCTTGGTGACATAAAAAAGGCTGTTAAGGTTAACATCCATAACATCACTCCACGCCTCATCTTCCATAAAGAAAAAAAGTTTATCTTTGGTGATGCCTGCATTGTTTACCAAGACGTTTACATGTAAAGATTCTAACGCCTTTTTCACTTCCTCTTTTTGCGTGATGTCAAACGGGATAATTTCACCGTTTTTGATCTCTTCAAGAAGTGCTAAGGCTTTCTCTTTGTGACGATGGTAGTGGATGTACACAAAGTACCCCTCTTTGGCAAAATAACGCACGATAGCTTCGCCAAGGCTACCTGTTGCTCCTGTGACTAAAACTTTTTTCATAAAGATACTTCCTCTTTCCAAAAAGGGTATAGATTGAACCATTGATGAGGGTACGCACGAACATGCGATGCAAAGAAATCGGCATAAATTTGCATGGCTTTGTGTATCTCTACTTCTGCATGGTTGTTTTTATTCATGACTATTTCAATAAATTCGATACGGTAATGTTGGGGCTTTTGATAGCTAAAGGCGATGCCCATGAGCGGCTTTTCGGTTTTGTACGCAATGCTAAAAGGGTTTTTATTGAATGCTGCTTTTTCGCCAAAGAAAGTGACAAACTCTCTGTTTTTGGCTTCCGTTGCACGATCAGCCATCATTGCTACAATTTCGTTATTGAGAAGTGCTGAAGCAATTTTCATGGTGACATACACTCCGCCTTTGGAGAGATCGATGATGTTGAGATGTGGATTTTTGGTTTCAAGATTGTCTTCAATACACTTGATGGGTGCGATGAGTGATTCTTGCATGACAATGTTAATTTTAAGATCTGAAAAACAGTTACCAGCACTTGCCCAACCGCCAAAATGCGATAAAAGCAAAATACCACCTTGATGAAGATGGTTCATCAAGGCTTCTTTGTTGGCTATTTCAAACGTATAATCTTGGGGGCTCACTTTGGAGACAAAACGGTCACACATGGTGATTGCAAAATGGCGTAAGTGTTCAAAATAGACTCTGTTGTTAAACGGTCGGTTGATATGCGCGTAGTAGTCTTTGAGCGCCTCTTTGACATTGCCCGCGACTAAAAAATAAAAAAAGGTTACAGGATACATCAGGTAATAAATAAAAGTGTAGCCAAAGAGCCTATAAAAGGTAAAAACGAGTTTGATACTCCATCCGCTTCCTCGCTGTTTTGTACTCATTGGTACTTTTTCTTGAGAAAAAATTTCCACGGTAAAAGTTTGACATGCACCATGACAATCGCCGCGGTATCCCAAAACTTTTTAAAGTGACTCACCCGCTCTTCGGGTGTGGGATAGTAACATTCAATGCTCACTTCTTTGATGATGCGACCTTTCCATGCGTGTTTGACAAGCACTTCCATCTCCCAGTCAAACCGTTTGGTTTTGATGATGAGGTCGAGTATGGAAGTCGGGTAAAGTCTAAAACCCGAAAGCGAGTCGGTAATACTCTGTTCGGTGTCCCAACATGCCCAAAAATTACTAAACCATCTGCCAAATTTAGAACCATTGGGAACATGATTGATCTCAAAATTACGTGCTCCAATGATGATCTGATCTTTACCATCGCAGGCGTTGCATATCTTTTCAATTTGAGAAGCTAAATGCTGTCCATCGCCATCTAGGCTGATAAAGTAGTCAAACCCACGTTTTTGAGCTTCGTGAGCGCCAGTCATGATGGCAGCGCCTTTACCTTGGTTGGTTAGGTGCCTGATAATCGTGAGTTTTTCATGCGGTTTTAAAATGATGTCAGCTACGTTGATCTTAGAGCCGTCATCCACAACAATCAAAGCGTACCCTTGTGTTAAAACCTCTTGTGCCACTTTCTCAATGGTAAGAGGATTATTGTACGTAGGAATCACAACAACGATATCATCTTTTTTCATAAGTGAGTTCTGCTACTTTTTGTTCATTTTGTGTGACACGAATTTTGAGTGTTTTTTCGTGCGTTTGCGTGTCGAACCAAAGCACACTAAGAGGCGTAATATTTTTTAAAAATTTTGCTTTTTGAATTTTGACAATTTCAATTCCTAAAATTTCTGCACTTAAATCAAGCAAAATAAACCCAGGAAGAATAGGATTTGTAGGAAAATGCGCTTGAAAAACGGGATGTGACGCGTCGCTAAGTCTCACACAAAAGCGTGCCCCTTCTTTACATGTAAGCGTATACAAATGGTTGAGTATCATACACTCCTTGCAGCGATTCTAAAACAAACAAGCGTATTATATAAATCTAGTTAAAATAAGAGCTTAAAAGAGAGTTTTCTGTTAAGGTTTCATTTACTTTTTTAGAAAATAAGGAACATTTGAATGAATCCATTTTTTAACGATAACGACAGTGTCTCTGCCCTAGAAGCACAGTACAACGCTCAACGCATCGCATTTGCACCGATTGTATTTCAAGTGGCACGCTCTATGCGCGATCTAGGCGTTTTAAAAGCACTCTATGAGCACAAAGAGGGTCTGAGCATCGAAGCGCTGGCAAAAGAGACCAATCTAAGCACATACGGCATCACAACACTGATCGAAACCAGTCTGAGCGCGGACATCGTCAAGCAAAAAGGCGAGCTTTATTTCATCACCAAAACGGGTTGTTTTTTACTGAACGATCCGATGACCATTGCCAATATGAACTACAACCACCATGTGAATTACCAAGGGCTTTTTTCTCTGGATGAGGCGATCAAAAGTGGCAAACCGACAGGACTCAAAGTCTTTGGCGAATGGGAAACCATCTACCCCGCACTTTCCATCTTGCCTGAAAACGCGAAACAGAGTTGGTTTACCTTCGATCATTTTTACTCCGACAGCGCGTTTCCTGAAGCGGTGAAAAAGCTTTTGAGTCTCAAACCGAGCAAAATTTTAGATGTGGGCGGCAATACAGGGAAGTTTTCGATGCTGATCGCAAAGAGCGATAAGGCTTTACATGTAACCATTATGGATCTGCCAGAACAGCTCGCATTAGCGCGTGAAAACATCGAAAAAGCGGGCTTACGTGAGCAGATTGACCTTTTGCCTGCCAATGTTTTAGCCCCAAAGCACAGCTTTCCCAAAGGGTTTGACATCATCTGGATGAGCCAGTTTTTAGACTGCTTTAGCGAAGAGGAGATTGTCAACATTTTAAGCAAAGCCAAAGAGGCGATGAATGAGCAGACCTTGCTTTGCATCATGGAGCCATTTTGGGACAGGCAACGCTTTGAAACATCGGCATTTTGCATCATCAACACCTCGCCTTATTTCACCGCCATGGCAAATGGATGCAGTAAGATGTACCACTCAAAAGACTTTATCAAGCTAATCGAAATGGCGGGATTAAAAGTCGATGAAATTATCGATCATTTAGGAGTTTGTCAGAGTATTTTGAAGATTAAGAGAGGTTGATAAAGAACAAAATATGGAGCAAAAATAGCGATAAAAGTAGCTTGTCCGCTTTATTTTCTATGAATTGTTCCATGAGCGCTCATCACCGGTAATTATTCCTTTTTGAATGAGTATCTTTCTAATTAGATTAAACCCTGTGTTTCCAATTGGAAGTACTTCAAGTTGGATAGGAATTCGATTTAACCCAATGCTGTCTTTTTGATGAAAAAAAATTGTGCCACTCCACAATCCTTTTACAACGCCAACTTGCAGATTGGAAAGCTTGATACTTCGTTTTCCAAAGTACAACCACTCTTTTGTAATATGAGTTTTATTTATTATTATACGTTTGAAAAAGCAAGCATCTACAAATTTACATATTCCTACAACAACGACTAATCCACCAAAGATTAAAGTAACCCATTGATTTAAACACATAAATCCTAACCCTAATATGATCATTGTTAGAAATGCGAGTGCGCTAAGAACACGTTTGCCATCATCATACATGAATATGTAAACAGATTTTTCTCTTACCATTATTGCTTGATCCATATTAGCCTACTTATGACATAAAAATGGGGAACTGGTTTTTTTATTTATTCTCATTTCATCGTTTATCTTTACATGTAAAGAATTTTAGACAACAAAAATAAAAAGTTATATAAAGTAGCCTTTTTGAAGATCAGAGAGTTTAGCTGTTTTGCGTCCAATCAAACTCCATCTGTTTGGCGGTATTAATGGCTAATTCTTGCCCCATCAGGCGCTCTACAAGGTGCAAACTCATGTCGATGCCAGCCGAAATGCCTGCGGAGGTGACGATCGAGCCTTCATCGACCCACCGCCTGTTTTCTTCTACATGTAACGTTGGAAATAGGGTACGAAGATCATCAATGTCTTCCCAATGGGTTGTTGAGGATTTGCCTTCAAGTAGTCCTGCTTTTGCTAACAAAAAAGCACCTGTGCAGATAGAAGCGGTGATGGTAGTGTGAGATGAGGTGCTTTTGATCCAAGAAATAATATCGTTGTCTTCGAGTTCTTTGGTCACCACGCCACCAGGAATGAGTAAAAGATCGGGTGTTGGATGTGAAGTAATGGAATAATCAGGGTGCAGTTTCAGCCCAGCTCTTGCGTAAATAGATTGTTTAGTTTTACCAACCGTAAAGACTTCAAAAGCAAGGTTTTCTGGAGAAGAAGCCGTTTTGTTAAAGACACGTGATGCAGTTGTGAAGACTTCATAAGGACCCGCAAAATCAAGGACTTCAACATTGTCAAAGATAAAAATACCCACTGAATATGCCATAAATTTCTCTCCTTCTTACCATTACATGTAAATATAAAAATAGTTGGTATCGCCTTCATGTTTATAGGCAAGTTTCATGCCATGTAACCGAATGACGTGCCAGGTGATAAACAGACCAAACCCAAGACCACGGGAGCTTTTTTGTTTTTTACCTTCTAAAAAATAAGGCTCTGCATAACGCTCTAATGAGAACTCTAGAGCAGGCCCTTTGTTGGAAATGGTGATACTTTTAGCATCATTACACAAGAATACATGATGATCGGTAGAGTAATTAACGCCGTTGTCTAAAAGGTTTTTGAGTGCCACACCAAAAAGCTCAAAATCGACATGGAGCTCAGCAGGAGTGAGCTTACAGGTAATACTCTCTTGTTTATCATCTAAAATATCAAGGGCAAAGTCTACTACATCTTCAATGTGATAGTGCTTGATTTCCAGCTTAAGTTCATCGGCACTCAATTTTTCAATGCGCGAGAACTCTTCTAAGAGCGCTTCTTGGCGCTTGAAAACGTTTTGCAATATCTTGGTATAGGTGGCATCTTCGATCATTTCAGCGGCAAGTTTCCCCTTCGTAATCGGTGTTTTCAGTTCGTGCATAATATTGCGCAAAAAGAGTTGCCTTGAATCGCGTAATGCTTTGATTTTGATGACAGCGCTGTCAAATTCATTGGCAAGAGCAGCGATTTCATCTTTTTTCGTACTTTTACATGTAATGTCATAATCACCATTGGCAAAGTATTTGATCTTCTCTCTGAGTGTTTTAAGGGGAAGAATACTTCGAATAATGCCAATGTAAAGGAAAATCACAAAGGCAAAGGTTAAAAACGGAAAAAGAATTTGAGGAAACACCTCTTTTTCAAAAGGCACTTCTAAGATCACAGGCTCATCGTTCCTTTTTTGTAAAATAGCATAGATATGAATGCCATAGGGAATGACATCCAATGCAAATCGCATCTTCTCTTCCATCTGTCTTATCGGAAAAGGACGAGGTGGTTTAGGCAAGGAGAGAAGCTTCTCTCGAAGTTTTTTATCTTCAACAAGAATAAAACCCATTTCATCAAGCTTACTAAAATCAAGTTGTTTGGTGAAAGGGTCAACAGATGAACGCACAGCAAGATGCGAATAATCGTGCATACGCCTTAGGTTGGTCTCTCGCTCATGCATGGTGAGTGAAAAAAAGATAGCACCAATCCCGATAAGCGCGAGTGCAAAGATAAGTGTAATACGTGTAATAATTGAATGATACCATCTCATGCTTGAAGCCTATAGCCGATGCCCCGTACGGAGTGAATGAAATGAGGTTCTTTAGAGCTTTCTCCTAGTTTGGTTCTAATGCGACTAATAAGGACATCAAGACTTCTGCTTTCGTTATCTTCATTCAGACTAAGTGTGCTATTTAACAGTTCCGTTCGAGAAACAACGCAGTTATTTTTTTTGATGAGGTGTCCTAATACATCATATTCAGCAGGGGTTAGTGTAAGAGGGGCGTTGTTAAATAAAATAGTATGACTCTCTTCTTTAAGGATAAGAGCGGATGTTGAGACTTCTTCTGCTGTGGAGTGACTTTTTTTGTAGCGTCTCAGTACACTCATAATGCGTGCATAAAGCTCTTTAGGCTCATAAGGTTTGGGTAAATAATCATCCGCTCCGAGCTCTAGACCTACGATTTTATCTTCCAAATCGCTTCTAGCAGAGGAGATGATAATAGGAATATCACTTTTAGAACGGACTTCTTTGCAAATTTCTAATCCATCCATACCTGGCAGGGAAAGGTCTAAAATCAGCAGGTCATATTTGGTGAGGCTTAAGGCGCTAATGCCTAGATACGGGTCTTCATAGTTGGTCACGATGATGTTGTAGCGTTTTAAAAAATTGCATAAAATTTCTGCGAGTTCGACATCATCTTCAATCATCAAAAGGTTGGGTTGCATGGTTTTGTCCTATCGTGATTTTATAGGGGCATGTATCAAAAGTCTTTGCAATGCCAAAACAGTTGGCTGGAGACGACCTCTGCCCAAAATCTTGTCAAATAATACACTTACTCTTTGAACGGTTTGTTAATACCAAAGCCACAGAGTAATTTTTCATTTTCGCTTTCAATACCAAATTTATAAAGATGAAAATAACTTTTGGTTCCCTCTGCAGTTGGTAAGCTAATATCGTGTGTCACAATCCCTTCATAAAGAGAAAGGCGATCCGTTTCGGCAATTTCTTCGGCAGTATGAGAGTCAAAAATATCGGCGGCATTTCTATTTTTCCATGTTTTAAAGCCGATAAATTTTTGATACGCTTGGTTCATATAAAGATACTTCCCTTGCGAATTTTTTATAAAGGCTGGAGCGGGAATATGTTCTACAAAAGCGATAAATCGTTCGTGTTCTATAGCTTCTTGAGCGGCACTGGCTTTTTGTTGGCTTATATCACGAATAATCCCAACCATACGGATATTGCGATCATTTTTGCCACGAATGACGCGACCTCGAACCTTCACCCAACGAAGAGGCTCACTTTGACGAATGCGATGATCAACCATGAAATATTCGCTATGACCATCAAGATGTGCTTTAAGGCGTTCATTGACCAGAGCCATATCTTTAGAATGGACTAAATTAAGCCATGAGGAGAGTGTTGAAGGGGTTTCAGTCTCATTATACCCCATGAGCTGTTTCCACTTTTGAGAGTAAAAGACATCATCGCTTTTCATATCCCAATCCCAAAAAGCTTCATCACTTCCTTCAAGGGCAAGTTCTAATCTTTCTTTTTGCGTTAAGAGGAGCTCTTTGCTTTTATGAAGCGCTGATATGTCAACTATCAGCGCTGTAAAGCCTATAATATTATTTTGTTCATCAAAGAGGGTTGTCATATGAACGGTTGTTTGCTTCGGTATATTGTTGTCAAACGTGAGTAAAAGAGGGTGCTCACCTTTTTTTGGAAGCGTACTAATATGATCTATGGTTGCTTTAAAAAAAGTTCCAAACGCTTTTTCAAACGCTTTATTGTAATAAAGTCTATTCTCTTTTTTGTAAAGAAAGGGTATAGGAATCGATTGAAAAATATCATCGAAAGAAGTAATATTTTGAGGGGTTGTTTGTTTTTTTTGGTTTTGAAGAAGTATAAACAGAGTTATGGTAGAAGCCAGTAACACACCAATGCACGCAAAAAGGACGATCTCTGTCATACGAACCTCTTTAACATAAAGTTATCCCGCCCTTACGAGCGGGATAGAAAGGCGAAGACTATTTTAAAAGCTCTTTCTCTTTAACGATAAATGGGACGCCTTTGATGCCAGCACCAAAGTATTTGTTTTTAAGTTCATCAATGTGAGCGACTTCAGTATCGCTAACTTTTTGATCAAATTTGACGTTTTCATCGTAGTATTTTTTCAAGATTTTAATTTTTTCAGCATCGGTTTTAGCTTTAGCGGTTTCAGTGTAGATAACGGCTGCTTTTTCAAGAGAGCTTCGCTCATGAACCGGTGTAAAAATCAACTTAAGGTTATTGGTTGTAAGTCTTTGTTCGATTTGAGCAAGTTCTTGTCTGCAGTAAGGGCATTCAGGATCGGTAAAAACTACCAATGTATCTTTTTTAGGGTCATTGCCTAAAGAGATGACATTTTTCTTTTCCTCTTTTTTGTAGATTGCTGAAAGCTTTTTCTGAAGCTCTGCCATCTCCATCATCTCTTTGATGCTTCCACCTTGTTTGATGCTGATAACATCAGGGAAAATCAAATCATCTTTGGTAAAGATGCTGAGTTTTTGTGAACGTGTTCCATCGGTAAGATTTAGAGTCACGAAATCCATGCCATCAATGCCATCAACGCTTTTGCGAGAGACAACTTCAATGGTAATATTGGGTACTTGAATCGTTGATTTAAAGTGTTCAACAATCTGTGCGTCTGTTGCGGCAAAAAGTGTGCTAGAAAGAAGCGCAACTAACCATAAAATGTGTTTTTTCATTCATTTTCCTTATAAGTTACAGAAACTAATCTGCATGAAATGTTAGGTATTATACAATAAAACCAATCATAGTTTGTTAATGAAAGGTCAACGAATGCCAGAGAATGCCGATAAAATGGCACTTATAGAAGAAATCGAAAAATTGATAGAATCTGATCCAAACGCTCCAATTTCTTCATTTTCAATGTTAGAGTTCTTAGAATTAGAGGATTTAGTCTCGGTACGCGAAACGCTTTTACGCTCCAAAATGAACCGTTCTTCTGAAAATGACGCATGGTTTGATGAACTCTGTAAAAAGTAGTTACACTCTTTACATGTAAAGGTCACTTATGGATAAAAAATGGGCTTATTTAAACGACATTGAAGGGTGTGAAGTCATAGGTCTTTATACAATGCATGCGCTCATTGAAATTGTTTATCTCAAAGAGGGGAAACCTAAAAGTCTCACCATAAATTTTCATGTTGCAGGTGGTTCTTTGGGTTATTTTGAGTTTTTCAAGTTCGATACCATTCCCCTTCCCCCTGCAAAAACGCCTTATTCTCCTAGTGAAATGTTCACAAAGATTTTACATGTAAACCTTTATGCCACTGTTGGCGAGCATGAGCGTTTTGAGGAGTTGGAGTTTGTCTGCGAGGAGGGCAGTTATCTTTTTTTCTACAGCGAAGACGAAGAAGAGGCGCACTATGCCAAAATCGAAAAAGGCAAAAAGCCCTCTTTACCTCAGGTCAAACGCATGAATGAGACTTTACCGAAAGAGCTTTTTAGTGTGGAATTTTTCAAGGAAAATCTTGCTTTTGCTCTTCTTGCACATGGTGAGCAAAAGACGCCACACGGCTTGCCTTACTCAATGCATCTTTTAAGTGTTGCCAGTGAAGTCATTAACGCTCTTTACATGGAGCCACTGAGTTTCGATGAAAACAATGTTGCCATTGCTTGTGCACTTTTGCATGATGTTAATGAAGATACAACCACCCAAATCACCAAAGAGAGTTCGTTAGCAGGGAATAGTGAAGTGATCGCTAAAGGGGTACAAGCGCTTACCAAAGATAAAACGCTCCCTTCTAAAGATATGCAGATGCACGACAGTCTTGAGCGGCTTAAAAAACGTCAAAACTGCGTAGCACTGGTTAAACTTGCCGATCGTATTACCAATTTGGGTGTACCTCCCAAACACTGGGATGAAGCGAAAAAACGAAAGTATCTTGAAGAGGCAAAGATGATTTTGAGTGAACTTGGCTATGCCCATCACTATTTAGCCCACAAACTGCATGAAAAAATTGAAGCGTATGAATGTTACATGTAACGCTTTGGAACGAAGTATGCTTAGGTTGTCAATATCACAACAAAAGGATAGGTCATGCGTGTATGGATAAACTACATCAAATATACCCCTGAGGTCGTCGCCTTTGTCGCAACCTGTGTTGTTCTAGTGCGATAATTTATCAAGGTCAATCGTATAAAAAGGGGGTAAACCCCCTTTTTTATGCGTGTTAATATTTTTTTCCCTCACATGGAATTAACTCTTTTTCGCTCACATCTTCTACCAACGCTTTCATGCTTTTGATCGTAAAGAGTTTAAGGTCATCACCTTTCAGTGCTTTGAGTTCGGACGTAAACCCACTTTTAGAGAGGATCACGAACAGATCAGGCTCAAAATCTGCTTTGGCGCATTGCTCTTTAAGTTTGGTAAGTTCGGTTTTTTTCACTTTCGTGTTTTTGTATTTGGTACTTCCAGCGATGAGTTTTCCTGAGGCTGTCTTAGCCAAAATATCAATTTCTGCGTTTTTATCCCAATAACTTCCCACCTCTACGATAGGATCTTCGATCATTATTTTACGTAAAAGCTCAAATGAGAGTTTTTTAAAGATGAGTTCATAAAATTCTTGTTCGCGAGAGGCGAATGATTTTTCAACTTCACTGTAATCGCCCTCTTTGATTGTCTTATAAAATGGCGAGACAAAGGCAAACCAAAAGCGCATAAAAGGGGTCATGAAACTTAGTTTATCGGAGTTATCATCATCGACATTGACAGGACGTTCCAGCGAATACTCAAAGCGGATTAGCGCGCTGTCTAAGAGTGTATCGAGTGCAGATTCGCCTTCTTCTCGGCTAATGTGGGCTCGCTTAAAGGTTGAATGCACACGACGATCGCCCGTTGCCATAGCGCTTAAAAGTGTATGGCTGAGTTTGTTGCTAAAGGTTATTTTGGCAATGTCGCTATGAATATAAGGATAATTTTTGAAAATCTTAGTCTCCATAAGCTCTAAAAGAGGCTTGTGCATGTCCACTTTCCAGCTTGTTCCTCCAAATACAGAAAAATACTCAATGGCTTTTTCCATATCATCGACATGATTTTGGAGACAAAAAGAGCGAAATTGGTGTAAAAGAGTTGGATGTTTTGGCATGAAAAGAGACCTTTGTATTGTTTTTTAGCAATTATACACGAATAAAGGGATTTTCAAAGGAGCAGAAAAAGGAGCGCCGCAAAGATATCTTTGCGACACTCAAGAGCGTTTGGTTATTTAGCGTGGCTTCCGTCACAAAATGGTGCATTAGCACTTTTTTTACAGGCGCAAAGGTAATACTCTTTTGCCTCGGTGACCGTGAATGCTTTAGGTGTAAAACCTGAGCCTTTATGGCTACCATCGCATAAAACAGTCGTAGCACTTTTACCACAGGTGCAGAAGTGGTACTCTTTATTGGCTTCTAGTGACATTTTAACAGGTGACATTTTTCTTCCTTCAATCATTTAGTGCATTGGCACATCAAAGACTAAAACCCAAGCGGGTTTCAACGCTTTTATCTCATAAGCTTTACTTTCGGTAATTTGTACTTCATCTCTTTTCTCAAGTACAACACCATCGATTTCAATGCTTCCTTCGACAACGAATACGAGTTTACCACGATTTGGAGTAGAAGATGCTAAGGAAATTGTTTTACCTTCCTCTAACTCAGTGGTGACGATAAACGCCTCTTGTTTGATCGCAATGGAGTTCTCTCTTCCATCAGGAGAAACCAGCGTAACCCATTGATTATTTTTGGTGACATCTCTAAAATCACGTTGGTTGTAAAGGGGTTTCCCGCCTTTTTGATTCGGGTGTATCCAAATTTGAAACAGAGCTGTCGTTTCATCTTTTGAGGCAAATTCGGAGTGGTACACCCCTTCGCCTGCGCTCATATACTGAATTTCACCCGCATGAACTTCACCATGATTGCCAAAAGAGTCTTTGTGAATCAAAACTCCCTGGGTCACGATAGAGATAATCTCCATATCACGATGCGGGTGCATCCCAAAGCCTTCGCCTTTTTCGATAATATCATCGTTAATGACGCGAAGTGCGCCAAAGCCCATACGTTCTTTGTTGTAATATTCCGCAAAGGAGAAGCTAAAATGGCTGTGAAGCCAACCATGTTCCGCAACACCTCTTTGGTTTGCTTTATGAATTGAAAATGCCATTGTTTTCTCCTTTACATGTAAAACATTATTTTTGCAAAATTCCCTCTAAGGCTACGTCGATTTTAACCTCTTCACCCACGATCACGCCGCCAGTCTCAAGCGCTTTGTTCCATGAGATACCAAAGTCTGAACGATTGATTTTACCGTTAAGACCCAGTCCTACACGTTTGTTACCGTATAAATCCGTTGCAGCACCGCCGTTTTCAAAAGCTAACACAACAGGTTTTGTCACACCTTTCATTGTCAATTTTCCATACGCTTTATCGCCTTTCACTTCATCAAGGACAAAGGTAATGGTTGGATACTTTGCAACATCAAAAAGATCCGCTGAGCGTAAGTGCTCATCTCTGTCTTTAATACCTGTATCGATGGTGGCAGCTTGAATCGTTCCGTTTAAAGATTTAAGCGTTTTGGTTGCTTCATCGTATACAAAACTTCCGTTGAATGTTGAAAAATTTCCTTTTACGGTTGAAATCATGGCGTGTTTAACACTAAAATCTGCACTAGAATGCATAGGATCAACGTTATAGTTTCCGGCAAATAGGGCAGTTCCTGCCAACAAAGAAGATGCGAGTAATGTTTTAATTTTCATAATAGTTCCTTTTTTACTAATTAGTAATATATGAGCAAAAAAATGCGAGCTTACACGAAGCCTATTGCGCTTTTTGCAATTTACGTAACAGATCGTACAATGCGATCAACTCTTCATCGCTCAACACGTCAAAATAGCTTTGCAGGTTGCTTGCATGCTGGGGAAACATTCCTCCGATGAGTTCTTTTCCTTTTTCCGTAATGCTGACAATGCGTACACGGCTATCTTCAGGTGAAGGCAGTGTGTTAATAAGGCCATCTCGTATGAGATTTTTCACCACCACAGTGACATTGCCAGGGGTGCTTTCAATCAATTTTGTGATTGCACCTATGTTCAAATCGCCACGATGGTAAAGGACTTCTAAGACTTCAAATTGATTCATGCTAAGACCTGATGCGTTGATATACTTCAACTCTTTGGCACGGATTTTCTGAAATGCACGGAGGATTTGAATCCATGTTTGCATACTTCTATCGGTGCGTTCACCATAGCTTTTCACATTTGATCTCAGTTTCATCTTTTTCCTTCCTTTGCCGAAATTATATTACTAATTAGTAATAATGTCAAGAGTAAAATGAATTTTTTCTTCAAAAAGAACAAAAATGTCATTTTGATCTGAAATAAGAACTGAATTTGCAGGAATTGTTATATAATTTCGCCGCATTTTACAAAGTAAAAGGCATTAGGAGAAAGTATGGAAGAAAAAAATAACGAAAAATGCAATGAAAATATCTCAAGTAAAGTGTTCGCATTCAATGAATTTTTAGAGGGTAAAGTAGAAAAATTACTGCTCAATGTTCTTAATATTGCGCGTTATGTCTTTATTATTATGATGATTGTCTATTTGGGGCAGTGTCTTATCAGCCTTGGCTATAAGATGATTTCCTTTACCATCTCACAAGGTGCGCTTGATTTTAGCTCAATTAAGATCATTTTGACCGATGGCTTGTTTATCTTGATTGTTTTGGCGATTGTCAAAACGCTCTTTATCCAAGATGGCTTTGACTATGCCGTGACCTTTCTTGAAATTTCGTTTGTCGTGTTGGTACGAAAGCTCATCTTACTAGAGACAGACCCTTCTGAAACACTGCTTTTACTCGTGTTAGGCGTCACTTCGGCACTCTTTTTTATCTTAATTGTCTACATTAAAGGGATGAAACATAAGTGGGAGAGAGAAAAGTGCGAAAAATGTATTAAAGCAGGAGAAAAATAAAACAAAAGAAGCTTTACATGTAAAGCTTCTCAATAGTATTGCGAGGGTAAAAATCTCTTAATTTTACCCCAACACTCTTCTGTTTCCCTCTTTTTTTACATCATCAAAATTATCGAGGTAGTCAAGATAAGCGACTAGGTATTTACGGCTGATATCGAAGTGCTCTTTAAAGGCTTTGATATCGACACCGTTTTCCTTACGCATAATGTCTCTTAGATGCGCCATCATGGCGCTTAATGCAATGGTTGTGACAAAGAGGTTATGCTCTAAGCGTACGACCTTTTTAGCACGTGTGAGGCTTTTGAGTGCATCATCACCCATCTTGCGGTCAAGATCGAGCTCATCGTAGATGTTGTAGGGGGCATCGGGTGTAAATTCAGCTGCGAGCAAGGTGTTATAGAGTTTATCTTCAATGAGGGTTTCGATATTGGCAATATCAATTTGTGCATTTTTATAGATACCACCCACAAAATCAAGTAACCCTTCATCGCAAAGATTTTGCAAAACGCTTTCTACCAAAGCAACACTCGCCCATTTAAGTTTCAAAGAGAGCGAGTTTGCAGAGAGCAAGGCGTAGGCATTTTTAGCGTAAATGGCTTGAACAATGCGTCCCAACTCTTCTTGCATCGTTATAGGGTAGAGAACTAAGCCCTTTTCATCGACAAAAACATCACTCATCTCATTGGCGATCTCTTTGGCTTCTTCATGGTTTAGCCCAAAGCGTTGGTTAGAGGAGATGAGCCCAAAACCGTGCTTGTGCATTTCGACTAAAATGGTAAAAGCCGTTTTAAAATCTTTGGTATCGAGTGCTTTCAGAAGCTCTAGTTTGACCTTTTTCTTCATAGGGTCATTGATGGGATTGAGCACGCGCCCACCACCAATGGTACGTCCACTGGAACAGATGATAAACGGTTCATCGTGGACTAAAAAGAGTTTATGGTTGAATTGCAGTTTAGCATAACCTTTGTCCGATTTATCGTCATGTTCGTAAAATAAAATACGTGTTTCCACTTGTTTCGTACCCACGTACAAAATGACTTTGGCATTGTGTTTTAGCGTATGTCCACCGATACTCTCAACCCAGACATCAGCACAGTCAAATCCTCGAATAAACCCTTTTTTGCAGAGCAGTGCTCCTTTTTCAAAAGAGGTTTTTTGGGCGTTTTGAAGGTTGATCGCGGTTCTCTGAGAAGAGTACGCACTCTCAACATCGTGGTCATGGACTTGAAGGTTACGGATGACAAACTCTTTCTCTAGTTCGGGTGCGAAGAGCTTTTCACCGACTTTAATGGTTCCATCAAGTACCGTTCCTGTCACAACCGTTCCAGCCCCCGCAATGGAGAAAGAGCGATCGACGTAGTAACGAAAGAGTCCATTACTTTTTTTAGGCGTTACGGGCAGTGCGAAAAGTGCGTCTTTGAGCTTTTGAATAGAGGAGGGCTCATAAATACTCACAGGGATAATTTCTACCAAATGAAGGTTTTTGAGGGATTTCAGATACTCAGTAATTTCGTATTTTCGTTGTTCGAGAACTTCAGAAGTGGCAAGATCTTTCTTAGTGAGCGCAATGATAATATTTTTTACATGTAAAAGGTTTAAGATCTCTAAATGCTCTTTGGTTTGGGGCATAATCCCTTCATTGGCATCCACCACCACAAGGCTTGCGTCAAACCCAAAGGCTCCAGCAATCATATTTTTTAACAGTTTTTCATGCCCTGGAACATCGATAAAAGCGACATTTTTGTCCTCATTCTGCATAGAAGAAAAGCTAAGGTTGATAGTGATACCTCTGCGTTTTTCCTCTTCTAAACTGTCTCCTTCGAAGCCTGTTAAAGCTGTAATAAGAGCAGTTTTTCCATGATCGACGTGTCCTGCGGTTCCAACGATGCTATATTCCATTAGTGCGTACCTATAATGAGTTTGATAGTTTCAATGAGTTTTTCTTCCACACTTGGAAGAATGGTGCGAAAATCGAGTAAAAATTGGTCATTTTCAATACGCCCAATGACATGCTTCTCACGAAATTGTCGCTCCAATGCAGTCGCTTTGCCTTTTACATGTAAAGCGATTGTGGGGAAGCGTCGGTTAGGCAGTGTACCTCCGCCCATATAGGTTTCACTCCCTACAACTTCGCACGCATTTTCACCGATAATCTCTTTTACATGTAAAGCTCGCTGCTCCAAATCTTCAGTCGTTCGAAAGAGTAACCAAAGCGTTGGAATCTGCTCGTACTCTTCTCTCAAATAGGCTTTAATACTCTCTTCGAGCAAGCTCAGCGTGATTTTATCGACGCGAAGCATACGCAGCAGTTGGTTCTTTTTTAATTTTGCGATCAAATCAGCGCGCCCAGCAATAATGCCCGCTTGAACACTTCCAAAAAGCTTGTCACCGCTAAAGCTAATCAGTGAAGGATTACATGTAAGAATTTCGCCAAGGGAATGCTCGCGGTGACCCAAGTTATACGGTAATTTAGGCACATAGCCACTTCCAAGGTCATAATAGTCCAAAAGGTTATGATTGGATGCCAGTTGTTTGAGTGATTCGTACTCCACCGCTTCACTAAAGCCTTCGATAGAAAAGTTGGATTGATGCACTTTCATCAGCATGGCTGTATTTTCGTTAATGGCGTTGGCGTAGTCAGTGACTTTGGTTTTATTGGTGGCACCCACTTCATTTAAAATGGCGCCACTTTGTTTCATGACTTCAGGAATGCGAAAACTGCCACCGATTTCGACCAATTCGCCCCGAGAGACGACCACTTCTCTATTTTTAGCAAAGGTATTTAAGATGAGAAAGACGGCGGAAGCGTTGTTATTGACAACCAGTACATCTTCAACATTTAAAAGCTCTTTCAGATGACGGCTCACATGTTCATAACGCTCTCCGCGACTTCCCAATTCCACGTTATATTCTAAATTGGAGTAGTTGCAAATAACGTCGCTTGCACGATCCAGCAAGGTTTTAGAGATGAGGCTTCTGCCCATGTTGGTGTGTAAAATGACACCCGTGGCATTGATGAGAGGTTTGAGTGAAGGCTCAAAAAGGGCATCGTACGCTTTCTTGATCTCCTGCATTAAGGCTTCTTCATTAAAACTTTCGATCTCTTTGTGAATCAGTTGTTGACGTATTTCTTCGATTTTTGTTCGTGCAATTTTCATCATCAAGGTTGCATTACAGCCTTCAAATAAGGAGTGTGTAAGGCACTTGTCAACCTTAGGAAGGGTTCTTAAAGCATTCATGCGTTCTCCGGAAGCGGTAATTTAGTTTCATCAAAAAGATATTTTTTGTTTTGAATCTTCGTTAGAATCCCTTGGTCACTCAGTTGTTTAAAGAGTTTAATAACCGTAGGTTTACTCACATCAACTTGCTCCATGATCTCGCTATAGGAGTAGTTAAGAATGTTCTCATAGTCCAAGTTTTTAATGATAAATCGAATGATTTCCACTTGCTTGCTATCGGTGACAGCAGAGATGGTTTTAATGATATTGTAAGAACGCTCAATCTCTTTGGCTTGAATTTTGGGTAAAAGTACATCGTGCAAGGAATTTAAAAGTTCTTTGATATTGACGGGTTTGATGATGTAATTATCGACATGGAGTTTAATCGCATCAAGCAGATATTCTGTGTCGGTGAATGCGGTTGTTACAATGCAGGGAAGTTCAATTTCAAGGTCATATTTGAGTGTGCGCAAAAAATCAAGACCATTGCTGTATTTGAGGTGAATGTCGGCGACGATGACATCTATTTTTTCACTTTGTATAATTTTTAAAGCTTCGTCAATGGTTTGAACAGGGTATATTTTTTTCACAAAATCTTCAAGAACGGCTGTTGTGTGTTTGAGAAGATCAGCCTCGTCTTCAATGTAAAGAATCGTGAAGCTACCAAGTAATTCAAAATTGCGCTTGTTCATCGTCATCACCCTCATTTGTATTGATGTAATTTTTTGGCATTTCTATCGTAAACATCGTACACGCCCAAAAAAGTTTTGTTCCTAATTTATGGCGAATATTTTTACAGGTTATTTTACCATGCATATGTTTTTCGACCATCTGTTTGGACATATAAAGCCCAATGCCAGTGCCTACACTCTTGTGTTTAGTCGTAAAATAGGGGTCAAAAACTTTGGGTATTATATCACTTTTTATTCCACCACCATTATCAATAACATTGATATAAATACGCTCAGAATTTTGCTTGGCAATGATATGTATGATCTTGGCAGATTGGTCTGTTTTGGTTGCTAAAATATCTTTAGAATTGCCAATAAGGTTGAGCAAAACATGAATCAGTTCATTTTTAAAACCAAAGACTTCTAAATCATCTTTGATGAACAATTCAAGGGTAATCTCCTCACGCTCCAGTTGATATTTGGAGAGGTCAATCGCTTTTTGAATGACAGCATTGATACTAAACTCTTTTTTACTTTTGTTTGGGTTAAAGAAAGTGCGAAAATCTTCTAGGGTATCTGACATCGTAGAAGAGAGCAGTTGAGCGTCTTTAACGCGTGAAGCGATGAAGGTTTCATCGAGTTTTTTGGCAAAAAATTTGCTTTCAAAACTTTGGATAATCATCATCAAAGAACCCAGCGGTTGTCTCCATTGATGGGCAATGTTTTGCAGCATCTCCCCCAGACTTGCCAGTCTGGCCTGTTGGAACATAATGTTGTCTTTTTTACGGCTATTTTCGACTTCACGTCTGATGCGAAGTTCGAGCGAATCGTTGAGATCACGGAGCTCTTTGGTTTTAATCAAGACGTTCTCTTCAAGGTAGTTGTGTAGGTTTTTAAAATGGTTGATGATGATGAGAAGTACCATGGTGATAAAAAAGAAGATCATACCGATGAGAAGAATCAGCATCACTGTGCTGGTTTGAAAGAGGCTGTCATTGACCTGTTTTTCGGTGATGGACTGTTTTAGATGGGTAGTAATCAGGCTGGAGAGATAGATATTCAAAGAGTTGGTCTCTAAAAGAATATCGTCGATCAAAAAGCCAACTTGCTCATTTTTAGAGTATTTTAACAGTTCAAGCACAATATTGATTTTACTATCGATATTTTGCATTTTGACACTCACCTTTTCCACAATACCTTGCTGGAAAATCGTTTTTTCTGGAATGTCTGGCGTGACTAAAAAGAGGCTGAGCCATTTACTCGCATAATAAGGAAGTCCACCAATATGGCGATTGGTAGCGAATTGGTAGCTATTCCATTGTTTGTGGATGATCTGTTGACTCAGGTAAATGACTTCAATAGCATCATCATTGCTAATCTGCTTTTCACGTATGTCATGGAGTGTTTCAGCGATATTGACTCTGTAATTATCTTTAATCTCTTCCAAATCAAATTGAGGTTGGGTGTGTTTTTGAAACAGCGTTTCATAGTCGTATTTGAGTGCAAAAATAGAGACGAACATCAAAAAACCAATCGTCATCGTGCCACTTAAGATGATAAAGATGAGAATTTTCGTTTTATTGGAAAACTTGATCGTTTCTAATTTTTGGTTAATAAATTGAAAAAATGTCATCTTAATACTCATACTTTTGAATAATCTCAAACTTGCCATTGACGTAGTTTGAGAGATACACTTGGTTTAAAAGTTGCGCATTGTGGTAAAAAAGAGGAATGTTATCCAGTGTGCGAGGTGAAACATGTTTGAGTTTATCTAAAAATTTGCTACGGGTAATGGTTCCATTAATAGAATTGAGTGCAGCGACTGTTGTTTTTGCTGCAAGGTACGCTTCGTATGAGACCAAAGAAGGTTTCTCATCAGGATAGTAAAATGCGAGGTTTTTCAAATACTCTACGGCTTCTTTAGAGTAGAAATCATCGTAAGAGGGAACAGTTTGCGAAAAGAGAATATTGTCGCCTTTTCCTTGTAACTCTCCCATTAAAGCATCTGCATTGACAAAGGAAATGGGACAAAAAATAATTTTTGAAGAACCATATTCTTTGACTTTCTCAATAAAACGTGCCGTTGGTTTATAGGCACCTACTAAGATGATAGCCTCAGGTTTTGCCGCTTCAATTTCATGGATAGCATGACGAATGGAGAGTGTATTGCGTTTATACGTGCCTTCAGCAATAAGTGATAAGTTACGTTTAGAGAGGGCATTTGTGAGTGCGATGTACCCCTCTTCACCATAATCATCATTTTGATAGAAGATCGCAAAGCGGGTGATATTTTTTTGTCTGGTGAGGTACTCCACCAAGGCATCAAGCTCATCGGTATAAGAGCTTCTGAAGTTGACAATGTTGTCGGTATCTTTGGTGCGTAGAAATAGCGCACCGGTATAAGGAGCAATGAAAGGAATGTTGCTTTCCACAATGATGGGAAGGACTCGCTTAACCGTTGGTGTTCCTACGAAGCCAAAAAGAGCAAAAACCTCGTCCTTGGTAATGAGTTTAATGGTGTTGCTAAACGTGTTTTCTGGCTCATATTTATCGTCATATTGGATAAATTCGATCTTTTTACCTTGAATTCCACCTCTGGCATTGGTATGACTAAAATAGGTATTTGCACCCACAACGATATCTCTGCCCAAGTGGCTATTGATACCACTTAGGGGAAGCGAGGCGCCCAATAGAATCGTATTTTTTTCATAGTTCTTATATTGTGGAGCAACCATAAAATAAAATAAGATAAGAAAGAGAGCAAAAAAGCTCAATACCAGAAAGTTTTTGTTTACCAAAATAAAGTCACCTTCATTGTTTGATGATAACTATTATAGCGGAAGAATATTAACGCAACCTATAGTGAAAAAAGCCCCTATAATTAGTTGTATATAAATATATATAACGATATGCAAGACGATAAACTTTCTCTTGTTAAGAGCCGTTTAAACCAATTCATTTTACAATTAGGTAAACAATGATTTACCAATATGGGAAACAAAATGCAAAAAGAGTATATTTTTTACGATAACATCGGCTTAGATTTTCCACTGAGTGAAGAGATAGAGCTTGTCAAAACGGCTTCTAAAGGCGAGTATCTCGTCTCCAATCACCCTGAGGCAGAAGCGATTATTTACGCACCAGAGATCAATTTCTACCTCAAACAATCCAACGATAGCATTGCACAAAAAATAAATAATGTTACAAAACTTTACGCAATGCGTGCTCTTGGATTTGATTTTGCACAAGATATGGACTATTCACAAGAAGTTGGCGATAAGGTTTTAATCGTCACTGAAGAGGTTAGTCATGAAGCATTGAAAGAAGAGTTAAGAGAGGATGACTTTACGGTCATGCTTCTTTCCCCATCGATGATTTTAGATGTGAATGGGCACATTGGAAATTTACATGTAACGCTTAAAAAAGAGGGCGAACTCCTTGAATTAGAGTGCGATCAAATCATTTGGTGGAATGCGCCCGTGTTTGCGATGAAACAAAGCGGTGTGTATGACCCCGCACTTCTTAGTTTGGAAGGTGCGCTTAAAAAGCTTCGTGACAACAAAGGCGAGTACCACTATAAAAACTATATTAGCTACGACCCTTCCATCTGCCAGTACCATGAAAGACGCGAAGAGATTTGCGGTAAATGTGCTGAGGTCTGTCCAACGGTTGCCATTTTAAAAGAGGATGAAGAGAAGCACTTGGCATTTTCACATATAGACTGTCATGGCTGTGGTGGTTGTATCAGTGTGTGCCCCAGTGGAGCACTTGATTATACGCAGATGCCACGCATTGCTTTTTCGCATTTGAGTGAGTATTTTAAAGGCTCAACAGCACTGATTATTCCGCATAAAATGGATTTAGGTTTGATTGACATTCCTTTGAAAGAGGGCGTTTTGCCACTTATGATTGAGGGTGAGAAGTATTTGCATGAAGCCCATTTGATGAATTTGCTTCAAACCAGCGGCAATCCGATTATTTTCTACACCGATTTTATCTCTAAAGGTACGGGTGACGTCATTCGCATTCTTAACGAAATTTTTGAGAGAAAGTACCATAAAAAAGCCATTTATGTCTGTGAAGACAGTGCTGATTTAGCACGTATTTTTGAAACGATTGAGAGTATTCCTGAGTGTATGTACGGCATCAATGAAGAGGGTCTTCGCAAACGAGAGATCTTCTCAGCACGCCTTGCGCATTTGGTGGGTGATGAAGATTTAGGTGTGGTGAAGACGGGTGAACATGTTCATTATGGCGACATCAAAATCGATGAGAGTAAGTGTACATTGTGTCTTAGCTGTGTGGGAGCGTGTAATGTTCGCGCACTCACAGCGCACCCTGAAGACAATTCACTTCGTTTTAATGCGTCCATTTGTACGAATTGTACCTATTGTGAAGTGACCTGTCCTGAACAAGGTTGTTTAACGGTCATACGCGATGAGATCAGCTTAAAACCGAGTTGGTTTTCGCAACGTATTATGGCAAAAGACGAACTCTTTACCTGTATTGAGTGTGGGACACCGTTTGCGACGGTTAAAGCGGTTGAAAAAATTGCAGCAGTCATGACGCCGCTTTTTGGTAATGATGAAGTGAAACTTCGAACGCTCTACTGCTGTGCAGCATGCAAACCCAAAGTGATGTTTAAAGCGCACATGGAAAATGAAACTAAAGGAATGAATGTATGAACAAAGAGGCGATCAATAAGGCAAGAGCCGTTTATTATGGGCTCTTTGCCTCCCTTTTGACGTTTTTTGACAATCCAAATGATCTTGGAATCATTCAAAAAACAATGGATGCACTGGCTCAGAATCCACTTGATGAAGAAAGTAAAGTCGCGTTTAGTAATATGCAAAATTTGCTTATTACTGGAGGCTATACGCTTTTAAAAGAGGAGAGCGATAAAGTCTTTTTTAGTCCTTACTCAGCGTATATTCCTGTCACCGCTTCATTTTTTGTAGAGAACAGAGACGATGGCAAAATGCGTCAAGAGATGGTGAAATACGTTTTAAGTTCCAACTACAGACGGGATAACGAGAAATTTAAAGAGTTGGAAGATCACATCGGTTTTATTGTTCTGTTTATGCAAAAAATGATCGAAGAAGAGCTCAGTGGCAATGAGAAGAGTGCACAACTAGCTCGTGAAGTTTTTGAGAAGATTTTAAATCCTTTTATTGATGAGTTTATCGCAGCTCTTCATGTTCATGAAGAGAGTCATTTTTACGAAGATTTCGCAGTTATCATGCAATCATTTATGGCACTTGAGAGACTTTATCTGGATGTGAAAAAACCTATACGAGAGAGTGAAACACCAAGAGTATTTACCAAAGAGTTTAAGAAACCCCATAAACAACTTACCCCAAGACCGAAGAAGAATATGGAAGAGTTTGTTCTCTAAAAAACTCTTAATACGCCTTTAAAGCAAAGCTTTAAAGACTACGTTAACACTGGGTTTTCAAAGACAGAAAGCCCACTTCCCATTGGTGCTTTATGTTCTATAAATATGCTAATTTTGCATAGTATTTATCTTTACATGTAAAGGGAGAGCGCTAAGGAAATCACGGTTTCTTTAGCGCTCTCTTTGGTACTCAAAGAGAAATTCTGCAAGGAGAAAATGACCATGCAAGATCAAAGAAGGAGTTTTCTTAAAAAAACTCTCGGCGCAAGTGCTGTTGTTGCCGCTGTTGGCGTTAGCGCAATTGCTAATGAAAACGGTGCAAAAATAGCAGGAAGTAATGGTGTTGTTAAGGGACACTCTAAGAAAAAAGAGATTCTCTACAAAAAAACAGCCAATTGGGACGCGTATTATCACGCGGCAGTCTAAGGAGATTAGATGAGTAAAGAGATGTTAAAAGACGCCTCTTTGCATATGGGACGACGATCATTTCTTAAAATGGCAGCGATCGGAGCGAGTTTTGGAGCAACAACAGCGTTTGCCTCCAGTGACTCAATCAGACCAGCTACTGAAGAAGAAGTGAAAAATCCTTTCCCAGGTTCAAAGAAAGTCAAAACGATTTGTAGTATCTGCTCGGCAGGTTGCGGTATTATCGCTGAAGTACAAAACGGTGTGTGGGTTCGCCAAGATGTGGCACAAGATCACCCGATTAGCCAAGGTAGCCACTGTTGTAAAGGCATTGACCAGATTGATTTGGTGAAAAGCAAACAACGTATTAAGTATCCTCTCAAAAAAGTCGATGGAAAATGGCAACGTATCAGTTGGGATCAAGCCGTTAATGAGATTTCAGAAAAAATGCTTAAAATGCGCGCCGAAAATGGCCCAGACATCGTAGAGTTTTTAGGTTCAGCGAAATTCAGCTTGCAACAATCTTACTATTTTAGAAAGTTTGCTGCAATGTGGGGAACAAACAATATTGACCACGTAGCTAGAATCTGACATAGTGCTTCCGTCGCAGGTGCTGCGAATACATTTGGATACGGTGCTATGACACAACAATTTGGTGATGCTGTAAACGCTAAGGTCATTATGATGATCGGTTGTAACTCAGCGGTTGCAAACCCAATTGGTTTTAAACACTTCTTACAAGCAAAAGACAGAGCGGGGACAAAATTGATCGTTGTTGATCCAATTTACACTCGTAGTGCTGCAAAAGCAGATCTCTACCTACGTATTCGTTCAGGTACAGACATTGCATTTGTGTACGGCATGCTCCATCTTATCTTCAAAAATGGTTGGGAAGATAAAGAATTTATCGATACGCGCTCTTATGCAATGGATCAAATCCGTGCAGAAGCTGCCAAATGGACACCGGAAGTTACTTCGGATGTTACAGGCATTCCGGTCGATCAAATTATTCAAGCAACCACACTGTTTGCAAAAAATAGCCCAAGCGCTATTGCATGGTCATTGGGTATTACACAACACAGTATTGGTTCTTCTAACACCAGAATCCTTCCAATCCTTCAAATTGCTCTGGGCAACATGGGTCGAAAAGGTGGTGGGCTTTACATTATTCGTGGACACGACAATGTTCAAGGTGCAACGGATATGGCAAACCTTGCTGATACGCTTCCTGGTTATTATGGCCTTGAAGATCCAGCATGGAAATACTTTGCGACATCTTGGGGCGTGGATTACGAATGGCTCAAAGGTCGTTTCTTTGAGAAAAAATGGATGAACGAAAAAGGCTTCTCTTTGGCTAAATGGTATCAAGGTGTTCTTCAAGAGGAAAAAACCTACTCTTCAAGTCCTATTCGTGCTGTTTGGATTCAAGGGACGGGCATTACCTCTATGTCTCAACAAGCCAAAATAAAAGAGGCGCTGGATAAAGTTGATTTAGTGGTGATTGCAGAGCCATTTGTCAATGAAGCAGCCGTTCTTACAAGCCGAAAAGACAATATCTACATCTTACCGGTTGCAACTCAATTTGAGAGCGAAGGAACCGTTACCGCAACGAACCGCTCTTCTCAATGGCGAACCAAAGTGGTTGAGCCGCTTTATGAGAGTAAACCAGACGAAGAGGTTATGTTCCTTTTTGCGAAAAAATTTGGTTTCTATGATGAGTTTGTTCGTGGTATGAAGATGGGTGTCAAAGAGGGTAAAGTCGTTCAAGTTAAAGAGGACTTTAAATGGCCAGATGATGCAACTAACGAAATCGCGCGTACCATTAAATCCATTGGTCTGAGTGGTTGGACGGCGGAACGTTTACGCGCGCATCAAGAAAACTGGCATATGTTTGATCCTGTAACACTCGAAGGTAAAGGACCTATGAAAGGTCAGTATTATGGACTTCCATGGCCATGTTGGGATGAAAAACACCCAGGCTCACCTATACTTTACAATCGAGATGTTCCCGTCAATGAAGGTGGTATGGGCTTTAGAAATCGCTTTGGCTTAGAACACAATGGTGTCAGTCAATTGGCCGATAAAAGCGTGACCGTTGCGGGCTCAAAAATTGAGGGTGGTTACCCACAACTCACTAAAGAGAACATTGAAAAAGTGCTTGGTATTACCCTTACCGAAGAAGAAAAAGTACAAATGGGTGGAAGCTGGGCGATGGACTTTAGCGGCATCATTCAGCAAAAAGCGCGTGAAGCTGGGGTTTGTGTGTATGGAAATGCACGTGCTCGTACGATTGTGTGGGAATTCCCAGATCCTGTGCCAATGCACAGAGAGCCGATCCACTCACCAAGATGGGATTTGGTTCAAAAATACCCAACGTATGAAGATCAGGCTAAAAACTTCCGTGTTGAGACAAAATATAAGTCTGAGCAACAAAAACAAGATTGGTCTAAAGAGTTTCCAACGATGTTGGTGAGCATGAGGGTGGTTAACCTCTCAGGAGCTGGTATGCTTGAGCGAACGAGTAAATACCTCTCCGCACTTACGCCAGAGATGTATGCCAATATTCACCCAGACTTAGCACTCAGTCATGGTATTAAAGATCGTGATATGATGTGGATTCATGCACCGCAAGGCACAAAAATCAAGGTCAAAGCGTATCACAATCAAAGCGTAACGCCAGATCGTATCTGCATGCCATACAACTTTTCAGGGGTGTTCCAAGGAACGGATCTGAGTGCCAATTATCCAGAAGGTACGAAACCGTATGCGATTGGTGAGAGTTCCAATACGATTACCAATTACGGTTTTGATGTGATTACGCAAATTTCAGAGTTCAACGCTGGTCTATGCCGCGTCGAGAAAGCATAGGGGGTGGATGATGAGTAATGATATGGCACGAATGAAATTCTTTTGTGATAATGATCGTTGTATCGAATGTTTTGCATGTATGGTTGCATGCGGCGAAGCCCATGAACTTCCAACAGGGATTAATCGCCGTAAAGTCATCACCCTCAATGAGGGTGTGATCGGTAAAGAGATCAGCACTTCCATTGCCTGCATGCATTGTACGGATGCTCCATGCGAGCAAGTGTGCCCAGTGGATTGTTTCTATATCAGAGAGGATGGTATCGTCCTTCATGATAAAAGCAAATGTATCGGTTGTGGTTACTGCTTGTACGCATGTCCGTTTGGTGCACCACAATTTCCAAGAGATGGTGCCTTTGGGCACAAGGGAGCTATGGATAAATGTACGATGTGTGCTGGCGGTCCATTAGAGACAAACTCCGTTCATGAGCGTGAACTTTACGGTCAAAACCGTATCGCTGAGGGCAAAGTTCCTATGTGTGCGGCCGTCTGCTCCACCAATGCCCTTTTGGTCGGAGATGCAGAGAGTGTCTCTGCCATATATCGTAAACGTGTTGTAGGTCGAGGTAAAGGTGCATAAAGGAGCAGCAATGAGAAAGAATCTACTGATGATCATTGCAGCTCTGAGTTTGGCAACAGTGGCATTTGCCACTGAGAGCCAAATCTGGGGTGAGATGCGCATACAAAATATTTTAGAATACGGCAAAGAGGGCAGTACCCACTTAGGACCTTTGTTTACCCTGTTGCAAAATAAATACTTTGCATGGATATTCCTAGGAGTCTTAATCGGAGTTCCTTTAGCCTTCTATATCCATTACCTGATTATAGGCCCCAAAGTGTTTCCACACAGTGCAAAGAAATACTATGCCTTTAATCTCTATAATCGAATAATCCACCAAGTAGCCGCAATAAGCTTTTTGGTGATTATACCCACAGGATTCATTATCGTTTTCGGTGACTTCTTTGGTGGTGGAACCTTTGTAAGAATGGCAAAGAACCTCCATGGTATCTTTACCATACCTTTCACTATTGTCGTCATTCCTATGGCTCTGATGTGGCTTAAAGAAGCACTCTTTAACATGGATGATGTCAAATGGTTTATGATCCTAGGAGGTTACCTCTCTAAAGAGAAAAAACCCATCCTAGCAGGGAAGTTTAATGCTGGTCAAAAGATGTGGTACTGGGTAGCAATACTTGGTGGTATTACCATGATCTTAAGTGGTGCATTCATGTTCTTCCTAGACTTTAAAATGCAAATGTTGCATGATCTCACAGGTCTATCTCAAATAGATATGTTAAGAGCAGCAGCGATTATCCATAATGTGATGGGCTTTGCAATCGTTGCAATGTTTATCACCCATGTGTATATGTCCATGTTTGCTATTAAAGGAGCAGTGCATAGTATTATTACTGGGTATGTTGAAGAAGAAGAAGTCAAGATTCTTCACAGTACATGGTATAAGAAACTGAGAGATCAGGGTAAGTTTTAATTTGACACGCTTTACAAGCCAAGCTTGAAAAGCTACGTTAAACACTAGGTCACTGAAGCTTGCCTCTTGCGAGGCAGAGTAAGTGCTTTACATGTAAAGAGTGAAGCCCCAGAAATGGGGCTTTTACTAGAGTGCTTTTTTACGAAATACGATAGGCGTAAATCCCGTTTCTCTTTTAAAAAAGCGACTAAAATACGCTGCATCTTCAAAGCCTAAATTAGTTGCAATTTCGTTTGAGTTCATTCCTGTATAAGAAAGAAGTCTTTTCGCTTCAATAATTGTTTTGGAGCGAATATACTCGCCACAAGGAATTCCTGTATACTCTTTAACTGCCTGATTAAGCACTTTGAGCGAAATTTTGAGTTTTTTTGCATAAAAGGCAGGTGTTTGAATTTTGTAATTATTGGTCTCTAAAAGAGTATTGAGTGAACCAAAAATGGTTGTATGGGTATGTTCATTGACAACATTGGGAAGAAGTCTTTGAACTTGAATGAGAAAGAGTTTGAGTAAGTTATTAATCGTACATTGTTTAAGCGTTTTGTCTCTTTGAAATTCTTCATGTAAGCTGAGTAATAATTCCACTAATGAACTATAGGCAGGTTCTTCTACTAATAAATAATCAAAATTAAAAATAGAGAGATTTTCTAAAAAAGTTTTTTCTTCAAAAATAGAGAGATCAAAACGAAGTAAAATACCGTGAAATTCTCCTGTATAAATAGGTAAGTGGATTTGAGAAGGTAACATCAAATACAATGAACCTTTTTGCATAGGTCGATCAATAAAATCAATTTTCATGACACCATTTGCATTGATAACAAAGATGATTTCGTAAAAAGGATGTCTATGGGGAAGGGGTGGAGGTGTTCCAACGGGTAGAGGAGAATGTTGGATCTCTCCAATGAAAAAATTTTTATCTTCATTAGGGCTATTGGGATCGATATCATAAAAAAGTTTAATTTCGGTCGTCATGTATATTTCCTTTTCACATCCCAATAAAATATTGCCAGTTGTGATTTACTTCTGGTAATGTTGCAATTTACTATCTATACTGTACTTTCCAGCACCTAAAAAAACAATAACAAATGAACTTAAGAGATACAATAAAGGAAGTTCAATCATTAAACCTCCCGTTTTAGGATCAAGCATAAAAATTTTATCGCTTAATGCTAAAAAAATTGCTCCACACATGTTGATGCTAAATATGAAGGCACTGATACGTGTGTATAACCCAATTATTAATAAAATTGGAATAATAATCTCTCCAAAATAAACTCCATAGGCAAAAAAGTCTGGTAATCCAGCGTTGAAAACTAATGCTTTAATGCCACCAATGCCAGAATGAAACTTTTTAAATCCATGAAAAAGCATTAATATAGCGATGCTGAGACGTAACAGTAATTTTCCACTATCTTCATTGACAAAACATATTAATTTTTTTTCTAAAATAATCATAATAAACTCCTAAGCAATTTGATACTCAGGAGTATAACAACTTTATTCCGACGTTAAAATAGACTTTCACAGCAAATTATTGTATTTTCAAGTAAAAAAACTGTTTTAAAGTACAATAAAAACGGTTAAACTCTAGCATAAATTATTAACAACGATATGATGGCTTATACAATGGCTACAAACTTTAAATAAAAATAAAGCTTTTAGCCATTGTATAAGTCGTTTTCAAGGAGAGAGAAGAGAGGTCGCTTGGCGGTACAAACCTCTCTTCTTAGATAAAAATGGGCTAAAAAAATGTTATTTTTTGATGTCGTATTTAACGGTTACTTCATCACCTGATTTAATGGCACCGAACATGACTGAAGGAATCTCAAGACCAAATTCAGTCATTTTTACTTTAAAGCTACCAGAAACATGATCAAGTGTTAAAACCTCAGGTTTTAATGTTTCAGTTCGCTCTTTATCCAATACTTTGAACACACCCTTGATCGTACCAGCTGCAAGATCTGCATCAACCATTTTGAAGGTGATGACATTATTACGGTCAATTTTAAGGGTATCATAGGCTTTTTCATCCAGTCCCTCGTCACCGCTTTTTAGCGTCTTAATTTGAACAGAAACGTTCAATTTTGTGATTTTAGAACCATCATTTTCAAAAGCAACATCGGTTTTGTTAGAGACCATTTTCCAATCATGCAATGTAGATGTTCCATGAATCTCAATATTTTCCGCATAAACTAAGCCAGATAAAAGCAAAAGGCTACAAATCAATTTTTTCACATTAAATCCTTATAAAATTAGAAGCTAAGAGATGCATTGACCATAAAGCCGTTGAAGTCTGCTTTACCGCCATTATAGATTGAGAATTTCTCTCTCTCTTGTTTGATGTATTCAAGTTTCGCAACCGCATTTTTAGAGAGGAACCAACCAAGTGTTGCTTGGTATTGTGTTAACTCTGCATCACCAAGGTCGTTATAGCTATCATTGTATTTTTGAACGGCATTTTCATAACGAGCAGCTACCCAGAATTTGTCATTGTAAAAACGTTGTACAAGATCAATGGCATAATGGTCAACGTCAATAGATTTACCCATAGTGTCTTCAGCATTTATGATTTCATACATTCCATAAAGTTCTGTATCGTAATATTTTACAAAAAGATTGGTTTTAGAAGCGAAGACATCAGGAGCAGAGGAAAATTGTTTGGTACCCTTGTAATTAACATAATTTCTTGTAGGATCCCAACCAGAAGATAAAACAGCCGAATTAACCGTACCATAAACATTTCGAATAACATTACCCGCTTTATCACCTTCATATAAATCTTGTCTATTGACATCAGAAACATTATAAACAGATTCTGTAATTCTAAGTCTTAAATTGTCAGTATAGTCATGATCAAAGCCAATTTTTCCATAAACGGCATAAGTGTTACTTGTTGTACCATAGGTATCTGACTCAGCTGTATCTTGAGGATTAGCTTGACCATTTGTAATACCCACCATAACAAAAGAACTAATCGCAGGGATACGATAAAGTAATTCAATATGAGTACCTTGATCCTCGGCATCAACAGCTAAATTATTAATAAATGGATTTCTCATAACATTTGCATTATCGGTTCTTCTATATTGATCATCACCATAGTTAATGTCATTAACACCAATTTTAATGGTTGCATCTTTCATAAAGCCAGATAAAAACCCTGGAGCAATAAAATCAAGGTTATCAATGGTTGCATAACCACCTTTAACATAAGTCTCGTTGTGATGGTGTGATGCTAACATAGTTTGTAGTTTAACGTTAAAACCACTCATCACTTTCGCATTGATATCAAAGTTTGCACTTGGTAAGCTTAAAGCTGACTCTGCATCACCAACTCCTGCACCTGTATTACCTGGAACATTCCATGTATTAGCATCAACAAGAGGTGCATACTTAGAGGCACTCCAAGCTTGATCTATTCCTTGATAATAAAATGATAAATCAACTGCAAAACTGACTTCTGGTTTACCATTAAAAGCAGAAGTGTCTTTTTCTGGTTCAAATTGTTGAACAATCTTAGCACTCGCCAAAGTGCCACAAACAACGGTACTTAATAGTACAACAGCGAATTTTTTCATTGTAATTCCTCCAAAATTTAATTTCAGATAAATTATAACTTGTAATATTTATTTTTAAAATGGATTTTCATTATTAAAAATTGTACTTTCCGTCCAATTCATTTCGAAAGCTTTTAGGAGAAGTACCAACTTCTCTTTTGAAGAAACGGCTGAAATAAGCGGGGTCAATAAAACCTAAATGATCGGCAATTTCATTGCAAGACATCGTGTCATATTTGAGAAGCCTTTTGGCTTCTTGTATCGTTTTTGAACGAATAAACTCACTGCAATTAAACCCGGTACTCTCTTTAATTGCTTGATTGAGTAATTTAATACTGGTTTTTAATTTTTTAGCATAATAGGTTACAGGTGTGAGTTGGTAGTGGTTCTCGTGCATAAGATCATTGAGTTTTGTAAATAATGTATTTGTCATGACGGATGCTGGTTTCGCTGGCAAAGCGCGTTTTACATAAATGAGTAAAATTTGAATGAGGTTAGTGATAGTGCACTCTTTAAATGATTTTGTCATCCTATATTCTACATGTAAACTTTTCAAAATAGTTTCAAAGGATAAGAATTCAGACTCACTAACATTGACGGTATCAAAGTGAAAAATAGACAGATATTCAATAAATGATCTTTCAGAAAAGAAAGACATATCAAACTTGAGAAGGTAGCCATGAAGATTTTGCGTATATTCCCATCCATGAATTTGATTGGGGGATACTAAAAAAAATGAATTCTCATGAATTTCATAACTTTGGCAATCAACATAAAATGTTCCTTCGCCCTTAAAAATAAAGAAAAGCTCATAACAATCATGTTTATGCCTAGGAACAGGAGAAAGATAGTCTATTTTATCTATTTTAAAATGTTCTTCTTTAATCGTAAAAATAGGTAGTGTCATCATTCCCTCCTTCATTAGAAAAATTTGATGGATTAAAATGTATTAATTCGTTGAAATAGTTATATTTTTTACGTCACAAATATGCAAAAAAAGAATAACTAAAACCTCAATATTTCTATATTTTTGTGAAGTATATCAGATAGGGTAGTTCAATAGAAATGGATTTTAGAGAGAAATGATTGTACTTTTAAGCCCACATTTTGTACTAAAAGTGTCATTTTAGTGTCTAAAATATACATTTTAGAGCGTTTTTATGGTACTTTTACAACATGATTGTGTTTTTGTATTCTTGTACCATTGGTATATTTAATAAAATATACTTAATAAGATTATGAAAAGTATATAACGCTAGTTATTTGCATTTAAAATAATTAATAGAAAAATGATAAATATAAAATTCGTCTATCTATAAGTGGGTAAATATAATATAAATTTATAGTCTATGACAAATGTTGAGAAGAGAGTTGTCTATCTAAATAATAAGGGTATGCTTAAACTGTTCCATACTCAATAGCCGTTTTGGTGTAAAAAAGTCCTAATTTTTCTTCATTTAAAAGAGTAAATAGTTTTTCACATTCTGTATCGCTTACGTTCATGATGATTTCGAGTGGTTCATCAGCAAGCTCAAAAAAGGTTGATGAGTGGAGTTTCCCATCACGACCGATTCCCTGCGCAGCGTTTAAAATTGTGACGCCTTTAATGCCAATTTTTTCGGTTACTTCAACAAGCCAATGGCTGATATGTTCACCGTTTGGGTGTTTACGACTTTGTAGGGTTGAAAAAACGAGTTGAAAACCTTTCATAAGCTTCCTTTTTGAAGTAGGGTGTAACTGGCGATGCCTAAAAATGTCATTGTGATAGAACCTATTACATGTAAAAGAGCTGCCATAATGCTCAGGCTCAAGCGCCCCTCTTGAATGAGCGTAACAATCTCGGCACTAAAAGTGCTAAAGGTGGTGAGCCCACCTAAAAAACCTGTAATAATAAAAAGTCGCCATTCTGGAGTGAGTGCTGTATTGGAAGCAAAAAAAGCAATAGCCAAACCGATAAGATAGCCACCTAAAAGATTGGCACTGAGTGTTCCTAGAGGAAGTGAAGGATAGATACTGTTCAGTTTTGTTCCCAGAAACCAGCGTAAAAGTGCGCCAAAACCAGCACCTGAAAAAATAGCCAAAACGGTGTAAAACATCAAAAAGACCTTTTTACAAATTTAAAAAGATTATAACATAAAAGAGACTAAAAAGATTTTATATATTAGTAAATCGCTCGATATTCTTGACAATTAAAAATAAACCTGCTATTATTTCGTCAATTTAAAACAAGGAGGTAACCATGAAGTCTAATTTTCCCCCTATTCATGGGAATAGTGCTCATGTTTTTTGTCTGATGTGTTGCTAAAAAAACGTCTTATATGTAAAAAAATCAAATCAATAGCACACAAAAGTAAAAGGAAAAAACATGAAATTCTTCAAATCAAACAACCTCTTTGGGGTAGCCATAGTAGTTTTGGCGCTTGTAGCGCCTTTTGTTCACGCCGCAGATATCTCCTTGCTCAATGTCTCGTATGATCCAACGCGTGAGTTTTACAAAGAGTATAACCAAGCCTTTGCCAAACACTGGAAAGAGCTCAAAGGTGATAATGTCACGATTCGTCAATCACACGGAGGGTCTGGTGCACAAGCTAGAAGTGTTATAGACGGTTTGGATGCCGATGTCGTCACATTAGCCCTTGCTTATGATGTCGATGCGATTGCTGAAAAAGCACATGCGATTGACCCAAATTGGCAAAAACGCTTTGCCCATAACAGCGCACCCTACACCTCTACCATTGTCTTCTTGGTACGTAAAGGCAACCCTAAAGGGATTAAAGATTGTGATGATTTAGCCAAGCCAGATGTTAAAGTCATTACTCCAAATCCTAAAACTTCAGGAGGTGCTAGATGGAACCATTTGGCCGCATGGGGTTATGGACTTGAAAAATACGGTAGTGAAGAGAAAGCCAGAGAGTTTGTCTCTAAAATCTATGCGAATGTTCCTGTGCTCGATTCGGGAGCAAGAGGTGCGACCAATACTTTTGTCCAAAGAGGTTTGGGCGATATTTTAATTGCTTGGGAAAATGAAGCGATCTTGTCGATTAAAGAACTAGGACCGGATAAGTTTGATATTGTCGTTCCGAGCATCAGTATCCTAGCAGAGCCAAGTGTCAGCATTGTGGATAAAAATGTGGACAAAAAAGGAACGAAAGAGGTAGCAACCGCTTACTTAGAGTACCTCTACTCTAAAGAGGGACAGAGAATTGCGGCTAAAAATTACTACCGGCCAACCGATCCTGAAATTATCAAAGAGAGCGAAGCAAACTTTCCAAAGCTAAAACTCTTTACCATTGACGCCGTCTTTAACGGGTGGGGTGAAGCTCAGAAAAAACACTTTGCTGACGGTGGCGAGTTTGACAAGATCTTCGCTTCAATCAAGCGATGAAATGGCGCTTTAGAAAACCGAGTGTCTTGCCAGGTTTTGGTCTGACGCTTGGCTTTAGCCTGACCTACGTAATCCTCCTAGTGCTCATTCCACTAGGAGGATTACTCCTTTATACCACCAAGCTTTCGTGGAGCGAATTTGGTGCGGTCATCCTTGATCCTAGAGTTCTGGCTTCGTTTAAACTGAGTTTTGGCGCAAGTCTTATTGCGGCGGTTATCAATCTCTTTTTTGGACTTATCGTTGCGTGGACTCTGGCTCGTTATAACTTTTTTGGTAAAAAAATTGTCGATGCACTGGTTGATTTGCCTTTTGCACTTCCAACCGCCGTTGCGGGTATTGCCCTAGCGGCAATTTTTGCGCAAAGTGGTTGGATCGGTAGACTTTTAGATCCATTTGGGATTCAGATTGCCTATTCTAAAGCAGGTGTTGTGGTTGCACTCGTCTTCATCGGGCTTCCCTTTGTGGTGCGTACCGTTCAGCCCGTCATTGAGGAGTTTGAAAAAGAGTTTGAAGAGGCATCAACAAGCCTTGGAGCTTCGTGGTGGCAGACGTTTAGCAGGGTCATTTTACCCTCTTTAATGCCAGCTCTTTTAACAGGCTTTGCACTCTCGTTTGCACGAGCGTTGGGTGAGTATGGCTCCATCATTTTTATCTCAAGCAATATGCCTTTTGTGAGCGAAATCGTGCCACTCATCATCGTGACCAAGCTTTCGCAGTTTGATTATGTGGGTGCAACGGCAGTGGGAACCGTGATGTTGCTTGCAACGTTTGTCATTTTGTTTTTGATTAATGCTATTCAGATTTACAGTCGCGAAAAAAGTTTATAGGAAAAGAGAATGCAAATAGAACATCGTTTAGAGCCAAGATGGCTTAAACCACTTTTATTGGGTATTACGCTTCTTTTCTTAGGAATTTTTTTAGTGCTTCCTTTGGCGGTGGTTTTTAGTGAAGCTCTAGCCAAAGGGTGGAAAGTTTACTGGGAATCCATCAGTGAACCAGATGCCATTGCAGCGATTAAACTAACCCTTTTAGTGGTCTTGATTACGGTTCCGCTCAATACCGTTTTTGGTGTTGCCACGGCGTGGTTGATCGCCAAGTTTGAATTTCGAGGTAAAGGGTTTTTAATTACCCTGATTGATCTGCCTTTTGCGGTTTCGCCAGTCATTGCAGGTCTTATTTTTGTGCTTTTATTTGGAAGTCAAGGTTGGTTTGGGGCGTGGTTAGGCTCGCATGATATTCGCATTGTCTTTGCGACTCCGGGCATTATAATTGCGACGCTGTTTATCACCTCGCCCTTTGTGGCACGTGAGATCATTCCTTTGATGCAAGAGCAAGGCAAAGATGAAGAAGAGTCTGCCTTAACACTCGGCGCCTCAGGGTGGCAAACGTTTTGGAAAGTGACGCTTCCCAACATCAAATGGGGTCTGCTTTATGGTGTTATTCTCAGTAACGCGAGAGCCATGGGCGAGTTTGGAGCGGTTGCGGTTGTTTCAGGTCATATCAGAGGCTTAACGACAACAATGCCTTTACATGTAGAGATTTTATACGGCGAGTACCTTTTCACCGCGGCTTTTGCGGTTGCTTCACTTTTAACCCTTTTAGCACTGGTGACATTGGTGTTAAAAAGTTTCATTGAGTGGCGCATCGGTAAAAAACGCTCACTTGCCCACTAAGGATAAACCATGAGTATTCAGATTTCACAGATTAACAAGCGTTTTGATAATTTTGTAGCATTAGATAACATTAACTTAACCATTCCCGATGGCGAGCTCGTAGCACTTCTTGGACCTTCAGGCTCAGGCAAAACAACCTTGCTTCGCATTATCGCAGGGCTGGAAGAGGCCGATAGCGGAACGATCTATTTTAACGGAGAAGATACCACCGCAACGCACGTACGTGACCGAGGCGTGGGGTTTGTTTTTCAGCACTACGCGCTTTTTCGTCACATGAGCGTGTTTGAAAACGTCGCCTTTGGTTTAAGAGTGCGCCCTAAAGCAACACGCCCGAGTGAAGAGGAGATCAAAGAGCGGGTACATAAGCTTCTTAAGCTCATTCAACTCGACTGGATCGCCAATCGCTATCCATCGCAACTCTCAGGTGGTCAACGTCAACGTGTTGCTTTAGCGCGTGCGCTTGCAGTTGAGCCAAAAGTCTTGTTACTCGATGAGCCTTTTGGTGCGCTTGATGCCAAAGTACGCCAAGAATTGCGCCAGTGGTTAAGAGCTTTGCACGATGAGATTCACATTACCAGCGTGTTTGTAACCCACGACCAAGAAGAGGCGCTTGAAGTTTCCGATAAAATCGTTGTGATGAATCAAGGAAAAATCGAGCAAATCGGTACTCCTGAAGAGGTGTACGACAGACCTGCCAATCCGTTTGTCTATAGCTTTTTGGGCAATGTCAATCTCTTTCATGCACGTGTGGAACAAGGCTCGCTGCATCTTGAAAATACAGAACTGAATACGCCTGATCTTGGAAGTTCTAAAGAGGCATCGCTTTTTGTTCGTCCGCATGAGATTCATATTAGTATTGATAATGCCCTTGGTGGTGGCATCGAGGCGAAGCTGATTGGTTGGAGATTGGTAGGTCCTCGCGTAAGAGTTGAGCTTGAAACACTGCATGAGCACCAAAAGGTTGAAGCGGAGATTTCAAAAACGGAATGGCAAGCAATTAAAGCGTATGAAAATGGCGCTTTATTTGTTCATTTTTCCAATGCACGCATTTATACAAATGAGGCTTCTTGGAACGATTATGTCATCTAAAAATCTTTACATGTAAAGCGTTCGGAATTGACAGGTTATAAGGCTTTGGAGTAGCATTTTGTTATCAATCTACCACAAGGAGCTACGATGAAATACGGCGCACGAAATGAAATCACTGCAACGGTTAAAAAGATCAAAAAAGGTGAAGTGATGTGTCAAGTCGATGTGGGCGACATCATTGCCAATAAAATGAGTTCGGTTATGACGATGGAATCCATCGAAGAGATGGGGCTGAAAGAGGGTGATAAAGTCAAAGTCATTGTTAAAGCCGTCAGTGTTTTACTGATTAAAGAATAAACAAAAAAGAAGATGCCCGATTAAGGGTATCTTCTTAAGCGACGTTCCACAAAACCATCCCTTTTTCTGCTTCCGTTTTTACATGGACTTTATCGTCCTTAAGAAACGATACTAAAATAGATTCTACAATCTCTTCATCAGGGGTTATCTCTTTACGTTTGAGCTGATCATAAGAATACTCTTTTGCCTCATCAAAGGTGTACATGTCGACCCAAGATGTTGCAAAAAAATCGCTCTCAAAAGGAATGTTTTTCTCTTTTAAAATTTCAATAAATTGATTGGCTTTGATACAGCCACCCGATGCACAATCCTCTTCTTCTTTTGTATGGGCTTTGACTAGAGCTTCAACCAATTTATTAATGCGGTATTTCCCCCAACCAACATAGATGCCTATCCCTTTTGTAGCTCCAAGCATTTTTTCAATTTTTTGTAGGTCACTAATCGCAGGGGTCATTGAAGCGATAACTATGTCATATTTTTGGTTTAATGGAAATGAATCCCAATCGCTTTGGTGCGTAGAAACTTTTGAGCTGAGTCCTTGTTCTTTTGCATCTTCATTGAGTGCTGCCAACATTCCTTCTGAAATATCCATAGCAGTTACCTGTGCCCCTTTTTGTGCTAAAGGAATGGCAATGGTTCCGGTTCCTGCTCCAATATCTAAAATAGAAGCACCCTCAAATGAAACATTTTTATTTTGGCACCAATTTAAAATATGATTGACGTCTTTGCTCATTGTTATATCGTTAAAGCGTGGGTAACGCTTTGCCATATTGTCCCAAAAATTAAATGCTGGTTCCATAAAACATCCTTTATACGTTATATACTTGGAACTATAACGAAATTTAACCATAAGTACAAGAGGGTACTGCTTAAATATGAAGCATCTTATGATATTGACTTGGTTTTGCGAAAGAACGATTAATCGAAGTGATGTTTAATGGCGTGTCGTAAAATTCCTGATAGAAGAATTTTGCTTCGTGTAAGACATCAAAATGATAGAGCTCGGGGTGTAGCATATTGGCAATGTGCATCAAACCCAAAATCCATCTTGGACTTCCAAAATCAAAGCAAGGGGCAAGATGCGTATAGATGCGTTTAGTCTTTACCGCATTGACAACAATGCCTTGCTCTTCACAGAAGGTGTAAAATTCTTCCAACGGACAATCCAAAAAAGAAGAGATAAAAATAACGTCTGGGTTGAGTGCATTGAGTGTTTCAACCGATATTTTTCGCCCAGGTCTTCCTTTTAAACCCAGCGTTTTATTGACACTAATGCCACCGGCCATCTCGACCAATTTATTTTCAAGTCGCTCCTCTTCAAGTGCAAATAAAGGTTTACCCATGACGTAATAAACACGGGGCTTTGTTATTACCTTTGGAAGTTCTTGCGCAATAATGGCAATTTTGTCTCGCATATAGGCTAGAAGTTTTTTGGCGGTAGTCTCTGTGTGGGTCATTTTGGCAAGATAATGAATGGTAGTGGCATAATCTTCAAAGTTTTGAATGTTTACATGTAAACGTTTTAGTCCATCCCCACGTAAAAGTTCTTCCCAACATGTCGTAACTTCTTTTTGATCTGTCACACCAAGTGTTGCGAGTGTTCCTTCGACAATTTCGAGTGCTCTAGTAAGTGGGTATCCGCCTTCAAAACCATCTTCATCAAAGACTTTTTGACAAGGGTTCCCTACGATAGGAAGTTTATGATGACAGTGTGAACAGGTATTGTTCTGATAGTTGTGGCTGATTGTTCTTAATTTTGAACCCATTGGGCCGTAAAAATCTCGCTCAAAAATGAGTGCACCACATTCTGGGCAGTAGGTGTTCAGGCACTCTGATCCTGGGGAGTTAAACAAGTAGACATAATCAAGGCGTGATGTGAGTTTTTTGTAAAGCATTTCCGAAGCTAAGATGGATGGCTCAAGGTTAATATTGGCATCATCAATAGGAATAAACCGCATGATCTGAAGCGGAATCTCTTTCGAAATCTTTGCTATAGTATCTGCAATAGCAAGAACTTCATCATCATTATCTTTTTTATGAATACACGCCACTTCGACATGAACGCCTTTTCGGTAAAAAAGTTCAATGTTACGTAAAACAGGTTTGTAACTGTTTGCGCCACAACTTTTGTAGATGTCATTGCACAAACCTTTAAGCCCAATGTTCACAAAATCCAAATGCGGAGCGAGCAGATTAAGCGATTCGGGTGTGAAATAGCCATTGGTGGAACAGCCTGTCAGCAGCCCACACTCTTTGGCTAAGGTGCAGATTTCAAGAAAGCTATAAAAAGAGGCGAGGGGATCGTTCATTAAAAAAGCGATACCATCGCACTCTTGCTCCAATGCTTTGTTGACAATTTGTATGGGAGAGAGTTTTTTAAGTGCAGGACTTTGCACATCCATCTCTTTAGCCACCACTGTTGAAATGCACCCCAAACAGTCAAAATTACACCCAGTGGTACTAATTTGCAAAAACTTTGCACGGGGATGAAAGTGAAGCACTGGCATCGTCTCAGCCGAAATGGGAGCTACCACAAGATACGAGTTTGGGAAGCGTTCGAGCATGGTATTGTTGTGACATTGATAACGTCCACATGCACCAACACTGTTCTCTTCAACACGGCATCTTCGTTCACAAATTGGGCAGATCATAGGGTATTCCTTTAATCAAAAGTAGGTTTCATTGCAAACCAGAGACTCTCTAAAAGGTTGATGAGAGAGTCTTAGTATTTAAAGATCAAAATAAGTTTTGAGATCTTCGTCACTCAGTGCGACACCAAAGAAGAGTTGATAAAACGCTCTCACTTTTTCTTGAATCTTAAAAGGGTAACGTGTTGGATAGAGTTTACTGGCAATCCAATGTGCCCCAATAATACGCATAAAGGAAGGTGGACGATCGGTCCAGTTAAAAGGAGATTTTGGTACTAAGTACACTCTTTTTGTTTGAACCGCTTTAAGCATAGCCCATTTTTTATCGGTAAAAATTGTTTTATAAAAAGCGGGGTTTTGCACAATAATGACATCGGGAGCATAGATGAGAACCTGCTCAAAACTGACTTCTTGCAGTCCGATAACACTATTTTGAACACATTTATGGACTAAATTTCCTCCCGCAAGCGTTAAAGGTTCAGAGTGAAATGAGACGTCACACTCTGTTTGAAGTCCGAAATCACCTTCTGCGTAATACACTTTGGTACGCTCTTGCTCAGGAACAGTCGCTACAAAATTTTTAAGCTCATCCAAATAATTTTGTGCCATATTTGCAAGCTGATTAGCACGATCTTCCTTGTGCATCACTTTTCCAAGATAGCGAAAGACTTCAGGATAATGACGTGAATCATCAATATTCACTTTGAGAGCTGGAATATTGATGCGTGCTAAATCTTTGGCCGTTTTTTCATTGAGAAGTGGCGTATCCCATGTCACAATGACATCGGGTTTTACTGCGATAATCGCCTCTAAGTTAGGGGTGTTGTTTCCATGCCAACCACCCAATACAGGAAGGCTCATAAAGTGTTTGCTTAAAAATTTCTCACCATCACTATTGTCTTTATTTGTCTGTGGAAAATTCACACCAATGAGTGGAGCATCATCGATGACATAAAGCATAAAAGTAATAGGAGGAGCTGAGCCATAAATACGTGTGACATGTTCAGGTAAGCTGATGTTTTTTCCTGAAATATCAGTAAATGTGCGTGTTGTATTGGCAAAAAGTGAACTAAAAAAAAGTAAAAAGAGAAGTAAATAGCGCATCAAAAATCCTTTGGGATTGTTTTTACATGTAAAGAGCGTTAAGCGTCAAAATAAGATTGAATACTCTCATAAGGGTAACGTTTGAGCATTTCCATACTGGTACGTCTATTGATCATACGCATTGAGATGGATTCAACCCAATTCCAAATTTCGGGTAAAAACTCTTTAGGAACATGCGCTTGTTTGAGTGCTTTTTTAAAACACATCAGCCAGATGTCACGCCCTGTTTCAGTGACTTCAAAGGGAAAATGACGTTCTCTGAGCTTTGGATGACCTTGTTTGGAGGTGTACAGATCAGCACCACCTAACATTTGTACAAAAAAATCTTCAATTTTTGTTGTGGCTGCAATAAAAGCAGCTTCCTCTTGAGGATAAAGATGACCGATTTTACTTTTACGCACGAGATCATGGTGCAACTTAACCACTTCACGAATTTTGGCTTCTCCAATCGCTAGATAGGTTTTGTTGGAAGGGAAGAAGACTTCGGGAAAGATCACATCAATCTTCGGGTGGGCACGTCTTAGATTTTCATCCGTTTGTGGGAAAGGGGCGTTGGGGTCACATTCACTAAAGAGTTGTACTTTAACACCATCAACCATAACTGGCATAGAGTCTCCTTGAACTATTAAAATAGATGATAATTTTTACTCGCATTCGTTATATAAATTAAAACATAATGGTAGCACGAAAAAATCTATATGGCAAGAGTTTAAAGAGAGAAAAGGAGATAGGAGTTATTTTATGTGCAATAAAATGGTTACTATTTAAGCATTTTAAAAGAAAATGTGGTGGTGTTACCAAGAGCCCAAAAGAGGCGTTAAGATAGTCTTTAAACGCCTAAGATAACATTAGATGCTTTGAAAAATGCATAGGCCTCCGCATTGACTTTGAGGTTTAGTGGCTCAAATGCATCATTGGCAATGGTGGCAGTGATGGTACTTTTACTTTCAAGCTCCAATGTGACTTCTGTATTGGAGGTATCACTAAGAATTTGAATAATAGTCCCTTTGAGTAAATTTTCGCAGGCAATAGCGGGTTTACTCTTGGAAAGCAACACCGAACTTGCTTTAATGATAGCAATAGCATTCTCCCCTAGATGCAGACCGAGTTCTTGATAACTGTTTTTGGTGATGCTTGCGTAAATTTTATCAGCAGCTTTGATCGTAAGCTCAACGGCAACATTCACCGTATCTTCATTAATAGCACTAATAGTGCCTATCAGTTGGTTACGCGCGCTGAGTTTCAAAGAGAGGCGGCTAAGTGTTTGAACGATCGTGAGTAGATCTTCGCTGTTCGCAAAAAGATCTAAAAATTGTTGATGTTTTTCCTGTAAGTTGTGAAATGCTGCGATGACCTCTTCGCCTTTAGGTGTCAGAAGTGTTCCTCCGCCGCCTTTACCACCGCTTGTTTTTTGCACCAGTGGAATTTCAGAAAGGTTGTTCATCGCATCCACTGAATCCCAAGCAGCTTTGTAACTCATTTTCATCGCTTTAGCTGCTGCATGAATAGATCCATGTTCTCGAATGTGTTCTAAAAGCTCTATACGCCCTTTACCGAGATAATTTTTATCGCTTTTTTTCATCCAAAGTCGTGCTTCTAACATGGTATTCCTATCTATTTTAGAGGTGTAATTGTGGAATAAGTATAGCACAAAAGTCGAATGAAGCGCTCTTCGTGCATTCTTTTCATTATAGGATGCCTATTTTTTAAACAGAATGAACGCAGTAAAGTGTATATTTTACGTTGTATTTGCAAATATATTGCGATATAATGTTCTCGTTTCTTGTTGTCTGCTTTTTTTCGCTCAACCGTTATTATGTATAGTATATAGCGATTGAGCGAAAAGGGTTTTGCATTCGTTGATGTAAGGAGAAAAAATGCTCAGTGAAAAATTATTATCATTCGCTCTTGTGGGAATTGACCCTGTACTTTGGGTGTTGGTTTCTATGAGTGTCATCGCCGTTGGCGTGATGATCGAGCGTTTTTTGGCGTTTGGAGCCATTCAAAAAAACTATCAAAGTATTGATTATTATACATTACGTCTGAGTCTTGAAGCGCGTTTAGGTATTTTAGCCACATTTGGCAATAACGCCCCCTTTATAGGACTCTTTGGAACTGTTTTAGGAATTATTCAAGCATTTCATATGATAGGATCTTCCAATGCTTTTGATGTACAGCCCATTATGCAAGGCATCTCTGAAGCCTTGATTGCAACTGCTACGGGTCTTTTTGTTGCGATTCCATGTGTTATCGCCTATAACTATTTCACAAGACGCGTCAAAGTGGTTTTAACACAGAAGGAAGCACAACTCAATGAGGCGTGAACCTGTCTACGAGAGTGATATTGCCGAGATTAATATGACGCCTTTTGTTGATATTGTGCTGGTTATCTTGGTCATTTTTATGGTGACAGCTACCTTTGTAACACAAGGTAAGATTCCTCTGAATTTACCACAGGCCACGAACGCTGAAAATCATAAAGAGGATCAAAAGCCCATTACGCTCTCTTTGAGTGAAACGGGAGAACTGTATTACGATGATGTGGCACTCTCTATAGACGATTTAGATACAAAAATGGCACAGATAGGCGAAAAAGATCCTCATATTGTGCTTCGCAGCGACGCTAAAACACCGTTTGAATATGTTGTCAAAGTGATTGACATTTGCAAAAAACATCGCATTAGTACATTTGCAATTCAAACGACCAAGGCAGGTACGTGAAAGCATCGCATTTTTTTGCCGCCTCTTTGGGTACGCTGTTTTTACATGTAATGATTGCGTATGCTCTTTTTATGGGGAGTATGATGATTCCAAAGCCTGTTATTCGCGAGTTTGTGGTGACACAGGTGAGTTTTTTAGACGAGCCAAAACCCACACCAGCCGCTGAAGAAATCAAACATGAAGTTCCATTAGAACCTGTTAAACCTGAGCCGATAGTAGAAAAAAAACCTGAAAAAAAAGTTCAAAAAGAGCCTGTTAAAACAGTCCCTATTCAAAAACACATTCAAGAGCCTATTGTGTCATCAGCTCCTTCAAGTGACTCTTTTGTCGAACAAACGGCGGAAGCGCCCGCCAGTGCTAAAACACAAGAAAAAGCTTCCGTATCATCTTCGCACCAAAGCGATGATTTGCTCTCCATTTACCTTGCCAAAGTAAGGCATAAGATTCAAGAGAGCCTTCGTTATCCCTCTATGGCAAAAAAAATGGGATTGGAAGGTGAGGCGGTGGTGCAGTTTTTAATTCATTCCAATGGCATGGTAGATGCATCGTCCATTAAGATTGCAAAGTCCAGTGGCAAAGCGATTTTAGATCGCAATGCTATCGATGCTGTCTTAGATGCCATCCCTTTTGAGCTTCCACCCAAAGAGGAGTTGGAAATTGCAATACCCGTTGTGTTCAAGCTTAAATCCTAAGGAGATTTTATGTGTAATGGTCATCATTTTCTTCATAAACTAACGACTCCTAAAAAGAGTGAACCTCTTAAATGGAGTAGCTTTGATCTCAAAGCTTCATTGCCTCCGATCATTTTCCCAACGCCCAGTTTTTTAGGAAAAGTAGGCGCTGAAACCATTCCCAAAATTGTGCTACATCATCATCGTTTACTGCAAAAAAGTGCTATTGCGCAGATGTATCCAACGGATGATGCTCATTTTTTGGAAGGGGTTGCCAAAGCAAGTCATTTTCTTATTCAGGCCTTAGGGGGCGAGAAAACCTATACCTTTAGTTACGGTCCACCCTCTTTGTGCCGTACTCATGCTCCCTTTGCCATTGACGATGAGAGTAGGGAAGTATGGCTTATGATGTACAAGCAAACCCTCCATGATCTTAATTTTCCTAAAGAGTTGATCGAAGAGTTTTGGAACTGGATTGAGCCTTTTTCGATGCGCATGGTGAACCGTCGAAGTTTGACAACGCCCATGAAGCGTTTTTTATATAAAGATATGAAAGAGGAGTTTGGAATCGTATGAAATGGGGAATTTTTTGCCTCTTTGAGCGCTTTAATGTGAATGCCAACCAAGCGATTGAAAATCAGCTCAAACTGATTGAACTGGTCGATGCGATGCGATTTGATGAAGTTTGGCTGGGGGAACACCACTTTAATGATTTTAGTATTTGTCCTTCTCCGTCACTTCTTTTAGCGTACACTACGGCACGAACGAAGTATGTGAGGCTGGGATGTGCTGGTTTTTTAGCCCCCTTTTATGATGCTATTCGCTTAGCGGAAGAGGTTGCAACGCTAGATCACTTAAGTCAAGGTAGAATCAACCTAGGCTTTGCCAAAGGCGCTTTTGCACCCGATTCAAAGCATTTTAATGTCACAGTAGAAAACCTGCGCCCGATGATGTTTGAGTGTGTGGATGCTGTTACACAGCTTTTACATGTAAAGGATCAACCCGTTGGTTTTGAGGGTAAATTTATTCATTTTTCAGAAGTTGATATCGAGCCAAAACCGTTTCAAGCGAAGATTCCCACGTACATTGCAACGTTTGCCTCAGATGAAACCATCGCCTTTGCTGCCAAAAAAGGTTTTGGGCTGATGCTTTCGCAAGGGGTTGATTTAGACGAATGTGCACGTGTAAGCCAAGCATATGAAGCTATTGCTGGTTTTAAACCGCAGATCGTACTTTTGCGGACATTTTATGTTGCTAAAAGTGATGAAGAAGCAGCTTATAAAGCACGTCCTGCGATTGACCATTTTGCGAAGTCAATGCGTGCGGCCTCTTCATTTCATAAATCACCCCATTTTGATCAAAGCAGATACAAACAGCTTATAGCTGAGAGGAGTACCTTTTTTGATGGGCAGAAATTTTTTGATTGTGGCATTATCGGCGATGCAAAAACATGTATTGCTAAAATCAAAGCCATTCAAGCATGTTTAGAAAATGTCACGATAACGCTTAAACCACTTGGTGTTGATCTTTTTGAAAACATAACGCTTTTACGAACATTCAATGAAGCGGTACGCCCTTATTGCGATGAAAAAAAGGAATGGGAATGAAAAAAATAGTGTGGGCACTTTTGTGTTTACTATTAAGCCTAAGTGCGCGTGAAATTGTCGACATGGGTGGTAAAAAAGTTGAAATTCCCGATGTCATTACCAAAGTGTTTGGTACGTCACCGCCTTCAACTTACATGATCTATACGATTGATTCTTCACTAATTGTAGGGCTTAACTTTAACCATGCCCGTGGGAATAATGAGTCTTCCAATATGCTTGATCCTCGCTTTATGGCACTTCCTGTCGTAGGCGGTCTTCAAGGTGGAGGGAACAGCATGAACCGTGAAACCTTGCTCTCGTTGCATCCCGATGTTGTCTTTTTGTGGAATAACGATGCTTCTAGCCAATTGGCACAGTATCTCTTTGAGAGTAGCAAAATTCCAAGCATTGATGTTGATCTTGAAAGTGTAGAGAGTTTACCGAAAGCCTATCTCTTCTTTGGGGAGGTTTTAGGCAAAGAGCAACGAGCGAAGATACTCTCAGACTATGCAACAAAAGCACTTGAAAAAACAAAAGAGGTTGTCAAGACCAATGCCGCTACACGCCCTGTTGTCTATTACGCAGAGGGTGCGGATGGACTTGCTACGGAGTGTGATCAATCATTTCACTATGAAGCGATCAAATTTGCAGGGGGTATTAATCCCCATTTATGTACCACGAAAAGTGGTATGGGGCTTGAAAAAGTCTCTTTAGAACAGGTGATTTTGTATAACCCTGACATCATTGTGGCGCAAGAGCGAGAATTTGTGGAAAAAGTTAAAAGCGATGCAAGGTGGAACTCCATCAAAGCGGTTCGTGAGGGCAAGATCTTTTTAGTGCCCAAAGTGCCATTTAACTGGATCGACCGACCACCCTCATTTATGCGTCTTTTAGGGGTAAGATGGCTGACACATATCCTTTACAATACACCAAATTCAGAGCAATTTACACAAGAGATGCGTGAATTTTACAAACTCTTTTTAAACATTGATCTAAACGATACACAGCTTCATCACATTTTGGGGCGTGTATGAAAAACTCGCTTCTTTTTAGCATGATTATTGTGGCACTAGGTGCGAGTCTGCTTATTTCTTTGGCTTTGGGACGTTATGAAATTGATCTTAGAACATTAGGGCAACTTCTTTTATGGAAATTTTTTACCATAGGTAGTGCGCCTAACGAAGTAGCACTACTTTCAAATATCGTTTTTGACATACGCTTACCACGTATCTTAGCCGTTGTACTTGTGGGAGCAGCGTTATCGGTTTCAGGTGGAGCATTTCAAGCAATGTTTGTGAATCCTCTGGTCTCTCCTGGAATTTTAGGCGTGCTTGCGGGTGCCTCTTTTGGAGCAGCTCTGGGTATTATGATTTCTGATAGTTGGTTTGGGGTGCAACTTTTTTCTTTCGTTTTTGGTTTTGTGGCTGTTTTAGTGGCACTTGGCGTGGCAAAGATTTATGGTCGAAGTGGTTCACAGACCATTCTTTTAGTCTTAGGTGGTGTCATCTCTAGCTCACTTTTCTCTGCACTGCTTTCTACGGTGAAATATGTTGCCGACCCTTACAATAAACTTCCGACCATTGTTTACTGGCTGATGGGCTCTTTCAGTGCGGTAGATATGAAGATGGTTGCAAATGTCGCTTTCCCACTTCTGATAAGTACGATTATGCTCTGCTTGATGGGCAAATACCTGAACGTTTTAAGTCTTGGTGATGATGATGCCAAAGCTTTGGGTGTACGCGTTACATGGGTACGCAATGGTGCGATTTTATTGGCAACTCTTTTAAGTACCTTAACGGTTGTTGTCGCAGGGATGATTGGTTGGGTAGGGCTTATTATTCCCCATATTGCACGTTTTTTAGTCGGTGCGGATAACCGCATTTTACTTCCAATGTGTGCGCTGTTAGGTGCGACATTTTTAGTCATTGTCGATACGTTGTGTCGTACGTCTATGAGTGTTGAAATTCCCATTGGTATTGCAACATCACTCATTGGTATTCCTATTTTTGTTTTGGCGCTTCGTAATGCTAAAAAAGGGTTCGCATGAGTTTTTATCAAGCCAAAAATCTCTTCTTCTCTTACAATAATAAGCCTGTTTTGCAAGGGGTTAATCTTGCCATTGAAAAAGGTAGTATTGTCTCTCTTTTAGGTCCGAATGGAACGGGGAAAAGTACGTTGATGAAACTTTTTTTGGGACTTTTGACCCCTAAAAGTGGTGAAGTGATCTTAAAAGGTAAAGCATTACAGAGTTATTCCATCAAAGAACGCGCTTACCATGTAAGCTATGTTCCGCAAAGCACACAAGTGGCATTTGCATTTTTTGCGCTGGACATTGTCCTTATGGGTCGCATTGCTTTTGAGACATGGTTTAAAAAGCCAAGTCAGGCTGATATCCAATTAGCACGTGAGGCGATGGATCGGCTGGGTATTTTGCATTTGGAAAAGCGTACCTTTCAAACGCTGAGTGGAGGGGAAAAACAGTTGGTTCTAATCGCACGCTCTTTAGCGCAAGGTGCAAAAATCTTAGTGATGGACGAGCCTGTTTCGGGATTAGACTATGGCAATCAGCTACGCCTTTTAGAGACGATTATGAACCTCTCTCAGGAAGGCTATACGTTTTTAAAATCAACCCATTTCCCTGAACATGCTTTAATGCTCGGTGGTTATACCTATGCCCTAAAAGACGGGCATATCTTAGCGCATGGGCTTACATGTAAAACGATTACACAAGAGCTGATTAACGAACTTTACCATACGAATATTGAGCTCAAACAGACAGCGTGTGGTTATCCCGTCTGCATCCCTTCATTTATTCATACGAAACACTAGGAGGAGGTTAGTTTGTCTTTTCGGGTTAAACAGATCTATCGTTATATAAAATAAAATACTATGTTTGGTAAACATTTTAAAGGAGAAAACTATGAAATACAACGTCGGCTTGGCACTTTCATTGATCACCGCATCTGTGTTGATGGGTGAGACATTTGAACTGGGCAAAATTGAGGTAAGTGAATCAAAAGATATTAGTGCAAATCAGACGACAGAATTTGTAGATGCACAAACAATAAAAGATACAGAGAGTAAAACAGTTGCTCAAGCATTGGAAAACATTCCAGGTACGTATATTCAGCAAACAGGTGCACGAAATGATACGGGTATTCGTATCCGAGGCTTTAATCAAAGTCGTGTGCCTATCTATGTCGATGGTATCCCTGTTTATGTCCCTTACGATAAAACAACGGATTTAAGTCGTTTCACAACCTATGATATTGATGAGATTGATGTATCCAAAGGCTATGTTTCTCCAATGTATGGGGCAAATACAATGGGTGGAGCTGTTAATCTTATCACCAAAAAACCAACGAAAGAGTTTGAAGGCGAAGTGGGTGCGGGTGTTTTTAGCGGTAATGGGCAAGAAGAGTATTTAACCATGGGAACCAATCAAGGGAAATATTATGGGTTGATCTCTGTTTCAAATTACGAAAGAGATTATTTTAAATTATCAAATGATTATACTGCCAATGGGTATGAAAATGGCGGTAGACGAGAAAACTCAGATTCACAAGATCGAAAAATCAATATTAAAGTCGGTTATACGCCTAACGATACGGATGAATATGCTTTTAATTATATTGCACAACGAGGAGAAAAAGGGCAACCCTATTTTGCTAGCGATATAACGGCACCCGTTGCCATGGCAACAAATAGACATTGGTATTGGCCAGACTGGGACAAAACCAGTTATTATTTTCTGACAAAAACTGCACTCAATGATGCAATTATGTTAAAGACACGTTGGTACAGAGATGAGTTTTATAATAAGATAAATTGGTACAATAATTTGCCTTCAACAAGCTCTAAAATAACGGAAGTAACGGAGTATGATGATTATACATTAGGTGGTAATGCTGAGTTAGATTTTAAGTTAACAGAAGCCCAAATGTTAAAATTATCGGTTACGCAAAAAAAAGATTATCATAAAGACATTGATTCTGCTACACCAGGTGTTGATATAAAAGCTGAGGGAACAACAACTTCTTATGGACTCGAATATTCATTAAAAGTGACTGATCAACTTACATGGGTTACGGGCGCTTCTTATGATGAAAATAAAATTGATAAAGCAGAATATCGCAGTGGTAGTTCCATTAAAGAGTTTCCAAAGTATGATACGGATGCGTTCAATCCAGAAACAGCACTTTACTATAAGCTAAGTGATGCGACGACTCTCTATGGAAGTATTGCTAAAAAAAGCAATATGCCTACATTAAAAGATAGATACTCTACTAAGCTGGGTACGTATGTTCCCAATTCCGATTTAAAAGCGGAACGATCTATTAATTATGAAGTGGGTATTGACCAAAAATTAACAGATGCACACGTGGCGCATGTAGCTCTTTTCTTATCCGAATCGGATGATTATATCGCTTCCGTGAATGTTCCAAATGTCGTAGGCGTTTGCACAGGTGGTAAATGCAAGCAAAGTCAAAATATAGGGAAAGAAGAGCATAAAGGCGTTGAAGTCTCTTTAGACTCTTTTTGGGCTGAGTACGTAAGCAGTAGTGTATCGTATACCTATATTGATGCTGATATTAAAGATAATCCAGCCAATCCCTATGTGACGGATATACCAAAACATAGTTTTGCAGGACGTTTAAAATATTCTCCAATCGCCATGGTCGATATTATTCCTCAAGTACGTTATGAGAGTGAGCGCTATGTGAGCAATGATTACCGATATGGTGATTATCAAACCAAAGATTTTTTCTTAATGGATTTGAAAGTTGCTTATCGCCCAGTCAAAGCACTTGAACTCGCAGTTGGTGTTAAAAATATCTTTGATAAAGACTACTTCTATAGCTACGGTTATCCTCAAGAAGGTCGAAGTTACTACGCTAATGCACGCTATAGCTTCTAAAATATTTTACATGTAAAGAGAGTTCAGAGAGCTTTGATGCTCTCTGAACTTTACTATAACTCCTCTAAGTAATATGCATAATTTACATATTTAAGCAATTTTTAAGTTTATAAACTACATTTCTCCTTATAGAACAAAATTAATATTTCTATGTTACATTTCCGTAGTTTGGTAAACCATCGTTTACTAAATGGTAATTTATAACGTGTTGTTCATGATATGTGCTTACGTGTTAAGCATACATACGTATCGATGAAGGCCTATATTAACGTATATTTAGCGTTCCTTCTTTTATACCTCTGTGTTTTTTCCCTCTTATCATTAACGTCACTCTTAGGCGCATTTTAAATCGAGATAATAGATTTGAATTGCTCATTTTGTTTTGCATGTCTTTACATGTAAAAACATACGACCCAAGGAGGAGTGTATGACAAAGATGCGTCGCAGTTTTCTCAAAACTGCTGTGCTAGGCTCAGCTGTGGCAGCCATAGGTGTTTCACCATTGATTTCAGCTGAAAAAGCGCCCATCGCTTCAGGTGGTGTTGTCGTAGGTAAATCTAAAAAAAGAGAGATTACTTACAAAAAAACGCAAGCATGGGAAGACTATTATAAGTCTGCTCTGTAAGAAAGGAGAGATCAGTGAGTGAAATAATAACTGCATTAAATGCAAAAGTAGGAAGAAGAAGTTTCCTTAAAATGGCAGCGATTGCGGGTGCTTTTGGCGCAACGGCTGGATTTGCCAGTGAAAAAGTAACGCGTGCTGCCACAGAAGAAGAGGTTAAAAATCCTTACCCTGGTTCTAAATTGGTTAAAACAATTTGTAACGTCTGCTCAGTCGGTTGTGGCGTTGTAGCTGAGGTTCACAATGGTGTATGGGTTCGTCAAGAAGTGGCACAAGATCATCCACTCAGCCTTGGTGGTCACTGCTGCAAAGGTGCGGGCATGATCGATATGATTCGCTCCGACGTACGTGTCAAATACCCAATGGAAAAAGTGGGTGGTCAATGGAAACGTATCTCTTGGGAAGATGCTTACACGAAAATTGGCACACAACTAAAAGCCATTCGCGAAAAACACGGCCCTGATGCGGCGATGTTCTTGGGTTCTGCCAAAATGAGCAATGAGCAAGCGTACTATCTTCGTAAATTTGCTGCATTTTACGGTACAAACAACATCGATCACCAAGCAAGGCTTTGCCACAGTTCCACCGTAACGGGAGTTGCGAACACGTTTGGTTATGGTGCGATGACCAACCAACTAGGAGACATTCAAAACTCTAAAGCGGTTCTCATCATGGGTGCAAACCCTGCCGTTGCGCATCCTGTTGGTTTCCAACATTTCTTAAAAGCCAAAGAGCGAAACAACACAAAGTTGATTGTTGTTGAACCGCGCTTTACCAAAACAGCGGCGAAAGCAGATATGTACGTGCGTTTACGTTCTGGTACGGACATTGCGTTTATCTACGGCATGATTCACCTCATTTTGAAAAACGGTTGGGAAGATAAAAAATATTTGCAAGACCGCGTGTATGGCTACGAAGATGTTTTCAAAGAATCTGAGAAATGGACACCGGATGTCGTTTCCAAAGTGACAGGCGTGAGCGAAGAAGAGCTTTACCAAGTGACTAAAACATTTGCAAGTACCAAACCAGGCTGTTTAGTCTGGACGATGGGTTGGACACAACACAGCGTTGGCACGGGAAATACTCGTGTAGGACCAATCTTGCAGATGATTTTGGGCAATATGGGTGTTGAAGGCGGCGGTTGTAACATTCTTCGTGGTCATGACAACGTTCAAGGCGCATCCGATATGGGCTGTTCTTCTGAGACATTACCAGGGTATTATGGATTGGCTGAACCAGCATGGAAACACTTTGCCAACGTCTGGAAAGTCGAGCCTGAGTATATTAAAGGTCGTTTCAAAAATGCTGAGATGATGACTAAAAATGGCTTTACGTTGGCGCGTTGGTCTGAGGGTGTCATGAAAAATGATGCGATTTACAATGGTGGAACCGATCTTAAAGCCCTTGTGGTTATGGGCTGTGGCATTACCTCTACCGCGCAACTTCAAGAGGTCAAAAAAGGACTCGATAACATCGAACTTCTTGTTATCACAGATCCTTTTATCAATGATGCGGCAATTTTGACCGATAGAAAAGATAATTTATTTATTCTCCCTGTGGCAACTCAGTTTGAAACCAGTGGTTCCGTAACCGCAACAGGAAGAAACGTCCAATGGCGAAGTAAAGTCGTTGAACCTCAGTATGAGTGTAAAACAGACCATGACATTATGTTTGAGTTTGCGAAACGTTTAGGCTTTTACGATGAATACACCAAAGCCTTAGGCGATGGTAAAGGTAAATTTGAATGGCCAGAAGATGCAACACGTGAGATTGCACGTGGTATTCGCTCCATCGGTATGGGCGGACATACACCGGAGCGTCTTAAAAAACACCAAGAGAATTGGCATATGTTTGAAGAGGTCAGCATCGCTGGAATGGGACCAATGAAAGGCGAATACTACGGACTTCCATGGCCATGTTGGAATGAAACCCACAGCGGTAGCCCGATTTTGTATAACGTGAACAAACCAGTCTCCGATGGCGGTATGGGATTCCGTCTGAATTGGGGTGTGGAAAAAGATGGCGTCACTCTTCTTGCAGGTGAGGGCAGTGCGCCAAAAGGTTCTGCGATTACGAAAGGTCATGGTCCATTAACTCTTGAAATGCTTGAAAAGGCAGGTGCAACGTTTAGCGAAGAAGAAAAAGCGATCGTTGCAGGTAAAAACTTTGCGACCGATTTGAGTGGAATCCTCATCAAAAAAGGTCTTGCTTTAGGGTTAACACCGTACGGCAATGGCAAAGCAAGAGCCAAAGCGTGGAATTTCCCAGATCAAATCCCTCTTCACAGAGAGCCTATTCACTCACCAAGCCAAGAGATGATCAAAGCATATCCGACCTATCCTGATAAAAAAGATCACTTTAGGGTTGATACAAAATACATCTCCGCACAAACCAGACAAGATTACACGAAAGAGTTCCCACTCATTATGATTACAGGTCGTTTGGTCACACACAGTGGAGCGGGAGCAGAAACAAGAGCTTCTAAATACCTCTCAAAACTCAATCCTGAAATGTTTGTGGATATTCATCCTAACACAGCACTCAATCTAGGCATTCGTAACGGTGAGATGGTATGGGTTTATGGTGTTGAGGGAACACGCATTCATGTGAAAGCGAAATTCTCACAAACGGTGGATGAAAAAACCATTTTTATGCCATTCCACTATATGGGTAAATTCCAAGGTAAAGATCTAAGTGCAAACTATCCAACAGGTACAAAACCTTACGCAACAGGCGAGTCGGCTAACACCGTGGTTGGTTACGGCTATGACATTATGACGCAAATTCCCGAGACAAAAACGGGTCTATGCCGCATCGAAAAAGCGTAGGGGGGAGAGAGATGGAATACGCAAGAATGAAATTTTACTGCGATGAGAGCAGATGTATCGAGTGTGATGGCTGTTCAGTCGCTTGTGCTGAGGCGCATGAGCTTCCAGTAGGTATTAGTAGACGTAAAGTTGTAACGATTAATGAAGGTATTCCTGGTAAGGAATTTTCAACCTCCATTGCTTGTATGCATTGTACTGACGCCCCTTGTGCGCAAGTGTGCCCAGTGGATTGTTTCTATATCAGAGAGGATGGAATCGTCCTTCATGATAAAAATAAATGTATCGGTTGTGGCTATTGTCTTTACGCGTGCCCATTTGGTGCGCCACAATTCCCAAGAGATGGTGCTTTCGGTGCCAAAGGTGCGATGGATAAATGTACCATGTGTGCAGGAGGTCCATTAGAGACAAACTCCGTTCATGAGAGAGAACTTTATGGTCAAAACAGAATCGCTGAGGGCAAAGTTCCTATGTGTGCGGCCGTCTGCTCCACCAATGCCCTTTTGGTCGGAGATGCAGAGAGTGTCTCTGCCATATATCGTAAACGTGTTGTAGGTCGAGGTAA